>Ga0207695_10000049_pt1 | contig 406233 bp, 378 predicted proteins | sample KBSC54metaG_FD_184354 | JGI IMG/M metagenome (GOLD analysis project Ga0207695, IMG submission 184354) | Corn rhizosphere microbial communities from Kellogg Biological Station, Michigan, USA - KBS C5-4 metaG (SPAdes) (version 2) | ecosystem: Host-associated > Plants > Roots > Rhizosphere >...
AGCGGCTTACGCTGGACGCGATAAGCCGAAAAGCGGCTTACGCTGGTAACGCGGGGTGGAGCAGCCCGGTAGCTCGTCAGGCTCATAACCTGAAGGCCGCAGGTTCAAATCCTGCCCCCGCAACCAAATCACCCAAATGCATATACTTCAAAGCCGTTTCGGCGTTCAGGGACTTGCCGGAGTGCGCACCCAGCAGGGCGGCAGACGGAAATCGGGTGGCTGACGATCGGATTCGGGAGCAAGGATCGGAGTGCGCCCGACAAGTTTCGGCGGCACGGTCGGGCAGGAGCAATTCGAGATGATGACCATGACCACATCCACACGCATGGCTGAACGCACCCCGACGCCGTCGGTAGCCGAGGACCCCCGCTGGGCGCGCATCGTTGCTCGCGACAAGGCGGCGGACGGCCATCTTTGGTATTCGGTCGGGACGACAGGGGTCTATTGCCGCCCGTCATGCCCGTCGCGCATCGCCAATCCCCAGAATGTCACGCTCCATGAGACGCTGGAGAGTGCGCGGGCGACCGGTTTCCGGCCCTGCAAGCGCTGCAATCCGGAGGGGCTCTCACTTGAATGCGAGAATGCGGCCCTTGTCGCCAAGGCATGCCGGATTATTGAGGAAAGTGAGGAGGAGCCCTCGCTTGAAGAGCTGGCAGATGCCGTCGGCCGGAGCTCCAGCTATTTCCATCGTATGTTCAAGGCCACGACCGGATTGACCCCGAAGAACTATGCCGTCGCCGATCGCTCGAAGAAGGTCCGCAAAGGCCTGGCAACCGGCAACAGCGTCACGGAAGCCATTTATGAAGCAGGGTTCAACTCCAGCGGCCGCTTTTACGAAAAATCGACCGGCATGCTCGGGATGACGCCCTCGCAATATCGTGCCGGTGGCATCGACGAGGAGATCAGGTTCGCGGTCGGCCAGTCATCGCTCGGTGCGATCCTCGTTGCGTCAAGCACAAAGGGCGTCGCTTCAATCCTGCTCGGGGATGACCCTGACGAGTTGGTCCGCAATCTTCAGGATCGCTTCCCGAACGCCCGCCTCATCGGAGCCGATCGCGACTATGAGGCCCTGATCGCGCGGGTTGTCGGCTTCGTCGAAGCTCCGGGGATCGGTCTGGATCTGCCGCTCGATGTCCGCGGCACAGCGTTCCAGCGTCGTGTGTGGCAGGCACTTCAGGAGATTCCTGTAGGCGAAACGGTTTCCTATGCCGAGATTGCCCGCCGCATCGGATCACCGAAATCGGTGCGGGCAGTCGCAGGCGCCTGCGCGGCGAACAACCTCGCCGTCGCCATTCCCTGCCACCGGGTGGTTCGCAATGACGGTGCGCTCTCGGGCTATGCCTGGGGCATCGAGCGCAAAGGTGCCCTGCTCGATCGGGAGTTATCCCGGTCAGCCTGACAAGCACGCAACGCCTGAAACAAGGAGCGTCTCACCGATGTTTTCGCGCGGCGGATTCGATGCAAGGACGAGCCGACGCCGGCCTCCCAGAGCGGATGCGGCCATTGTCGCGCTCGCTGAGGACAATCCCGACAAGACGCTCGTCATGGCTCATATCAGCCAGCTCGTCGCCGATGGCTTTGCGGTCTGGGACGTGCTCGATAGCGGACAGATCGAGGTCCGCTTCAATTCTGGCGAGACATTTTTGCTCGCTGAAACCACCATCCTGCGTCTGGTCTGATCGGTCGCCAAGAAGAGGGTCCATGCCGGGTGCACGCGCCCGGCTTCTTTCTTTGCGCCATGTGCCAGCCAGATAGTTTCTCGATTTGAAAGCAAGGACCGGAGTTCGGGTGGCCCAAGTCCGGAGTAACTTTGATGCTGATAACAGAGCAAGGAGTTACGACGATGAACCTTATGATCTCCAGCGATGCCTTGCGGGCCATGCACCGGGCAAAAGCCACGGCTATATCAGCCGATATCCTTTTCTACGCCGTCGCCGGTTGCGCGCTGGGCAGCGTGCTGGTCGCACGCAGTGCCACGGGTGTCTGCGCGATCCTGCTCGGCGACACCGCCGAAGAACTGACGGCGGATCTCGCCCGCCGCTTCCCGCGGGCCTCGCTCGTTTCGAACGAAGCCGCGGTCAAGGACGATCTGGCGCAGGTGCTCCGCTACCTCGAGAGGCCGGCCGAGAGCCTTCATTTCACCCTCGACATGCGCGGGACATCGTTCCAGCGCCGCGTGTGGGAAAAGCTGAAGGCGATCCCTGTTGGCAAAACGGTGAGCTACATGGAGCTGGCCCGCTGGGTCGGCCCGCTGGCTAATCCCCGTGCGGTCGCCAGTGCCTGCGCCGCCAACCCGATCGCACTGGCCATTCCCTGCCACCGCGTCGTCCGCGGCAATGGCGACCTGGCAGGCTATCGCTGGGGCATCGAGCGCAAGCGCGTCCTCATCCAGAAGGAAGCCCTGGCATGAACTCTCATGTATCCGCCGCCTCCCCAGCCTCTGCGGTGGCGTCCGCGGAGGCGCGGGTTGCCGCCTACGATTGGAAGGCGCTTGCCGGAGAGCTCGACAGCTTCGGCTGTGCCGTGCTGACGAAGCTGCTTGCGCCGGAGGAGTGCCGCGCAATCGCGGGGCTCTATCCCGACGAAAGCCACTTTCGCAGCCACGTCCTCATGGCGCGACATGGTTTTGGCAAAGGCGAATATCGCTACTTCAGATACCCGCTGCCTGACCTGCTCGGCGGCTTGCGCACGGTGCTCTATCCGCACCTCGCTGATGTCGCCAATGAATGGAATGTGCGCATGGGGATCGATGAGCGCTATCCCGACGAGCATGCTTCGTTCCTGAAGCAGTGCCACGCCGCCGGCCAGATGCGCCCGACGCCGTTGTTGCTGCAATATGTCCCGGGCGATTTCAATTGCCTGCACCAGGATCTCTATGGCGATCTCGCATTTCCAATCCAGGTGGCAATCCTGCTTTCAGAACCTGGCCGGGACTTCACGGGCGGCGAATTCGCTCTGACCGAGCAGCGGCCGCGCATGCAAAGCCGCGTCGAGGTCGTGCCGCTTCGCCAGGGCGATGCCGTTGCCTTCGCGGTCCACAATCGCCCTGTGCGGGGTCCGAAGGGGAACTATCGCGTGAACCTGCGCCATGGCGTGAGCCGTGTCCGCTCCGGCATGCGGCACACGGTCGGGATCATCTTCCACGATGCCAGATGACAGAATAGCGAAGGCCGGCGTCGCGTTTTTGCGGCGCCGCCCTGGCGATCACGTCGTCAGCCTTGAGCCCGCCTTGAAACGTCTGCCCAAGCTCCCAGGTCGCAAGCCGCTCGGCTACTGCTTCTGAGCGACGCCCAGAGGGATCTCGCCCAGGAATAATCTCAGCGGAGGCGACGGCGAGTGCCCGCCGGCGAGCGGAAGAGCGTGGCAAAAGAAAACTGCCCGCCTGGATGCCAGGCGGGCGGTTGTTCAATCCAGCTTTCCCGCAGCGATGGGGTGATCAGCTGCGCGGTTTGAGGTTCTCTGCATCGTAAAGCGGCTTGTAGCCGACACCGGCGACTTCGACGGGGTAGGTTTCGCCGAAATATTCGACCTTCAGCTTGCGGCCTTCCCGCGCGTAGGACCAGGGCAGGTAGGCGAGCGCGATATTCTTGCCGATGGTCGGGCCATAGGCGATCGACGTGGTGAAAGAACGGCGGCCAAGTTCGTCGACGAGCGTTTCGCCGGTTTCAGGGTCCATGACCGGCAGGATGCCGACCGGATAGCGCGCCACACCCTTGGAGTCGGTGTTGTCGGTCACGACAAGCGTGCAGAGCATGGCCGGCTGATGATCGCGGGCGCGATATTCGAGATGCTTGGCCTTGCCGCGGAAGTCGGCATCCTTGACCTTCGGGCGGGCGAGATCGGCTTCGAGAAGATTGTATTCCGTCAGCAGGTCGGCATTTTGCAGGCGCAGGCTCTTTTCCATGCGGCGGCTGTTGGCATAGGTTTCGACGCCGACGGCGATGGCGCCCGTGGAGCGCAGCGCGTCCCATACAGCCAAAGCGTCGCCATAGGCCATATGCAATTCCCAGCCCTGTTCGCCGACATAGGAAATGCGGAATGCCGTGACGTTCTTACCGGCGATGCGGATCTGCTTGATTGCAGCGAAGGGGAAGTTTTCCTGCGAGAGGATTTCCGGGGCTTCGACCACCTTCTGCAGGTTGGTGCGGGCGTTCGGTCCCCAGATGCCGATCGTGACATAGCGTTCGGTGACATCGGTGATGGTGACGTCGAAACCCTTGTCCTCTGCGACGCGGCGCATGTAGTGGAAATCACGCGGGCCGGCATCGGCGCCGTCGATGAGCCGGCAGCGGTCGGCCATGCGGATCACGGTGAAGTCGGCCCGCACCATGCCCTCGTCATCGAGGAAGTGGGTATAGATGCCCTTGCCGATATTGGCATCGCCGCCGATTTTTGCCGCGCAAAGCCATTCCAGCAGCTCGACATGATCGGGGCCTTCGATGTCATACATGGCGAAGTGCGAGAGGTTGATGATGCCGCAGTCTTCGCTCAGCGCGAGATGTTCGGCATTGGAAACGCGCCAGAAATGGCGGTTGTCCCATTCGTTTGCACGCACAGGCACCCGGTCGCCGTATTTTTCCAGCAGGTGCTCGTTTGCGGCATAGCCATGAGCGCGTTCCCAGCCGCCGAGCTCCATGAAATAGCCGCCGAGCTCCTTCTCGCGCTCCCAGAAAGGCGAGCGGCGAACACTGCGGCCGGTCGCGTAGGGCTCGCGGGGATGGACGGCCGGATTGTAGATCTTCTGTGCCGCCTCGGTGCAGCGACCCTCGATGAACTTTTCTTCCAGCATGTGCGGATAGAAGCGGGAATAGTCGATCCTGTTGTGGTCGATCGGGGTGCGACCGTCGGTCATCCAGTCGGCGACGAGCTTGCCGAAGCCCGGGCCATCCTTCACCCAGATGGCGACGCAGTACCACAAGCCTCTGACCTTCTGGCTTTCGCCGACGGAAGGGCCGCCATCGGTCGTCACCTGCAGCAGACCGTTGAAGGAATGGCCTTCATTGTAGCCAAGCTCGCCAAGGATCGGCGTCAGCTCCATGGCGCGTTCCAGCGGCTCGATGATCTGTTCCATGTCGAGATCGCGCTGCGAGGGCGAAAGACGGGCTTCGTGCTTTTCGAGCAGGTCGCGCGGATGGCAGAGGCGCGGGTTTTTCTCTTCGTAATAGCCCCATTCGATCTGGCCGCCTTCGGCGGTCTTGGGGTCGCCGGTGTCGCGCATATAGGCGGAGTTGCCCTGGTCACGCATCAGCGGGAAGCCGATTTCCTTGCCCGTGCCGGCAAACTCGTTGTAGGGGCCGAAGAAGGTCAGCGGGTGATCGACAGGCATGACCGGCAGGTCTTCGCCAACCATCTCGGCGATCAGCCGGCCCCAGAGACCGGCGCAGACGATCACGTATTCCGCCTCGATCGTGCCGCGATGGGTGACGACGCCGGTGATGCGGCCGTCCTTGACGATCAGCGACTGGGCAGGCGTATTGGCGAAGGAGAGGAGCTTGCCGCTCTTTTCGCCCTGATCGATCAGCTTGCCGGCAACTGTCTGCGAGCGCGGAATGACCAGGCCGGCATCCGGATCCCACATGCCGCCCTGCACCATGCTTTCCTCGATCAGCGGGAATTTCTCCTTGATCTCGGAGGGCTCGACCAGGCTTACGCGCGTGCCGAAGGCCTTGCCCGAGGTCACCTTGCGCTTGATTTCCGCCATGCGGTCGTCGTCGCCGACGCGGGCGACTTCGAGGCCGCCGACACGGGCATAGTGGCCGAGCTTATCGTAGAAATCGATGGAATAGAGGGTCGTCCAGCAGGAGAGGAAATCGTGGCTGGTCGTGTAGCAGAAGTCGGAGGCGTGTGCCGTCGAGCCGATATCTGTCGGGATGCCGGATTTATCGATGCCGACAATATCGTCCCAGCCGCGCTCGATCAGATGGTGGGCGATCGAGGCGCCGACGATACCGCCGAGCCCGATGATGACGACCTTCGCCTTTTGAGGAAATACTGCCATTGCGTGCGACCCTGATTGATACTGAAAACGGATTTTATGATGTGCGCGGCGGCGACCAGAGCCTGTCTACGACATATTCAAGATGCTTGCACGACGACCGCGACGCCGTTCAGCTTGGGAAGCGGGGGATTTCGTTGTCATGATCATGGCCAATGATGTCGCAAAGGCGACGGCATGCCCCCACTGCATTATTGCGGGATGGATTGCATCATGATCTCACGGCGCAAAATCGGGCCTTCGTCGCCGAAATAGGTCGTCAGCAGCTTTGGGAAATCATCCGATTGGTAGACGTCCGTCAGGGTCTGATCCACGAGCAGGCGAAAGGCTGAGTCATCCTGCTTGAGCGCAATTCCGTAGGGCTCGTGCGTGAACAGGCGATTGCCGATCGCGAGCGCCGAAGGATTGCGGGCACGCGATGCAAGATCGAAGAGCAGTGCGCGATCTGCGAAATAGGCATCAATCTTGTGGCCTTCGAGAGCGGCGAGGCCATCCTGATGCGTGGCAAAATCGGCAATCCGCGTTTTCGGCACATCGGAGCCCAGCGCTTCGCGCAGCGTCGCGCCCGTCGTCGTGTCGGAACGGACGCCGATCGTGCTTGTCGCCGGCGCTTGCTTGCTGGAGGCGAGCGTCGGACGCTTGTCGAGGAAGAGCATCATCAGATAGTCGGGCGAATCCTTGCGCAACAGGGCGCTCGCACCCGTCAGGAAGATCGGCTGCGAGAAATCGACGCTCTGGCGTCTGGCAAGATTGATAGTCAAGGCGCCGCAGAGAAGGTCGACCCGGCCGTCCTTCACCGCGTTGAAGCCATCGGCCAGGGTGGTTTCGACGTAATCGCGCTTCAGGTTAGTTACCTTGCGCCCGACCGCGTCGGCGATTTTGCCGCAGAGGTCAACGGCGTATCCCGTGGGACTGCCATCCTTCTTCTTGGAGGAGAACGGGGCTTCGTCGTTGATGTAGCCGATGCGGATCGTGCCTTTTTGCGCGACAAGATCGAGTGTCTGCGCGGCTGCCGCCGCATAGGCAGAAATACCGAGGGCAACGCCTGCGAGAATCCATCGTCTCATGCAATTCGCCGGCATGGTCCTGATCTCCGAAAGAATGGTGGCGATCGCAAAGGCTTACCGCAGATTATGATCTGACGGAGGTTTGTCAACGGCGGATTGTCTCCGGCACTTTTCCGGTCGAACAAGGGTGGTGGACGCACCCTTGTTTGCAAAGCCCGGCCTCTATCGAGACAGGTCGTGGCGGTCGATCCAGCCGGAAATGGCAGCGGCGATCGCCTCCGGCTGGTCTTCGGGTGCGATATGTCTGGCCGGACCGCAATTCTCGACCTCCAGATTGGCCACGTTGGCACGACACCAGGCTGTCATCGCCTCGCCGATCAGCAGGGTTTCCGCCGGGCCGTCGAAGGTCAGCAACAGCTTGGGGACATCTGTGCTTTCCGCCAGCCAGACATCATAGGCTTCGATCCGTGCGACGACATCGGCCGGCTCGCCTTCGATCGGCATCGCGCGCGGCCAGGCAAGCAAAGGCCGTCGGCTTTCGCGCGTCGGGTGGGGTGCGCGGTAGACGGCGTGATCTTCAGGGCTGAGGCCGTTGAGAACCGTGGCCTTCAGCGCCTGCTCGATGAAGAAATTCTCGTCCAGAACCTTCGTTTCACCTGTGCCCGGCGAGCGCAGCGCTTCATAGCGAGGGCGTGCGTTCGGGAGATCGTCCCAGGTCATCGGCCTCATGATCGTTTCCATGAAGGCGATGCCGCGCACGCGCTCGGGATGGCGGGCAGCCCAGTCGAAGGCGAGGGCGCCACCCCAGTCATGGCCGACCAGCACGACGCCGTCGAGCGCCAGCGCGTCGAACCAGGCGTCGAGATGGCAGGCATGATCGTCAAAACTGTAAGCAATATCGGGCTTGCCGGAGCGGCCCATGCCGATGAGATCGGGCGCAAGGCGGCGGGCCGGCGCAGCTATGGCAGGCACGATATGCCGCCAGAGATAGGACGAGGTGGGATTGCCATGCAGAAATACCAAAGGCGTTCCCGTTCCTGCATCCTCGTAGAAGATCGTCGAGTCCAGCACGTTGAGCACGGGCATGCGGGGTATCCTCTCTCGAAAGGAAATGGTAAGGTACCTGTCCATCTATCATAATAGTCAGGGGCCTGTCTATATTCATGGAAAATTGCGTTCCCACCCGTCTGTCCTTGGGTCTGCTGCTGCGGCTCGTGCACCAGCATTGGACACAGGATGTCGAAGCCGCACTTGAAGAAGCCGGCTTCGGCGATATCCGCCCGCCACATGCCAATGTCTTCACTTTCGCCCGCCCGGAGGGAATTCAGGTGAGCGAACTCACAAAGCTCGCCCATGTCCGCAAGCAGACGATGACGCAGGCGGTGGAAGAGCTCGAGCGCCTGGGTTACGTCGAACGCCGGCCGGATCCCAACGACCGGCGTGCGCGGCTGGTTTTCCTCACGGAGCGCGGCGAAGGCGTGCGGCCGGTCGCGATGGCCACCGGCCGCCTGGTGGACCAGCGTTGGTCCGATATGGCCGGGACGAAAGAGATCGAGGGGATCAAGCAAGCTTTGCAGGCCTTGCTTGAAAAGCTGCGCAGCGGCGATGGAAATGCCGCCGAGCCGATAGACGGGGCCGGCACCTAAGCTGCCACTGCCATCATTGGTGGTCGGCTCGATATCACGAAGAGTTTCGTTACCCCGGCGCGATTTCTGGCCTATCTATTTTGCATCATCGTCAACCCATGGGAACGCGATGCAGGAGAGGAATTTGATGCGACAGGTAAGCGCTACGATGCGGAAAGCGTGCTTTGTTTTCGGCGCCGGTCTGGCAGTCCTTTGTGCGGTCGTAAGTCCCGTGATTACCTCGCCGGCGGCGGCGGAGACGATCATCGACGATTGGCACAACGTAAAGCCGCCGGCACCGCCGCAATTGAAGCCGGTCACGGTCGACCTCAAGACGACCGCATTGCTGATCCTCGATTTCAACGGCGCACAGGACCCGACCAAGGGGCCCTGCAACAAGAACACCAAGCCGCGGTGCCTTGCTTCCGTGCCGAAGGTCAAAACCCTGCTCGACCAGGCGCGCGCCAAGGAAATGCTTGTCGTCTTCAGCCTGGCCGGCGCCGGCGAGCCGCAGGATATCGCCACGGCTCTGGCACCGCTGGCAAGCGAGCCGATCGTCAAGTCCGGTGCCGACAAGTTCATCGGCACCAATCTGCGCAGTATCCTGGCCGACAAGGGCATCAAGACGGTCATCGTCACCGGCACGGCCTCGGAAGGCGCGGTGCTCGATACCGCGACGGATGCCGCTTTGAACGGCATGAACATCATCCTGCCCGTCGATGGCATGTCCTCCACCGAGCTCTATGGCGAGCAGTATGTGGCTTGGCATATGGTCAACGCACCGGGTGTCGCGCAGAAGACGACGCTGACCAGCATCGATATGATCAAGTTCTGATCCGGTAACGACTCGATGGAAACATCCCGCGTTCCAATGCGATAGCGGGATGTCGGTTCGGCTTATCTAGGCCAGACTTCGTCGAACAGGTTCAGAAGGCGCTTCCAGTGCCTTTCGGCGCCGGTCTCGTCGTAAACGCCATGGTGGTCGGGCACGGTCCATCCATGCGCCATGCCGATATAGTTTTCGATGATGTGATCGACGCCACCGGTGCGGAGCGCCTCGGCAAGGCGGGCGGATTGTTCCGGCGGAAAGCCGTTGTCGACGCCGGCAACGCCGACATAGACGCGCGCCTTGATATCGGCCGCAAGGCGGTGCGGGCTGTCTTCCGCGTCGCTGGCGAGATTGCCGCCGTGAAAGCTGGCCGCCGCTGCGATGCGGTCGGGATAGGTCGCAGCAGCGGTCAGCGCGCGGCCTCCACCCATGCAGTATCCGACCGTGCCGACCGGGCCTTTGGCCCCGGCGGCTGATAGGGCATCGAGAAAGGCGGCGCTGTCGCGCTTGGTCATTTCCTGCGTCGTTCCGCGCAGCATCGTCATGATTGTTTCACGAGATGCCGGGTTGCCGAAGGCACTGCCGTCGAAGGGGCCATAAGCGCCGAAGCGGTAGAAGAGATCGGGAAGCAGCACGATGTGGCCGGCATCGGCGAGGCGCTGCGCCATGCTGTCAAGGGAGGCGCGCGGACCCATGGCATCCATGTAGAAGATCACGCCATGTTCGGCCGGAGCGCCATTGTCGGGGCGGAAGAGGGCTGCTTTGGCGACCCCGTCGGCCGTCTTGATGTCGACGTCTTGTTTCATCCTCGTATCCCTTGCGATCCTTGTTGTCTGTTTATCTTCCCCGCGCGGCGGGCACTTTGGCAAATGGCCGACAGGCGCTCAATAGCATTCCTTGCCGAAAGTGATACGACCGGCGGATCGCCGATCAACATCTCTTGAGTTTCCGTATCCGTCCGCCATGACATAGTATCGCCGGCAACCGCGGTTATGTGCCGGACCTTTGGAGGATAAGTTTCGATGTCTTTTCGCCAGATGGTTCCCGGCTTAATACTGGCCTTCTCGTTGATATCGACGCCTGCCTTTGCCGCGCCGCCGGAGCAGGCTCGTGGTGAGCCGGGTGGTGGTGGTGGCGTCCTCTCGCTCCTGCCGCCCGACGCGGTGAGCGACCACGTGTTGGATGCCGACGGCAAGCGCATGGCCTATATGGCGACGGCTGGAACGCTCGATCTCTTCGGTCAGGACGGTCAGCGCAGTGCGACGATCTTCTATACCGCCTATGTCGCGAAAAACCGGGATGCAGGTCGGCCCATCACCTTCGTATTCAACGGCGGGCCAGGGGCAGCATCCGCCTTTCTCAATCTCGGGCTTGTCGGACCGCGTATCCTCGATTTCGGCCCCGATGGCCGTGATGGCGCCAATGCCAAGCTGGTCGACAATCCGCAGAGCTGGCTCAATTTCACCGATCTTGTGCTGATCGATCCGATCGGCACGGGTTGGAGCCGGGCGGTGAAGCCCGATGACCAGAACGAATTCTACAAGGTTGAAAGCGATGCCGAAAGCCTTGCCAAGGCGATCGCGCTTTACGTCGCCCATAACGGTCGCGCCGCGTCGCCGAAGTATATTCTTGGCGAAAGCTATGGCGGGTTTCGCTCGGTCAAGGTCGCCAACAGCCTACGCGAGGATCAAGGTATCCTGATCTCCGGCATCGTCATGCTTTCGCCCTTGCTAGAGGGCCGGCTGGTCTTTGGCGACGGCGACGATGCGCTTAGTGCTGCCCTGGAGCTGCCCTCGCTGGCAGCCGCCCAGCTCGAGCGGCAGAATGCTTTCAGCGACAAGGCGGTTCAAGATGCCCAGGCTTTCGCTCTGAACGAATATCTGCCTGTTCTTGCCGGGCCGCCGCCCTCCGGCGATGCCGGCCGGGCCTTTTATGGTCGGGTCGCAAAACTGACCGGCATCCCCGAGGATGTCGTTGCCAAGAACCAGGGTTTTCTCGGTAGCGTCTATCGGAAACATTCCGACGGCGATGGCGCGGAGGTGGCGAGTGCCTACGATGCTTCCTTCCTGGCGCCCGACCCCTATCCTCAGTCCGACGCCGAGCATGGCGGCGACCCGATCCTTGACGGTTTCGTCCGCGCCTATGGCGGTGCGTTTTCGAGCTATGCGCGTGATGAGTTGGGCTTCCACACCGATATGACCTACACGCTGCTGTCGACCTCGGTGAACAGGCAGTGGAAATGGGGTGGGCGAAACGACGGCGGCTCGCGCCTCAGCGCCGGCGTCACCGACGATCTCAAGGAACTGCTGTCGCTGTCATCGTCCTTCCGCCTCATGGTGGGGCAGGGCTACAGCGACCTCGTCATTCCCTTCGGCGTCAGCAAATATGTGCTCGACCACATGCCATCGGCCTTTGCCGATCGCGTGGCGCTGAAACTCTACCGCGGCGGTCATATGTTCTACACCCGGCCGACATCACGCGAGCAGTTCACGACGGATGCCAAGGCGTTCTTTGCCACGCAGCCTCCGGCCGCGCCGGCCGTGAAATCGAACTAAGCAATTCCAGGAAAAGTGTGCAGCGGCTTTCCGTCCGAAATTGAGCAACAACAATAGCATAGAGCGGTGAGGCGGTTCCGTGAACGCTTCATCGCTCTAGTCGTGCTGCTGCAACTGAAAGAGATGCTTGATGCGCGAGCTCAGCGAACTGACGGGAGCGCCGTTGACCAGGATATCGGTGTTGGCGAACAGATGGCGTTCGGCCTCGATGCGCTTCGCCATGATGGCGCCCAGCTCTTCGGCAAGGGCGGGTCTGTCATGCAAGAGCGGCGACAGGCAGTCCTCGCCGATTTCATAGGTGACGACAAAGGTCAGGGCGCGGACCGTCCCGACTTCGCCTGTTCCCATCAACAGGCCGTTTTCGCCGAAATAATCGCCAGGCGCGAGCCGCGTCAGCTCGATCTGCCGATGCCCCTCGCGGCGGGTGATGCTGACGACGCCCGATCGCACGATCGTCAGCGCGCGAAGCTGTGCGTCCTGTTCGGCGATGACCGCATCCTTGCGATAAGTGCGGCGCTGCATGTGCGATGCCAGATGCTCCTTTTCGTCCTCGGTCAACGATGAGAACAGCGGGATGTTGCTGACCAGCCGCCATGGCGTTCCGGGAGCGTGCTGCTGCTCGCCCGATGCTTCTGCCTTGTGTTCCGCCGGAATGACGATCGTATCGGAAGGGCCGGCGAGTTTCAGGCCCGCCGCCTTCGAATGGCGGTAAAGGAGGTCGTAGATCTCGTTCTTTGCGGCCATCGTCTGCGATATATCGCGCACGCGGAACGTCAGCTGTAGTTCGATTGCCTGTCCGTCGACGGAATTGATGGCGACGCTGGGTTCGGGGGTCTTCTGGATCGAGTTGCAACTGATCAGCACGCTTTGCATCACATCGACGACGACGCTTGGCAGGGTGGTCGGCTGAACGCGTACGGTGACGGTGGCGCCGTGGCTCTCGTCGGGCGAGGAGAGATTGGTCAGCCGCGTCTTGGCAAGGACGCTGTTCGGGATGACGACCAGATCGTTGGTGCCGTTCAGCAGCTGCGTGGCCCGCCAGTTGGTTTCCACGACACGGCCTTGAATATCGTTTTCGAGGACGATCCAGTCGCCGACGGAATAGGGCCGCCCGAGATTGAGCGCGATGCCGGAGAAGACATCGCTCAACGTGCTCTGCAATGCCAGGCCGAGAATGATGGCGAACACGCCGGAGGTGGCGATCAGCGTGCCCACCGGAACGCTGAAGACGTCGGCGACAATGGAGAGAATGGCGCCGAGATAGATGACGCCGACGATCAGATCCTGCAGCAGCCGGCCCTCGCGCGGCTTGCGCTCGAAGATAAGGAACAGGCGCACGCAGGCGATCAGCACCCAGGCACCGTTGATCCACCAGATGATCTTGGCGAAGCCGGTGAAGGTGCGCAGTGACACCGACACCTGCGGCGGGCTCGGCTCGTAGGGTATGATGCCGTGATAGAGCAGAAGCACGGTCAGGCAGACGAAAAAGATAGCCTGCCCTATCAGCCGTCCGGCGCGCTGATGGCGCAGCATGACGCGGCTGACGAATGTGCCGATGACCACCAGGATGCAGAACTGGACGATCGGATCATCGAGAAGTGCAAGAGACATGGGGGTTTGGCCGCACTCAATCTATCGGATGGGCGCTAAATTGGCATGAAAGAGTTTACAATGCCATATAGCGACGAACTGCGACATCTTCGATGCAGCCAAGCCAAGTCTTCGGTGCAAGTGTCCCGACGGACTTGATCCCGCGACCGAAGCCTTGATAATTGGATGACGATTATCATCTTACATCTGTCATCCCGTCCTGCTATCAGCCTTCGACGGCGCACCTCCCGGCGCTTCGACATCATCAAGGAATACCCATGACACAGTCTTTTGTGATTAGCGGCGATTTGCTGATCGGCGCAGAGTCGACCGGCGACAACAGAACCGCGCACGCCATCAACCCGGCGACCGGCGCAAATCTCGAGCCGGCTTTTGCGATTGCGAGCGAGGCCGACGTGGCAAGGGCCTGCGAATTGGCCGGCCAGGCTTTCGACGTCTACCGCGCGACCAGCCCGGAGGAACGGGCGGCATTTCTCGAAAAGATCGCTGACAATATCATCGATATCGGCGATGCGCTGATCGAGCGGGCAACGGAAGAGACCGGCCTGCCGGTGGCACGTCTGCAGGGCGAGCGCGCCCGCACAGTCGGCCAGCTTCGGCTGTTTGCGCAGGTGGTTCGTTCCGGCGAATGGCTCGATCTCCGCGTCGACCCGGCATTGCCGGAACGCAAGCCGTTGCCGCGGCCCGATCTGCGCCTGCGTCAGATCCCGCTCGGCCCCGTCGCCGTCTTCGGCGCCAGCAATTTCCCGCTCGCCTTCTCGGTCGCCGGGGGTGATACCGCGTCCGCGCTTGCCGCTGGGTGCCCGGTCGTCGTCAAGGGGCATCTCGCCCATCCGGGCACGGGCGAGCTTGTGGGACGCGCCATCCGCGCTGCCGTTGCGGCCTGCGGCCTGCCTGAAGGGACTTTTTCGCTGCTGACCGGCGCCAACGAAACAGGCGCGGCGCTGGTGCGCGATCCGCGTATCAAGGCTGTCGGCTTCACCGGCTCGCGCGGCGGCGGCCTGGCGCTCGGCGCCATCGCCGCGGCCCGGCCGGAGCCGATTCCTGTTTATGCCGAGATGAGCAGCGTCAATCCCGTCTTCCTCTTTCCGGCGGCGCTTGCGGCGCGCGCCGAAGCGATCGGCACGGGCTTCATCGAATCCCTGACGCTCGGCGCCGGCCAATTCTGCACCAATCCCGGCTTGCTCTTCGCCATCGATGGCCCCGATCTCGATCGCTTTATCGAGGCTGCCAGCGCGGTACTGACCGGTCGCGCGCCGGCGCCGATGCTGACGCCAGGCATTCACGCCGCCTTCGACAAGGGCGTGGCTGCGCTCGCGGAGCATGAGGCGGTCAAGACCGTCGCTCATGGCGCACCGGCCGAGGGAGTCAACCGCAGCCCCGGCATCTTCTTCGAGACCGATGTCGAGCCTTTCCTTGCCGACGAGCGGCTCGGGCATGAGGTCTTCGGCGCGGCGGGCCTGCTGGTGCGCTGCAAGGACATCGACCAGATGATTGCGGTTGCCGAAAAGCTTGAGGGCCAGCTGACTGCCACGTTGCAGATCGAGGCTGGCGACCATGCCGTCGCCGCAAAGCTGCTGCCGGTGCTGGAGCGCAAGGCCGGACGCATTCTCGCCAACGGCTGGCCGACCGGCGTGGAAGTCTCCCATGCCATGGTACATGGCGGACCGTTCCCGGCAACATCGGACAGCCGCACGACGTCGGTCGGTACGCTCGCCATCCGTCGCTTCCTGCGTCCGGTATCCTATCAGGATCTGCCGGAAGGGATGTTGCCGGCCGAACTGAGGGATGAAGGCATCAAGACGCTGCCGCATCTGCTGGATGGCGTGCGCAAGGCACATTGAAGGCTGGAGAGCCCTCATCCGGCCTGTCGGCCACCTTCTCCCCGCTTGCGGGGAGAAGGGGATAGTCGCTCCCGCAGCCTTCCATTCAGCTACCTGTTGGACGAGGGTACAGAGGTCGTTGCCTCTCCCCATCAAAACGGGGAGAGGGCTGGGGTGAGGGGCAATCCCACGACCCGAAGCCGATTGGAAATCTCAAACCATCGCGTAGACAATCCCGGTGAACGAACCCGCGTGGTGAAGCAGCTCGCGTTCGCCCGAGCCGTCGAGGCTCGCCGAATAGAGATTGCCGCCGATATCGGTGAAGAACATTCGATTGTTCGGCAGGTCGAGCGAAAGGCCGATGCCTTCGTCCAGTCCTTCCAGGACAACTTCGGATGTTGCCGCGACGTCGTCCATGCTGGCGCGGTTGACGGTATTCCCACGTGGGAGATTGCCGCGGTCGGTCCAGTAGACGGTGCGGGTGGCGAGATCGAGTTCGAGGTCGATCGGTTCCGGCAGCTTGTCTAGCAGGGTCTCAATATCGCTGCGTCTCGTTGCCGTCTCGTCTTCGGGAATGTCGATGCTGGCGCGGAGGATGCGGCCGAGGCCGGCGTCCGGCGGCCCCTTCTGCGTCCAGTAGATCTGCCCGAGCGGCAGGTCGAGGGCGATGCCCACGCACCAGCGTTCGATATCGGCACTGTCCTGCGGACTGTCGCCGTTCTGCACCAGGGTTTCGATGTCGGAGCCGTCGATGTTGGCGCGCATGACACGCATGCCCTCGCGGTCGCACCAGTAGAGCGTGCCGTTGTCTTGGTCGATCTGGATCTGCTTCGGCGTGACCAGCGTGCTGCCCGGCGGGATCAGCGTGACATGGTTGCTGCCGTCGAGATTAATGCGCTCGATCGAGCCGTCATGGGCGTTGTAGTCGGTGCCCATTTCCGTCCAGTAGAGCCAGCCGTTCTCGCTGTCGACGAGAATGCCGTCCGGACTGCGGCCCAGGCGCTGGATGATCAGCTTGAGGTCGCTTCCGTCGATGGCGGAGGATAGAATTCGGCCGTCGTTGATATCGAGGAAAAACAGCCGTTCGGTCTTTTCTCTGGGGGCGGCAGGCGTCCGTGCTTCTGCTTCAGACATGAGAGCATCCTTTCAAAGGGTCGGATCTGCGGATCACAGCGGCAATCATGGCATCGGTTGATGACAGCATCATTCGCGCCGTGATCCGTTGAAGATCTGTTGCGCCGCAGCAAAGATCAAGGGCGCAGATGTCACGGCTGTATCGGACGAGCGTCAAATAACTGTAATCGATTTGATATAAATCCCCGCCATTCCCTATGGGCGATGTCAGCCTCGATGCTGAAATCCGAAGCCGAAGGTGCTTGATATCTTGTCGACGCTCCAGCAGGTCGCTTTTCGTGCCGGTTGTTCTGTTGCGACCGCCAGCCGGGTGCTGAACCGCAACGGTCCCGTCAGCGATGAGATGGTGCGTCGGGTGCGTCGGGCGGCGGCGGAGCTCGGTTATCGCGCCGGCGGCCGCGCCGGCAATCGACGGCCGGCGATCGGCGTGCTCATTCCCAGCATCACCAATCCGGTGTTCGCGGCGTCGTTGTCCAGCATTCAGAACCGGGCTCTTCATGCGGGTCACAGCGTGCTGATCGCGCAATCGAATTACGATCCGGCACAGGAGGCGGATGCCGTCGCGTCATTGCTCCAGCAGCAGCCGACCGGCCTCATCCTCACGGTCTGCGATCCCGAACGCAGCCCGGCTCTGTCTTCCGCCCTGCCGCCGACCGTGCTGCTCGGCAATCTGTCGACCGCCCGCTTCACCGCCGCCGTCGCGACCGACAATTTTGGCGCCGGCCGGGATCTGACGGATCATCTCCTGCAGAAGGGGCATCGGCGCATCCTGTTCATCTCAGGCCATTTTTCCGCATCGGATCGGGCAAAGCTGCGCTATCTCGGCTATCTCAAGGCGATGGAGTCGGCAGGTCTACAGCCTCTCGACGCCCTGGAGATTTCCTTCATCAGCAGCCTGGGGCAGCTCGATCTCTCGGACGTTGTTTCGCAGTTTTGCCCGACGGCGATCATCGCCTCCAACGATCTTCTGGCGCTCGGGGTTATGGGCGCGCTGCGGCGTCAGGGGCTGTCGATCCCACGTGATATCTCCGTCGCCGGTTTCGATGGCATTTCCCTCGGCCTGCTGACGGAGGTTTCGCTGACGACAGTGGAGATACCGGATGGGACCATGGGGGCGGCGGCGGCTTCGCTGCTGCTCGACATGGCGGAGAATGCCGCACCGGCGCGACATCTGACCGTTCCCTACCGGTTGCGGCCGGGCGGAACCGTGCGCAATCTCGCCATTCAATCCTGACGGATCTCTGCACATGAAAACGCCGCCTCCCAAAGAGAGGCGGCGCGGATTTCAAACCCGATCCGGCAATCAGCTGCGCGGCAGCATGCCTTCGACGTCGGAAGCTGCATCTTCAAGCGCTTCCTTCGGCGCGGCCGAGCCATCGACGATGCGCGACAGGTTGTCGACGATGGTCTGCGTGACCTTGACACCATTGGCGCCGGGGAAGGCATACCAGGGGATCATGACCGACATCTGGCTGAGGCCGGCCTGGAACAGCGGGTTCTTCTTGTAGAAGTCGCCGAGATAGTTGGCCGACTTGGCGGCAAGTTCGTTGTTCGGAACGTAGCCGGTGCCGGGAACGACGACGGACGCGCCGTAGGGGCCGGCGGCGAACTTGGCGAACTTCCAGGCGGCCTCTTCCTTCACCGGATCATGCGTCAGGATGACGACGGCGTTACCGCCTGTGGGGAGGCGGCCGTTGACCGGATCGATCAGCGGGATCTTGGCCGTGCGCAGGTCGAACTTGGTGCCGACGTTCTTGATCGTGTTGACCAGTGCGCCGGTGGTCTGGAATTCGAAGCCGACCTTGCCGGCGGCGAAAGCCTGTTCGCCGGCGGCCTTGGTGAAGACCGGCATGCCGCCTTCCTTGACGAAGCGCTGGATCAGTTCGACGGCCTTCTGTCCCTCAGGACCGTTGAAGGCGACCTTGCTTTCGTCGTCGCTCAGCATCTTGCCGCCGGCGCCGAAGAGCAGGGCGGAGAACATCCAGTCGTCGCCCTGCCAGCGGAAGTCCATGCCGTCGACGCCGTTGCCGAGCGCCTTGATCTTGCCGGCGAGCGTGATGACTTCGTCCCAGGTCTTCGGAGGGTTGTTCGGGTCGCCGCCGGCGGCCTTCACCAGGTTGGCATTGTAGTACATGATCGGGTTCGACGTCGCGAAGGCGAGGCCGACCTGCTTGCCCTTGACCTGGGCGAGCTTCAGGATCGTGTCGGAGAAGCCCTGCTCGGCCATGTTGCCGTCTTTCTTGACGAGCGGCCCGAGATCGACCGCGACATTGCGCTCGTCCATCATGCGCAGGCGGTTGAGGCCGATGAAGGTGACATCGGGCATCTCGCTCGTGCCGGCCTGGCGAAGAATGGTCTGGATGCCTTCCTCATAGGTGGCCGAGGGAGCGGCGAACTGGATCTTGATATCGGGATTTTCTTCCATGAATTTCTTCGAGATCGTGTCCATCACGTTCTTGAAGAAGCCGGGCATGGGGTAGTGAACCGTCAAGGTCGTCTCGGCATAGGCCGGGACCGACACGACCATCGAAATGGCCGCGGCGGCGAGAATCTGGGTGATATGCTTCATCGCACGTTCTCCTGTTTCGAACCGGTCAGCCTTTGAGACCGGTCATGGTGATGCCCTCGACGAAACGCTTCTGTGCAAGCAGGAATGCGACGACGAGGGGAAGGGTGATGATCAGGGTTGCTGCCATGAGTGCGCCGTAGTCGTCGCCGGCTTCGGCGGCGCGGAAATACATGAGGCCCAGCGGCGGCGTGGCGTAGTCCTGCTTGCTGATGACGATCAGCGGCCAGTAGAGGTCGTTCCAGTGCGCGACGACCGAGAAGATCGCGAAGGCTGTTACCGCCGGCCAGGCATTCGGCACGATGACGCGGGCGACGATGCCGAGCTCCGACATGCCATCGAGGCGGGCGGCATGGATGAGATCATCAGGCATGGCGCGGAAGAACTGCAGGAACATGAAGATCGCGAAGACCGAGATCGAGAAGGGCGCGACCAGGGCTGTGTAGCTGTTCAGCAGCGACAGGCTGTTGAAGCCGACATAGAGCGGCAGCGCGGTCGCGTGGATCGGGATCAGCAGCCCGAGCATGACCAGCACCATCATCGTGCGTGCCGCCGGGAATTTCAGTTTCGCCATCGCATAGGCGCAGGGAATGGCGATCAGCACCTGGAAGAAGAAGATCAGGCCGCAGACGAGGACGCCGTTGAACAGCAGCCTGCCCATATCAACCTTGCTCAGCGCCTTGGCGACATTCTCGATATAGAAGAAATGCGTCGGGATCAGCCGCAGCGCCGAGGTGAAGATGTCGTCCTGCGCCTTGCCGGCGGTCGAGATCATGAAAATGTAGGGCGCAAGAAAGACGAGCGAGCCGAGGATCAGCAAGGAGAGGCGCAGGATGCGGCCGGGAGTGAAGCCTGTCGAGGTCATGTGTAATGCACCTGCCGGTCTTGGACGCGATATTGCAGGAAGGTCAGCACGACGAGAATGGCGAGAAAGACCGTCGTCATCGCCGAGGCATAGCCGACCCTGAGGTAGACGAAGCCTTCCTGGTAGATGGTGAAGAGCAGCACCTCCGAGGCATGGTTCGGGCCGCCCTCGGTCAGCGCCTTGACGGTGTCGAAAACCTTGACCGCGTTGATGATGCTGATGGTGGTGACGAAAAGCGTGGTCGGTCCGAGCATCGGCCAGGTGACGAGCCAGAAGCGGTCCCACGCCGATTTCGCGCCATCCACTTCGGCTGCGGCATAAAGTTCACGCGGGATGGCTGTGAGACCGGCGAGAAACAGCACCATGTTGAAGCCGACCGACTGCCAGACGCCGATGATCGACAGGCTGTAGAGGGCGGTTGCCGAAGAGCCGAGCCAGTTCGGGCCGCGCACCCCAATCTCGGCGAGAAGAGCATTGATCGGGCCGATTGTGGGATGGAAGAGGTACTGCCAGACGGTCGCCATCGCGACGATCAGCGAAGCCACGGGCAGGAAGTAGGCTGTGCGGAAAAAGCTGCGGCCGATGCCTTCGCTTTCGATCAGTAGCGCGACGCCGAGGCCGAGCACGATCGAGATGGGAGCGACGATGGCCGTGTAGACCGTCGTGTTCCAGAGCGACTTCATAAAGGCGCGATCCTTCAGCAGATGCGCATAATTCTCGAAGGCGACGAAGCGCAGGCTCTTGTCGCCGAGCTGGAAATCCGTGAAGCCGAGGACGACGACGGCAACGATCGGCACCAGGATGAACAGCACGATCAGGATGATGGCTGGCAGCGCGAAGAGGAGGGCGGTGCGGGCTTCGCTGCGTTCGCGCGCCGCCGCCGTCTGCATCGGCAGGGAGGTGGCGGCAATGCTAGCCATGCGCCTTCTCCCTGGCGGTGTCGACGGTCGCGGGAACGGTGCGCAGGCGGCGTCCGTCTTCGGCGAAGACCATGGCCTGTTCCGGGGCAAGCGTCAGCGCCACTGGCATGCCGGCGGAGAGCCCCGCGGCCTCTGCGGGTGTAAGCTTGACGATCATCGTTTCGCCGATGGCATCGAGCTTGGCATAGAGAATGACCTCGGAGCCGAGGAATTCCATGCGCTCGATATGGGCGGCAAGCGCATCCTCCCGTCCCTGCGTGAGGCTCACGAATTCCGGCCGGATGCCGAGCCTCACATTCTTGCCGGCAAAGCTGCCGTCTTCGAGTGCGAGCCGGAGGCCGCCGAAGGCGACGAAGCCGTTTTCGGCGAGCGCCGGCAGCAGGTTGATGCGCGGCTGGCCGACGAAACGAGCGACTTCGACATGGCTCGGATCGTCATAGATCACCTGCGGCGAGGCCAGCTGCAGCAACTGCCCGCCGATCATCACGGCGACGCGGTCGGCCATGGAAAGTGCCTCGGCCTGGTCGTGCGTGACATAGACAGTCGGCACGCCGGCACGGCGATGCAGATCGACGATCTCGCCGCGGGCATGGACGCGCAGATTGGCATCGAGATTGGAAAGCGGCTCGTCCATCAGGAAGACGCTGGGGCGGCGCACCATGGCGCGGGCAAGCGCCACGCGCTGGCGCTGGCCGCCGGACATCTGACCGGGCTTGCGGTCGAGCAGATGGTCGATCTTCAGCGAAACGGCCATTTCGCGGACGTCGCGGATGATGGCGCGGCGGGTGCTGCGCTGGCCGGGGATCAGCGAGCCGATAAAGGGCAGGCGCTGGACGCGGGTCAGGCGGCGCATGGCAAGCGGCACGGCGATGTTTTCAGATGCGGTCAGATGCGGGTAGAGCGCGTAGGACTGGAAGACCATGGCGATGTTACGGTCGGCGGCTGCGACGCCGGAGACGTCGGTGCCGCCAAGAACGATCTCGCCGCTGTCGGCATGCTCAAGTCCTGCCAGGATGCGCAGCAGCGTGCTCTTGCCGCAGCCGGAAGGACCGACGAGGGCGATGAATTCGCCTGGTTCGACGTCGAGATCGACACCTTTAAGGATGGCGTTGCCGCCGAAGGACTTGGCGATGCCGCGAAGCGAAAGGGCGCTCATTCGGTCGCCTCCTTCTGAAGCTTCGGGGCGGCCTGCGGATAGACCTCCATGACGACGTCATCGAGGAAGTAGGCGGTCATGCCCGATACTGCGACGAGCTCCGTCGATACGCTCTCGCCAAGGTCATGAATGGCGGCGCCGACAAGCCGCTCCCCGGGCATCTCGCGTTCCATCTTGTCGAGGATGAAGGCGGCAGGAGGCGCCCAGACGAGGGCCGTATCGTTGAAGCGGCCTTCCCAGGTCCAGTGCAGGTGACCGCTGCCGAGCAGGGCGACGTCGTGGGCTGCTATCAGATCATACAGTCGGCGGCGCTGCGCCGGACGTACGCTCCAATAGCCGGTATCGCCTTCGTCGGGTGCGTCGACGAAGAGCGGCTTGTGGGCGAAGAGGGCGACGCGGCGACCATCACGGCTTTCGAGCTTCTCCTGCAGCCATTCGAACTGCTTGTTCTCCTCGGCATCCTCGAAGCCCATCAGCAGGCTGTTGAGCCCGATCAGCCGCCAATTGTCGACGTCCTTCGCCCAGTAATCCGGGCCGACGAGGCGGCGCCAGCGCTCCAGCCGTTCCGGGTTGACGGGCTGATACGATCCCGGCAGGTGGCCGACATCATGATTGCCGGGCACGATCAGCATCGGCACGGAGACCTGGCGCATCAGGTCCATGGAAAAGGTAAGGTCTTCGTCCTTGTCGGCGCCGTCGACGCTGAGATCGCCGGTGTGGACGACAAGATCGGCGCCGCTCGCCTCGATCCATGTCGCCAGCGGCTCCCAATTGCCGTTGAAATGCGGCTTGGTTGGGCTCAAATGGGTGTCGGTGATCTGGATGATCTTCAAGGCGCGTCTCCGGAGTCTTCAGAAGCAATGCGCCAGCGAGGGGATTCCCTTCAAAACAGGCGCGTCTCTGCGCACTCTTTAGAAGGCCCCCATGTCAGTTGAGTAACGGGTCTTTTCACATGTTTTTCAGTTTTGTCACATCACCGTCAAACAACGTCATCGCTGGCCTTGTGGCGAATTGTGACCTGTACGTGATGGGTTCGGTGATATAGATCGCTGCCGAAGGGGATTGGACATGTCAGACGAGCAAAGCCGCATCACGACACTCGAGGAGACGGTTGCCTACCAGGCGAAGATCATCGAGGAACTGTCCGACCAGATTGCGGAGCAATGGAAGGTGGTCGAGCAGACCAGGCACAAGCTCGATCGGCTCGCGGAGCGGTTTCTGATGCTGGAGGAGCAGTCGCTCGACGCGCCAGCGATCACCAAGCCGCCGCACTACTGATCAGTTCGGCTGGATCATTCACGTTTCGGTGTTTCACGCGGGCGTGTGTAACAAAAGGCTCCGTCTTCCCGTATCTCCTTGTGACCGGAGCGTTTACAATCGCGGTCGAGAGGAGATCGTCATGAAGACTTTATCGACGGACATGATCCGCATTCGCTCAGCGCGTTTCGCCCGTTTCGCCGGCCTCACGGTCGCGGCGGTGCTCGTTGGCGGTATGGCGCTGCAATTTGTCGGCCGCGCTTCGGCCGAGGACGCGCGCGTCATTCCCGCGCCAAGCATGGACGAGAAGGTTGGTTCCGCCAGCACGGAGACGGTCGTGCTTGCCGGCGGCTGCTTCTGGGCGTGCAGGGCGTGTTCCAGCATGTCAACGGCGTGATCAGCGCCACGTCAGGCTATGCCGGCGGCGGCAAGGATGGGGCGCATTACGAAATGGTGAGCACCGGCGATACCGGCCATGCCGAATCCGTGCGCGTCGTTTTCGATCCGCACAAGGTCAGCTACGGCCATCTGCTGCAGATCTATTTCTCGGTCGCGCATGATCCGACGGAGCTGAATTATCAGGGGCCGGACAGCGGCACGCAGTATCGTTCGGCGATCTTCCCGAGCAGTCAGGAACAGGCCGATATTGCCCGCGCCTATATCGATCAGCTCAATCATGCCAAGGTGTTCGACGCCGCGATCGTCACCCGCATCGAGCCATCTAAGCAATTCTATGCCGCCGAGAGCTATCACCAGGATTTCCTAACGACGCATCCCGACTATCCCTATATCGTCATCAACGACATGCCGAAGATCAAGAATCTGCAGCATCTCTTTCCCAAGGATTATCGCGCTGACCCGGTTCTGGTGACGGCAAGTGCCAGCGCGAACTGACCAGCACTTGATCGTGTGACCGGCGAGCGATGATCGCCGGTCACGGCCGCCTTGCAAGAAAAGCTCGTTACTCGCGGCTCGTCTGGTGTATTGCTGCCTGACACCAGACATATATCGAGAGTGCGTTTCGTCATGATCGTCCGCGACCGGCCGAATCTCTTCCAGCTTTTCTTCATTGTTCGCGGTTCGATCATCCTGCGAATCCTGCCGCAGATCGTCGCCATCTTCCTGCTGTCGGCTTTGATCGTCTGGGGACATGAGGAGCGGCCGAATCTGGTCGTGTCCTTCAACGGATCGTCGCTTTCCCTGCTCGGCATCGCGCTTTCGATTTTCCTCGGTTTTCGCAACAATGCCGCCTACGACCGCTGGTGGGAGGGTCGGCGCGACTGGGGTCAGCTTGTCTATGTTGCCCGCGGCTTTGCCCGTCAGACATTGATCCTTGAAGCGGAAGGTGAGGCTGGTATCGAGGCGCGGAAGACCCTGCTGCGTCTGACCATGGCTTTTGCGCAGGCGCTGGTCTGCCTTCTGCGATCGGGTAGCGACGACAGCAAAGTGTTGCGCCTTCTGACATCGAGCGAGGCCGAGTTCTATCGCGCAGCGCAGAACCGGCCGAATCTCATCCTGCGCCTGATCTCAGCCGATCTTGCACGTCTGAAGGCGAAGGGCGCGATTTCGGATATCCAATATCAGATGCTGGATATCAGCATCGGCCAGATGGGTGCGGTGCAGGCCGCCTGCGAGCGCCTTCGCAATACGCCGCTGCCTTTCGGCTATACGCTGCTTTTGCATCGCACCGCCTATCTCTTCTGCTTCCTGCTGCCCTTCGGCTTCGTCGATACGCTCGGCTGGGGTTCGCCCTTCGTCACGGCTCTCATCGCTTATACTTTCTTCGGTCTCGATGCGCTGGGCGATGAGCTGGAGGATCCCTTCGGCCATCGTCCGAATGCGCTGGCAATCAGCGCCCTTGCCGATACGATCGAGATCAATCTGCGCGAGGCGCTTGGCGAAACCGATCTGCCGCCGCTGCCGCAGCCCCAGGATTTCGTGCTGATGTAGGCCGTCAGCAAAAAATTTCGAAAAGCGATGGAATAGAATCCGGAGCGCTTCCGTATATAGGTGTATGGATCGCAAAGGACGCACATTCGATGTTTTGGGGCAGCTCGGTTCGCTGAGACGTTATGCCCGCTCGCTCGTGCGCAATGCGGACGAGGCCGAAGATCTGGTGCATGACGCGCTGGTCAAGGCATATGAGCGCAAGGCGTCCTTCCGTCGCGGCGGCAACCTGCGGACCTGGTTGCTGTCGATCCTGCACAATGTGCATATCGACCGCCTGCGTCAGAAGAAATCGCTGAATCGTCGCCACGAAGAGGCGGCCGCCGAGCTTGAGGTGGCGCTACCGGCGTCGCAGGACCATACGGTCCGCCTGAGCCAGGTGCGCGAGGCCTTTTTCAGTCTGCCTGAGGAACAGCGCGAAGCGCTGCATCTCGTGGCGATCGAAGACCTTTCCTATCAGGAAGCGGCGTCCGCGCTTGGCATTCCCGTCGGCACGCTGATGTCCCGCATTTCAAGGGCCCGGGCGAGCCTGCGCAATTTCGAGGAGGCTACCTCCAAGGTTTCACATCTCAGGCTTATCGAGGGAGGCGGCAATGAAAACGGTTGATCCGATCATCGATACCGATCTCGACGCCTATGTCGATGGCGAGCTGCCGGTCGCGCGCCGTGTCGAGGTCGAATCCTATCTGTCGGAGCATCCCGAGATCGCCGCCAAGGTCATGGCGGATATGAGCATCCGTGGCGAGCTGCGCATGGCGCTGGCCGGTGAGAGCCATGTGCTCAGGGCAGAGACCCGCGAGGCCGCCCGGCGGCTGGAGCGCGGACTGGTCTATGGGCGCATGCTGGCATCTTTCCAGCGCGTGGCCGCCGTTGCCGTATTGGTGGCGACCGGCTGGGTGGCGCATACGTCCTTCGGCGCATTCACCGCGAGCGAGGTCAACGCATCCTCACGGCCGCCGGCTTTCATCGATGACGCCGTGCGCGCCTACAAGACGACTGCCGTGCGGGAACAAATCAAGCCGCAATCGGCGGCCGCGAACTACAATCCGGAAGAAATCCGCGCATCGACGGCGATCGTCCTGCCGGAGCTGCCGGGCGACTGGCGCGTCACCGATGCCCAGATCTATCCGTCCGAATTCGGTCCGAGCGTCGAAATGACTGTTGATGCCGGCAGGGACGGACATTTGTCACTTTTCGCCGTTCGCCCGGGGAATTTCGCCGTCAAGGAGGTCAGTCACATCAAGCGTGACGACGTCCAGACTGCCTATTGGCAGATCGGTGAAGTCGCCTATGCGCTGATCGGCGATGGCCAGGCGGCTCAGCTCGACGGCGATGCCGAAAAGCTCGCCCGCAGCCTGTACTAGTTTGAATTAAAGGAGAACGACCATGAACCCGACCAATCCGCGATACGGCTACGGAGCCGCCGCCGGCTCGCAGGCGCTCTTCGACGAGGGTTTGCGCCGGCATATGCTGCGCGTCTACAACTACATGGGTATCGGCCTCGTGCTGACGGGTATCGTCGCGATGGTCGTCGGTACGACGCCGGCCCTCTACGTGCCGATCTTTCAGACGCCGCTGAAGTGGGTCGTCATGCTGGCGCCGCTCGCTTTCGTGTTCTTCTTCTCTTTCCGCATCCAGACCATGTCGGCAAGCACGGCGCAGATGATGTTCTGGGCATTCTGTGCGGTCATGGGTCTGTCGCTGGCCTCGGTCTTCCTGGTCTTCACCGGCACGAGCATCGCGCGCACCTTCTTCATCGCCGCAACTATGTTCGGTGCGACCAGCCTCTACGGCTATACGACCAAGCGTGATCTTGCCAACATCGGCTCGTTCCTGATGATGGGTCTGTTCGGCGTGATCATCGCCAGCGTCGTCAATATCTTCCTGGGTTCGAGCGCGCTGCAGTTCGCCATCTCGGTGATCGGTATCGTCGTCTTCGTCGGCCTGACCGCTTGGGACACGCAGAACATCAAGGAACAGTATGCCGAGAACCATGATCAGGAATCGCAGCAGAAGCTCGCCGTCTTCGGTGCCCTGTCGCTCTACCTGAACTTCGTCAACATCTTTCAGCTGCTGCTGAATCTCACCGGTGAACGGGAATAGGTTTGAAATTGCCCGCTTGGGCATGGTCGGATCCGAAAGGCACTCCACCCTTTTGGTGATCATGCTCCGGTAATGCGTCTCCCTGGGGGCTTGTTGAGACGCATGACGCGCCTGCAGTATCTGCGCCGATACTGCAGGCGCAACTTTTTTGAGAGTGGCAAACCGAGTTCGCAGCCATTTTCGCCGCAGCGCGGCAAAGGGGAAAGGTGCCGGGCTAAGAGAGCACTGTTTAAAGAAAGGGCCTGATGGCGCAAATCTGCTGCCATCAGGCCCTTAGTTATTCCGGATATGAGGTCCTTCGTCCGTCAGGAAAGGACTGTGATCCTACCACTCGGCAACGCTGCCGTCCTCGTGACGCCAGACCGGGTTGCGCCAGCGATGGCCTTCCTTGGCGCGCTCGATGACATAGGCCTCGTCCACCTCGATGCCGAGACCCGGTCCCTGCGGGATCGAGACGAAGCCGTCGGCATAGTGGAACACTTCCTTGTTGGAGATATAGTCGAGGATGTCGTTGCCCTTGTTGTAGTGGATGCCGAGGCTCTGTTCCTGGATAAAGGCATTGTAGCTGACGGCATCGACCTGCAGGCAGGCGGCAAGCGCGATCGGACCGAGCGGGCAATGCGGCGCCAGCGCCACGTCATAGGCTTCCGCCATGGCAGCGATCTTGCGGCATTCGGTGATGCCGCCGGCATGAGAGAGGTCGGGCTGGAGAATGTCGACATAGCCGTCCGACAGCACTGATTTGAAGTCCCAGCGTGAAAAGAGCCGCTCGCCGAGCGCGATCGGCGTCGAGCAATGATTGGCGATTTCCTTCAGCGCTTCGCGGTTTTCAGAGAGAACGGGCTCCTCGATGAACAGCAGCTTGTAGGGTTCCAGCTCCTTGGCCAGCACCTTGGCCATCGGCCGATGGACGCGGCCGTGGAAGTCGACGCCGATGCCGATATAGGGACCGATCGCCTCGCGGATGGTGGCGATGGTCTCGACAGCCTTTTCCACCTTGTCGTAGGTGTCGACGATCTGCATCTCCTCGCAGCCGTTGAGCTTGATCGCCTTGAAGCCGCGGGCGACGACCTCCTTGGCATTGTTGGCGACGTCGGAGGGGCGGTCGCCGCCGATCCAGGAATAGACCTTGATCTTGTCGCGCACCTGGCCGCCGAGCAGCGAATGGATCGGCTGTCCGAGCGCCTTGCCCTTGATGTCCCAGAGCGCCTGGTCGATGCCGGCAATCGCCGACATGTGGACAGCGCCACCGCGATAGAAGCCGGCGCGGTACATGACGTTCCAGTGGTCCTCGATCAGGAAGGGATCCTTGCCGATCAGATAGTCTTCCAGCTCATGCACGGCTGCCTGCACGGTCAGCGCCCGGCCTTCCACGACAGGCTCGCCCCAGCCGACAATGCCCTCGTCGGTCTCGATCTTCAGGAACATCCAGCGCGGCGGTACAATATACGTGGTCAGTTTCGTGATCTTCATGGGTATGATTCCATTTCGGCTTTGGATGATATCAGCGGTCTGCAGCCGCGGATTTCGGGGTTTCTGGTTTCATTCTCCGGCCATCGTCCAACCGTCGTTCGACGGCAAGATCGCGGGCGGCGAGATCGAGCATGCGATGGGCGCAATTCCGGGCGGCGGCGCCGTTGCGGAGTCGCAGCGCCTCCACCAATTCGCCATGGACCGTGATCGCCTCGTCGCGGCTGTGGGCGGCGACATTCGAGGCATGAAGCGCGTATTTGAGGCCGGCATGCATGGCGCTCGACAGGCGACGGAACACCTGGTTGTGGCTGGCGCTCAGCAGCACCTTGTGAAAGGCTACATCGGCCTCGGTGAAACTTTCCGGATCATTGGCGCTATCGCGCATCTGCCGCCACGCATGGTCGAGGTCGGCAATCTCCTGGGCGGTGGCTCGTTCCGCCGCATATTCGGCGGCGGCGGGCTCGATGGTGCGGCGCGCCTCCAAGATGGATCCGAGAATATCGAATTCGGCGATATGAGGCCCCATCCACTCCAGCACGTCCTGATCGAGGATGTTCCAATCGTCCTTGTCGCAGACGGTGGTGCCGACGCGTGGCTTGCCGCGCACGAGGCCCTTCGATTCCAGCACTTTCAAGGATTCGCGGATGACCGTACGGCTCACACCGAACATACCGCACAGATCGTTTTCGCGCGGCAGGGTCGAGCCCGAGGGATAGCGTTCGGAGCAAATGTCTTCGGCGATCGACGCTGTTACGTTCCTGCGGACGCGCGGACGGCGCTCGGGCTGGGCTGACGCGCCGTGCTCCTGTCCTTCAAGCGAATCCACCCTATCTCCTCCACACCTGTCGCATGTTGCCCCATAAACCTCTCGCGACGAGGGACATGCGCGGGGCTTTCATGCGGCCGACATCCGGCCTGCGTTTCGTGCACCCTTCGCGTCGAAGCCAAGATACGCCAATCATCATACATTGGCAATAATATTGTATGATGATTTGGAAACCTTGCGCGATTGTCGGTGGGAACAATCCGCTGTGCCGCGCTTTGTCGAAGACGACGCCGCTCTTGTTACGGCGGCGTCGTCTTCGACGGATAGAAGGACTATGGTGTCCGGGCGGATGGCGTGAATGCCGTTTGCCGTCGGTCATTGCGGGGAGGCGGCGATTCCGCTCCCAAAGCTCATTTCAACGATAAGGAGGACGACATGCAGATCAATCGTACAGGTTCGGCTCAATGGGCCGGCGGTTTGAAGGATGGCAAAGGCCAGATCTCGACGCAGAGCGGCGCGCTCAATCACTACCCTTACGGTTTCGCCAGCCGTTTCGAAGGCGTTGCCGGCACCAATCCGGAAGAGCTGATCGGGGCTGCGCATGCCGGTTGCTTCACCATGGCCCTGTCGCTGATCCTCAACGAGGCCGGTTTCACCGCCGAGAGCATGGAAACGACGGCCAAGGTGACGCTTGAAAGCGTCGAAGGCGGTTTTGCCATTACCGCGATCCATCTGACGCTGACGGGCAAGATTCCAGGCGCCGATGAAGCCACTTTCACCGAGCTTGCCAATAAGGCCAAGGCCGGTTGCCCGGTTTCGAAGGCACTCGCCTCCGTTCCGATTTCGTTGGAAGTCCACGCCGCCTAAGCGGCCATTTCACGGCTTCGCGCCGCGCTGGTTCGCGCGGCGCGTTTCATGTATATTCCGCATTCGCGCATTGGGCTGTCATTTTCACGAAATGCAATACTCAACGGAGGGGCGAATGTCTGGAATTCTCTTAATTCACGTCGTCATAAGTTTGATTGCCATCGTCAGCGGCATTGTCGTTGCCTCTGGTTTTCTCACGGCCAATCGTCACGAGCGATCGACGCTGATCTATATGGTCACGACCATTCTTACCAGTTTGACGGGTTTTCTGTTTCCGTTTCACACTGTCACGCCGGCAATCATCGTCGGCAGTCTCTGCGTTCTCATTTTCATACCGACCGCGCTGGCGCGCTACAGCTTTCATCTTGCAGGCATCTGGCGTCCCGTCTTCATCATCGGGGCCATGGTGCTTCTCTTTTTCAACTGTCTCGTGCTGATCGTCCAATCGTTCCAGAAGATACCTGTGCTCAATGCACTGGCGCCCAATGGCAACGAGCCGCCGATACTTGCGGCCCAGGCGGCGCTCTTGGTCGTGTGCGTGCTTGTCGGCTTTTTGAGCATCCGCCGCTTCCGCCCGGCGCTTTTGGGCGCCTGATCACGCGTCGATCGTTCCGCGACAAAATGTCGGACACTTTCGACTCCGTTCCGCCAGGCGCGTTGTCGATGATTTAACTCTTGTTTCAAGTTGTCCGGCGCATTCTCGGTTTATTCAATAGCATCTGAAAGCTGCCTGCAGTTGTGGGCGGCTTTCTTGACATCGGCGCTCTGATGATTTACGAGTGACGAAAATTGAAAATCGTCACTCGTAAATCATCAGGTTATGCTCATGCTCGATCTTTCGGATATCAGCGCCGATCCTGCGCGTCAGGAAAACATCGCGCGAATTCTCGTTGCCGCTGAAAAGCTGTTTCGCCACTATGGTTACAGCAAGACGACCGTTGCCGACATTGCTCGCGATCTCGGCATGTCGACGGCGAATATCTACCGGTTCTTCGCCTCCAAGGGCGAGATTCATCAGGCTCTCTGCGGGCGTATGCTCGAACAAAGTTACCTGATGGCCCTCAATATCCGCAATCAGCCGATCAGCGCATCCGATCGACTACGGGCCTACGCCATGGGCCAGTACAAGATGACGCTGGAGACCATGCTCGATGAGCAGAAGGTTCATGAGATGGTTGTCATCGCCATCGAGAGCGCATGGCATGTCATCGAGAAGCACATCGTTCGTATTCAGGATCTGGTTGCCGAGATCATCGCCGAAGGCATAGCCGCCGGCGAGTTCGTCGAGCAGGATCCGGTTATCGCGGCCAAGTGCTTCGCTTCGGCGACCGTCGATCTCTGTCATCCGCAGATGGTCGCACAATGCCTGGGCAAGACATACCAGGCCAAGCCCGAGGATCTTATCGAATTCGCCATCAGAGCCTTGAAGAAATAACACTCCGCGCACCGCATTGGCCGGCGCGCTCCCACTCTTTGTTCGACTTTAGGAGAGCGACATGGTTTCGCTGACAACCACCACCCTACGGACCGTTGCCGGCGCTGCTTTATTTGCCGCCTTGGGGCTCGCACTTTCGGGCTGCGATGAGAAGAAGGAAGAGACGGCTGAAGTGATCCGGCCGGTGAAAGTGGTCGAGATCGCCCAGGCGGATACGACGCGCAAGCTCGACTATTCCGGCTCTGTCAAGGCACGGACGGATATGAACCTCGGCTTCCGCGTCAACGGCAAGATCGTCGAGCGCAAGGTTGACATCGGCGAGAAGGTCAAGCCCGGCGACGTGCTCGCCCGCATCGACGCCACCGATTACGTTCTGGCGGTGCGCCGCTCGCAGGCGGATCTGGATTCGGCGGAAAAGCAGGTGCAGACAACCGAGCTTGCCCGCAACCGCGCCCAACTGCTCTTCGACAAGAGCGTCGGCTCGAAATCGCAGCTCGAACAGGCCGAGCTTTCCTATGATCAGGCCGTCTCGACGCGCGATTCCGCTGTGTCGGCGCTGGCCGAGGCGAAAAACCAGGTCGCCTACAGCGACCTGACGTCGGATATGAACGGCATCGTCACCACAATCAATGCCGATGTCGGTCAGGTGGTCAGCTCCGGCACACCGGTTATCACCGTCGCCGTCGACGGCGAGAAGGAAGTGCTGATCGCCGTGCCGGAAATGGATATCGCGCAGTTCAAGGTCGGCAAGGATGTCAAGGCGCGCTTCTGGTCCGATGATGCGCTGGTGCTTGACGGCAAGGTGCGCGAGGTGGCTGGCAGTGCCGATACGCAATCGCGCACGTTTGCGGTGCGCGTGAGTCTGCCGAACGATCCGCGTGTGCTCCTCGGCATGACGGCGACGATCGAGGCGCAGGCCGACAATACTCAGCCCTATGTTTCCATTCCTCTGAGCGCCCTTGCGCAAAGGAATGGGCAGCAGATCGTCTGGCTCGTCGACCGTAGTGCCGGCATCGTGCATTCCCGAGCTGTCAAGGTTGCGGATTTCGCCGATGACGGCGTCCGCGTTGCCGATGGCCTCCGGGCCGGCGATGTCGTGGTCGCGGCCGGCACGCAGTTCATGACCGAGAATATGAAGGTCAAGCTTTCGGCCGCTTCAGCTCAGCAGGCCGCCGCCGATACCCATGCCGCTTCGGCGGCGGACATCGTGCGCTAACGGAACCGAGAGGGCGAAATCATGTCCATCAACAACACTTCCGGCGAGAAGAAGCCTTTCAACCTGTCGCGCTGGGCGATCGGCCATCCGAGCATTGCGCGGTTCCTGTTCGGTCTCATCATCATCGCCGGTGCCCTGGGCCTGACCCATATGGGTCAGAAGGAAGATCCGGATTTCACCTTCCGCGTCATGGTCGTGCAGACCGTCTGGCCCGGTGCCTCCCTGCAGGACATGGAAGACCAGGTGGTCAACAAGATCGAGCGCAAGCTGCAGGAAACGCCGCATCTCGATTGGGTCAAATCCTATACCCGCGCCGGCTTTGCCATCACCACCGTCCAGATCAAGGGTGACACTAACACCGCACAGGTGAAGGACGCCTTCTACCAGATCCGCAAGAAGGTCGGCGATATCAGCAACGAGCTGCCATCCGGCCTGCTGGGTCCCTATTTCAACGATGAATTCGGCGATACCTTCATTACGCTGCATTCGATCAGCGGCGATGGCTTCACCTATCCGGAACTGAAGAAATTCGCCATCCAGGCGCGCGACATGCTGCTTTCCACGCCCGGCGTCGAGAAGGCCACCATCATCGGCGACCAGGCGGAGCAGATCTATATCGATGTTTCCTCCAAGGTGCTGGCCGAGCGCGGACTGACGCTCAACGACCTGAAGAACGCCGTCGTCGGCCAGAACAACGTCGATCCGGCCGGCAACGTCGATACCAGCACGCGCTCCGTGCGCATCTCGGTCGAAGGCGATGTCAACAGGATCGAGGACATCAAGAATCTGCGCCTGACCGCTGGCGGCCAGGTGACCCGCCTCGGCGATATCGCCACCGTCACAGCCGGGCTGCAGGATCCCTACACCGCCAAATTCCTCTACAATGGCCACGCGAGCGTGCAGCTCGGTGTCGTCATGGCCAACGGCTACAAGGTGACCGATGTCGGTGCGTCCGTGGAGGAAACCTATAAGCGCTTCGAGGCTTCGCTGCCGGTCGGCGTTCAGGTCGACCAGATCGCCAACCAGCCTGAGGTCGTTACCGACGCCATCAGCGAGTTCATGCATGCGCTCGGCGAGGCGCTTGTCATCGTGCTGATCGTCTCGTTCGTGTCGATCGGCTGGCGTTCCGGCCTCGTGATCGCCATCGCCATTCCGCTGGTGCTGGCCGCGACCTTTGCCATCATGTACGAGCTCGGCATCGACCTGCAGCGCATCTCGCTCGGCGCGCTCATCATCGCGCTCGGCCTGTTGGTCGACGACGCCATGATCGTGGTCGAGCTCATGGAGCGCAAGCTCGAGGAGGGGCTGGTAAAGCTCGATGCGGCCAGCTTCGCCTATTCCTCGACTGCCTTCCCGATGCTGACCGGTACGCTGATCACCACGGCGGGCTTCATTCCGGTGGGCTTTGCGGCATCGACGGCGGGCGAATATGTCCGCACGCTCTTCTATGTCGTCGGCATCGCGCTCGTGGTGTCCTGGTTCGTCGCCGTCTATTTCACGCCATGGCTTGGCTACATGATCCTCAAGCAGCGCCATCATGCCGGCGAGCATCACGATGTCTTCGACACGCGCTTCTATCGTCGCCTGCGGTCCTCGGTCTCCTGGGCCGTGCGCCATCGCATCATCGTGCTGCTTGTGACGCTTGCCGCCTTCGTCGGCAGCCTCTGGTCCTTCCAGTTCATTCCGCAGAACTTCTTCCCGCAATCGTCGCGTCCGGAGATCCTTGTGGATTTGTGGCTGCCCGAGGGAACCAGCATCAAGGAAGTGGAACGGCAGGCGCAGGCGCTCGAATCGCGCATGGCCGATGATCCGGACAAGCGTTTCATCGCCACCTATGTCGGCCAGGGCGCGCCGCGCTTCTTCCTGCCGCTCGATCAGCAGCTCACCAACCCGAACTATGCCCAGATGCTTGTCATGGCCAAGGACGAACCGGCACGCGAGCGGCTGATCACCAAGCTGCGTTCCATCCTCGCGGCGGACTTCCCGTCCGTCCGCAGCAAGGTCGACCGCCTGTTCCTCGGTCCGCCCACAGGCTGGCCGGTGCAGCTGCGCGTCATGGGTCCGGATCGGCAGGAGGTTCGCCACATTGCCGACGAGGTGAAGCAGCGCTTCTCCCAGAATCCGCTGCTCGGCGCCATCCACGACGATTGGCTCGAGCCGGTGCCGGCCATGAAGCTGGTCATCGATCAGGACCGCGCCCGCGCGCTCGGCGTCACCTCGCAGCGCATCCGCCAGATACTGCAGGCCTCGATGTCCGGCTTCACGCTCGACAACTACCGCGAAGGCGAGGAAACTGTCGGGATCGTCGCCCGAGAGCCGGACGCCAGCCGTCATCTGCTGACATCGGTCAACTCCGTCTATATCCCGACGGATACCGGCGGGTTCGTGCCGCTATCGCAGGTCGCCAAGGTCGTGCCCGTGATGGAGCAGAGCATCGAATGGCGTCGCGACCGCCTGCCGACCATCACCGTGCGGGCGACATTGCCCGACAATGTGCAGTCGAACGACGTGACCGCCGCGCTCTATAACGGCATGGCGGATCTCAGAAACAGTCTGCCGGCCGGCTACAAGATCGAGATCCAGGGCGGTGCCGAAGACAGCGCCGAAAGCCAGGCCTCGATCGCTGCCAAGGCGCCGATCATGCTCGTCATCATCGTCGTGTTGCTGATGGTTCAGCTGCAGCACTTCGGCAAGGCGATGCTGGTGCTGGCCACCGGCCCGCTCGGCATCATCGGTGCGGCAGCGGCCCTACTGATCAGCGGCGCGCCCTTTGGCTTCGTGGCGATCCTCGGCGTCATCGCGCTGCTCGGCATCATCATCCGCAACTCGATCATCCTCGTCGACCAGATCGACCAGGATATCGCGGCGGGCATGGACCGGAAGGAGGCGATCATCGGCTCGGCCGTACGTCGTTTCCGGCCGATCATGCTGACGGCACTGACGGCGGTGCTCGCGCTGATCCCAATCTCGCGCGGCGTCTTCTGGGGTCCGCTCGCCTACGCCATGATGGGCGGCATCCTGGTTGCGACCGTGCTGACCATCTTCGTGCTGCCTGCAGGCTATGCCCTGTTCTTCGGCCGCGAGCCGAAGAGCAAGTCGGCGGAGCCAGCAGCCAAGCAGGAGGAGAGCAACGACGCCGTCGATCATCTGCCACCGGCCATTGCTGCGGAATAGCAGGCGCGGATAAAACCAAAGGGGCCTCGGTCTATGCCGGGGCCTTTTTTATTTCGGCGATGTGATCGCTCAAAAGCTCGGCGTCAGGATCGTCTGCCTGTTGTCGGCGATCTTGAGGACGGTGAGGTCGCCGCCCATGGAAACGGCAGTGTCGATACCGATGCGGCCGATGCCGAAAACCGGACGTGGTGCCGGGGTATGCCCATGGACGACCAGCACCGGCAATCGCGGGCCTTCGAAGAGGAAAGGCTCGCGGATCCAGATCAGCTCTTCGTCGGTCTGTTCGGCAAGCGGTATGCCGGGCCGGATGCCGGCATGGACGAAGATGACGGAACCCACTGTCACGGCGACCGGCAGCGAGCGCAGCAACTCGATATGGGCTTGCGGAACGGCCTGCCGGACGATTTCGCCGAACTCTTCGATGCTCTTGCCTTCTTCCCGCAGCAGATGTTTCGCGTCGACGCCATAGGAGGCGAGCGTCGGGCCGGCGCCAAAGGACAGCCAATCACTGTTGTTGCCGGGATCATCCAGGAATTTCAGGAAGACGTCGTCGTGATTGCCGAGGAGAGCGTAGCGATCGAAGCCTGATGGCGGCGGCTCGCAAAGATGCTGCAGCACGTCGCTCGATCGCGGGCCGCGATCGACATAGTCGCCGAGGAACATCAGGAGCTTCCGGCCGGGAATGGCGCTCGCATCCTCGACGATGCGCTTCTCGGCTTCGAGCAACGCGTCATGGCATCCATGGATGTCGCTTAACGCATAGATGGCTGCATAGTCCTGTGCGGGAAGGCTGATGCGCGCACGCTGGGGCTGTTCCATGACCTTCGCCGTTCTCCCGCCGAAAAGTCGATAAAATAGCCGCATGGTCGACATCCGCAAGCGCTGGCGTGACGGCATGATTTCTTTGAGGATATGTCAATAATTCCGCCTACTTAGGCGATGGCGCGACCGTATTCCAGCCGGTGGCCCTGCGCAAGCTGCGTCAGCGGATGATGCTTGCGCTGAGGTTGCTACGGTTAAGAGACGGAAGCCGATCGGCGCGGCTACGTGTCAATCTGACCGGTGCGGCTGTTGGCGGCGGGTGTGGTGGAGCGTTTTGCGACGGGATGCGTGAAGAACAAGGGTTTCTCCCGGTCGCCGTGTGCGCTGCGGTTCCTACAGATGGCGACCGGGAGCTTCAGGTTCGAGACTTTTTCGCACTACCCATAATATGCCGCTTGTAGCCCGGCAACGTCGAGCTTGACCATCTGCATCAGCGCTTGCATGACGCGCGCGGCCTTGGCCGGATCAGGATCGGCCAGGAGCTTGCCGAGCACGGTCGGCACGATCTGCCAGGAGACGCCATAGCGATCCCTGAGCCAGCCGCATTGCTCGATTGCCCCGCCATCGGCGAGCCCCTCCCAGAGCCGGTCGACTTCGGCCTGATCGGTGCAATCCACCTCCAGCGAGATCGCATGGGTGAATTCGAAGCGGGTACCGCCGTTCAACGCCATGAAGCGCTGGCCGGCAAGCGTAAAGCTGACGACCAGAACCTGATCGGCCTTGCCGGCCGGCGTATCGACGAGGTTTTTCTGCACATGGTCGATCCGGGAATCCGGAAACAGCGAGACGTAGAATTTCGCAGCCTCCTCGGCTTCGTGTGCGAACCACAGGCATGGGGCAATTTTTGACATTGGGTGATCTCCTCTCCTGGATGGGTCTCGTTCTAGCCAGGCGGCCAGAGGACGTTTGAAAGAGAGGGATGCCGACAAGGAGAGTTTCAAAAAATGCTTTTCAAGGCGATGCGGGCAGGTGGGATCGTTGTTGCCAATATCGACTGTGGAATTTGCGGAGGGCGCATTATCCCCCTTCTCCCCGAGGGAAGAAGGAGCTTACGGCATCGGCATGCTCCATATGCAATTGCCCTGCCCACATGGGGAAGATGTCGCGAAAGCGACAGACGCGCGGCATACGAGAGAAGCATTGGCCGATGCAATAGCTCAACCGCCCGTCGCCAACCTCTCGGCAAACTCGATCGCCTCGATCAGGCTGCGCTCGTTGGCAATCCCCTTGCCGGCGATGTCGAAGGCGGTGCCGTGGTCGACGGAGGTGCGGACGATCGGCAGGCCGAGGGTGATGTTGACGCCGGAAAGATCCAACCATTTGCCGGTTGCCGGATCGATCTCGAAGCCCAGTAGCTTGACCGGGATATGCCCCTGGTCGTGATACATGGCGATGACGGCATCATACTGGCCGGCGCGCAGCTTGACGAAGACGGTGTCACCGGGGACGGGACCGACGATATCGAGGCCATCGGCAACGGCCGTGGCGATGGTGGGCGCGGAAATATCGATATCCTGACGGCCGAAGAGGCCGCCTTCGCCGGCATGCGGATTGAGCGCCGCAACCGCAATCTTCGGCCTGGCGATGCCGAGATGCTTGAGCGCCTTGTCGGTGAGGTCGATGACGAGGCGCAGCCGCTCAGGCGTCAGGCGCTTCGGCACATCCTCCAGTGCGACATGGGTGGTGACGTGGCTGACGCGCATGTTGCCGTGGGCGAGCATCATCACCGAGCCACGCGCGCCGGTGAGCTCGGCCAAAAGCTCGGTATGGCCCGCATAGTGGAAGCCGGCCTTGTTCAGCGCCTCCTTGTTGAGCGGCGCGGTGACGATGCCGCCGACTTTTCCGGCCATGGCGAGCTGAACGCCTTTCTCGATCGCCTTGAAGGCCATGCGGCCGCCATCGGCGGAAAGCTGGCCGGGCAGGATCGGCTCGCCCTCGACATCGGCCTGGATGAAGCAGAGGTTTGGCCAGTCGCCATCCATCTGCGTCTCAGGAATTTTGATGTCGAGGCCAAGCTGCTGTTCTGCCAGGCGAAGGGAAGGGCCGCTGCCGATGATTGTAAGTTTTAACTTACCTGATTCAAGCCGGTCCTTCAGGCGGGCTGCGGCCTTGAGGATGATCTCCGGGCCGATGCCGGCGGGGTCACCCATTGTGATTGCCAAATGCCGCGTCATGGCTCTTCTCCTCCGACGATCAATGCGTTTTCATTCAATAGATCGCGCCACAGGGTCGGGCCGCCAAAGGCGCCGGACTTTGAAATCACGGACACCCCTTCCCAGGGGCCGCCGATGATCGTGGAGCAGGGCAAGCCCGGCGCGGCCTGGCCGGTGAGCTTGAGAGCGGTGACGCCGAGGGCAGTGCAAAGGTTCCGCAGGGTTTCGCCGCCGGCGACGATCAATGTGGCCGGCGCGGGCAGAGCTTTGGCAATGCCGCCGAGAGTGGTCTCGATCCGCTTTGCCGCGTCGTCTCGTTCGAGCCCCGCCGGCAGATCGACGCTGACCATTGCGATGCCGCCTTGGTGGAGGCGCGCATCGACCACGTCAGCGCCCGCGCCTTCCGTAAGCTTCAGCCAATAGGGACCGCAGGCCTGAAGCTGCGCCAGCGTGATCGGTTGATCGGAGCCGAAGAGGCCTATCACCGGTCTTTGCAGTCTGCGTGAAACGGGCACGGAGGGTGCGGGGTGCATTCCCAAATTGCCATTCCGCGCCAGCGCCTGCGCCAGCCCACCGGTGCCGGACCACAGAACCGGCCCTCGCACTCGCGCTGATATCCACGAGATGACGGCGTCCAGATCGCTATCCGAATGGGCGTCGAAAACATGGATGCCATCTGGAACAGGTTTATGTTCTTCGGCATCGACACGGTTTTGGCTCAGTGTAGTGTTGAAGGCTGGCAATCCCTCGGCCCTCAGCTGCGCAACCAGATCGCCGCTGACATCGCGCCATGTCTCGTTGCCGGCAAAGAGCACCTGCCGTCCGCCCCGGGTATGTCGCCCATGATGCGGAAAGGCTGGGGCGAGGATGCAATGTCGCCAGTGCCCGAGCCGGAAACAGGCCGCCAGTTCCGCCGCCCAGGGGCCGCGAAACAGGCTATCCACCTTCTTGAAGGCGATATCCGCGCCCTTCAGCAGCGGCGCAAGCCTGCCCACGATCGCGGCTGCTTCGGCCGCCGATTTCTCGCGGGTGCCGGTATCGATCGCAAAACCATCGGGGAGTTTCGCCGGAAGTGCATCCCCGTGCCGCACCTCGATCGGCCCGCACAAGCCGACGAATTCCACCGCCGTATCGAGCGCGCCGGTGAGATCGTCAGCAAGGAGGCGGAGGGTGGGCATGATGGAGGGAGCCTTCAGCGGGCTTTGCGGGTATCGGATGTGGGCATGAAAGCAAGGCCTTACGGCTGCTCGAGCGAAGCGCAATCTTCAGCCTTCCATGAGGCTTGTCAACGGGTTGCTTTGTCACCGTTGCATTGATCGGGTTGCGCCATTCGCCACGTTTACTCTGAAGCCGATATGCGGCTATGGTCGTGCCCTGGCGATAGGGTTATAGGTTCCTTGTCGCTTCAAGGAGAGCATAGTGAGCTACGATTTCCATGTGGGCCAGAAGGTCGTCTGTATCGATGACAAGTTCAAGCATGTCAGCATCGACCAATTGATCCGCAAGGGCACAATCTACACGATCCGCTGGGTCGGCGAATATACGCATTATGTCGACGGCACCTTCATTGGCGTGAAGCTCGAGGAGATCCATCGCGGCAATGACGACGGCCCCGAAGGCTATGGCGCCGACGACATGCCCTATCGCGCCACCCGCTTCCGTCCGCTGATGAAGGACAAGATCGCCTCGCTCAGAAAGCTGCTGGCCCCGACGCCCGATGCGCCGGTCGAGCCGAAGGTGAAGGTCAAGAAGACGGAAAAGGTCTGACGGGCAGGGAAGGGGCGGCGGCGAAACCCCTGCCGCCCTTGCTGGCTGTCTTGACGCAATTCCGGACGGAAAACCACTCAGCACTTTTCTTGGAATTGCGCTAGGCTTGCCTTGCTCTGGCGAGCCCATGCTCGATCAGCCGGCCGACGAGCTCGGGATAGGAAATGCCCGAGGCGCCCATGGCCTTGGGGTACATGCTGATATTGGTGAAGCCCGGCATGGTGTTGATTTCGTTGATGACGACGCTCTCATCCGGCCGCACGAAGAAATCGACGCGCGCCAGCCCTTCGCATCCCAGCGCCCGGAAGCCATCTGCCGCCATGCGCCGCAGCGTCTCCGCAGTCTCGGCGGGGATCTCAGCCGGAATGGTGATCACGGCGCCGTCCTGATCGATATATTTCGCATCATAGGAATAGAAGCCATGCGTCGCGGCGGTGGCGATCTCGCCCGGCACGGAGACGAACAGCGTGCCGTCAGGCTGCTCCAGCACGGCGCATTCGATTTCCCGGGCGCGAACGAATTCCTCGACGAGCACCTTGCGGTCATGCCGGAAGGCGTCTGCCAGCGCGCTTTCGAATTCCCCGGCATCATGCGCCTTGCTGACGCCGACCGACGACCCCTGGCGGGTAGGCTTGACGAAAACGGGCGAGCCGAGCGCGCTCACGATTGCCTCGAAATCCGGCTTTTCGCCGCGCGTGAGCGTGACGGAGCGCGCAACCGGCAGGCCTGCCTCCCGCAACAGCCGTTTGGCGATATCCTTGTCGATCGCGTTTGCCGAACCCAATATGCCGCAGCCGACGAGGGGCACGCCGACCATCTGGGCAAGGCCCTGAATCGAGCCATCCTCGCCATAAAGCCCATGCAGCACCGGAAACAGCACATCGACCGCCGCGATCTCCCGTGCGCCGTCGCCTTCCAGCGCCAGCAGCCGCCCCTTCGCCCCCGGCAGCAGGCAGACTTCCGTGCCTTCATAGGCAACCGGCTCGGCCAGCACGCCGCCCTCCGCCTCGACCAGCAGCCAGCGCCCGGCGCGATCGATCAGGATCGGCACGACCTCATATGTCCCGGCATCGATCGCCCGGATGACATTGCGGGCCGACATGATGGAAACATCATGCTCGCTGGACTGGCCACCAAACAAAACGGCGACGCGGAGTTTCGACATGAGGGCTGCTCTCCCGGGCAAAAGGGGTGTGATGAATGGGAGGGTTTAAACGGGGGATTGCAGCTAAATTGGGGAGGGGGTGGTAGGTGTGCCCTTGGAAACGAAATACCTTTCTATCCCGAATATCGCTTTAACGACTACGGCGACAAGGACCTTCTGGTTATCAAGATTGATCTTTACGAAGCATGCTCTTTCAGCGGAGCCCTGCTGGCATTGGGTCAGGATTCCTTGTTTGCAAAGTGAACGTTTCATTCACCCTTGCGCGCGATCTTGCGGCTGGGATAAAATCTTTGGTTGTATATACGATATTCTGGTGCGAGTGTAGGCAATCGGGACATTTCTGAGTGACGGCCTGGAAAAAGGAGCAAATTTCGAACGTGAGTCACGATTTTTGGATAGCTGTCGTTAAGATTTATCTTGTGATCAATCTCTCAGCTTGGGTCGTTATCAGCACGTATTACATAATTAGAATAAACAGGCTCGCTGCTTATTCGAGACGATACGGCGATTTTACAATTATTCTCGGTGGATCTCTTCTAATTCTTATAGATTATAAAGATCCGCGCTGCCCCGATTATATTAGAAATGTGTATATTAATCTCCTTGGGTATTATTTTATTTTCACCGGTTTATGTTTTCTACCCTTGGTGGCATTCAGAGTGTTTGTTTGGCCGTATTTCCGCTAATGCTTTGCCTGTCCGTTAGATTTCTAGCTAAGTTCATTCGAGATGAGTGTGATCGACGCCGATTACGTCATCTGTAGAACAATCGCTGCTGAGGCGGCCAGAATAATCCAAATGGTCTATCTACATTCCCGGGAAATCAATCGGGTGATCGCTAGAGTCGCTAAAGCTTAGATCGGCCAATCGTAGGGGTATGGATTTGACGTGAACAACGCTCGTTGTTGTTTCACAAGTTTCTTTCAAAGAGCTGGAAAGCCTGACAGAAACTGGTGCTGCTAGAGAGATTTGAACTCTCGGCCTCTCCCTTACCAAGGGAGTGCTCTACCCCTGAGCTATAGCAGCATACCGTGGCGCGGTTAAGTGCGCCGTATTGGGCGAGGCGGCTATTGCCATAGGTCGGGGCTGAGTGCAAGTCGCAATTTTCAACTTCGGTGAAAGATCGTGGGAAAAAATGTGTCGGTCTTTTGACGGGCGGGGTTTTCCGCTATGACAAAGAGATGGGTGCGGACAAGACGAAAATCGATGATGGCAAGGTTTTGCAGGGCGGTTTGACCGCCGGCGAGGCGGGTGAGCTCGCGGGCGGCAAGCAGATCACCGAGGCGGACAGGCGGCGCGAGCGGGCGGCGCTGAAGCTGCGCGAGAATCTTTCGCGTCGCAAGCAGCAGGTGCGCGCCCGCCGCGCCGGGCAGGCGGACGAGACGGATGGGCTGCCGGCTGCAAAAGCTGGGGATGAGCCGGACGCTGCCGCAAAAATGGACGAATCGCAATGATTGATGTCGCCCATCATCAAACGAATTGAAGCCTTAATCTATTTCGTCTAAAGAGCGCTTTTTCCCAGGCGGACGGAACTTCAGGAAAGGCGGGCCTCGCCCGTATTGCACATATGGATCGTATCAGGATTGTCGGCGGCAACGAGCTTAACGGTATCATTCCGATCTCCGGCGCCAAGAATGCCGCCCTGCCGCTGATGATCGCCTCGCTTTTGACCAGCGATACGCTGACGCTGGAGAACGTGCCGCATCTGGCCGATGTCGAGCTTCTGATGCGCATCCTCGGCAATCACGGTGTCGACGTTGCCGTCAACGGTCGGCGCGAGCGCCAGGAAGACGGCTATTCCCGCACCATCCATTTCACCTGCCGCACCATCGTCGATACGACAGCACCCTATGAGCTGGTCGCCAAGATGCGCGCCAGCTTCTGGGTCATCGGGCCGCTGCTTGCCCGCGAGGGCCAGGCGCGCGTGTCGCTGCCGGGCGGCTGCGCCATCGGCACGCGTCCGGTCGATCTGTTCATCGAGGGTCTTGAGGCGCTCGGGGCCACCATGGAAATCGACGCCGGCTATATCAATGCCACGGCGCCCAAGGGCGGCCTCATCGGTGCGCGTTATGTCTTCCCGAAGGTTTCGGTCGGCGCGACGCATGTGATGATGATGGCGGCGACGCTTGCCCGCGGCACGACGGTTATCGGCAATGCGGCACGCGAGCCCGAAATCGTCGATCTTGCCAATTGCCTGATCGCCATGGGCGCCAAGATTTCCGGCGCCGGCACCAGCACGATCACCATCGAAGGCGTCACCTCGCTTTCCGGCGCCCGCCACCGCGTTCTGCCTGACCGCATCGAGACCGGCACCTATGCCATGGCCGTCGCCATGGCCGGCGGCGATGTTCGCCTGGAAAATACCGACATGGCGCTGCTCGACACCGCGCTCGAAAGCCTGCGCCGCGCCGGCGCCGATATTTCGGCGACCAATAACGGCATCCGCGTCAAGCGCAATGGCGGCGGCATCCAGCCCGTCGATATCGTCACCGATCCGTTCCCCGGCTTCCCGACCGACCTGCAGGCGCAGTTCATGGCGCTGATGACGCGCTCGTCGGGTACCGCGCATATCACCGAAACCATCTTCGAAAACCGCTTCATGCATGTGCAGGAACTGGCCCGTCTCGGCGCCAGGATCTCGCTTTCCGGCCAGACGGCCCGCATCGAGGGTGTCGAGCGGCTGAAGGGAGCGCCTGTCATGGCGACCGATCTTCGCGCCTCCGTCTCGCTCGTCATCGCCGGCCTTGCCGCCGAGGGTGAGACTGTGGTGTCGCGCATCTATCATCTCGATCGTGGCTTCGAGCGGCTGGAAGACAAGCTGACGCGCTGCGGCGCGGTGGTCGAGCGCATCAGCGACTAAAATTATTTCTTGTCGTGCAGAGAGCGGGCGAGCCCGCTTTCTTCGGTTGCGTCTTTTGCGCTCGCATCCTATGTCCACAGAAGGGAAACGTCTGTTACGGCGTTTCGATTGTGCGATCGGGGATAAAGGGCGAATGGGCGATCTGAAGCTAATGGCACTCGACAACGAAGATCTGGGCGTCATATCCGCGCATATGCAGGATAGCGTCTTCAAGGTCGGCGACATGTCCTTTGCGCCGACGCTCGGGCAGTTCTCGCTTGCGGCCAATCGTTTTGCCTGGGAACAATCAGGTGAGCGCGGCAAGCCCTATCAGCGCCATCGCGCCGCGCTGGTGTTCAAGCGGGTGCAGGCCGTGCGCTCCAATGGCGTCGACCGGCGCAACCGCGACGAGGTGCTGTCGCTGCTCGCCATCCGCTTCGAGCAGAAGGGCGAGGGGCCTGACGGTACGATCGAGCTGACGCTTGCCGGCAAGGCCACCATTGCGCTCGATGTCGAATGCATCGAGGTTCAGCTTGCCGATATCGGCGGCGCATGGGAAACCGCGCATAAGCCCCGCCATCCGGATGCGGGCGAATAGGCAGGCGATCGATGAATGCCGGCCGCTCAGGGCGGCCTCGATGAAAGAGGATTATCAGCGTTGGCTATCTGGCTGGATCAGGCATCGGAAGGGTTCGAGCAGCAGTTTGCCGCCTTTCTGACGACCAAACGGGAAGTGTCCGAAGACGTGAATGCCGTGGTGCGAGGCATCATCGACGATGTGCGGACGCGCGGCGATGCCGCCCTTGCTCACTATTCCCAGAAATTCGAAGGCATAGATTTCGCCACGACGCCCATGCGCGTCGCCGAAGCCGAAATCGATGCGGCGATCGCAGCCGTTCCCTCCGAGGTGCTGGGGGCGCTCAAGGTTGCCGCCACCCGCATCGAATCGCATCATCGCCGGCAATTGCCGAAGGACGATATCTATGAGGACGATCTCGGCGTCGGCCTCGGCTCGCGCTGGACGGCGATCGAAGCCGTCGGCCTCTATGTGCCGGGTGGTACGGCAAGCTATCCGAGCTCGGTGCTGATGAATGCCGTGCCGGCCAAGGTCGCCGGCGTCGAGCGTGTCGTCATCACAGTGCCGACCATGGGCGGCGCCATCAACCCGGCGGTGCTGGCCGCTGCCCGCATGGCCGGCGTCGAGGAGATCTACCGCATCGGCGGCGCGCAGGCGATCGCGGCCCTTGCCTATGGCACGGAGACGATTGCTCCGGTCTACAAGATTACCGGCCCCGGCAATGCCTATGTGGCCGCCGCCAAGCGGCATGTTTTCGGCACCGTCGGCATCGATATGATCGCCGGCCCTTCGGAAGTGCTCGTCATCGCCGACAAGAACAACGATCCGGATTGGCTCGCCGCCGATCTCTTGGCGCAGGCGGAGCATGACGAGGGCGCGCAGTCGATCCTGATCACCGACGATGCCGAATTCGGCAAGGCCGTCGAAGGCGCCGTCGAGCGCCAGCTCAAGCAGTTGAGCCGGGCGCAGACGGCGGCGGCAAGCTGGCGGGATTTCGGCGCCATCATCCAGGTAGCCGATCTGAGGCAGGCCGTTCCGCTCGCCAACCGTATCGCCGCCGAGCATGTGGAACTCGCCGTCGACGATCCCGACGCGTTGCTTGCCGGTATCCGCAATGCCGGCGCCATCTTCGTCGGCCGCCATACGCCCGAAGTGATCGGCGATTATGTCGGCGGCTCAAACCATGTGCTGCCGACGGCCCGTTCCGCCCGCTTCTCGTCCGGCCTTTCCGTGCTCGATTTCGTCAAGCGCACCTCGATCCTGCGGCTCGGGCCAGAACAGCTCCGTGCGCTGGGACCAGCGGCGATCGCGCTTGCCAATTCCGAGGGGCTGGACGCACACGCGCGGTCCGTCGCGATCCGCCTCAATCTCGAGGGGTGAGGCATGGCTGAAGGCGTCTTCCGGCTGAGCGACGTTGTCCTGGACGACACGATCGGCCGCTCGACGCCGGATGTCGAACATGAGCGCGCCGTCGCCATCTTCGACCTGATCGAGGAAAACAGCTTCGAGCCTGTGGGACACAAGGGTGGCCCCTATCTGCTCAATCTGTCGCTGGTCGACCAGAAGCTGGTCTTCGATATCCGCACGGAAGATGGCGTCGTCGTCGCCACGCACATCCTGTCGCTGACACCGTTCCGCCGCATCGTGAAGGATTACTTCATGATCTGCGAGAGCTACTACGAGGCGATACGCTCCTCCACGCCCAGTCGCATCGAGGCGATCGACATGGGCCGGCGCGGCATCCACAACGAAGGCTCCCGGACGCTGATGGACCGGCTGAACGGCAAGATCGTCATGGATTTCGACACAGCCCGCCGGCTCTTTACGCTTGTCTGCGTGCTCTATTGGCGCGGGTGACTGTCATGGGGCGGGTGCCAGAGCAGCGGCAGGGGGGCGAGCATGGTGGCAAAGCGCCCGGCGCCATCCTCTTCATGTGCGGGCTCAATACCATCCGCTCGCCGATGGCCGAGGTGATCGCGCGCTATATGCTGCCGCAGGGCACCTATATCGCCTCGGCGGGCGTGCGCGCCGGCGAGCGAAATCCCTTCGTCGATGTCGTGCTTGATGAGATGGGGCTTTCGCTCGGCCGCCGGCAGCCGCAGACCATGGAGGAACTGGAGGATGATTTCTTCGATGTCATCATCACGCTCTCGCCGGAGGCGCATCACGCTGCCCTTGAATTGACCAGGGCCAATGCCGTGGATGTCATTTATTGGCCGACCATGGATCCCTCCGCGACGGACGGAACCCGCGAGCAGGTTCTCACCGCCTATCGCGAGGTTCGGGACTATCTTCTCGGGCTGATCGAAAGCCGACTTGTGGAACATCGCGGCTCGCTTTAGAGCTGCGGATGAAACAAATGCAGAAACCCTTATCAACGAGGTTCACAAAACCGCGGCGATTGTGTAGTTTCCGCGCAATTTCCGGCGACCCCCGGCTTTTTGCCATGGGCGCCGACCTCAACCGACAGGAAAAGAAGCTTTAATGCCGAAAGAAGAAGTCCTCGAATTTCCCGGTGTCGTCACCGAACTCCTGCCGAACGCGACATTCCGCGTGAAGCTGGAAAACGAGCACGAGATCATCGCCCACACGGCAGGTCGCATGCGCAAGAACCGCATCCGCGTTCTTGCCGGCGACAAGGTGCTGGTGGAAATGACCCCCTATGACCTGACCAAGGGCCGCATCACCTACCGTTTCAAGTAGTCCGCCGCTCTGGGTTCAAAGAAGTAGAGCATGATGTCGCCCGAAATCCCCTAGCACTTTTCGGCATCATGCTCTGGAGCCGGTTCTCATCCCCGCATGACAGGTCGAGGTCTGATGGCGTTGAAACACAAGCTGATACTGGCTTCCGGATCGCCGCGTCGCGTCGAGCTCCTGCACCAGTCAGGCATCGAGCCTTCGCGTCTCATGCCCATGGACATCGACGAGACGCCGAAGAAGTCGGAGCATCCGCGCTCGCTGGCGCGGCGGCTTTCGGCTGAGAAGGGCGAGGCGGCGTTCGCGGCCGTGAAGAGCGATGTCGCCTGGCAGAGCAGCTATATTCTCTCCGCCGACACGGTCGTTGCCGTCGGCCGGCGTATCCTGCCGAAGGCGGAGTTCGTCGACGAAGCCTCTTCGGCCCTGCATCTTCTCTCCGGACGAGGCCATGTCGTCTATACCGGGATCTGCCTGATCACCCCGGACCGCAAGCTGCGTCAGAAAGTTGTGGAGACCAAGGTGCGCTTCAAGCGGCTTTCCAGCCGTGATATCGAAATGTATATGGCGTCCGGCCAGTGGCGGGGCAAGGCCGGAGCCTATGGCATCCAGGGGCTTGCAGGCTCCTTCGTGCAGAAGCTGATCGGCTCCTACAGCAATGTCGTCGGATTGCCGCTTTATGAGACCATGCTTTTGCTGGCGGGCGAGGGATTCGACGTTCACGCCGGATGGCAGGAAGGATAGGAATCATGACGAAGGTTGGTGAGATCAAGGTGGGCTCGAAGATCGAGCCGCTGCGCAAGACGCGCGCTTGCGCGGAATGCGGCCGTCCTTCGGTACGCGAACACTATCCCTTCTGTTCGGATCGCTGCCGTTCGCTCGATCTTTCGCGGTGGCTCAATGGCTCCTACGCCATTCCCGTTACCGAGGAAGAGGAGAAAGCCGACGGCTCCGAGAGCGAGTAAACACCGCTTCCCGGCGTTGTTCGGCGTTGCGAACCCCTTCATTTTGCTCGTGAATTGCCAAAACTCCATTTCCTGTCAAAAAAGAGTCATTTGCGGCTGGACATGGACGAACAAGATGCTATAACCCCGCTCGCTTCCGGGGCGAACCAACCGCCCAGAGCCTTTCGAGGCTCTTATCCGTACGCGAAGCTCGGATGCCCAGATAGCTCAGTTGGTAGAGCAGCGGATTGAAAATCCGCGTGTCGCTGGTTCGATTCCGGCTCTGGGCACCATCTTTTCTCCAAAATTATGCTGATATTGTCGGATTGACGCTGGTCTCGCTCGGTTCATCAAGGCCGGGCTTCCCGCATGGGAAAGCCGGTCAAGTTGTCTTTTCGAGGGTGTACATCCCTTGATGGGGTGTCGTTGATTGCAACAACTTAAGGGCGTTCTTCATTAATTCGGTGCATGGTCCCTTCAACATGTTGATGACATTTGCAATCAAGCGTACGAATTATTGTACGGGTCACCTATTGATTCGAAGCGACTCTTACCGCACCTTAGATACTAGCGGGATAAGTGATCTCGTTAAGTCCGGCGTTTATTGCAATAGCAAGCTATCGAGGCGCCATGTCAAATAACGATGTGCTATTCAACACGTTCGCCCGTTCTTTCGAAGCACGGCGCGAAGTCGAGATGTCATTCTCCGAATACCTGGATGCGTGCCGGGATGATCCGCTCATGTACGCAAATGCGTCGGAGCGCCTGCTGGCCGCGATGGGAGAACCACTGCTGATCGATACGGCCAAGGACACCAGACTTGGGCGTATCTTTATGAACCGGACAATCCGGACCTATCCCGCCTTTGCCGGCTTTTTCGGCATGGAGGAGACGATCGAACGCATCGTCGCCTTCTTCCGTCATGCGGCGCAAGGGCTGGAAGAGCGTAAACAGATTCTCTATCTGCTCGGGCCTGTCGGCGGAGGCAAATCCTCACTTGCCGAGCGGCTGAAGTCGCTGATGGAAGTGCATCCGATCTATGTGCTCAAGGCCGGCAATGAGCTGAGCCCGGTCTTCGAAAGTCCGCTCAGCCTGTTCGACCCCGTCACCATGGGGCCGATGATCGAGGAGCGCTACGGCATTCCGCGTCGCCGCCTGACCGGCCTCATGAGTCCATGGTGCCTGAAGCGGCTGGAAGAGTTCGAAGGCGATATTTCCCGTTTCCGCATCGTCCGGATGCAGCCCTCCAGGCTGCGACAAATTGCCGTCGCCAAGACGGAGCCGGGCGACGAGAACAACCAGGATATCTCCTCGCTGGTCGGCAAGGTGGATATCCGCAAGCTCGAAAGCCTGGCGCAGAACGATCCCGACGCCTACAGCTATTCGGGTGCGCTGAACCGCGCCAACCAGGGCATTCTCGAGTTCGTCGAGATGTTCAAGGCGCCGATCAAGATGCTGCATCCGCTGCTGACGGCGACCCAGGAAGGCAATTATATCGGTACCGAGAATATCGGCGCCATTCCCTTCTCCGGTATCATTCTCGCCCATTCGAACGAGTCGGAGTGGCAGACCTTCAAGGCCAACAAGAACAATGAGGCGTTCATCGACCGCATCTGCGTGGTCAAGGTGCCTTATTGCCTGCGGGTCACCGAAGAGCAGAAGATCTACGAGAAGCTGATCGAGGAATCCGAGCTCAGCGACGCGCCGTGCGCGCCGTCGACTTTGGAGACGCTCGCCCGCTTCACGGTTCTGACGCGGCTCTCCAAGCACGAGAACTCGACTGCTTTCTCCAAGCTTCGGGTCTATGACGGCGAGAGCCTGAAGGAGACCGATCCGAGAGCGCGCAGCGTGCAGGAATATCGTGACTCTGCCGGCGTCGACGAAGGCATGGACGGGGCTTCGACCCGCTTTGCCTTCAAGGTGCTGGCGGCGACCTTCAACTACGACACCACCGAGATCGGCGCCGATCCGGTGCACCTGATGTATATGCTGGAGCAGTCGATCCGCAGGGAGCAGCTGCCGCTCGAAACCGAGAAGCTCTACATCGAGTTCATCAAGAGCGAACTCGGGCCGCGGTACGCGGAATTCATCGGGCATGAGATCCAGAAGGCCTATCTGGAGTCCTATTCGGATTACGGACAGAACCTCTTTGATCGCTACGTCGACTACGCCGACGCCTGGATCGAGGATGTCGACTTCAAGGATCCCGATACAGGTCAGCTTCTGGACCGCGAGCTTCTCAATCAGGAACTCACCAAGATCGAGAAGCCGGCCGGCATCGCCAACCCGAAGGATTTCCGCAACGAGATCGTCAAGTTCTGCCTGAGGGCACGGGCGAGCCACGGCGGCAAGAATCCATCCTGGACGAGCTACGAGAAAATCCGCGAAGTCATCGAAAAGCGGATGTTCTCCCAGGTCGAGGATCTTCTGCCTGTTATCTCGTTCGGGTCCAAGAAGGACGGCGAGTCCGAAAAGAAACATGGCGAATTCGTCGAGCGCATGATGGCGCGGGGTTATACCGAGCGTCAGGTTCGACGGCTTGTGGAATGGTACATGCGTGTGAAACAGGCGGGATGAGCCACCAAGGAAGAAGGAATGCACATTGTTGACCGACGCCTGAACCCAGGCGGCAAAAGTTTAGAAAATCGTCAACGATTTTTGCGAAGAGCAAAAGCGCTGGTGCAGAGAGCGGTCTATGAAACCTCTCAAAATCGCGACATTCAGGACATTCTGAAAGGTGGCGAAATCAGCATTCCCCTGGATGGAACCGAGGAACCTCGGTTCCATCGCGGCCCGGAAGGGCTGCGGGAGCATATTCTTCCCGGCAACAAGGACTTTCTGGAAGGCGACATCATCCCGCGTCCTGAAAGCGGCGGCGGCAAGCCGCGCGCCGGCGGCGACGGTACCGGCGAGGACGCCTTCCGCTTCATCCTGACGCGCGATGAGTTCCTCGATCTCTTCCTCGACGATCTCGAGCTGCCGGATCTCGCCAAGCGGCGGCTTATATCGACAGACCAGATCAATCCAGTACGATCAGGCTATTCGGTGACGGGATCGCCCGCCAATCTGGCGATCAACCGCACCATGCGGCTGGCGATGATGCGGCGTGTCGCCCTGCATCGTCCGAAGCCGGAAACGGTCGCCAAGCTCATCGAAGAGGCAGAAGAGTGCAAGGACGAGAAGCGTCGGGCCCAGCTCGAGGCTGAGATCAAGCTGCTGGAATCCAAGGTTCGGCGCATTCCCTATATCGATCCGATCGACATCCGCTATCGCCGTTTCGAGAACGAGCCGAAGCCGGTGGCGCAGGCTGTCATGTTCTGCCTGATGGATGTATCCGGCTCGATGTCCGAGCACATGAAGGATCTCGCCAAGCGCTTCTACATGCTGCTCTACATCTTCCTCACCCGGCAGTATCGCCGTGTCGAGATCGTCTTCATCCGGCATACCGACGTGGCCGAGGAGGTGGATGAAGAGACGTTCTTTCGCAGTCCGGCGACGGGTGGCACACAGGTTTCGAGTGCGCTCGAAGCGATGCGGCGGATCGTGCACGATCGCTTCCCGCCATCGGACTGGAATATCTATGCCGCGCAGGCATCGGACGGCGACAACGCCTATTCAGACAATGCGACGACCGCTGCGCTCCTGACTGGCGAAATCCTGCCGGTTTGCCAGTATTTCGCCTATCTGGAAGTGGGCGAATCACGCAGCGTCGCGATCTCGTCGGGCTCGGCGATCTGGTCGCTCTACGAGCGGCTGCAGGCGGCCTGGCCGGTGCTCTCGATGCGGCGCGTGAATGATCGTAGCCAGATCTATCCGGTCTTCCACGATCTCTTCCAGCGTCGGACGGCAGAAACCAGGAGTGGATGATGGCGAAAGCATCGATGGAACGGCTTTTTGAAGGTGCGGACTGGGATTTCGCCACCATTCAGCGAATCCACGATGCCTGCGAGAAGATTGCCGTCAAGGAACTTGGTCTCGACGTTTACCCCAACCAGATCGAGATCATCACCGCCGAGCAGATGCTCGACGTCTATTCCTCGATCGGCATGCCGCTGTTCTACAAGCACTGGTCCTTCGGCAAGCATTTCGCCCATCACGAGGCCTTCTATCGCAAGGGTCTTCGCGGGCTCGCCTATGAGATCGTCATCAACAGCTCGCCATGCATCTCCTACCTGATGGAGGAGAATACGGCGACGATGCAGGCGCTGGTCATCGCGCATGCCGCCTTCGGCCACAACCACTTCTTCAAGAACAACTACCTGTTCAAGCTTTGGACCGACGCCGAGGGCATTCTCGACTATCTCAATTTCGCCAAGGGCTATGTCGCGCGTTGCGAGGAGCGTTATGGTCATGCCGCCGTCGAGCGGACGCTTGATGCCGCGCATGCGCTGATGTCGCATGGCGTCCATCGCTATGCCGGCAGGAAGACGCCCGACCTGCGCGACGAGGAAAAGCGCGAGCGCGAACGCCGCGAATATGACGAGCGGATCTTCAACGATCTCTGGCGCACGATTCCGGTCGGGCCAGGCAAGAAGATGCCCGACCTCGATCTGGAGCGGCGGCGCTCGCTTGCGGGCCTGCCGCAGGAGAACATTCTTTACTTCCTGGAGAAAATGGCGCCGCGGCTGAAGCCTTGGCAGCGCGAGATCATCCGCATCGTGCGCCACGTCGCCCAGTATTTCTACCCGCAGAGCCAGACCAAGGTGATGAACGAGGGCACCGCGACCTATGTGCACTATCGCATCATGACCCGGCTGCATGAGCTTGGCGGTATCAGCGACGGCGATTTCCTGGAATTCCTGAAATCCCATACCAACGTGGTTTTCCAGCCGAGCTTCAACGATCAGCGCTATTCCGGCCTCAACCCCTATGCGATCGGTTTTGCCATGATGCAGGACCTCGAGCGCATCGTGACGAAGCCGAAGGAGGAGGACAGGCAGTGGTTCCCGGAAATCGCCGGCACCGGCGATGCCATGGCAGTGCTGCGCGACCTCTGGGCCAATTATCGTGACGAGAGCTTCGTCTCGCAATTCCTCAGCCCGCATCTGATGCGGAAGATGCGGATGTTCCACCTGACCGACGATCCCGAAGAGGAAGAGGGTTTGAGGGTGGCAGCGATCCATGACGAGCGCGGCTACCGGCGCATCCGCCGGGAACTGGCGCGGCAATATGACGTCGGCTGGATCGATCCACATATCGAGATCGTCGATGTCGATCTCGCCGGCGACAGGCGGTTGATCGTCCGGCACACGGTGCTGAACGGCGCGCTGCTTGACGATATGGACGCCAAGCGGGTGCTCCAGCATCTTGCCGACCTGTGGAGTTATGATGTGGTGATGCAGGAAGTCGATGGCGCCGGGACGGTGCTTCGCGACCACCTCGTGCATCCGCGCTCTTCCGTGCTCGCGGCGTGAGAGCTGCAGACCTTCTATGATGACTTTTCAGGTCGGCGGTGATGGCCGCTCACCTGCACACCATCTTCCGGCTGCAGCTTGAGGAAGCCGGGTATGCCGAGCAGCGGGATCACGGCCATCAGCAGGAAAACCAGATGGAATTTCTCCGGCGTCAGCGCAGACCCATCCAGCGTGACCAGACCGAGCAGCATGGCGGCAACGGAAATGCCGAAACTGACGCTCAATTGCTGCAGGACGCCGCCGAGGCTGGTCGCGCGGCTAAGCTGGGCTGCCGGCGTATCGGAATATGACAGCGTGTTGGAGGTCATGAATTGCGCCGCGCGCGCCAGCCCGAAGATGAAGACATAGACAATGATGAACCAGTGCGGCGTCTCGGGCGTGATCAGGGCGAAACCGGCAACGACGGCTGCGCCTAAAACGGCGCTCCATGTCAGGATGCGGTCGAAGCCATAGAGCTTCAATAGTTTCACCGAAACGGGCCGCACGACGAGCGCACTCAGCGCACTGACGAAGGTCAGCGTGCCCGACACGATCGGGCTCAGGCCGAAGCCGACCTGCAGCATCAGCGGCAACAGGAAGGGAACGCCGTTCAGCCCGACGCGACAGATGCCGCCGGCAAGCGTGCCGACGCGGAACGTGCGCAGCTTGAACAACGTGAGATCCACAGCCGGCGATACAGCCGTCCTCGCATAGCGGATGAAGCCGACGAGCAGGAGACCGGCGGCGGCAAGAACGAGGAGGATGGCCCAGAGCGGAATTGTGGGACGGCCGATATTTTCGATACCGTATTGCAGCAGCACGCAGCCGACACCGACCATGATGAAGCCGGGAAAGTCGAACTTGATCGACTTGTCGCGTGTGGTGTCCTCGACATAGCGCAGCGCCATAAATATGCCGATCAGGCCGAAGGGCAGGTTCACCCAGAATATCCAGCGCCAGGAAAGATAGGTCGTCAGGAAGCCGCCGAGCACCGGACCGATCACCGGGCCGATGACGGCAGGCAGGGTCATATATGTCATCGCGGTCACAAGCTGGCTGCGCGGAAAGCTGCGGATGAGGATGAGCCGTCCGACCGGCGTCATCATCGCGCCGCCAAAACCTTGAAGCGCGCGCATGGCGATCAGCATGGGCAGGCTCGCTGCCACGCCGCACAGGATCGAGCCGGCGGTGAAGATGAAGAGGGACAGGGCAAAGATGCGACGGGCACCGAAGCGATCCGCGAACCAGCCGCTCACCGGGATGAACATGGCAAGCGTCAGGATATAGGTTGTCACCGCGAGGTTCATGCGCACCGGAGTGGTGCCGAGGCTTTTGGCGATATCCGGAACGGCGGTGATGAGAATGGTCGAATCGAGCTGTTCCATCAGGAAGGCGACAGCGACCACGGTGGGTATGATGTAGCGGAGGCGAGGGTTGCGTTCGACCGCGAAAGTCTGGCCCTGCGGATTGGGGTCCGTCGAATCCATGGGATGTATTAGCTTTCCACCGCCGGAGGGGGATCCGGAGTGTTTATGATAGGCATGAATCCCTTCGGAAACCGCTTCGTGCTCTTGGGAATCATGTTGCTTGCGGCCGGTGATCCGCCGACCTTCGGAATCGTCCTCATATGACCACCATCCATGGCGCGGCGCAACAAAAACCGGATAGACCGAAGGCTCGATCGTCATCCGGTATATGCCCGATCGCCTGGAGCGGTAACACGTTTCACAGAACCGCCTAGCCGCTCTATGCTATTGTTTTTGCGCAATTCCGGACGGAAAACCGCTACGCACTTTTCCTCGAATTGCTCTAGTTGATCGATAAGGGGGAAGGCAGCGTCCAGCGCGCCTTGTCGAAGACGATGGCCGTCCGGATCTGCTCGGGCGCGGTTCTTCGCAATTCCAGCTGAAGATTGAAACTGTTGTTGCCCCGGAATTCCTTGAAGAAGCTGAGCTTGGCGCCGAAGGCTTGCAGCGTCACGTCCTGCAGTTTGCCGATCGCATCCAGCGCCGTCTGAAAGTCCAGCCAGTGTGTCTCGTTCAGCAGCAGCACGACGGCGTCGACGAAGATGCCGCCGATAGCCTTGCCATCGGGATTATCGGGCATGATCACTTTGATGCGGATAGTGTCGAGTTCGCCGGTCGGCTTGCCGCGGGCGATGATGAAGAAAGATGCCGCGTTCGCGTTGCCATAGGCGCCCTTCTGGACGGCATAGCTGCATTCGGATGTGCCGGTGCCCAATTCACTTTGCCGCCATTCACCCACGGGCAGGCCGAATTTTGCCAGATCGGCGCAGAGTGTCTGGCCCGATATCCGCCAGTTTCGTACGAAGGCGCTCAGCAGAGCGTCGACGGGGGCGTCAAACAAGTGGGATGTTTTGGTATGTGGCGGTTTGGCCGCCGCCGCCTTGGCCGGTGTCGCGGGGGCATGTGCCGCTGTGCCAGCTACGACAGTCGCAGCATTTCCAACCGTATTGTTCGGGGCAGCTCCGGCAGGCGGCGGAGTCTTGACCCTGGCGGCTTTTGCCGGTGACATTGCGGCCTGTTGTGCCGGTCGGGAAAACAGGTTCAGGTGATAGCGGCTGTCCAGCGCCCGCAGGTTACGCATGTCGTTGGCAAGCAACGCAGTCGCCAAGATGATCGAGCCGATAATGATCGCCGCAATCCAGAAGACAGCCATGCTTTTCTTGCTAGGTGGCGCCACCGACATGATTCAGATCTACAGCTACTCCCGAGGAAATCTGCCTTGCTGCAATAACTGTCTGTTGCGCAGCCCGTCCATCGCTACAGCATATGCGTTTATGAACGATTGATCATTCTAATGTTTCTTTGTCAATTCATGACGTTGCTCAGGCGAAGTAGGCCTTGAGCGCCCTGACGGTCGCCGCATCGGTGTGGCGTGCGGATACCGTCGAGAATCCGAGGGTGAGCAGGCGTTCGTCCGTCTCGGCCGTGGTGACGGCGCAGGAGGAGTGCACTTCGCTGATCGTCAATCGTGGCCACAATTGACCGATCGTCGCGATGTTGACGCCCGAGCCGGGCATGATGGAGATGCGGCCGGCGGCAATAGTGATCGCCTGCTCGAGAGCGGCGACCCCTTCTGCGGCAGTCTTTGCGCCTCCCGATGTGAGGATGCGTTCGAAGCCGAGAGAAATGGCCACTTCCACGGCCTCCCCTATATCGGGGACCAGATCGAACGCGCGATGCAGCGTCGTGCCGAGACCTTCGGCATGGGCGGCGAGCGCCGCCAGCGCATCGAAATCCAGCCGTCCATCCGGCAGCGATGCGCCGAGCACGACGCCCGCGAGGCCCGTATGCCGGGCCGCATCGATATCGCGCTTCATGATGGCGAGTTCGTCGGCCGAATAGACGAAGCTGCCGGCGCGCGGGCGGATGATGGCATAGGCGGGAACGGGCATGCTGGCCGCGGCAGCCATGAGGCCGGCGCTCGGCGTCAAGCCGCCGACGGCGAGTGCGCTGCAAAGCTCGATGCGATCGCCGCCACCCTCGACGGCAGCCATGAGGCCGGCGATGTCCTCGATGCAGACCTCAAGCAGCATGGTCGCGCTCTCCGGCATATTGCAGCCCCAGCAGGGCAGCGCCGATGAGCCCGGGCTCGAGCTTGCATTGGCTGGGCACCACCAGTGGCCGACCGAACTTGCGCAGGATTCGGGCGCGCACCGCCTCGTCCAGCCGCGCCAGCAGCGGTTCGACATTGGAGAGACCGCCGCCGACCGGAACGATGGTCGCGCCTGTTATGTTGACCGTCAGCGCGAGCGGCGAGGCGACTAGGTCGATCATGACGTCGATCGTGCGCCGTGCCTGCACGTCGTCCTTCAGCCAATGGTCGATGATTTCTTCACTGGTCAATTCCAGCCCGTGCAGCGTCTTGTGCAGGCGTTCGATGCCGCGGGCGCCGCCGACGGTATCGACACAGCCCTTCTGGCCGCAGCCGCAGGGATAGGCCGGGATGGCGACCGGCGGATCGCCGGCATGGGACGCGATGATGGGTCCGTGGCCCCATTCGCCGGCAAAGCCGCCGGCAGCGTTGACGAGACGGCCGTCGGCCACCAGACCACCGCCGACGCCGGTGCCGAGAATGGCGCCGAACACGATGCGATGACCGCGGCCGGCGCCGGACATGGCTTCCGCCATGGCGAAGCAATCGGCATCGTTGGCGATCAGGACGGGATGGCCGAGTTCGGCCTCCAGGTCTGCTGCCAGGCGTCGACCATGGATGCAGGGAATGTTGGCGCAGGTGAGTGCCTGGGTATCGGGGTCCACCACGCCGGCAATGGAAAAGGAGAAGCAATCCGGCTTCTCGCCTGCTTCGGCGATGACGGCGCGCAGAACACCCACGAATTCGGCGAAGTCGTGCTTGGGTGTGGGGCGCCGCGCCAGCGGCATAATATCCGTCATGGAGCGGGCAATGCCGCCTTTGATGGCGCTACCGCCGATGTCGAAGGAAACGATCATGAATACCGACCTGCAGGAAACATGCGGCACTTGCTCGCACCCTTTGCCGGTGTTTGCAAGATCAATCCGTGCCGGGCTGCGAAGCGGTCAGCCGGCAGGCAGCGTGATCCTGGCCTCGAAACCATCAGCTCTGCCCGTGGCGGGCGACAGCAGTTCGATGCGTCCGCCGATCTGCTCGACGATGCGTTCGACAATGGAAAGCCCGAGGCCCGAACCGGTGGCGTTCGTCTTGCCGCGCCAGAAGCGTTTCTTCAGGCCGGCCAGCTCTTCCTGCGAAAGCACATCGCCAGCGTTGACGACGCGGACCGTGCCACCGTCGACGCTGATGGTTACTTCGTCGTCGACCGGGCCGTGGATCAACGCGTTTTCGATCAGATTGCGCATGACGATGGCGAAGGCATCGATATCGACGTTTCGGATCAGTTTTTCCTTGGCTCCGGTCTCCAATAGGACGCGGCCGGCGGTGCCGGTGTCGCGGTCGTAGTCGCCGATAACGCTTTCGATGACCGCAATCAGATCGGCGGGCTTGTCGCCCGTGCCGATACCGGCCTGAGCGCGGGAGAGCTGGAGCAGCTTTTCCGCCAGCCGGGCGAGGTTGGACAGCGAGGTCTCGATGCGGCTGGCGCGTTCCGTCAACTGGCCTTGCGGCAGTTCGGCGAGCAGGCGTTGGGTCTGCGCGAGAGCGCCCGCGATCGGCGTGCGCAATTCATGGGCGCTGTTGGCGGTGAATTCGCGCTCGGCCTCGAGGGCGAGCCGCAGACGATCGAGCAGCAGATTGACGGAGCGGGCGATCGGCTGGAGTTCGCGCGGCAGCACGTCGCTATCCAACGGCGCCATATTGCCGCTGTCCTTGGTGGCGATCTGCGATCTCAACCGGTCGATCGGCCGCAGGGAGCGGCCGACGACGAAGCCGATGGCAATGATGCTGGCGGGGATGAGGGCCAGCAAAGGCCAGAGCAGCGCGACGCCGCTTTCCCGCGAGGCTTCCCGGCGATTCTTGAAGGCATCGGCGACATGCAGGAAGACCGAGCCGTCCTGGGATGATTCCGTGTAGATGCGATATCGCGGCGTATTGTGGAAACCGATCTTCAACGGCACGTCGTAGACCGTGGCCGGCGCGTCGTGCGAATGGAGGATGACCTTGCCGTTTCCGTCGAGTACCTGATAGGTCAGATATTCGCGGTTCAGCCCCTTGTTGAGTTCCTTGAGGCTTTGCGGATCGCTAGAGGGATCGCGATTGGCAAGATCGTCGAGTACCAGCGGCATCAGCCGCTCGGCGGTTTCCTGCAACGCCCCGTCAAAGGTCTCCGAGAGTTCCTTGTTGACCACATAGACGCCGATGCCGACCGCAATCAGCCAGAAGACCACGACCGTGCCGGTGAGCGCGGCGATGAGACGCCTGGTGATGCTGGCGCGGCTAGGCCCCGTGCGCTCAGTCATCGGTCGCCCAGGCAATAGCCGACGCCGCGGGCCGTCCGAATGCGGTCCCTGCCGATCTTCTTGCGCAGACGGCTGACATAGACTTCGACCGTATTGCTCTCGATCTCGGAGCCGAAGGCGTAAAGCGCTTCCTCTATCTTGTCTTTCGACACGATGGCGCCCGGTCGTGCCACAAGCAGATCGAGCACGGCCCATTCGCGTCCGGTGAGAACGATGTCCCTGCCGTCAAGCCGGACGCGCCGCTGCGGCTGATCGATTTCGAGATCGGCGAACCGAATGGTCGGTTGTGGACTGCCGGTATAACGGCGGGCGACCGCCAGGATGCGGGCGGTGAGTTCGCCCAGATTGAACGGCTTGACGAGGTAGTCGTCCGCGCCGCTGTTCAGGCCTTCGATGCGATCGGAGATCTGGTCGCGGGCGGTGAGGATCATGACCGGGGTTTCATCCGGTCTGCGGCGCAGTCTTTTCAGAAAATCGACGCCGCTGCCATCCGGAAGTTGCAGGTCGAGCAGGATGAGGCCGTATTGCACGGCGTTGGTGACCTCTTCGGCATCGGCCAGGTTTTTAACCCAGTCGACGGCATGGGGACCTGCCGCGATATGATCGCGAACCGCGCTGCCGATCGTATCATCGTCTTCCACCAGAAGAATTCGCACCTGTGCCTCTCAGCTACTGACCGGACCTCAGTTAATGCCGGTGAACGTATCGGGTCAATAACGGCCGAAATAAGCCGTGCTGAGATGAGCGTATTCATAGCCTGATTTCCTTCCGAAAACGTTCCCGGTGCCTATGGACAGATAGGAACGCCGTAGTTACTTCTTTGCCCCGGAGAACGAGGCGGCCGCGGGAGAGCCGCCACTGGCAATCAAAGGATGCTCGATCATGTTGAAGGGAATTTCGCCGCTGTTGAATGCGGATGTGCTGTATGCGTTGAAGTCGATGGGGCACGGGGACATGCTGGTCGTTGTCGACACCAATTTTCCCGCCGAAGCAATCGCTCAGCAGACGACTTTGGGCCATCTGCTGCGCATCGACAACGTCTCTGCTGCCGACGCGGTTGCCGCGCTGCTGTCCCTGATGCCGCTCGATACGTTCATCGATGATGCGGCGACGCGCATGGAAGTGGTCGGCGCACCCGACGAGGTGCCGCAGGTCCAGCACGAGGTGCAGGCGGCGATCGACAAGGCCGAAGGCAAGCATTGGCCGTTGTCGCCTGTCGAGCGCTTCGCTTTCTACGAGCGTGCAAAGAATGCCTATTGCGTTGTTCAGACCGGCGAACGCCGCTTCTATGGTTGTTTCACCTTGACCAAGGGCGTCATCCCGCCGGAAACTGAGTGATCCGATACTCGGACAAGAGCGCTGTTTCGGTAAAGGAATGCGATGGCGAAGAAGCTGGATTCCCAGGGGCGGCTTGACGACGCGGCGCGAGCCGGGTGGCTCTACTATGTCGCGGGGCGGACACAGGACGAGATTGCGGTCGCCATGGGGATCTCCCGACAATCGGCGCAGAGACTGGTATCGCTGGCTGTCGCGGAACGGCTGATCAAGGTGCGGCTGGATCATCCGATCGCCGCCTGCCTGGAATACGCCGCGGCGTTGCGCGAGAAATTCAATCTCCGGCATGTCGACGTGGTGCCGAGCGATCCCGACGGCACGTCTTCCACGATCGGCATCGCCCAGGCGGGCGCCGCCGAGATCGAGCGCTGGCTTAGGCGCAGCGATCCGATCGTGCTGGCGATCGGTACCGGCCGCACGCTGAAGGCCGCGGTCGATCAATTGCCTGCCATCGAATGTCTGCAGCATCGCGTGGTGTCGCTGACGGGCAATATCGGCCCGGACGGCTCGGCTGCCTATTACAACGTCATCTTCAGCATGGCCGACGTCATCAAGGCGCGGCACTTTCCAATGCCGCTGCCGGTGCTCGTGTCCTCCGCCGGGGAGCGCGAGCTGCTGCATGCGCAGGCGCTGGTGCGTTCGACGCTCGATATCAGCGCGCAGGCCGACGTGACCTTCGTCGGTATCGGCGAGATGGGCATCGAGGCGCCCCTTTGCCTCGACGGCTTTCTCGAGAAGGATGAGATGCTGGCGCTGATGAAGCGCGGCGCTGCCGGCGAGATCTGCGGCTGGGTCTTCGATGGCGAGGGGAAGCTGATGCCTGATGACGTCAACGATCGCGTCGCAAGCGCGCCCCTGCCGTCGCGCGACACCTCTTCCGTCATTGGAATCGCCAAGGGAAGACGCAAGTTCGAGGCGATCAAAGCGGCCGTCGTCGGCCGCCAAATCAACGGTTTGATTACCGATGAGGCTGTTGCCGAATTTTTGCTCAGGGCGTGAGCAAAAAATATAGTCCATGAAAACAAATAGATAGGTTGTTTGCACGGCAATGCAGCAACGAATTCGCATTGACATTTTGTCGCAAGAGGTGAGTAATTGCCCACGAGCAAAGCGAATGCTCATTTTTAATCTTCTGGGAGGAAGATATGAAATTGAAAACCATATTGCTGAGCGCCTGCTCGGCCCTGATGTTTGCCGGCTTGGCGTCTGCTGAAACCCTTACAATTGCGACAGTCAACAATGGCGACATGGTCCGTATGCAGAAGCTTACGGACGATTTCAAAGCCAAGAACCCCGATATCGACCTGCAATGGGTCACCCTTGAAGAAAACGTATTGCGCCAGAAGGTTACGACCGACATCGCCACCAAGGCGGGCCAATACGACGTTCTGACGATCGGCACCTATGAAGTGCCGATCTGGAGCAAGCTCGGCTGGCTCGCCCCGCTCGACAAGCTCTCCGGCGACAAGAACTATGATGTGAATGACCTGCTCCCGGCCATTCGCAGCGGCCTGACCACGGACGGCAAGCTTTACGCTGCGCCGTTCTATGGCGAAAGCTCGATGGTGATGTACCGCAAGGACCTGTTCGACAAGGCCGGCCTGAAGATGCCGGATGCGCCGACCTGGGATTTCATCGCCGATGCTGCCCGCAAGATCACCGACAAGGATCATGAAGTCTACGGCATCTGCCTCCGCGGCAAGGCCGGCTGGGGTGAGAACATGGCGTTCCTGACGGCGATGTCGAATTCGTTCGGCGCGCGCTGGTTCGACGAGAAGTGGAAGCCGCAGTTCGATCAGCCGGAGTGGAAGAACACGCTCGACTTCTACGTCAAGCTGATGAAGGACGCCGGCCCTCCGGGCGCATCGTCGAACGGCTTCAACGAAAACCTGTCGCTCTTCCAGACCGGAAAGTGCGGCATGTGGATCGACGCGACGGTTGCCGCTTCGTTCGTTTCCGACCCGAAGCAGTCGAAGGTGGCAGACAAGGTCGGCTTCGCGCTGGCTCCGGACAAGGGTCTCGGCAAGCGTGGCAACTGGCTCTGGGCATGGAACCTCGCCATCCCGGCCTCTTCGAAGAAGACTGAGGCCGCCGAGAAGTTCATCGCCTGGGCAACCAGCAAGGATTACACCAACCTTGTCGCCCAGAAGGAAGGTTGGCTGAATGCACCTCCCGGCACCCGTACGTCGCTCTATGCGAGTGCGGATTACCAGAAGGCTGCGCCTTTCGCGAAGATGACGCTCGACTCGATCAACTCTGCTGATCCGACGCATCCGACCGTCAAGCCGGTTCCCTATGTCGGAGTCCAGTTCGTGGCGATCCCCGAATTCCAGGGCATCGGCACGGCCGTCGGCCAGCAGTTCTCCGCAGCCCTTGCCGGCCAGATCTCCGTGGATCAGGCTCTCAAGGCCGCACAGCAGCTGACCAGCCGCGAAATGACGAAGGCTGGTTATCCGAAATAGAAGCTGTTGAAGGTATGGAAAGCAGTGCTCCTCTCGGGCATTGCTTTCCACCAGGCCGCCGAGCGCCCGCATTGCCCTTGGCGGCCCTTTTTATTTCAGCCGGTCCACGGCCACCTCTCCCTGCTTAAAAGATAGGTCGGTACTTGCCATGGCAACGTTGCACACCCGTTCCACCGCGCGCATCATGATGGCGCCATCGGTTCTCCTCCTCTTTGCGTGGATGATCGTCCCGCTCGTGATGACGATCTATTTCTCGACGCTGAATTACAATCTCCTGTCGCCCGGCGCGCACGACTTCGTCGGTTGGCTCAACTTCGAATACTTCTTAAGCGATCCGGCCTTCCTGAGTTCGTTGATCGTGACGCTGTTGCTCGTCGGTGGTGCGTTGCTGATTACCGTGGTCGGCGGCATAGCGCTGGCACTCCTTCTTGATCAGCCGATCTTCGGCCAGGGCATCGTGCGCATGCTGGTGCTTGCGCCCTTCTTCGTGATGCCGACGGTCGCCGCCCTCATCTGGAAGCATATGTTCATGAACCCGGTGAACGGGCTGCTGGCGCATCTCTTCCGATTGTTCGGGCTCGATCCGCTGACTTGGCTGGAGACCGTTCCGCTGCTGTCAGTCATTATCATCGTCGCCTGGCAGTGGCTTCCCTTCGCCACGCTCATCCTGCTCACCGCTTTGCAGTCGCTGGACGAAGAGCAGAAGGAAGCCGCCGAAATGGACGGCGCAGGCCCGGTTTCGAAGTTCATCTATATCACCCTGCCGCATCTGGCCCGCGCCATTACGGTCGTGATCCTGATCGAGACGATCTTCCTTCTGTCCGCCTTCGCCGAAATCCTCGTCACCACCAATGGCGGCCCGGGCACGGCCACGACCAATCTCACCTATCTGGTCTATTCGCAGATCGTGCTGTCGCAGGATGTCGGCGGCGCATCGGCGGGCGGCATCATCGCAGTCATCCTCGCCAATATCGTCGCGATCTTCCTGATGCGCGCGGTCGGCAAGAATCTGGAGGCTTAAGATGGCACGCAAAGTCACTACGCAACGCAAGGTGCTCATGTCGGTGGTCGCCTGGATCGTCGCCCTGCTCATCTTCTTCCCGATCCTGTGGACGATCCTGACGAGCTTCAAGACGGAAGGCGACGCGATCGCCTCGCCGCCGCAGTTCCTCTTCTTTCACTGGACGCTGGAGAATTATTTCGAGGTGCAGTCGCGCTCGGATTACTTCCTCCACTTCGGCAACTCGGTCATCATCGCCTTCGGCTCGACGATCCTCGGCCTCATCGTCGCCGTTCCGGCCGCCTGGGCCATGGCATTTTCGCCGACCAAGCGGACCAAGGACGTTTTGATGTGGATGCTGTCCACGAAGATGATGCCGCCGGTCGGCGCCTTCATCCCGATCTATCTGCTGTTCCAAGGTTTCGGGCTGCTCAACAACCAGTTCGCCAGCCGAGTGGGTATGGTGGTCGTGCTGATGCTGATCAATCTGCCGATCATCGTCTGGATGCTCTACACCTACTTCAAGGAGATCCCCGGCGAGATCCTCGAAGCCGCCCGCATGGACGGCGCGACGCTGGCAAAGGAGATCATCTACGTGCTGACGCCGATGGCGATCCCCGGCCTTGCCTCGACGATGTTGCTCAACATCATCCTCGCCTGGAACGAAGCCTTCTGGACGCTCAACCTGTCCGCCGTCGACGCGGCGCCGCTGAGCACCTTCATCGCCTCCTATTCCAGCCCGGAGGGCCTGTTCTATGCCAAGCTTTCGGCGGCATCGACCATGGCGATCGCCCCGATCCTGATCCTCGGCTGGTTTAGTCAAAAACAACTCGTTCGCGGCCTTACCTTCGGCGCGGTTAAGTAAGGGAGAGAAACATGGGTAGCATTGTCCTTAAGAAGGTTTCTAAGGTCTTTGGCGAAGCCAAGGTCATCCCTTCCATCGACCTCGAAATCAGCAATGGCGAGTTCGTGGTGTTCGTCGGCCCGTCGGGTTGCGGCAAATCCACGCTGCTGCGTCTGATCGCCGGCCTCGAAGACGTCTCCGGCGGGCAGATCCTGATCGACGGCAAGGACGGCACCAATCTGAAGCCGTCCGACCGAGGGTTGGCCATGGTGTTCCAGTCCTATGCGCTCTATCCCCATATGAGCGTACGCAAGAACATCGCCTTTCCGCTGAAGATGGCGAACCTGCCGCAGGCGGAGATCGACAGGAAGGTGTCGGACGCAGCACGCGTCCTCAACCTGACCGATTATCTGGAGCGCAAGCCTCGCCAGCTTTCCGGCGGCCAGCGTCAGCGCGTCGCCATCGGCCGGGCCATCGTGCGCCAGCCGGCAGCCTTCCTGTTCGACGAACCCTTGTCGAACCTGGACGCGGCGCTGCGCGTCAACATGCGCCTCGAGATCAGCGAGCTGCATCAGCAGCTGAAGACGACGATGGTCTATGTGACGCACGATCAGGTCGAAGCCATGACCATGGCCGACAAGATCGTCGTGCTCAACCGCGGCAATATCGAGCAGGTGGGCTCGCCGCTGGAGCTCTATAAGAGACCGCGCAATCTCTTCGTCGCCGGCTTCATCGGCTCGCCGAAGATGAATTTCGTCAAGGGCGCCTATGCGCAGAGTCTTGGCGGCGACACGATCGGCGTTCGGCCGGAGCATGTCCTGCTGTCGACCACCTCGGGCGACTGGCAGGGCAAGGTAACCGTCGCCGAGCACCTTGGTTCCGACACGTTCCTGCATATCGACGTCGACGGGATCGGTGTCATGACGGCACGCGGTTCCGGCGATTTCCCGGCCCGCGCCGGAGATACCGTCTATCTGACGCCGGACAAGTCGCAAATTCACCGGTTCAATGCCGAGGGATTGTCGATCTGAGCCCCGCGCCGGCGCCTTGCTCGCCGCATGCGCTCGGCAAATGCATCTGTCCCGGTCCGCATCCATCGATATCAGCGGGCCGGGAAGCATACCAGCCGGAGCGGTCCTCCCAAGCCGCCCGGAGCCAGAGACCTTTCCAGAAGGACTAGAGACATGACGTGCAAACTATCGCTCGCAACTCTCCAGGAGGCGGCCGCAACAGCCGCCATTCCCGCATATGATCCGAAGTCGCTGTCGGCGGGCATCGTGCATTTCGGTGTCGGTAATTTCCATCGCGCGCATCAGGCAATCTATCTCGACGACCTGTTCAACGCCGGCCACGACCATGACTGGGCGATCGTCGGCGCGGGCGTGCTGCCGTCCGATGCCGCCATGCGGGAGAAGCTCGCCGCCCAGGACTTTCTGACGACCGTCGTCGAGCAGGACAACAACCGCACGGCTGCCCGCGTCACCGCGCCCATGGTCGGCATCCTGCCGGTCGGCGATGCCAAGGCGATCATCGCCAAGCTTGCCGATCCCTCCATCCGCATTGTCTCGATGACGATCACCGAAGGCGGCTATTTCATCGATGCCTCGGGCAAGTTCAATCCGGCCCATCCGGCGATCGTCGCCGACGGGCAGAACCCGGATGCGCCGAAGACGGTGTTCGGCCTTATTGTCGCCGGCCTCAAGGCGCGCCGCGCTGCCGGTCTGCAGCCGTTCACCGTCATGTCCTGCGACAATATCCCCCATAATGGCGGCGTCACCAAAGCCGCCGTCATCGGTACGGCGCGGCTTTCCGATCCGGCCTTTGCCGACTGGATCGCCGAAAATGTCGCCTTCCCGAACGGCATGGTCGACCGCATCACGCCGGCGACCGGCACGCGCGAGATCGATCTGCTCAAGGATGTCTTCGATATCGAGGACAATTGGCCCGTCTATTGCGAGGAATTCAAGCAGTGGGTGCTGGAAGACAATTTTCCGGCAGGCCGCCCGGCGCTTGAGAAGGTCGGCGTCACCTTCGTTCCGGATGTCACGCCCTATGAGCACATGAAGATCCGCATCCTCAATGGCGGTCATGCGGCCATCGCCTATCCGGCGGCACTGATGGATGTGCATTTCGTGCATGAGGCGATGGAGGAACCGTTGATCCGCGCCTATCTCGCCAAGCTCGAGAATGACGAGATCATCCCCGTCATTCCGCCGGTGCCGAACACGGTGCTCGCGGATTACTTCAAGCTGATCGAGCGGCGCTTCTCCAATCCGAAGATCGCCGACACCATTCCGCGTCTGGCGCAGGACGGCTCCAACCGCCAGCCGAAGTTCATCCTGCCGTCCACGGCAGACCGCCTCGCCCGCGGCGAGGATGTCGTCGGTCTCGCGCTGGTCTCCGCCCTGTGGTGCCGATATTTCGCCGGCAAGACCGACAGCGGCCAGGACATCGTCTTCAACGATGCCAGCGCCGACCGGCTGCACGAAGCCGCTTTGAAGGCAAAGGACGATCCGGATGCCTTCCTCGTGTTCGACGATATCTTCGGAACCGTCGCCAAATCCGATCTCTTCCGCAAGCGCTTCGCGCATGCCCTAAAAACGCTGTGGGAAAAGGGTACCCGCGTCACCCTGCAGCTATACCTGGACAACAAACTCGCGGAATAACTTTTGAACGGTCGGAGTTCTCCTGCTCCGGCCGTTTTTCATTGTCATGTCGATATTAAGGTCGGCGGGACAGCAACAGAATTCGGGTTGGATCTACGATGACCGATGCGAAGAAGGGACTCGTAATCTTCGATTGCGATGGCGTGCTTGTCGATAGCGAGCCGCTGTCGGTCAGCGTGCTCATCCGGGCGATGCACGATGTCGGTGTGGATATGAGCGAGGAGGATGTCTACAGCCGCTTTCTCGGCAAGAGCCTCGCGACGCTCGTCGACACGCTGCAGACGGAATTCGACGTTTTCATCGACCAGATTTTCCTCGATCGCATCCGCAACGATCTCTACGAGCGCTTCAAGCACGAGCTGAAGCCGATCGACGGCATTGGGGCAACGCTGGATGCACTGACGCTTCCCCGTTGCGTCGCGTCTTCGAGCCAGCTGGAACGTATCCGGCTCTCGCTCGGGGTGACCGGCCTTTTGCAGCGGCTGGAGCCGAACATCTTCAGCGCCAGCATGGTCAAGCGGGGCAAGCCCGCACCCGATCTTTTCCTCTTTGCCGCCAAACGGATGGGGGTCGCTCCAGGAGATTGCATCGTCATCGAAGACAGTCCGGCGGGGATCACGGCGGCGCGGGCGGCGGGCATGACGGTCTTCGCGTTTACCGGTGGTTCGCATGCTCATTCACCCAGTTATCGCGCGGAACTGGAGCAGCTTTCTCCGGAAGTCGTGTTTGACGCGATGCCGGATTTGATACAACTTGTCCGCAACAAGAGATAAGTGGTCGGGACCTCTTTTGCATGCGTGATCACGTGGTTGCGGTCGATATCGGCACAGGCAGCGCACGCGCCGGTGTCTTCACGGCGAACGGCTCACTGCTGGGAAAAAGCGAATTTCCGATCCTGATGAATCGCCCGCGTGAAAACCACGCCGAGCATGATTCCGAGGACATTTGGGCCGCCGTCTGCGCGGCCGTTCGTAGTGCGGTGAAGGTCTCCGGTGTCGATGCATCCGCTATCGGCGCGATCGGATTCGATGCTACCTGTTCGCTGGTCGTGCGCGACAGGCAGGGCAGGCAGTTGACGGTTTCCACAGGAGGCGAGGCCCGTTTCGATACCCTCGTCTGGCTCGATCACCGGGCGCTTGCCGAAGCGGATTACTGCACGGCGACGAGGCACGAGGTTCTCGACTATTCCGGCGAGTTCATGTCGCCGGAAATGGAAATGCCGAAGCTGATGTGGCTGAAAGAGAACCTGCCGGAAAGCTGGGTGCAGGCCGGCTATTTCTTCGATCTCGCGGATTTCATGACCTGGAAGGCAACGGGATCGCCAGCGCGCTCGCGCTGCACGCTCGTGGCGAAATGGAACTATCTCGCCCATCGCCAACCGGGCTGGCAGGCAGATTTCCTGAACGTGATCGGCCTCGGCGACCTGCGCGAGCGCGGCGGCCTGCCCGAAGAGAGCGTTCCCGTCGGAAAGAGCATGGGAACGTTGACGGCGGAGGCCGCCGAAGCGCTGGGGCTCGATCGCGCCTGCCATGTTGGCGCCGGCATGATCGACGCCTATGCGGGTGCGCTCGGCGCGCTCAGTGGGCATGCCGGGGATCCCGGCACTCTGGAACGCCAGCTGGCGCTCATCGCCGGAACGTCGAGCTGCATCGTCTCCCTCGCGCGCGAACGAAAGCGTAGCACCGGCATGTGGGGTCCTTATTACGAGGCCGTCTTTCCAGGCATGTGGCTTGCCGAAGCCGGGCAATCGGCAACGGGCGCGCTGCTCGACCATATCGTCAGCATGCACGCGGCGGGCGGCCAGCCGACGGCGGCATTGCATGACCGTATCGTCAAGAGGATCGCGGAGCTTCGGCTTGCCGAGGGCGAATCCCTCGGCGGGCGCATCCATGTGCTACCCGATTTTCATGGCAATCGGTCACCGCTAGCCGATCCGCACGCGATGGGCGTTATCAGCGGTATGACGCTTGACGCCTCCTTCGATGGCCTTTGCCGGCTCTATTGGCGTACCAGCATCGGCATAGCGCTCGGTATCCGCCATATCCTCGACAGGATGCGCGACTATGGCTACGTGCATGACACGCTGCATGTCGCAGGCGGCCATGTGAAGAACTCGGTGCTCATGGAGCTCTATTCCGACGTCACCGGCTGCAGGGTCGTCGTTCCAAAAATGAACGAGGCGGTGCTGCTCGGGACCGCAATCGCCGCTTCCGTTTCCTGTGGTCTTCATGAAAGCCTGGCTGTTGCCGGCGCCGCTATGTATCCGGGCGGTTACGAGCGTCTGCCTGACGCCGGCAAGAAGGCGCTTTACGATCGCGAATACAGGCGCTTCCTTGCCATGTATCGGCATCGGGCCGAACTGGACGCGATGGAATAGGCGGGTCGGCTTGCCGTGAGGGCGTCCGCTACCGCAGCGGTGCATAGGCAAACATGCCTTGCAGCTCTTCGATCCGGCGAATTCTGGTTTCCGCGGTTTCGCCGGCGGCTTGGATGACGGCTATGGCCAGGAATTCCAGCAGCGACATCATGGCCGAGAGATTCTCGCGGCTATTGGCCCGTTGAGGCGGCAGCGAAAGCGTGATGTTTGCGAATTCATGCGCCCATTCCGTGAATTGGCCGGTTGCCAGCAGCACCTTGTGTCCGGCGCGACGAGCTGAACGTGCCAACAGCCGCGATGCGACAAAGCGCGGCGAATCGATGACGATGAGCAGCTCGTCTTGGGACTGCCCGCCCAGCAGCTCGACATAGCTGCCGTTGACCCCGTCGAGGAAGAGCACGTGATCGCGGGCAAATGTCAGGCGGTCGCAGAAATGGCGCCCGAGCCCTGCAAGGCTGGGATGGGCGGTGATGAAGACATTCCCGGATGAAAGGATCGTTGTCACCGCTTCCAGCCATTGCGGCTGGTTGGCGAGATTGTAGATATGCTGCAGCATCTCGACCTGTTCGGCGATCTGGGTTGCGAGCGGGCGACCCTCGCTGGCGTCCTTCTGAAGCTGCTCCAGAATGTTAGGCAAGTGTAACGTAACCGGGGCCAGGTTGTCTTTCAGATGGACCTTTATTCCGTCCAGTCCGTGATAGCCGAGAGATCGCAGGAAACGCCCAACTGTCATCGGGCTCAATTCCAGTCTATCGGCCACGGAGGAGGCCGTCTCGAAGGGCAGTTCATTCAGGTGCTCAGAGAAATACTTGGCAATACGTCGCTCGGCCGGTGTGCCAACCTTTATATATTCCCTAAGTTTCTGGCTAAGGTCTTCCAAATTTTGCGCCTCGCTGACGGTCTTTCCGATGTCTGGTCGCACCAACTGCTGGAACAATCGGGCGCGCAGATTTCACAAAGCCGCCGATCTTGTTTTGGTTGTTGTTCTTAATAAGACTCGCAGAATATATTAGCTTAAACTTTATTACAACAATGCAAATTTTTAATTGAGCGTATTCGTATATCGGCGGAGATATTGATATCGGCGTCGCCGATACCTAGGTGTCGGTTCACCAACCAGGAGATGTCGACCCGAATGATTGTTCTTGCTGTGCGCCTTTCCCTGGCAAACCTCTTCGCACCGGAAACGCGCAAGGTCTTCTGGAAGGTTCTTGGCCTGACCTTGCTGGCGCTCGCCGCGTTCTGGTTCCTGCTGCGCGGCGTGTTCAATTCTTTCGTTCTGCCCTGGCTGCAAGGTTTCATGCCGTCCACTTCGGATTGGACGAGTTGGCTTACATTCTTCCTCGCCATTCTGGCCGGCATCGCGCTGGCGCTCGCAATGGCGTTGCTGATCTCGCCAGTGACGGCATTGATTGCCGGCCTGTTTCTGGACGATGTGGCCGAGGTCGTGGAAAGGCGCGACTATCCTTCCGATCCACCGGGAAAGGCCATGCCGTTCGCAGCAGCGATGAAAAGCTCGGTGCGGTTTCTGGGCGTGGTCATCGTCGGCAATATCGTGGCGCTGTTCCTGCTGTTCATTCCGGGTGTCAATCTGATCGCCTTCTTTCTGGTGAACGGCTATCTGCTCGGCCGGGAATTCTTCGAATTCGCCGCGATGCGGTTTCGTTCGCCGGAAGAGGCGCGGCAGTTCCGCGTCAAGCACGCCTTCACCGTGTTCCTCGCCGGCCTCGCGATCGCCGCTTTCCTCGCCATCCCCCTTCTCAATCTGCTGACGCCGCTATTTGCAGCTGGCATGATGGTGCATCTGCACAAGCTGATCTCGCGCCGGGAGATGGGTCTGCGCGTGTAGCGGGATCTAGCCGGCGGCTTCTGCACCGATGATCTGAGCGGGCAGTTCGACCAGCGGGGCGGGGATGTCCCAGGTCTTTTCGGGCGAGCGACAGAGATCCGCAATGACGCAACGCTCGCATTCCGGCTTGCGCGCCTTGCAGCAATAGCGCCCATGCAGGATCAGCCAATGGTGGGCGTGGTAGAGATATTGGTCAGGGACCACCTTCATCAGCCGTTGTTCGACTTCGTCGGGCGTTTTGCCGGGCGCCAACAGCAGCCGGTTGGCAATGCGGAAGATGTGCGTGTCGACGGCCATCGTCGCCTGACCGAAGGCCATCGACAGCACGACGTTCGCGGTCTTGCGGCCGACGCCCGGCAAGGTCATCAACTCTTCACGCGTCCGTGGCACCTCGCCGCCGAAATCCGTGATCAGCTTTTCCGACAGCGCCACGACGTTCTTGGCCTTGTTGCGGTAAAGGCCGATCGTCTTGATGTAGTCGCGGATGCGTTCCTCGCCGAGATCGAGCATCTTCTGTGGCGTATCGGCAATGGCGAAGAGGGCGCGGGTCGCCTTGTTGACGCCGGCATCGGTCGCCTGTGCCGATAGCGCCACGGCAACGACGAGGGTGAAGGGATTGACGTGCTCCAGCTCGCCCTTCGGCTCGGGCCGCTGAATGGAGAAGCGGCGGAAGATCTCTTCCAAATCCGCCTTCGAATAAAGGCTCTTCGACGCCGGCTTGCGGCCTGCGGTCGCATTTGACTTTTTCGCGTTTTGGGCGCTGGATTTGATCTTGGGATTTGCCATGAACGACCTATACTCAAGTCCTATGATGGAACGCAACGCCGATACTGCGGCAGACGGCAACAGGCCGGTTTTCGCCGCCGAATTGTTCCCCCATCGCTCGCTGGGACGAAAGGGGTTCAGGATCATGCTGGCCCTGGCAGGTGCCTTCTGCCTCTTCTATGGCGTTCTGTTTGTCGCGGAGGGCGCATGGCCGATCGGCCTCTTCTTCGGCGCTGATTTCTTCCTGCTTTACGGGGCTTTCTGGCTGAATTACCGTTCCGGGCGCGTGTGGGAGGAGGTCACGGTGTCGCGTACCAATGTCTCCATCCGCAAATTCTCGCCCACCGGGCGAATGGTGGAGCATCGCTTCAATCCGTTCTGGACGCGCTTCCTCGTTCGCCGCCACCGTGAAATCGGCGTCGTATCCATGCATGTTCGCGACAGACACCACGATACCGATGTCGGCTCCTTCCTCAATCCGGAAGATCGGGAGAGTTTTGCCAAGGCTTTCAAGCGTGCCTTGGCGACGGTGACGCAGCGGATATGAGCGGGCCTGTCAAAACCGACGGCATCACATTTTCGCAGGCGGGCTGCCTGCGCAAGAAACGGGTGGTTTTGCCTCCGTTGCCGTGGTTTTCTCCTTTCCAAGGAGAAAGATCATGAATGCGATTGCACAGTTGAAGCGCGACATCACGCCGCAGGGTCAGGACTACGAGACCGTTCGGCGGGTCATCGAGCTCATCACCGAGGAATATCGCGACCAGCCATCGCTGGAGATGCTCGCCGATCGGCTCAGCCAGTCGCCGACCCAGTTGCAGAAGACGTTCACCCGCTGGGCCGGGCTGTCGCCCAAGGCCTTTCTGCAGGCGGTGACCCTCGACCATGCCAAGCGCTTGCTGCGCCAGGAAGATCTGCCGCTTCTCGAGACCTCGTTCGAAGTCGGCCTTTCCGGCCCGAGCCGCCTGCACGATCTCTTCGTCACGCATGAGGCGATGTCGCCAGGCGAATGGAAGGCCAGGGGCAGTGGTCTGGTGATGCGCTACAGTTTCCACATCTCGCCCTTCGGTCTTGCCCTGATCATGGTCACGGATCGTGGCCTCGCCGGACTTGCCTTCAGCGATTCCGGCAATGAAAGGGCTTGCCTGGAAGACATGACCTGCCGTTGGCCGAATGCGCAATTCATCGAGGATTCGCAGGCGACGGCACCCTACGCGGCGCGCATTTTCGAACGGTCGAACTGGTCGAGCGATCAGCCGCTGCGCGTGGTGCTGATCGGCTCGGATTTCCAGCTGCGCGTCTGGGAAAGCCTGCTAAAGATTCCGATGGGCCGCGCCGTGACCTATTCAGATATCGCCAGTGATATCGGCCAGCCGACGGCGATGCGGGCGGTGGGGGCAGCCGTCGGCCGCAACCCGATCTCCTTCGTCGTGCCGTGCCATCGCGCGCTCGGCAAGAACGGCCAGCTTACCGGCTATCATTGGGGGCTGACGCGCAAGCGCGCGATGCTGGGATGGGAAGCGGGCGACGCTTGAGGGTTTGTGTATTCTTGAAGGTTTTGAGTTTGCCGAACCTGCGTAACCCTACGCAAACACGGAATTAATTGATCAAGCCGCCTTCGCCATAGCCATCTGCAACAGCGCCTTGGCGGCACTCTCGTCCGTGATCAGCGTGTTGCAGCCGATGCGCTTGATGGTGGCGCTGATCGCCTGGGCGCGGTGCGCGCCGCCGGAAGAAAGGACGATATGCTTGGCTTTCTTCAATGTGTCGAGGTCGACGGACATGACGCGTTTGTTGATGGGGTGATCGACGGAATTGCCCTCGGCATCGAGGAAGTTGAACATGGTATCGCAGACGCAGCCGGCGTCGATCAGCTGCTGCAACTCGCTCTTTGAAATGAAACCCTCCGACAGCGACGTCGATTGCGGGCCGATGTCGCCGCAGCTGACGATGGCCAGGTCGAGGTTCTCCGCCAGCCGGTAGATCGCTTCCAGGCCGCATTTTTCGATGAGGTTGTGCTTGGTCTCGATGGAATCGACCAGCAATGGCGCCAGGAACATGTAGCATTCCGCGCCGAGTTGGCTTGCCAAACGCCACGTGTAATCGATCGGGTTGGTCTGATGGACGGCGACGATGCCGCCGAGCAGGGAGACCACCTTGCAATTGTCACGCCGGGGAGGGCGGAAGCTTGCAAGAGAGGCCGTCATCGTCCGGCCCCAGCCGACCCCGATCGTATAATTGTCCGGGATCGCCTCCGTCAGGAACTGGCCGAGCGCCAGGCCAACACTTTTTGCCTGCGCGTTGACGTCGCCACCGGCTGGCTCGGGAACCACGATCGCCTCATCCAGCCCATAGGTGCGCTCCAGCTTGATTGCCAGCTCGACGCAATCGTCGATGCCTTCGGTGATCCAGATCTGCACCTCGGCGCGGCGCATCGCCTCATCGAGCAGGCGGATGACCGTGGTGCGGCTGATACCCAGCTGTTCGGCGACATCCTTCTGCGTCAGGCCCTGGTTGTAGTAGAGCCATGCGGCGCGAAGCCTCAGGGACGAGGTCTCCGAATAGGCGGTATGCGTCCCGCGTCTCAGTTTGGCCACAGGTCCTCCGGCATGATTGTCGCATGCGCCTTTTAGCGTCATGATCGCCCCGAACAGGAATTGTGGCGATGGCGGATGACAGGGGCAGGCGAGATCGGCTCTTCTGCTGCCGATATTCTATGACATGAAACTTATGTCAATTGAATTGCACAAATGTCCTTGACTTTTCGTTGCCAGATTGCTGATAGTCGGTGCTGAGGAATTCGGTCTTGTCCAATCGAGGAGGACAATGTGCGAGTGTTGCTCCGAGCAAGTGCCAGACCGGACATGGGACCATATAGGGCGCCCGGTGCCGGTGAAAAGCTTGTCGTCGGAAGCTTGTTTGTTCACCGCTCGGCCGTTCACCGGAAATGGAACTTTCGCGCTTTTTATCCCGTTATCGACACATAGGAGAAGGAAGGGCGTGCTCCGCCTGACGCCTTCAAGCCGTCCATCGACCGGACGGAATTTGCAGCCCGGCATCTCCCCATTCAAATGGGCCTCATTCAACAAGGATACCTGTTATGACTTCCAAGCTTGACCAACTCCGCGCCATGACCACGGTCGTGGCCGACACCGGCGATATCGAGGCTGTCGCACGCCTGAAGCCGGTGGATTGCACCACCAACCCGACCATCGTACTCAAGGCGCTCGGCACGCCGATGTTCGCCGATGCGATCAAGGAAGCCGTCGCCTGGGGCAAGAAGCAGGGCGGTGCGTCGGAAGCCGTGATTCACGCCGTGGCAGACCGTCTGGCCATCTCCGTCGGCGCTGCGCTGTCCGGCCTCGTCCCCGGCCGTGTTTCGACCGAAGTCGACGCCGACCTGTCGTTCAATACCGAAGCCTCGCTCGCCAAGGCTCGCTCCATCATCGCTTCCTACAAGGAGCGCGGCATCGAGCGCGACCGCATCCTGATCAAGCTTGCTTCCACCTGGGAAGGCATCCGCGCCGCCGAAGTGCTGCAGAAGGAAGGCATCGACTGCAACCTGACGCTGCTGTTCAGCAAGGCTCAGGCCGTTGCCTGCGCCGATGCGAAGGTCTTCCTGATCTCGCCCTTCGTCGGCCGCATCCTCGACTGGTACAAGAAGTCGACCGGCAAGGATTATACGCCGGAAGAAGATCCGGGCGTTCTGTCCGTTCGCGAGATCTACAACTACTACAAGGCCAACGACATCAAGACGATCGTCATGGGCGCCTCTTTCCGCAGCGCTGCCGAAGTCGAAGCTCTGGCCGGTTGCGATCGCCTGACGATCAGCCCGAACCTGCTCGACGAACTCGCCAAGGACGAAGGCAAGCTGGAGCGCAAGCTCTCGCCGGAAAACAAGACCCCCGTCGCCAAGATCACCGTCGACGAGAAGACCTTCCGCTGGATGATGAACGAAGACGCAATGGCCACCGAAAAGCTCTCCGAAGGCATCCGCGCCTTCGCCAAGGATCTCGGCACGCTGCGCGCCATGGTCAGCAAGGAACTGCAGCTCGCTGCTGCCTGAGGCGGTTTGGCTCTCCTTTAAGGGGAGCTGTCATTTTGAGGGGGTGCCGCAGCGATGCGGCACCCCTTTATGTTTTCGCTGGTGCGGCGGATGAGAAGTCTGAGAGGACTACCGACCCTCAATAAACTCCGCCCTGATCTTATCCGACTGACTACCGATCGCCGGCGCAGCCAATCCGTTCTTGGCTCGTTCGCCGTTCACGCGGATCGGGCTTGCCGTCGTCTGCACGGAGACGCCATCGCCGCGCGTGACGGTCTGCAGCATGTCGAGTTGGCGGAAGGCTGATGTCTGCAGCAGCTTCGGCCAGTCGAGTACTTCCGCCGCCCAGATATCGGCGGGTTCCATTATATCAAGCCATTCCCTGATCGCCTTTTGCTTAAGGCGGCTAGCGATCAGGCTCTTGATCTCGTCGCGCCGCTGAAAGGCATCGTCCGGCGTGTAGTCGGCAAGGGCAGGGAGGTCCAGCAGCGGGGCAAGCTTCGCCAGCGGCATCATCGCCAGCGCCAGCCAGCCATCGGCACAGCGATAGACACCATACGGGGCTGCGAGATAGGCGTGGGCATTGCGCACGGCGGATTTCTTGGGAAGGCGTCCGCCATCATTCAGGTGCGTGGTCAGTACCTCGAACTGGAAATCGACCATTGCTTCCAGCAGGCTCGTTTCGACATGAACGCCGCGCCCGGTCACGCCACGCCGCACCAGGCCGGCAAGGATCGCCTGGACGAGGAGGTTGCCGGCCAGCATGTCGGCGACGGCAAGCCCGAATGGCACCGGTCCGTCATCGGCTTCGCCATTCAGCCACATGGCGCCGGAGCGGGCTTGAGCAAGCAGGTCCTGTCCCGGAAAATGCCGCCACTCATTGTCGGGGCCATAGCCGGTTATGCTGCCATAGACGATGCGTGGATTGATGGCGGCGACGGAGGCATAATCGAGGCCGAGCCTCTCGATGACGCCGGGGCGGAAATTCTGGATTACGACATCGGCCTTGGCGATCAGCGTGCGCAGTTCCTGTAGATCGCTTTCATCCTTCATGTTGACGGCAAAGCTTTCCTTGCCGCGGTTGATGGCGTGAAACAGCGTGGAATCGCCGCCGATCTCGGTGTCGCTGAGATAGAGCCGGCGGCAGAGATCGCCGCCGTCGGGCCGCTCGATCTTGATCACGCGCGCGCCGAGATCCCCCAGCCGCAGGGCAGCCATCGGCCCGGCGAGAAACTGGCTCATATCCAACACGATAATGCCGGAAAGCAGGCCCTCTTCGTTTTTCGTAGTCATGTCAGGCTTTCAGCGGCGGCGCGTCCACCGGACGGCCGTTCTTGTAGCGCACGGTCTGGATATGCTCGCAATAAAGCACGAGTTCGCCTTCGCCCTTGAAGACCTCGTAGGACGAGCGGATCAGGCCGAGTTCGGCATATTTCGGCTGCTTATCCAGATTGGTGCGGATGGTATAGATGGTGTCGCCGATGAAGGTGGGTTTGATGAAGCGCAGCTTGTCATAACCATAGGAAAAGGCGTTGACGCAGTTGGTAGCCACAAGCCCGAGGCCGGCGGAAAAGACGAAGGCGCCGGCGACGAGCCGCTTGCCGAACAGGCCTTCGGTTTCGGCAAAGATCTGGTCGCTGACATAGGGGTGCATGTCGAGCACCAGCGCGTTGAACTGCTGGGACTCGCCCTCGGAGATCGTGCGGCGCAGCGAGCGGATCTTGTGGCCGACTTCGAAATCCTCATAGAACCAGTTTTCCGCATTCCAGACGGGAATCTCCGCGTGATCGGCCGGCATGGTCTTCGGATAGGTGCTGGATACGCCGACGGTGGCGGTCATGGCATTGTCTTTCGATGGAAAACTGTCCGGCCTCAGAGAGACCAGAGGCGCTTGGCGTTGAGATGATAAAGCCTGTTGCGTTCGTCGGCGCTGACGCCTTGCATCAGCGCATGGGTGGCGGCGACCCAGGTGGAGATATTGCCTCCGAGGGTGCAGACCGGCCAGTCACTGCCCCAGATGACGCGGTCCCAGCCGAAGCTTGCGATGCAGTGTTCGACAAAAGGACGCAGCGTTTCGGGCGTCCAGTTGTCGGGATCGGCATAGGCCACAACACCGGAAATCTTGACGACGACATTCGGACGTCTGGCAATTTCTGTGATCCCTGACGACCAGCTCTCACTGAGCCCATCCTTGACAGCCGGCACGCCGCAGTGATCGAGAATGAAGCTGACGTCGGGGTTGAGGTCGACGAGCGCGACCGCCTTGGATATCTGGTGCGGCAGAACGCAGAGGTCGAAGGTGAGGCGAGTGCCGGCGAGCCGTTTCAGGTTCTCGCGGAACAGTGCCCCTTCGGAAACATCATCCGGCACCACATGCAGCACGCGACGGAAGCCCTTGACGAAGGGATCGGCAAGCACGCGTTCGAGGTAGGCGGGAAAATCTGTACTCTCAGGACGGCAGGCGGCGATGACGCCGCGCAGGAGGCTACCCGGCTCGCGGCTCAGGCTTTTGACATAGTCGGTTTCCCGCTCGATATCGGTCTCCGCGACATCGACTTCCATGTGAAGCGTGTCGGCTATGCCGAGCCGCTTCGCCTCGCGGGCATAGTCCTCGTAGAGGCTGTCGCGATTGAGCGCACCGGCGTCGGTCAGCCAGGGATAGGCGAGACGTTTCCGGTCGACGATGTGCAAGTGGCTGTCGAAAAGCATGGCGTTCCTCCCATACCTGCTTGCTCAACATATACTCACAGAAGAATAGTTTATTCAAATAAAAATTATAGTTCAGCCTTGTCGACCGTGCCGGCCACGGTTTCGGAGATCTGTTTTGCGGCGTCCCGCACATATTCGATGACTTGATCGTAGGTGGGCGCCTTGGGGTTGACGGGCTCGATATAGGGACAGGTAAGAGCGGCAAGCCCATTGCCGTCCATGGCCAGAACCGGCGCGGAAATGTTGCGCACGCCACTGGTCTGCAGGCTGTCCATGGTCTCATAGCCCTTTTCGCGGATCGCCCGCAGCTTCTCCTCGAGATCGGCAGGCGGTTCCTCGGCGTCCTGCTCCTGACGCCTTTGCTCGTTGATCATCATCTGCCGCTGCTTGTCATCCCGGAATGCGAGGAGGATGTGACCCGATCCGGTGTTGTAGAGATTGATCTGGGCGCCGACCCGGATCGAGATGCCCCAATAGGTCGGCGAATCCTGCTGGGCGATGACGACGACCGAGCCGCGATCGTAGATCGCCAGATGACAGGCCTGTTCGGCCCGATTGGAGAATTCGCGCATCAGCGGCGTGGCGAAGGAGACGAGCCGGCGCACCGGCGCATGATAATGCGCCAGGCCAAAGAGCTTCAGCGTCAGATAGAAGCGATCGCCATCCTGCCTCTGCACGTAGCCGCGCCGCACCAGGCGGTCGAGCATACGGTAGAATTCGTTCGGGCTTTTGTTGAGCGCCTTGGCGATTTCCGCCTGCGTCAGGCCGCCATCGATCGTCGCGAGCAGCTCAAGGATATCCAGCCCCTTGTCCAATGCCGGCGCGCGATAGCGATCACTGTCGTCTTCTACATTCATCAACAGGCCCCCTGAACGAAGAAACATGAATCATCATTCATATATGAATGACTGCATTTTACAAGCGTGCGATCACGGCTTGACGGCATATGAATAAGATGTTTACTTATAAATCATTGATCCATATTTGGGTCGAGAGGACTATCGGACAAGGGGTCCGGTTTTTTGGGAGGAATTTCGATGAGGAATTGGAGGGCCGGTCTTGCTGCCGGCATGATGGCATTGCTTGCGAGTACTTCGGTCTTCGCCGCCGATCTGCCCGGCAAGTTTCCGGGTGTGACGATCGACGCCAAGCTCATCGGCGGCCAGCAATATGAGCCGCTTTATGCACGCATTTCCGAGTGGGAGAAGGAAACGGGCGCTAAGGTCAACATCCTGTCCAAGAAGAACCATTTCGAGCTCGACAAGGAAATCAAGTCCGACATGGCCTCGGGCAGCATCTCCTGGTGTGTCGGCTCGAACCACTCGTCCTTCGCGCCTCAGTACCCCGACCTCTATACCGACCTCGGTAAGCTGCTGCCCAAGGAAGAAATCGGCCAGTTCGTCGATTCCACCATTCAGGCCTCGACCATCGATGGCCGCCTGATCATGCTGCCGCGCGCCCAGTTCGACGTTTCGGCGCTCTATTACCAGAAGAGCCTCTACAACGACGACGCCAAGAAGACTGCCTTCAAGGCCAAGTATGGTTACGACTTGGCGCCGCCGAAGACCTGGAAGGAAGTCTCCGATCAGGCAATCTTCTTCTCCAATCCGCCGAACTTCTTCGGCACTCAGTTCCCCGGCAAGGAAGAGGCCATCAACGGCCGCTTCTTTGAAATGCTGGTCGCCGAGGGCGGCGAATATCTCGATAAGGACGGCAAGCCGGCCTTCAATTCCGAAGCCGGCGTGCGTGCGCTCGACTGGTTCGTCAACATGTACAAGGCGAAGGCCGTTCCGGCCGGTACGACCAATTATCTCTGGGACGATCTGGGCGCTGGCTTTGCTTCCGGCTCCATCGCGCTCGATCTCGATTGGCCGGGCTGGGCGACTTACTTCAACGATCCGAAGTCCTCGAAGGTCGCCGGCAATGTCGGCGTCGTCGTGCAGCCCGTTGGCTCCTCCGGCAAGCACACTGGCTGGTCCGGTCACCACGGCTTCTCGGTAACCGAGGCTTGCGCCCACAAGGATGCGGCTGCTTCGCTCGTATGGTTCCTGACCAACGACGACTCGCAGAAGCTCGAAGCTGCCAACGGAACGCTGCCGACCCGCAAGGCGGTCTGGGAGTGGGACATCCAGCAGGCTGCTTCCGACCCCTACAAGAAGGAAGTGCTGAGCACCTTCCAGGAATCGATGAAGTACGCCTTCCCGGTTCCGCGCACGCCGCAATGGATCGAAATTTCCAACGTCGTCTATCCGGAACTGCAGGCGGCCATTCTCGGTGACAAAACCTCCAAGCAGGCGCTCGACACCGCGGCCCAGAAGGCAACCGATGTCCTGAAGGACGCCGGCGCGCTGTAAGCGATGCAATCGAAGTCCCGCGCGGCAAGTGCGCGGGACTTCTGCAATCTGACTTCGAGAATGGCTTTCGACCTGCGCCGCAAGGAGCCGGTCTATCCAGCCGGTTTCGTGCCGGCCTCTCGTCCTCACGCAATCCATTCCAAGCAGTCCGGGCCACGCTGCCGAGGAATGCCGACAGGTGCAAACCATGTTCAAAAAGATATCTCCACCGGTCCTGCTACTTCTTCCGGCGATCATCGTTCTTGTCGCCGTGGTGCTGTTTCCGTTGCTTCTGTCCTTCTATTCGAGCTTCACGCCGTTTCGCCTGACACGGCCGGCCACGCTCTTTACCTTCATCGGCCTGCGCAACTACATCCGCATCCTCACCGATCCGGTGTTTCTGGCCGCTTTCGTGCGCACCGTCGTGCTGCTGACGATCGCGCTCAATCTGGAAATGCTGCTCGGCCTGGGATTGGCCCTATTGGTCAACAAGGCGACGCACGGCAAGCGCATCCTGCGCACGTTGATGATGTTCCCGATGATGTTTTCGCCTGTTCTCGTCGGCTTCCAGTTCAAATTCATGTTCAATGACAATGTCGGCATCATCAACAATGCCCTGCAATCCCTAGGCATCACAAACGATGCCATCCCCTGGCTGATCGACGGCAATCTGGCGCTGTTTTCAATCATCGTCGCGGAAGTCTGGTCGTCGACGTCGGTCTTCGCCATCCTCATTCTGGCCGGCCTCTTCGCCATGCCGCAGGAGCCGGTCGAGGCCGCCAAGGTCGATGGCTGTACCGGCTGGCAGACCTTCCGTTACGTGACCTGGCCGTTCCTGATGCCCTTTGCCTTCATCGCCATGACGATCCGTTCGCTCGACGTCGCCCGCGCCTACGACATCGTCAAGATCATGACCGATGGCGGCCCGGCGCGGCGCACGGAGCTGATCTGGACGCTGGTCGGGCGCACCGCCTATGCCGACGCGCAGATGGGTCTCGCCAACGCCATGGCCTATGTCTCGATTATCCTGTCGATCGCCTTCACAGTCTATTTCTTCCGTAAGCTGGCGCTTGCCCGCACCCAGATAGGAGCGGAGTGGTAATCATGGATCGCAACGCTCAACAACGTCTGCAGCGCCGTCTGCGCAAAGTCGCCTATCTCATCGGCCTCTTCATCGCGATGCTCATCATCTGCCTGCCGGGCCTCTGGATCATCATCAGTTCGCTGCGCCCGACGGTGGAGATCATGGCGAAGCCGCCGGTATGGATCCCGAGGGAGCTTTCGTTGGAAGCCTACCGCTCGATGTTCAGCGGCGTCGGGCAGGGCGGCATTCCCGTCTGGGATTACTTCCGCAATTCGTTGATCATCTCCATCACGTCAACGGCCATCGCGCTCATTATCGGCATGTCCGGCGGCTATGCCTTCGCCCGCTTCCGGTTCCGCGGCAAGTCGACGGTGTTCCTGGGGCTTATGCTGACGCGCTCGGTGCCGGGCGTCGCCCTGTCGTTGCCGCTGTTCATGGTCTATGCGCGGCTCGGCATCATCGACACGCATTTCGGCCTGATCCTCACCTATGTCGCGCTGAACGTGCCCTTCACCATCTGGCTGATCGACGGCTTCTTCCGGCAGGTGCCGAAGGATCTCGCCGAGGCGGCGCAGATCGACGGCTGCACGCGCTGGCAGGCCTTCTGGCAGGTGGAGTTCCCGCTCGCCGGCCCCGGTATCGCTTCGGCCGGCATCTTCGCCTTCCTCACCTGCTGGAACGAATATGCACTGGCCTCGCAGCTCACCCGGTCGGTCGATTCGAAGACGCTGCCGGTCGGCTTGCTCGACTATACGTCCGAATTCACCATCGACTGGCGCGGCATGTGCGCGCTCGCGGTCGTGATGATCATTCCGGCGCTCGCTCTCACTTTCATCATTCAGAAGCATCTGGTGTCGGGTCTGACATTCGGTGCGGTCAAAGGTTGATCCTCATGGCTCAGGTTTCTCTCAAAAAACTCGTCAAGCGCTACGGCGCGTTGGAAATCGTCCACGGCATCGATCTCGATATCGCCGACAAGGAGTTCATCGCGCTCGTCGGTCCCTCCGGCTGCGGCAAGTCGACGACGCTACGCATGATCGCCGGCCTCGAAGAGGTTTCCGGCGGCACGATCGAGATCGGCAATACGGTCGTCAACGAGCTGCCGCCACGCGATCGCAACATCTCCATGGTGTTCCAGTCCTACGCGCTCTATCCGCATATGACGGTGCGCGAGAACATGGGCTTCTCGCTGAAGATCGCCAAGCAACCGCAGGCCGAGATCGATCGCCGCGTCAACGAGGCGGCGGCCATTCTAAGCCTCGAGGCGCTGATGGACCGCCGTCCGGCGCAGCTTTCCGGCGGCCAGCGCCAGCGCGTCGCCATGGGCCGTGCCATCGTTCGCCAGCCGGAAGTCTTCCTCTTTGACGAGCCTCTGTCGAACCTCGATGCCAAACTGCGCACGCAGATGCGCACCGAGATCAAGAAGCTGCACGCCAAGGTGCAGTCGACGGTCGTCTACGTCACGCACGACCAGGTCGAGGCCATGACGCTGGCTGACCGCATCGTCATCATGCGCGACGGCTATATCGAGCAGGTCGGCACGCCGGATGAGGTGTTCAAGAAGCCCGCCACCCGCTTCGTCGCCGGCTTTATCGGCTCGCCGCCGATGAATATCGAGGAGGCGACGGTGAAAGCTGGCGAGCTGGTGTTCAAGAACGGCGACCGGCTGCCACTGCCGGGCCAATTTTTCGGCAAGGTCAAGGAAGGCGAAAAGGTCGCCTTCGGCCTGCGGCCCGACGATATCTTCCCGACCGGCCATGGCCTGCATTCCGGTGCTGAATCGGCGGTACACGAGCTGACGCTGCCTGTCGCCATCACCGAGCCGCTCGGCAATGAAACGCTTGTTTTCGTTGAGTTCGCCGGACGCGACTGGGTGTCGCGCATGCTCAATCCGCATGCTCTGAAGAGCGGCGAGCAATTGAAGATGAGCTTCGATTTCAGCCAGGCGCATCTCTTTTCCGTCGAAACCGGCAAGAGCCTGGCAATCTGAGGAGCCGCCCCATGGCACGTATCGAGAAGATAGAACTGCGCATGGTTGACCTGCCGCCGAAGGTGAAGCGGACGGATGCGATCCAGAGTTTCGTCAGCCAGGAGACGCCGATCGTCACCATCACGGATTCCGACGGCGCCGTCGGCACCGGCTACAGCTATACGATCGGCACGGGCGGTTCGTCCGTCATGCGGCTGCTATCGGATCATCTGGTGCCGCTGCTGATCGGCGAGGATGCCGATCGCATCGAGGCGATCTGGCACAGACTGGAATTCGCCACCCACGCGACGACCATCGGTCCAATAACCGCGCTGGCGCTTGCCGCCGTCGACACGGCATTGTGGGACCTGCGGGCCAAGAAGCAGGGCTTGCCGCTCTGGAAGCTCGCCGGCGGCGCTAGGGATCGTTGCCCGCTCTATACGACCGAGGGCGGATGGCTGCATATCGAGAAGGAAGCGTTGGTCGAAGATGCCCTGCAGGCGAAGGCCAAGGGCTTTTCCGGCTCCAAGGTAAAGATCGGCAAGCCGCATGGCTCGGAGGATTATGATCGGCTTGCGGCGATGCGCCTGGCGCTCGGCTCCGGTTTCGAGATCATGACCGATTGCAATCAGGGCTTTACCGTCGATGAGGCGATCCGCCGGGCCGCGCGCCTCAAGGAGCTTGATCTCGCCTGGATCGAGGAACCGCTGCCAGCCGACGATCTTGACGGCCATATCCGGCTGACGCGATCGACACCGACGCCGATCGCGGTCGGCGAATCCATGTATTCGATCCGGCATTTCCGTGAATATATGCAGAAGGGCGCCTGCTCGATCGTGCAGGTCGACGTTGCCCGCATCGGCGGTATCACGCCCTGGCTGAAGGTCGCACATGCGGCCGAAGCCTTCGACATCCCGGTTTGCCCGCATTTCCTGATGGAGCTGCATGTCAGCCTCGCCTGCGCGGTGCCGAACGGTAAATATGTCGAATACATCCCGCAGCTCGACGATCTCACCACCAAGGGCATGGAGATCGTTGACGGCAAGGCGCTTGCACCCTCCGAGCCTGGTATCGGCATTGCCTGGGATTGGGAGGCGGTGAAGGCTCGATCGATCGGCGAATTCACCCTGGAAATTCACGGCTGAGGAGGAACTGGCCATGCAACGGATGGGTATGGTGATCGGCCTGGAGCCGGCCAAGATCGCGGAATACAAGGCGCTGCATGCGGCCGTCTGGCCCGAGATCCTGGCGCTGATCTCAGACTGCAACATCACCAACTATTCGATCTTCCTGAAGGAGCCGGAAAACCTGCTCTTCGGCTATTGGGAATATGTCGGCACGGATTTCGAGGCCGATATGCGCAAGATGGCCGCGAGCCCGAAGAACCAGGAATGGTGGTCGGTTTGTATTCCCTGCCAGAAGCCATTCGAAACCCGCAAGGAGGGCGAGTGGTGGGCCATGATGGAGGAGGTGTTTCACCTTGATTAGGGATAGGAATGGAAGGCGCCATGAAGCGGTCACCTCCCCCTTGAGGGGGGAGGTCGCGCAGTACGCGCGGGTGGGGGTGACGCTCGGGATGCACATGTCTGTCTTTCTTACACGGGGAGGGATCACCCCACCCCGGACCTTTGGTCCGACCCTCCCCCTCAAGGGGAGGGTGTAATGACCTTCGATCCCAAATCCCTCCGCCAATGGTGGCCTAAGCCTTCGAATCCCCGCCCGATCGTGATCTTCGGTGCCGGCAGCATTGTCGGCGACGCGCATCTTCCGGCCTACAAGAAGGGCGGTTTCCCGGTGGCGGGTCTTTATGACCCGAACGCCGAAAAAGCGGCGGCGTTGGCCGCTCAATGGAACATCCGCGCATTCGCCAATGAGGCCGAGGCGCTAGCCGTCGAAGGCGCGATCTTCGATCTCGCGACGCCGCCGGCCGCCCATGCGGCGATCCTTGCGAAATTGCCGCGCGGCGCTTTTGCTTTGATCCAGAAGCCGATGGGCAGCGATCTCACTGGCGCCACGGAAATCCTGCGGGTCTGCCGCGAGCGCGACATCAAGGCGGCGGTCAATTTCCAGCTGCGTTTCGCGCCGATGATGCTGGCGCTCTATGACGCGGTGGAGAAGGGCTATCTCGGCGAGGTCGTCGACTTCGACGCCTGGCTGGCGCTTGCCACGCCATGGGGGCTCTGGCCCTTCCTGAAGGGCCTGCCGCGGATCGAGATCGCCATGCACTCAATCCACTACCTCGATTTCATTCGCGGGTTGCTCGGCAATCCGCAGGGGGTCCATGCCAAGACCATCGGCCATCCCAACCACGATGTCGCCCAGACGCGGACGGCGGCGATCCTCGACTATGGCGACAAGGTGCGCTGCGTGCTGTCGGTCAATCACGACCATGATTTCGGGCGTAAGTACCAGGCGTGCGAGTTCCGCATCTCCGGCACCAAGGGGGCTGCCTATATCAAGCTCGGCGTCAATCTCGACTATCCGCGCGGCGAGCCGGACGAGCTGTGGATCCGCCCCGACGGTGGCAGCGAATGGGTGGAGGTGAAGCTCGAAGGGGCCTGGTTTCCGGATGCTTTCGTCAATCGCATGGCCAATCTGCAGCGCTTCGCCTCGGGCGAGGACAAGGTGCTGGTCGGTTCCGTCGAGGATGCCTGGCAGACCATGGCGCTGGTCGAAGCCGCCTATCAGTCGAGCGCCGCTCCGGCGACGCCGATTGCCGAACTTCCGAAGGCTTGAGGAATGTCTGAACAAACAATCCATTTCGAAGACTACGAACTCGGTCATGTCAGGGTGACCACCGGACGGACGATCACAGAGACCGATTTCGTCGTTCATGCCGGCCATACCGGCGATTTCTTTCCGCATCATATGGATGCGGAATTCGCCAAGACCTTGCCAGGTGGGCAGCGTATCGCTCATGGCACGATGATCTTTTCGATTGGCGTCGGGCTCACGGCGTCGCTCATCAATCCTGTCGCCTTTTCCTATGGCTATGACCGGCTCCGCTTCGTCCGTCCCGTGCATATCGGCGATACGATCCGCACCCGCGTCACCATATCGGCGAAGGAGGACGATCCGAAGCGGCCGGCGGCCGGCCGCGTCGTCGAGCGCTGTGAGGTGCTGAACCAGCGGGACGAAGTCGTGCTCGCCGCCGATCATATCCTGATCGTCGAGCGCAAATCGGCTACGGAGAAGGCATGATGGTGAAGCTCACATGATTAAGCTCAGGGGAATGACCTGGTCGCATCCGCGCGGCTACGATCCGATGCTGGCATGTTCGAAGATCTGGCAGGACAAGACCGGCGTCGCGATCACCTGGGAAAAGCGCTCGCTGCAGGATTTCGAGACCTTCCCGGTCGAGGAGCTTGCGGCCGCCTACGATCTTATCGTCATCGATCATCCGCATGTCGGGCAGATCATGCGCGAGAACTGCCTGCTGCCGCTCGACGATGCCGCTTATACGGACGAGATCGCCGCGATTGCCGCCGGCACGGTCGGCCGCTCCTATCCGAGCTACAACTGGCAGGGTCGGCAATGGGCCTTTCCGATCGACGCGGCGACGCAGGTGCAGGCTTACCGTCCGGATCGCCTGAGCGCCCCGGTGGCGGACCTTGCCGAGTTCGTGACGCTCGCTGCAAAGGGCAAGGCAATCCTGCCGATGCGGCCGCCGCATTCGCTGATGACCTTCATCACGCTTGCAGCTCATCTCGGCACGCCCTGCAGCATCGAGGGACCGGATTTCATCGGGAAGGCGGCTGGCGAGGCGGTGCTCGACTGGATGGCAAGGATCGTCGCCGCGATGGATGTCCGCTGCTATGAGATGGATCCGATAGCGGTGCTCGATCTGATGAGCCAGCCCGACAGCCCATACGATGTGTCTCCGTTCGTTTACGGTTACGTCAACTATTCCTTCGCCGGGTTCAGGCCGGCGCGGATCGCCTTCGCCGACATGCCCGTCATCGATAGCCGAATGCCGAACGGTTCGGCGCTTGGCGGCACAGGCATTGCCGTCTCGGCCCGAACGCAAGCGCCGGAAGAGGCGAAGGCCTTTGCGCGCTGGATCGCCGGCGGCCCGGTGCAAGCAGGCATTTATGCCGCCAGCAACGGTCAGCCTGGTCATTCCGACGCCTGGGTCAGCGATGCCGTCAACGGCGCGGCGCTCGATTTCTACCGCAACACGCGCGCCACGCTGGAAGGCGCCTATGTGCGGCCGCGGCACGACGGTTACATGGCGTTCCAGAGCGAGGCGTCTGAGATGATTAGCGATGGACTGCGAACGGGCGAGCGGCATACAGTCCTCGTCGAAAAGCTCAACCGGCGCTTCGCGCGATCGTTCGAAGGTTAAGGCAAAGGCTGCGCCATCTGTTTGTTATTGCATGATCTTATCTGACATACCGCCGGTGACTTTTCCGGCGGCCGGAATGGATGAGATCATATTCCCGAGGAAAGGATCAGGATTATGGGTCACGGGTTGGAAGGCAAGAAGGTCGTCATCACGGCGGCGGGGCAGGGCATCGGCCGGGCGACGGCGGAGCGCTTCATTTCGCTCGGTGCGCATGTATACGCGACCGATATCAACGAGCAGACGCTTTCGACGCTGGAAGGCGCCAGCAAGCATGTGCTTGATGTGCTGAACAGTGCCGCGGTCAAGGCTTACGCCAGCGAAATCGGCCCCATCGACGTGCTCTTCAATTGTGCCGGCTTCGTGCATGCGGGCACGATCCTAGACTGCGAAGAGAAGGATTGGGATTTCTCCTTCAACCTCAACGCCAAGGCGATGTACACGACATGCCGCACCTTCCTGCCGGGCATGCTTGACAAGGGCAAGGGCTCGATCGTCAACATGGCTTCGGTTGCCTCCAGCGTGAAGGGCGTGCCCAACCGCTTCGCCTATTGCGCCTCGAAGGCCGCCGTTATCGGGCTTACCAAGTCGATCGCCGCCGATTTCGTCTCCAAGGGCATCCGCGCCAATGCTATCTGCCCGGGCACGGTCGACAGCCCCTCACTGCACGAGCGGCTGCGGGCAACGGGCGACTACGACAAGGCGATGAAGGATTTCATTGCACGCCAGCCGATGGGCCGGATTGCAAACGCCGAAGAGATCGCTGCGCTGGTGACCTACCTGGCTGGCGACGAGGCAGGCTTCACGACGGGCCAGATCCACGTCGTCGACGGCGGCTGGACCGGCTGAATCCCTCGCTTGACCGATAAGAGGCTCCGTATTGCGGGGCCTCCTTTTATTTGCCACTCTCGTTTGCGAATCGGTTCTGCAAGGCGATTTTCGATCGGGAGAACGGCGCATGAGCACCAACGGACTGTTGCAGCGTTCCAGGGGTCTCGTGCTGTTGCGCAAGCATCAAGTGATCCTGATTGCCGTACTCGCCGGTATCGCCGTGTTTCTGCTGCTGACCTCCAGGGATCTCGACACGAGCAATCTGCTCATCGCCTGGGATACGACTGCCGTCGTCTATATCCTCTATAGTCTCTACCGGATGCTGACGGCCAATGTGCAACGGATCCGCAAACGCTCCGCCGATCTCGATTTTTCGGACGGGTTGCTGCTGTTCCTGTCGATCGCGGCCGCGATTGCCAGCATCGGCGGTATCGTGTTGGATCTGATTGGTGTGAAGGATGCGTCGCCGGAGGCCGCATTTTTCCGCGTGATGATGGCGATCGTGACGATCCTGATCTCATGGGCATTTCTGCACACATTGTTTACCACCCACTATGCGCATCGCTTCTATGGCAGCCTGGGCAAGGGGCAGGGGCTTAAATTCGCCGAGCCGGTGGAAGAGCCGATCTATTGGGATTTTCTCTATTTCTCCTTCACCATCGGCGTCGCCGCGCAAACCGCCGACATCGGCGTTTCCACCGTCGGGATGCGTAAGCTGGTGCTTCTGCACGCCATCCTGTCGTTCCTGTTCAACACGACCATCCTGGCGCTCGCCATAAATGTAGGGGCGAGCCTGATCTAGGCCCGCCCTTCAAAAATAGCGGCTTATATCCTCAGACCACGGCGTTGCCGGCCATAACAGCCAGAACCAGGAACACCAGGAAGATGATCAGGAAGATGGCGAAGAGGACGCGCGCGATGGTTGCGGTTGCCGCCGACACGCCGGAAAAGCCGAAAAAGCCGCTAATCAGCGAAATAACAAAGAATATAAGTGCCCACTTCAGCATGGTGAATCTCCTCTGCGTTGCACTCCTTAAAGACGCGGAAGGACGGCAAATTGTTCCGAAGCCGTTTCGATTAAGGAGTGTTATCGCAGGTGCTGCTGAATTTGTGGCGAGTGGGGCACCCCCCTCTGTCACTTCGTGACATCTCCCCCACGGAGGGGGAGATTGGTAACTTGCGGCATCCTCTCATCTCACGCTGACATTGCATCTGCTGGCACGGATGTCCCGATTTTGGTGAAGGCGGGCGTCAAACGCCCAACGATCTCCCTCCTTGTGGGAGAGATGTCCCGACAGGGAGGGAGGAGGCACAATGCTGTCCCAAATTCGGAAAACCGACCTGATCGAGAGCTATGCCTCACCCATGATTGATCATCACATGTCGGACGGCGGTATAATCTTCGATAGCGTAGACTGACATATCCTTGCCATAGCCGGATTGTTTCAGGCCGCCATGCGGCATTTCGTTGACCAGCATGAAGTGGGTGTTGATCCAGGTGCAGCCATATTGCAGTCGGGCGGCCGTCCGCATTCCGCGGCTGATGTCCCTGGTCCAGACGGAGGAGGCAAGGCCGTAGTCGCTGTCATTGGCCCAGGCAACGGCGTCGTCGGGATTGGTGAAGCGCGTGACCGAGACCACAGGGCCGAAGACTTCGCGGCGGACGATCTCGTCGTCCTGCGTTGCGCCGGCAACCACGGTCGGGGCGTAGAAGAAGCCGCGCTCGCCGGAGGTCTTGCCGCCGGTGGTGATTTCCATGTGCTTGTGTTCGGCGGCGCGGGTGACGAAGCTTTCGACGCGATCCCGCTGGCGCTTGGAGATCAGCGGGCCGATCTCGTTCTCCGTGTCGTCGGCCTGGTTGAACTTGATGCTGGAGACGGCGGAAGTCAGGTCGGCGACGAAATTGTCGTAGACCTTGGCGTCGGCATAGATGCGGCAGGCGGCCGTACAGTCCTGCCCAGCATTATAATAGCCGAAGGTCCGGATGCCGGCGACAACGGCGTCGATGTCGGCGTCGTCGAAGATGACGACGGGCGCCTTGCCACCGAGTTCGAGGTGGGTGCGCTTGACGGTCTTGGCGGCAGCGGCAAGCACCTTCTTGCCCGTGGCGACATCGCCCGTTATCGAGACCATGCCGATCTTCGGATGGTTGATCAGCGCATTGCCGACGCTCTCGCCGCGACCGAGGATGACGTTGACGACGCCCTCGGGCAGGATCTCTGAGAGCAGCTTCGCCATCTTCAGCGCCGTCAGCGGCGTTTGTTCGGAGGGCTTGAAGACCACGGTGTTGCCGCCGGCAATCGCCGGCGCCAGCTTCCAGGCCATCATCATCAGCGGATAGTTCCACGGCGCGATCGAGCCGACGATGCCGATCGGGTCGCGGCGGATCATCGAGGTGTGGCCGGGCAGATACTCGCCGGCGACCGGGCCATGCAGGTTGCGCACCGCGCCGGCAAAGAAGCGGTAGCAATCGACGATGGCGGGGATCTCGTCATTAAGGACGGCATTGATGGGCTTGCCGCAGTTGAGAGCTTCGAGGGCAGCGAAGCCTTCGGCATCCCTCTCGATGGCGTCGGCGATCTTGAGGAGATAGGCCGAACGCTGGCTCGGCGTCGTCTGTGACCAGCTCGTGAAGGCCTTTTCGGCAGCATCGACGGCGGCATCGATCTGGCCGAGCGAGGCCTCCGGCAGCTCGAGCACGGTCTCGCCCGTCTTCGGGTTGAGGACATGCTCTTCCGTTTCCGTGCCGGCTTCGAAGCGGGAGCCGATCAGCATCTGGGTATCCATATTTATCTCCCTTTCATTTGCCGCCGCCGGCGATCTGGTCGCCGTCGCGGGTAAGATAGTAGGCTGCCAGGATCGGCAGGAAAGTGACAAGCACGACGACCATGGCGACCACGTTGGTCACGGGTCGCTGGCGCGGGCGGATAAGCTCCTCCAGCATCCAGATCGGCAGGGTCATCTGCTGGCCGCCGGTGAAGGTGGTGACGATGACTTCATCGAAGGACAGCGCGAAGGCGAGCATGCCGCCGGCGAGCAGCGCCGTGCCGATATTCGGCAGGATGATATGGCGGAAGGTCTGGAAGCCATCGGCGCCGAGATCCATGGACGCCTCGATCAGCGAACCGGAGGTGCGGCGGAAGCGGGCGACTGCGTTGTTATAGACAACGACGACGCAGAAGGTCGCATGGCCGAGAACGATGGTCCAGACTGAAAACGGGATGTCGAACAGGCTGAAGGCGGAACGCAGCGCAATGCCGGTGATGATGCCCGGAAGCGCGATCGGCAGGATGACCAGCAGCGAGATCGCCTCGCGGCCGAAGAACTTGGTCTGGCTGACGGCGGCGGCGCAAAGCGTGCCGAGCACGAGCGCAATGGCAGTCGCGATGGTCGCCACCTGCACCGAGAGCGCCAGGGACGACCAGATGTCCGGCCGGTTCCAGGCAATGCCGAACCATTGCAGCGTGAAGCCGGGTGGTGGCCACTGATAGCTCTTCTCCTCGGTCGTGAAGGCATAGACGAAAATCAGAAGGATCGGCAGATGCAGGAAGAGCAGGCCGCCGGCAGCGGCTGTCTTCAACGATAGGGAGGCGCGTTGGCCGCGATCAGAGCGCATCGAAAGCTCCCTGTTTCTTGGCGATCCAGAGATAGATGGCCATGATGACAATCGGCACAACCGAGAAGGCTGCGGCAAGCGGCACGTTGCCCGCGGTGCCCTGCTGCGCATAGACGGCCTGGCCGATGAAGAGGCGCGAGGAGCCGATGATCTGCGGGATGATGTAGTCGCCCAATGTCAGCGAGAAGGTGAAGATCGAGCCGGCGACGATGCCGGGCAGCGCCAGCGGCAGCAGCACGGTGCGGAAGGTCTGGTTCGGCGTCGCACCAAGGTCGGACGAGGCTTCGAGCAGATTGGCCGGCACGCGCTCGAGAGCAGCCTGCGTCGGCAGAATCATATAGGGCAACCAGATATAGACGAAGACCAGGAAGGTGCCGATATAGCTCACCGACAGCGAATTGCCGCCGATGATGGGCAAAGCGAGCACGCCGTCGAGCAGCCAACCCAGATGCAGCTTGTCGAAGATCCAGGTGAGGATGCCCTCCTTGGCGAGGATCAGCTTCCAGGCGTAGACCTTCACCAGATAGCTCGACCAGAGCGGTAGCATGACGCCGAGATAGAACAGCGCCTTCCATTTTCCCTGGGCATAGCGCGCCGCATAATAGGCGATCGGGAAGGCGACGAAGGCGGAGGCTAACGTGACGAGGGCGGCCATGACCACCGTGCGGACGATGATATCGAAATTGGCTGAATTCAGCAGCTGCGCATAGGTCGAGAGCGTGAATTCGTAGTTCACCATTCCCGAGAAGTCGTCGATCGAGAAGAAGCTCTGCAGCAAGAGCGCGATCAGCGAGCCGATATAGATGACGCCGAGCCAGAGCAGCGGCGGCGTCAGCATGAGGAAGAGCAGCAGTCGCGGACGGCGCCAGAAGAGATCCGAGAGGCGGCCGAAGAAGCCGCCACGGCTCGGCAGGATCGAGGCCGGCGCTTGCGCTGACGAGGCTGGGAAGGCGGCGGCGTTCATGCGGCATCATCCATGTAGTGCACATCCGCGGGTAGCCATGCGAGGCGGACGGAAGTGCCGGTATCCGGCGTCGGCTGGCCGGCGGGCACGGTTACATGCAGGTGCGCGCCATTCGCCTCCACCGAGAGGCGGGTAGCAGCGCCGAGAAAGCTCATCGCTTTCACGGTCGCTGCCACGCCGCTCTCCTCAGTCAACCGTATTGCTTCCGGGCGCAGGCTCGCCCAACGCCGCTCGCCGCCGAGCGACGACATCATCTCAGGGGCAATGACGTTGGAAGAGCCGACGAAATCGGCGACGAAACGAGTCTTCGGCCGTTGATAGATGTCGTGCGGCGTGCCTTGCTGCACGATGCGGCCATCATTGAAGACGGCAACGCGATCGGCCATCGAAAGCGCTTCGCCCTGATCATGGGTGACGAAGACGAAGGTGATGCCGAGTGCCCGTTGCAAGCCCTTCAGCTCCTCCTGCATCTGCTCGCGCAATTTCAGGTCCAGCGCGCCGAGCGGCTCGTCGAGGAGCAGGACTTTCGGCTTGTTGACGAGGGCGCGGGCAAGCGCCACGCGCTGGCGCTGCCCACCGGAGAGCTGACCGGGGCGGCGGGCGCCATAGCCTGGCAGCTTCACCAGTTCCAGCGCCTGCTCGGCGGCGCGTAGCCTCTCGGCCTTGCCCACACCCTTGACCATCAGGCCGTAGGCGACATTGTCGAGAATATTCAGATGCGGGAAGAGCGCATAGTCCTGGAAGACCGTGTTGACGTTGCGCCGGTAAGGCGGCACACCTTCGGCGGTCTCGCCGAAGATCTCGATATGGCCGCCTGTGGGTTGCTCGAAGCCCGCGATCAGCCTGAGGCAGGTGGTCTTGCCGGAACCGGAAGGGCCGAGCATGGCGAAGAACTCGCCGGACGCGATCTCCAGATCGACGCGATCCACAGCGCGGACTTGGCCGAAATGGCGCGACACCTGCTGGAAACGAACGGCGGTCATTGGTTTCTCCCCAAAATGGTTATGTCTTGCGCCGGCTTGATGTTCGAAGGGCGCTTGGCGGAGACACTTCTCCTTCTCCCCAGCGGGGAGAAGGTGGCCCGAAGGGTCGGATGAGGGGGAGCGCGGCATAAGCTGTCCTTCGTTTATCGCTCAGGACGTTCGTCGCTTCGCTCCTCGCCCCCTTATCTGCCCTGACGGGCATCTTCTCCCCGCTGGGGAAGAAGAGACGTCACCGCCCGCCGATCACGCCGATATAGTCGGAGACCCAGCGATGATAGGGCACGCATTCGCCCTGCGTGCCGCATTTCGCGACAGGGGTTTTCCAGAACTTGATCTTGTCGAAGTGATCGTAGCCGTTGGTGGCGCAGCCACTGTCGGTCAGCAGCTCATTGCCCTTGCAGGCGGCCGGAACCGAGGGCACGGCGCCAAACCATGCTGCCGCGTCGCCCTGAACCTTGGCCTGGAGCGAATGCTCCATCCACATATAGGCACAGTTCGGATGTTCGCTGTCGGCATGCAGCATGGTCGTATCGGCCCATCCGGTCGTTCCCTCATCCGGGAAGGTCGAGGCGATCTTCTGCTTGTCGGCCTGCAGCAGGTTCACCTGGAACGGCCAGGAGCCGGAGGCAACAACGCCTTCGTTCTTGAAGTCGTCGGTCTGGATCATCGCATCATGCCAGTAGCGGCTGACGAGCTTGCGCTGGCCGCGCAGCAGGTCGAGGGCGGCCTTGTATTGATCTTCGTTGAGCTCGTACGGGTCCTTGATGCCGAGTTCGGGCTTGTGGGCCATCAGATAGAGGGCGGCGTCGGCGATATAAATCGGGCCGTCATAGGCCTGGACGCGGCCCTTGTTGGATTTGCCGTCGGGAAGGGTCGTTTCTTCGAAAACGACGTTCCAGCTCTTCGGTGCCTCACCCTTGAAGGCGTCGGTGTTGTACATCAGCACGTTCGGCCCCCAGAGATAGGGAACGCCGTAATGGACGCCGTTCACCGTGTTCCAGGGAGCATTCTTCAGCCGGTCGTCGAGGGTCTTCCAGCTCGGGATCAGGTCGGTGTTGATCGGCTGGACGCGCTTGCCGGCGACGAGCCGCAGCGATGCGTCACCGGAGGCAGTGACGAGGTCGAAGCCGCCTTCGTTCATCAGGGCGACCATTTCGTCCGAGGTCGCGGCGGTCTTGACGCTGACCTTGCAGCCCGTTTCCTTCTCGAAACCGGTGACCCAGTCGTAATTCTTGTCGCTTTCGCCGCGCTCGATATAGCCGGCCCAGGCAACGATGCTGACGGCGCCTTCGCCCTTGCCGAGCGTCTTCAGCGGCTCAGCAGCGATGACCTGCGTGGCGAAACTTAAGCATGCGAATGCAGCCGTGCATGATTTCAGCAGATGCTTCATCGGACTCTCCCGGTTTTTGAGCCTTGATATTGGCGGAGCCAGTAGCTGGCTTTTTGTTCCCGGAAGAAAAGGTGATCCGATTTCGCCGCATTCGCAAATTCATTTATCAGAAAGTCGATATCGGAAATTCCGATTGCTTCGCATGTGACCGTAGGTGAGGGGGAATATGGCCTGCTTGAGAGGCGATCGCACTCCATATGCACCAAGTTAAAGCGCGGCGCTGCTAGTTGCGATCGAAGACTTCAGGCCGCAAATGTTCAGCCTTCATAAGGTGTTGCAGGGTATATGACACTGAAAGTGCATCGTCGAGCGCATCATGACCCCGTAAATGCGGATGTTCCACGCCATAGTAGTCGGCAAGCTTGTTGCTCGGCGTCTTCGCCAGATCCTCGATCGGCATTCCCGCCGCAATCAGGAGCTTGACGGCATTGTCGAACCGGTGGGCGGGAATTGGAGGCTGAATTCCGGAGACATAGCAGCTGATCGCCACCATGTTCAGTTCGTCCTTGCCCCAGGACCAGAAGCGGGCGCCGTCCGAGAAGCTGTCGAGGCCAGCAAGCGCATCCTGCAAGGCCACTCCTTCGGCCTTGATATTCTCGTCGGTAATGCCGGTCAGCGTGGTGAAGAACGGGTCGAGCGCATATTGGTTGCCAAATCTGTCGATCGGGCGAACATAGGCCTTATAGGTGCCCAAAATAGGAAAATCGCCTTCCAGCCCCAGCTTGACGGCGCCGATCTCAGCGATGACCGGATCGGGATCATGGGCCGCGCACCAGAATCTGCGTTGCGAGCCTTCAAGACAAAGAAATTCGCAGTCGAATATGATTGCGGTCTTCATAATCGGTCCCTTTCCTTCGCAATGATTGGCGTTGCGTTATCTCTGGCGCCCGGAGCGCATGCTCTCCGCGACGCCGACGAAGTCCCGGGCGGCCTGCGGCAGGCTTGATCCCTTGCGCCACACCATGCCGACCTGCACGACCGGCAACGAGCCGGACACGTCGCGGCTCTCGATGCGGTCGCCTTCGAGCGACCAGGGGCGATAGACGAGGTCCGGCAGCAGCGCCACGCCGGCGCCTGTTGCAACGAGGCTGCGCACCGCCTCGACCGAGCGTGTGCGGAAGGCGACGTGAGGGCGGGCGCCAAGCGCGGTCAGCAGCTTGCCGGTGTTTTCCTCGATCTCGTCGATGGTCAGCATGATCAGCGGCTCGCGGGTGATATCGGCGACGCTGATAATGTCGGCCGAGACGAGCGGATGGCCCATGGGCAACCAGAGCCGGTAGGGCGAGGTCTCCAGAATTTCGGCCTGCAGCGCCATGCGGTCGCGCAGGTTGGAAATGACCATGACGGCGACGTCGAGCTCGCCACCAACCAGAAGATGTTCCAGATAGCCGCCATTGTCTTCGATGGCGCTGACCTCGACGCCGGGGCAGGCACGACGGTAGCGCGCCAGGAGATCCGACAGGACATAGCCCGCGACGAGCGATGTGACCCCGATGTTCAGCGTGCCGCCGGCTGCATTCTGCTGGCCGGAAAAGCTCGTGCGGGCATCGGAAACGGTCGCGAGAATCTTCGTGGCATGACGCAGGAACTGATGGCCGTTATGGGTGATGGACAGTCCGCGCGGATGCCGGTCGAACAGCTCGACACCGAGGTCGCCTTCCAGCTCCTTCAGGGCCTCGGTGACCGAGGATTGCGAGATAGACAGGTTCTGCGCGGCGCGGGTGATCGAGCCCTGTTCCGCCACGGCGACAAAGTATTGCAGCTGTCTCAAGGTGAACGCCATGTTGCCGTTAGAGCATGTGCGCGGCACCGAAGGCAAGCGTCGCCATCGCTGTGAAAGTTCGGACCTTTTTTGTGTCGATGCCGTCAGAGTTGCAAGTTTCGCTTCTGCTTTAAGTATTCCGAAACGCCATTTCCCTAACGTGAGGGTTGATCATCTTTGTTGCCTTGGAGCGGTCTATGCGGGAGCAGTTGGCGTGAGCGCCTTACTGCACATTTTCCGGATTCCCCGGAAGCTTGTCGTCATAATCGGCGGAGTGGCCTTTCTCATAGGCTCCTCCGGCGTTTTCGCGCTTTGTATCGGCAAAGGCAGACTGCTTGGTTTTATGTCGCCTTCGCCCAACGGGTTGGAGTGCACCGACGTCAATCTCGTGACCATTCGCAAGGAAAATCGCTTCTGGGTGCGCAAATATATCCGCACCGATCCGACCGATGGTTTGACCCGGGTAAGAACGGCGCTTCGTGTCGCTAAAGCCGTATACCAGGAGCAAAAGCCCGATCTCGTTCAGGTTGTGGTTCTCGACAAGAATGGGCCGTCGCTTCGATCCGACATACGCGGTCGGGCGCTGGGGGCCGATGTCGTCTACGTCCCGCATCCCGACAAACTTACCGAAGGCAGTGTCGAAGAGCCGGTCACAGCACGTTATTACAATGGCGGCGCAAGCACTGCTGGCTTGTTTTACGGCGAGGAGATCACGATGCCCGCCGAGGATATCGATGCAGCACTGGCCGGATTGAAGGATTACAGCGATTGTGACAATGCGCTGGCGGCCGACGCCGGTGCTGGCGGCAATGCCAAGAAGGATAAGGTCAAGGCAGCGATCGCCGCCGAAGAAAAGGCGTCTGCCAAGACGGAAGAGCGGGAAGCGAAGCCGGCTCCTCCGGAGCCGAAGTCGACCGGCAACGTGCAGCCCGGATATGACAAGAATGGCGAATTCATCGGCGCCGATGCCAGCGACAAGGAAAAGAGCCCCTCACCGGGGCTCGATCCGACCATGACGGGTGCTGCCGAACGACGCTCGCCGGTAACGAACTGATCTAAGCTGGCTTTGCGCCGTGAGCGGAAGGAGAATACCCCTCAATCCGCCAGATGCTTCTCGCCAATAGCTTGGTAAAGCGCGAAGAGCGCCTCGTGAACTTCGCCGGCAAGACGGTAGAATTCGGGATCCGCGACGATGGCGGGGTGTTGCAGCAAGTGATCGTCGGTCATGTCGAGCATGAGCGACGTCGTGTGCATCGCCTCGTGGCAGCCGAAAGTTCCCGGCGCGTATTGCGACAGATCGATATCGCCGATCTCCGCAAGATCGGCCAGCCGCTGCTGCTCGCTGTCGGCATCCGCGGCCAATGTCTCTTTCTCGGTCATGGTTCACCTTTGATTTTCTGAGGGCGAAACTGTCTCAATCCGCCTTGGCGCGACGCGCCGGGAAGAGGATGATGTCGCGGATCGACGGCGAGTTGGTGAGCAGCATGATCAGGCGATCGACGCCGATGCCGAGACCGCCTGCAGGCGGCATGCCCTGGTCGATGGCGTCGAGGAATTCCTCATCCAGTTCCTTCTGCTTCTCGCCGCGCGCATGGGCCTGCTCGAGCTGCTCGACCATGCGGGCGCGCTGCTCTTCCGGATCGTTGAGTTCGGAAAAGGCGTTGCCGAGCTCCCAGGCATTACAATAGGTTTCGAAGCGTTCGACGAGGCGCGGCTCGCCCGGCACTTCCTTGGCGAAGGGCGAGATGTCCTTCGGGAAATGTGTGACATGCGCCGGCTGGATCAGCGTGCCCTCGACCTTTTCTTCGAAGATGAAGGCGAGGCATTCGCCCCAGGTGGCGTCCTTCTCGACAGCGAAGCCGGCAGCCTTGGAGGCGGCACGGGCTTCCTCGTCGGTCTTGATCGCCAGGAAATCGATGCCGGTCGCTTCCTTGACGGCATCGGGCATCGGCACGCGACGGAACGGGCCCTTGAAGGAAATCTGCTTGTCGCCGAAGGCGAATTCGGTGCTGCCGTGGATCGACATGGCGAGCGTCGAGAACAGGCGCTCGACGAGGTCCATGATGTCCTCGTAGTCGGCGTAGGCCCAGTAGCACTCCATCATGGTGAATTCAGGATTGTGCCGGGTGGAGACGCCTTCGTTGCGGAAGTTGCGGTTGATCTCGAACACCTTGTCGGTGAGGCCTGAAACCAGAGTACGCTTCAGGAACAGTTCCGGCGCGATGCGCAGGTACATGTCGAGCTTCAACGTGTTGTGATGCGTCTTGAACGGCTCGGCTGTCGCTCCGCCATAGACCGAATGCAGCATTGGCGTCTCGACTTCCATGAAGCCGTCATTTTCCATGAAGCGGCGGATGCCGGAGACGATGCGGCTGCGCTGCTGGAAGCGCAGCTTCGATTCCTCGTTGGTCATGATGTCGAGGTGGCGCTTGCGGTAGCGCAGCTCGATATCGGAAAGCCCATGCCACTTTTCCGGCATCGGCAGCAGCGACTTGGTCAGCATGGTGATCTGCTGCGAATTGATCGTCAGCTCGCCGCGCTTGGTGCGGCGGACGACGCCGGTGACGCCGATGATGTCGCCGATATCGATCATCGGCAGCAAGGCGCGGGCTTCTTCGCCGGTCACGTCCTTGTGGCTGAAGATCTGGATCTTGGCCGAGGCGTCGTGGATATCCATGAACATGCCTGAGTTGCGCGAGGAATAGACGCGGCCGGCAACGGTGACGACATCGCCGGTTTCCGTATCCGGCTCCAGGCCTTCGTATTTCGCAGCCAGTTCGGCATTGGTCATGGTCCGGTGGAAATGCGCCGGATAGACGTCGCCGACCTGTTCGCGCAGCAGCTTCAGCTTCTGGCGGCGAACTTCCGTTGCGTCGGAGGAGAGGGCGGAGGCTTCGGTCTTGTCGTTCATGGTTTTAAAGTCCGGTTCAGTTCTTCGGGCCGACGAGGGTCGCAACGGTCTGGGCGGCAAGTTTCAGCCGCTGGCGCACGACGGAACGGCCGAGGATCGCCATGCTATCGAAAAGCGGCAGGGAGCGCGAGGAGCCCGAGACGGCGACGAAGAGCGGCGCGACGATGACCTTCAGCTTCTTGCCCATGCGGTCGGCGATGGCGCGCAGTTCGGCTTCGATGGTCTCGACATTCCATTCGAGGATCTTTTCGAGGTCGGGCTGCACCGTGTTCAGGATTTCCAGCAGCTCCTCCGGCGTCGACTTGATCCTGGCGAAAGCAGAGGGATCGAGGTTGAGGTCGGATTTGAACAGGAAACCGGCGAGGTCGGGCAATTCACCGAGCTTGGTGATGCGCGACTGCGACAGCTTCAGGCCTTCCTTCAGGCGGTCGTTTTCCATCGCCCAGGTCAGCACCCGGTGCTGGAATTCTTCTTCCGACAGCTTTTCGCGGATCCAGCGGCCGTTCAGCCAGTCGAGCTTCTGGATGTCGAAGATCGCGCCGGCCTTGGAGAGGTTTTCCGGATCGAACTTTGCGGCAAGCTCATCCATGCTCAAGAGCTCTTCGCCTTCGGCGATCTGGATGAAGAACAGGCCGAGGAAGTTCATCAGCGCTTCGGGGATATAGCCGAGGGCCGTATAATAGGAGATCGAGGTCGGGTTCTTGCGCTTCGACAGTTTCGACTTGTCGGCATTCCGCATCAGCGACAGGTGCATGAACACCGGCGGCTCCCAGCCGAGATACTGGTAGATCAGGATATGCTTCGGCACCGAGGCAAGCCATTCCTCGCCGCGTGCCACATGGGTGATCTTCATCAGATGGTCGTCGACGACGTTGGCCATGTGATAGGTCGGCATGCCGTCGGCCTTGAGCAGGACCTGCATGTCGACGGCATCCCACGGGATTTCGACGTCGCCATAGACGCCGTCATGGAACTTGCAGGTGCCCTCGGTCGGGATCTTCATGCGCACAACATGCGGCTCGCCGCCGGCAACGCGCGTCGAGACTTCCTCGGCCGAAAGGTTCAGACAGTGGCCGTCATACTTCGGCGGCAGGCCGGCGGCGCGCTGGGCGGCGCGCATCTGCTCCAGGCGCTCGGGTGTGCAGAAGCAGCGGAAACCGTGGCCGGCCTCGACGATCTTCTCAACGTAGGGCTTGTAGAGATCCTTGCGGTCGCTCTGGCGATAGGGGCCATAGGGGCCACCGACATCGGGTCCCTCAGACCATTTCAGGCCGCACCATTTCAGCGCGTCGAGCACCTTGGTCTCGAATTCCGGGGTGGAGCGGGTCGCGTCGGTATCCTCGATGCGCAGGATGAACTCGCCGCCATGTTTCTTGGCGAAGAGATAGTTGAACAGCGCGATATAGGCGGTGCCGACATGCGGTTCGCCTGTCGGAGAGGGTGCGATGCGGACGCGAACGCCTGAAGTGGTCATTTTGTTTGCCCGTCATAAAAGGCCGGGCCGCGCTCGGGACAAGCGCTGTCCAGCCGAAGATGTGTATCTGGATCAGGAAAACGGTCGGAAAAGGGCGTGTTGCCGCTTCAGTCCCGCGTTTTCCGTATGGCTGGCCTTAGGCCATATTCAATGGATGACGTCAAGGGAAACTGCGCCGCAAGATCAACCGGGTAATATGCTAGGGACAGTACGGCGCGACGATTCGAGCCGACCTATCAAAGTCATGATGCCTCTTTACCCCTCATAAGGCTATCGGGATAAAACAGGGTCGCTCGCTGAATTTTATTTGCAATTTTTGGGGCAGTGACGGAATAGGTCTTCAATCAATCACCGCGAGGAAACAATGAAGAGATTGATTTTGAGCTTCATATTGGCAGCCGCCGTTTTCGGTCCCGCCGCGGCCCAATCGACGATTACGCGCGACCGTTCGGCGAAGCTGATCGAGTCCTATCGTGCCTATATCGGCAGCGACGACCTATACAACTCGAAGGGGGAGCGTCTGACGCTGCCCTGGCAGATCATCCGTCAGGATCGCGCGAACTATCACGCCTACCGCCGCCGCGACCGCGGCGATCAGGGCGACAGCTTCTTCTCGCTGCCATCAAACCGGCAGAAGCTTGAAACCATGCTGGCAAGCGGCAATATCGCCGATGATGCCGGGAACTTCATCGTCCGCGGCAATGTCTGGATCAAGGTCGATATCTATGGGCGCGGCGACACCGGCGAATGGGTCGACGTCCACGTTCAGGAGTGAACGCCGCACCCGTTTCGGGGTGCGGGTCTTGTCCTCAATGGCTGCCGGATGCCCTTTTCCGGCGGTTTCGCGCCAGCATGTTGAGCACTTCCACGAGAGCGGAGAAGGCCATGGCGGCGTAGATATAGCCCTTGGGCACATGCACACCCATGCCTTCGGCAATCAGCGTCGTGCCGATCATCAGCAGGAAGGCCAGTGCCAGCATGACGATGCTCGGGTTCTTCTCGATGAAGTTGGCGAGCGGATTGGCGGCCACCAGCATCACGGTAACGGCGGCGATCACGGCGATGAACATGATCGGCAGGTGCTGTGTCATGCCGACGGCGGTGATGATGCTGTCGATCGAGAAGACCAGGTCGAGCAGCAGGATCTGACCGATGGCGGAAGCGAAGGTCGATGTCGTCGACTTGGCGATGAAATCCTCGCCTTGTTCCTGAGGATCGACGTTGTGATGGATCTCCTTCGTCGCCTTCCAGACCAGGAAGAGGCCGCCGCCGATGAGGATCATGTCCTTCCAGGAGAAGCCCTGACCGAAGATCTCGAAGACGGGCGTCGTCAGCTGGACGATCCACGCGACCGTGCCGAGCAGGACGAGACGCATGCCAAGGGCAAGGCCGATACCGATCTTGCGCGCCCTGTCGCGGTGTTCCGCCGGCAGCTTGTTGGTCAGGATCGAGATGAAGATGAGGTTGTCGATGCCAAGCACCACCTCCATGACCACGAGCGTGACGAGTGCGACCCACGCACTCGGATCCTGCACCAGCCCAACAATATCCATAGATTATTTCCCCTTTGGTCAGCATATGCCGATGCTGACCCCCAGCCCGGCCTGTCAAGAATGGCCGTAATGTAAGGAGCGTCGCCGTCCGTACAAGACAAGCGCCGCCGTCATTTTCATGGCGGCGGGCGCATCCACGCCTTGAGCGGGATCCAGATCTCGGTCACGCCCATGCCGGTACGCGGATCGAAGCGATCGTCATAGCGCTCCATCATGTCGGGGGTTCCGCCGTGCTGATGGCCTGATTGCGGAAGCCATTCGCCGAAGATCTGATGCGCGGTGGCGGAAATGCCCGATATATGGCCGCGATGGGTGAAAACCGCATAGCGTTGCTGCGGCAGTCTTATCGTCGTGAAGTCTTCGGGCAGGCCGTCGGTGCCCGTGACCTCGGCGGCGGACATATAGCGAAAGCCTTCGCTGCCCTCGTCCGCCTGGGTGCAGACGCCATAGGCGACATTGCCGACCTGGCCCGGGATGTGGCCGAAATGCTGATTGAACTTCTGCCAGAGCGAAGGGATCGCCTGCGTGGCTTCATAGGCATAGGTTTCCACAAGGCCGGCAAGCAACATTGCGGGGCGGGTCTCGAAGCGCGGGGCATCGAGCTTGGGAAGGCGGGTGTCGTCCATCCTGATCGGCTCCTGTAGAGCGAGGTTGCGAACGTGCCCCTGTTTGCGCAGGTTTTCCGGCGTCATGCTGAATTGCTCGCGGAAGGCACGGGTGAAAGCCTCGTGCGAGCCGTAGCCGGCATCGAGGGCAACCTGGAGAATTGTGGAGGAGCTGTCGATCAGGGCGAGCGCTGCCCCGCTGAGGCGGCGGCTACGGATATAGCCGCTGATCGAATGGCCTGTCGTCATCCCGAAAACGCGCGACAGATGATAGCGCGACAGACCGGCCGTTTCGGCGATCTCGTCCAGCGAGATGTCGGATGCAAAGTGGCTTTCGATAAACCATATCGCTCTTCCGATCGCGCTCAATGCTTAACTCCCCTGGTTGCCGGACCAGTCATAGCCGCATGGCGGCCGCGACGCTTGATCGCCATTGCGGAGTTGGCGTGCCTCCGCTCGCTGGCAACTGGGAAGATTGTCAGTCTTGATCCCGGCGATTGGGGCCATAAGCGGCAAGGAAGACGCGCACGGCACCGCGCACGACGTAGTCGATCTCCTCTTTCGAAGGAGGGACGTCCATGTCGCCGAACAGCCGTAATTTGAAGTAACCGCCGCTTGCCATCTCAAGAAACTGCCGCGCGGCCATATCGAAGTCGTCGATCTTCACCTGGCCTACCGCAGCCTTGCGTTCGAGAAAGCCGCGCAACACGGTTCGCAGGTTTTCCGGGCCGCTGAAGAAGCGTTGACAGAGCGAGGGCATGCGTGCGCGCACGCCGATGACCGTGCGCATGGCGCTGATGGTCTTGTCCGAGGTAACATGCGTCCCAAATACCATGCCAAATTCATAAAGACAGGAAGCGACATCCGCTTCGTCGGCAAGGACGGTACGCACCAACTCGACGAAATGAGCGCGCTCGCTGTCCATCATCGCGGAAAACAAGTCTTCCTTATTGGCGAAGTAGACGTAAAGCGTGCCTTTGGAGACGCCGGCCTCACGGGTAACGTCGTTCATGCTCGCCGCGTCAAACCCCATCTTCATGAAGACGCGCTTGGCGCCCTCTAGAATCTGGTGACGTTTGACCGGATCTTCGCCAGCGGCCCAACGCCCACCAGATGCAGGCGCTGGCGCGTCGAGTGCAATGGCATTTTGCGGTTCGTGTTTCATCGTCTCCTTCAATCGATCATTTTTATGAATCTTAAACAGACTCGTCAAATAATCGAACCATGCAGTTCGATATCTCTTGATATGGAGTGAAAAAGGCTCTATGTCAATTGAACTGAACCGTTCGGTTCGATTATTTTACCCAGAATTCCGGTGGTAGGGCAATGTCGTCAAGTCATGGTAACAATGTAGCGCGCATCGTGAATGAGCCCGCTGATGCCGGAGCGGAAGCCCAGGAGGTCGGCGCATCTGCCGATGCTCCCGTTGCCGAAACGCGCGGCAATCCGGCTCCGGCCCAGGCTGCGCCCGCATCTCCGGCTCCCGCGGCCCCACCGCCGCCGGCAAAGAAGCGGCGCAGCCTGGCCATGCCGATCATCGTTGTCCTGGCCCTCGCAGCCGGCGGTTGGTACGGTTATGACTGGTGGACGACGGGCCGCTTCATGGTCTCCACCGACGATGCCTATATCGAAGGTGATATTGCGACCATCCAGCCGAAGGTTACCGGCTATGTCGCCAAGGTGAACGTCGTCGCCAACCAGCTGGTCAAGGCGGGCGATGTGCTTGCCACGCTCGATGACGGTGACTACAAGCTGGCGCTGGAGCAGGCTCAAGCCTCGTACGACACCGAACAGCTTTCGCTCCACACCATCGATGCACAAATTGCCGCCGGCCAGGCCGCTCTTGCCCAGTCGCAGGCGCAGAAGGTTGCCCTGGAAGCCACTGTTCGTGGCGCCCAGATCACCCAGACGCGCGCTGCGGAACTGCAGTCCAAGTCGGTCGGCACCACGGCCGCCTTGGATAGCGCTAACATCGCGCTCGACCAAGCAAGGGCCAACCTGGTCGGTGGCGATGCCGCCATCGCTTCCGCGCAAGCCAATATCAACCTGCTGCAGGCCCAGCGCCGCCAGGCCGAAAGCACGATCAAGGGTCTCGCGGCTGCTCGTGACAAAGCTGCCCGCGACCTGTCCTTCACCGTGCTCAAGGCGCCTTATGACGGTGTCGTCGGCAATCGTTCCGTTCAGGAAGGTGACCTTGTTTCTCCCGGACAGAAGCTGATGGCGATCGTGCCGACCCGGCAGCTCTATATCGATGCCAACTTCAAGGAAACGCAGATCCAGCACCTGGTTCCCGGTTCCAAGGTCAATGTTCACGTCGACGCCTATGGCGATCATCCGATCGTCGGCACCGTCGAGTCGATCTCGCCGGCGTCCGGCTCGGTCTTCTCGCTCCTGCCGCCAGAAAATGCGACCGGTAATTTCACCAAGATCATCCAGCGTGTGCCTGTTCGCATCGCATTGCCACAGGATGCGCTCGATACCGGTCGTCTGCGCGCAGGCCTCAGCGTCGTTGTCGACGTCGATACCCGCACGGCACCGGAAAAGTAAGCGATCAAGCTCGGGAGAGACGCGCCATGTCGTCCGCCAGCACTACAGCCGGGTCGCCCCCACGCGCGGCCGGGCCCGCCGCGCCACCGGCGGTGGATCATATCGAGCCGAGAAAGCTCATCGCCTTCCTGGCGATGGTGCTCGGCATGTTCATGTCGATCCTCGACATTCAGATCGTCTCGGCCTCGCTCAGCGAAATCCAGGCCGGCCTCAGCGCAGGCTCGGACGAGATCGGCTGGGTGCAGACAGCCTATCTGATCGCCGAAGTCATCATGATTCCGCTGTCGGGAACGCTGGCGCGCATCATCTCGACGCGCTACCTGTTCGCGATCTCGGCCGCCGGCTTCACCGCGGCGAGCGCGCTCGCCGCGACCGCCACCAACATCGACCAGATGATCGTCTATCGCGCTCTTCAGGGCTTTATCGGCGGCGGCATGATCCCTTCGGTCTTTGCGGCGGCGTTCACCATCTTCCCGCCGTCGAAGCGCAATGTCGTCTCGCCGATCATCGGCCTGATCGCGACGCTGGCGCCGACCATCGGCCCGACGGTCGGCGGCTATCTCTCTAATGCCTTTTCCTGGCACTGGCTGTTCCTGGTCAATATTCCACCTGGTATCATCGTTGCCATCGTCACCTGGAACTACATCGATTTCGACAAGCCAGAACTATCGCTGTTCAAGAAATTCGACTGGTGGGGTCTGGTTTCGATGGGCGTTTTCCTGGGCGCACTGGAATATGTGCTCGAGGAAGGCAACACCAACGACTGGTTCAACGACAATTACATCGTTGCCGGTGCCATCGCGTCTGCCATCGCAGCTGTGATTTTCTTCTACCGCGCCTTCACGGTGGATTTCCCCGTGGTCGATCTCAAGGCCTTCACCAACAAGAATTTCTCCTTCGGTTCGGTGTTCTCCTTCGTGATGGGCATCGGCCTCTATGGTCTGACCTATATCTACCCGCTCTATCTTGCCCGTATTCGTGGGTACGATTCGCTGCAGATCGGCGAGACTATGTTCGTCTCGGGCCTGACCATGTTCTTCACCGCGCCGCTTGCCGGCTTCCTGTCGAGCAAGTTGGACCTGCGCATCCTGATGATCATCGGCTTCACCAGCTTCTCGGCCGGCACCTACATCATGATGCATCTGACGACGGATTGGGATTTCTGGGAACTGCTGATCCCGCAGATCCTGCGCGGTTTCGGACTGATGCTCTGCATGGTGCCGATCAACAATATCGCGCTCGGAACCATGCCGCCCGCCCGCATGCGCGGGGCTTCCGGCCTGTTCAACCTGACGCGTAACCTCGGCGGCGCCGTCGGTCTTGCGATCATCAATACGCTGCTGACGGACAGGCAGGATCAGCATTACTTCAACCTGCGCGACAATATCCATTGGGGCAACCAGGCTGCCGTCGCTCAGCTGAACAACATGGCCGCCAACTTCAGCGCGTCTGGCCTGGATGGGAAGCAGGCTGCGCTGAAACAGATGGTCAACATGGCGACGCAACAGGCAATCGTCATGTCCTTCAGCGATATCTTCCTGATGCTCACCATCCTGTTCCTGGCGATGATCCTCGGCGTCCTCATGCTCAGCAAGCCGAAGGCACCGGGAGGCGGAGGCGGCGGAGGCCATTGACCTCGCCGCGATGCCAGCATCAATGTAAGGCCCCTCGCTCCAAGGGTCCTTTTTTCGTTTCAGGAGGGCGAACGACAGGAAAATCGGGCCGTCGAAAATTTCTGATTTACGTACATCAGAAATCGCAGTAAGGATTTCAGCAGGAGGAGCTGATGAGACCGACTGTGCATGATATCGCCGCCGCTGCGGGCGTCAGCCTCGCCACCGTGGACCGCGTGCTGAACCAGCGGCCGGGCGTGCGGCTGGTGACGCGGGAGAAGGTGGAGGCGGCCATCCGCCAGATCGGCTATGTCCGCGATGTCGCCGCCGCCAATCTGGCCAAGGGGCGCGTCTATCCCTTCGTTTTCATCCTTCCGACGGGCGACAATTCCTTTATGCACGGGCTCCGCTCCGAAGTGCATCACGCGACGTTGCGCTCGAGCTTCGAGCGCACGGAAATCCGCATCGTAGAGGTACCGGCTTTCGACGTATCGGCGCTGGTTGCGGCACTCGATGCCCTTCAGGGGCAGGATATCGCCGGCGTCGCCCTGGTGGCGACGGATGCGCCGGAGGTGCGGGCTGCGGTCGATCGGCTCGTATCCAAGCGAATCCCCGTCGTCACCCTGGTCTCAGATCTCACCGATTCCACCCGGCATCATTATGCCGGCATCGACAATATCGCAGCGGGGCGGACTGCTGCCCGGCTGCTCGGCCGTTTTCTCGGCGGCCACGAGGGCGACATCACCGTTCTTGCAGGCTCGATGCTGGTGCGCGATCATCGCGAGCGCGTGGAAGGGTTCTCGGCCGTTATGGCGGCGGAGTTTCCGAGGTTGCGGCTGCTGCCCGTGCTCGAGGGGCGAGACGATCCGGAGCTTGCCAGATCGCTCGTGTCCAAGGCACTTTCGGCAAGCAAGGACATCATCGGCGTCTACAGCCTCGGCGCCGGCAATCGAGGGCTGATCGCGGCGCTGAAGGCCGTCCGGCCCAAGCGGGAACTGACGGTGGTCGTGCACGAGCTGACGCAGCATACGCGGGCCGCGCTGATGGACGGCACGGTCGATGCCGTTCTCAATCAGGATGCCGGTCATGAAGTGCGCAGCGCCATTCGCGTCATGAAGGCGAAGGCCGATGGTCAAAGCGTCATCGCCGACCAGGAGCGCATACGTCTCGACATTTTCTTGAAGGACAATCTGCCCTGATCATTCGAAAGCGGCAGAACATAGGGAGTAGCATCTGATGTATTTGGGTCTCGATCTCGGAACGTCCGGCGTCAAAGCGATGCTGATCGACGGTAATCAGAAGATCATCGGTTCCGCCCATGGCGACCTCGATGTGTCGCGTCCGCATTCCGGCTGGTCGGAGCAGGAGCCTTCGCATTGGATCCGCGCGACCGAAGAGGCCGTTGCCGGCCTGAAGGCGGCTCATCCGAAGGAGCTGGCTGCCGTGCGCGGCATCGGCCTTTCCGGCCAGATGCACGGCGCGACATTGCTCGACGCCGACGACAAGGTGCTGCGGCCCTGCATCCTCTGGAACGATACGCGCAGCTATCATGAGGCGGCGGCGCTCGATGCCAACCCGCGTTTCCGCGCGCTGACCGGCAATATCGTCTTCCCCGGTTTCACCGCCCCGAAGCTGGCATGGGTCGCCAAGCATGAGCCCGACGTCTTCGCCAAAGTGCGCTGGGTGCTTTTGCCGAAAGACTATCTGCGTCTCTGGCTGACGGGCGAGCACATGTCGGAAATGTCCGATTCCGCCGGCACCTCCTGGCTCGACACCGGCAAGCGCAAATGGTCTTCCGAGCTGCTGGCCGCAACCAACCTCGATGAAAAGCAGATGCCGACACTGGTCGAGGGCACCGAAGTCGCCGGCAAGCTGCGTGGCGAACTGGCGTCGAAATGGGGCATTGGCGGCGATGTCGTCGTCGCCGGCGGGGCAGGGGACAACGCGGCCTCGGCTTGCGGCATGGGCACGGTGAGCCATGGCGCCGCCTTCGTTTCGCTCGGCACATCCGGCGTGCTCTTTGCCGCCAACGGCTCCTACCTGCCGAAGCCGGAAAGCGCCGTTCATGCCTTCTGCCATGCGCTTCCGAACACCTGGCATCAGATGGGCGTCATCCTGTCCGCGACCGATGCTTTGAACTGGCATTCGAGCGTGACAGGCAAATCCGCCGCAGACCTTACTGGCGAACTTGGCGAGACGCTGAAAGCGCCTTCCAGCGTCACTTTCCTGCCCTATCTCTCCGGTGAGCGCACGCCGCACAATGATGCGACGATCCGCGGCGCCTTTATCGGTCTCGGCCATGAAAGCGGCCGCGTCGTCTTGACCCAGGCCGTGCTCGAAGGCGTCGCCTTCGCCATCCGCGACAATCTCGAGGCGTTGCGTTCGGCCGGCACCGATATCGCGCGCGTCACCGCCATCGGCGGCGGCTCGCGGTCGCGCTACTGGCTGGCCTCGATCGCCACCGCGCTCGGCGTACCCGTCGATCTGCCGGCGGACGGCGATTTCGGAGCTGCCTTCGGTGCGGCACGTCTCGGCCTGATCGCGGCGACCGGCGCCGATCCGGTTGCGGTCTGCACCCCTCCGCAGACGGCCGGCACGATCGAACCGGTTGCTTCGCTGAGCGATGCCTATGCGGATGCCTATAAGCGCTATCGGGCGCTCTATCCGGCGATCAAGCCGTTGTCTGCGCATTGAAATACCGTGGCGTAATGCCCCTCATCCGCGCTGTCGGGCACCTTCTCCCCGTTTTGACGGGGAGAAGGGGAAAGCGGCAGCTACTGCCCGTCCCTAACGATTTTCTCGGCGAGGATACAGAGGTCATCCCCTCTCCCCGCAGGCGGGCAGAGGGTTAGGGTGGGGGCTAAGCGACACGGCACGAACAACAACATTTGAACAACCAACCCAAGGAGATAGATCATGAGCACCGGATTTTTCGGCGACATCAGCAAGGTAAAATATGAAGGCCCCGACAGCACCAATCCGCTGGCCTTCCGCCACTACAACAAGGACGAGGTTGTTGCCGGCAAGCGCATGGAAGACCATCTGCGCTTTGCCGTCGCCTATTGGCACACCTTCACCTGGCCGGGCGGCGATCCCTTCGGCGGCCAGACCTTCCTTCGCCCCTGGTTCAACGACACGATGGAAGCCGCCAAGCTGAAGGCCGATGTCGCCTTCGAATTCTTTACCCTGCTTGGCTCGCCCTATTACTGCTTCCACGATGCAGACGTGCGTCCGGAAGGCAAGAATTTCGCCGAGAACACCAAGAACCTCAATGAGATCGTCGATTACTTCGCCCAGAAGCAGGCCGATACCGGCGTCAAGCTGCTGTGGGGTACGGCTAACCTTTTCTCCAACCGCCGCTTCATGTCGGGCGCTGCCACCAATCCGGATCCGGATGTCTTCGCCTTCTCGGCTGCGACCGTGAAGACCTGCATGGACGCGACTCACAAGCTCGGCGGCGAGAACTATGTGCTCTGGGGCGGCCGCGAAGGCTATGAAACCCTGCTCAATACCGATCTGTCGCGCGAGCTGGACCAGATGGGCCGCTTCCTCAACCTCGTGGTCGAATACAAGCACAAGATCGGGTTCAAGGGCACGATCCTGATCGAGCCGAAGCCGCAGGAGCCGACCAAGCATCAGTACGATTATGACGTCGCGACCGTCTACGGCTTCCTGAAGAAGAACGGCCTCGAAAACGAAGTGAAGGTCAATATCGAGCAGGGCCATGCGATCCTCGCCGGCCATTCCTTTGAGCACGAACTGGCACTTGCCAACGCGCTCGGCATCTTCGGCTCGATCGACATGAACCGCAACGACTACCAGTCCGGCTGGGATACCGACCAGTTCCCGAACAATGTTCCGGAAATGACGCTCGCCTACTATCAGGTCCTGGCAGGCGGCGGCTTCAAGTCAGGCGGCACCAACTTCGACTCGAAGCTGCGCCGTCAGTCGCTCGATCCGGAGGACCTGCTGATCGGCCATATCGGCGGCATGGATTGCTGCGCCCGTGGTCTCAAGGCCGCCGCCAAGATGATCGAGGACAAGGCCCTGTCGCAGCCGCTCGCCGACCGTTATGCCGGCTGGGATTCGGCCGAAGGCCGGAAGCTGCTTCGCGGCGAATATTCGCTCGATCAGATCGCCCAGTGGGTCGAGGCCAAGGATATCAATCCGCAGCCGAAATCCGGCAAGCAGGAACTGCTTGAGAATATCGTCAACCGCTACGTTTGATCGACGACATCCGAGAGGCGATCATTCATCGCCTCCCGGGCTACCGCCTGAATGCGCGGCTGGAAATAGCTATGGGATTTCCAGAGGGGTCCTTGGCATTGGCGTACACATAGCCGTCGGCCTGATGCAGAGGTCCGAATTCAAGTCCCTCGGCAGCGCATTTGGCGCGGAAGGCTTCGACATCTTCCACGTCGAAGCCCAGTTTAACCAGCACCTGGCCCATCTTTTGAGCCTTTCCTGCGAGATGGATCATCAGATTGGCGCCACCATCCTGCGCCAGCAGCTCGACAATCCGATCGCCCTCCTGCCGGAGCGGCTTGAACCCAAAATGCTTCTCGTAAAAGCCGATCGTCGCCTCCACATCGCGGACATAAAGGGTGATCCTGCCGAGCGGCATCGCTTCGCATCCCTATCGCCTGATACGCGACGGCGCCGAGACCGAGTTGCGTACCACGAGATCCGGCCGGAGCAGAATTTCCGTCTCGGCCGGCTGGCCGTCGGACAGGAGTTCGAGGAGAAGCGCCATGGCATGCTTGCCGATGGCGGTGCGCGGCTGGCGGATCGTCGTCAGCGACGGCGTCATGAACACGGCTTGCGGCACATCGTCGAAGCCGGTCACCGAAAAATCTCCGGGAATGTCGTAACCGCGCGCCTTGAGGCCGATCATAACGCCGATCGCAGTCTGATCGTTGACGCACATGAAGGCTGTCGGCAGCGTGTCGCGCATGAAAAGCTGCTCGACGGCCAGCCGGCCGCTCTCGATGGTGCCGTCGCCTTCGAAAACGATGCGGAGATTGGCGCTGATATCAGCGGCATCCATCCCCGCCTCATAGCCCATGCGCCGCCGGCTGTAGGCGAGGCGGGTACGGGAATCGCCGATGAAGGCGATCTTCCGGTGGCCCTCGGCGATCAAGAGGTCGACGGCCTTGCGGGCTCCCGCGATGTCGTCGACGCCGACATAGGGGATGCCGCCATTGAAGACCGGCTCGAAGACGCCGACGCTCGGCGGCAGCCGTGCCGTCATCGTCTGATGTCCGAAGGGCAGGATGCCGGTGAACAGGATCAGACCCGCCGCCTGGTTGGAATTCAGGAATTTCAGATATTCCAGCCCGCGCTGGGCATCGTTCTGCGTGTGGCCGATCAGAATGCCGTAGCCGTGCGAACGCGCCTCGTTCTCCAGCCCGATGAGAATATTGGAGAAATTGGGGTCGCCGATGTCAGGTGCGACCACCAGAATCATGTTCGAGCGGCCGAGCCGAAGGCTGCGCGCCATGGCATTGGTCGTATAACCGGTGACTGCGATCGCCTGGTTGACCTTCAGCCGCGTCGAGTTGGCGACTTTCTCCGGCATATGGATTGCCCGCGAGACCGTTGCGATCGAAACATTGGCAATTCGGGCGACGTCTTCGATGGTTGCGGGCGTGGAATTCGACACTGCGCTCTGCCTTGGGTCTCGTCTCGCACCGGACACTACACAGACTTCCGTGGAGGTCAAAGGCGACCGCGAAAAATTGTGCAATATCCAAAGATGTAAACCTTTACACGTTATATGTAAAGGTTTACATAGCATGGAAAGCGGGTGGAGCCGCAAGGGAGGAAGCCATGAGTTCGGAGGCCGTCGACGGTGCTGTTGTGCTGTCCGCGAGGCGAATCTGCAAATCCTTCAGCGGCGTGCAGGTGCTGTTCAGCGTCAACTTCGATCTCCGCGCCGGCGAAATCCATGCGCTCATGGGCGAAAACGGCGCCGGCAAGTCGACGCTGGTCAAGGTTCTCTCAGGTTTCGAGCAGCCGAGCTCCGGCGAAATCCTGCTCGACGGCCAGCCGGTGAAGCTGCCGCCGAATGGCGCCGCCGAAGCGCTCGGCATCGTCATCATCCACCAGGAATTCAATCTCGCCGAACATCTGACCGTGACCGAGAGCCTGTTTCTCGGCCGCGAGGTCACGCGTTTCGGCGTGCTCGACCGCAAGCATATGCGCGCCGAGACGCGGCGCGTGCTTGATCTCCTCGGTTCGCATGTCGACGAGAATGCTCTGATCGGCACGCTTTCGATCGCCGACAAGCAGATGGTGGAGATCGCCAAGGCGATCAGCCGCGATGCGAGGATCGTCTTCATGGACGAGCCGACCGCCGTGCTGTCGCGGGAGGAAACCAATTTCCTGTTCAAGCAGGTCCGCAAGCTCCGCGACCAGGGGACGAGTTTCGTCTTCGTGTCCCATAAGCTCGACGAGGTCATGGAATTGACGGACCGGGTCACGATCTTGCGCGACGGCCAGTGGGTAAAGACATCGCCGACTTCACTGCTTGACGGTGAATCGATTGCGCAATTGATGGTCGGGCGCGAACTCTCCAGCCTCTATCCTGCCAAGAACGAGCCCGATGTCGATGAGAAGGTCGTGCTCGCCGTGAATTCCGTTTCGACGGGCTATGTCCGCGATGCGAGCTTCGATCTGCGCAAGGGCGAGATACTCGGCTTTTCCGGTATGATCGGATCCGGGCGTACCGAATTGATGGAGGCGATCGTCGGTCTGCGCTCGCGTGCCGCCGGTGAAGTCATCGCCAATGGGCAATCCGTGCCGCCGCATGATGTCCATGCCGCGATCGACGCCGGTCTTGCCTATATGACCAAGGACCGCAAATCCAAGGGCCTGCTTCTGAACTCAGGCATGACGGCGAACCTTACCCTGCAATCTCTCGATCGGCACGGCAAGTTCGGCTATCTCAGCGCCACGAGCGAGGCGAACGCCTTGGCGCGGGCGCGCCGTCGCTTCGATATCCGTGTCCGCGATGGAAATATCGTCGCCGGCCGCATGTCAGGCGGCAATCAACAGAAGCTGTTGCTGGCAAAGGTCATGGAGACCGAGCCGCAGATCATCATCATCGACGAGCCGACCCGCGGCATCGACGTCGGCACGAAGCAGCAGATCTATCATTTCATTTCGGCGCTGGCGCGCGACGGCCATTCGATCATCGTGGTTTCGTCGGAGATGCCTGAGGTCATCGGGCTGTGCACCAGGGTTGCCGTGATGCGAGAGGGCCGGATCGTCGGCGTGCTCGAGGGCGAAGAGATCTCCGAGCAGGAAATCATGCGGTATGCGGCGGGCCTGAAGAAAAAGACGGCCGCCTGAACGGGCGGCGAAGGCATGGGTGAATTCCCAGCAATAATGGGACGGGAGGTTGGTTTTGGATATGAGCGTGGGCGAGGATAGCGGCGAGAAGACAGGCAGACGGGGCCGATCCTGGCGGGATGTCGATCTGCGGGCAGTCGCACCGTTTGCGGCGCTGGTGCTGCTTCTGATCGTGGGCGCATTGGTCAATCCGAATTTCATCGGCATGACCAATCTTACCAATGTCGCGACGAGATGCGCCTTTATTGCGATCATCGCGGTGGGGGCAACCTTCGTCATTTCGGCCGGCGATCTCGATTTGTCCGTTGGTGCGATGGTCGCCTTCGTCGCGAGCCTGATGATCCTCTTTATGAACTCGGGCGTCATCGCCGATCCCAGCCTGATGTTGGCGGCCGCGGTATTGTTCTCGATCATCGCCGGTGTCCTGTGCGGCCTGGCCAATGGCCTGATCACGACCATGGGCAAGATCGAACCTTTCATCGCGACCCTGGGCACAATGGGCGTCTACCGCGGCTTGACGACCTGGCTGTCGCAGGGCGGCGCGATCACCTTGCGCCCGGCGAATCTGCAGGCGCTCTACAAGCCCGCCTATTACGGCTCCGTTCTCGGTGTGCCGGTGCCGATCGTGGTCATCCTTGTCGTCACCTGCGTCGCGGCCTTCATTCTTTATCGCACCCGTTACGGGCGGCATGTCATCGCCGTCGGCTCCAGCCGCGACGTTGCGCGTTATTCCGGCGTGGCGGTCAATCGCGTCCGCACCGTCGCCTTCGTTATCCAGGGTCTGTGTGTGGCGATTGCCGTGCTTCTCTACGTGCCACGGCTTGGCTCCACCTCGGCAACGACGGGTATCCTCTGGGAGTTGCAGGCGATCACCGCCGTCGTCGTGGGCGGCACGGCGCTGAAGGGCGGTGCGGGCAGGGTGTGGGGTACGATCTGCGGCGCCTTCATCCTCGAGCTGGTCGGCAATATCATGCTGCTTTCCAATTTCATCAGCGAGTATCTGCTGAGTGCCATCCAGGGCGCGATCATCATCATCGCCATGCTGGTTCAGCGCTCGCTTGCTCGCAAATCATGAATAACCGGGTCAAGGGGCGCCCGGTCATCAGGACAAGGCCCTGTTTCTATCTGGGAGGATAAATCATGCGTAAAAGACTAATTGGTCTGGCCGTCGTGCTCGCCGCTCTGGCCGGCACGGTGCATGCCGAGGACAAGAAGGTGACGATCGGCGTTTCCATTCCGGCGGCGGATCATGGCTGGACCTCGGGCGTCGTCTTTCATGCCGAGCGTGTCGCCAAGCTGCTGATGGCGGAGCATCCGGGGCTCACCGTCATCGTCAAGACCTCGCCGGATGCGGCAAGCCAGGCGAATGCCGTGCAGGACCTTGAGACCCAGGGCATCGATGCGCTCGTGATCCTGCCTTCGGACCCTGATCCTCTCGTCAACGCCATCAAGGAAGTGAAGGACAAGGGCAAGTTCGTGACGCTTGTCGACCGTGCGCCGAGCAACAACGACAATTCCGTCCGCGACCTCTATGTCGCCGGCAACAATCCGGCGCTCGGCCAGACCGCCGGCGAATATATCAAGAAGAATACGCCGGACGCTCAGGTCGTCGTCATCCGCGGTCTGCCGATCCCGATCGATCAGCAGCGCCAGGACGGTTTCGACAAGGGTATTGCCGGCTCGAACGTCAAGGTTCTCGACCGCCAATACGGCAACTGGAATCGAGACGACGCCTTCAAGGTCATGCAGGATTATCTGACGAAGTTCCCGAAGATCGACGTGGTCTGGTGCCAGGATGACGACATGGCCGTCGGCGTGCTGCAGGCGATCGATCAGGCCAAGCGCACCGACATCAAGTATGTCATCGCCGGCGCCGGCTCGAAGGACATGGTCAAGAAGGTCATGGACGGCGACAAGCTGATCCCGGTCGACGTGCTTTACCCACCGGCAATGGTCGGGACGGCCATGGAGCTGACCGCCGCCAACTTCTACAATCAGGTTCCGGTTCGCGGCAATTACATCCTGGATGCGACCCTGGTCACCAAGGACAATGCCAAGGATTTCTACTTCGCCGATTCACCCTTCTGATCGGTTGATTTGAACGGATGCGCCCGCCGGTTCCGGCGGGCGTTTTCTATGCAGCTGCCGCTTCGTTTCGCACTGGGCGGCGATTTTTGCGGCACGTACCTCTTGCCGTCGGCGGCGGGCCGTGATTAGGTCACGAGGCATTCGACTTTCAGCCAAACGACCCTATGTTTTTTGAGGTAACGGTGTCAAAACCACCTCGAATAGAGGTTCGAAAGGCTTCGGAAACGTTTACAGAACGCGATTAGGGAGGAATTACGGATGAAGACGATCAAGGGCCCCGGCCTGTTTCTCGGCCAGTTCGCAGGCGATGCGGCGCCGTTCAACTCATGGGATTCGATCACCAAATGGGCGGCCGATGCCGGCTATGTCGGCGTACAGGTTCCGACCTGGGCCGGCCAGCTCATCGACCTGAAGAAGGCGGCCACGTCCAAGGACTATTGCGACGAATTCGCCGGCGTTGCCCGTTCGAACGGCGTCGAAGTGACGGAGCTTTCGACCCATCTGCAAGGCCAGCTCGTCGCTGTCCACCCGGCCTATGACGAGGCTTTCGACGGCTTTGCGGCGCCGGAGGTGCGCGGCAATCCCAAGGCGCGGCAGGAATGGGCTGTCGAGCAGGTGAAGATGGCGCTGACGGCCTCGAAGCATCTCGGCATCAAGGCGCACGCCACCTTCTCAGGCGCGCTCGCCTGGCCCTTCATCTATCCCTGGCCGCAGCGCCCGGCCGGTCTCGTCGAAACCGCTTTCGAAGAGCTTGCGCGCCGCTGGACGCCGATCCTCAACCATGCCGACGAAAACGGCGTCGACGTCTGCTACGAAATACATCCCGGTGAAGACCTGCATGACGGCATCACCTTCGAGATGTTCCTGGAGCGCGTGAAGAACCATCCGCGCGCCAACATGCTCTATGACCCCTCGCACTACGTCCTGCAGTGCCTCGACTATCTCGACAACATCGACATCTACAAGGACCGGATCAAGATGTTCCACGTCAAGGACGCGGAATTCAATCCGACCGGACGTCAGGGTGTTTATGGCGGCTATCAGGGCTGGGTCGAGCGCGCCGGCCGCTTCCGTTCGCTCGGCGATGGCCAGGTCGATTTCGGCGCTGTTTTCTCGAAGATGACCGCCAACAATTTCGACGGCTGGGCCGTGGTCGAATGGGAATGCGCGCTGAAGCATCCCGAGGACGGCGCACGCGAAGGCGCCGAGTTCGTCAAGGCGCATATCATCCGGGTGACCGAGAAGGCCTTCGACGACTTCGCCGGCAGCGGCACGGATCAGGCAGCCAACCGGCGCATGTTGGGGCTCTAATCAAGCCCCTTCGCCCTGCAAAGCGGGGAGAAGGTGGACTCGAACGGTTGAGCGGGGCGAAGCCGAGAGAGGACGGATGAGGGGCCTTCTCGATATCCATCGCGACGGCAGATTTTGCCGGACCCGCGGTAGCCCCTCAGCCTAACCCTCTCCCCGCAGGCGGGGAGAGGGGACGATTGCGGCAAGCGATCGTGTTCAAACAATTCATTTCATTGAGGAGGAGCCTTATGGCAATCGAAGGATCATCGGAACAGACGCGGCAGCCGCGCATTCGGCTTGGCATGGTGGGCGGAGGGGCTGGCGCCTTCATCGGCGCGGTGCATCGCATCGCCGCACGCATTGACGATCAATTCGATCTCGTCGCCGGCGCGCTGTCGTCCTCGCCGGAAAAGGCCATTGCTTCCGGGCGCGATCTCGGGCTGGATCCGACCCGCACCTATTCCAGCTATCGTGACATGGCGATCCGCGAAGCCAAGCTGAAGAACGGCATCGAGGCTGTTTCGATCGTGACGCCGAACCATGTCCATTACGATGCCGCCAAGGAATTCCTGAGGCGCGGCATCCACGTCATCTGCGACAAGCCGCTGACATCCAATCTTGCCGATGCCAAGAAGCTGAAGAAGGTGGCCGACGAGAGCGGCGCGCTCTTCATCCTCACGCACAACTACACCGGCTATCCGATGATCCGGCAGGCGCGCGAGATGATCGCCAATGGCGAGCTCGGCGATATCCGCATCGTGCAGGCGGAATATCCGCAGGACTGGCTGACGGAGAATATCGAGCAGTCGGGCCAGAAGCAGGCGGCCTGGCGCACCGATCCCTCACAGTCCGGCGCTGGCGGTTCCACCGGCGATATCGGCACGCATGCCTATAATCTAGCCTCCTTCGTTACCGGCCTGGAACTCGACAGCCTTGCTGCCGATCTCGACAGCTTCGTCGAAGGCCGACGTCTAGATGATAATGCCCATCTGCTGCTGCGTTTTAAGGCCAAGGGTTCGGAAAAGCCGGCCAAGGGCATGCTCTGGTGCAGCCAGGTGGCGCCGGGTCATGAGAACGGCCTGAAGCTCCGCGTCTATGGCACCAAGGGCGGCCTCGAATGGACGCAGGCGGATCCGAACTATCTCTGGTACACGCCGTTCGGCGAGCAAAAGCGGCTGATTACCCGCAATGGCGCCGGCTCGGGAGCTGCTGCGGCCCGTGTTTCGCGTATCCCGTCCGGCCATCCGGAAGGCTATCTCGAAGCCTTCGCCACGATCTACACCGAGGCGGCGCGCGCCATCAACGCCCGCAAGAAGGGTGTGGCCGTCGATCCCGCCGTGATCTATCCGACCGTCGATGACGGCGTGAAGGGTGTTGCTTTCGTCGAGGCTTGCGTTGCCTCCTCGAAGCGCAATGGCGCCTGGATCAAGCTGTAGGGTTCGAGCTTCTTGTTCGAGGCGGCGTAGGCCGCCTCGAACTCATGGAGAAATCGCAGTTCAGGCGGCGAGTTCCTGCTTGCGCTTTGTCAGCGCGTCGACACTGAACGGACCGCTGCCGGCGCCGACGAGAAACAGGAAGATGAAGCAGAAGAGAATGGCGGAGACGCCGCCGTTTTGCGCGGGATAGAAGCTCTGCGGCGCATGGCGCAGGAAATAAGCGAAAGCCATCAGGCCTGACAGCACGAAGGAAGCGATCCGTGTCTGGAAGCCGATCAGAACGAGAAAGCCGAGGACAAGCTCGAGCAGACCGGCAATCCACGGCAAGGACCAGGCGGATGGCACGTTTTGAGCGGCGGGAAAATGCAGGATCTTCTGCGTTCCATAGCTGAACAGCACGAGCGACGAGACGATGCGCAGGAGGCTCAGCAGATAAGGGTGGAGAGAGTGGAGCACAGGGAGCATTTCGGTCCTTCCGTTTGGGAAATGACTGCTACCCTCAATTGATCCAGGGTGAAAACACAAGTCACGACTGTTGACATTGATGTTATCGGACCACCCGAAAGGCTCTGGCGCCAGTCGGAGCAATCTTCCGAAAAACCGGTAGCCGGCTCGCATTTTCAGAGACTGTAACGTTGCAGCTCTTTGATATCGGCACTGTACTTTGTCACGCGGCTTGGCTAAACCGCAGCCAACGAAGCCTATAACAGACGGGATTTTCATCATGATCGATCCGAAGCTTCTTGCCGATCGCTTCCCCGGCGATTTCACGTTCGGCGTCGCCACCGCCGCTTTCCAGATCGAAGGCGCCACCAAGGCGGATGGCCGCAAGCCCTCGATATGGGACGCCTTCGCCAACATGCCCGGCCGCGTCTTTCAGCGCCAGAATGGCGATGTCGCCTGCGATCACTATAACCGGCTGGAGGAGGATCTCGATCTGATCAAGGAGATGGGCGTCGAAGCCTATCGCTTCTCGATCGCCTGGCCGCGCATCATCCCCGACGGCACCGGCCCGGTGAACGAGGCAGGCCTCGATTTCTACGATCGTCTCGTCGACGGCTGCAAGGCCCGCGGTATCAAGACCTTCGCGACGCTCTATCATTGGGATCTGCCGCTGACGCTTGCCGGCGACGGCGGCTGGACGGCGCGGTCGACTGCGCATGCCTTCCAGCGCTACGCCAAGACCGTCATGGCACGCCTCGGCGACCGTCTGGATTCCGTCGCCACCTTCAATGAGCCGTGGTGCATCGTCTGGCTGAGCCACCTCTACGGCGTCCATGCGCCGGGCGAGCGCAACATGCAGGCGGCACTCTACGCCATGCACTATATGAACCTGGCCCACGGTCTCGGCGTCGAGGCGATCCGTTCCGTGGCGCCGAAGGTGCCTGTTGGTATCGTGCTCAACGCAGCCTCCATCCTGCCGGGTTCTGACCGTCCCGAAGATCTGGCTGCGGTCGAGCGCGCCCATCAGTTCCACAACGGCGCCTTCTTCGATCCGATCTTCAAGGGCGAGTATCCGAAGGATTTCGTCGGGGCGCTCGGCGACCGTATGCCTGTCATCGAGGATGGCGACCTCAAGACCATCAACCAGAAGCTCGATTGGTGGGGCCTGAACTACTACATGCCGATGCGCGTCTTCGACGACGCTTCCAAGAGCGGCGATTTCCCATGGACGAAGGAAGCGCCGCCGGTCAGCGACGTGAAGACCGATATCGGCTGGGAAATCTACGCGCCGGGCCTGAAGCACGTCGTCGAGGATCTCAACAAGCGCTACGAGCTGCCGGAGTGCTACATCACCGAGAACGGCGCCTGCTACAACATGGGGATCGTCAAAGGCGAGATCGATGATCAGCCGCGTCTCGATTACTACATCGAGCATCTCGGCATCGTCGCCGATCTCATCAAGGACGGCTATCCGATGCGCGGCTATTTCGCCTGGAGCCTGATGGACAATTTCGAATGGGCTGAGGGTTATCGCATGCGCTTCGGCCTCGTGCATGTCGATTACGAGACGCAAGTGCGCACGGTGAAGAAAAGCGGCAAATGGTACCGGGAGCTCGCCGCCCAATTCCCGAAGGGCAACCACAAGGCGGATTGATGCGGTTCTGCCTCCCCTTGGGGGGAGGTCGCACGGAACGCGCGGGTGGGGGTGACCTCCGGTGTCCGCAATGGTCGCCCCACCCCTGACCACTGGTCCGACCCTCCCCCTCAAAGAGAGGGTAGCTATCGTCCGAATCGGTGGAGCCTGTTAGGTCTAGCGCATGAGCTCGCGCCCGCTTTTCCTTTATGCACTCTGCGGCAGCCAGCGGCAGGCTTCGGCCAGCCGTCGGCTGCTGGAAGCCCTGCGGCTCGCATGCCCAGAGGGCATCACCATCGAAATCTGCGATCTGATCGCCGGCCTGCCGATCTTCAGTCCGGATGACGAGGGCGAGAGGACGCCGCCTGTCGTCGCAAAATTCGCCGGGAAGATCGGCGAAGCCGATGGCTTGATCGTCTCCAGCCCCGAATATGCCCATGGCATTCCCGGCGGATTCAAGAATGCGCTGGACTGGCTGGTGTCGCGCGACGAGGTGCCATTCAAGCCGCTGATGTTCGCGCATGCCTCTCATCGCGGCGACCTTGTGCTGGAACAACTTGCCGACGTGCTGCAGACCATGTCGCTACGCATCGTGTCGGATGCCTTTTTGCGTTTACCGATCGCTGGCAAGGGCGATGAGGCGCAGGCGGCAATTCTGTCGCAGGCGCGCGAAAGCGGCCTGTTGCAGACCAGTCTCAGCCGGTTCGCGGAGGCGATTTGCACAGAGGCGTGAATTCTATCGCCAGCGACAGACATATAACTCCGTCCTGTAGGGATCTCGAACTCGCCTTAACCGTTTGTTGAAGACCTGACGGCAGACTTCCATGCCAAGGAGAAAAGGCGTTGGGCGCAATTTTACAGTCATTAAGGCGAGGTACGCACATCGGTCGTCATTCCATCGTGACGGCCGTTTTGATTTCTTTCGCAGTAGTCGTTGCCGTAGTGACCCTGATGGTGCTTACCGCGATCGGTCGCGTCGCCGATTACTCCAATAAGCTGGACGACGAACGCTCCTGGGAAACGACGGTCGGCGCGCTCAAGACCTTTCAAGGACAGCTCGAGGCGACGCTGCACGATCACTCCGCTCGCAATGATGCCGCGAGAAGTATCTACGGGAAGGACGAGCAAGGCTGGATCGCCGGCAATTACGGCGACATATCCTCCAATGGCGCCCTGTTCGATATCGCCGTCATCGTCGATGACAACAACAAGCCGATCGTCGCCTATCACGATGGGGAGTTGGTGACGGAGGGAATCGAGGGCATTCTCGGCACCGCCGTTTGGGCTCTGGTCGACCAGGCCCGGATGACGCGTGTGACCGGAGTGCCCGAAGCGGGCGGCTATATCATGACCAGCAACGGCATTGCCGCTGCCGCGGCCGCGACGATCCGGGAAAGATCCGGCCGTATTCCCGTGCCCGAAGGCCAGCGGCGCTACCTGATCCTCGTGCGTTATCTCGATGCCGCCAGGATCACGATGCTGTCCAATACCTATGTCATCAGCGGTCTCAAGCTGGTGCCGCCGGATACCGTCGTGCGCTATGCCGTTTCCATAGTCGATCCGCTCGGCATGTCGCTGGGACGGCTGATCTGGAATTCGCGCCAACCGGGTGACCTCAGTTATCAACAGGTCCGTCCGCTGGTGCTCGGCGCGCTCGGTCTGGTCGGGCTGTTCTTCGTCGTGCTGCTCATTCTGGGATCGCTGGCGGGGCGCCGGTTGCGCGCGGAGGAGGTCCAGGCGCGACAGGGCTCTCTTCGGGATCGCTTGAGCGGCCTTCTCAATCGCGAAGGGCTGCGCCTCGATGTGGACCGCCTGGTCGAGCAGGCGCGCGGCGACGGCGGCAATGTTCTGCTTCTCTATCTCGATCTCGACGGCTTCAAGGAAATCAACGATTCCTATGGGCATGGCACCGGCGATCAGCTCATTCGCGCTGTGGCTGCAGGCCTGGGCGTGCTCGTTCCGCCCCATGCGGCACTGGCGCGGCTCGGCGGCGATGAATTCGCCATTGCCTTTCCGACCCGGGAGCTCAACGATGCGCCGGCGCTGCGGCTGGCGGAACAGGTACTGGATTTTCTTTCGGAGCCTTTGGAAATCGGCCGGCGGGTGGTGGTGGTCGGTGCCAGCATCGGTATCGCCAGCTCACCGGAAGGTCGGATCGACCGCGAGGAGCTGGTGCGTCGCGCCGACCTTGCCATGTACAAGGCCAAGGAAGCCGGCCGCGCCCGCATGACCTGCTATGAGACGGCCATGGACGCCCATCGCGAGGAACGCAACGCCCTGGAGCTCGATCTGCGCCGCGCGATCGAAATGGAGGAGCTGACCGTCGCCTATCAGCCGCTGGTGGATGCGTCGAGCTGCGACATGATCGGTGTCGAGGCGCTCGTGCGATGGAACCGGCCCGGTCATGGGCCGGTTCCGCCCGATGACTTCGTTCCCGTTGCCGAAACCAGCGGCTTGATCGAGGCGCTGGGGCTGCTGGTCCTGCGCAAGGCTTGCGAGGCGGCACGGCGCTGGCCGGACCTGCGGATCGCCGTCAACGTCTCGCCGGGGCAATTCCGCAATCCCGCATTCGCCGACTATGTTCGCAACGTTCTGAACAGCGCGGCCATCGAAGCCGATCGCGTTACGCTGGAGATCACCGAGGGCTACATCATTCAAAATCCGGAGCGCACCCGCCGGTCGATCGAGCGGCTGAAGGCGCTTGGCGTCAAGGTGGCCCTCGACGACTTCGGATCCGGTTTTTCCTCCATCGGCTATCTGCGCCAATTCGGTTTCGATCGCATCAAGATCGATCGCTCGATGACGATGAATATACTGGAGGACAGCAGCGCCCGCGAGATGTTGCAGGCGACGGTGGCGCTGGCCCGCTCGCTCGACATTCCCGTCACCGCCGAAGGCATCGAGACGGAAGAGCAGGGATGGGCGCTGCAGGGCTTCGGCTGCGACGAGTTGCAGGGCTATTTCTACGGAAAGCCTATGCCGGAGGCCGAAATCAGCAAGCGCCTTGCCGCGCAGATGGCGACTGCCCTCGATGAAGAGTGTGTCGCCGCCGCCTGAGATCGTCAGCCGCCGATATGCTCCTGCCCGCGCTTGCGGGCGAGCGCGATCTGCCGCTGCCTTTCGCGATAGCGCTCGCGATCTTCCTCGCTACGCTGATGATAGCAATGGCTGCAGGAGACGCCCGCTTCGTAGAAGGGCGATGTCACTTCTTCCGCGGTGATCGGCTGGCGGCAGGCGTGACAGAGCTTGTGATTGCCCTCTTTCAGGCCATGCTCGACGGAGACGCGCTCGTCGAAGACGAAGCATGCGCCTTCCCACAGGCTCTCTTCCGGCGGTACTTCCTCCAGATACTTCAGGATGCCGCCCTTGAGATGGAATACCTCGTCGAAGCCCTGCTGTTTCATGAAGGCGGTCGCCTTTTCGCAGCGGATGCCGCCGGTGCAGTACATGGCGATCTTCGGCTTGTTGTGCAGGCCGGTATTCTGGCGCACCCATTCGGGGAATTCGCGGAAAGTCTTCGTCTTCGGGTCGACCGCGCCCTTGAAGACGCCGATGGCCGTCTCGTAATCGTTGCGGGTATCGATGACGATGGTATCGGGATCGGAGATCAGCGCGTTCCAGTCCTTCGGCGCGATATAGGTGCCGACGACCCTGGTGGGGTCGATATCTTCGACGCCCATGGTGACGATCTCCTTCTTAAGCTTCACCTTCATGCGCACGAAAGGCATTTTCGACGCACGGCTTTCCTTGTGCTCCAGGCCGGAAAATTCCGGCTGCGCCCGCAAGAAGCCGAGCACGGTGCCGATGGCGGCATCCGTGCCGGCGATGGTGCCGTTGATCCCCTCGTGCGCGAGCAGCAGCGTGCCCTTGACGCGGTTTGCCTCGCAGAGCGCAAGCAGCGGCTCCTGCAGGCTTTCGAAGCGCGGAAAGGAAACGAAATGGTAGAGCGCCGCAACGAGGAATGCGCCGGTCGCCTCATGCCGTGGGCTGGAAAGGATGTCTGTCATGCGGGGGAAATACAATTTTGTGCGTCAGCAGGCAATCAGGATTTACACGGAAGCCCTGCGTGATCGGCATAATGTCGTGGCAAATGCTTCATTCCGCCATCTCTAGCCAAAGTCGCTTGATCGTTCGCGCCTCGCGCTCCGGCTTGTCGGCAAAGACCCAGCGGCCCCTGTTCAGCGCTTCCTCGCGAGCAGTCTGCTGACGGGAGATGATCGCTTCCAGCAAACGTGCGCGGTCGTCGCTTCCATTGAAAAGATGCGGCTCGCGGTCCGCGACGCCGGATAGTATCGACAGGTCGAGATAGCGGCCGAGTACGTCGACCAATGCCTTGGCCTCGAGTTGCTTGGCATGCATGGCCGCCGGCCAGACATCCCGCAGCAGCATATGGTGCATCCAGCAGTCCTGGCTGCGTTTGCGCAGGTCGTGAAAGCTCTCCGCATGGGCAGCTTCGCCCTGGCATTCGGAGAGTGCCTGCATGGCCTTGTCGCCGTTCCTGCGCCAGCTTTTCTGGAAAAGGCGGGCGGTGTCGCGCCGGCCGCTCTCGAAGGAGGCACCTTTCAGCGCCTGGATCGCTTCGCCACAGGTGGCGATTGCCGCCTGTGCCTTGTCCTCAAGGTCGGTCTCTGCCTCTGACAAGCGGTCACGCCGGGTTGTCAGGACCTCGGTGACGCGAGCGAGTGCGTGAAGCTCGTCCTCGGACGTCGCAGTCGCCTGCAGATAGTGGCTGACCTCGATCAGTGCCGTGGCGTCACGCACGCCTGAGAGCGTACGGGCCATGTCCCGAAGCCTGTCATTCTCCTGCTGCTGAAATTCGCGCGCGCGCGGGGCGATCAATCGATAAAGGCCGCGCACGCGCTTGATGTTCTTGCGGGCGGCATGCACTGCTTCGTGCAGGCCTTGCGGTCGGTCCGTCAGGACGGCCATCGCCTTGCCGAGTTGATGCGCGGCGACCCTTTGCACCTCGTCATCAAGGGGCCGGTCAGGCCGTATGCGATAGCTCATCGTATTCCTGTTCGAACTGCGTCGCGAGGGCCTGGTTGGAATAGCGGTATTCGCCGGTCACCTCGCGGCCGATCCAGTCCGGCAGTTCCGGAGCATCGCTTTCGTCCTCCATCTCGACCTCAGCGATCACAAGGCCGCGATGGGCGCCGCGGAAGACATCCACTTCCCAGACAAATCCCTTGAAAGGCACCTTGTGGCGGGTCTTCTCGATGACAAGACCGATTGCCGTTCCCAGCAATTCCTCCGCGTCGGGGATAGGGATTTCATACTCGAATTCGTCACGCGTCAACGACCTGCCGATCTTGATCGTCAGGGTCGCCGTTTTGTCGTTCGTCAGCCTTATGCGCACTGAACGATCGTCCATGGAGGCGATATAGCCTTGTCTCAGGATAAGCTTCTCGGAGACGAAATCACGCCAGTGATCGCCGCGCACCAGAAACTTCCGCTCGATCTCTTTTGCCATGCGTTTGACATGCTCCACCGGCACAGATCAGAGTAGACTATAGCAAGTTCTGGCGATTTCCTACCCGTCGTATCTAACGCGAGCTTTTGTCTCGACAAGCACCTTCGGGAAGGCTATTCGAAGGCCGGATTTCAATCGTTTTAAGGGAGCGCACCGACCATGGGCGAGAAAACCAAGAAGCTTCTTTCCGTTCTGAAATTGCAGCCGGTCGTTCCCGTGCTGATCGTCGATGATGCGAAATCGGCCGTTCCGCTTGCCCGGGCGCTGGTTGCCGGCGGCCTGAAGGCAATCGAGATCACGCTGCGGACCGCCGGCGCGCTCGACGCCATCCGCGCCGTCGCCGAAGAGGTGGAGGGCGCCGAAGTCGGTGCTGGCACGATCCTGAACGTCGCCCAGTGGGACGCGGCTGTCGAAGCCGGTTCCAAGTTCATCGTCAGCCCCGGCACGACGCAGGAGCTTCTCGATGCCGCCCGCGCCTCGCATGTGCCGCTGCTGCCGGGCGCTGCCACGGCAAGCGAGGTCATGGCCCTGCGCGAGGAGGGCTACACAGTGCTGAAGTTCTTCCCGGCCGAACAGGCCGGCGGTGCCGCCTATCTCAAGGCTCTGTCCTCGCCGCTATCAGGCACGCTCTTCTGCCCGACCGGCGGCGTCTCGCTGAAGAACGCGCATGATTATCTGTCGCTGCCGAACGTCATCTGCGTCGGCGGCTCGTGGGTCGCGCCGAAAGAGCTGGTTATGGCCGGCGATTGGGCCGGGATCACCAAGCTCGCAGCCGAGGCCGCAGCCCTCAAGGGCTGAACGATTTCTCTCCCATCGATTTCAAAGGCGTGCATGGCTTCATGCGCGCCTTTTTCTTTGTCGCGGATTTGTATTTGCGGTTGCGCTTCCTATCTCCCTTTCACCATCAAAAGGACGGAGGACCATTCAGATGATCGACGCCCGCAAGCTTCTTGACCAATTCCTGGGGTCGCAGGTTCCAGGAATGCAAGGAAGCGTGAAAGACAAGGCAACCCAGGCAATCAATCTCGCCAGGGATAACCCGATGGCGACCAGCGCCATCGCAGGCGTGCTGCTCGGCACGAAAACCGGGCGCCAGGTCGCCGGCAATGCGCTGGCACTCGGCGGCCTCGCCGCTATCGCCGGGCTCGGCTATCAGGCCTACAAGAATTATAGGGACGGCAATCAGCCGCAGCCGGCGCCGCAATCGGCTCCGCAGGCCGAGCCGCAATTCCTGCCACCGCCGTCGAACTCCGGCTTCAGCACCGCACCTGCAGTCGCGAGCAATGATTTTGCGCTCTCCCTGGTCCGGGCAATGATCGCGGCTGCCCGCGCTGATGGCCATATCGATGACGCGGAGCGTCAGCGCATTCTCGGCAAGGTGCAGGAGGCCGGCGTCGGCTCCGAGGCGGAAGCCTTCTTCCAGCGCGAGCTTGCCAACCCCGTCGATCTCGACGCCATCGTCGCCTCGGCGCAGACCGAGGAGCAGCGAGTGCAGGTCTACACGGCCTCGCGCCTCGCAATCGAGCCGGATTCCAGGGCCGAGCGCGGCTATCTCGATCTGCTTGCCGGGCGGCTCGGCCTGGCCGATGCGCTGGTCGATCATATCGAGGCGACGGTTGCGGGCGCCAAAGTCCAACTCTGACGGATAGAGCGGTAAAGCGTTTCATGGGATCGCTTTACCGCTCTATGTTATTGTTTTTACGCAATTTTTGACGGAAAGCGGCTGCGCACTTTTGCTGGAATTGCTCTGGGGACCGTTGCCTTTCGTCGGCGGCTGGCCTAAGCCTTCGCCGGAACATTTCACGGCGCGCTAGGGATCGGCGATTTGACGGACAGAAAAAGCGACACCCGTTCGGCGGCGATCGCCGCCGGTATTATTCTGCTGGTCGCAACAGCCGTGCTTTATCTCATGCCGAACGTCATCGTCTGGCTCGGAACGATTTCGCCATGGCTCGGCACCGGCTTCGGCGTATTGGTCATCCTGGCCTTCTTCTTCGTGTTCTGGCTCAGGGCTCGCTATCAAAGGCGCAAGGGCCTGTAGGTTCGGTTCCCGTCAGGTCTGCAACGAAGCGCCGAGGAGGATGACGCCGGTGCAGATGACCAGCAAGGCACCGAAAATTTCGATGCCATCGCTGACCCGTGCCGAAAGCTTCGAACCGCGGCCGGTGAAACGCACGGCGGTACCCTTCGCGAAAACGGCGATGATCGCAAGCAGCGAGACGGTGAGCGCCGTGCCGATCGACATGGCGAGCACCGATAGCAACCCGCCGAGATAGAGACCGTTCAGCATCGAAAAGGTCATGACCAGCAGCGCGCCGGAGCAAGGCCGCAAACCCACAGCGATGATCGCCGACACTGCTTCACGGGCGCTGAACTGCTCGTTCGACAGCATTTTCGGATCGGGAAGATGCGCATGGCCACAGGTCTCGCAGAAGGCGCCGTCGCCTGTCGCGTGAGCGGGGTCATAGCATTGATAGCCGTCGGCGGCAGGCATGGCAGCTGCGCGGCTGCGGGAAAGGCTTCTGGCGGGGCCCGTGCCGGTTGCGGCGTCTTCGAAAAGCGCCAGGCCGATCGGGCCCGCGGAGGTCGCCAGCTGGACCTTGCGGTACTGTGCCCTGTTGCGGATCATCGTGCGCAGCTTGCGAAACAGAAGCCAGCCGCCGAACAGGATGACCATGACGAAGCTCGCGATCTCCATGGCGTTGGTGGCCATCGTCATGGTGATGCCGGAGCCGCGCAGGACGAAATAAGCGGCTCCGACCACGAGGACTGCGACGACGCCCTGGATGAGCGCGGAGACGAACGAGATGGCGACGCCGCGCTTCAGCTCGATTTCATTGGCGACCATGTAGGAGGAGATGACCGCCTTGCCGTGGCCGGGGCCGGCCGCGTGGAAGATGCCATAGGCGAAGGAGAGACCGATCAGCGTCCAGAGTTGCCAGGGGTCCTGGCGCATCGCTTCGATCGATTTGGTGAGAGCCCGGTAGAAAGCCTGCTGCTCGTAATTCACATAAAGGAAGATGGGCGCCAGCGGGCCGCCCGTCGGCTGGAAGCTCGGTTCGGCCGTGCCGATGCCCAGCGGGGATCCCGTGGCATGCGCGAGCCCCGCTGCCGCGAGAAGGGCAAGCATTGCCACTGGAAGCAACCGCCATGGTTTCGAAATCAGCATTGGACGTCTATCCGCGTTGCGAAGAGCTTCGACATGGTCGTTCCCGTCGGATCGTTGAAGAAGGCATCCGTCAATGTCGTCTTGTTTTCGGCGATGACTTCGTCCGGATTGGGGCGGACGACCTGGTGCGTGCAGCTTTTGAAGGCGTCGCCCTCCGTCACCAGTTCCTTGTCGGTCGGGAAGTCGATCGATGTGTAGAGTGTCGGGTCGTAGATGCCGAAGCTGAGCTTATTGCCCTTCGTCAGCGGCATCGGCTCGGACGGCTTGACGGCGAAGAACATCAGAAGCTGACCATCGCGATAATCGACATTGATGACGTCAGGCTTGGCCACCTTGATCGTTTTGCCGTTGAGCGTCAGGTTCGTGTAATACTCGTACTCGGCGAGGGAATCGCGCACCGTCTTGCCGACTTCCTTCAGCTCGTCGGGATCGAGCTTCAGATTGGTGTTCTTGTCAAAGTCCATCAGCACGGAGGAGGAGAACACCTCATCGAAGCGCCAGACGTTGCGCAATTCCTGCACGTTGCCGTCCGGCCCGGCCAGAACCTCCAGGCGCGCTTCCACGAAAATATGCGGATGCGCCGACACCACGGCGGGCGCGAGCAGCAGACCCCCGGCGAGGGCGACAGTGTGGACAATCGTGGATTTTCTCATGCGTCCGATATGTTTCGCGAGCATTGATTCACTTCGACTTCTGGTCAGAAAATAAGACGGAATTGGGACCGGCCGGCCCGTCTGCGCCGCTCAGCCATTCTTGCGGAACCAGTTATGCAGGTAGTCCACAAACATACGCACCTTGGCCGGGAGATAGCGGCGATGCGGATAGACCGCATAGATGCCGCGATCGGTCGGAAGATAATCGTTGAACAGCGTCAACAATTGGCCGCTTTCGATCGCCTTGCGACCGATGAAATCCGGAACGACGGCAACGCCGAGACTGTTCAGGGCAGCTCGCAAAGTCGCATGCGGACTGTTGACCTCGAGCGTGCCGGTGATGGCGACGTTGAAGGTGGTACTGTCGGCATCGACGAAGCGAATATTGCCTTGCGAACGGTTGTTGCTGTCGATGATGAAAGGCACTCGTGCAAGATCGGTCGGGTGCTCCAAGGCCGGATAGCGATCGAGGAATTCCTGGGTTGCGCAGAGATGCACGCGGAAATCCGAAATCTTGCGGGCGATCATGCCGGAATCCTCGAGCTTTGTGATGCGGACGGCCACATCGAAGCCTTCCTCGATCAGATCCACGAAACGGTCGTCGGCGGCGATTTCCAGTGCGAGGTCGGGATTTTCCTTGGCGAAATCGATCAGTGATTGCCCGACCTCGGCATCGACGAAGGTGCGCGGCACCGAGACGCGCAGCCGTCCCTTGAGCTGCTGGTTGTTCTCGCGAACGAGGTCGGCGAGATTGTCGATCTCCTTCAGGATGTCGGAGGCGGTGCGATAATATGTGTGGCCGGCTTCGGTCATGGAGAATTGGCGGGTGGTGCGGTTGAGCAGCAGCGCCCCGAGCTCGTCTTCGAGCTCACGGACATATTTGGAGAGAAGCGCCTTGGAGCGGCCGGTCTTGCGCGCGGCCGCTGAAAATCCTTCGGCTTCGACCACGTCGATAAAGGCGCGAATCCGGGTCAACGTGTCCATGGTGAAGTCTCCCGTTAATTGTTGCCGGATGTTGAACAAAACCCGCCGGTTTGTTCAATTATTTTTTTAGGACGCGGGTGAAAAATTTTCTTGATTATGACGGCGAATATACCTATTTCCCGATCAGCCCAAAGTCGCACGTGCCCGTGGGTGTCCGCCGATCCTCGATGTGGTGAGAAAATCGGTAAGGTACCTGGAACTAACCCCTCCAGTCGCTATTTCGGCCAACCGAAAAATGCGAGGACATCTAAAGCAACGACGGTGCGGGCCTTTTTGTTCTCTCCCGGCTTTCCATCAGCCGGGGTTACTGAAGAGGCACACCTTCATTGCCGGAAGTGCGGTTGGGATAATCCCTCCAATCCATGGCAGACAAAGCGAATTAGCGCCGCTTGCGGCACTCGTTCATCATTCGCGCTTCGCGCATTTGCACGGTACCGGGGTCTCCACCGGCTGGTTCCTGAGCGAATGAGCGTCGCCCTTTGTCCTCTGGGTTTTCCCCGGAGCTATTGGAATTGAAAGGGAATTGACATGACCACGCAACGTATTCGCGACTTTCTCGCTACCCGACGTCCGGACGGTCCCTGCCTGGTGGTTGATCTCGATGTCGTCCGCGACAATTTTCGTGCCTTTCGTCATGCCATGCCGGACAGCGCCATCTACTATGCCGTCAAGGCCAACCCGGCTCCGGAAGTGCTGCGCCTGCTCGCAAGCCTCGGCTCCAACTTCGATTGCGCGTCCGTCGCCGAAATCGAAATGGCGCTCGACGCCGGTGCGACGGCTGCTCGCATCTCCTTTGGCAACACGATCAAGAAGGAGCGCGATATCGCCCGTGCGCATGCGCTCGGCATCAGCCTCTTCGCCGTCGACAGCCACGAGGAAGTCGAGAAGATTTCGCGTGCCGCTCCCGGCGCCCGTGTGTTCTGCCGCGTCCTGACGGATGGCGAAGGCGCCGAATGGCCGCTGTCGCGCAAGTTCGGCTGCGTCCCGCAGATGGCTGTCGACGTGCTCGTCTATGCCCATCAGCTGGGTCTGGAATCCTACGGCGTGTCTTTCCACGTCGGCTCGCAGATGACCAAGGTCGATGCCTGGGATGCGGCTCTTGCCGATGCCAAGCGCGTCTTCGTCTCGCTGGCCAAGCAGGGCATCCACCTGCAGATGGTCAACATGGGCGGCGGTTTCCCGACCAAGTATTTGCGCGACGTTCCGTCTGCCGAAGCCTATGGCAAGGCGATCTTTGCGTCTCTGCGCGCCCATTTTGGCAACCAGATCCCGCACACGATCATCGAGCCGGGCCGCGGCATGGTCGGCAATGCCGGCGTGATCAAGGCTGAAGTCGTCCTGATTTCGAAGAAGTCGGACAATGATGCCGCTCGCTGGGTCTTCCTCGACATCGGCAAGTTCGGCGGTCTCGCCGAAACCATGGACGAGGCGATCCGCTACCCGATCCGCACCGAGCGCGACGGCGACGAGATGGAAGCCTGCGTCATCGCCGGCCCGACCTGCGATTCCGCTGACGTGCTCTACGAGAAGAACCTCTATCCGCTGCCGGTGACGCTCACCATCGGCGACGAGGTCCTGATCGAAGGCACCGGCGCCTACACCACGACCTATTCGGCTGTGGCGTTCAACGGTTTCGATCCGCTGAAGGCCTACATCATCTAAGGTCTGACTTTGCCGACCCCGTAATCAGCCGGGGCGGCACCCTCACAATTATTTGTCACCACCGCTGATAACGGTATTGGGCAACGGGAGGCCGAGATGGCCGCTGTTCTTGATTCTGTCCGCGCATTCTTTGCGCCCACTACTTTCACACTCGACCTGGAAAACGCAGGCGACGTCGTTGCTCGCGAAAATCTGCTCGATCGCGCCATGGGCGCCGACCGCCGCAAGAAGTCGTCGGAAAAGCTGCGCCGGGGCCGCGTTCCGGCCGAAGGTCTGGCACTGGTCGCGCGCGATCGCACCGGCCACATCATCGGCACGGTTCGCCTATGGAACGTCGAAGCTGGCGTCGATCGCGAGACCCGTCCGGTCGATGCGCTGCTGCTCGGTCCGCTGGCCGTCGATCCTGCGTATGAAGGCAAGGGTATGGGCTCGGCGCTGATGCGCGCCGCCATCCTGGAAGCCAAGAAGCGCGGCCATGGCGCCATCCTGCTCGTCGGCGATGCACCCTATTACGAGCGTTTCGGCTTCTTTGCCGAAAAGACCCGCCATCTGGTGATGCCAGGCCCGTTCCAGCGCGAGCGCTTCCTCGCCCTCGAACTGAAGGACGGCTGGCTCAACGGCGCTGCCGGCATGATCGTCGCCAGTGGTCGCAAGCTGGCCCAGCCGCCTGTCGCAAGAGCCGCCTGAGATGCGAGGCTGCCTCGCAAACCGCAGCGAGACAGCCTCAATTTGCTATGTTGAATTAAGAGAACCGCAAGCGGCCTGTCGTATCCTCGAACTCTCAGAGGGTCGACAAGGGACGACGTCATCATGGTGCTGGATCTGCGGACGATCTATGTTGTCTGTGGTTTCGCTTGTCTTGTGCTGGGCTGCGTGCAGCTTCTCGCGTTTGCGACGGGACGGTTCGAACGCTGGCCTCTGTGGTGGGGCGGAAGCAATGTGCTGTTGGGCCTTGGCTCTCTCGGCGTCGCCTTGCGCGATATCGCTCCGGATTTCATAACGGTCGGCGTGGCGAACAGCCTGACGCTGGCGGGTTACATAGCCTTGCTCGCGGCTATCAAGATCTTTGCCGGAAAACACATCAATTTACGGGGCTATGCTGCCGTCATCGCCATCGGCTCATTGCCCTTGTTTCTCGTTTTCGATGACGGCGCCAGCTATTTGCCGCGCATCGCCTATCTCTCCTTCGTCTTCAGTTTCTGTGATCTCGCGATCATGCGCGAGGGATACAGGCTTGTCCGGCGCGAGACTTTGGTTTCCGGCTGGATCCTCGTTGGCCTTTTTGCCCCGACATCGTTGATCTTTGCGGGACGGGCAACGCTTGCCCTCCTGGGCCGGCTGGGTGGCGACGGCCTGTTCGACAAACCCAGCGGCGATCAATGGCTGGCGCTGACGGCCGCGGTTTTCATCTGCCTGCGCGGCATTACCATTGTTCTGATGGCTTCCGAACGCAACCGTAACAAGCTGATCGAGCTTGCCCATCACGATCCTCTGACCGGCGCGATGAACCGCAGCGGTCTTGCCAGCGCCTATACGCGGCTGGCCGGAAGGCTGCCCGTTGCCGTGTTCCTGATCGACGTCGATCATTTCAAAACGCTCAACGACAGCCATGGCCATGCGGTGGGGGATCGCATCCTCAGTCTCTTCGTGCAGGTGGCGAAATCGCAGCTTGGCGTCCGAGGGATCGTGGCACGTCAGGGCGGGGATGAATTCGTGCTCGTCGTCGAATACACCACGGCGGACGAGGCGGTGCGACTGGCGCAACGCATTCGTGCAGCCTTCGCCGATGCCATGTCGCGGGAAAGCGACCTACAGATCTCGCCGACTTTGTCGATCGGTATTGCCGAGGGCCGCAACAGCCTCGAACGGCTCCTGGAACGAGCTGACGAAGCCGTCTATCGCGCCAAGCGCAACGGGCGGGATCGCGTCGAGTTTCAGACGCAGCCCGAAGAAGCCGTTGAAAAAGCGGCTTAATTCGCCGCCTTCACACTTTCCTTCGCAGGGTCGTAACCGTCCGTCAGCGTCTTCAGGAATGCGATGACATCGGCGATCTCGACGTCGTTGAGCGCCGGTGCGTCGCCGAGCTTGCGGTTCATCGGCGCGTCGATGACGTCGATATTGGCCCGGTACTGCTCAGGCAGATCGTTGTATTTCATCACCTTGCCACCGGCATCCTTCGGATAGATCTCCTCAGGATTGGTGTCGCGCTTGACGTAGAAGCGCGTCACGTCCTCGAGCGTGCGATAGACGCCATTGTGGAAGAAGACGTGGCGAGCGGCGACGTTGCGCAATGTCGGCGTCTTGAACAGCCCGCAATTCTGCGGCTGGGCGGAATAGGTGTCATTGCGCAGCGGGCCACAAATGCCGGTATCGTCGTAGTTCGGATCGGCATTGGCCGGAATGGCCGGATTGCGCGGCGCTCCCAGGGCTTCGAATTCGAAATCCGTGAAGTTCGGCATCTGTCCGTCGCCGGTCATCTTGTCGAGGTGACACGAGGCGCAATTGCCCTTGTTCGGATCATCGAACAGCTTCAATCCCCGTGCTTCCGCATCCGTGAGCACGGCCTTGCCGCGAAGGTAATAATCATATTTGCTCGTATAGGGATGGAAGGACGGCTCCTCGATCTGGTAGCGGGCAAGGGCGAAGCCGATTTCGGCGATTGTCATGTCCTGATCGTCGAGGATATTCTTGCCGAAGAGTGCGGAGATGTCCTTGCCGTAGCCTTTCTTCAGCTTCGCATAGACGGTGGCCGCATCCACATTCGCCATTTCGAACGGTGAGATCATCGGTTGCAAAGCCTGCTCTTCCAGCGAATCCACGCGTCCATCCCAGAACATTCCGCCTTGCGGCACTAGATCCGGAGCGGTCGAATCGGCCTTGACGACGGCTTGCGCCGTCAGCGGCCCGGCTATGGCCGCCGGCGCGTTGGCGAGTGCTACGCCTGAAGCTTCGGTCATCGGCGCGGCTTCGGCAGCCTCGTCGGCAGCGCTTTCAGCCCCGACCGAGAAGGAAGGCGTCGACATCTTGTAAGCGAGGCTCGGCACGGTGCGGATGCCCGGCTGGTCGAGATGCGGGCCGCCGAGCTGCACGGCGCGATCGTTGGCGGGCGCATAATGATTGCCGGGATCGTGGCAGGTGGAGCAGGACATCTGGCCGCCGCCCGATAGCGTCGGATCGAAAAAGAGCTGCTTGCCGAGCTGGGCGACGGCACTCAGCGGCGCCGGGCTGTCATAGCCGTCCGTGGCGGCAGCATTGGCGACCGGCTTGCTTGCCGCGCCAATGGCCGCACTCGCGAGCGATAGGCCCGCGAGTGCGATGAAGGGCAGGAGACGGCGGTCGATCTGCAAGGGCATTTCCGTCCCCCCCCCTTTGTGCATCAAGAGGCCTGGTTGCCGGTCTTCGGATCGAGGATCAGCTTCGGCGTATCGCCCTTGGACCAGTCGAACATGGCCTTCAGCGAGCCGGAGATGGCATCGAATGAGCCGCCGCCAAGGCGGGCGCCGCCCATCCAGTTATCCTCGATGAAACGCATGACCGAGGTCTGGTCGGTCAGCGTGTGATCGACGAAGTTGACCTTGGAGTAGGGCGAGATGACCAGCAGCGGCTGACGCGTGCCGTAGCCGCAACGGCCCTGGGCCGGCTGACCGTTGACACCGGGCAGCGGCGTGCCGGTCGAACAGCTGTCGCCACCGGTCAGCACGTCATAGCCCTTGACGCCGAGTTTGGACGGATTGACGACTGCATGGGCGTGATCATACCAGCCATCGGAGTCGTCGTAGAGGATGATGATGGCGGTGTCCTTCCAGTCCGGCGAGTCCTGGACGGTGTTGACCACCTGGGTCACGAATTCCTGCTCGTCGAGCGGGTCGGAATAGCCGGCATGGCCGTCCTGATAGGCAGGCGCCTTCAGGAAGCTGACGGCCGGCATGTTGCCGTTCTTCAGCGCCGCATAGAAGTCGGTTGTGTCGTACTGATGGTTGGCGGCGTCCGTGGTGCCGATCGCGGCCACGGAGGACGGGCGCGCATGCGTCGGATTGGCGGTCGAGGCGTAGTACTGGAACGGCTGGTGATGCGGGATGTAGTCCGTGTAGTTGACCTTGGTGACGGTCGAGGTGGTCGCGCGCTTGCAGCCGGTCGTGCCGTCGGGGTTGGTCAACGTCAGGTCGAAGCCGCCTTCGAAGAAGCCCCAGGTGATCTTGTGCTCGTTCAGCATGTCGCCGATGTTCTTGCCATACATCAGGGCCGTCTGGCCGGTCGAGCAGACGTCGCCTGTCGGGTCGAAATCGCTGATCGCGGTCCAGCCGCCGCTGCCATCGGGCACGATGCGCCCCTTCGAATAGGTGCCGTCGCTTTCCAGCGCGTAGCCGGGCGGCAGGATGGCACCGTTGGTCTGGCCGGAGATGAGGTTCAGGGCGCCGGGGGTCGAGGGGCCAAAGTTGGTAGAGAAGGAATTGTCGTTCAGTGCGTAATGCTGAGCGTAATTCCAGAGGGCGGTGACGGTGTTGCCGTCATAATAGCCCATGACCTGGCCCTTCGTGCCGAAGGCGCCGGCCGCACCCTTGGTGCCCCTGCCGGTATTGGCCGGAAAGAGGTCCATGGCGAAATTGTTATAGGCGGCCTGCTCGGCAGTATAGCCGTGGTTCTGGGACTGGGTGGCCGCCTGCGTGCGATCGAGGCGGAAGGGGGCTGCGGCGTCGGCGCCGTTCGCCGTGTTGGTCTTGTTCGGATTGTTGTCCAGCAGGCCCGCATTTGCCAGCGTGTTGATGTCGGTCGGCGTGTTGTCGGCGGCCTTGAATTCCGGCTCGCCGGCGATGTTGGCGGCCTTGGGGTAGGTCGCGAAGTAATGGTCGAAAGAGACGTTTTCCTGGAAAATAACCACCAGGTGCTTGATCGGCGTTGCGGTATTCGGCGCGGGCGCCATATCGGCGGCGCCGGCGGTGGAACAGAGCGAAATAAGGGTAAGCGCGCTGCCGGCTGCAAGGGCGGCGCGACGCGAAAGACTGGTCATCGTCATATCCTCTTCGAGTGGGGGCATTGCTCCGGCGCTTGTTGCGCCGCGCCGGGCATAGAGAACTCTTTCGAGCTATCAACGGAGTATGACAGTTCCATGAAGGGGAGGAGGATTGCACCGCGTGAGGGGTGCGGCTGGGCGGCTGATTTTGCTGAGATGACGGAGAGGTTTGTATGCTGGCGAGACATGAGGGCGCTGGCGATGCTACCTTATGTCACGGGCGGGGAGGCAGCTGATCACCCGTCCTCGGGGTTCGAGACGGCCCCGTGGACCTCCTCACCATGAGGGCTAGTTCTTCCCCACTTGGAGGCAAAGAAGGCTCAATCGTTTGTCGTGGCTCCGAACTCACCCTGTCTTATCCCGATGTGCGCAGCCCCCTGAGCCTGTCGAAGGGGGCGGAGCCTCGAAGGACGGGTGGCCACGATGGCTCGGAAACTAGAATTAGATATTCTGATCCATCGTTTCCGCCGGGATCTCGTCGGCTGGGTGGATGCGCACCACCGTGGCCGGGACGCCGGCAACGGTGCAGTGGGGCGGGACGGGCTTCACCACCACGCTGCCCGCCGCCACCTTGCTGAAGGCGCCGACTTCGATGTTGCCGAGGATCTTGGCGCCGGCGCCGATCATCACGCCGTGGCGGATCTTCGGATGCCGGTCTCCGCTTTCCTTGCCGGTGCCGCCAAGCGTGACGTTCTGCAGGATGGAAACCTCATCCTCGATCACGGCTGTCTCGCCGATGACGATGCCGGAGCCATGATCGAGCATGATGGAAGAACCGATCCTGGCCGCCGGATGGATATCCGGGCCGAAGACGAGCGAGACGAGATTGGAAAGCCAGCTGGCGATTTCGGTGCGGCCTTCGGTCCAGAGCGCATGGGCGATGCGGTGGGTCTGCAGGGCGTGAAAGCCCTTCAAATTCAAAAGCGCATGCAGATAGGTCGTGCAGGCGGGATCGCGGGTGCGCACGGCGACGAGATCGGCCTCCGTCGCTTGCAGAATTGCGACATGCCGCGCCAGCACGCCGGACAGCAGCGAAAGCAGATCGTCGTGCTCGATCCGGACGACGCAAAGCCGTGCGGCGAGCACATTGGCAAGGCTGTCTGCATCCGAGCGGCTGGCCAGGATCTGTGCTCGCAGCAGCGGGGCGAGCGTCGGCTCGCGCTCAGCGAGTTCGGCGGCCTCGCGGCGGATCACATCCCAGACGTTTTCGGCTGGGGCAGGGGTATTTCCGGCAATTGCCGTTCCCGACTGAGGCATGATCCTGTCTTTCTGTTCAACCGGAAACGTCTACGACGCCGCAATCGCCGGCCTCGGAGGCAAAGGCGAGCAGCTTGCCGGATTTGCTCCAGCTCATCGATGTGATCGCACCCTTGCCCGGCCGGCGCAAGAGCGCTTCCTTGGCGTCGCCAAGACGGACCGCCAGGATCATGCCGTCGATGAAGCCGATGGCGAGAATATCCTCGGCGGCGTGGAACTTCACCGAGGTCGCCATGATGTTGGCGCGGGTGCCGAGCTCGAGCGGCGCCTTGCCCATCGGTCCGTCCTTGCCCTGGAAAGGCCAGACGATCGCCGCCGGCGCGCCGGAAGAGGCGAGCCATTTGCCCTTGTTGGACCAGGACAGGGATTTCACCTTGGCGGGATAGCCCGTCATGCGCATGTGCCTGGCTTCGGCGCCTGGCTTGGCATCCAGCTTCCAGCCATGCAGGGCGTTTTCCTGCATGGTTGTCACGATGAACTGGCCGTCCGGCGAGAAGGTGACGCCGGTATGGGCGCCCTTCCATTCCAGATTGACCGGCGGCGCGCTCATGCCGATCCAGTGAAGCGACACGCCGTTGTAGCGGGCGACGGCGATGCGCAAGCCCTTGGGAGCGAAGGCGATGCCTTCGACCGTGCGTTCTTCCGGAAACTCCTTCGTCGTGCCGTCGGACAGCCGCACGAAGGTGCTCTTTCCATAGGAGTAGGCCACCGCACCCTGCGGACCGGCGGCAATCTGCCCGATCCATTTGCGCGGGACATCGGCCAGAACCGTCACACTGCCATCGGCCGCAATCCGCAGGACTTTACCGTCCTCGCCACCGGAAATCAGGCTGTCGCTATGGGGGTCGCGAATGCAGGTCAGCATGCCCCGATGTGCCTCGGTGACCTTGTCTCCACCTTCCAGGCGATGGATTGCGCCGGCGGCGCTGGCGAAGAAGGGGGTGTCCCCCAAAAATTCGACGGCCAGAACGTGGCCGTCGATATCAAGCGGAGCGACAGTCGGCATCAGGCAGACGCCTCGCAAGCCTTGAAGCTTGCTTCCAGCTTTTCGCGGTCGAGTTCGCGGCCGATGAAGACCAGGCGGCTCTCATGCTTTTCGCCATCCTTCCAGGCACGCTGATGGTCGCCCTCGATGATCATGTGCACGCCTTGGACGACATAGCGCTCCGGATCGTTCTTGAAGGCGATGATGCCTTTGAGGCGCAGGATGTTCGGCCCCTGAGTCTGCGTGATCTTCTGGATCCAGGGGAAGAAGCGCTCCGCATTCATCTCGCCGCCGCGCAGCGACACCGATTGCACGGTCACGTCGTGGATGGGCGAAGGGGCGTGGCTATGGTGGTCGTGGTCATGATCATGGTAGTGATGGTCGTGGCCATGATGGTGGTGATCATGGTCGTGATGGTCATGATCGCAATCCGGGCCGCAGACATTGTCGTCATGGCCGTGCTCGAGGAAATGCGGGTCGTTTTCGAGAGCCCGTTCCAGATTGAAGGCGCCCTGGTTCAGCACGCGGGCGAGGTCGACGCCGGAGCGGGTCGTCTTGTAGACGCGGGCGGCCGGGTTGATCGCGCGGACGATGTCCTCGATCTGGGCCAGCTCGGCCGGCGATACGAGATCGGACTTGTTGATGACGACAACGTCGGCAAAAGCGATCTGGTCTTCGGCCTCGCGGCTGTCCTTCAGGCGCAGCGGCAGGTGCTTGGCGTCGACAAGCGCAACGACGGCGTCGAGTTCGGTCTTGGCGCGGACGTCGTCGTCCATGAAAAAGGTCTGGGCGACGGGAACCGGATCGGCAAGGCCCGTCGTTTCGACGATAATGCCGTCAAAGCGGCCAGGGCGGCGCATCAGGCCCTCGACGACGCGGATGAGGTCGCCGCGCACCGTGCAGCAGACGCAGCCATTGTTCATCTCGTAGATTTCTTCATCCGACTCGACGATGAGGTCGTTGTCGATGCCGATCTCGCCGAACTCGTTGACGATGACGGCGTATTTCTTGCCGTGGTTTTCGGAGAGGATGCGATTGAGCAGCGTCGTCTTGCCGGCGCCGAGATAGCCGGTGAGAACTGTAACGGGAATGGGCTTTTGCGTGGCTGTTTCGGTCATGGGAGCCTCGAAATATGGAAGGTTGCCCCGGGGAGCGGACATTGATCGGGTTCCATATAAGGAGTTGGCAGCGTCAGTTCAAAGGCTTTTGTATGTTATAAGATCACATTAGGTTTGGGATCAGGAGATTGGGCCGCGTGGTCAGGTCAGCGTCGTCACATCGAAGCTGTCGACATCCTCAAGCAGTTCGACAAGCCCTTGCACCGCATGCGCAATCAGCCTTTCGCCTTTTTCCGCTGTGGCGGCGCCAGCATTGCCGGTGACACCCTGAGTGCTCAGATCGGACATCTTCCAGCCGAATGCATGCGGCCCATAGGCTCGCAAGTGCTTGAAGCGCTGCATATAGTCGGACTGCAGGGATGGGAAATCCGCAGCCTTCGACATATCGACTTTTTCAGGATGCAGGGCAAGCATGACAGAAGTCTCGATATCGCCGCCGTGAATGTCGATGGCCTTGTCATCAGGCGCGATCAGTCCGTTCGGAATGCCGAAGCGGGTCCAGCTGGTTGCCACCGCCAGCATGGCGAAGCGCACGCGCGCTTCCGTCGCGACGATGGTCATGAGCGGTGAGTTTCCGCCGTGGGCATTGAGCATGACGAGTTTGCGGATGCCGAGCCCGCTCATCCGCTCGGCGATGCCGAGCCAGCGGCAGATGGCTTCGTCGAAGGCCAGGGTCTTCGAACCGGCGACGTCCATATGCTCGACGGAGTAGCCGACAGGCTCGACGGCCAGGAAGGTGACGGGTAAGTTGGCGGGCAGGGCAACCTTCAGACGCGAGACGAAGCCTTCGGCGATCAGCGTGTCGGTCTCGAAGGGCAGATGCGGGCCGTGTTGCTCATAGGCGCCAAGCGGCAGCACGGCGATCCAGTTTGCCCGCTCCCGCGGCGTCAATGTCCCATCATTGTCGTCGAAACATGGCAAAGGATGCGCCATCTGAGGGTGTGCCTCTTGTTTATGTCAATAACCTGCGCAATGTCATAGCGTGATGGCGCATCGGCGAAAAGGTCAACGGAATCACGATGGGTAAGAAGAACAAGGTCGGGAAGAAAAGTAAGTCAGGTAAAAAGAAGGATCACCGCGACTACACGCTTGCCGATCTGTCGCCAGCATTGACGCAGGCGGCGCGGTCGATGCGTACGGTGATAACGCGGAGCCTTACGGCGAGCGGTCTTTATGCCGGGCAGGATGGCGTCATTCTCGCGCTCGCGGCAAGCGACGGCTTACCCGCCGGATCGCTGGCGCAGAAGCTCGGCGTCAAGGCGCCGACGATGACACGTACGATCGGCCGCATGGAGGCGCAGGGCTTCGTCGAGCGGCGGCCGGATGCCGAGGATGCCCGACTGACCAAGGTCTATCTTACCGAAACGGGGCGCAACAGCGTCAGCGAGATCGAAAGCTCGGCGGCCAGTTGTGACGAACTCGCTACACGCGGCTTCTCCGAGAAGGACATCCGCTCGCTTGTGCGCCTGCTCAAGGCGATCGAAAGCAATCTCCAGGCCGGCGATGACGACGAGGACGAAGACGAATTTTGAGAATCCCCGAGAATTCAAGTTGCACGACGTGATTAAACCTTTTAATTAAATATTTTAAATTCCGGAATCGCTAAACGACGGAATGTGAATATGGCTGCGTTTCACGGGGAGGGTGCGCGTGGCGCAAAAGATAAAGCTTTCGACGATTGCGGAAACGCTTGGCATTTCAACAGCAACGGTATCCTTAGCCTTACGCGACAGTCCGCTGGTCGCGACCAACACGCGCGAAAAGATCAAGGATCAGGCTCGCGCGCTGGGTTATATCTACAACCGTCGCGCGGCCAGTCTCAGGACATCGCGGTCCGGGATCATCGGCGTCGTCGTTCACGACATCATGAACCCCTTTTACGGGGAAATCCTCAAGGCGATCGAAAGCGAGCTCGACCGCAGCCGCCACACCTTCATCCTTTCCAACCATTATGATTCGGTCGAGAAGCAGCGGACCTTCATCGAGACGCTGCTGCAGCTCGGCGGCGACGGTGTCATCATGTCGCCGGCGATTGGAACGCCGCCCGAAGATTTCGAGCTGGCGGAAGAAAACGGCATGCCGGCCATCCTTGTGGCGCGCCAGATCGAGGCGCTGGATCTGCCGACCTTTCGCGGCGATGACAGCTACGGAATTTCGCTTGCGACCAATCACCTGATCAGCCTCGGTCATCGCACCATCGCCATGATCGGCGGCACGGACCAGACCTCGACCGGGCGCGACCGTTATCAGGGCTATGTCAATGCGCTGCGCAAGGCGGGCATCGAAGTCGATCCCGATCTGCGCATCCCGGGCGCGCGCTCCAAGCAGGGCGGTTTCGAGGCAGCCGTGCATTTCCTGTCGCTGCCGCAGAAGCCGACCGCGGCGGTCTGCTGGAACGATCTGGTCGCCATCGGCCTCATGAACGGCATTTCCCGCGCGGGTCTCGTGCCGGGACGGGACATCTCGGTTACCGGCTATGACGACCTGGAGGAGGCGGCGATCGCAACGCCTGCGCTGACCACCGTGTGGAACGGCCAGGCCGAGGTCGGAAGGCTTGCAGCCCGAGCACTTTTGGATAGGTTAGCGGGAAGCCATGAGCCGGATGGTATTCATCTTATCAAGCCGGAAATGCGCATCCGCCAGTCGACGACGCCCTACAAAGCTCGCCAGTAGCGCCGAACCGTTTCTCAAGAGGAAGATCCATGTCCGATAATCGCACTACCGTCCTCGTTCCGGGGAAGATACACCCGCGTGTTCTTGAAAGGCTTGGGAAGCAATTCGAGGTCGTCTCCGTCGATCGCACCGATGGGCCTCAGGTCGATGCGGACGTCGCGGCGCGTGTGCGCGGCATTGCGGTCGCCGGTGGCGTGAATGCCGCCTGGATCGATGCCTTTCCGCATCTCGAAGTCATCGCCAATTTCGGCGTCGGTTATGACGGCATCGACGTCAAGCATGCCGCCTCGAAGGGGATCGTCGTCACCAACACGCCCGATGTCCTGAACGATGAAGTTGCCGACACGGCGATCGCTCTTCTGCTGAACACGCTGCGGCAATTTCCGAAAGCGGAAAGCTGGCTGCGCGATGGGCGCTGGGTGAAGGATGGTGCCTTTCCGCTCTCGCCCTTCTCGATGAAGGGACGCCGAGTCGGCATTTACGGTCTCGGCCGCATCGGCATGGAGATCGCGAGAAGGCTTGAGCCGTTCAAGGTGAAGATCGGCTATCACACGCGCTCGCCGCGCGACTCGTTGCCCTACGACTACTATCCGACCCTGAAGGAGATGGCTCAATCGGTGGATACGCTGATCTCCATCGTGCCCAAGACGCCGGAAACGCATAAGGTGATCAATGCCGAGATCCTTTCGGCGCTTGGACCGCGAGGCGTGTTCATCAATGTCGGTCGCGGCTGGTCCGTCGACGACGACGCCCTGATCGCGGCACTCTGCAACGGAACGCTCGGCGCCGCCGGCCTCGACGTGTTTTACGACGAGCCTAACGTTCCGGCCGGCTATCTCACGCTGCCGAACGTTTCGCTATTGCCGCATGTGGCTTCCGCCTCTGTGCCAACACGCGACGCTATGGCCGATCTCGTCGCCGACAACATCATCGAGTGGTTCGAAAAGGGCAAGCCGCTGACGCCGGTGCCGGAAACTCCGGTCAAGCCGCGCGGCTGATCAAACGGCTTTTTGCTGATGAGAAGCGGCGACGAGCCGCTCCTTGCTCGCAGCATAGTCGCGCACGGCGTCGCCGAATGCCACAAAGAGCTTGCGCGACGGCGAGTCCGTTTCCGCCCAATATTCCGGATGCCATTGCACGCCGACGGCAAAGGCCTTCGCGCCGATGACGGAGACGGCTTCGATCGTGCCGTCTTCGGCCAGAGCCTCTACCTGCAGTCTCGGGGCCGTATCGGCAATCGCCTGGCGATGCAGCGAGTTGACCCGCACTTCGCCCGGGCCGACGACGCGGGCGATGCAGGAGCCTTCCTTGACGAAAACGCTCTGGCGGATGGAATACATCGTATCGCGATCGACATTCTGCGGCTTGCGATGGTCCCAGATGCCCGGCTGTTCGTGGATCTCGCTTGCAAGCGTGCCGCCGAGGGCGACGTTCAGTTCCTGAATGCCGCGGCAGATGGCAAGCATGGGAATGGCGCGATCGATGGCTCGGCGGATGAGCGGCAAAGATGTCGCATCGCGTGCCGGATCGAAAGGACCGTCGCTCTCAAGAGCCTCTTTGCCATAGAGCGATGGATGAACGTTGCTGGCAGAGCCGGAGACGAGCAGTCCGTCGACGCGGTCCAGAATGGCGTCCGCATCATTCTCTTCTTCCAGCGCCGGGACGATCAGCGCCATCAGTCCCGCAGCCTTGACGGTGGCCTGGACGTATTGTTGTTGCACCGCATGCCAGGTTGCGCCGTCGAACTCGCGGATATCTGCGGGAATGGCGATGATCGGTCTGGACATTCAAGGCTCCGGAAGATGCGAAACGATTATTCGTTGAGACCCCTGAATGATCATGATGTCAATCCGAGGGTGGATTATCCCGGCTGCAAATCTACGCGAAGAGCGCGCGGCCGGCAACGCGGAGCGGTTTCGATAAGGCTTTGTTTCCGTTCGTCATGAGGATGTACAGGAATCGCCATAATGCGATGCGAAAGCAAACTTGAAAGACCGTGTGCGGCGTGGTTAGTTCCATGCCTTGCGCCATGACCGGGAACGTCGTTCCCCAGCAATGCCGTCCGTATGGGAGATTTCAATGGATCGCCGTTCCTTCATCAGGCGGGCAGGAGCAGTTGGCGCGGGTGCTGCCGCCTCCGCGCTTGCGAGCCCGGCCCTGGCCCAGGAATATCCCAAGATCACCTGGAAGATGACATCGTCCTTTCCGAAGAGCCTGGATACGATCTACGGCGGTGCCGAGGATATCGCCGCGCATGTTTCCGACGCGACAAACGGCAATTTCGTCATCCAGACCTATGAAGCCGGCGAAATCGTGCCTGGCGCGCAGGCTGCCGATGCGGTGAGCGCCGGCACGGTCGATGCCGCGCACACCTGTTCCTATTATTTCTGGAACAAGGACCCGACCTACGCCATTGGCACGGCCATTCCCTTCGGCCTGAATGCCCGGCTTACCAATGCGTGGTTCTACCAGGGCGACGGCAACAAACTGATGAACGAGTTCTATGCCACGCAAGGCATAATGGGCCTCCCGGCCGGTAATACCGGGGCGCAGATGGGCGGCTGGTTCCGCAAGGAAATCAATACGCTGGATGATCTAAAGGGCTTGAAGATGCGCATCGCGGGCCTTGCGGGCAAGGTGATCGAGAAGATCGGCGTGATACCGCAGCAGGACATTGCCGTCAGTGGCGTTTACGATGCGCTGGACAAGGGCACGGTCGATGCCGCCGAATGGGTCGGCCCCTACGACGACCTGAAGCTCGGGCTGCAGAAGATCGCCAAATACTACTATTATCCCGGATGGTGGGAGGGCGGTGCTGTCGTGCACGCCTTCTTCAATCTGGAAAAATGGGGCGCGCTTCCGAAAAACTATCAGGCGATCCTGGCCGATGCCTGTGCCTTCGCCAACACCAACATGCTGGCGAAATATGATGTCAAGAACCCCCACGCGCTCAAGGATATCGTCCAGCAGGGCGTGACGCTTCGTCCTTTCAGCCAGGAGATCATGGAAGCTTGTTTTCAGGCGGCCAGCGGATTGTACGCCGATCTTTCAAAGTCGAACGCCTACTTCAAACGTATCTATGAGGATCAGGTAGCCTATAAAAAGGATGCCTATCTTTGGATGCAGCTCTCGGAATATACTTTCGATACGTTCATGATGATCCAGCAGCGGGCGGGCAAACTTTGATCGACGTTGTTTAAGCCTCGGTAATACTCTGCTTTTCATGAGTGACTTGAAACATATATCGCGGGTAGAGTAATCGTTAGGTGAATGCGCGAATACGATGTGGTGTGCAACTTTAAATCAGCGTAAGTTACCGGCATGATTGGTAAATTCGCCCGGATGCATCCTATTTGGGCAATCAAATTTTAAAACGTTTCACCTAGGGTGTCCGCCGCATCAGGGGAACTCTGAATGAAGCCTCCAAGCCCGGACACCGTACCGACAGATGTCTATCTGTCGTTCGTCAGTTCGCTTTTCGGAAACCGTAAAACGCTGTTTACGGGGGTGTTCGTTCACATCCTGACATACGTCATCGTTTTCCTGAGTACGCGTGCAAATATATATCTCGTTCTGTGCCTGGCTTTTGCCGCTGTCTTTGCGTTACGCATGTACTCCTTCTGGTTATTCGATGCCGCCGACAAGCACAGCTTCGCGCGTGCCGATATCGCTCGTTGGGAAACCCGCTATGTGATCGGTGCTGCGGCCACGGCGTCCATTCTCGGCATCGGCAGCGGCTATGCCATCCTGATCGTGCAGGATCCGCTGGCGGAATTCATCTGCATCGCGGTGACCATGGCGTCGATGGTGTCGATCGTCGGCCGCAACTATGGTTCCCAGAAAGCGATCGACCTCCAGACCCTGGCATGCTGCCTGCCGATCATCATCGCCTGCCTGATGTCGCAACAGCTCTATAAGGCGATCGTTTCCATCATGCTCGTTCCCTTCGGGTTGACGACGCGCGCGATGGCAAACGGCGTGCGCGAGTTTCTCTATAAGAATGTCATCGCGTCGCGGGAGATATCGCAGATTGCCGACCGGTTCGACACCGCGCTCAATAATATGACGCATGGTCTGTTCATGCTGGATGCCCATAACCGTATCCTCGTGGTCAATCGCAAGGCATGCGAACTCCTGAATTTCACACATCAGGAGCAGCTGAAGGATTGCGAATTCGACGTCGTGCTGCGGTATGGTGCGCGTCATGCATTCATCGACGGCTCCTTGCCTGGATTGATCCAGCGGCAGATGGCGCAACTCGTCAGCGGTTCGCTCTCGCGCACGCTCATTCAGTTCAATGAGGATCAGTTTCTGGAGTTTGCGGCCAGCCGTCGCGCCGACGGTGTCGTCATCCTGATCTTCGAGGATGTGACAGTGCGTATCCGGGCGGAGCGCAAGATCCTGCATATGGTGCGCTACGACCCACTGACGGGCTTGCCGAACCGTGAATATTTCGTCGAGCTGGTCAAGGAGCAGCTTGCCGCTCGCACCAGAGAAAGCCAGATCGGCATCCTGGTTCTCGATGTCGACGACTTTAAACATGTGAATGACACCAAGGGGCATGTGACCGGAGACCGTCTGCTGGTCGCCATCGCTGAGCGTCTGAAGGAGCTTGCCGGCACCACGGCGCTTGCCGCGCGTCTGGTGGGCGATCAGTTCGTGCTGTTTTTCCCGAATGAGGATGGCACGTCGGACGTGGGGAACTGCGTGCAGGCGTTGCATGCCGCGGTGACGGGCACTTACGATGTGGATGGCAACAGCTTTCGGATTTCCTTCAGCGGTGGTTACGTGACCATGTCGAGCCGCGAATTTCGCTCGGAGGAATGGCAGATCAAGGCCGACCTGGCGCTGTTCGATGCCAAGCTGCGGATGAAGGGTGGCTGCACCGCCTTCGAAGAGGAGATGGATGCGCGCTATGTCGAGCGGCAAAGGCTGAAGGAGGATCTGCGCGAGGCGGTGGAAGCCGGCCGCCTTCAGGCGGTGTATCAGCCCATGTTCACGCCGGATGGCTCCCGCATCGATTGCTGCGAAGCCCTGGCGCGATGGATTCATCCGGAGAAGGGCTCCATCCCTCCCAACATCTTCGTGCAGATCGCCGAGGAGATGGGCATCGTTGGCGGTATCACCCGCTTCATGATCAACCAGGCCTGTCGGGATTGCGTTTCATGGCCAGCGCCAGTGTCGGTGTCGGTCAACCTCTCGGCACAGGATCTGCGCAGCAACGATATCGTCGATATCGTCATGGATGCACTGGAAGCATCGGGGCTGGAGCCGTCGCGGTTGCATCTCGAAGTCACGGAAAGCTGCCTGATGGACGAGGTGGCGACAGTCCGGTCCATTCTTGCCGATCTGCGTGCCAGAGGCATCACGGTCGCCATCGATGATTTCGGAACGGGCTTCTCCAGCCTTAGCTATCTCGATTCGCTGCCCGTGGATGTCGTCAAGATCGATCGCTCCTTCGTCCGCGACATCACGACCGACAGCCGTCGTTTCAAGCTGCTGTGCGGCATCGTCGATCTCTCCCGCGCCCTCAGCCTCCACATCGTGATCGAGGGTGTGGAGACGCTCGAGCAACTGGCGCTAGTCGTTGAGAAGAACCTGGCCGACATCATCCAGGGTTATGTGTTCTCTGTTCCCGTGTCGCGCGAACAAGTCGTCGAGATGGTCGACAGCCTCAGCCGCCGGCAGCCGGCCCTGCGGCAGGACAATGTCGCGTGAGGCGGTCGAAGCTTTTCAGACCGCGTCGCTGAAGCACCTGCCCTGAAAGGCGCATAGTAACGACCGTGTCTCACCGCCCCGCCGGTGCATGCCATTCACGTCGTTCTTTCCACATCAGACCAGAGCTGACAGTCACCTGACTGCCTGCACGAATATCAGGCCTGTGCCTTCATAGGATGGTTCTGGTGGCCGCATGCGCACCTTCATGAATAGCAGTAATGCAATATTCAGAACCTGATCATATTCGAATCTATACCGGTATTCGTTGAAAAATTAACCTTTATGAACGAATAGTTAATGAAAATTTGAAACAAACATTGATCAATTTTTCTCTTAATACCAATAATGTTCCGTTAATCATAACGGAACATTAACCATGACTCATGTGAGTATTAAAGAAAGCGGCTTTGCCGGCAAGCTGATGGAGGTGCTCGATCACGTAGAATACCGCCGAATTGAAAGCAGCGAGGACATGGAGGATGTCGCGCGGCTGCGTTACAAGGCCTATAAGGCGCACGCAGTCTTGCCCGTGGCGGCCAAGAACCTGATCGACGACATAGACTTCGACGACCATGCCTATATCTTCGGCGTCTACTATTACGAGGAGCTGGTGAGCACGGTGCGGATACACCATGTCACGCCGGATCATCGCGTGTGCCAGTCAACCGGCATTTTCCCGGACGAAATTCATGCCTTCCTCGATGCCGGGATGACGTTGATCGACCCGGCACGCTTTGCCGTCGACCCCGATTTCGAGCTGGAATTGCCGGCCTTGCCCTATCTGACGCTGAGACCGGCGATCGTGGGTGCCATCTATTTCGACACCGACAGGGTGATGCAGCATATTCGTCCGGCGCATGCGGCCTTTTACAAGCGTGTGTTCTACGCCGATACGGTCGTTCCGCCCCGCATGACCAAGACCTATGGTTTCGAATTGACGCTTCTGGCATCTCGATCAAAGGAGATCCGCGGCAAGCTGATGCAGCGATATCCGTTCTTCGATTCCGAGCCCTGCGAGCGACGCATGATGTTTTCCCGCGGCGAGGATACCGGCTCGCCTCCCTTGACCATTCTGCCGACCGCGAGACTGGCAAGCGGCGTCCGGCGTGATATTCGCGGGCAATTCGGCTAGCCTGTGCACTGATGCGACCTTCTCGTGCATTGCATTTTTCGTCGCTTTGTGTAACCCCTCGGTAGAGGAAATTCGGCTGCGGCATCTCCTTGTCAGATGCCGTGGCTTTTGAGGACGAACTCCAACCGCCCGCCTGTTGTCGGGTCTTTCGGGAGGAGCGCATCGAGGGGAGATTTTTGAATGGCCGAACATAATACCGGACCCGCTGAAACCGGTGCTCCTATGGACTACAAGGAGCATGAGAAGACTTATAATCTTTTCCTCTCGAGCGCCCGGGTCGGATCTGCGATCATTGCCGCATTGTTGATCGCCATGGCGGCAGGCTTCTTCGGCCATGCCGGCTTCCTCGGTGGCGTCCTCATTTTCATCGTTCTTTCCATCGCCAGCATTATCCTGTTGCGCTGACATTCCAGCGCTGATCGACGCCGGGCCTATCTGGCTCGGGCCTTCCCGTAATTCTGCGGGCTGTCACGCCACCGCATTAGGGCGTGCGGCCGTTTGATGCGAGGTGTTGTCGTTGGGTAATTTGGTTTTCGTGGCCAAGGAAAGCGTGGCGGAGGAAGCGCGCGTCGCGGCGTCCGTCGAGACAGTGAAAAAGATGAGAAGCCTCGGCTTCGACGTCGTGATCGAAGCCGGTGCGGGCGCTTCCTCGCGCATTCCGGACCGCGAATACGAGGCCATCGGTGCGCGCATCGGCGCTGTGAAGGATGCCAAGCGGGCCGATGTCATTCTCAAGGTCAGGCGACCGACGAGCAAGGAGATGACCGGCTACAAGACCGGCGCGATCGTGATCGCCATCATGGATCCCTATGGCAACGAGGCGGCCCTTGTCGAGATGGCGCGCGCCGGGCTGACGAGCTTCGCCATGGAGCTGATGCCCCGCATCACGCGCGCGCAGTCGATGGACGTCCTGTCGTCGCAGGCAAACCTTGCCGGTTATCAGGCAGTCATCGAGGCTGCCGCCGTTTATGACCGAGCGTTGCCGATGATGATGACGGCGGCAGGTACGGTGCCGGCGGCAAAGGTCTTCGTCATGGGCGCCGGCGTTGCCGGTCTGCAGGCGATCGCGACGGCAAGGCGGCTGGGTGCTCTGGTGTCGGCCACCGACGTGCGTCCGGCAGCCAAGGAGCAGGTCGCCTCGCTCGGCGCGAAATTCATCGCTGTCGAGGACGAGGAGTTCAAGGCCGCCGAAACCGCCGGCGGCTACGCCAAGGAAATGTCCGGGGAATATCAGGCCAAGCAGGCAGCGCTGGTCGCGGATCACATCGCCAAGCAGGATATCGTCATCACAACAGCGCTTATCCCTGGACGTCCTGCCCCTCGGCTTGTCAGTCGCGACATGCTGAAGGCCATGCGCCCGGGTGCGGTCGCGGTCGATCTCGCCGTCGAACGCGGCGGCAATATCGAGGGCGTTGAATACGGCGCCGTGGCCGATGTCGAAGGCGTCAGGGTGGTCGGATATCCCAACATGGCCGGCCGGATCCCGGCGAGCGCGTCGGCTCTCTATGCCAAGAACCTCGTCACCTTCCTGGAAACGATGGTCGACAAGGACAGCAAGAGCCTCGGCCTCAATCGCGCCGACGAGTTGATCAAGGCGACGATGCTGACCGATGGCGGCGAAGTCGTGCACCCGAATTTCGTCGATCCCGACCAGCCGACGGTCAAGAAGGGAGATCTCTGAAATGGCCAGCCAAGCAATGGATCGGGCACTCCAGCAACTGAATGATGCCGTTACCGCCGTCATGACCGCTGCGGCACAAGCGCCTGAGGCGGCCAGCGCCGCAACCGGCGGGGCGATCGATCCCTTCGTCTTCCAGTTCGCGATCTTCGTGCTGGCGATCTTCGTCGGCTACTATGTGGTCTGGTCGGTGACGCCGGCCCTGCACACGCCGCTGATGGCGGTAACGAACGCCATCTCCTCCGTCATCGTCGTCGGCGCGCTGCTGGCGGTCGGTATTTCCGCCAGCGGATTGGCCACGGGCTTCGGCTTCGTGGCGCTGGTGCTCGTTTCGGTCAATATCGTCGGCGGCTTCCTTGTCACCCAGCGCATGCTGGCGATGTACAAGAAGAAAGACAAGTGAGGGCGGCATGCTGACCAATATCGCGGCTTTCCTCTATCTGGTTTCCGGCGTCCTGTTCGTTCTTGCGCTGCGCGGCCTTTCCCATCCGGCAACCAGCCGGCGCGGCAATCTGTACGGCATGATCGGCATGGGCATTGCCATAGTCACGACGTTGGTGCTGGCGACGCCGTCCTTCGGCGGCTTCGTGCTGATCGTTCTCGGCCTCGCCATCGGCGGCGGAGCGGGCGCCTACATTGCCCGCGTCATCCCGATGACCTCGATGCCGCAGCTCGTGGCCGGCTTCCACTCGCTGGTCGGCCTGGCGGCGGTTCTGGTGGCGGCGTCGGCGCTCTATACGCCGTCCTCCTTCGGCATCGGCAATATCGGATCCATCCACACCGAGGCCCGCATCGAAATGGCGATCGGTGTGGCCATCGGTGCCTTGACCTTTACCGGTTCGATCATCGCCTTCCTGAAGCTCGACGGGCGCATGTCCGGCAAGCCGATCCTGCTGCCATACCGGCACATCATCAATGCCGCCCTGCTTATCCTGATCGTGTTTTTCATCATCGGCCTTGCGGTAAGCGAAAGCCATTTCGATTTCTGGGCCGTCGTCGTCCTGTCGCTGGCGCTCGGCGTGCTCTTGATCGTGCCGATCGGCGGGGCGGACATGCCTGTTGTCGTGTCGATGCTGAATTCCTATTCCGGATGGGCGGCCGCCGGCATCGGCTTCACGCTCGGCAATCTGGCGCTCATCATCACCGGCGCGCTTGTGGGGTCCTCCGGGGCGATCCTGTCCTACATCATGTGCAAGGGCATGAACCGCTCCTTCGTCTCGGTCATTCTCGGCGGCTTCGGCGGTGAAAGCGTGTCGGGCGGCGCCGATAATTCCGACAAGACCGTCAAACTCGGCTCGGCTGAGGATGCAGCCTATCTCATGGCGAATGCCTCAAAGGTCATCATCGTGCCGGGATACGGCATGGCGGTTGCCCAGGCCCAGCATGCGCTGCGCGAGATGGCCGATCGCCTGAAGGCGCACGGCGTCGAAGTGAAATATGCTATCCATCCGGTCGCCGGACGGATGCCCGGCCATATGAACGTGCTGCTCGCCGAAGCAAACGTGCCCTATGACGAGGTGTTCGAGCTCGAGGACATCAATTCCGAATTTGCGCAGGCCGATGTCGCCTATGTCATCGGCGCCAACGACGTCACCAATCCGGCCGCGCGCGACGACAAGACCTCGCCGATCTACGGCATGCCGATCCTCGACGTCGACAAGGCCAAGACCTGCCTCTTCGTCAAGCGCTCCCTCGGCTCCGGCTATGCCGGCATCGACAATACCCTGTTCTACAAGGACGGGACGATGATGCTGCTTGGTGACGCCAAGAAGGTGACGGAAGAGATCGTCAAGGCGATGAACGAGTAACGTTCACACCCCATTCCCGATCGTAACCCGTTCTATGTTCGCTTGCGCTCCATCGTGGCGCGCGGGGCGGTGAGTATCCATACGAGGCCAGCGGGCCGGAAATCGATCTCGACATGACCGCTGAAGGATGCGGCGGCATGGGCTTTCGTGACCGTCGTGCCGAAGCCGGTCTCGGTCGGTGGTTTGACCGGCGGGCCGTCGCTTTCAGTCCAGACGAACCGGATCATCGGTCCGGTCTCACCTGGCTCGTTCGTCCATTCGATGGCAATCTTGCCCTCGGGGGCCGAGAGCGCTCCGTATTTTACCGAATTCGTTGCCAGCTCGTGCAGGATCAAGCCGAGATTCTGCACCGCTTCGGGCTTCAACAGGAAATCGTTGCCTTTTACGTCGAGCTGTTGCGGCCCTTGCAGGAAGGTCGCCAGATGGATGTCGATCACGCGGCGCAGCGAGACGCCGGACCATTGCTCGCTGGTCAGGACCTCTATCGAGCGCGCCAATCCTTCCAGCCGGTCGGCGACCGCGCGCTGGAAGGTATCGACGCTATCCGTCTGGCGTGCGAGCTGGCGGGTCATCGCCTGGGCGAGCGCCAGCAGGTTCTTGGTGCGGTGGACGAGCTCGTGCATGACGAAATGCAGCCGGTCCTCGGTGACGCTGCGGTCGAAGGACGCGTTGGAAAGCGCGACGGCCACCTGATTGGCCTCGACGACACTGCTGTCGATCGGCGACACGATCTCGCCCCGGCCCATGCGATCCGCCATGTCGGCGATGCTCTGTATGGTTATGCGTACCTGGCGCGCCAGGGCATAGACGGCGATCAGCGCGACCAGCAGCAATGTGACGCCGCCATAAATCAGGAAACGCCATGTGCTCATCAGCGATGCCTGTGCCGAGATGACAGGCCCCCACACGACCGCTTTCCATGACCAGCCGGAGATCTGCGCATAGCCGAGCAGCGAGTGCGGCAGGACCTTGTCATCCTGATAGACGCCGCTGGAAGCGATCAATTTGGGCAGAATATCCTTGTTGAATGTATCGCCGGGGGAAAGGATCGTCGGGCCGCCGGCGGCGACGACGTGGCCGGATTTGTCCAGGACCGCGGCCGACCAGCCCGGGGGGAGGGCTTCCGTCGTGATGAGCTTGGCGAGCTGATCCGCATCCTGGGTTATCGCCAATGCGGCGCCGGCCGGCGAATGATCGAGCGGGAGGGTGACGTTATAGACCCATCGACGGGCGTTCGGGCCTACGAAGACATCGGACGCCTCGATGCGTCCGGAGTCCAGCGCCGATTGCAGCGCGGCGATGTTGCCCGTCTTGCCAAGCGGCTTGCCGAGCGGCCAGCGTGTGTTCAACCGAAGTTGGCCATCCTTTTCCAGGAGCAGGACGAAAAGCGCATCGGTGCGCAACACCGTCTCCGTCCGGGTGAAAAAGGTCTCGATATCGTTGTGCTCCAACTCAGGCGAAGAGGAGAGCAGCCGCAGGGTCGTCGCCATATCCTGCAGTTGCCGATCGATCACGCGGGCCAAAGACTGGGCGTCCTGAACGGTGTCGCCTTTCAATGCATCGCGTTCATTGTTTTCGAGCTGGACCAAAAGCAGCGCGACGAAGGCGAGAATGGGCAAGGCAATCGCCAGTGCGATGGCGATCAGATAAGCCCCAATCGACGCCTTCGGGAAATGCAGCTTCCTCATGGTGCGATCAACCGATCGTACCTCGATGACGATCGGGAGCGCTTGCGGAAGCAAGAATAACGGTTCCGGTCATCATGCCAAGCGCCCCCATGCCTAGACCCTGAGCTACATACTCTCAGGGCACCCATGTTAGGGCTCGGCAAATTGCCTTGCAACATCTGAAAATTCATTGCCGTGAAATCGTAAATAATCCCGGGCGTTTACGGGGCGGTGATGCATCGTTGTGGTTGCGCGTCCGCGCCCCATCGTCCGCCTTAGGCGAAGCGCGATAGTCGGAAAGGGGAGAGTTCCGTAACCTCCTTGCCATCGAGGATTTCCTCCGCTGCCAGCAGCCCGACGAGCGGCGCGAGCGTGACGCCGGAATGAAGGACCGCAAGATAGAGCCCTGGCCTGGCGTCGACACCGCCGAGGATGGGCAGGCCGTCTTTCGGTGTCGGACGATAGCCGATGGTATGGAAATCGAGTTCCAACGCATCGCCTCCCTTCAATGCCGCCTTCACCTTGGCGAAAAGCTCGCCTGCGGCTTTCTGTGGATTGTCGCCGGGAGCGGTGCCGCCGAAATCACCGCCGGCAATAATCCGGCCTTCCATCGTCTGGCGCATGTGAAGTTCCGGAGCCATCACCAGGCCGTTCAGCAGTTTCGGCGTGGGGCGGGAATGAACGATCAGACCAGGCGGCGTTTCGAGCGGCACATGAATGCCGGCCGATGCGGCAATTGCTGCCGTGCCGGCGCCGGCGGCAAGAACGACATGATCGGCGTGCATCGGCCCTTCATTTGTCTCGACGCCGGCGATCCTGCCGTTCTCAGTCAATAGACTTGTCACCTCGACACCGTGCAGAAGCCCGGCGCCATGACGACCGGCGTCCTGCAGCAGCAGCTCGGCTGCAGCAACGGGCTCGACGGCGCCTTCCTCGGCGATATGCAACGCATAGTCGGGTGGGGTGGCGAGGTTCGGCTCGATCATGACGCTCGTCGCACGATTGACCGGCTGTATGCCATAGCCCCAACCATGATGTTGCGCGGCATAGGCATCCAGTGCGGCCTCCGGCATATCCCAGCACAATCCGCCACACCAGGACAGTGGCAGACCGGGCAGATCCGCCGCAAGCCGCGACCATTCGGCCATCGAGCGGTGACGGAAATGAAAATAGAACTCGGGATTGCCCCAGCTGGCATTGATCCAGGCGAAGGAATTCGGTGTTGCCTCGCCGCCAATCTTTTGCGCGATTGTCGTGACGGACGCACCCTTGCGCTGGAGATGCCAGGCGATGGAGGCGCCGATGATGCCAGCGCCGATAACGATGATTTTCTGGGGGGAGGGCATGTCGTGGTCTCGTTTGGATGGGGAGATATTCGAGACTAGGCGTTCGATGACGCAAAGAAAAGCCGCCGGACGAAGGATCGTCGGCGGCTCAACGTCTCATTGCTATGCGGCTATGTCAGGAGCCGGCGCCCACGCGCGCCAAGCCATCTCTGGCCGGCTGGTAGTTTGGATCAAGGTTGACGGCATGCTGGTAGGAACGGCGGGCTTTCGCCTTGTCGCCTTTGCGCTCGTAGACGAAGGCTTGGTTCGCCCAGGATTGGGCGACCTTGTTGTCAAGATCGATCGCATGGTTGAAGTCGGCGAAGGCGTTGTCGTCGTCGTTCTGTGCAAGATAGGAAATGCCGCGGCTGTTGTAGGGCTCGGGCGAGTTCGGGGACAGCGAGATCGCCTTGGAGAAATCGTCGATCGCCTTATCCTGCTGATTGCGCTTCTGATAGATCACGCCGCGGCCGTTGAAGGCACGGCCATCCGTCGTTCCCAAGCTGATCGCCTTGGAATAGTCGTTGAACGCGTCGTCGTCGCGACCTGACTGGCGATAGAGATTGCCCCGGCCGATATAGGCGACGTCGTAGTTGGAGTTGATCTGCAGCGCGGCATTGTAGTCCGCGACCGCTTCCGGCAGCTTGCCCATGTTGCGGTAGATAAGCGCGCGGTTGGCATAGGCCTGATAGAACTTCGGATTGAGCTGTATCGCCTGATTGAAGTCCGCAAGCGCGCGGCTGAAATCTCCGCCGCGGCCGTAGGCCGTACCGCGAACATTGTAGCCTTCCGGATCCTGTGGATTGGCATTGATGACCGAGGTCAGCGAAGCGATATTCTCCGAGGAGCCCTGCGCCTTGTCGATGCGGATCACGTTATCGGTGGAAGCAGTCTGGCAGCCGGATAGGCTGATTGCGGCAAGAATCGCCAAAGCTGGCAGTGCGGCGGCGCGCTTCGAAACAAAAAAGAGCAGGTTCGAAGTACGGAGCCGTTCGGTAGTCGTGATTGCCATTATCGGGTTCGCTTTCCCATGCGTCATATCAGGCTGTTCTGATCTAATCCGATTTGTACGCAGAATAAATCAAAAAGGCGGCGGCGAACGACTCGCCCCCGCCACACATACATCTGAAAACGTCGAAAAGACGACGATTAGCGTGCGACCAAGCCTTCACGCTGCGCGCGCTTGCGTGCCAGCTTGCGAACACGACGAACAGCTTCAGCCTTCTCACGAGCACGCTTCTGCGACGGCTTTTCGTAGTAGTCGCGCATCTTCATTTCGCGGAAAATGCCTTCGCGCTGCATCTTCTTCTTGAGAGCGCGGAGAGCCTGGTCGACATTGTTATCGCGGACAAGTACCTGCACGAGAATCACGTTCCTTTGGTTTGGTTAATGCCAGCGGCGACGGCGGCGCCAGGAGGCAAAAAAATAACGTTCGCGCAGCCGTAGCCTTGCGATTGGTTAGGCGAGATAGCAGATCGGTTTGTCAAAGTCTAGCCAGATCGTGAGTTTGCCGGGTAAAAAGCGGCTTGTCGAGTGCTGAATTGAGCCGGGAATATCTTCCTCGCCTCGTCGCGCCTATCGAATATGGAGTTGACTCGCAATGTTTTGCGACACTGACATGCTTGTGCGAAGATTCTGGATCACAGTCATTTGCGCGCCATGGCGATTGCCCGATCTCGGCCGCCGCCTGCGCACAAGGGGAATCGTTGCATGACTTTCATGACCTCGCTGCCGCCGGAAGGCCGATTGCGGCGTTGATGTTCGGCTTTGCGGTTCTTGTCGCAACGCTTGGGCCTGCTGGAGCCGGTGAGGTGCGTCTTGGAAACAATGTCCGCATCGGCGGTCACGATTTCTCGAATCAGACCTTCGACAGCAAGCATCGGGCGCGAATTCATCTTTACGATCGCAAGCCGCCGAAGGAAGGATGCGTCTGGCGTAGCGATGGCCGTGGTGGCCATGTAAAGATCTGCCATCTGCAGCGCAAATAAAGCTGCTAACAAACGATAAGTTGGCCGTTCGATCGCGTTCCAATTTTAACCGTGTCGAAAGCCGGTCCTGAATGCGTCGCAAAAGAGCCGTTGTGTCGGTTTTTGATTTGCGATCTGTATGACCCATAAAAGGGCGTCATGCCTGAAGGAGTTGAGGGCGAATGCGTAAATACTCGGTTTTTGCCGTGGCAAGGGAAGCGATGCGGGCTCACAAGGGCTGGGAGGCTCAATGGACCTCGCCGGAGCCGCGCAAGGAGTATGATGTCGTCATCATCGGCGCCGGCGGTCATGGCCTAGGCGCGGCCTATTATCTCGCCAAGGAGCACGGCATCACCAATGTCGCCGTTATCGAGAAGGGCTGGCTCGGCGGCGGCAATACCGGCCGCAACACGACCATCATCCGCTCGAACTATCTCTATGAAGAGAGCATGCACATCTACGAGCATTCGATGAAGCTCTGGGAAGGGCTGTCTCAGGATCTCAATTACAACGTCATGTATTCGCCCCGCGGCGTGATGATGCTGTCGCACAATGTGCACGACCAGCAATCGTTCAAACGGCATATCCACGCCAACCGGCTCTACGGCATCGACAATGAATGGCTGACGCCGGAGCAGGCCAAGGCCTTTTGTCCGCCGCTCGATATTTCCAGCACCGCGCGTTACCCCATCAATGGCGCCGCCCTGCAGCGTCGCGGCGGCACGGCGCGGCACGATGCGGTCGCCTGGGGTTTTGCCCGCGCGGCGTCGGATCGCGGCGTGCATATCATCCAGAATTGCGAAGTGACCGGCATCCGCCGCGGGCCGGACGGCCGCGTGACCGGTGTCGACACGAGCAAGGGCTTCATCGGTGCCAAGAAGATCGGCGTTTCCGCAGCCGGTCATACCACTGTTGTCATGCAGATGGCGGGCGTGCGTGTGCCGCTGCAGTCGAGCCCATTGCAGGCGCTGGTCTCCGAGCCGCTGAAGCCGATCTTCCCCTGCGTCGTCATGTCGAACACGGTGCATGCCTATATCTCGCAGTCCGACAAGGGCGAGCTCGTTATCGGCGCCGGCACGGATCAGTATAATTCCTACAGCCAGACCGGCGGCCTGCAGATCATCACCCACACGCTGGATGCGATCTGCGAACTCTTCCCGATGTTCCGGCGCGTGAAGATGATGCGCTCCTGGGGCGGCATTGTCGACAACACGCCGGATCGTTCGGCAATCCAGTCGAAGACACCGGTGCCGGGGCTCTATGTCAACTGCGGCTGGGGCACGGGCGGCTTCAAGGCAACGCCGGGTTCGGCCAATCTGTTTGCGCATCTGATTGCCCGCGACGAGCCGCACAAATTCAATGCCGGGCTTAATCTGGATCGTTTCCGCACTGGCCGATTGATCGACGAGGCGGCAGCGGCTGCCGTGGCGCATTGATGCTGGCGGCGGTCGGGATCGTTCTTGCGGCGGGATTTTCGCTTCCGGCAGGGACGATCGTGACCAAGGTCAGCGATCTCTTTCCGGGGGCCGGGGATGTTCGCATGCAGGTGATCCACAAGGCACAGGACGAAGCGGATTGGCCGTTCGTGGCCGAAAGCGGCGTGCTTGCCTGCGTCAAGGTGCTGAACAAGCCGGCCGTTTATTTCGTGCCGGAACAGACGCCGGCGGCCACGAGGGCTTTCGAAGTCGACACGGATCTGCTGGGCATGAGTCTGATCAATCTGGGGATGACCAACGTGCTGAAACCCTACGGGTCGCTGGAGGCGCTGCTGAAGCGCATAACACCTTTCGTCACCATGGGACGGCAGCTTTGCGCGCAGCCACCCGGTACAAGCCTTTCCGGCTCCGAGCTTTAACACAGGTAGAAAACGATGCTGCTGATTTACTGCCCCTATTGCGAGGAAGAGCGTTCGGAACTCGAATTCCGCAACGCCGGCGACGCGCATATCGTGCGGCCGGCCAATATCGCCGGAATCTCTGACGAGGAATTCGAGGAATATTTCTTCCTGCGCGACAATCCGAAGGGCCTGATCTTCGAACGCTGGCGGCATATCCATGGCTGCGGCCGCTTCTTCAACGCGGCGCGCGACACGGTGAGCGACCATTTCTACCGCACCTACAAGGCCGGCGAGCCGAAGCCGGATCCTTCAACGCTTCTGCCGGGCGCATCCGAGCCGATAGCCCCGAGCCAGAGCGAACAAGAACAGACGGCACAAAAAGAGGGATTTGCTGAATGAGCGGCGCCAATCGTATTGCGGGCAAGGGGCGTCTGACGCCCGCCAGAACCGCCCGCTTCACCTTTGACGGCAAAAGCTACACGGCGCTCGAAGGCGACACCGTCGCCTCCGCCCTGCTTGCCAATGGCGTTCATCTCGTCGGCCGCTCGTTCAAGTATCATCGCCCGCGCGGCATCCTGTCGGCCGGAGCCGAGGAGCCGAATGCGCTGCTCGACATCTCCCGCGATGCGGCCCGGCGCCAGCCGAACGTCCGCGCCAGCGTGCAGGAGGTGTTCGACGGCATGAAGGCGCAGTCGCAGAACCGTTGGCCATCGCTCGCCTTCGATATCGGCGGCGTCAACAATTTGATGTCGCCCTTCTTTGCCGCTGGCTTCTACTACAAGACCTTCATGTGGCCGAAGGCGGCCTGGAAGCACATTTACGAACCCTTCATCCGTCGCGCCGCCGGCCTTGGCGTCGCGCCGACGGAAGAAGATCCAGATCACTATGCCAGCCGTTTTGCCCATTGCGACGTGCTGGTCGTCGGCGCCGGTATTTCCGGCCTGTCGGCGGCATTGGCCGCTGCCGAAACCGGCGCGAAGGTCATTCTCTGTGATGAGCAGGCGGAAACAGGCGGCGCGCTGCGCTTCGATACCGGCGTCAAGATCGACGGCGTCGAGGGCTATGCCTGGGCGCAGGAGATTGTTGCCAGGCTGAAGGCGATGCCGAATGTCGAGGTGCTGACCCGCACGACGGCCTTCGGCTACTACAATCACAATTTCTTCGGGCTTGCCGAGCGGGTGACCGATCATCTGGCGAAGCCGGGCCGCAACCTGCCGCGCGAGCGCCTGTGGCAGGTCCGCGCCAAGCGCGTCGTCCTGGCGACGGGCGCGATCGAACGCCACATGGTGTTCCCGAACAACGACCGGCCGGGCATCATGCTGGCATCGGCCGCGCGCGCCTTTCTCAACCATTATGGCGTCGCCGTCGGTGCCAAGATCGGCGTCTATACCGCGCATGATTCGGCCTACGAAGCCGCCTTCGATCTCAAGCGCGCCGGTGTCTCAGTCGTTGCCATCGTCGATAGCCGGGTGCGGCCGGGCGAGGCAGTCGTTGCCGAGGCAAAGCGGCTCGGTATCGAGGTCATGGCCGATTATGCTGTTGTCGATACGGCCGGCAAGCTGCGGGTCTCGTCCATGACCGTTGCGCGCAATGGCAGCTCCAGCTCTCGCAAGATCGCCGTGGATGCGCTGCTGGTTTCGGCCGGCTGGACGCCGTCGGTGCATCTGTTCTCGCAATCGCGCGGCAAGCTGAAGTTCGATGCGGAGAAGCAGCGTTTCCTGCCGGGCACCTATGTCCAGGATTGTCTTTCCGTCGGCGCATGCAACGGCACCGACGGGCTGCAGGCGGCGATCGAGGAATCGCTTGCCGCCGGCGAGCTCATGGCGCGCGCAGCCGGAGCAAGCGGCGGTGAAAAGATCCAGCTCCAGGCGGAGCAGGCTTTCGAATGGACCGGTGGCATGATCGGCGCTGCCGAGGGCGCAGGACCGGACACCAATGCCAAGGCCTTCGTCGATTTTCAGCACGACGTCTGCGCCAAGGATATCCGCCTTGCCGTGCGCGAGGGCATGCATTCCATCGAGCATATCAAGCGCTTCACCACCAACGGCATGGCGTCCGACCAGGGCAAGCTTTCCAATATGCACGGGCTGGCGATCGCCGCCGAAATGCTTGGCAAGGATATCCCGCAGGTGGGTCTCACCACCTTCCGCGCGCCCTATACGCCGGTCACCTATGGCACGCTGATCAGCCATTCGCGCGGGTCGCTCTTCGATCCCGCCCGCAAGACGCCGATGCATGCCTGGGAAGAGGCGCATGGCGCCATCTTCGAGGATGTCGGCAACTGGAAGCGCGCGTGGTTCTATCCGCGCGCCGGAGAAACCATGCATCAGGCCGTCGACCGCGAATGCCGCACGGCGCGCGAAGTGGCCGGCGTGTTCGATGCCTCGACGCTCGGCAAGATCGAGGTGGTCGGGCCGGATGCGGCGGAGTTCCTGAACCTGATCTACACCAACGCCTGGGACACGCTGAAGCCCGGCCGCTGCCGCTACGGCATCATGCTGCGCGAGGACGGTTTCGTCTATGACGACGGCGTCGTCGGACGTCTGGCAGACGACCGCTTCCACGTGACCACCACAACCGGCGGCGCACCGCGTGTGCTGCATCACATGGAAGACTATCTCCAGACGGAATTCCCGCATCTGAAAGTCTGGCTGACGTCGACGACCGAACAATGGGCTGTCATTGCCGTGCAGGGTCCGAAGGCGCGCGAGATCATCGAGCCGCTGGTCGAGGGGCTGGATCTTTCCAATGAGGCGTTCCCGCATATGAGCGTGGCCGAGTGCAAGGTGTGCGGCGTGCCGGCGCGGCTGTTCCGCGTCTCGTTTACCGGCGAGGTCGGCTATGAAATCAACGTGCCGGCCGATTACGGCCAGTCGGTTCTCGAAGCCGTCTGGGCGCGGGCCGAGCCGCTGGGCGCCTGCGCCTATGGCACCGAGACCATGCACATACTGCGCGCCGAAAAGGGCTATATCATCGTCGGTCAGGATACCGACGGCACGGTGACGCCAGACGATGCCGGTCTCTCATGGGCCGTCTCCAAGAAGAAGACGGATTTCGTCGGCATCCGCGGCCTGAAGCGGCCTGATCTCATCAAGGACGGCCGCAAGCAGCTCGTCGGCCTCGTCACTCGCGATCCGAAGGTGGTGCTGGAGGAAGGCGCGCAGATTGTCGCCGATCCCAATGAGCAGAAGCCGATGACCATGCTCGGACATGTCACTTCAGCCTACTGGTCGGAAAATCTCGGCCGCTCCATCGCCTTCGCTTTGGTCGCCGGCGGCCGCGATCGCCTGGGCAAGACGCTCTATGTGCCGATGCCCGACAAGACGATATCAGTCGAGGTGACGGATCTGGTGTTCTTTGACAAGGAAGGAGGCCGGATCAATGGTTGATCTTGCAACCCGTAAACTGCCGCTCGCCGGCCGCCACGGCGGTTCCGCCACCGTCAGGCTGACGCCTGCCGCGCCCGCAAGCCGCATTTCGCTGCGCGCGCCGAGCGATTCCATCGGCGGCCTTTCGCAGGCGCTCGGCCTGCAAATGCCGAACCGGCCGAAGACCTCTGCCAGCGCCAACGGCCGTCATGCCCTTTGGCTTGGCCCGGACGAATGGCTCGTCATCGATGAGAACGGCGCCGATCTGGTCGGCCTTGCGGCCTCGGCCGGCGTGCTGCACTCGGCAGTCGATGTCTCGCATCGCAATACCGCCGTGATCGTGTCCGGCCCCGGCGCGGAAGCAACGCTTTCGGGCGGCTGCCCGCAGGATCTTTCGCTGCAGGCTTTCCCGGTCGGCGCCTGCTCGCGCACGCTGTTTGGCAAGGTCGAAGTCGTGCTGCTGCGGCTCGACGAGGAAACGTTCCGCGTCGAGGTCTGGCGCTCCTTCTCTGACTATGCCTTCGGCCTTCTGGCCGAAGCGGCGGAGGATGCGAGCCTTTAATGGCTCCGCATCCGGGCTGGTCAGGCTTCTTCCGGCCGATCTTTCGGATCGAACTGCGATATGGTTGTCCATGTCGCAGTGAGGGCCGGCTTGCGTTCGTTCTCGATTTCGACCGTCACATCATAGGTTAGCATCAGCATATTGGCGCCGCGCAGCCGGGTTTCGGCGAGCATGAAACGGCCGCGCACGCGCGCGCCGCATTTGACCGGCGACATGAAACGGATCTTCTCGAAGCCGTAGTTGATGCCCATGGTCTGCTCGCGGATCTTGGGCAGGGCGCTGTAGTTCAGCGCCGAGAATAGCGAGAGCGTCAGAAAGCCATGCGCGATGGTGCCGCCATAGGACGTTTCCGCCTTGGCGCGCTCGGGATCGACGTGGATGAACTGGTGATCGTGCGTCGCGTCGGCGAAGGTATCGATCATGGTCTGGTCGACCGCGAGCCAATCGGAGATGCCTATCTCCGTTCCCACACGTTTCATAATTTCAACAAGCGAGATATCGCCGGGCATTCCATCCTCGTCAGTCTAAGGGGTCAATGGCCCTTTCTGGCGAATTGGGACAGAAAGTGCAACCGGGTCAAAATTCGACGAAGAAACTGACGGAGCGGGCGGGGATCGTGATCTGCTCGCCGGCTAATGGTTCACCCGACGGGCTTAACAGCGACCAACCGCCTTTTTCGGATGGTGGCAGCGTGGCGTGGAGTTCGTCGGCTGCGCGATTGAGGAGGATGGCGAGTCGCACTGGCCGACCGGCTTCTTGGTCTTGCGTCTCGATTGCCATGCCCAGCACGTCGGCTGCCGGTGCATCCCAGTCCGGCACGGACATCGGCGTACCCGCGGCGGAAAACCAGAGGATGTCGCCGTCTCCCTTGAAGAAGTCCATATCGCTGAAGGCGCTGAAGCGGCGGCGCAGGCCAGCAAGCCACGCCGTATGGCCGATCAGATCCTCATCGAGGGCTGACCAGTCCATCCAGGTGATGGCATTGTCCTGGCAATAGGCATTGTTGTTGCCTTGCTGGCTGCGACCGCCTTCGTCGCCGGCCGTCAGCATGATCGTGCCGCGCGTGGCAAAGAGCGTCGAAAGCATCGCTTCGATGTCGGCGCGGCGCTTGTTCTGGATGGTCTGGTCGTCCGTCTTGCCTTCGGCGCCGTTGTTCCACGAGAAATTCTCGTTGTGGCCGTCGCGGTTGTTCTCGCCGTTGGCTTCATTGTGCTTTTCGGCATAGGAGACGAGGTCCATCAGCGTGAAGCCGTCATGGGCGGCGAGGAAGTTGACGCTGCGCGTCTGCGTGCGGCCGTCGCGGCCGAAGATGGAGGAGGAGCCGGCAAGGATCGTCGCCAGATCGCCGATCCTGCTGTCACCGCGCCAGAAGCGGCGGAGATCATCGCGGGCGCGGTCGTTCCATTCGAGAAAAGGTGCTGGAAAATTCCCCAGCTGATAACCGCCGGGACCAATGTCCCAGGGTTCGGCGATGAGGATGCGATCCTGAAGTACGTCATCCGCCAGCATGGTGCGCAGTGTCATGCTTTCGGGATCGAACCCCTTGGTGCCGCGCCCGATCACCGTGGCAAGGTCGAAGCGGAAACCGTCGATACCGGCGTGCTGGACGAAATGGCGGAGGCTGTCGATGATGAGCTTGCGCGTCGCCGGCTGGTCGCAGGCGACGGTATTGCCGGTGCCTGTGTCGTTGACCAGCGTGCCGGGCTGATCCGGCAGATGACGGAAATAGGTTGGGTTGTCGAGGCCGCGCAGCGATAGCGTCGGCCCCTGGCGATCGCTTTCGCCCGTGTGGTTGAAGACGAGATCGAGGATGACTGCGATCCCCTCGGCATGGAGGGCCGCGACCGTCTCGCGCAACTCCGTGATACCGCCGGGCACGAGACGCGGGTCGAGCGCCATGAAGGCGACAGGATTGTAGCCCCAGCCGTTGGTGAGGCCGAGCGGCGGCAGGTGCCGTTCGTCGATCCAGGCGGTGATCGGCATCAGCTCGATGGCGTTCACCTGGAGGCGCTTGAGATGGGCGATGATGGAGGGATGGGCGAGGGCGCCGAGCGTGCCGCGCTTTTCCACCGGCACGTCCGGATGCAGCATGGTGAACGGCTTGACGGCGATCTCGTAGATCAGGCCGCCCGGCTGAAACAGCGGCTTGGCCGGGGCAACAGTGACATCGCGTGAGACGATCGCCTTCGGCATGAGATCCTGCGTGTCTTCGCCGAAAGTTACGAGGCGCGGATCGTATCGGAACGGCCGGTCGATCTCCTTGGCATAGGGATCGATCAGCAGTTTGGACAAATCGAACCACAAGCCTTGGTCGGGATCGTATGTGCCATGGGCGCGCAGGCCATAGCGCATGCCCTCCTTGGCACCCTTGACGAAAAGGCGATGCTCGTCGCCGTCGCGGGTCAATGGCAGGCGCGAGATTTCCTTCTTGCCCTCGGCATCGAACAGGCAAAATTCGATCTGTTCGGCATGTCTGGACCAGACGGCAAATTCAACGCCCGTTTCGGTGAGGGTAGCGCCAAGGCAGCGGATTGTCGGCTCTGACATGTCTGGCGGGCTTTCCGGATCGCTAGAGATGGTTCCCTCTCCCTGCTTGCGGGGAGAGCTGGGGTGAGGGGCAGAGCGTCCGGCAAGTTCTGCGTTCGCGGCGAATTTTGAGAAGGCCCCTCATCCGACCAGTCGCCGCTTCACTTCATTCGGCGGCTCCCAGCCACCTTCTCCCCGCAAATGTGGGGGAGAAGGGCTTAATCCGTAGGTTCAGGTGATAACAGTCGGGGCGTCGCGGCCGGTGCGGCCCTTGATGTCAGCGATTTCCTGGGCTGCGGTGATGAGGTCTGCGAGCGCTTCCTGCGTCTCGATGTTGTGACGGGTCGGATCGGGCTCGTAGCGTTCGATGTAGACGCGCAGGGTCGCGCCCGTCGTGCCGGTGCCGGAGAGGCGGAAGACGACGCGGGAGCCGCCCTCGAACAGGATGCGGATGCCCTGATGCTGGCTGACGGACTTATCGACCGGATCGTGATAGGCGAAGTCGTCGGCGGCGGAAACAGTAAGATCGCCATACTTCGTGCCCGGCAGGGTCGGCAGCTTCTCCCGCAGCGCGGCAATCAGGCCGTTGGCGGCATCGGTGTCGACGCCTTCATAGTCGTGGCGGGAATAATAGTTGCGGCCGTAGGTGGCCCAATGCTGCGTGACGATATCGACGACGCTTTCGCCGCGCACGGCGAGAATGTTGAGCCAGAGCAGCACAGCCCAAAGGCCGTCCTTTTCGCGAACGTGGTTGGAGCCGGTGCCCGAGCTTTCCTCGCCGCAGATCGTCGCCATGCCGGCATCGAGCAGGTTGCCGAAGAATTTCCAGCCGGTCGGGGTTTCGTACATGCCAATGCCGCGCTTTTCGGCGACGCGGTCGGCAGCACCGCTGGTCGGCATGGAGCGGGCGATACCGGCGATGCCGTGCGAATAACCGGGCGCGAGGTTGGCGTTGGCCGCGAGGATCGCCAGACTGTCCGACGGCGTGACGTAGATGCCCTTGCCGATGATCAGGTTACGGTCGCCGTCGCCGTCCGATGCCGCGCCGAAGTCGGGCGCATCGTCGCCCATCATCTCGTCGTAGAGCTCCTTGCAGTAGACGAGGTTCGGGTCCGGGTGATGGCCGCCGAAGTCGGGCAGCGGCAGGAAGTTGCGCACCGATCCATCGGGCGCGCCGAGGCGGATCTCGAAGATTTCCTTGGCATAGGGCCCGGTGACCGCGCTCATCGCATCGAAGCAGAGGCGGAAGCCGAGGCTGATCAGGTTGCGGATGGCGCCGAAATCGAACAGCTCCTCCATCAGGGCAGCGTAGTCTTCGACGGGGTCGATGACAGAAACGATCATGCCGCCGATATCTTCGCGGGCGATGCGGTCGAGATTGATGTCCGGAAAATCCGATATCTTGTAGCTGTCGATGACCTTGGAACGCTCGTAAATGGCGTCCGTGATCTTTTCCGGCGCCGGGCCGCCATTGCCGATATTGTACTTGATGCCGAAATCTTCGGTCGGGCCACCGGGATTGTGGCTGGCCGACAATATGATGCCGCCGAACGCCTTGTACTTGCGGATGATGTGCGAGGCAGCGGGCGTCGAGAGGATGCCGCCCTTGCCGACCATCACTTTGCCGAAGCCGTTTGCGGCGGCCATCTTGATGGCCTTCTGAATGACGTCGCGATTGTAGTAACGGCCGTCGCCGCCGATGACCAGGCACTTGCCCTGATAGCCTTCGAGCGAATCGAAAATCGATTGAATGAAGTTTTCCGCGTAATTCGGCCGCTGGAATTCGGGAACCTTCTTTCGCAGGCCCGAGGTGCCGGGTTTCTGATCCGCGTAGGGGGTGGTGGATACGGTTTTAATCATCGGGTTAAGCGCCTCTCGAGACAAGACTGGAGTAGAGAGCGGCGTAGCGTTCTGCGCTTCTGCCCCAGGATACGTCGGATTTCATGCCCTGCTTTTGCATCTGCGTCCAGACCTTTCGATCCTGGAAAAGGTGCATGGCACGGCGCATGGCTTGCAGCAGCCCTCCGGCAGTGACGGGCGAAAACTGAATGCCGGTCGCGACTTTGGCCTGCAGCGCGGCGTGGTTGGCGTCGATAATGGTATCGTTGAGCCCGCCCGTACGCGCGACAATCGGCAGACAGCCATAGCGTAAGCCATAAAGCTGCGTGAGGCCACAGGGTTCGAAACGCGAGGGGATGATAATCGCGTCGCAACCGCCCTGCATGATATGCGACATCGGCTCGTTATAGCCGGCCGAAACCCCGACGCGGCCGCGATGGCGGCCGGCTGCGGCGAACAACGCGCCTTCCAGCGCCGCATCACCGGCGCCCAGGATGGCGAGCTTGCCGCCCATGTGAACGATCTCGCTGGCGACGCCGGCCAGAAGATCCATGCCCTTCTGCCAGGTGAGGCGGCTGACGACGCAGAAGATCGGCCCATCATCGTGGTCGAGCCCGAAGTATTCGATGACGCGCTCGCGGTTGACAGCGCGGTCCTTGAGTGTCGCGGCGCTATAGGTCTGCGCGATCATCGCGTCGGTCGCAGGGTTCCAGATGTCGTCGTCGATGCCGTTGACGATGCCGTGGAGGCTGTTCGCCCTGCTGGCGATGACGCCCTCAAGACCCATGCCGAATTCCGGCGTCAGGATTTCCTCGGCATAAGACGGGCTGACGGTGGTCAGCGCATGGGCCGTCTGCAGGCCGCCCTTTAGGAAGCCGACATCGCCGTAATATTCGACGCCCTCCATGGAAAAGGCGTGCGCCGGCAAGCGCAGGCCGGGGAAGATGCCGGGGCCGAATTGACCCTGAAAGGCAATGTTGTGGATCGTGAGCACACTCGGCAGTTCCGGCGTCGGATAGTAGCGCATGTAGACCGGCACCAGGGCGGATTGCCAGTCATGGGCATGCACCAGATCCGGCTGCCAGCCGGGCAATCGGCCGGCGGCGATTTCCGCGCCGGCCAGCGACAAGGCGGCGAAACGCCGCCAGTTGTCAGGGTAATCCCTTGCCGTGGCATCGACATAGGGTCCGCCGGTGCGGCTGTAGTAGGCCGGCGCATCGAGCACGAGGAAGGAAATGCCGCCATGCTCGACTTCCAGCACGGTCGCCTGTTCGCCGAGCAGATCGGTGAATTCAAGGCGAACCACTGGGTTGCGAATGGCTTTCATCACCGCGGGATAGCCCGGGATGAGGGTCCTGGTTTCGACACCATAGGGTCTCAGTGCAATGGGCAGGGCGCCGGCCACATCGGCCAGGCCCCCCGTCTTGATCAGGGGGAAAACCTCGGATGCAACCGAAAGGACCTTCATGCCTCAGATATCCAGCTTGTCGATCATCGTCTGGGTGATCAGGCAGATACCACTTTCCGTGCGGCGCCAGCGCTTGGCGTCCAGTTCCGGATCCTCGCCGACGATCAGGCCCTCCGGAATGGTGACGCCATGGTCGATAACGACATTCTTGAGCTGCGCTCGGCGGCCGACCTTGACGCTCGGCAGCACCACGGCTCCCTCCAGCTTGGAGTAGGAGTTGGCGCGCACGCCGGTGAACAGCAGGCTGTTGTAGAGACTCGCGCCTGAAATGATGCAGTCGCCGGCGACAACGGAGGAAACAGCCGAACCGCGGCGGTCCTCGTCGTCATGGACGAATTTGGCCGGCGGGCTGATTTCCGCATAGGTCCAGATCGGCCAGGACTTGTCATAGATGTCGAGCTCAGGAACTACGGCGGTCAGGTCGATATTGGCCTGCCAGTAGGCGTCGATCGTGCCGACGTCGCGCCAATAGGCCTCGCGCTCGAAATCAGAGCGGACGCAGGATTGCGCGAAGCGGTGCGCGACGGCTTTGCCGTTCTTGACGATGTAGGGAATGATGTCCTTGCCGAAGTCGCGGCTGGAGTTGGGGTCGGCGGCATCACGTTTCAGGCATTCGATCAGGAACTTCGTGTGGAAGACGTAGATGCCCATCGAGGCCAGCGCGAAATCCGGATTGCCGGGGATGCCGGGCGGATCAGCGGGCTTCTCGACAAAGTCGATAATCTGGTCTTTTTCGTCGACGTGCATGACGCCGAAGCCGACGGCTTCCATGCGGGGCACTTCGAGGCAGCCGATGGTGACATCAGCGCCAGAATCGACGTGCTGCTGCAGCATCCATTCATAGTCCATCTTGTAGATGTGGTCGCCGGCGAGGATGACCATGTATTCCGGGCCATAAGGCTCGATGATGTCGATGTTCTGGTAGACCGCGTCGGCCGTGCCTTCATACCACTGCGTTTCCGACACGCGCTGCGAGGCGGGCAGGATATCGAAGCTTTCATTTCGCTCGGGCCGGAAGAAGTTCCAGCCGCGCTGCATATGGCGGATCAGCGAGTGCGCCTTGTACTGGGTGGCGACACCGATGCGGCGGATACCGGAGTTGAGTGCGTTGGACAGGGCGAAATCGATGATTCGGGTCTTGCCGCCGAAGTAGACGGCCGGCTTCGCACGGCGGTCGGTGAGTTCCTTCAATCGGCTGCCTCGACCCCCGGCAAGAACGTAGGCCATGGCGTCGCGTGCCAGCGGCTGGAAACGTTTTTCTACCATTTTATTCCTCCCTGTCGGTAATGATCTCAAAATTCCGGTTCGAGCATGATGGTCGCCAACGGAGGCAGCGTTATCGTCGCCTGTACGCCTCCGCCCGCGTTGACGGCCTGGACACGCCCGCCGTTCCCCTTGCCGCTGCCGCCATAAATGTCGGCATCGGTGTTCAGTATTTCACGCCACCGCCCCTCCGCCGGCAAGCGCAACGTATAATTCTCGCGGTAAACTGGCGTAAAATTGGTGATGACCGCAACCGGTTTTTCACCGGGTGCCTTGCGCAGCCAGGCGAAGACCGAATTCTCGAAATCATCGACGATCAGCCATTCGAAGCCATCGCCCTCGCAGTCGCGGGCATGCAATGCCGGTTTGCTGCGATAGGTGAAGTTGAGATCACGCACGAGGCGCCGCATGCCTTCATGCATGCGATATTGCAGCAGGTTCCAATCCAGCGCCCGCTCTTCGCTCCACTCGCTCCACTGTGCGAATTCCTGACCCATGAAGAGCAGCTTCTTGCCGGGATAGCCCCACATGAAGGCATAGAAGGCACGCAGGTTGGCGAATTTCTGCCAGTCGTCGCCGGCCATCTTGGCAATCAGCGATCCCTTGCCGTGCACCACTTCGTCATGGGAGAGCGGCAGGACGAAGTTTTCCGAGAAGGCATAGATCAGGCCGAAGGTCAGCTCATTGTGGTGGTACTTGCGGTGCACGGCCTCGCGGGAGAGATAGCTCAGCGTGTCGTGCATGAAGCCCATGTTCCACTTGAAGCCGAAGCCGAGACCGCCTTCGTGGACCGGCTGCGACACTTTCGGCCAGGAGGTGGATTCCTCGGCAATGGTCATGACGCCCGGATGCGCGCCGTAGACCCTCGCATTCATCGACTGGAGAAAACGGACCGCCTCGAGGTTCTCGTTGCCGCCATATTCGTTCGGGATCCATTCGCCGTGCTTGCGCGAATAATCCAGGTATAGCATGGAGGCAACGGCATCGACGCGCAAACCGTCCAGGTGGTACTTTTCCGCCCAGAAGAGCGCATTGTTCTCGAGATAAGAAAGAACTTCGGTACGGCCGAAATTGTAGATCGCCGTATTCCAATCGGGATGAAAACCCTTGCGCGGGTCTTCATGCTCATAGAGCGCCGTGCCGTCGAACCAGCGAAGGCCATGCTCGTCGGTCGGGAAATGCGCCGGCACCCAATCGAGGATGACGCCGATGCCGACCTTGTGGCAACCGTTGACGAAGCGGGCAAAACCTTCCGGCTCGCCGAAACGGGCCGTTGGTGCATAGAGGCCGGTGGTCTGATAGCCCCAGGACGGATCGTAGGGATGCTCGGTGATCGGCAGGAACTCGATATGGGTGAAGCCCATATCGACGCAATAGGGGATCAAGCGCGAGGCGAGCTCGTCCCAGGACAGCATGGAACCGTCGTCGCGGCGCTGCCAGGAGCTTGCATGTACCTCATAGATGCTGATGGGCTGACGGCGCTGGTCGACGCTCGCCCAATGCTCGCGATGGGCCGCATCCTCCCAGACCTGGGTCAATTCGTTGGCCGTGACGGAAGCGGTCTTCGGGCGCAATTCGCTCCGGCGGGCGAAGGGATCGGCCTTCAGCGGCAGCACAACGCCGTCCTTGCCGCGGATTTCGAACTTATAGGCCACTCCGGCCGGCACATCCGGCGCAAAGATCTCCCAGATGCCGGAATCCGATCGGTAGCGCATGACGTGCCGACGGCCATCCCAATTATTGAAGTCGCCGACGACAGAAACGCGCTGGGCGTTCGGCGCCCAGACGGCGAAATGAAAGCCCTGGACGCCCTCATGCTTCATGGGATGGGCGCCCATCTTGTCGAACAGCCGCAAATGTGTGCCCTGGCGAGCGAAATAGTCATCCATCGGTCCGAGAACCGGGCCGAAGCTGTAGGGGTCGGTCACCGCCCATTCGGCATCGCCGCGCCGGGCGCGATAGCGCACCGGTTGCTGCTTGGTAAGTTTCACATCGCCGGAAAAGAAGCCCGCCGGATCAAGGCAATCCAGCTCGCCGATGACGGAACCGTCCAGTGCCATGGCGGTCACGGCCTCGGCGCCAAGAATGAAGCAGCGGGCCACAAACCCATCATCCGTCCGATGCACGCCGAGAACGGCGAACGGGTCCGAATGCGTGCCTGCGAGAATTGCAGCAATTTCGTCTGCCGAAATGTCCCTCAAGCTTGTGCCGTCAGCGGGTCTTTTCGGCTTTTTCATCCGGCTCTCCAAATTTCCTTGGCATATTGACGGATCGTCCGGTCGGAGGAGAACCAGCCCATGCGAGCGGTGTTGTTGATCGTCTTGGCATACCACTCGGACGGATCGGCCCAGAGTATATCGACCTCGCGCTGAGCGGAGGCATAGGCGTCGAAATCGGCGGCGACCATGAACCAGTCATGGCTGTAGATGCCCTCAATCAGGGCGGTATAGCGATTGCGGTCGTCGGGAGAGAAGACGCCCGACGCGATGGCCGCAAGCGCTTGCGACAGCTCGCGCGAGCGTTCGATGACGGCGCGGGGGTCATGGCCGTCGCTACGCAGGCTGGCGACTTCGTCCGCCTTGAGGCCGAAGATGACGATGTTGTCCTCGCCGACATTGTCACGCATTTCGACATTGGCGCCGTCCAGCGTGCCGATCGTCAACGCGCCGTTGAGGCCGAACTTCATGTTGCCGGTGCCGGAGGCTTCCATGCCCGCGGTCGAAATCTGCTCGGAGAGATCGGCGGCCGGAACCATGACTTCGGCCAGTGAGACATTGTAGTTCGGCACAAAGACGACCTTCAGCAGGCCGCGCACCGACGGGTCGTTGTTGATGACGCGGGCGACGTCGTTGATCAGCTTGATGATGAGCTTTGCATTGTGGTAGCTCGGCGCCGCCTTGCCGGCGAAGAGCTTGACGCGCGGCTGCCAATCCAGCTCGGGATGCGAACGGATCTGATCGTAGAGCGCTACGGTTTCGATAATGTTCAGGAGCTGGCGCTTGTATTCGTGGATGCGCTTGATCTGAATGTCGAACATTGCATTCGGATCGAGCTTGATGCCCATCCGGCTGGCCACGAGATTGGAAAGCTGCACCTTGTTGGCGCGCTTGACGGCGGCGAATTTCTCCTGGAAGGCGCTGTCCCGGGCGAACTTGTCGAGTGGCTTCAGCTTCTCGGCATCGTCGAGGAATTCATCGCCGATGGCCTCGCGAATGAGGCCGGTCAGGCCGGGATTGCACTGCATCAGCCAGCGGCGCGGCGTGATGCCGTTCGTCTTGTTGTTGATGCGGTCCGGATAGAGCTTGTGCAGGTCGGCGAAGACGGTGACCTTCATGAGGTCGGTGTGCAGTGCGGAAACGCCGTTGATCGAATGCGAACCGACAAAGGCGAGATTGCCCATGCGCAGACGCCGGTCACCGTTCTCGTCAATCAATGAAATCGAGCGGATTTCCGAGTCGCTGAAATTGCGGGCCTTGCGGGCTTCGACGAGGATCTTGGCGTTGATGGCGTAGATGATCTGCATGTGGCGCGGCAGGAGCCGTTCGAACAGCGGCACGGGCCAGCTTTCCAGCGCTTCCGGCAGAAGCGTGTGATTGGTGTAGCCGAAGGTATTGCGGGTGATATCCCAGGCCTTGTCGAATTCGAAGCCATGAATATCGACCAGCAGGCGCATCATTTCGGCGACGGAGACGGCCGGATGCGTATCGTTCAGCTGGATCGCGACCTTGTCGGCCAGATTGGTCAGATCGTCATATTGCTGCAGATGGCGGCGAATAATGTCCTGCAGCGAGGCCGACGAGAAGAAAAACTCCTGGCGCAGGCGCAACTCCTGGCCGGCGGGCGTCCCATCGGCCGGATAGAGAACACGCGTCAGACTCTCGGCCTTGTTGCTCTCCCGGAGCGCGCCGATGTGGTCGCCGGCATTGAAGGCGTCGAGCAGGATCGGATCGATCGGTTGAGCCGACCAGAGACGCAACGTGTTGACGCGTTTAGCACGCCAGCCGACGACGGGCGTATCGAATGCAGCAGCAATCACGCGTTCGGCCGGCTTCCACACATAGCGAGGCTGATCGTCATGGCCGCTGACTGTTTCGACACCGCCGCCGAAGCCGATTTCATAGGAGCTTTCCTGGCGTTCGAATTCCCAGGGATTGCCGTGGGCGAGCCATGTTTCCGGCAATTCCACCTGCCAGCCGTCGGCCATCTGCTGGCGGAACAGGCCGTGCACGTAACGAATGCCATAGCCATAGGCCGGCACTTCGACGGTCGCCATGGATTCCATGAAACAGGCGGCCAGACGGCCAAGGCCGCCATTGCCGAGTGCGGCGTCCGGCTCAAGGCCGGCGATGACGCGGACATCGACGCCGAGAGAAGCCAGCGCGTTGGTGATTTCCTCCATCAGGCCGAGATTGGAGACGGCATCGCGCATCAGGCGGCCGATCAGGAATTCGAGAGATAGATAGTACACGCGCTTGGCGCCGGTCTCATAGACCTTGCGGGTCGATTCCATCCATCTGTCGATAACGCGGTCGCGAATGACGAGGATCGTCGCGGTCAGCCAATCGTGCGGCTTGGCCACTTTCGCATCCTTGCCGATGCGATAGGTCAGGCGTTCGATGATTTCTTCCGCGAGGATTTCAGGGCGGGAACTGCGGGGCGCTGGAACGGGGAGATCGGCCTTCGTCAAGTTATTCATACTATCAACTCTCGCCATTTGTGTTTTATATTCAGAGTGTTATGTCTGAATAAAGCAAATTGCCTTTCCGTTTCACTATCACTTTACGCACCGATGTAAAGCAGTTGCAACAGGTGAATGACGCGGATGCGAAAATAGCGAGCCAACGCTTCCGAGGCGGTGAAAGGACTTGATTTCGATTGTTTTTCCGGCTCTTATCGACAGATTGATCGACAAGAAAAAGCCGCTCCAGAGCAATCTGGAGCGGCTTTCTTGTGAATCAAGCGGCGCACCTATTACTTCGTTAGGAGCGTAGTTTGTTTCGATGCCTGCGCGCCGATGGTTTTGAAGGCCGCGAGGAGATCGGACATTTGTTGTGCATCAAAGTAATTGGAGGAGTTCGATGCACAACTCCGCAAGAGATCTTGACCACGAGTCGGCGCCATGAAGGCGACGGTATAGATTTGTACGCCGGCAGCTTTTGCCGTCGTGCATGTGTCTAGTGTCTTCTGATCCGAACTGGTGGCATTGTTTTCTCCATCGGTCATCAAGACGATGAATTTCTGAAATTTCGTATTGCCCTTCTTGGCTTGTTCGGTTGCTTCGGCGGGTGCAATGAGGCTGTTATACGCCAATGTCATCGGTGCACTGGACTCGGTGCCGCCATCGGCATTCAGCCCGCTAATGACATTGTTGCGGGTCGACTTCGTCCCCCAGGCAAGTGTGCTGGAGCTATCGACCTGGCTGCTCCATGCTATGGCCGCCGTGCGGACATATCGCGAACTGGGGTCGGCCGCATCGAGCTGGTCGAGCAGAGTGCCGACCGCCGTCTTCAAAGCTGCGATCTTCTTGATATAGCAAGGGCTTTTGGGCTTCGAATACTGATATAGGTAGATTCCGTCAGTATAATATTGGATACAGCTGGTCTGTGTTGTATCGATGACGTTGGTGTTCAGCAGCATCGAGCCGGACTTGTCGAGCGCGATCTCCATCGACAATGCGGTTTTCTCAACTGCAGTTCCGCTGGTTGTAGAGCTCGATGCGGAAATGGTCATCGCATGCAGGCCGAGCAATTGGCTCATGCCGTTCACTGACAAATTGTAGGATGCGTTGACGGCAACGGAATAGCTGGTGCCACCGGATGAGTTGCTGCTCGACGTAATGGTGGTCGAAGTCCCTGCCTTGAGGGCATTCGTGGTGTTCGTATCCCCGGCAAGATAGTTCGACATCTGGCCGAGGACGAAATTGTTAGCGAGATCCTTGGCGGTCGTCGTCGTGGCGCTGCCTTCGGCAAGCGCCGTTGCAGCGGCAAGCGCGGCGGAATCCGTAGCTTCCTGGAGCTGGCTGTGCGATAGCGACATGTTTGTGACATCGATCGCGACGCCACCTGCTGCGGCCAACACCGGCACCGCAATCGCTGTAAGGATGCCGAAGTTTCCCGCCTTATCACGTAGAAGTTGTTTTAAGGTGCGAAGTTTATCCGAACCGGAGATCATCATGTCCGCCTGTTGGAGAGAGTTAAAGGCCTCAAGAATGGGCGGGACTATCGGTCACAAATATTAGGCGACCGTTTAAGCGTCAGTTCGAAATTTAACAAACTGCCGGATCGGTCTCATTTTGGCTTGGTTTATTACTGTTTTACCGGAACGACATCCACGGCCTGGACGGTTTTCTGGCTGCCATAGCCCTTGAGCACGCCGATGACCGGCGCGACATCGGAATAATCGCGGCCATAGGCGACGACGATATGATCGGTTCCGGCGGGAATATTGTTCGTCGGATCGAGCTCGATCCAGCCCGCGGTTTCTCCGCACCAGACGCGCACCCAGGCATGCATGGCGTCTGCTCCCTCCAGCCGCTCCTTGCCCGGCGGCGGGATGGTGCGCAGGAAGCCGCTGACGTAGCCGGCCGGGATGCCCAGGCTGCGCAGCGCGATGATCATCACATGCGAGAAATCCTGGCAGACGCCGCGTTTCAGGCGGAAGGCCTCCTTGGGCGTGGTATCGACGGTGGTCGCCTTCGCATCGTAGACGAAATCCTTGTGGATCTGGGAGCAGATCGCATGGGCGATCTGCATGGTTGTCAGGTTCGTCGTCTTCCATTGCCTGCTGTAGCTGGCGATTTCGCCTGTTTCGGGCAGGCGGGGACTGCTGGCGAGGAAATGGTGCGGCGAGGAGGGGTCGACCGACCAGCAGTCGCTGACCTCATCGGGCAGTTTGGCGAGCAAGGGCGAGAAGTCGGCCGCGACGGGCTGGCTCTCCACCTGAACGCGCGCCTGCATGCGGATATCAAGCTTCTCGTGCGGATCGCGCACCAGGATCGATGTTGCCGAATGCTGGAAGAAATCGGTGAAATTCGATTGCTCGTCCGGATGCGGCGTAACCTTCAGCGAGCCGGCGATCAGCCGCTGACGGTTGGTCAGCGACAGCGGCAGCAAACGCACGATGTGACGCGCGCCGCTGGCCGGCGCGTCGTAGATATAGCCCATGTGCAGCGACAGGTCGTATAGCATCACATCATCCGAGATAAGTTCGGGCCAGCAGGTCCGAGAGGCGTTCCAGCTCGCGTTCCAGCCGCTGATAGACCTCGCCGGTCATCGTTTCCGGCGTCATGACCGCAAGGCCCGAATGCAGCCGCATGGCTTCGCGATAGAAGGGCGACATCTGACCGTTGACGAAGGCGTTCGGCAATTGCTCCACTTCGCGGTGGATCTCGTTCATCTGGAAGAGGATCGAGCGTGGGTTGAGCGGATCGAGCGCCAGAAGGTCGGTCACCGTCAGGCGCGCTGTGTTGACGTTGTAGCGGCGGCGGTGGGTCATGACGCTGTCGCCGATTTCGAGCAGCATGTCGAGCGCGCCATCGGGCGCCTCGGGACCGGACATATGGCCGAGAAGCCGCGTCATGTGCAGCCCGCGCTCGATATAGCGGCCGAGCGACAGGAAGCGCCAGCCGGTGAAGCGATACATGTTCTCGTGCACGAGGCCGGCAAAACCCGCGAGCTTGCGCAAGAGGATCGTCATGGCGTGGCTGGCGTCGTCGCCGTGCTTCACCTTCTCCTTGAAACGGCGGGCGGTCTTGGCAAGATCGGTCAGCGCCAGCCAGCCGTCCGGGGAAAAGCGGTCGCGAATGTTGCTGGCCGAGTAGACGGCGCTGTCGATGTTGCGCAGCAGGCTTTCCGGTACGGCTTTCTCGGTGTCTATGTCGATGGCGGCCAGATAGGCGGTGACGTCGGCGAGCAGCGGCTGGTTGGGATCGGCGGCTTCGGCGAAGCGCCCATGCCAGGCGCGCAGGATGCGCAAGGCCCCCTCGGCCCGCTCGATATAGCGGCCGAGCCAGAAAAGATTGTCGGCTGCGCGGCTCGGCAGGCTGCCCGGCATGTTGCGGGTGAAGGTCTCTTCCGCCGGCAGCAGCGTGTGGGCTTCCACAGGCTTGTCGGAGACGATCCAGACGTCGGCGGCCGAGCCGCCCGCCTGCATGGCAATGGCGGCGACATCATCACCACTGCCGATGCGGGCAAAGCCGCCCGGCATGATCTGCCAGCCGTTGTCCGTGCGGGCGGCGAAGACGCGCAAGCTCATCGGCCGCGGTATCAGCTTGCCGTTGACCCAGGCCGGCGTCGTCGAAAGGGTGACGACTTCCTGGCCGACCAGCTTGTGACCGTCGGTCGCCAGCCAGTCGGCGATCGAGTCGCGGGCGGTGCTGCGCAGCGTCGAGCCCAGCACCGATTGGCCGCTGTCGTCGAAGAAGGGCATGCGGGAATAGGCCGGGCCGATCACCATCTTCTCGATATTGGTCGCGACATGCTGGCGCTCGCTCTTCTGGCCGCACCACCAGGTGGCGATCGACGGTAGTTTCAGCTCTTCGCCGCGCAGATGTCGACAGATGGTGGGCATGAAGGCAAGTAGGGCGCGGGTTTCGAGAATGCCGGAGCCGAGGGCGTTGACGATTGAGACGGTCTGCGCCCGCAGCGCCTCCACCAAACCCGGCGTGCCGATATGGGAGTGCTGATTGAGCTCCAGCGGATCGGCGTAGGAGGCGTCGAGGCGGCGCCAGAGTACGCTGATCGGCCGCAGCCCGGCCACGGTGCGCACCATCAGCTGGTCGTTGACGACGGTGATGTCCTCGCCCTCGAGCAGCATGAAGCCGAGATAGCGGGCGATATAGGCGTGTTCGTAATAGGTTTCGTTGGCCGGGCCCGGCGTCAGAACGGCGACGCGTCCTTCAGTGCCGTGCTTGTCGCCAAGCAAGGCATCGCGAAAGGCGCCGAAGAAGGAGGCGAGGCGGTGCACCCTGGTTTCGGCATAGATGTCCGAGAAGGCGCGGGTCGTGGCAACGCGGGTTTCGAGCGCAAAGCCGGCGCCGGACGGCGCCTGGGTTCGATCGGCCAGCACCCACCAGTTGCCGTCAGGACCGCGGCCGATCTCGAAGGCCAGGAAGTGCAGATAGTGACCGTTCGCAGGCGTGACGCCGACCAGCGGCCGCAGGAATTCCGGATTACCGGCGATCAGGGCCGGCGGCAACAGACCCTCGTTTACCAATCGGTTGTCGCCGTAGATGTCGGCAATAACCTCTTCAAGCAGGTCGGCGCGCTGGCGCAGGCCCTCGGAGAGCGTCTGCCATTCGCGCTCGTCGATCAGCACCGGGATATGGGAAATAGGCCATTCGCGCTCGCTGACGCCTGTCGCTCCATAGGCGCGATAGAAAACGCCGGCATCGCGCAGGTAGCGATCGGCGCGAGCGAAACGCTCCATCAGGTCCTGTTCCGACATGCGGCTCAGCGCTGACAGCAGGTTCTGCCAGACCGGCCGCACGGCGCCGGTATTGTCGACCATCTCGTCGGCAACGCCGGGCAGCGCGCTATAGGCAAAGGCCGGATCGTTGCCGATGCCAGCCTTTACCTCGTTGCGCCGTTCCGCTGCCGGTTTTCTAGCCATGCATATTTCCGCTTCAAATTCCCGCCGGCCGTCTGAGGTCGAGCGTCAGCGGGAATTCCGCCGATACCGCCTCCGGCCGCAGGCCGTAGCCGCCAGCCGTATGCCCCCAAGGTTCGAATCGCGCAAGGCGTCGCGCTTCGGCCTCGTTGCCGTTGACGGGAAAAACGTCATAGTTCCGGCCACCCGGATGGGCAACATGATAGATGCAGCCGCCGATCGAACGGCGTGACCATGTATCATAAATGTCGAAGGTCAGTGGCGTATCGGTGGGCAAAACCGGATGCAGGCCCGAAGCCGGATGCCATGCCTTATAGCGGACGCCGGCGACAGAAACGCCCGAGGCGCCTGTCGACGTCAACGGCATCGGGCGCCCGTTGCAGGACACTGTGTAGCGCGTGGGGTTGCTGGTTTCGAGCCGTACCTGCAAGCGCTCCACCGACGAGTCGACGTATCGGACTGTACCTCCAATCGCGCCCTCCTCGCCCAGCACATGCCAAGGCTCCAGCGCCTGGCGCAGTTCCAGCTTGTTGCCTTCGTATTCGACCTCGCCGCAGAAGGGAAAGCGGAATTCCAGCTGCGCCTGGAACCATTCGGAACGCAGATCGAAGCCGTTTTCACGGAGATCGGCGAGCACATCGAGGAAATCCTGCCAGACATAGTGCGGCAGCATGAAACGATCGTGCAGCGTCGTGCCCCAGCGCACGAACTTGCCGTCGATCGGATTGCGCCAGAAGCGGGCGATGAGGGCGCGCACCAGCAATTGCTGGGCAAGGCTCATGCGGGCATTGGGCGGCATTTCGAAGCCGCGGAACTCGACCAGACCGAGGCGCCCCGTTGGGCCATCCGGCGAAAACAGCTTGTCGATGCAGATTTCCGAGCGATGGGTGTTGCCGCTGGAATCGGTCAGAAGATTGCGAAACAGGCGGTCGACAAGCCAGGGCAGGGGCGGAATGCCATGACCGGGCGCCGGCACCTGGGCTATCGCGATTTCCAACTCGTAGAGGCTGTCGTGGCGCGCTTCGTCGATGCGCGGGGCCTGGCTGGTCGGGCCGATGAACAGGCCGGAAAAGAGGTAGGAGAGCGAGGGGTGTCGCTGCCAGTGCAGCACCAGGCTCTTCAGCAGGTCAGGACGGCGCAGGAACGGGCTGTCGTTCGGATTGGCACCGCCGACCACGACATGGTTACCGCCGCCGGTGCCGGTGTGGCGGCCGTCGATCAGGAACTTGTCGGTGCCGAGACGCGTCTGCCAGGCCTCTTCGTAAACCGCCGTCGTGATGTCGACGCATTCCTGCCAGCTCGATGCGGGATGGACGTTGACCTCGATCACGCCGGGATCGGGTGCGACGCGGATGACGTTGATGCGCTCGTCCTGCGGCGGCGGATAGCCTTCGATATGCACCGGCAGCCCGAGCTCAGCAGCCGCATTCTCGGCGGCAGCCAAAAGTTCGAGATACTGCTCGATCCCTTCGGTCGGCGGCATGAAGACACACAGCCGGCCGTCGCGCGGCTCGACCGAGATGGCCGTGCGTACAGCACCTCGGATATCGCCGAGCGTCTGTTCGACGCGCGATTGCCCGCTTTCGTCGGCCTGGAACGAGGCTTCCGGCATGGCGCGGCCCGCCGGCACGATGACGTCGGGCAAGGGCGTGCGCGGAATGGAGGGGTCGACGGTATGGATATAGGGATAACGCGATGGCGGCACATAGGGCAGGGTGCCGAGCGGCAGGCGGTAGCCGATCGGCGAGTCGCCCGGCACTAGGTAGATCTTGCCGCGGCGCGTACGCCATTTCTCGCTGACCCAGCGCGTGCCCGAGGCCCGTGCATTCCAGGCCTGCACGGGAAGAACATAGCCGGTCGCCGTCGTCAGGCCGCGCTCGAAGACGCGGGCGATGCGGCTGCGCTCCTCCGGGTCCTTCAGTTTCGAATTGGACGGGTCGACGTTTTCCGGCAGGCTGCCTTCCTTGATGATCCATTCGGCCGGGTCTTCATAGGCCGGCAGCACCATGTCGGGGTCGATCGCCAACTCCTTGGCAATTGCGCTCAGAAGCTTTCCAGCATCGTCCGCAGTTGCGCCGGTCTTGGCGGTCTCTTGCGCGATCAAGGCCGGGTTTTGCCAGACAGGCTTGCCGTCCTTGCGCCAGTAGAGCGAGAAGGTCCAGCGCGGCAGGCTTTCGCCCGGATACCATTTGCCCTGGCCGTAATGCAGGAAGCCACCGGGCGCGAAGCGATCGCGCAGGCGGCGGATCAGCTGATCCGCCCTGTCGCGCTTGGTCGGGCCGACGGCGGCTGTGTTCCATTCCTCCGATTGGAAATCGTCGATCGAGACGAAAGTCGGCTCGCCGCCCATGGTCAGGCGCACGTCGTCTTCCTTGAGAATGCGATCGACCTGATTGCCGAGCGCATTCAGCGCATCCCAGCTTTCGTCGGAGAATGGTTTGGTGATGCGCGGATGCTCGGCGACGCGCACGACCTTCATGTCGAAATCGAATTCGGTGTTGGCTTCGCCGAAATAGCCGCCGGAGATCGGAGCGGCATTGCGGTAATGCGGCGTGGCGGCGAGCGGAATATGGCTCTCGCCGGTGAGCAGCCCCGAGGTCGGGTCTAGGCCGACCCAGCCGGCGCCGGGAAGATAGACTTCCGTCCAGGCATGCAGATCGGTGAAATCGACTTCGGTGCCGGACGGGCCGTCGAGCGCTTTAAGGTCCGGCCTGAGCTGTATGAGGTAGCCGGAAACGAAGCGGGCGGCGAGGCCGAGATGGCGGAGAACCTGAACGAACAGCCAGCTCGAGTCGCGACAGGACCCTTTCGCCGTTTCCAGGGTCTCCTCCGGTGTCTGGACGCCTGCTTCCATGCGGATGACGTAGCCGATCTCTCTTTGCAGTCTTGCATTGATGCCGACGATCATGTCGACGGTCGGCTGTTCGGAGCGGTCGAGCGTGTCGAGGAAGGCCTGCAGGCGGGGGCCGGTTTCTTCCGGCGTCATATAGATCGACAGATCCTCGCGGATCGTCTCGGGATAGGCGAAGGGCCATTTTGTGGCCTCCTCTTCGACGAAGAAGTCGAAGGGATTGTAAACGGTCATATCGGCAACGAGGTCGACCTCGATCTTCAGCTCGGTCACCGGATCGGGAAAGACGAAACGGGCGAGGTAATTGCCGTAGGGATCCTGTTGCAGGTTCACGAAATGATTTGACGGCGTGACCTTCAGCGAGTGGCTGAGAACGCGGGTCTTGGAATGAGATGCAGGTTTCAGGCGAATGATCTGAGGGCCGAGGCGGATCGGATTGTCGTATTTGTAATGGGTGAGATGATAGATGCTTGCCTTGATCGCCATATGTCTCTTTGCCTTGCCCGCATCGTTGTGCGGTGGTTGCTGTTCCCAAAGGCAGTGTGTGCAATGCAGCGAGAGAATGCAAGACATCTCGGTGGACTGCCAAAGTCTTGTCGCACAATACCAAAATAAAAACGGCGGGTTTGCGCCCGCCGTTTCGAAATCTTTGTTTTACTGCGGGAATTCAGCTTCTGCCGAATTCGTCGACCAGGCGGATGATATCGTCTTCACCGAGATAGGAGCCCGTCTGCACTTCGATCAGTTCGAGCAGGATCTTGCCGGGGTTGGAGAGGCGGTGCACTTCGCCAAGCGGGATATAGATCGATTCGTTTTCGCGCAGCATCTGCACGTTCTCGCCAACAGTCACTTCCGCCGTGCCCTTGACGACGATCCAGTGCTCGGAGCGATGGTGATGCTTCTGCAACGACAGCTTCTTGCCCGGCAGCACGAAGATGCGCTTGACCTGGAAGCGCTCGCCGTTCAGCACCGAGGTATAGCCGCCCCAGGGGCGATAGGATGTCGGATGCGTCTCGGTGAGCTTGGCGGTCTTCTTTTCGCTCGCCAAGAGCTTCACGAGCTTGCCGACTTCCTGGCTATCCTTGAGATGGCCGACATAGACGGCGTCTTCGCTGGCGATAACGGCGACGTCCTCAAGGCCCTGCACGGCAATATGGAGGCTGTGCGACATCACGAGCGAGTTCTTGGTGTTGACCAGCGTCGTGGAACCGGCAGAGACGTTGCCGCTTTCATCGCGATTGCCGACCTTCCAGACTGCATCCCAGCTGCCGAGATCGGACCAGGTGAAGGGCGAGGGTACGACGGCTGCATTGGCCGTCTTTTCCATCAGCGCATAGTCGATGGAGATATCGGGGCTCTTGGAGAAATGATCTGCATCCAGGCGGGTGAAATCGAGATCGCGTGTCGATTTGGAAACGGCCTTGCTGGCGGCCTTTTCGACATCGGGTGCATATTCCTTCATCTCGGCAAGAAGCTGGGCAGCCGAGAACATGAACATGCCCGAGTTCCAGTAGAAGCTGCCGTTTGCAACCATCTCCTGGGCTTTTTCCAGCGCCGGCTTCTCGACGAAGCGCTTGACGGCATGGGCACCGGTCGGCAGCGCCTTGCCGCTTTCGATGTAGCCGTAACCGGTCGCGGGCTCGGTCGGTGTGATGCCGAAGGTGACGAGCTTGCCCTGGAGTGCCGTATCGCGAGCCAGGCGCACGCAGTCGTAGTAGGTCGCGTTGGCGTGGATCTCATAGTCGGAGCCGAGGACGTGCATGATCGCGTCCTTGCCGAAAAGATCGGTGATGAGTGCGGCGGCGGCGGCGACGGCGGCAGCCGTATTGCGGGCGACCGGCTCCAACAGCACGGCGGCCAGCTTAAGGTCCAGTTCGCGTGCCTGCTCGGCGACGAGGAAGCGGAACTCCTCGTTGGTGAGGACGATCGGCGCTTCGTAGAGTTCCGGATCCGAAACGCGTTCCAGCGTATTCTGAAACAGCGTTCTGTCGCCGATGAACTGGATGAATTGCTTCGGGGCGGAGGCGCGCGAGAGCGGCCACAGACGCGTGCCCTTGCCACCTGCCATGATCACCGGAACGATTTTGGCTGCCATGCTCTGCCTCTCCTAGACACTTCATTCGGGAGCTTATCGCGAAAGATCGCAACTTTTGCGTTCCTCGCTCACGCTTCTTGGACAACTTCTATCGCCATTGCGATATTTTCGCAGAAAACGCTAGGCCTATCTGCTGTGATCGCAAACATTCGGCGATCTTCGTGTGGAAATTCTGATGAACGCACGCAGGGCCATGGTCCCGGATATCGAAGCGAAAGCCCTCGAAAGGGCTTCGACGTTGCGAAATATGGCCGCCAACCGGCTCGAGATGCGGCGGCGGCCATCGCTTGCGCGCTACGCCTTCGCCCTGTGGCTCCGTTCATCATGCGCAATGCCGTTGCGCTTGTTGTAGCGGATCGACGACCAGAGAGAGACACCGATCAAGGCAGCACCACCAAGGCCGGTGATGACTTCGGGGATATGCATCAGCGTCTGCATGTACATGATCACCGACAGGATCAGGATGGCATAGAAGGCGCCATGCTCGAGGTAGCGATAGTGGGCGAGCGTGCCCTTCTCCACCAGCATGATCGTCATGGAGCGAACATACATCGCGCCGATGCCGAGACCGATGGCGATGATGAACAGGTTCTGGGTGAGTGCGAAGGCTCCGATCACTCCGTCGAACGAGAAACTCGCGTCGAGGATTTCCAGATAAAGAAAAGCACCGAAACCGCCCTTTGCGGCTGCGCTCATCGTTTTTTGGGAGGCATCGAGAAATCCGGCGAGAACCTCGACCAGCAGGAAGGTCAGGAGACCATAGATCGAGGCATGAAGGAATGTCGTCGACTCATTGCCGTCGAGCAGGGAGCTGAAGATGAGAACAAGGATCAGCACGAAGGCGATTTCGACGCCCTTGATGGTAGCGAAATGCGCCATCCGCTTCTCCAGGAAACTGATCCAATGCACGTCCTTTTCATGGTTGAAGAAGTAGGTGAGGCCAACCATCATCAGGAACGTGCCGCCGAAGGCGGCGATGGCGAGATGCGCATCCTGCATGATCCGCGCATATTGTTCCGGTTCGGCGGCCGCAAGTTTCAGCGCTTCCCACGGGTTGATGTGGGCCGCGATGGCGACGATTGCCAGTGGAAAGACGATGCGCATGCCGAAGACGGCAATAATGATACCCCAGGTCAGGAAGCGATGCTGCCAGACCGGGGTCATTTCCTTCAGCTTGTTGGCGTTGACGATGGCATTGTCGAAGGAGAGCGAGATCTCCAATACGGCCAGCACCGCGCAGATGAAGAAGGCCGTGGCAAGGCCGCCGAACGTCCCGGTGGCGTTCCAGCCCAGCAGGGCGCCGAGAGCAAGGCCGCCCAAGGTGACGGCGAAAGCCCAGCCGAAATAGCCGAGCACGGATTTGGAGGCTGCGGGCGGCGTCATGAGCGCACCTCGCGGCAGACGAAATGACGATATCCGGATCGAGCGCGCAGCCACACGCCGGAGACGGCATGCGGATAACGCATGGTCAAGCTGTTCATAAGAAGAAATCCGCCGGCTCATCTGCAGGCGGTACCGACATCGCGAGAGCGCCGTAAAAACTCTCGCCAGAGGGGCCCGGCACCAAAGTTCAATCCGTCGCCGATGTCAGAAGGCGCGGAGATAACCCATAGTTAGTGAAGTCGCGACGCACGTCAAGGGTTGAAATCGCGGTCGAGACTATTGCTCCCGCTAATTGAGAATTCGGGGAACCAAACGGGAAAGGCGGCGTTTGACCTTCGGGCATGTTTGTCCCATCTGCCAGGCGGCTTCTAGTGTCTGGATAACAGCGACCGACAGGAGAAACGTCCATGAGTCCCAATCCCATCCAACGAAATGCACGGGAGCCGAAGCCGGAACTGACGGAACGGCAGAAGAAGGCGCGGTCGAATACGCTGCGTCAGGCGCAGGTATTGCCGCCGCACCAGGTCGATCTGACGCTGCACCCCGTGACGCAAGAGGACGTGCATGTTCCCGCCCATGTCAACGGCGCCGATCTCTCGCGCGAAGCGCCAGCCGATGCCAATCATGGCAACAAGCGAAAAGGCGGTTCGCACTAATAGGCCGCCGCCGACTGTTTATTTGTGACGTGGCGTCTTGCCATCGGACGTAAAGCTGCCGTTGAAGCTCATTTCAGTCGATTTTGCCGAGCATTCGATGGTGACCGGCTTGCCCGAATAGGGATTGCCAAAGGTGCAGGTGCCCTTGGCTTCGACTTGGCCTGACATCTTGTTGCCGGCGCCGGTGGAGATGACCTCGATCGGCAACTGCGCCGTGCCCTTCTGACTGCCGGGCTTGATGCCGCCGCCGTTGCCCTGGAAGCCGAGCATCTTGCCGCCGGATGTGAAAATGAAAGTCACTATGCCGTCCGGCCCCGTCACGCTGGCGACCTCGGTCTTACAGCCTTTGCTGACGTCGAGCTTGCCAACCACGAGCTTGGAACATTTTCCGCTGACCGCGGTGACGCCCTGAGCCGGAAAATTTTCCACGGCCGCAGCCGACGTAGCGGCCAGCGCCGTCAATCCAAAAGCAATGCATGCGAATCGCATAAGGGGCTCCTTTTAAGCCCCTATAGGTTTGCCGATCAAAATGTGGCAGTCAACCCGAAGCCGCGATGCGCAGGCGCGCTTGCCGTCATTCCGGCACGAGTGAGCCGATCAACTGCAGCAGGGCTTTCTGCCGATTACCGCCGCCGGCCAGGAACTCGTAGAGGCTCATGGCTTTCTCGCTGCCACCATCGACGGTGTAGTCGGCCTGGCGGATCACGAAGACTTCGCCGCTTTCGGAGTCGCGGGCAAGGTGGAACATATATTCGTCGCCATTAGGCTTGTGGTTCTTATAGAACTGCCGCTTCACCACCGTCATCTCATCCTCCCGTATGATCGATGCGTTAGTGTGACAGTAGGATGACGGCGCGGCCGGAAGTCAAGCGGCTTATGGCGGGAAATCGCCCCGACGGATCCCGGGCGACCGCAACCATGACGGACAGCAGCATGTGATTGGCTATCTGTAAAAAGGTGATTATTCTCGGGCTTGCGCTCGAATATTCGAGACGCGAAAAGCAGGAGATTAAAGCACATGAGAATGATGTTAGCGCTGGGGGCGATTTTGAGCCTGGCATGCGTCTCCGCGGGCGAGGCGCCTTCTAATTATCAGACATACCACGGCGTCCGAGTCGACAGTGATCCGGTGCTGCTGGCAAAATACAACAAGGCTCTCAACTATTGCGAGCCCGAGGCCTATTCCTGGCACCGCGGGTCGCCGGACCCGAACAGCACCCTCTACTGGCTGGCGCTGAGAGATTGCCTCTATCGCCACAGCTTCGTGGATCGCGGCGCCTATGCCTATCCGACGACGGCGGTATTCCGGAATTTTCTGGATCGCTGACGGCCGACAGGTCAATTCGGCTCGCGGAACATTGCTTGGGACAAGCAGGCGCCGCGACCAGATGAGCGCAGCTCGACAACGCGAAACTAAAAAGGCCTTTCGATTGCTCGAAAGGCCTTGCTTTTCAGCGAATTAGGATGGTGGGCGTGACAAGGATCGAACTTGTGACCCCTACGATGTCAACGTAGTGCTCTCCCGCTGAGCTACACGCCCATCCGATGGCGGCGCATAGATCACAAAACCTTGGTTGCCGTCAATAGGCTTTTTTTCGGTTTTGTGACGCGACCGCCGGAAGCCTTAGGCGGCAAGGAGTTTGTTGACTTCGTCGACCAGTTCGCGGAGGTGGAAAGGCTTGGAAAGCACCTTCGCATCCTTCGGAGCCTTCGAATCAGGGTTCAGCGCCACGGCGGCAAAGCCGGTGATGAACATCACCTTCAGGTCGGGATCGAGCTCGGTGGCGCGGCGGGCCAGCTCGATGCCGTCCATTTCCGGCATGACGATATCGGTCAAAAGCAGCGAAAACGGCTCTTCGCGCAGCCGGTCGTATGCGCTTGCTCCATTGTCAAAGGACAAGACCTTGTAGCCGGCTTTTTCGAGCGCCTTCACAAGGAAGCGACGCATGTCGTTATCGTCTTCGGCAAGAAGTATCTTTTGGGTCATCATCTCTTCGCTAATCAATCTTGTCTTGTTGGACTCGTCCAGCGTTTAGGTTAGCGCTCTGCCGTAAACAAGCCGTGAATACCGGCCGGATGCGGCATTCCCTGTTTATTCGAGGCGTGAGTGCATCCCACGAAAACGCTTTGCGTTTCCGCTGGTCGGGCATTCGGAGATTTCGGTTACGGCGCTTTGGATTAAGGCCATTTTGCTCAAGTTACTATGGACTTGCAGGCATGCAACTGGCAACATGATTACTGCGACAAGTTGTTGACATGGTAAAGACGTTGATGTCCGCAGAAATGCGCAGTTTCGAGATTTACGAAGTATTGGAGCCCGTCTCCCAGACGATACCGTTTGTCTATAGCTCGCCACATAGCGGCCGCATCTACCCCCCCGATTTCATCGCTCAATCCCGCCTGCAGGGCATCGCCATCCGCCGCTCGGAGGATCACTACGTCGACGAGCTTTTTTCGGCGGCGAGCTCTCTCGGCGCACCGCTGCTGTTCGCCAATTTTCCGCGCGCCTATATCGACGTCAATCGCGAGCCCTACGAGCTCGATCCGCGCATGTTCGACGGCGCATTGCCATCCTATGCCAACATCAATTCGCTGCGGGTTGCCGGCGGTCTCGGCACGATCCCGCGAATCGTCGCGGAAAATATGGAAATTTATGCCCGGCGGGTGCCGGTCGAGGATGCGCTGAAGCGCATCGACACCATCTACAAGCCTTATCATTCCACCCTTCGGCGACTGATCGCGCGCACGCATGTCAAGTTCGGCTTCGGTGTGCTAGTCGATTGCCATTCCATGCCGGGCAATATCCGCATCGCCGGCAGCAATGCGCGGCCGGATTTCATCCTCGGTGACCGCTACGGCACCAGCGCATCGGCGGAACTTTCGCGCGCCGCCATGCAGATCCTCGAAGAACTCGGCTTCAATGCCGTGCGCAACAAGCCCTATGCCGGTGGCTTTATCACCGAGCATTACGGCCGTCCCTCCCGCGGGCTCCATGCCCTGCAGATCGAGGTCAACCGCTCGCTCTACGTCGACGAGGTGACGCTGGAGAAGCGCCCGGATTTCGATCAGGTCGCATCCGCCATCACGCTTTTCATGAAGCGCATGGCCGAGCATGTGGAATCCTACACGGGCGATCCGGCGCTGGCGGCGGAATAGGGGCATCTCTCCCGCCCATTCGGCACGCTAAGGATGGCAAGATATCGCCCCGCGTTGGTCGCGCCGTTCCCATGAGACAAAATAACCCCGACAAAAAAAGAACCGCGCTCGTGGCGCGGCTAAGTCTAGGGAGGAAACACCCAAGGAGGGTATTTACAGTCAAAAGACTGTAGCTGGATATTGATCCCGCACTGCACAAATGTCAAGCATTTTATTGCGGTGCAAAATATTTAGGCAAATTCTGAAATTTTGCCCGATTGACAGGCATTGCGCCCACTGCGTCATCATCCGGTTTGCTTCAGGAGCTATATGCGCTATGGATCGCTCATCCCGTCACTTAATCGGATTGACCATGCTTCCCGATCACACGTTCTTCTCTCGTCTGGCCGAGGCGGCCAAGGCCGAAACCCTGCCGCGCTTCCGCGCCGGCGTCGATGTGGTCAACAAGGAAGCCAGGGGCTTCGATCCGGTGACCGAAGGGGATCGTGCCGCCGAAGTGGCGATTCGTTCGCTGATCGAGGCTGAGTTTCCCGATCATGGCATCCTGGGCGAGGAACACGGCAGTATCGGTCTCGATCGCGAGTATGTGTGGGTGATCGATCCGATCGACGGCACGCGCGCCTTCATCTCGGGCGTGCCCGTCTGGGGAACGCTGATCGGCTTGCAGAAGAACGGCCGCGCCATCATGGGCCTGATCGACCAGCCCTTTACCGGCGAGCGTTATTTCGCCGATGGTAACAGCTCGACTTACTCAGGCCCCGACGGCGAAAGGCGACTCGAGGTCCGCGATTGCGGCAGCCTGTCGAACGCCATCCTGTTCACGACTTCGCCGCATCTCTTCGTCGGCGAGGAGCTTGCCAGATATCGCGAGATCGAGAGCCAGGTCCGCCTTTTCCGCTACGGCACGGATTGCTACGCCTATGCGTTGCTCGCCGCCGGTCACGTCGATCTCGTCATCGAAAATTCGTTGAAGCCCTATGATGTCGGCGGCATCATTCCCGTCATCGAGCAGGCTGGCGGCATCATCACCACCTGGGATGGCGGCCGGCCGGAAATGGGCGGCACGATCATCGCGGCAGGCAGCCGCGCCGTGTATGACCAGGCGCGCGCTATCCTGTCTCGATAAGCGCTAGGCTTCCGCCTCCACCTCATAGGCAGTGGTTTCCGCATCGCTGCCGGGAATGAACGCATGGATGGCCGCAAGGGCCTGATTGCGATAGATATCCCGCTCCTGCAGGATTTCATGCTTGGCGCCGTGAATGGGCACAAGCTGTGCTGCGCGAAAATAGCGCGACAGCCGCTCCTGATCGACATAAGGCACGACGCCGTCTCGCGTCGGCGCGATCAGCACGGTCGGAATGGGGATCGAAAACAGGTGTTCGGGCCTGTTGACGCGCTCGATTGCATGGAAGGCTTGCGACAGCCAGCGCGCCGTCGGCGGGCCGAGGCTGAGTTGCGGATAGGCCTCGCCAATGCCGACGTTGCGCCGATAGCGCTGCTCGTCGGTGGTCAGCGGATTCTCGTCGAAAGGCCGTTCCTTGAATTTCTTGCTGAATTGCATCCGTCCGAGCCCGACGCCGCTGACCGCACCGGAAAGAAAGCGGATAAGGCCCGGAGAGACGCCGTGGCCGGTCAACCCGATAAAGGGAGCCGACAGCACCATGCGTTCAATACGGGTTGCGAGCCTTGGCGCTGCGGACAGGGCGATCAGGCCACCGGTCGAATGCGCGAGAAGAAAGAAGGGCAGGCGCGTATCCGGCAGAACGATTTTGTCGAGGAAGGCAGTGAGATCGTGTTCGTAATCCGAAAATCGCCTGATATGGCCGCGCAGCGGATCCTTCAACAACCGCTCCGAGCCGCCCTGGCCGCGAAGATCGAAGGTTGCCACCCATAGGCCCTTGGCCGTGAGATCGCGGATCGTCTCGAAATATTTCTCGATGAACTCGTTGCGTCCCTGAAGCAGCACGACGGTGCCCTTGGCGACCGGCTGCTCGCAGCGGAAAACGGCGTAGCGCAGCTTGCGCCCGTCGAAACTCTCGAAGAACCCCTCGGTGCGGTTCTCCGGCACCGGATTGTCTGCCGTGGAATAGAGGATCGAATCCATTGCGATGTCGCGCCTCGCTGACAAATGGCTCACCTCAAGGGGATAGCGCAGGTTGGGGGAATTGCAACAGGTTTGTTGGCCGCGATATCCCTCCATCGGCGTTTCCGATGATACTATCGTTTTTCTCCGTTTCCTCTCCTTGCGCCTCTCTGCGAATTCTCAGCCATAGTCATCACCTGTGGGAATGAAAGCCATGGCAATTGCTGAAATCGCGAATTCAAGAATTCTTATTGTCGGCGGCAGCTCCGGAATGGGCCTGGCGCTGGCAAGACGCACGCTCGCCATCGGCGCCGAGGTCATCATCGTCGGACGGAACGAGGACAAACTTAAACGCACCGGCGCGGAACTGCAAAGTGCGGCGCTCTCCACTGTCGCCGCCGATATCACGCAAGAGGGCCAAGTCGCCGATCTATTTGAGCGGGTCGGTCGACTCGATCACATCGTCAGCACAGCCGCCGATATCGAAGGTGCTTATGAGTTGCTGCCTTCACTGGATCTCAGGGCAGCGCAAAAGGTCGTGGAAAGTAAATTCTACGGACCGCTATTGCTCGCGAAATATGGCGTACCAGTGCTCTCCCCTGCCGGTTCCATCACCTTCACATCCGGTATCGCGGCCTATCGTCCGGCGGCGCGGGGATCGGTCGTTGCCGCGGTCAATGCGGGCCTGGAAGGATTGGTTCGAGCGCTCGCCGTCGAGGTGGCGCCGATCCGCGTGAATGCTGTTTCGCCTGGCTGGGTCGACACGCCCATCTGGACGTTCGTTGCCGGCGACAAGAAAGACGAGACACTGAGCGCCATGGCAAAACGACTGCCGGTTGGGCGGGTGGGACAACCGGAAGACATCGCCGATGCCATCAGCTTCCTGATGGACAATGCCTTTACAACGGGGACGATACTGCATGTCGAGGGCGGGCATCGGCTGGTTTAGCCAGCGCGAAACTGTCGCTTGCGGTCGCCAGCAGCAGTTTCAGGGTCGGCGGCTGAATACGCCTGCGCCGCCAGATCATCACAAGCGACGCTGTCCGCATTGGACCCGGCCAAGGCATTTCGCTGATTTCGCCACGATCGAGTGCGTCGGCGACGGCAAGTCGCGGAACCAGGCTGACGCCGGTTCCGGCAGCAACGAGCCGCGCAATCGTGCCGATGCTGCCGACTTCCGCAGCGAGCTTCGGTGCCGCCATCCCTGCCGCGTCAAATGCCTTGTCGAGCAGGTGTCGATAGATGCAGCCGACCTCGGTTGCCACAAAGCTCATGGAGGCAAGCGTCGACAAATCGCCTCTTTTCGGCGCGGCTTCCTTCTGGGGAGGCATGATGAGGATCAACGGCTCTGCCGATAAAGTTCGCTTCGCCAGGCCTTCATCGAGACCGTCCTTGTCAAAACAGAAGACGATGTCGATCTCGCCGTCTTCGAGCTTTCGCAACAGATCGCCGCTGCCGGCGACCTTCACTCGTAGATTGATATCAGGATGATCGCTCTGAAAAGTCGATAACCATTTCGGAAGCCTCATGGAAGCAACTGTCTCCAGCGCGCCGATCATCACCGTCCCAGCTGCAACCCCGGCGGCTGCCTCGACGGCCGCGCGCGCCTCGTCCGCAACCGTCAGAATTTCTTCGGCATAGCGTCTTAATGTTTCGCCCGCCGCTGTCAGCTCCAAGCCCGATCTCGACCGGATAAAGAGCGCCGCGCCAAGCTCAGTTTCGAGCGACTGGATCTGATCGCTCACACTCGATTGGGCGAGATGGACCTCCTCGGCTGTGCGAGTGAAACTCCGGTTCCGGGCGACCGCGAGGAATGTCTTGAGTAGTCTAGGATGCATCGAGCCGTGCCCAATTAAGGTCGGAACAGGCGCCATCAAATGACGAGAGGCGCAATACAGACGACGCTGCCATATCGCTTGTGTCAGCGTCAACACGTCACGAAATTGTCGCAAAAGGTCAACGGTGGATCCGGGCCATCCGTTGCTCGAAATTTCTTGGGCGTTGGCACCTACGACACTTGCAACTACGTTTTTGTCACAACGTCGTCTGCATCAGGTTTTCGGTGTCGCACCGCGTCGTTCGAGAGCGGTTTTGTGGATGATGTCGGCGATCTCCGGGCTGCTGCTCGACAGCATCTGGAAGTCCGATGAATAGAGCGACAGCAGTGAGACTTCAGTCGCGGCGCTGACGGTCGCCGAGCGGGGCTCGCCGCTGATCAGCGCCATCTCGCCGAAGAAACTGCCGGTGCCGAGCTCCACAGGGTTCGGTGTGGCGACGCTGACCCGGCCCTCGACGATGAAGAACATCTGGTCGCCAGTCTCGCCTTTGCGGCAGATTATGGCGCCGGCCGGCACGACGCGAGGTCTCAGCGCTCGCACGATCTCGATGAGTGCGCCCGAACCAAGCTTTTGGAACAGCGGCACTGCCGCAACCAGCTGCCAATTGCGCACGAAGTCCTGGCGACGCACTTCTTCATAAAAGCCGGTGGCGAGGATGCCGGCCCACAGCGCAAAGATGCCGATTCCACTCATCATGACCAGCCCGGCAAGGACGCGACCGGCGAAACTTTGCGGAATCTCGTCGCCATAGCCGGTGGTCGACAGCGTGACCACCGCCCACCACATCGCCAGGGGGATGCTGCCGAACTTGTCAGGCTGGACGTCGCGCTCGATGATATAGGCTGCGAGCGCCGCGCCGAACAGAACGATGCCGAAGATCGAGGTAACGCCGATCAGATTGCGCGCTTCTTTGGTGAGGACCCTGCCCAGCAGCCGGAAGAAGGTTGAGCCGCGCAGCGGCTTCAGCAGCCAGATGGCACAATAGAGGCTTTGGTCGCGGCCGCCGACGAAAAAGAATGCGGCCACAGGGACTAAAACGGCAAGCACGTCGACCGCGATTTCCAATGCCCTGCCGCGAACGTCTCTCATCCGCTGCATGATCAGCGTCTCGATCAATTGCAGTACGTAGGCAGCCCAGATGCCGGCGAGCAGGACTTCCAAGATGAGCCTGGTCTGTCCCGTTATGTTCGGCAACGTAAGTGCAGCCACGGTCAACAGACCGATTGCAACGAACAGCGCGTTCAGCGATGCGGAAATCTTCGAAAAACGGAGCGCCGACATTCAATACCCCGGGTGGGCTACCACTTTTCTAGAATAGGATGGCTTCGGTCCAAACGTAAAGGGCTGGCGGAACATGCACAGCAGCCAAGTCCTGGCCAGTGAAACAAGCAATTGTGGCTGTCTTTTCAATCAGATTTCGATCGCTTCGGACATTCTTTGGAATCGCGGAAGACTATGCCGGTTCCGGCGATCATGAGGCAGCGCGAGTAGTTCGGGGAATTGCGATAGATTTTTGCTTTTCCCGGCATGACGAGCGATCGCCTCCCTGCGGCGCCCAGCATTCCATGTCTTGGGCCTTTATTGCTGTCCGACATCCAGCGGAAACCCCTTGAACGGCTTGATTTCCTTGAGCACGAACGTCGTCTGCATCTCCTTGATGCGCGGCAGCCGGCGGACGACCGCCATGGCGAAATCCGCGTAGCTGTCGAGGTCAGCGGCGACGACCTGCAGCAGAAAATCCGCGTCTCCGGCGATGCTGTAGCACGCCACCACTTCGCTCAGCTTCAGGACGTCGCGCGAGAATTCCTCGGCTTCGGCCTCGCTGTGGCTGTCGATCTTCACTCTGATGAAAGCCAGGACGCCGAGGCCGATCTGCCGCCTGTCGAGGGTCGCCGTGTAGCCCTGGATCACTCCGGTTTCCTCAAGCTGGCGCACGCGCCGCCAGCAGGGCGATGTGGAAAGCCCGACTTCGGATGAGAGTGCCTGGTTCGTCAGACGTCCGTCTTTCTGTAGCGCGCCGAGGATTCGCAGGTCGATGGGTTCAAGCGTAGAAGGCATAAGTCACCTTAGAGTCTGTCAGTATAGGTAGGATATACCACATAAGGCCAATTTTTGGCAATGAAAGGTAAGATTGTCCGCGATAGACGAGATATTCTGCGAGCAGACACCGCCAACAACAGCAGGGTACCAATGCTTCCCGATATCCGTATCGCCATCGTCATCAACCCGGATCTGCCGCTCGGGCTGATCGCCAATACCGCCAGCGCCATCGCGATCGGCCTGGGGGCAAGGTTCCCCGGTCTTGCGGCGCAGTCTCTGACCGATAGGGAGGATCGCACTATCGACATTAGCTCAAACATGCCTGTACCGATGCTGCAGGCGGATGCCGATACTATCCGGTCGCTGCTGCTGAAGGCGCTCACTCAGCAGGAAGAACGGGCAATCGTTCCCTTTCCAGCCTTCGCACGGTCGCTTCACGATTACAGGGAATATGAGGCAACGTTTCCCGGTCGTGACCTTGCCGGGGAGACCATCGATGGCCTGGGAATAGCCGGTCCATCGAAATGGGTGAAATCGCTGACGGGTTCGCTGAAGCTGTTGCGGTAGTGGTGGAAAGAAAAAAGGCCGGCTTGCGGGATAGAGAGATCCGCAGCGCCGGCCGAGCAAGGACTGAAGAAGAAGGGACGATACACTTCAGTCATCGGATGATGGTGTATCCGACGGTGTTATTGATAGGCTCGCCTGCCTGAACGGGTTCCGAACCGGGTGTTCATCTGCGGTTCACGACGGTTTTTTGCCAAGATTCGGGCGGCTAAGCGGGGTCTTGAACTCCCGAGAGGCGATCACCATCTCCAGTCTGCGGGTGCCAAACGGGCTCGCAAAACCGTCCCGAGGCCGCCAGAAGCGGGGCCATGGGGCAAGTTCAGAATCGCAATTGTCGCTCACAGGAGGACTCCATGCGTCACGTAGACTTTTCTCCCCTTTACCGTTCCACCGTCGGTTTCGACCGCCTGTTCACCATGCTCGATACTCTTGCCCAGCCGGATCAGGCTCAGACCTATCCGCCCTACAATATCGAGCGCACCGGTGAAAACACCTATCGCATCACCATGGCCGTTGCCGGTTTCGATGAAAAGGAACTGAGCATCGAGGCTCATGCCCACGTCCTTCACGTCAAGGGCGAAAAGAGCGAAGAGCCGGCTGAAGCCAGCGAATATCTCTATCGCGGCATCGCCAAGCGCGCCTTCGAGCGTCGCTTCCAGCTCGCCGATCATGTCGAGGTCAAGGCGGCTTCGCTGAAGAATGGTTTGCTGCACATCGATCTGTTGCGCAACCTTCCGGAAACGATGAAACCCCGTCGTATCTCGATTGCGGCCGATCCGGTGGAAACTCCGAAGGCCATCGAGGCTCACATCAACTAAAACAGGCTGACGGTCGTCGACCGTCATGCCCGGGCTGACGGACTTGAGCCGGCATGCCTTTGATCCTCCCAAGATCAAAAAAGAAGCGGCGCTCCATCGGGGCGCCGCTTTTGTTTTGGAGTGATATGGGGGACGTCAGGCGGCGTTCGTCGCCCCCGTTGCCTCGGCCTTCGCGGTCTCGCGCCGCTTGGCCGCATCGGCATATTTCTGGGCAAGGAAGGCGCAGGTCATCAGCTGGATCTGATGGAACAGCATCAGCGGCAGGACGATGGCGCCGATGCCCTGACCGGCGAAGATGACGTTGGCCATCGGCACGCCGCTCGCCAGCGACTTCTTCGAGCCGCAGAAGGTGATGGTAATCTCATCGGCCTTGGAGAAGCCGAGTGCGCGACTGCCGAACATGGTGATGCAGAGCACCGTAGTCAGCAGCAGCATATTGGCGACGATAACGGTGGCGATGTCGAGCACCGAGAAGGTATGCCACAACCCCTCGACCACGGCCTCGCTGAAGGCCGAATAGACCACCATCAGGATCGAGCCGCGATCGACCGGCATCAGGATCTTCTTCTTCGAGCGGATCCAATCGCCGATCCACGGCTGCAACAATTGGCCGGCGATGAAGGGGGCGAGCAGCTGCAACATGATCTGCCACAGCACATCCCAGGAAAAGCCGCCCTGGCCACCCACCGAAAACAGAAGGCCGACGAGCAGTGGCGTCAGAAACATGCCGAAGATGTTCGAGGCGGACGCGGAGCAGATGGCGGCCGGCACGTTGCCGCCGGCAATCGACGTGAAGGCGATGGACGACTGCACGGTCGAGGGCAGCACGCTCAGAAACAGCATGCCGGTGTAGAGCGATACCGGCAGAATGCTGTTCGGTACGACCTGGCCTATGGCGAGCACCAGCAGCGGGAAAATGCCGAAGGTCGTCAGCAAGATGACGAGATGCAGCCGCCAATGCAGCAGACCGGCGATGACGACATCGCGCGACAGGCGCGCGCCGTGCAGGAAGAACAGCAGGCCGATGGCAAAGTTGGTGGCGATGCTGAAATAGTGGGCGCTCGCCCCATGCACGGGAAGGAAGGATGCGGTCACGACCGTCAGGACGAGCAGCATGGTGAAGGTGTCTGGAAGAAAGCGGCGCATCGTGCCAACCCCGATCGCAATTGCAAGTCTTAATGATTAGTCCTTGCAGATAGACCTATTGTGATCCACGATGCAAGGAATAACAGTTATCGCAATATGGGATAAGCGGGATGCTCGACCTCACGCAGTTGCGCAGTTTCGTTGCCGTGGAGCAGATGGGCAGCTTTACGCTGGCGGCGGAAAGGCTCGGGCTCGGCCAGTCGACGGTCAGCCAGCATATCCAGAGGCTCGAAGCAGAGCTCGGCCGCAGGCTGCTGGCCCGCGATACGCATCGCGTGGTCCTGACCGGCGATGGTGAGGCGCTGCTTGGGCATGCGCGTCAGATGCTGTCGATCGAAGGGGACGTGCGCCAGCTTTTCGCCGGCAACAGCCTGCGCGGCAGCCTTCGGCTCGGCGTTTCCGAGGATTTCGTCACCAGCCAGCTCCCCGACGTATTGGAGGAGTTCGTCCGCTCGCATCCCTCGGTCGATCTGGAATTGACGGTCGCGCTTAGCGGCACGCTCTATGAAATGCAGGACAATGGCGATCTCGATCTAGTGCTTGCCAAGCGTCGTCTCGGCGATGTCAGGGGCAAGCTCGTCTATCGCGAGCCGCTGATCTGGCTGGCGCGCGATCCCGAGCGCATTCGCAAGCTTGCGGCACCGCTACCGCTCATCGCCTTTCCCGCGCCGAGCGTCACGCGCGCAGTGGCATTGGAAGCACTGCGCCGGCAACAGGTGCCCTGGCGGATCGTCGTCACCTGCGGCAGCCTCAGCGGCCTGACGGCGGCGGCCCGCGCCGGAATGGGCGTTCTCGTTCAGCCCCGCAGCATGGCGCCGGCCGGGTTGACCGAGATTGCCCCGGGTTGGCTGCCGGCCCTGGAGGACGTGGAGTTCGTGCTTGTGCCGCGCAAGGGTGCGAATCAACTTCTGGTCAATGCTTTGTCGGAGGATATTCTGGCGAAGGTGAGGGGACTCAGATCGACGTGACGATCGCGACATTACCGGCACGATTGTAAAAGCCGCGGCCGATCATGCGGATAAGATCAAGCCTTTGCTGGGTTTATTTCGCCGGCTGTTGCGTCTCTTCCTGCATGCCCTGTCCCTGAGCCACACCGGTTCAGACCAACGTCAGCTTCCGTCGCCACTGTAAGTGGCAGCGGACAAGGACATCAGCCCGTCCGCTATATGGTGCCATCTTCATATCCGGACTTGTCGCTTGCGTCATGGCAATGACGGTGGTCGTCCATCGTGCCGCGAGGTCCGATCGCGACGATCCGCCGACCCTTACGATGTTCGCGCATCGGAATCGGAACTAAGCTTCTGGCGCCCTGTTGAGCGCCGCCCGGCCCGAGGCCGGTTCCGGCGCTCTTCTTTGCCCCGCCGTCAAGCGAGGCAGGCGAGGAAATCCGTCACGTCGGTCTCAGTTGTGGCGAAGCTGGTGACGAGGCGGATCAGCGTCTCATCCTTGCCGACCAGTTCGGGCTGCGATTCCGGGATCGGCCATTCGTAGAATTTCGCACCCTTGTCCTCGGCAGTCTTGGCGGCCGACTTGGCCACGATCGCGAAGACCTCGTTCGAAATCGTCGGCCAGGCGAGGCGTGCCGCAGGCGCCTTTTCGATGCCGGCGCGCAGGCGGTCGGCCATGCCGTTGGAATGACGGGCCAGGTCGAGCCAGAGATTGTCCTTGAAGTAGCCATCGAACTGAGCGGCGATGAAGCGCGATTTCGAGAAGAGCTGGGCGGCACGCTTGCGGATGAAATGCATCTCCTTCGCCTTTTCTGGATTGAAGAAGACGATCGCTTCGGCGCACCAGCAGCCGTTCTTGGTGCCGCCAAAGGAGAGGATGTCGACGCCGCGCTTCCATGTCATCTCAGCCGGGCTGGCGTCGAGCGCAACCAAGGCGTTGGCGAAGCGTGCGCCATCCATATGCAGCGGCAGGCCGTTCGCCTTGGCGACCGAGGCGATGGCATCGATCTCGGCGAGCGAATAGACCGTGCCGATTTCCGTTGCCTGGGTGATCGTCACCGCCGCGGCGCGGCCATGATGAACGGCATCCTGCGGGAAACGGGCAATCTTGGTGGCAAGCGCCTCGGGGTCGATCTTGCCGGCAGCACCCTTGACCGTTGCGAGCCGTGCGGCGCTGAAGAAATCAGGGGAACCGCATTCGTCTTCGGCGACATGCGCCTCACTGTGGCAAAAGGTGATCCCACCCGGCTTCTGGACGCTGGCGAGTGACAATGAATTGGCGGCAGAGCCTGTCGCGACGAAGAAGACGGCAACCTCGCGCTCGAAGATCTCCGCGAATTTGGCCTCTACCCGCTGATCGAGGTCGCTCGTGCCGTAGGCGGAAGCGAACCCTCCCGACTCGGCAAGGAGGCGTTCGGCGATCTTGGAATGGGCGCCAGCCCAATTATCGGAGGCAAAGAACATGGATGTGCACCAGATGAAGGATTGAATTGAAGGAAGGATAAATAAGGCCGGGCGGACATTACGCCAATGCAACTGCCTATCAAGAGCGTCCTCTTGAAGAATGCATCACAGAAATTGATCTACGCAATCAACAAATAAAATGATGCGCTGCAGCGAAACTTTATTGCTCTAATTATGCAACAAGGGCAATCTTACGTCGTTCGCTGACGAATTTTTGCCGTTTTGCTCTTGCGAAGGCTTAAGCTTTCTGGCATAGAGCTGATGAATTAGGACAGGGTTGCTGTCCTATTTTGGCCGCCGAGGCCGAAGATGCGCCGGAGGGTCCTGACGATGTCGGGATTTAGAGCTATAGTTATCGGGAGCATGCCTTTTCAAGCCTTCGAGGCGGCGGGCAGGGCGGCGGTGGAATAGCAAGGCGCGGAACGCTGACGACGGGCTCCACCACGAGGCCCGGTGTTCGCGACCGGATCTTCACAATGCAACAGCGCTGTCGCGCGTCGGCCCCGGAAACGGACCGCGCGGGACGAAGGAGCGCCCGCGACGCGGGCCTTACCGGAGGGAAGACGATGACGAACAGGACGCCGTCCATGACTTTTGACCAGACCGCTGCAGCCAATGCTGTCGCTACGGCCAAAACGTCGAAACGCGCCGCCGGCATCCCACGGAAGCAAGGCCTCTACGATCCGCGCAACGAGCACGATGCCTGCGGCGTCGGTTTTGTTGCGCATATGAAGGGCGAGAAGTCGCATCAGATCGTGCGCGACGGCCTGTTCATCCTTGAAAACCTGACGCATCGCGGCGCCGTCGGCGCCGATCCGCTGATGGGCGACGGCGCGGGCATTCTCGTGCAGATTCCCGACCGCTTCTTCCGCGAGGAAATGGCCCTGCAGGGCATCACCCTGCCGAAGGCGGGCGAATATGGCGTCGGTCATTTCTTCCTGCCGCGCGACGAGACGCTGATCGAGCATTTCAAGAATGCCATCAGACAGGTCGTCACCGAGGAAGGCCAGGAGCTGATCGGCTTCCGCGACGTGCCGGTCGACAATTCCTCGCTCTCGAAGGCGCCTGATATCGCCGGCACCGAGCCGCATCATGTACAGGTCTTCATCGGCGCCGGTCGCGATGCCGGCACGAACGAGGAGTTCGAGCGTCGCCTGTTCACGCTGCGCAAGGTGATCTCCAACCGCATCTATGCGGAATACGAGGGCGAGGAGAGCAACTTCTACCCCGTCTCGCTGTCGAGCTCGACCATCGTCTACAAGGGCATGTTCCTCGCCTATCAGGTCGGCGCCTATTATAAGGATCTGGCCGATCCGCGCTTCGAGTCGGCGGTCGCCCTCGTGCACCAGCGCTTCTCGACGAACACCTTCCCGTCGTGGAAGCTGGCGCATCCCTACCGCATGGTCGCCCATAACGGCGAAATCAACACGCTGCGCGGCAACGTCAACTGGATGGCGGCGCGCCAGGCGTCGGTATCCTCGCCGCTGTTCGGCGACGATATCTCCAAGCTCTGGCCGATTTCCTATGAGGGACAGTCGGATACCGCCTGCTTCGACAACGCGCTCGAATTCCTCGTGCGCGGCGGCTATTCCATGGCGCATGCGGTGATGATGCTCATCCCGGAAGCCTGGGCCGGCAACCAGCTGATGGCGCCGGAGCGCAAGGCGTTCTACGAATATCATGCCGCCCTGATGGAGCCGTGGGATGGCCCGGCCGCCGTCGCCTTCACCGACGGCAAGCAGATCGGCGCGACGCTCGACCGCAACGGCCTGCGTCCGGCCCGTTACCTCGTCACCAATGACGATCGCGTCATCATGGCGTCGGAAGCCGGCGTGCTGCCGGTCGACGAAGAAAAGATCATCCAGAAGTGGCGCCTCCAGCCGGGCAAGATGCTGCTGATCGACATGGAAAAGGGCTGCATCATTTCCGACGAGGAAGTGAAGTTGGAGCTCGCCACCAAGCATCCTTATCAGAGCTGGCTCAAGCGCACGCAGCTCATCCTCGAAGACCTGAAGCCAGTGGAGCCGCGCGCGCTTCGCCGCGACGTGTCGCTGCTCGACCGCCAGCAGGCCTTCGGCTATACGCTCGAGGACACCAAACTCCTGATGTCGCCGATGGCGACGACCGGGCAGGAGGCGATCGGCTCCATGGGCACGGATACGCCGATCTCGGCCATGTCCGACAAGCCGAAGCTGCTCTACACCTACTTCAAGCAGAACTTCGCGCAGGTGACGAACCCACCGATCGACCCGATCCGCGAGGAGCTTGTCATGAGCCTCGTCTCCTTCATCGGTCCGCGTCCGAACCTGCTCGACCATACCGGCATGGCCAACGCCAAGCGCCTGGAAGTCCGCCAGCCGATCCTGACCAACGGCGATCTCGAAAAGATCCGCTCGATCGGCCACACGGAAGACCGTTTCGACACCAAGACCCTCGATTTCACCTATGACGTCGAGCGCGGCGCCGAAGGCATGCCCGAGATGCTCGACCGTCTCTGCGAGCGGGCAGAAGCCGCCGTTCGCGGCGGCTACAACATCATCGTGCTTTCCGACCGGCAGATCGGGCCGGACCGCATCGCGATCCCGGCGCTGCTGGCCACGGCCGCCGTGCACCATCACCTGATCCGCAAGGGGCTGCGCACCTCGGTCGGCCTCGTCGTCGAAACCGGCGAGCCGCGTGAAGTGCATCATTTCTGCCTGCTCGCCGGCTATGGCGCCGAGGCGATCAACCCCTATCTCGCTTTCGACACGCTGCTCGACATGCATCAGCGCGGCGAATTCCCGAAGGAAGTGGACGCCACGGAAGTCGTCTACCGCTACATCAAGGCGGTCGGCAAAGGCATCCTCAAGGTCATGTCGAAGATGGGCATTTCGACCTACCAGTCCTATTGCGGCGCGCAGATCTTCGATGCGATCGGCCTGCAGCAGGAATTGGTCGACAAGTACTTCTTCGGCACGGCGACGATGATCGAGGGCATCGGTCTTGAAACCATCGCCGAGGAAACCGTCGCTCGCCACAACTCCGCTTTCGGTCGTGATCCGCTGCTGGCGAGCACCCTTGAGATCGGCGGCGAATATGCCTTCCGCATGCGCGGTGAAAGCCATGCCTGGACGCCGGATGCGGTGGCAGCACTTCAGCATGCCGTGCGCGGCAATGCCGAGGATCGCTATCGCGAGTTCGCCGAGATGGTCAACCAGTCGGCCCTCCGGATGAACACCATCCGCGGCCTCTTCAAGATCAAGGGTGCGGAAACGCTCGGCCGCAAGCCGATTTCGATCGATGAAGTCGAGCCCGCTATCGATATCGTCAAGCGCTTCTCGACGGGCGCCATGTCCTTCGGCTCCATCAGCCGCGAGGCGCATACGACGCTGGCGATCGCCATGAACCGGATCGGCGGCAAGTCGAACACCGGCGAAGGCGGCGAAGAGTCCGATCGTTACATGCCGCTCTTCGACGGCTCGCCGAACCCGGAACGCTCCGCGATCAAGCAGATCGCCTCCGGCCGCTTCGGCGTGACCACCGAATATCTGGTCAATGCCGACGTGCTGCAGATCAAGGTGGCGCAGGGTGCCAAGCCCGGCGAGGGCGGCCAGCTGCCCGGTCACAAGGTCGATGCGACCGTCGCCAAGACCCGGCATTCGACGCCGGGTGTCGGCCTGATCTCGCCGCCGCCTCACCATGACATCTACTCGATCGAAGACCTCGCGCAGCTCATCTTCGACCTGAAGAACGTCAACCCGACCTCGGCGGTGTCGGTCAAGCTCGTCTCGGAAGTCGGCGTCGGCACGGTTGCCGCCGGCGTTGCCAAGGCGCGCGCCGACCATATCACCATCGCCGGCTTCGACGGCGGCACCGGCGCTTCGCCACTGACCTCGCTGAAGCATGCCGGCAGCCCGTGGGAAATCGGCCTTGCCGAAACCCAGCAGACGCTGGTGCTGAACGGGCTGCGCTCGCGCATCGCCCTGCAGGTGGATGGCGGCCTGAAGACCGGTCGCGACGTCATCGTCGGCGCGATGCTCGGCGCGGACGAATTCGGCTTCGCCACCGCGCCGTTGATCGCGGCCGGCTGCATCATGATGCGCAAGTGCCATCTCAACACCTGTCCGGTCGGCGTCGCCACCCAGGATCCGGTGCTGCGCAAGCGCTTCAAGGGCGCGCCGGAGCATGTCATCAACTACTTCTTCTTCGTCGCCGAGGAAGTGCGCGAAATTCTCGCCTCGCTTGGCGTTACCAAGCTGGACGACATCATCGGCGCTTCCGAGCTTCTGGAGAAGGACGACATGCTCGCCCACTGGAAGGCGAGGGGCCTCGACTTCAGCCGCATCTTCCACAAGGTCGACGCGCCGAAGGAAGAGACCTACTGGACATCAGCGCAGAAGCACCCGATCGACAATGTTCTCGACCGCACGCTGATCGAGAAGGCCGAGCCCGCTCTGTCCTCCAAGACGCCGGTCGCCTTTGAGGTCGGCATCAAGAATGTCGACCGTTCGGCCGGCGCCATGCTGTCGGGCGCGGTTGCCAAGCGCTATGGCCATCGCGGCCTGAAGGAAGACACGATCAACGTCACGCTGAGAGGCACCGCCGGCCAGTCGTTCGGCGCGTTCCTGGCGCGCGGCGTGACTTTCAACCTCATCGGCGACGGTAACGACTATGTCGGCAAGGGTCTTTCGGGCGGCCGCATCATCATCCGTCCGCCGGAGAATTCGAAGATCCTGGCCGAGCACTCGATCATCGTCGGCAACACCGTGCTTTACGGCGCAACCGAAGGAGAGTGCTACTTCCGCGGTGTCGCGGGCGAGCGCTTCGCGGTCAGAAACTCCGGTGCGATCGCCGTCGTCGAAGGCGTGGGCGACCATGGCTGCGAATACATGACTGGCGGCGTCGTCGTCGTGCTCGGCGAAACCGGTCGCAACTTCGCGGCCGGCATGTCGGGCGGCGTGGCCTATGTGCTCGACGAAATCGGCGATTTCGCGCGCCGCTGCAACATGGCGATGGTCGAACTGGAACCGGTTCCCGAAGAGGACGAACTGCTGGAGAAGCTGCATCATCATGGCGGCGACCTCATGCACAAGGGACGCGTCGACGTTTCGGGTGACATGACGCGCCACGACGAGGAGCGTCTCTACCAGTTGATTTCGAACCATTTCCACTACACCGGTTCGACGCGAGCCAAGGAAATTCTCGATCACTGGGCCGACTACCGCCCGAAATTCCGCAAGGTCATGCCGGTCGAGTATCGCCGTGCCCTCGAGGAAATGGAGCGCAGCCGGATGGGCGTGGCGGCGGAGTAATCCGCCCCGGCTCGTTAAGCCAGTCGAGGGTTTCGCCTCGCATTGCGGTCGCCGCTTGGGCGATCGCAACTGTCGAACAGCGGAATCGGATTTGAATTACAGTGCCGGACAGGGAACGGAACTTACCCTCAGGCACGGGAGCCATCGGCTCCACTTTTTGAGTGAGGAAACGAAAGCATGGGCAAGGTAACAGGCTTCCTGGAAATCGACCGGCAGGTAGGCAAGTATCAGCCGGCGTCTGATCGCATCCGGCATTTCCGTGAATTCACGATCCCCATGTCGGACCCGGAAGTGCAGAAACAGGCGGCTCGCTGCATGGACTGTGGCATTCCCTATTGCCACGGCCCGACCGGCTGCCCGGTGCACAACCAGATCCCGGATTGGAACGACCTCGTCTACAACAACAATTGGGAAGAGGCGATCCGCAACCTGCATTCGACCAACAACTTCCCGGAATTCACCGGCCGCGTCTGCCCCGCCCCTTGCGAGGAAGCGTGCACGCTGAACCTGGAAGACGCGCCGGTTGCCATCAAGACCGTCGAACAGGCGATTGCCGACAAGGCCTATGAGCTCGGCTTCATCCGCCCGCAGCCGGCAACCGTGCATACCGGCAAGAAGGTCGCCGTCATCGGCTCCGGCCCTGCCGGCATGGCCGCCGCCCAGCAGCTCGGCCGCGCCGGCCACGACGTTCATCTCTATGAGCGCGAGTCGAAGCCCGGCGGTCTGCTGCGTTACGGCATCCCGGACTTCAAGATGGAGAAGAACTTCATCGATCGCCGCGTCGAGCAGATGAAGGGCGAGGGTGTCACTTTCCATTGCGGCGTCAATGTCGGCGTCGACGTCAAGGTCGAGCAGCTCCTGGCCGATCATGATGCCGTGCTCTATTGCGGCGGCTCGGAAACGCCGCGCGAGGCCGGCATTCCCGGCGTCGAGCTTGCCGGCGTGCATGACGCCATGCCCTACCTCGTGCAGCAGAACCGCCGCGTCGGCCGCGAAAACATCGACAGCGTCGGCTGGCCTGCCGATCCGATCCTTGCCGGCGGCAAGCATATCGTCGTCGTCGGCGGCGGTGATACCGCATCGGACTGCGTCGGCACGGCATTCCGCCAGGGTGCGGTCAAGGTCACCCAGCTCGACATTCGCCCGCAGCCGCCGGAAAAGGAAGACAAGCTCGCCGTCTGGCCCTTCTGGGCCACGAAGATGCGCACCTCCTCCTCGCAGGCAGAGGGTGCGGTTCGCGAATTCCAGGTCGCGACACTGGAATTCGTTGGCGAAGACGGCGTGCTGACCGGCGTGAAGTGCTGCGAAGTGGATGAGCGCCGCAAGCCGATCGCCGGGACGGAATTCGTCATCCGTGCCGATCTTGCCTTCATCGCCATCGGTTTCCGTGGACCGTTCACCGACGGCGTGCTCAAGGAACTCGACGGCAAGCTGACCCTGAACACCGACAAGCGCGGTTCGACCAACGTCGTCGCCGACGACAAGGACTACAAGACCTCCGTCGACAAGTTCTGGACCGCCGGCGACGTTCGCCGCGGCCAGTCGCTGGTGGTCTGGGCGATCCGCGAAGGCCGCCAGGCGGCGCGCGCGATCGATGAGGCCTTGATGGGCTCGACGGTTCTGCCGCGGTAAGCCTCACCGATATTTTGGTGCGATTATCAGAAGGCCGGGTTCGCGATGAACCCGGCCTTCATTCTTATCGGCTTGCCGCAATGTTCCAATTGTAGATGCAGCGATCGAGCCCGATGGCGATCTCGAGTACTCTCACATCATGGTCTATCGCAGGCCCCTTTCTGGCGTGGCTGCGATAGCGTTGGGGGAAATCCGTGCGCTTCGAGATCGAACAGACCTCCATCCATTTATCGTCGTTGTCGACTTCGATATCCATCGTGACCTCGGAGTAGGCCGGCAGGCGGTCCGAAGGAACGATTCTGGTCGGCAGATGGATGACCGATCCGATCATGCGGCGGACCGGCTCCAGGCAGGCTGCGTGGTAATCGTTGCCGCTGTCGGCAGTGAAGGCGCATTGGAATTCGAGCTGCCAGAATTCCTTGAGCCGCACATGCTTGGTCGGTTGATCCTGTTCCCGGCGGTAGGATTTTCCAGCCTGCCAGATGCATAATGGCAGGCGTGTTCTGGAGTGATTTCCAAGAAGATGCTGCATGTAGACATAGGTTGACGCGGTTGTCTCCGGCCGCAGCAACAGTTCGGTCTCAGTCTTCGAGACCCGTTCCTGCACCCATATGTCCTCCTGGGAATAGGCATCTGAAACGAGGCGGCGCGGCATAAGGGTCGGGGCTTCCACCCTTCGGACATCCCAGGCGGGGTTGACCGATCGCAGGAAGCTGCTGATTTCATCGGAAAAGAACCGGACCAGATCGTCGCGCAACCGGATATCCCGCTCTTCCCAATGAACGAGCGAATTTACGTTGTAGATATTGAGCACGTGCCATTCTCCATGGGCAACGTTGATGTTTTGGGCAAGGGCTTTACGTCCAGCAGCCGCCGGACAGACCAATGCCTCCGGCCGTCACGACTGGACGCGGAGACCTCGACCGGAGAAAGCGCGCAAAATCACAACCTGCAAGCAGGTGCTGTCATGATCGATTTGATCTGCGCGGTTGGTGCTCATGACGTTTTTTTAGGGGTGCGCTGCGATATTGTCAAACAGGCCTAGTCGTGGACGCACTTATGCGGAAGGTTCTCACGGCGCGGCCGATCCCGGCAACCTGTAGTCATCCACGCGGCCTGCAGGCGCCGGCGCCATTTGGCCTTTCTCGACCAGGAGGTCCCGCGGCGATGGTGTCGTGGAAGCCGGTGCAGGCGTGCCGCCCAGGAGCTGCGCGCCGCCGTCAAGGTCTGGGTCGGAAAGGCTCATCGGCGGGATGCGGGTGATTTTCTCCATCTCAGTCGGAGGCAGGTTGGCCTGCTGCGCCGGCAACGGATTGCCGGTATCGAGGCGGGTGATATCGGGGCTTGCCTGATCGCCCAGCAGCCGGCGTGCCGATTTCTCGACATAGAAGGCGACCTTGCGCTTGCCTGCCGCGGTCAGGTTGACACCGTCAGCGGTTCTGAGCCGCACCTGCTGGCCGTTGATGTCGGAGCCGGTGACGATGAACTCGCCGTTCTGGTCGGTAAAGCCGTCCCAGATGTCGATGAACTCTCCGCCGACGCTTGTCGTCTGGCTCTGATAGAGCTGGTTGAGCTTGACCGCGCTTGCCGTCAGCTGGTCCGAGCCGAAGGAGGGCAGACCGACCCAGAGCAGCGGAATGTGGCGGCTCGTCACCAGCTTGGCAAATTGCTGCACGCGCTCTTCATAGGCGAGGAACCACGGGTCCGTGCCGTATTTTTCGTTGAGACCGTCGCCGATGATCTGCTGGCGATCGTTGGCGCCGAGCATGACGATGACCATTGTGGGCTTCAGCTGGTCCATCATGCCTGTCAATTGCTGCGGCCAGTTGTAGTAGTCCTGCCGAACGAGACCCGAAGCGACATTGCCGCGCGTTTGGATGACGACACCGGGCGAGGCCGAAAAGGCATCTTCCAGTCCGGTTCCGAGACCGCTGGCGAGAAAGTCGCCGACGACGAGGATGGTTTTGGCATCGGGCAGCTTTTCCGCCGCCGGAGGTGTTTCCGGTTGGACCGCCACCGGCTGACGTGGCGGCGGCGTCGGTCGTTTGCGCGGCTGGATCTTTCGCCGCGGCGGCGGCTGGTCGACGGACTGGTCGGTATAGTCGGGTTCGCGGGTGCCGAACAGCATGTCGAACAGGTTTCTGCGCGGCCGCTCCTGCGCTTCAGCCGCCGTCGGCAGGCAGCCGAGTGCGACGATGGCGGCAAGGAGCGCTGTCAGAATAAGCCTTGCGGTTGCCATGGTTGCGCGGGCAGGTCGTTTGATCATAGCTTCTTTTCCGCTCACGCCCCATGGTCGCATGAGGAAGTATCTTCCGTCCAGCGGTTCAAGATCGCGCTGATAGCGGCCGCCTATTTGCGCAGCGCGTTCAGCAGGTTCATGGACGGTTCGCCATCCGCATCCATGCCGATGCGCTGCTGAACCGCGGAGATGGCCGCCTTCGAGCCGGATCCGAAATTGCCGTCGACGACGCCGTCATAATAGCCGAGCTGCTTCAGCCGCGTCTGCAGCTCGAATTTTTGCTGCACGTTCAGCGCCCCGCTCGGTCGCGGCCAGGATTGCTGCATGCCGCCATAGCCGGCGATCTGATCGGCAAGCAGGCCAACGGCTACTGCATAGCTGTCGGATGCGTTGTAGCGCTTGATGGTGAAGAAGTTGCCGGTCATCAGAAAGCCGGGGCCATCCGGCCCGCCGGGCATCTTCAGCTGCGCGCGGTCGGAGGTCTGACGGAAGCCCTTGCCATTGGGGCGGACGAAACCGAGAGCGGCCCATTGGGCGATCGTGTGGGTCTTGCCGGCCTGTGCGCCGCCGCCAGATGGCACGACCACCTCGTAGCCCCATGTGCGCCCGGTCTCCCAGCCGTTCTTGGCAAGCAAGTTGGCCGTCGTCGCCAGCGCATCCGGAATGGAATTCCAAATATCGGCATGGCCGCTGCCGTCGGCATCGACAGCATAGAGCAGATAGCTGCTTGGGATGAACTGCGTATGGCCCATGGCGCCAGCCCAGGAGCCGTTCAGCTCCTTGCGCGACACGTCACCCTTCTGCAGGATCTTCAGCGCTGCGATGAGCTGTTTCTTGGCATAGTTGGCGCGCTTCGGATCGGCATAGGCAAGCGTCGCCAGCGCACGGGGCACGTAATGCAGCCGATCGTTCTTGGCGAGAACTGCGCCGTAGTTCGACTCCATCGACCAGATGGCGAGCATGATATTTCGATCCACGCCGAAGCGCTGCTCGAGCGAGCGGAGCGTGGACGCATATTTAACCGCCATCTTCCGGCCAATATCCACGGTATAGGGATTGACACGGGAGTCGAGGTAATCCCAGATTTGGGACTTGAATTCCGGTTGGTACTGCGCTTTTTCAAGGACCGTGGGGTCAGGGTCCGTCACGCCGGCGAATGCATCGCGATAGGTCGATGGTGTAATGCCGCTCTTTGCGGCGGTCGTGTAGAAGCCCGCGATCCATTTTTGGAACCCCGGGTCAGCATTGGCGTTAACGGGAGCAAGTCCCGCGAAGGCAGCGAACGCGAGCGCCAGAGCGAGACCACGAAGGGAGTTTTTGCGGTTTGGGGTCATCTACAGCCTTGTCCATCGATCGTTGGATTTCGGTGCGGCGAAGCTCTTAGCGTTCATCCAAGCGTGACACTAGAAGAACGAAGTCAACAAATTCTTTACCATGGAAGCCGGGGTCAGTCATTATTTGCAAAACAGTAGCAAATTTATTCTACTGACCCTGAGAATGGCTTGGCGCCAGGCTAGTGAATGCCCAGGAGGTATGAGTGGGACAGCATAAAAAAGTTCGTAAGGCAGTATTTCCGGTGGCCGGACTGGGGACGCGGTTCTTGCCGGCGACCAAGGCGGTGCCGAAGGAAATGCTCACCGTCGTCGACAAGCCGGTGATCCAGTACGTCGTCGATGAGGCGATGGAAGCCGGGATCGAGCATTTCGTGTTCGTCACCGGCCGCAGCAAGCACGTGATCGAGGATTACTTCGACATTCAGTTCGAGCTTGAGCATACGCTGCGCCAACGCAACAAGAATGCAGAGCTGTCGTTGCTGAACGGCCTGCTGCCGAAAGCCGGCACGGCCAGCTTCACGCGTCAGCAGGAGCCGCTCGGCCTCGGCCATGCCGTGTGGTGCGCCCGCGAGATCGTCGGCGACGAGCCGTTCGCGCTGCTGCTGCCCGACATGGTCATGCGGGCCGAAAAGGGCTGCATGAAGGGCATGATCGAGCTTTATGAGACCAGCGGCGGCAATGTCATCGCCGTTGAAGAGTGCGCTCCGGATCAGACCCATAAGTATGGCATCGTCGGTGTCGGCGAAACGATCGGCAACGGCTTCCGCATCACCGAAATGGTGGAAAAGCCGGCCAAGGGCACGGCCCCGTCCAACTTCTTCATCAACGGCCGCTACATCCTGCAGCCGGAAATCTTCCGTATCCTGGAAAGCCAGGAGCGTGGCGCCGGCAATGAAATCCAGTTGACCGACGGTATGCTGAAGCTGGCACAGCAGCAGGATTTCGCGGGTTATCACTTTCAGGGCCAGACGTTCGACTGTGGTGCAAAGGATGGCTTCATCCTCGCCAACGTCGCTTTTGCGCTCGCGCGCGCAGATATCCGCCCGACCATCGAGGATGAACTGAAGGCGCTGATTACGGCCCTGAAATAAGTTCTTAAATCGTTGAGAACAAAGAGCTGAGGCTCGGCATGTGCCGGGCCTCATTTCGTTTCGGATGACAAGATGGGAGTGAACGCAAGACACGCTGCGACGAACGGTTCAGGTGGTGATCAGCGCTTCACTGTCAATCCAACACCTGCCTGTAGCTGGCGGGTGTCGTCGCCGGTCTTTCGCGAGGTCAGCTGATAGCCGACATTGCTGGTCAGATCGAGGTAACGGTTGATCCCCCAGGTGAGGCCGAATGCGGCGTCGTATTCGGTCTCGTCGGCAAAGGAGCTGATGGAAGGATAGTCGCGCCAGATCGTTCCGCCCGTCAGCTTTGCAGTGAGATCGTCGCGCAGCTGGTGGCTCAGGGTGCTGGTGATCTGATAGGCGGTGTAGCCGCTTTCGCCGGCTGTGGTGGAGGGCTGGACCGTGGTCGAAAGACCGATGCTGACATCGGTGCCGCGCTGCGGCGACCAGGCGAAATTGCCGTCGATTGTCGGCGAATCGATCGAGGCGAGGCGCGAATCGTCGAATTGCGTGTGCTGGTAGCCGAAGCCGAGCTCGCCCTTCATCTTATCGCCGAGGTCGAGCTCGACACCGGCCTTGCCGCCGTAACTCTGGTTCGAGCGGGCATATCCGCTGCTGTCGCGCGTCTGGTCGTAGACCGCGCGGCCGAGATCGGCTTCGACGAAGGGGATGATGGCCGGCGACAGCTCGTAGCCGATGCGTCCGCGCCATGTGCCGGCGGTCTGGTCGCGGTCGCTGAGCGTAACCTGGGTTCCATCCGAGAGCACGGCATCGGAATAGGCGGTGCGGGTCAGCTCCACGGCAGTCGTGCCGCGCAGCAGGCCGAAGTCGCGCTCCAGCGACAGTCCCGTGGTGAACTGGTTGACGGCCGACTGTTTCGTGGCGCCGGCAATGGCGTTCGGATCGCTGGTGTCCTCACGGGAGAACTGGTAGCCGGCGGTGATGTGGGCGGTGGTATCGGCGGGAAGATCGAGGCGCAGGTCGGCATTGATGCTGACCGTCGGCTTTTCCTCGCCGGTGCCGCTGATGTTTCTCTGCCAAACGCCTTCGCCTGTTATGGTCAGCGCATGCCGGTCCCAATCCGATGTCAGCGTGCTGCGCAGGTCCGTTTGCAGGAAGGTGCGGTCGTCCTTGGTGGAGCCGGTGCGGTCTTGCTCGATATTGATCGACTGGTTGACGGAGGGGCGCAGGGTGAATGTGCCGAGCGATATGCCCTGCGCATCCTCGCGATCCGGATGCTGGCGTGCCCTCAGCCCGTCGACGCTGGTCTCGGGCAGGTTGACGCGGCGCAGATCTGTGTCGAGCGTGGAACCTGTGGTGGTCGGATCGACGCTGTCGAGGCGAAGGCGCATATTGGGCGGCGCATCCGCAGCAGTTGGTGCCTGATTCGTCGATGGCGTCGGTTGCGTATTGCTCGAGGACGCGGCCGTCGGGTCGGTCGGTGACGCGGATGTCGCGTCCGTGCCCGGTGATATCGTCTGGGTGTCGTCCGGATTTTGGCCTGGGGACAGCGATTGCGCGTCGGCCGACATCGGCGCGGCGAATGCGACGCTCCAGCCGAGCATGGCGGATGTCGCCCATGCCGTCAGCCGGAGGGTGCCGTTACCCGCCTTGTTCTTGCCGATGCCCATTTTGCCTATATCTGACCTTACTGGAAATGCCTTAAATCCTTACCCAAGTGTAAAGCTGCGTGGTTAACGCTTGGTTGCCAAAGGGCCGTGGAGAGCATTCCGCCAGTAATATTGTTGAGGCCGCCCGGCCTGCCGGTCGCGGTGGCAAAAGTCGATCTTCAGTGGACAGATTTGCAGAAAAGCGTTAGGCCTCCCTCATGAATAAGAGAGCTGTAAGACTCATCGAGAACGGTGCGATCGAATCCGCGATGCGAACGATCGAGACTGAGAGACGGGGCCTTGAGGCGCTGGAACGTGCACTCGCCGCTGGTTTGGCCGGTCCGTTCAGCCGCGCGGTGGAGATCATCGGCGATATCAGCGGCCGCGTCATCATCACCGGTGTCGGCAAGAGCGGCCATATCGGCAACAAGCTCGCCGCCAGCCTCGCTTCCACCGGAACTCCGGCCTTTTTCGTGCATCCTGTCGAGGCCAATCACGGCGATCTCGGCATGATCACGCATGATGACGTCATCGTCGCCATGTCCTGGGGCGGCGAGAGCGCCGAGTTGCGCGGCATCATCGCCTATTCCCGGCGCTTTTCGATCCCGATGATTGCCATTACCGCGGGCGAGACCTCGACGTTGGCGCGCGAGTCGGACGTTGTTCTGTTGCTGCCGAAGGAGCAGGAAGCCTGCCCGCATGGGCTGGCGCCGACGACCTCGACGCTGCTGCAGCTCGCCATCGGCGATGCGCTGACCGTGGCGCTGCTGGAGGCGCGCGGCTTCACAGCCGAGGATTTCCGCACTTTCCATCCGGGCGGCAAGCTCGGTGCCAGCCTCTCGCATGTGGCCGATATCATGCACAAGGGCGACCGCGTGCCGCTGGTCAATCTCGGCACGGGCATGCCCGAGGCGGCAATGACCTTGTCGCAAATGCGGTTCGGCTGCGTTGGCGTCATCGATGAAAACGGCTGCCTCTGCGGCATTGTCACCGATGGCGATATCGCCCGCAATCTCGGCACCAGCCTTGCCGACATGCTCGTCGACGAGGTGATGACCCGCAATCCGAAGACGGTGAAGGAAACGACGCTGGCGACCAGCGCGATGGCCGTGCTTAATCGCCACAACATCTCGGCGCTGATCGTCATCGACGATGCGCGCCGCCCGGTCGGCATCGTCCATTTCCACGACCTGTTGCGGATCGGGGTTGCCTGATCAGACCGGTTCGACCGTAAGTTCGCGGCCATTGCTGGCGACGATAATGACACGTGTGCCAACCGGCAAATCGGGCCCCTTGACTGTCCAATAGGTGTCGTTGAGGCGGATGCGGCCACGGCCTTCGGCTATGGGCTCGCCGAGCGTTGCCGTGCGTCCGACAAGGCTTGCGCCCCGCTGGTTCAGGAAGGGCTCGTCCGTGACCTGGTTGTTGTTGTAGAAATAGCGGCGCCCGAGGAGGGCGACGATCACGGCAACGGCCGCAAAGACCAGCCACTGCAACTGCCAGACCCAGAAGGCGTCATCCCAGAACAGCAGCGACAGCGCCCCGACAATGATGCCAGCCAGACCAATCCAGACGAGGAAGAAGCCCGGCAATACCAACTCGGCGGCAAGCAGCACCAATCCCAGCAGCCACCAGCTCCAGGGGCCGAGCTCCACGACGAGATCATCGAACATCTCAGCTCTCCCTGGGCGTCAGTGGATTGACCGAGGGCGTGGTACGAACGGCGCCTGACCGAGGCCTCGAAGGCTGCGGCGCACCATCGCCGTTGCCATTGTCGCCGAAGACTTCGCGGGCAATGGCGCCGATGCCGCCGAGCGAGCCGATGAGGGAGCTGGCCTCCATCGGCATCAACACGATCTTCGAATTGCTGGCCGAGCCGATTGCCGTCAGGGCTTCGGTGTATTTTTGCGCGACGAAGTAGTTGATGGCCTGCACATTGCCTTCGGCGATGGCTTCGGAAACCATGCGGGTCGCCTTGGCTTCCGCTTCCGCCAGGCGTTCGCGTGCCTCGGCATTGCGGAACGCCGCCTCGCGCTGGCCTTCCGCCTGCAGCACGGCCGACTGCTTTGCGCCCTCCGCGCGCAGAATCTGCGCGGCACGGAGCCCTTCCGCTTCGAGAATCTGGGCGCGCTTTTCACGCTCGGCCTTCATCTGTCGGCCCATGGCGTCAACCAGGTCCTTCGGCGGCTGGATGTCCTTGATTTCGACGCGCGTCACCTTGATGCCCCAGGGCTCGACAGCCTCGTCGACCACGCGCAGCAACCGCTCGTTGATGGCGTCGCGGTTGGAAAGAAGCTCATCCAGGTCCATCGAACCCATGACCGAACGGATATTGGTTTTGGTGAGGTTGAGGATCGCGCTTTCGAGATTGGTGATCTGATAGGCGGCCTGCGCCGCGTTCAACACCTGGAAGAAGGCGACCGCATCGGCAGAGACGCTGGCGTTGTCCTTGGTGATGACCTCCTGAGTCGGCACGGCCAACACCTGCTCCATAACGTTCATCCGCACGCCGATCGTCTCGATGAAGGGCACGATCAGATTGAGGCCCGGCTCCAGTGTGCGGATGTAGCGGCCGAAGCGCTGGATTGTATAACGATAGCCCTGTGGCACCGTCTTGATCCCCGCAAACAGCACCAGGATGACCAAGACCACCAGGGCAACCACGAAGATGCTGAAACCACCGACTACCATTGAATTCCTCCATGGAGGCGCCCACGGTATGCGGGCCTCTCGCGTCACGTAAAGCGCTGCCGCATCGTTCTCCGTACGTTCGGTCGAAAACGCATGACGGCAACTCAATCAGATGTGGTGGGTTAGCATGTTCTCGACAAGGGAGGAATGGGTCGCCCAACAACACGATCCGGTGTGTCTGAGATTGTTTTGGCCCGATCAATCAATCGCGATCCGGGTCTTGCTTCCGGCGGTTGATATTCATACTTTAATGGAGAAATCTCCGGCTCCGCTGCCACACAGCCTTTCGGGCCCAACCTTTGCGCATCATCAGGGTGAAGCTATGAATATCGATAGGACCTTACGGTCGGTCGTGGCCGTGCATGCCTCAATTCCGGAAGACGCTTTCACGGCGACGACGCTCGGCACCCGCAGGGAAGGCAACGGAGTCGTCATCCGGGGGAACGGGCTGGTGTTGACGATCGGCTACCTCATCACGGAGGCTGAGGAAGTCTGGCTGACGACGAATAGCGGTCGTGTGGTGCCGGCACACGCGCTTGCCTACGACCAGGAAACGGGATTTGGCCTGGTGCAGGCGCTTGGCCCGCTCGACGTGCCCGCGCTGGAATTCGGTGATGCCGAAAAGGCCGAGATCGGCGATCCGGTGGTGATCGCAGACGGCGTCGGCCAGTTCGTCGAGGCGAAGATTGTCGCCAAACAGGAGTTCGCGGGTTACTGGGAGTATCTGCTCGACGAGGCGATCTTCATTGCGCCGGCGCATCCGTCATGGGGCGGCGCCGCGCTGGTGGATGAGGAGGGCAAGCTTCTGGGTGTCGGTTCGCTGCATCTGCAGATGGCGACCCAGAATGGCGAAGGCGCCGATATCAACATGGTCGTGCCGATCAACCTGCTGCTGCCCATTCTGGACGATCTGATCAAGCGAGGGCACGTCAACAAACCGCCGAGGCCCTGGCTTGGCGCGTTCTCGGCCGAAAGCAATGGCGAGGTCGTTGTCATGAGCGTGACCGAAGGCGGTCCGGCGGCCAAGGCGGGATTGCGCCGCGGCGACGTCATCTCGGAGATCCGCGACGCGGAAGTGGATGGGCTGGCCGATTTCTATCGGAAGATATGGGAGAGTGGGCCGGCCGGCGCCGAGATCCCGATGCGGGTGCTGCGCAATGGCCGGGAGGCCTGGTTGCGCATCAAATCCGCCGACCGCGGCAGCTTTCTCAAGAAACCGCAGCTGCAATAGAGGCCATCGCCGGGATTCCCCGGCGATCGGTCAGACCCAGCCGAGCAGTTCCCGCCGCACAACCTTCTCCAGCACTTTCATGCCGTCCTCGCTGTCGTTGAGGCAGGGGATGTGCGTGAACTTATCGCCGCCATTGTGATGGAAGGATTCGGCCGCCTGTTCGGCGATCTCTTCCAATGTCTCCAGGCAGTCCGAAACAAAACCGGGATTGAGCACGGCGATGCGCTTGGTGCCGTCCTTGGCAAGCTGTTCCACCGTCTTGTCGGTATAGGGCTGCAGCCATTCCTCCGGACCGAAGCGGGACTGGAAGGTGACCATGAACTGATCCTCGGTAAGCCCGAGTTTCTCGCGCAGCAGGCGACCTGTTTTCTGACAGAAGCAATAATAGGGATCGCCCAGTTTGAAGTAGGACATGGGTATGCCGTGGAAAGATGCGAGGATCTTCTCGGGCTGCCAATCCAGCGTTGAAAGATGCCGGGTCACGGAATTGGCGAGCGCCTCGATGTAGGTGTCGTCGTCGTGGTATTGCGGCACGGTGCGGAGTGCCGGCTGCCAGCGCATCTTCGCTAGCTTCTCGAACGCCTTGTCATTGACGGTTGCCGTCGTTGCGGCGGCGTATTGCGGATAGAGCGGAAAGAGTACGATGCGCTCGCAGCCCCGATCCTTGAGCGCCTGGATGCGGTCGCCGATGGAGGGTTGGCCGTAGCGCATGGCCCAGTCGACGGTCACATTGGGTAGATCCTGTAGGCGTTCGGCCATCTGATCCGATTGATTGCGCGTATAGGTACGAAGGAAGCTCTCATCTCTTTCCTTGTTCCAGATCGTCTCGTAGGCCTTGCCGACCTTCTGCGGTCGGGTGTTGAGGACGATGCCGAACAGGATCGGATACCATTTCCAGCGGGACCATTCGATGACCCGACGATCCGTCAGGAACTCGCGCAGGTAGCGACGCATCGAGGCGTAGTCCGTCCCGTCGGGTGTTCCGAGGTTGACAAGCAGCACGCCGACCTTGCCGAATTTCACGCTGGGGTGATCGGGCGGAAAGGTGGTCAGGTCTGCTGTCATCGATTGAATTCCTTTTAACGAAACGAAGTCCTTCACATAGGAACAAAAGCCGGCCCGGAAAAGCCCGGACCGGCTCTCTCACGCGAGACAAATCGTCTTACTTGGCTGGAACTCTCAACTTTTCGCCGACCGGGAGATGGTGCGGCTTGAGATTGCGGTTGGCGGCCAGAAGCTTGTGCCATTGCTTGGCGCTTCCGTAATAGGTCTTGGCGAGATCCCAGAGCGTATCGCCGGCGACGATGACGTGGATTGCCGGTGTCTTCGGCTTTTCGCTGGCCTCGGCTGCCGGCGCGGCTGTCGCCGGAGCCGTCGTCACCGGTGCTGACGTTGCCGGGGCTTCCGTCGCAGGTGCCGATGCAGCAGGCGTCGAGGTTGCCGGAGCGGATGGGGTGTCCGCAGGCTTTGTCGGCGTGGTGGCGGCGGGCGCTGTCGCCGAGGGTGTCGAGGAGGCCGGCGGCGTAGCGCTGGGTGCTGCCGCGCTGCTAGCGGCGGGTGTCGGAGCGGGCTTTTGGTCCGGCGCAGCCTGCTGCGGGGTTTCGGCTGGCTTGGCCGCTTCGGGCTGGGCGGCAGCCGGTGCTGCGGCGATCTGGGTTATGCGGCCGTCCGTGTAGGGCTTGTAAGGGTTGTGTGTGGCAAGATAGTCGGCGACCACCGATTCCAGGTTGGGACCGAAGTCATAGGCATTCTTGCTGTCCTTCGCGAAGACCGTGTAGCCGTCGCCGCCGGCGCGCATGTAATTGTTGCTGACGACGCCGTAGGTCTTTTCGGGATCGAGCGGCTTGAATTCAGTACCTTCCTGCACCTCTACGGAGACCAATCGGCTGCCCGGCGGCTTCGACTTGTCGAAGCTGTATTTGAGGCCTGCTACCTGTGGGAAGCGGCCGGCGCCGTCGTCGATCTGGCTGAGGCCGTTTTCCAATGCGGCCTTCACGTTCGCGCCGGTGAGCTGGAAAGTCGCGACCGTGTTCTGGAAGGGCAACACGGTCAGCACGTCACCCATGCTGACATCACCACCACCGATCGAGGCACGCAAGCCGCCGCCGTTCTGGATGGCGATGCTGATGCCCTGGCCCTTGGTACGGTCGAGCATGGCGTCGGCGACAAGATTGCCCATCGAGCATTCCTGAACGCGGCAGATTTCCCGAGCGCCTTCGATCGGGCCTTGCGAGCTGCCGATGATCTTCTTGCGCAGCTCTTCGATCGGCTTCGCCATTTCCAGCACGCGAGCGGCAATCGCCGGATCGGGCTTGATGGAGGAGTCGAGCAGGATCGGATCGCCGTTGGCGCCCTTGACGGCGCCGTTGTCATCGAAGGTGACGACGAGATCGCCGAGATACTTGCTGTAGGACGCCGCCTGAACGACCGGCACCTTATAGCCTGCCGGATTGTCGACCATGGTCGGATAGGGCCCGGCTGCCTTCGGATCCGTGTTCGACAGCAGCGTATGCGAGTGGCCGCCGACGACGACGCTGACGCCGGCGATCTTGCCGATCTTTTCGACGTCACGGGGATAGCCGACATGCGTGAGCGCGATGATCTTGTTGACGCCCTGAGACTTCAGCGCGTCCACTTCGGCGCTGATGGCGGCGGCATCGTCGGTGATCTTCACATGCGGACCGGGCGAGGCGAGTTCGGGCGTTTCGGTCGTGACTGCGCCGACGATGCCGATCTTCTGGCCGCCGATAGTGAGTACGATCGATTTCTTGATACGGTTGCCGAGCTTCGACTGATCGTCAATTACCAGATTGGCAGTCACGACGGGGAATTGCGCCTTGTCGAGGAAGGCGGCGAGCGGGCCCTCGCCATCATCGAACTCATGATTGCCGACGGTCATGGCGTCGATCTTCATATCGTTGAGGAATTCGACTTCGGCCGCACCTTTGTAGGTCGTATAGAACAGGGAGCCCTGGAAATTGTCGCCGGCATCGAGCACCACGACATTCTGGCCGGCAAGTGCTGCGCGGCGCTGGTCGATGGCTGTCTTCAGCCGCGCTGCCCCGCCGAAGCACTCGTTCTTGGCCTCCTCGGCCGCGGAGCATGTCGCATCGAACTTGTTGATCGACTCCACGCGCGAATGGAAATCGTTGAAGTGCAGGATATTGAGCTGATAGTCCGCGAAGGCTGTGCTGGTGCTGAGCGCCAATGCCGCGGCGGCCAAAAGACCCACTCCGAAGGGCTGCTTCATCTGTCTCTCCTGTTCGTCCTTACAATCCGGCCCGCCTATGCCCCAAGGCGGTCCCCCACGTCGATGTTTTCATCATGGCGGAGCGAGCGCAAGCGAAAGCTGTGGGCTTCATTAGGATTTTACAAAGCAACGAAATGAGCCGTCAGATCAAGAGCATGCTTCGATAGAGGCATCTCCGTAGGATTCCAGCAATGCCGTGGCGGCATTCCAGCCGACAGCGCAAAAGACAAGCAGGCAGCAGAGCGCCGCAGCGGGATGAAAACGCCCGCTCCTGACCCGATAAAGCAGGATCGCGCCGGCACCATAGATCAGCAAGACAGGCAGCGCGAAGATGAGGACACTCATCGGCCCGTCACAGTCGAGCGCCTCGTTACCTTGAGCCCGGTAGCTGTTGACGGGGAGAATCGCGGCCAGGACGGCGAAAGGCAATGCTGCGATGAGGGCCAGATAGAGCACCATCATACGGCGCATGACGTCTTATCCGTCCGCCGGGCCTGTTCAGCCCTGGCGGTTGAGGGAGAAGTGTCCGCCGGTCTCGGAGGTGCAGTTAAGCTGACCGGGGTTGGCCATGAAGCAGTTCACCTTGGAGCTGGTGCGCTTGATGTTCGAATAGAGATTGATCTGGACGACGCCGGAAGCGTCGGTCGTGTAGGTTCCGGAGGCCATCTGCTGGTTTGTGCCGTCGGTCGTGTGCGTCTCGAAACGGCCGGCCGAAAATGTCGAACTCAGACCGTTCGAATCCGCCCAACTGCCTTCCACCGAGTTCGCCCGTGGCTGCGCGCCGGGGTTCATCGCCATCGGCGGCGGTCTCGATCCGCCGAAATCGACGCAGGCGGACAAGGCTGCCGTAGCGGCTGCGAGGGAAAGCACGGTTCTGATCTTCATAAATATCTCCCGCGATGAAGGCGGTCTATTGTCGTATCGGTTGCGAGAAAGATGGCGCGGCTATTGGGTTAAAGCAAGGCTTGAGAACGCAACTGCTTGATTTATCCCGCTTGCGTAACAAAAATGCCCGCACGACCTGTGCGGGCATTCGAGCGTTGCGCCTTGCGAACGCCGTTTCTGTTAGCGAACCAGGATATTCCTGAACTGCCAGGGATCCTTGGTGTCGATGTCTTCCGGGAAGAGGCCCGGACGGCCGTCGAGCGGCGTCCAGTCGGTGTAGTGGCCTTCAACCGGACCGAGATAGGGCAGCTGCACTTCGAGGCAGCGCTTGTAGTCGATCTCGTCGGCTTCGACGATGCCGGCGGTCGGGTTTTCCAGCGCCCAGACCATGCCGGCGAGAACGGCGGAGGTTACCTGCAGGCCGGTCGCGTTCTGGTAGGGAGCGATGCGGCGGGTCTCTTCGAGAGACAGGCGCGAACCGTACCAGTAGGCGTTCTTGTCGTGGCCATAGAGCAGGACGCCGAGTTCATCGATGCCGTCTTCCAGTTCGTCCTCGTCGAGAACGTGATGAACCGGCTGCGGCGTGCCGCCATTGCCGAACATTTCGTGCAGTGAAAGCACGGCGTCGTTGGCGGGATGGTAGGCATAGTGGCAGGTCGGGCGGAAGGTGACGTCGCCGTCCTTGTCGCGAACCGTGAAGAAGTCGGCGATCGAGATGGATTCGTTATGCGTGACCAGGAAGCCGTATTGCGGACCCGGCGTCGGGCACCAGGTGCGAACGCGGGTGTTGGCGCCCGGCTGTTCCAGATAGATGGCCGCCTGGCAGCCCTTCTTGTGCTTTTTGGCGTTCTTCGGCATCCATTCTTCATGGGTGCCCCAGCCGAGCTCGGCCGGCTGCAGGCCTTCGGAAATGAAGCCTTCGACCGACCAGGTGTTCCAGAAGACGTTGAGCGGCTTCGGATGCTTGGTGCGCTGCGTGTCGCGCTCGGCGATATGGATGCCCTTGACGCCGACCTTCTTCATCAGCTTGGCCCAGCCTTCGCGGTCATGCTGGTCCGGCTCTTCGAACTTCAGGCCGATATCCTTGGCGAGGTTGACGAGCGCCTGCTTGACGAACCAGGACACCATGCCCGGGTTTGCGCCGCAGGTGGAAACGGCCGTCGTGCCGCCCGGGTTCTTCGCCTTTTCCTTGCGCATGGTTTCGCGCAGGGCATAGTTGGTGCGGTCGGCATTCTTCAGGCTCTTGTCGAAATAGAAGCCGAGCCAGGGTTCGACGACGGTGTCGATGTAGAGCACGTCGAGCTTGCGGCACAGCTTGACCAGATCGAGCGAGCCGGTATCGACCGAGAGATTGACGCAGAAACCCTGGCCGCCACCTTCCGTCAGGAGCGGCTTCAGCAGTTCCTTGTAGTTTTCCTTGGTGACATGTTCCTTGATATGACGGACGCCGTGCTTTGCCAGGATTTCCATGTCGGCTGGTTCTTCACGCGGGTCGATGACGACCATCCGGCTCTTGTCGAATTTGAAATGGCGCTCGATCAGGGGCAGCGTGCCGCGGCCGATGGAGCCAAAGCCGATCATTACGATCGGACCGGTAATTTCGGCATATACCGGATAGTTCTGTTCCGTCATTCTTGTCTCCTTCGAAAGGCAGGACGCCGTTCGGTTCATGAAATTCATCAGAGTTTGCGCGAGAACGCGAGGTGAAGGGCTCTAATCATAATTTGATGTCACAATAAAGAGCTGTTCGGGGTTAGCCGGGCAAAGTCAAGATAAGGGCACCATACACGCCATATGCGACGAGTTTGTTGCCTTCGGTCGATCAGGCCTTCAGGGCCTCCAATCCGTCGACAACGGTGGTGAGGGCGATTTCCTGGACCTCGTAGGATGCTATTCCGTGGATGGTGAAAGGGTCGGCGGCCACATAGGCTTCCAGTTCGGCGCGATCGCCGCAGGCAAAAACGACGCCGCCGGTGCGCGGCACCTTGCGGCCGGACGCGAGGAACCAGCCCTTGGCATATCCCTCCTTCACCCAGGCCATGTGCGGCTCCATGTACTTGTCGGCTTCGTCGTTACCCTTGAGGTAGGTGAGCGAGAGAATGAACATGCATCAATTCCATATAAGTTGCGCGCGGATCAGGCCGCGCAGGGAGTTTCCGACATAAAGCGTGCGGTCTTGCAGGTCCTCGGGCCGGATGCGGCCGATACGGGCCTTGCGCTGGCAGATGAGCTCGGTGCGCAAAACGCCGGCAAGCAGGCCTGAGGAAATGGGCGGCGTGCGCAACGCGTCCGGGCCATCCTCGAGGAAGACGGAGGTGATGGTACCCTCGCAAACCTCGCCCTTCTCATTCAGCAGCAAGACCTCGTCGGCCTCGTCAGGCCCATATTCGGCGCGTGCGGCCTCATAGACGGAGCGGCGGGTGGTTTTGACGCGCAGCAGCTTGTCGGTGGAATCGAGCCGCGTTACGGCGATGCGGACGCGCCAGATCGTCTCGGGAGGCAACGACGCGAAGGCGGCTGTCGTTACCGCCGCCTGCCCCTCGCGATCCAGCGTCAGTCGCACCCGCAAGGGCGCGGATGCACCGGCAACGGCATCTTCGAGTTTGCTGAGTACGCTCTTGGGAGCGGAAAAGCCGAGACGGCGCGCGGAGCGTTGCAGCCGGGCGAGGTGCAGACGCAGGCGGATGAAACCGGCATCCGGTTCGTAACGCAGCGTCTCGATCAGGGAAAAGTCCTCTAGCGGTCGATCCATCGGTCCCCCACGGCGAAACGCGCCTTCAGGAGGCATTCTTCATATTCCGCTTCCGCTGTCGAATCGAAGACGATACCTCCGCCGACATTGAACACCGCCCGGCCGTCTTCGAAAAGCGTGATCGTGCGGATCGCCACCGAAAAGCGCATGGCGCCCGTCGGCGAGATCATGCCGATGGCGCCGCAATAGGCATCGCGCGGGCCGTCCTCGAGCTCGTGCAGGATTTCCATCGCCCGCATTTTCGGCGCGCCGGTAATCGAGCCGCAGGGGAAGAGTGCGGTCAGGATGTCGCGGATTGACATGCCGGGGAGCAGCTTGGCCTGCACATGGCTGACCATCTGGTGCACGGTCGGATAGGTCTCGATTTCGAAGAGCCTGGGCACATCGAGCGTGCCGACTTCGGTGATGCGAGAGATATCGTTGCGCAGCAGATCGACGATCATGCGGTTTTCGGCCTGCGTCTTCTCGTCGGCAAGCATGGCGCTGATGATCTCGGCATCTTCCGTTGCGTCAGCACCGCGCTTGGCCGTACCTTTCATCGGGTGGGTTTCGATCCAGCCCTCTTCGTCGGTCCGGAAGAAAAGCTCCGGCGAGCGCGACAGGATGATCGGTCCGCCGAGATCGACGAGCGCGCCATATTTCACAGGCTGTCGTTCGATCAGCGACCAGAAGGCGGCCCTGGCGTCGCCGTTCCAGCGGGCACGGATCGGCATGGTCAGGTTCGCCTGATAGCAGTCGCCCAGGCGGATATGCCGGTGCAGCCTGTCGAATCTCTCTTTATATATAGGGAAATCCCAGGCGGCCTTCGGCTCGGTCAAAAATTCCTGGTTTTCCAGGCGCTGTGTCGGCTGGCCGAGAGGATGATCGCCGGCTGCGGGAGCCTCGAAGACGCCGAAGCAGAGCAGCGGCGTTTCCCGGTTGTCTTCGGCAAAAGGCGCCAGCTTTTCCTCGAAGAGATGGCCGGCTTCATAGGCGATATATCCCGCCAGCCATTTTCCCTGTTGCCTGACCTTTTGCATCCGATCGAGCGCGCGGAAGAATTCCGCGCGCGTCCGGGCCGTGATGATCTCAGCCGGTTCGGCAAAGACCATCACCTGTCCTGTGCTGTCGTCCCTGAAGAGGACGTAGGGTCGGGCATCGGCCATTGGACGGGTTTCTATCGGGCTCTCGTTATGTCGATTGTCAGGCTGGGTGTGCGTGCCGCAACCAGGCGCCCGGCCCCTCACCCTAGCCCTCTCCCCGCAAGCGGGGAGAGGGAACCGATCCGGCATTTGCCGCACCATTCGTGCCAAAATGATGCGAAGGCTGCTGCCGCAGCTCCCTCTCCCCGCATCGGCGGGGAGAGGGTCGGGGTGAGGGGCCATGCGCGAGGATACGGCGATGGCAGACCTGCCTGGCCTGCTGCTCCTGCGAGCAGGCGGAGTTTCAGTTCTTATCTAGCGCTTCCAGCTCGTCGATCAGCCCTTCGATCATCGACAGTCCCTTGCTCCAGAACGACGGATCGGTGGCGTCGAGGCCGAAAGGCTTCAAGAGTTCGGAATGATGCTTGGTGCCGCCGGCCTTCAGCAGCTCGAAATACTTCTCCTGGAAGCCCTTTTCGGCATTGCTATAGACGGCATAGAGCGAATTCACCAGGCAATCGCCGAAGGCATAGGCATAGACATAGAAGGGCGAATGAATGAAGTGAGGGATATAGGCCCAGTAAGTCTCGTAGCCCTCGGATATCCTGATCGCCGGCCCTAAGCTTTCCGACTGGATGGAGAGCCACAGCTCGCCGATGTCCTCGGCGGTCAGCTCGCCATTCTTGCGGGCGGTATGCACCTTGCGCTCGAATTCGTAGAAGGCGATCTGGCGCACGACCGTGTTGATCATGTCCTCGACCTTCTGGGCGAGCATCGCCTTGCGCTCGCGCTTATCGGTCGTCTTGTCGAGAAGGGCGCGGAAGGTGAGCATCTCGCCGAAGACGGAGGCGGTTTCCGCCAGCGTCAGCGGCGTCTGGCACATCAACGCGCCCTGGCCGCCCGCCAGCACCTGATGCACGCCGTGGCCGAGTTCATGCGCCAGCGTCATGACATCGCGCGGCTTGCCCATATAGTTGACGAGCACGTAGGGGTGCGCCGACGGCACGGTTGGATGGGCGAAGGCGCCGGGCGCCTTGCCTGGGCGTACCGGCGCGTCGATCCATTCCTCATCGAAGAAGCGCTTGGCGATAGCGGCCATTTCGGGGGCGAATTTGCCGTAGGCGGAAAGAACGGTCTCCTTCGCCTCACTCCAGGGGATCAGGGCGTTGGGCGTTTCCGGCAGCGGCGCGTTGCGGTCCCAGAAATTCATCTGCTCCATGCCGAGCCACTTGGCCTTCATCTTGTAATAGCGATGCGAAAGGCGTGGATAGGCCTCGTGCACGGCCGCCGCCAGCGCATCCACCACTTCGCGTTCGACGCGGTTGGCCAGATGCCTGCTGTCGGCGATATCCTCGAAGCCCCGCCAGCGGTCGGAAATTTCCTTGTCCTTGGCGAGCGTGTTGGTGATCAGCGTGAAGGTGCGCAGGTTGGCCTTGAAGGTCTCGGCAAGCGCCATGGCCGCTTTGCGGCGCGCTTCCGGATCCTGCTCCTGCAGCATGTTCAGCGCGACTTCGAGTGGCTGCTTCTCGCCGTCGATCTCGAAGCGCAGCTCCGCCATTGTCTCGTCGAACAGCCGGTTGAAGGCAGCGGCGCTGGTCATGGACTTCTCCAGGAACAGCTGCTCCAGCCTGTCTTCGAGCTGATGAGGCTTGTCCTTGCGCAGGTCGACGATCCAGGGGCGATAGTGGCCGGCGGCTGGGTCGTTCGCCATGCAGGCGTCCATCGCGGCATCATCGATGCGGTTAAGTTCCAGCGGGAAGAACAGGAGATGGGCGGCGTAGTCCGTCAGCCGCGTCTGCACATCGCCATAGAGCTTGCCGTTGGCGGGATCGCTGGTGTTGGAGAAATAGGTAAGGCCGGCAAATGAGCCGAGCCGGCCCATGATATCATCAAGCGCCTCATACTCCTTCAGAGCAGCTCCGATGCCGGCATCGCCGGTCTTGCTGGCGGCATCCGTAAGCTTGCCCTTCCATTTCTCTTCGAAGGCGACCGCCGTCTTGCCGGCCTTTTCCATATCGCCGGTGAAGGCGGTCGACGTGGCGGAAGGGTAGAGATCGCTGAGCTTCCAGGCGGGCAGGTCTCCGAGCGCGCTGCCGGCGGCGGCCTGGCTCGCGGAAAAATTAAGGGATTGATGGAGCGCGGTCGGGCTCATGGGCGATATTTCCTCTGCATTTTATTGCGGAACATCCGGTTCGTCCGTGTCTATTCGGCTGGAAAGCACGCTGCAAGCCTGATTTCCCCGCACGGACGGTTGAACCATAGGCGATAGTACATTCGTCATAATGATTAAAATGCGATGGTTTGGCAAAACTTCATGTTCAAGCCTTTCTGCGAATGTTCGCGTCAGGTTTCGCATGAAGTGAGGCACCAATGACCGTTTATAATAGCGCCAAGGGGGGCGCGCAGGTTCTCGTTGTTGAGGATGATCCGATTCAACGTCGTCTGCTGAAGAATGCCATCGAGCGACACGGACACGTTGCTCATCTGGCTGAGAATGGCCGCCTTGGCCTTGAGGTTCTGAAGCGCAATAGCGATCAGATCAATGTGATCGTGCTCGATCTCATGATGCCCGAAATGAACGGCATCGAGTTTCTGGGCGCTCTGAACGACATGGGTATCGACCTGCCCGTCATCGTGCAGACGGGACAGGGCGGTATCGACACCGTGGTGCAGGCCATGCGGGCCGGCGCTTTCGATTTCGTCGTAAAGCCCGTGTCTCCCGAGCGCATCTCGGCTTCGATCGTCAATGCCCTGAAGCTCGATCAGCGCGAGGCGAAGGCCCGCGCCGGGCGCAGGTCCCGCTCGAGCGCGATCACGTTCGACGACATCGTCTCGGCAAGTCCTGCGATGATGCGGGTGATCGATCTTGCGCATCGTGCATCGCAATCGAACATTCCAGTCGTGCTGGAAGGCGAATCCGGGGTTGGCAAGGAGCTCGTGGCGCGTGCCATCCAGGCCGCCAGCGATCGTGCCGGCAAGCCGTTCATAACGGTCAATTGCGGTGCCATCCCGCACAATCTGGTCGAGAGCATCCTTTTCGGGCATGAAAAGGGCGCGTTCACGGGCGCGGCCGAGCGCCATGTCGGCAAGTTCATGGAAGCGGACGGCGGCACGCTGTTCCTCGACGAGATCGGCGACCTGCCGCTGGAAGTCCAGGTCAAGCTGCTGCGCGCCGTGCAGCAGGGGGAAATCGAGACGGTCGGCGCGCGCGTCGCGCAGAAGGTGAATGTCCGGTTGATCTCCGCTACCAACAAGGACCTGATCGAAGAGGTCAAGGCCGGGCGCTTCCGCGAGGATCTCTATTATCGCCTCAACGTCTTCCCGATCACCATGCCGGCCCTGCGTCGTCGCAAGGAGGATATTCCGCATCTCGCGCGCGCATTCGCCGATCGCTTTGCGCTCGAACAGAAGCTCGACTATCCGCTTTCGATCAGCAACAGCGCGCTCGCTCTGCTGACGGCCTATGACTGGCCGGGCAACATCCGCCAGCTCGAAAACGCCGTCTTCCGCGCCGTCGTCCTGGCCGAAGGATCGGAGCTGCAGGACACGGACTTCCCGCAGATCGCCGCTCAACTGCCCGGTTATTTTGCCGCCGAGCATCCAACCTTAGTTGTGGATAATTCGCAGATGGAGGCCGTTGGCGAGAGAGGCGAGCGCGGCGTGCGCGCCTTTTCACCGGCTACAACTGCAACCTTACCGCTTCCTGCGGTCGATGAGTCCGCCACTGCTTCAGACAACGTCATCGTCAGTACCAACATATCCGGAGACGTCAGAAAACTGGCAGATGTCGAAGAGGAGCTGATCCGATTTGCCCTCAAATTCTATCGGGGCCAGATGAGTCAGGTAGCAAGAAAACTCGGAATCGGGCGCTCAACTCTCTATCGGAAGTTGAAGGATTACGGGATAGATCCGGATGATCCGCAAAAAAACGCTGCATGAGCACTGACTTAACATTTAGGCAAGCATATTTTGTTACCCGTCGTAAAGCACTTGTTAGTGCATCGTTCACCATGTATGAAGAGGGCGACCATGTGTGGCATTTTTGCCATCGTGTCACCGCAATTGACAGCCATTTGGAACACGATGCGACATTGTCTGTCGGACGGGGATCGAATTGCCGAATCTGAGTGGAAATACCAAGCGCAATAGCTTGAGCTGGCATTCTGCGTGCTCTGATCTATTTAGCAAGGTGGCCAAGGTAGTAGCCGTTGGCCTCCTTGCTTTGGCTGTTTCCACGCCTGTTTTCGTCGGCACTCCTTCCCAGGCAGGGGGCGAAACCCGCAGCCTGAAGATCTATTACGTCCATACCGGCGAAAAGGCCGTCATCACCTACAAGCGCAACGGCAAGTTCGATCCGGACGGTCTGGAAAAGCTGAACCGTATCCTGCGCGACTGGCGTAAGAACCAGCCGACCAAGATGAATCCGCGCCTGTTCGACCTGATCTGGGAAGTCTACCGCGAAAGCGGTTCGCACGAATTCATCTACGTCGTCTGCGGATTCCGTTCGCCGGGCACCAACGAGATGCTGCGCACGCGATCGGCCCATACGGGCGTTGCCAAGAAGAGCCAGCATATGCTCGGCAACGCGATGGATTTCTATATTCCGGACGTCAAGCTCACCAAGCTGCGCGAGCTCGGCATGAAGCTCCAGGAGGGCGGCGTAGGCTACTATCCGACCTCGGGTTCGCCCTTCGTGCACATGGACGTCGGCGGCGTGCGCGCATGGCCGCGCATGGATCGCCAGGATCTCGTTCGCCTGTTCCCGGATGGCAAGACCATGCATATCCCTGCTGATGGTCGACCGTTGCCGGGCTATCAGGAGGCCGTTGCCGATTATAAGCGCCGCATGTCGTCCGATATCCAGATCGCCAGTTCCTCGTCGTCTCGCCGTGGTTTCTTCGCCCGTCTCTTTGGCGGTGGCGGTGCGGATGAGGCGGAGGACAATGCAGATGAGGGCGCGGCGCCGGTGGCTGTTGCTTCGGTTTCTGGAAAGAGCCAGCCGGCTCCGTCCGCGGCCGACGAGGGTGACGATAGCGCGGCCCCTGCGCCCGCCCAGGTTCAGGTTGCCAGCATAAACGCTCCGGTTCCGCAGGTTCGCCCGGCCTTCGGCAATCAGCCTGCTGGCAGCGACGTTGCTTCCGCTCTCGTATCGTCGTCGTCGCATAACGCCGCTCAGGATGCGCTTGCGGCGGCCATGCCGACTGCGGACGATCAGTCGCAGCAATATGCCGATCTTCGTTCCTATCGCGTGCCCGTGCCGTCCTTGCTTGACCGCCGCGTCCCTGGCGATGCCGAGGCGGCCTCCGTCGACGCCGGTATGAGCGGCCAGGTCGCCGCCGTCCCTGTCCCGGCAGAGCGCCCCGAAGTTGCCGAAAGCCTGTTGGCCTCTGCGGATGCCGATCAGGAAGCGATCGACGATCAGGCAGATGCGGGTACGCTCTCTCCGTCCGTCATCGCAGCTCTTGAGCAGAGCCGCCCCGATCGGCCGGATCCGAGTGCTGCGGTCCCGGTGAGTGCGCCGCTTAACAATGTTGCATCCAAGGATCAGGTTGCCCCTGCGAATGGTGTGGCTGCCGGCAATGATGCCATGCAGGCGATCGCGGCGGTTCTGCCGCAGCAGCGGCCGGCGCAACGCATGCCGATGCAGGTGGCCGCGCTGGCGCCGATCCAGAATGAGGTCAAGGCCAGCAGCCGTCGCTTCAATGACAGCTTCGAACCGGTGCCGCAGGAGCGCGCGATTGCCGTCGGTATCGCGGCCAAGGGAGGCCGTCCGAACAAGCAGGACGCAGCCCAAGCTGATGCCGGCCGGGCCACGGTGACGACTGAACCGAAGCTGACCGAGAAGATGATTTCCCAGTGGGCGATTGCCAAGGCCCGCGTCGAAATCATTAACCGCCCGGTCAAGGCGCCGCGTTTCGTGAGCCCGACCCTTCGCGCCCAGCCGACGGCTGTCTATACCGATGGCTTCAAGGTGCAGACGGCTTCCATCGATCCGGAACGCTTCAGCGGTTCGGCTGTGAACTTCCTTCAGGTGAAGAAGTTCAACTCGGTCGAGTAGGCGGAGGTCTCTCCGCTCAGCGATCTTGGAAGCCTGTTCGGCTTCCATTCAATCTCAAGCATGACATCAGATCGAGGGCCGTCGATCCGCAAGGCATCGGCTGGGCAATCCCGCACCGACGTATCGATGAGATAGCTGCAGTCAACGCCGCTGTTGCCCGCGGGTGACAGTACGTCGACTTTCAGGTTCGTGTCAGAGATTATTCATTCCCGCGTCATCCACTGCTCAGTTTCGCGTCATTCGGCGAGGTTAGGCCGACAGGCTGAAAAGGGCTGGATATTCACAATTGAACCGAAAGACGGCAATCATCGTCGGCAATGGCGAGCTTACTCGCGACCTGTCTGAGATTGTGGACAGTGCGCAATTTGCAATGCGCTTCAACGAGCCCAAGGCGTCTATCGGCATGAGCGGCTCGCGCACGGATATTCTCATGCTCGCGGCCTCGAGCAAGCCGATGCAGCGTCGACTGACCGATCCGAATTTTCTGGCAAGCGCCACATTCAAGGCCGCGAAAGAGGTCGTGCTTGCCTATCATCCCGAGATCATCCGCAAATATCACCCAAAGCCTAATTTCCTCTCGCGCCTGAAGGGCAGGCGCAGCGACTGGACGATGCGAACGATCGAATTGGTCGGCGCCGCCGGCAAGGAGATTCGGGTAATGCCACCCCAGTTCTACATCGACGGCTGCTCGGAGCTCGGCGTGCCGGAACGCAGGATGTGCGAGGTTTTCCCCAGCACCGGCTTCTTTGGCATCCGATATGTTCTTTCGCTGTTGCCCGCCCGCGAATGGGACGTGAAACTGTGCGGATTCAGCTGGGAGGGATGGAAACGCCATGCTTGGCTCAACGAACGCAGCTGGGTCGAAGACAGGATCGCAAACGGTCGCGTGAGCGTGCTCGTCTAGCGCCGCCTTCACCATGCAAATGATTGAAAATAATAGTTTTCAGTTTGGCCTCAGGTTTGCCTAAGCCCGCGCTCATTCACGATTGCTACAGCCTCGTGACAGACGACACCGAGGTATCTCTTATGCAAACTCACGAATTCAGCCCGTCTTCGGCGATGCCGCTCGAAAGATCTCATGCGGGATTCGACTTCGATCACGTTCCCAATCCGGTTGGCGCCATCCTGGATGAGCCGAACCAACCGGTCATCCGCGGCTTCATCATCCATCTTGATCGCGCTCGCGACCGCATGCCACAGGTCGAAAGCCTCGCGGCGAAGCTTCCGGTTCCGAGCGAAATCATAGAGGCGGTCGACGGTAGCGCCTTGACCGACGCCGAGATAGAGCGGGTATATCGTCGGCGACTGCACAAGCCGTATTATCCCTTTGCCCTGAGCATCGGCGAGATCGCATGCTTCCTGTCGCATCGGAAGGCATGGACTGCCATTGTCGAGCAGGGCATCGATGCCGGCCTGATCTTCGAAGACGATGTGGACATCGATGACTCCTTTCATGCCGCCTTTGCAGCCGCCAAGGCCTGTCTCAAGCCGCGTGCGTTCGTCCGCTTCCCTTTCCGGATGGGCAAGGAACATGGCAAGTGCATTCTGAGCCAGGGCCAGACCAGCGTCATCCAGCCCGATCGTATCGGTCTGGGCATGGTGGCGCAGCTTGTGAGCCGTGATGCGGCTATTCGTCTGCTTAGCGCTACCACCCATTTCGACCGGCCGGTTGATACGACCGTGCAGATGAGCTGGTTCACGCAGATATCGCCACTTGCGGTTTTGCCTGGTGGTGTGCATGAGATATCCTCGCAGCTTGGCGGAAGCACCATCAAGAGCCGCAAGACGTTGATGGAGAGGCTTTCCAGGGAGGTGCTGCGGCCGCTATATCGTGCAAGAATTGCGCTGCGTTCGCGCCGCTCCATCTGAGAAGATCAAACTTGGCCGTTCCAATCCTCGCTTATCATCAGATTGCGGTGCCGCCTTCGCGCAAGGCGCCGTTCAGAAGCATGGTCGTCCATCCGGAAGCTTTCCATCGCCAGATGGAATGGCTGAAAAGGCTTGGAATTCAGGGATTATCGCTGCGTGAGGCGCTGCCTTACATTACGGGAGCGAAGGCCGGCAAGGTTGCCGCAATCACCTTCGATGACAGCTACCTGAACGTCTATGAGAATGCCCTGCCGGTGCTGCAGGAGTTCGGCTTCACTGCCACGAATTTCGTGGTCGTGAACCAGATCGGCGGCGGCAATACCTGGGACGCGCCGCTTGGCGTGGCGCCTGCCCCTTGCATGTCGATTGAGCAACTGCGCCGGTGGAGCAGTCTCGGGCACGAAGTAGGCTCGCACACGCTTGACCACGTCCATCTTCCGCAATTGCCGATGGAGGAGGCGCGTCGCCAGATTTCGCATTCGCGCGGTTTGCTTGAGGATCTGCTTGACGAGGGCGTCTCGTCCTTCTGCTTTCCCTATGGCGACGAGACGCCGCTTGATCGGGTGCTGACCTATGAGGCGGGCTATAATGCGGCGACCACGACGCGGCGAGGCAGGGCGCGTCCGAGCGACGATCCGTTCGGCCTGCCGCGGGTGACCGTTCGGCGCAACGACAGCTGGCTGCATTTCGTCAGGAAATGCGTGTTCGGATAGTTGGCAACGTCTATCATGTCCATTTGCCGTGTCTGGCTTTCGTCCCCGGAGCGGGCTGTCAAATCGCTCCGGGGATAATGGATCACGGCGTTATGGTGAAGCTGTAGCTGCCGTTGGTCTTGTGACCATCCGTCGACAGCGCGTGCCATTGCACGGTGTATTTGCCGGAGGAAAGCTTGTCGCTCACCGGCACCATCAGCGTCGCGTCGCCATCCATCAGCGTGGCAGCGCCGGTCTTGACGACCGTCTTGTCCGGGCCGGTCACGGTCACGCCGCTGAACTTCAGGTTCAAGCCTTCGCTGAAGGTGAGGTCGAGTTCCGAAGGTGCCTGCTTGACGGTGCTGTCAGCGGCGGGAACGGAGGACTTGAGATGGGCGTGCGCGAAAGCGTGGCCTGCGAGAGCGATGCTGGCCGTGGCCGCAATGAGGAGAAGCTTCTTCATCCGGTGCATGTCGGTCTTCCTTTTGCATTGAGGCGCCGCAGAGGGGCCGCGGCAGGTTCTGGCGGCGGCTGATGTCGCCTGGAATATCCCGTTCGGATTGCTGCCTAGGGGAATGTGCGGAGCGGCTTGCGGCCGCTCATTTCAGAAGGTTGCGGATTTTTTGCAGAGCGACGTCCTTGTCCTCTCCGTAGGCGATCAGGCCGCGCAGACTGCCGTCGGCATCGACGAGGAGGACCGAGGCGGTGTGATCCATCGTGTAGTCGCCATCGGGCGAAGGCACCTTTTTGGCATAGATGCGCCAGTCCTTGATGGCTTTCTGCATTTCCGTCGGGTCGCCGGTGACGCCGATGATGCGATCGGTGAAATTGCCGGTGTATTTGTGCATGACCTCCGGCGTGTCGCGCTGAGGATCCACGGAGAAGAAATAGGCTTTCAGCTTGTCGGCTTCCGGGCCGAGCGTCTTCAGCCAGCCGGCCATCTCGAACAGCGTGGTCGGGCAGACGTCCGGGCAATGGGTGTAGCCGAAGTAGATGAGCGATGGATGGCCCTTGAGCGCCTGTGCGGTAACGGGCTGGCCCCGGTCGTCGATGAGGTTGAAGGCGCCGCCGATATGGTCCTCAGCCGCCTTCGTCGGTGGCATCAGGCTCCACGTGAAGTAGGCGATCAAGCCGCAGACGCTCAGCAGGAAGACCGTCAGGATCGCGGGGACCGACCATTCCTTCGTGAACATCGCCTTTTCCTCTTTGGCGCGAAGAGAGGCGCGGCTGCCGCCACGCCGTTCATTCAGCTGCGTTGGCATGCTCGCCTCCGTTGTCCGCCTTGCTGGCGACCGCCGAACCCACAGGGAAATCGACATCGATGGAGCCGGCTTTTTCGAAGGTCAATCTCGCTCTGATCGTCTCGCCCTGTTTGAACGGATCGATGACATCCATGAACATGAGGTGATAGCTGCCGGGCTTCAGGTCGACGGTCTTGCCGGCGGGCAGCGGCAGACCGCCGGCAAGCTGGCGCATGACCATGACGTCTTTGTCCATCTTCATCTCATGGACCTCGACTTTGACAGCTCTCGACGAGCTGGCTGCGATCAGCCGGTCGTCGGTTCTGCCGGAATTGGTGATGCTCACGTAGCCGCCGCCGACCTCGGCGCCCGGCACCATGGCTCGCACATAGGCAGCGGCGATCTTGAGATTTCCAAGCGTTACCTCCGAGGCGAAAGCCAATCCGGGAGCGGCAAGGCAGAGGCTGGCGGCGACGAAATGGCTGGTAAATCGAGTCATGATCGGTTTCCTCCTGGGATTTGAATGCTGTCACGCGGCAGGCCCTGCCGCGCAGCCTTTCATGAGAAAAAGCGTTTCAGCGGCGGCACAAAGCGGATGACGGTCTGATCGGCCAGCAGCATGGCGACGACGGCGAGACCCGTCAGCGGAAAGGCGGCGCCGAAGGCGATCGCGATCAGCCACAATCCGATGTAGACGGACCTCTGGGGCGGCATGGGCGGTACGCCGAGACGACCGGCGGGCCGGCGTTTCCACCACATCACGACTGCGGTCACACAGCTGAGAACAATGGCAATGCAGGTCGCCAGCATGAGCAGCTGGTTGAAGAGGCCCCATTCCTGTCCCTGATGGACGTTGATGCCCCATTCGATTGCCTTGCCGAGCGCCGGATATTGATCGAAGGAAAGATCGACCAGCGGCTTGCCGGAATATTGGTCGATATGAACGGTACGTTCCTTCGAAAGATCTTTGGGGAAGATCGAGGCGGTGAAGACGCCGGTTTCGTCGGAGGGCAGGGCCATGCTGAAGCCGGGCGCTATGCCCAGTCCCCGGGCGATCTCCACAGCCTTGTCCAGCCCGATCGACTTTGACGCCGCTGCCACGCCGGAGAGCGGCACGGGGGCATTCTCGACAATCCAGCCGGGGCGGTTGACCACATCCTGCGTAACCTTCGTCGATTTTGGCACGTCGTCCCAGAGGGAAGCGGGATAGCCGAGATCGTTGGACGTCAGCCACGCATTGACATTGGCACCCCAGTAGCCCGACCAGGGCATGCCGCTGAAGGCGAGGAAGAAGATGACGATGCCGGCGATCGCGCCGGTGACGGCATGGAGATCGCGCCAGAAGACGCGGCGGGACGGCGTGCCGCGAACCGTGAGGACGCCGCCTGTCTGGCGACGCGGCCACCAGAGATAGATGCCCGTCACGACGAGGATCAGCGCGAAGCCACCGACGATTTCGATGATGCGGTTGGTCCATGTCCCGAAATATTCGAGGCTATGGATGCGTTTGACGACCCAGCTGAATTCCTCTTTCGAGCCGACCGAGCCGAGCACGTCGCCATTGTGCGGATTGACGTAGACGAGCGTCGATTGGCCGCCTTTCGATACGGTCACCACGGCGGATCGATCTCCCGCCGCAGCTTCGCGATAGGATGTCGCCGTGGCGTCCGGCATTGCGGCCAGCGCCGCATCGACGATCTTTTGCGGCGGCAGCATCGGGCCTGTATCGGCAACGATGTTGCGATGGGCATAGAAGGTGTCTGCGATCTGATCCTTGAAGAGATAGATGGACCCGGTGATCGCCAGGTTGAGCAGGAAGGGAATGACGAGCAGACCGGCGAAGAAATGCCAGCGCCAGATCGCTCGATAGAGCGAGATATGGTCCGATGTGGTTGGGGCGGGCTCGGCCGCGGTGAAGGCAGACATGAGGAACTCTCCGAAGATCCGGCGGCACGGAATGATCCCTTTCGAGAAGGATGCCTGTCTGCGGGAGCGGTGGCCTGCGCCGATGTCGCTTGCGGAGCGGACAATGAAGAGATCCGTCGTGTTTCGGGACATCTGCAAGGGGACATCTCACCCGCAGCCGGCACGAGCAGCTCTCGTGCGTGGTTCGGCCGCCGTTGACGACAAGCGTTACGGCATTGGCCGCAACGCAGGCTCAGGCAAGGGCTTGGAGAGCAGGGGGAGCGCGTGGGCCGCTATTCGGCGGATAGAGTTGCCGGCGGAACGCCTCGTTTCTGGGGACAACGACATCTTCTCTGACGAAGGCGAGATGTTCGCAGATATCGGTCGGCGGCGTGGGAAGCAGGGCGGCGGCGGAAATGCGGCATGCCTCGCATCCCGGCATATAGGCCTTGCTATGCTCCTTGCCGTCAGGCGTCTTTTCGGTGACGCAGAGGACGGGCAGGGTACCGTCAGGCAGGCGGTATTGGGCAAGCTCGACGGGGCTCGGTTCCGCGGTGCTGGAAGCAGCCGGACGATGGGCGAAGCCGACGGACAGCAATGCGACGGCGCAAAGAATACGCACCAGCCATTGCGTTGTCCCAAAGCTTCGCTTCCGCACGGTTCTCCCCATCATTTTCCAAAGCACCTACGACATTCGCCGCCGCAGCTCAATGCGGCAATTTGGTATGGCTGCTGCAGTGCCCGTTTACATGCCGCGCGAAGGTCAGCTACAGATTGGTTGGAAAGTCTGAGCCGACTAACGGGCGGGGCTCTGCGTCGTGCATCGTTCTGCAGCCGGTTCGCCTTCTGGTGATTGTGCGAAAAGGAAATGGAATGCCCATCGAATCCTGGCGGGGTGGCGATGTCGACGTTGCCATTATCGGCGCAGGCGCCGCCGGCGTGGGAGCTGCCCGGCGGCTGCAATCGCTTCGCCCCGACCTTTCGGTCCTGCTGCTCGAAGCCTCCGATCGTGTCGGCGGTCGCGCGCGAACGATCCATCCCTTCGGCGCTGAAGGAGCAGGGCTCGATCTCGGCTGCGGCTGGCTGCACGGCGCGCGTACCAATGCCTGGACAAAGATTACCGAGGAGATCGGCCTGACGGTCGATCGCACGCCCGCACCCTGGAGCGACGGTAGCCGGCAGCTGGAAGGCAAGGAGCCAGGGGTGAAGGCAGCGGCAGAGGCCGTTGCCGAATTCTTCGAACGGGTCGATGCCTATAAAGGCGTTGCCGACGCGGATCTCTCGACCATGCTCGCGCCTGATGATCCGTGGATCGAGCGGCTTTATGCGGTCGGCGCGTTTATGACCGGGGCGGAACTGCCCAAGTCTTCGGTGATCGATCTCGGACGCTACGATCCCGGCCCCGGCCCCGATTGGCGCGTGCGGCAGGGCTACGGCACGCTTGTGGCCACCTATGGACTACCCGTGCCGACCATTCTCGGCGTAGAAGTCAGCCGTATCGACCACAGCGGCGGTGGCCATGTCGTGCTTTCGACGGGCAAGGGCGAGCTGAAGGCGAGGGCTGCTATCGTGGCCGTCTCCACCAATATCCTTGCCGCCGAGCGGATCGATTTCTGGCCGCTGCTTCCGGAGAAGATCGAAGCGGCCTCGCGCCTGCCTCTCGGATTGGCGGACAAGCTTTTCATCCGTGTGTCCGAACCTGGCATGTTTCCGGAGGATACGCATGTCATGGGGTCGCGGGAGAGCCGGCGCACGGGTGCTTATCAGTTGAGGCCGTTCGGCGCGCCTGTCATCGAAGCCTATTTTGCCGCCGATCTCGCGTTTGATCTCGAACGAGAGGGCATGGAAGCCGCCTTCGCCTTCTCGGTGGAGCAGTTGAAGCGCGTTTTCGGCGCGGATGTCGGTGCCAAACTATCGCCTCTCGTCATGTCAGCCTGGGCGAGCGAACCCTTTGTCGGCGGTTCCTATTCCTATGCGACACCCGGTGCTTCGGATCTGCGCGGCGTTCTGGCCGCGCCCTGCAACGATCGTCTGTTCTTCGCCGGGGAGGCCTGCTCGCGGACGCGATATTCGACCGCGCACGGCGCCTATGAAAGTGGGGTTGTCGCGGCCGAAGCGGTCGCGAAAGCATTGTGATCCCCGCTTGATAGAAGGGGTAAGGTGCTTCGGAGCGAAAAATAACGATTCGTCTCGCAAATTTATGCGAAGCGCTCTTAAACTTGCGCGGCAACAGGCGTAAACGCAATCAAATACCACCCGATTTGGTTTAGGTTTTCTCTCGGGAGATGGGCGGCGAAAGTCGCGACAAATGAAGCATTGGAGGAGCCATGAGTAACGGCGACGCATTAACATTCGACATTCAGAAAAATCCAAGCCCAGCAACGGCTAGCGAGCGGGAGACCCTGCTGCAGAATCCGGGCTTTGGACGCATATTCACCGATCACATGGCGACGATCCGCTATTCGCAGGATCGCGGTTGGCACAGCGCCAAGATCGAGCCGCGCAAGGCGCTGGCTCTCGATCCCGCGACCGTGGTGCTTCACTATGCGCAGGAAATCTTCGAAGGCATGAAGGCCTATCATCTGCCCGATGGCGGAGCGGCACTTTTCCGCCCCACCGCCAACGCGCGACGTTTCCACAATTCGGCCGAGCGGCTGGCCATGCCGACCTTGCCCGAGGATCTGTTCGTCGAATCCGTGCGTGAGCTGGTCAAGATCGATCGTGACTGGATCCCGACCGCCGAGGGCGCGTCGCTCTATCTCCGGCCATTCATGATCGGCTCGGAGGCCGCGCTCGGCACAAGGCCCGCGACCGACTATCTCTATTGCGTCATTGCCTCCCCGGTCGCCTCCTATTTCAAGGGCGGCGCGTCGGCTGTCACGCTTTGGCTTTCCGAGAATTTCACCCGTGCGGCCCCTGGCGGCACCGGTGCTGCCAAGTGCGGCGGCAATTACGCCGCAAGCCTTTCCGCGCTCGCCGAAGGCCAGCGTGAAGGGTGCGAGCAGGTCGTCTTCCTCGATGCTGTCGAAAAGCGCTGGATCGAAGAGCTCGGCGGCATGAACATCTTCTTCGTCTTCGACGATGGTTCGCTGCAGACGCCGCCGCTGACCGGCACGATCCTGCCGGGCATCACGCGCGACTCGCTGATCAAGCTCGGTCGCGACATGGGCCTGACCGTTCGCGAGGAGCCGTATGCCATCGATCAATGGCAGGCCGATGCCGAGAGCGGGCGCCTGCGCGAAGCCTTTGCCTGCGGTACGGCAGCGGTGGTGACGCCGATCGGCAAGCTGAAGGGGCGCAGTCACGGCTTCACCATCGGCGACGGCAATGCCGGCCCTGTAACGCTGCGCCTGAAGGCGGCACTGACGGACATCCAGTTCGGCCGGGCACCGGACAAGCACGAGTGGCTGGACCGGCTGTTCTGAGCCGGAGTAACCGCATGATCCGTGCCGAGCTCTGAGCAGGCCCTGGATCGATACTCGGCGGGAGAAGTAATTCCGCCGAGCCCTGACATGTGAGACCGCATAGTCACCCGAAACATCGGAGTCGCTACGGTGACCAACGAAAAGCGAACATCCCGGCGCCGAGCGAGGCGAGGGGAGCGGCTTTGTCGGTCTCGGCGTCATGGGCCAGCCGATGGCACTCAATCTTGCAGGGGCCGGGACGAGGCTCGTCGTGTGGAACCGCTCGCCGGCGGCGGCCGATCCGCTGCAGGCAGCAGGCGCGGCTGTGGTGGCAAATATCGAGCCCGGCAACGGCCGGCTCGATATGATGTCCGTGCTCGAGGCCCGCATCGGGGCGCTTGGCCGCTCCTAACAAACCGCCGCGCGATGCCTATGTTGGATTGAGACTCAAACGGGCATAGCTGAAAGGAAGATGGACATGTCTGCCCCTATGGACAGCAATCTTTTTCACAAACTCGGATTGAAGCATCCGCTGATCGTCGCGCCGATGGCGGGCGGTCCTTCGTCGCCGGAGCTCGTCGCGGCCGCTTCCGCTGCGGGCGCGCTTGGGGCCATGGGAGGCGCTTATTACAACGCGGCAGCCATCGAGGCATTTGCCGCCCAGGTGCGCCAGCAAACCGACAAGCCGTTCGCCATCAACCTGTTCATTCCTCATTCAATACCCGAAGTCGGCGCGGATCAGGTCGAGCGAGCGGCAGCTGCGACGGCGCACTATCGCGCGGAGCTGGAGCTGCCTGCGCCGCAGCTTAGCGCCCCTTACGAAGAGGATTTCGACGCGCAGTTCGAAGCCGTGCTGCGGGTAAAGCCTGCATGTTTCAGCTTCGTCTTCGGATTGCTATCTGCCGATCATGTCCGGGAGGCAAGGAAGGCCGGGATTCCGCTGATTGGCACTGCGACGACGCTCGCGGAGGCGAGGGCGCTCGAAGAGAGCGGCGTCGACGCGATCACGCTGCAGGGCTTCGAGGCCGGTGGACATCGGGGCATCTTCGATGCCCATGCCCCGGACCCGGAAATCGGCCTTCGCAACCTTCTGGCACAAAGCGTCGGAAAGATCCGCGTGCCGCTGATCGCAGCCGGCGGCATCATGACGGCGGCCGATATCCGCGTGGCCCTGCAGGCGGGGGCGCAAGCGGTGCAGATGGGTACCGCCTTCCTTACCTGCACGGAAGCCGGAACATCGGCGCCCTATCGCGCCAGACTTCTTGAAACATCGGAGCGCAGGACGCGGACGACACGCGCCTTTTCCGGTCGTTTTGCCCGCGGCCTCGAAAATCGCTTCATGAATGAAATGGAGACGAAGGGCGCAGCCATTCTCCCCTTTCCGGCGCAGAACAAGTTCACGCGGGATATTCGGGGCGCATCGACGGCGAAAGGATCGGCCGACTTCCTGTCCCTCTGGGCCGGAACCGGCAAGGGCGATCTTTGGCAGGGAAGCACTGCCGCGCTGATCGACCGTCTTTTTGCGCAGTGATGCCGTATTTCGCGATCTGTATGCCTAAAAAGCATTGGAGCCGGCAAGCCGGCTCCAAAATCATATCACCAGGCTGAAACCAGCCCTGATCATTCCATGCCGAGTGCGGCCATGTAGGTCTGCAGGATCGATTCTTCCTCCAGCCGCTCGTTCGCGTCCTTCTTGCGAAGGCGGATGATGGTGCGGATCGCCTTGGTGTCGTAGCCTTATACCCCTGTACGATTTATATGTTCTTCGTGACACTTTATGCCCGAAGTATCCGCCGACTAGGCGGATTCCATTTTGGTTCATTCGAATGCAAGCCGGGACAGGCGGCGCCTCATCACGCAAGCATGCCCGGCTTGCTTTCATTCGAGTGAACAAAAGAAGTCGGGCGTTAGCCCGTCCAGTTTTTCGTCCGCGACCCGCAGGGGCGCGCCGGACCCCGAGCGCAGCGAAGGGGCTTTGAGGGTCTGCTGGCAACCTATCGACGCAACGAGATAGACCTGATTTCTGCACGCAAAAGCCGAACGTACTTTGTCGTAATCGTAGTCTAGGAGACCTGTCTGGATCCGCACCAACGCAAGCCGCTGCCATGAAGTCTTCGGGCGTCGTTGAGTTTCTGACTCCTGAGAGCGCAAGGGAAGAGTGCTCGCACCGTTGGCCGTAAAAACCGCAGCAAAATCATTTCTCATTGTTGACAAAACACATTGGATGAATGACAAGGCGCTCACCACATGAGCATTATGCTCATGATTCTTGAAAGGATTTGTCGGTGAAGCTGCTTAGGTTTGGAGAGCCGGAAGGAAACTCCTCAATGCGAGCGATCAGCGCGCGCATCAACTCATCTGCAAGTCTCACCGCGGACCTAAGCAGAATTCTCGTAGATCGCTGCCTTCCCATTCTTAATCCGGATGAAGGTCCCCTGGTGGAGGATTGGAACATCGAGTCCCGTATGGTGCCGATGCTAACCGGCTACTTCCGGTATCAGAAGAAAATCGACCTGCGCGGAGAGGAGTGGCTGAACTTCACGGAGCCGTTGGAGCTGCTGTCTGTCGAGGGAGGTGTCGCCAGGTCCATGGAGCGTTGGTACAGGCTTGGCAAACCCTCGCCGTTCGCACAGGACATGGTCCGAATCTGGGGCGAGTCCGATGGCAAGTAGGACGATTGCCGGCGCCGATGTCCCCGGCCGGAACGTGACTCCGCGTGTTTTTGCGAGAATCCGCAGGTCCTCAGCTCTATTCCTGGGATATGCCACGATGCGGGCTACCTTGCGAACGCAGTACCTTCTGATGCGCGGATTTCCCTCGATCGTTGTTGTCGTCACTGGCGGCGTAAAAGTCTGCGAAGCACATCGAAAGGCAGCAGAATTGCTGTTGACGGGGTCGCTTGAATCCTGGACCCGTCGGGCTCCGGAGCATAGGGCGCTTGTGCATGTATTGGAGGCGCCGCGGGGAAAGAGGCCCAAGGAGCCTAATCCAATTTTAGAGGAGCATGGCAAATGCGATTTCATCATCGTGCTTGCGCGCAGCCGCTCTGAAATTCCCTCGGATCTCGCAATAGTTGCAGAAGCGATTGTTGATCTGGCCCGTCCGACGGTGGAGCACATACACGCCGCGCGTCGACTGCTTGGCCGGAGGCCTTTCAGCGAGGAAACTGCGAAGATCGTTGCCGCGTTGGATTTTTCTCTGCTGGTTCCAGTCGTTAGCAAGCACGATCTCTCGGCGGCCGAAGCGGGGCGACTTACGGCTGCCGTTGAGGGCGTCTCCGCGGACAGCCCATCTCTTGAAGATCTTCCTGGTTACGGCCGCGCAAGGGTTTGGGCTCGCGGATTCATCGCTGATCTCGCCCGCATTAAAAGCGGAGCGTTGGATTGGGCGGAGATGGGCCGAGGCGTACTCTTGCATGGTCCTCCCGGCACCGGAAAGACTCTCTTCGCTCGTGCATTTGCGCGATCAGCCGGTCTGCCTTTGATCGCGGCGTCTGTATCGCGATGGCAATCGTTTGGACACCTGGGAGATCTCCTCGGTGCCATGAGAGAATCCTTCGAGGAGGCAAGGGCGAAGCAGCCATCAATCCTATTCCTGGACGAATTGGATTCCGTCGGCGATCGGGCGAAGTTCAGCGGCAATTATGTCGACTACTCGCGCCAAGTCGTCAATTTCTTGCTCGAGTGCATCGATGGCGCGCAAGGCCGAGACCAAGTAGTGGTCATCGCGGCAACGAACTATGCGGATGTCATCGACCCCGCCCTTCTGCGCAGCGGTCGCATCGAACGGCACATTAAGATCGAGCTACCAGACGCAGAGGAGCGTTTCGACATCCTCCGCTACCATGTGGGAATCAAGGATTCGGACGATGCACTCAGGATGATCGCCGTTGATCTTGAGGGATGGAATGGCGCGGACCTGGACATGCTGGCACGGGAGGCGAAACAGCGCGGTCGCTCTTTTCAGCGCACCGTTCAGATCGACGACGTCATCGAATCGTTGCCACCTTTGCAGGAGCTGTCAGATGCCGAGGCCCGCCGTGTCGCGGTGCATGAGGCCGGCCACGTCGTTGCCGCTTGCGTCCTTTCGCCGGGGTGCCGGGTCAGCGTCTCTATGCGAAAGAAATTCCGCCGGTTCGATTCAAAGCAAATTGTGCCCGGCGTGACCCGATATGAGGTCTCCGACGAAGACCATTTGCTCCAGACGCGTGAGGATTTCGAAGATTTCATTTGCAGGGCCCTGGCAGGCGCCGCCGCGGAGGAGCACATGTTAGGATCGAGATCGACCGGTTTTAGCGGGTCAATCGGAAGCGACCTGGAAACTGCGACTGTCATTGCCACTCGCATGCTCTGCTCGTACGGACTAGGCAGAAGTCTGCCGTTCTTGATCGAGACACACAATGTGAATTCAACTTACGCCTCAAGGCTACCGAACGATCTGCGCGGAGAGGTCGGTCGAATCCTTGAGCAGCAGTATTCACGAGCGAAATTGCTTGTCGCCGAGCAGGCGATCACTCTTGAGGAGATTGCCGCGGAGCTTCTGGAACGAGACGCGCTCAGCGTAGATGAGGTAGCCGCGATAGTTTCCAGGAACGCCTGTACTTCCAAGGATTCTGAAAGGTTGTCTATTCGGCAGCAGACTCCAGTCTGAAGCCGCGGCGACGGGTCAACGCAACAGCCGGCCCGCGGGTCGCGTTACCTTCCACGAACACGACGCCGGCGCCTTCCAATGCGGAGCGAACCTTCTCGATTGCCTCGGCGAGCACGTTGCCTTCGCATTTCTCGATCCGGACAATAATCTGACGGCTGACGCCTGCGGCAACCGCGAGCTCTTCCTGGCTGAGGCCCAGCAGCGCCCGTGCAGCACGCAGTGCGTTCATGATGTCCGATGTCGAATCCATGGATTCGAGCAGGCTTCATTTGAATAGCGTTGTCAACAATTAGCGAAAGGATTCAGCGAGGGTATGGCAGCCATGTATCGGTCAAAAGTGCGAACGAATCCTTCAGGTGCTGGAAGGAGGCCGTTTCTTCAGGGCTTCACGGCGCCGGCCTTCCCTGACGACGATCCGGGATCGAACTGTGCCATCGTTCGGGATTGATCCGGTATCGCCAGTGCCCTCGAGCGTTGGGTCGTAGGAGCTCACGGACTGAGTGTCGCGGTGTTTGTCGCCCAGGCCTTTCCTGTGGTCTTGTTCGTCCATTTCAACCTCGATTTCCGGGTGCGGGCCCTGTGGGAGCATATCTGCTTTCGAGGGCTCTCGCCACGTAAGGCTGCTGATTGGCCCATATTTTCTCCACTTTCAACGGCGGAGGATAGCCCGCTCGCCCCGAACTTCGGGACCGAATAACAACAACTATGTGAATTGAAATGATAGACAATTTTTCTCCGAAGACTTTCCTGCGCAAGATCGACACATTCTGCAAAATGCGCTTGTCCCCATTCCTGGCAGCCGAAGAATTCGATCGGTTACGGGGCTATATGAGAATGCTGGTCCAGACCTGCACGCTTCCACCGCGTATCAATGGGAAGACCGATTGGTCGTTGATTTCCGATAATTGCCGGGTTGAGGTTGGGCTCCTTGCAGCCAACGAGCGGCTCATCGACCCCGGCTTGGACGCGATTACTCGCTGGATCAGGGGCATCGCCTTGTCCGGCCAAGTGCCGACAAAACCAGCTCATACGTTGAATGGAAAGACTGCAGCGCAGGGAAAACCTCGCCAAGCGGCCCAATCTCGGGCGACGCAAACGGACACAGTATCGAGAGGCCCAACGACTCAACCTTCTTCTGGAGGGCCGGCTCCGGCAACCCGCGCATTCGTGGAGTTTCCAACGCCGTTGTTCGATCAATGGATCGATCCCGCCGATTTTGCAGAAGCGCTTCAACTACACCTGCGTCGGCACGACGAGACATATTGGAAGCTTCATCGCGCGATTGTCGGCTCACAGGAATCGATGGCCAAGGGTACTCTTTTGAGCTGGATAGAAGGCCGCCGGGTGCCCCGAAGCCTTGACAGCTTCGAGGTCCTTGGTCGCATTGAGCAGCGTTATCGGTTACCAGAAGGATATTTTAAGGCAAAACTGCCGCATCCATCACGCTCGGCATCAGGGTTTAATCTCTCCGGCATGGATCCCGCGGAGCAACGTCGTATGGCATGGCATCTGCCGGAGGATTTCAACTCGCTGTCGTTTCAGAAACGCGAGGAAATTGTCGAGTGGGTTCGTCGTGTAGTCATCAGCGGATCGACAGACTATCGGCAATTTCAGGCGGCTGCGGTAAAGCAGCGTTACGCAATCCGCTTTCCGGGCGTTTCGTATGGAGGACTGGCGCCGAGGAATGGGAAGATTGTGGTACCGGTCGACAATGAGCAAGACTGGATCGAGGATCCCGATCTTCTGTCTGGCGTGATCGATGCGCCGCCGGCACTTGCTATGGAGATGGCAGATCTCTTGCGTTTCAAGACGTCGGCCCTGACATCTATCGGGTTTCAGCGCAACGGTGTCTGGGGAGAGGATACTGCTTCTCAGAAGGTCGAACACTTGGGGCTCATGTTCGGCGCACTGGCCGCTTCGAAAGAAGGCGAGGTGCGCGGACACGGCGTGCCCATTCGCCAACTGACCTTCGGCTTGCTCCTGTTTCCCGGCATCTGGGACTGGTATCTGCAATGGCGGGAAAGCCGGCGCGGGTTCTATACCACCTGGGAAGTGGATATGTTGCGCATTGCATTGGCTATCACCAAGCAGGATACGGGTTGGCTTCGGCAGCATCCAGAACTTCTGCAGCGTGTCCAGCCGATCCGCGGTCTCGTATCGCAAAATGAAATCGACTATGCGCGGGACGACTGGCACGGCGCATGCGACGATTTTCATAAACATGCGTCACACCGGGTGAAGGAGATCCAGCGCATCGCGCGCGTCCACCGTGACCCATTCGAGCCAATCATGCCGGTCTTGGAGGCGCCGAGCCCGGTCGGTGAATATCGTAAGATTACCGAGGAGATCCTTCGTTTGATGCCCGACGAGGAACGCTATCCGCGTCCAGCCGCCGAAGCGGTGCGTTCCTTTTTGATGCTGCGGCTCGGGCTACATCTCGGTCTTAGGCAGAAGAACCTGCGGCAACTGATGCTCTGCCCGCGCGGCCAGATGCCGCGACCGGAACGCATCCTTGAAAAAATGAAACGTGGCGAGATTCGCTGGAATGATCGCGAGGGTGGTTGGGAGGTCCTGATTCCTGCGGTCGCTTTCAAGAACGCTGATTCTTCCTTCTTCGGCGACAAGCCCTTCCGGTTAGTTCTTCCTGATTTGCTAGACCTCTACAAATACATTGATGCGTATGTCGAAAACCATCGGGCGGTGTTGTTGCGGACGGCGTCGGATCCGGGCACGTTCTTTGTCAAAACGGTGAAGACCACGAGCACGGAAGCTGCTTATGATATTACGAGCTTCTATGTGGCTTGGCGGCTGATTATTCAGCGGTACGGCATATATAACCCCTACACGGGGCGAGGCGCGATCAAGGGGTTGCTACCTCATGGCCCCCACAATGTTCGCGATGTGTTGGCAACCCACATTCTGAAGCAAACCGGGTCCTACGAGCAGGCCAGCTACGCCATTCAGGATACTGCGGACATGGTCGCCAAACATTACGGCCGCTTCCTGCCACAGGACAAGGCAGCTCTGGCTGCACGCATCCTCAATCAGGTCTGGGAGGCTGCGTAATCTAGTCTGGGAGCCGAACGTCGGAATCGATTTTATGATGCTCGGCTAACGCGCGACGTTCCTGAGCTGATGTTCATTACACTGCGCGATCAAAGCAAAGATGTTCTCGTTTGAAATTGGCGCCCGCCAAATTATATTCTTTGTCAGCGCAAGACAGCGAGGCTTCAGAAAGTTCGCTGCTGCAAGTGCACCCTTAGAGGTCGGTACACCACGGTAAGGCACACCCGTTCGGCGACAACGCCATGGGAAGGGCTCCTCACGGGCCCTTTTTTGTTTCTATGGCCCTGATTTTCTGGGCCGGTGCCTCTACTGGTGGTACGGAGTAAAGGCACTTAGTCTGACCCGACGAACAACCTCACCTGAAATATCCCGGCCCGATATTATTGGACCGAGCTTGGAGAGATGCGATTTGCAGGCATCTTTAGCAGAATAATCCCTCGGTCTATCTCGTCACTGAATAGGTCGCCACGACGGATCTCGTAACATTTCTCGATATCAGGAACGCCGCGCGGCCTTGAGGGCAGGTCGAGGACGAACAGAAAACCCAGCTTCACATTCGTTGCCTGATAGGTCTTGGTCTGACCTCCGTACTTGACAAGGAGAGTGTCGAACGACGCATCGTCGAAATCTCTCTTAACCTCGATGATGAAGCGATGCCTGTCGATCTTGATCTCGATATCGGCCCGCCCACCCCCGACGCCACGAACTTCGTCGCCGGATGGCAGCTTTGTCCCCTTGAGAAACTGCAGTAGGTCCGCCTGAAGCTCCTTCTCCAGCGGAGGGTCCCGGCCGGCTTCGTGGAACAGATAACCACCGGAGGGATCCTGCCCTGCAGTCGCGTCCAGCCGGTGCTCGAGAAAGAGCAATAGCTTCCAGCATATCATAAGATACCGACCGCCCATCGGGCCGGAGAAACTTGGAAAATTGTTAAACGAACGTCCGATCGTGTCCATCGCGGCCAACAAGTTTTCGGAGGCGTGCGACAGTTCAACTTCGTTGCTCTGGGTGATCGCCCTCAAGATTTCAGCCGATCCAGGTAACTGGGTAGCTTCGAGCCGATCAGTTAAGGCGGCGAACGTCGGCCGACCGTCCGCCGCCTCAATGGAAGGGGGACGTTCGCCAAGATGCGATGAAATTAGAGCCGCCAGCTCGGCATGTTCAGGCCCAGCGTCTTTCGCAAACCGCTGCAGCCAAGAACCGACCATCCTCGTATGATGCTCGTTGCCGCGCACTTCTTCGGCGATCCTCGGACGCAGAATGACATCCAGTCCTCTGTTCGAACTTCCACCGAGCACGGTCCGATTTGCCGCGTACGCGACCATGAGTTCGCTCTCTATCACCAACGCACCTTCGAGCCAGATGGGATCCAGCATCGAGGACGATAGACCCGCTATTCGAGCGGCGACCGAAGTGAATGCTGCAAGCTGCAGGGACTTGCTCCTGTCGAACGCCCAGTCGGCGTGCGTGCTGTATCGGCAATAAGCAGAAGCTGCCGACCCGACCTTTTCCGCCTCGGTCGACAGGTCTTCGGGCGTCTCGCCTTGGTGGAACATTCGCAGGACACGTACTGCCGCGCCGAACGCCTGCGCATCATGTCGAGACGAACGTAGTGACGTCGAGACAGAGAAATGGTCTTCGGCCCTTGCGAGTTTCTCGACCGCCGCCTCAGCCGACTCTTGCGCGCTGCTCTCGGCAAGCGCTATCATTCCAAGTTCGAAGTGTGCCTGATCCGCCACGCCTTCTAGCTCGGTCGCCACTTTGAACAGATCAAAAAGACCCTGTGTGGGCGTCGCAGCATACAGGACGCCTCCTATCCTCACGGCGTGGGCCAGAATATAGGGATCGTCATCTTCACCAAAATAGGCGATTTCGCCGGAGAGCTTTGAAAGACGTCGTGAATCTTGTCCGCAGAAAAGCAACGCCCCGCGAAGAGCTGCTGTTCTGAACGAGGTTGCCAAGGCTCTGTTCAGCGCTTTGCGAAGCAAATCGTCGAACAACAGGCCGGAAGAGCCCTGGTTCAAAGGGACGAGCGGAGCAACGCCGTCGATGGCCTCGTTCAAGGCAATGTCATCGGAGATCGCCGTTATAACGGTGGCCACCATGTCGCCGATGTCGTCTTTCGTCTCAAGAGCCTCGGTAACGATTGCCTGAAGAAACTCCGGGGCAAAGTCCGAGTGAGCAATCTCACCGCTTCTGGCGAGCATCCCTGCCACGCCCCCGAAATGGGAGGCCCTAGGGTGCTCGCCACGCTCCAACAGATCTATCATCGTCTCATCGAGCGATTGCATGTCGTCCTACCAAAGATAATCGTCATCACGAGCATGGATGCGATTTTCGAGCGGGACAATGTCCATCACGGCCGGCTGAGCAATTCCAGTAAAGATGATCTGGAGCGACTTCAGCTCATCGGTCAGGCCGGCCAAGCCCGACATCAACATTGCATAGTTCTTGTCAATCATCTCATTGCTCTTGGGCGAGTCGATGAGAAGAAGGCCCGGATGGCGGCCGACGCCCTCGTTGTCCGACACCTTCAACATCGCGAGAATGGCGGCGACTTTCAGTCGAGCCTTCTCTCCATCGGTCTGCGCTCTGAAGCTGGTAGGTACGGTTCGCTTGATAAGCTTCATCGCCCCGGCGCCGTTGATATGCAACGAATCAAGAGCCTCGATTCCAAACTTGCGCGCATAGTCGGTGGCGAGGTCCGATACCAAGCCCAGGATTCGATCCTGCTCGTCGTGGTAGATCGACTTGGTCACCTGCTCAGCAGCGTCGAGGATCTTCAGTTCTTCGGACGTATCCTCCGCCGCCATTCCGGCAAGCTTCTCCAGTTCCTGCAATTGCGCGTCGATCACTCTGATTTCGATGCCGGGATCTTCAGCGCGACTGTCTCTCTCGATCTCCGCCTCGATCGAGGAGCATTCCCTTGCAGCATTTTCCCGTGCGACCTCGGCCGCTTTGAGGTTCTCCCGCGTTTGTGCCAGCCGATGTTGCTGTTTGGCACTCTCAGCAGACGCGGCCTTTACAGACTCGTCGGCAGCTTCTTCGGCGGACGAAGGATCCTCGCCTTCCGATTCCAGCGTGCCGCAGACGACACAGGCATGCTCGGACAGCCTTCGCTGTTCGTGCTCCGGCGAAAAGACTTCGTCGCAACTCGGGCAGCAAACCGGACGCAGAGTTCGAAAGACGTATCCGGCGGCGGCGCTTTCCTTGAGCGCTTGGAGCGCACGCCGTGCTTCGTGGAGAGCTATTCCGGCGGCCTCCGCGTCGCCCTCGATGCCGGCGGAAGCAATCATGAGGGCGCGGACTTTGCCGTCCGCCTTTGTAAATCGATCTGAGGCGTCGGCAAGACGCCGTCTTACGGCTGCCGTGTCTAGGCTTGGGAGCTTCTCGAGCGCCGCTCGGCGATCCTTAAGTTCCGCAATTCTTTTTTCCGTCTTGCCCCGTATACCTGCCGAAAGAGTGCTGGCCTGGTTGTTCTTTGTCGCCAACCGCCCTTGCGCGGCCTTGATGTCGTTGGTGGTGTTCGCCCACGGCAATCCGATGAACATCTGCATCATGCGCGTGGGCATGCCGGCCATTCCCTGGCTGCCAAATGTCGCGACGGGATTTGGTTCGATCAGCATCGAGGAATAAAGCCACAACCAGCCGTGCGGCTGCTCTACGCTCTTCCCATCTCGCTCGGCATGGTTCGTGATAGGTTGTAGTCCCAACTCTCCCATGAAGAAATCGGACATCGCATTTTCGAACGACGGGTCGTCCCAGAAGGTTGCGACGACCCGTTCCTTATGTTCATGGAGTCTGACGAGCTGCCCTTCTGCTTCCTGTACATTGGAAACCTGCACTTCGAAGTCGCGGCCGTCGAGCACGAATCCTAATTTGAGCTTTCGGAACCACGGGAGCATGTCTTCGCGCACCGAGCGCCTGCCCGTGAGAGCCCATCTTACGACATTCAGTATTGTGGTCTTCCCCCGAAGATTGGCGTCGCTCAGGACTGCCCAAAGGCCAGGGCCGAGGTCCTTCCAAGCGAAGTCGAATCCTTCGGTCGAATCCTTGCCGCCCTTAAATCCGGAAAACGCGATCGACGTGATCGTCAGCCGCTGCGGCACGGCCTTAGTCTGTCTTGCGTTGACGTTGTTCCGCTCGAGGACTGCCTTGACGGTTTCGAGGTCCGCGCCGCACTTCTTGGCAATTTGGTACAGCCAGGCCCTCTTGCCTTCCTCGTTTGGTTGGATCATCGGCGCCGTCAAAGCTGTTCCTCCATCATTACGAGCCTCTTTTGAACGCGAAGTGCTATGGTCGGAATGAGATCTCCGGACTGCGCTTCGTGGTATTCCTTTTGAGCGTGCTGCCGCTTCTTCAGCTCGAAACCACCCCGCCCACGCGCAATCTGCACGACCAGTTCCGCCCGAGCGCGGTACCAGTCCAGCGTCGGAAACGCGCGGAGAATGTCGGAATGCTTCTGCCTAGCGAATCCTCCGACAAGGAAGTCGTGGCTGGCGGTTCCGGCGACTGACGCCTTGCTGCGTGGCAAGACGAGGCCACGCGATTTCAGGATGCCCAACGACGTGTCGAGGGGCTCGTAGGCGCCAAAGTACTTCCGCAGCATAGGCAGACGCCTGAGGCTTGGTTCATCGTCGTCGAAGATCTTCCGAACGGTGGCCAGCTTGGCCGGATCCGAACTTTGCTCGTGTTGCGAGAGCATCTCGTCACCTAGGTAGTCGGGGTAGCGGACCCAGAAGTCGAGCGCTTGAAGACGCGATTCGCCTTGGAAAACGGCGTCATAGTCCGGGAATGCCGAGTCTCGGAATTCAGTCGATCCGGCCACGATTATGAAGAAGAGCCGAATGGCGTCCCTTCGGTAGTCACGCTCAGTCATCACGAACGTCCGTTTTTGTATGGGTCAGCCCAACCGCGTCAAAAAAATTTCAATCGGATTGCTTTGGAACAAGGTGGTCGTATTTGTTGCCTTAACAAATACCACTAAAAGTTGAATTATTCGTCAACGCTATATCCATCCGGTATTCGCGATGATCTTTGTCGTCACCGGGTAACCACGGCGTCTGGCGCCCCAGCAGCAACGAAACCCTCATCTCTCAATCGGGCAAGTAGCTTCATCGCGTGAAGTGCTTGAGAATCTGTCGGGAGGCGCTGCGGAATTGTCGCGCATATCTGAACGATCTGCAGATCCTTGGGCGTCAGACGCTTCTTCGTCCGTCCCCATTCGAGTACTTTGGACCAATAGGCGCCACCAAGCGTAACGGCTTCGCTCTGTGCATTGATGCCATCGGTCAAGGCTCTTTCTGAACGAGCATCACGTACATTGGATCGCGCGCTTTCGATCAGGACGAGGCAACTTTCGAGGCTGTCGGCATACTGAAGTTCTTCAGACTTCAAACGGTTCCAGCAAGCCTGCTGCTTCGCCCATTCCGACATGTTTCTGACACCTGAAGGCGGGTGAGTGATCACATGATGGGCCGCAGCCGCCGCGACCAATAGGGCATCAACCAGTGCGTCCGGAACGGTCTGGCGGCGCCAGATCGTATCGAGATCGAGCACTTCCTTCTCGCCATTCGCATCATGGAACAGCTTGGCCATGGCGTACGTCACGACGTTCGCGCGATACCCGCCTTCATACCATGGCTGCTTGGGAACTTCTGTTTCGAGTTTCCTGAAAATCAAGGCCTTTGAGATCAGGCGCTTGTACCAGAGGTCATCGTATTTTGCATCGCTCTTTGACCAGCTCTCGCCGATCTCCTTCGCGAATTCTGCGAAGTTCTTCTGTGCGCCGCGCGACACAATGTGGGGCTGCCCGGATGCAGAGAACACGAATTTTGCCAAGTCTGTTTTCGAGAAGAGCTTGGTCTTGGGAAATTCGAGGTCGAATTTCTTCTGCTGTGGCGGTTTGAGCTTCGCGCGCTCATTGATGTACTGGCCGCGCGATCTCTCGTAAAACCATTTGCTATCGTGCCGCTCGTTATCGGGGGCGGCGAAGATCGTGCCGCGCGAAATCTGTTCCATTCGGACATGGAACGGATGATTGGAGAAGAAGTCCGCTGCATTGACCTTGTTCTGAGTGTTGGCAAATTCGGAGATTCTCGGGACGATCTCTTCCGATCTGTCTGGCGGGACTACGGTCAGTTTCATTTGCACGAATACCCGGTCGAGCTGTTCCTTCGCCAGCCTCAGTGAAGCGTGGATCGATCCCGTTGTCTGTGCTCCGTTCACGATTTGCAGATTGTTGATCGATGAGATCGCCAAGCCCGCCGACGTCTGGACGCAAGTCACCTCATCGGCAGTGGCGGAGAGGCCGTTATTGTAGGGGAAGAACAGTTCCGGAGCGTCCTTGATCGTCTTCTGGATGCCCTTGTTGGTCTTCGCGCGCGCTTGGAGGAAGGATCGGACGTTCGCCTCCAGTAGGCGGGCACCCCATTTATCGTAGATGTTAGCGAGCTGGTGGCCCGGAACGATCATCAGGTAGCTCTCGAGGGCAGCATCGTCCTGCGAAGCTTTCAGCGCGGGGAGCGCGCCACCGAAGTCCTTTTCGAAATCGATGAGCATGTCGGCGCGAGACTGACCCAGGCGCTCATAACGTTCGAAGCGAGCGAGATCCCACACAGAATAGGTTATGGGGATCTCTTCCTTGTTATCCAGCTTTACTGTGTCGTCGCGCCCGACATATTGCCTGTTCGAAACTAGGATGAGCTTGACCTTCGACACATGCTGCCACGTGGCAATTATCAGATCGGACACCTGAAAGGCTGGATTGACCTCGTTCAGCGCATCCCGGAACTTTTCATAGCGTGCTTTCCCAAGGAACCGGATCAAGGGGTTGAGGAGAGGCGCGAGCTCACTTTTTCCAAATGTCCGTACCTCGTCGGAGTCGACGAAATCGCATACTATGAGCCCAAGCGTACCGTCATTGTCTCGCGGGTCACCAGAATAGCCATCGATGCGGATTTTCTTCCCGCCGTCAGTATCCTGGAAGAAGGCCCGGTCGGCGGCTTCCAGTTCGCCGGCTTCCGTTAGCCTTTCGGCCATTCTGTCGAAGAATGCCTCGATCATGAGGATGCCGCTTGTGTCGGCCTCGCGACGGACATCTGCCATCAGATTCTGATGATATTCCTCAAGCTCGCTCATGGGCGCTTTCTTCAAACAGCTTTGCACGAACATTTTCCCAATCCGTCCGGAACGCCGCACAGGCGTCAAGAGAGAGGGAATAGCTCAAGTTTGACACTCCAAGCGGTACTGGTGCGGCCAGTCTGGGGAAAGGGCCTTCGACGGCGAAAAATTCGGCCTCGGATGCCTGCCAATGCCAAGCTGAGTAGTCGTGTATGGGATCGTATCCGGCATCTGCCAGTCGAAAATCGAACTGCGGGATTGCGGATGGTGCACTGCGCTCCAGAGTTCTGGTCAGCGCGGTCACGTGGTCGGTAAGTGTCGAGCCGTTCGGTGGTTGAACCCTGTCGACCGTCAGTACGGCGAGCCAGAGCCTACGGCCTTCAACTTCGGCAAGTTGATATTCGTTCGAGATATTGATGAAAGGTTGCGAGGCACCACGCCGCGCTTTTACCTCGATGCAATCAGACCTCAGTTCGAAGTCCTTCGGCGCCCCTGAAGGACCCGTCCATGTCTCGATTGCGGCCTTTGCTCCCATATTCTCAACGAGGAGCTTGAGTATCTTCAATTCGCCGATCAGGCCCTTTTGCGCTTCTTCCGGGAGGAGTTCATCCTTTCCGCCGCGAAGAAGGTGGTGCCAGCGAAATGTACGCCCGATCGCCTTTTGAAGGGCAGTTGCTTCGTCTTCCGCCGTTTCCGAAGCCGCGACGACGTCCCGGCAGAGAGTTTCGAACAGTTCCACCTGGGCAGCATCGCTGAGACGGATGTACAAGATTGGCCCGCCCGGTAGTGTCTGGAAGTGAATGTCGAGGCTTCGGAGCTTTGGCAGGTCGGGTAGTGGATTTGGCAACTGGGAAAGCTGCAACACCAATGCTGCGTCTGCTCGCGTGAGAACGGCCCAAAAAAAATTCCAGCGACCCGAAGCGTTTACTCGTCTTGTGTCGACCTTGCCCAGCTCGAGTCCCGCCCAAGGGGTGTTATTCAGTATCACCAAGGGCCTCCTCCTCGACTTCTTCTTCCCCGAACATCTCCCGCATGCGTATGGTGTTGACGACGTAGTCCACCGTCCCTCCCTGGATGTTCGAAGGAGGGAAGTAGATGCCCCATGCGAGCACATCCTCAACAAGTCGTTGCTTGAGCTCTTCATCGCCGATTTCGGGATGGACGAAACGGAGGATCATCAGCGGCCGTCGCCCTTCGATCTCGATGAAAATACGTGGAGGCAGTGTACCCGACGCTGACTTACCTTGGTCTGGAATGTAGTTGCTCTTGGCGATGCTGATCTGATCTTCTGTCAAGCCCTCGCGCTCGTCGCCCGGCGAGCCGACACGACGGCTTGCTCCGCTGATCGCAAGTGTCCCGGCCTTCAAATTATCCGGTCCTACAGCACGGTTGAACGGCTTCATCTGGAGGCCGTCGAGGTTTGTCGGGTAGACGCCATCCTCTTTCTGAGCGCTTGCAAAAAGAACGTCCCAATACTTCAGCTCGGCTTCTGAGCGGGCTTCGATGTAATCTCCCATCAGCCGCGGATCAGTCAGCGGGTCGGCCGGATCTGCGCGAAATATGTTCAGAAAATTGCGGACCAGTTCGACAGGAACGGCCTTGAAGAGATGCCCGCGAGGCCGCTCCTCGAGATGTGCCCCGCTGGCTTTGGTTGCTTTCGCCAACGCGATGCCCGCGGATCTGTTTCTGGCAAGCTGATCGCCGTCATTCTTGATACGGGTTGTTTCAACAAGCCTGCCCGCAAGTCCGACCCTGACGGGTATTTGCTTGCCGCTGCCCATCTTGTTGCGCGCGGTGACTATCAGGGTCTCGGGATGGCTGCGGACAGCAAGGCCAAACTGCTCGGGCGTCGCCTTCGCCAGTTCCATGCGCTTGAGCTGCGCCTGCAAATCTTCCATGGCCTCCTGGATGTGCGAGTACCAGCCGACCCCATCTGCTGGAATCCATAGCCTGCAAAGGTCCTCGTATCCTGGCCTGTAACCAAACCATCGACCCATTTGCATGAGCGTGTCGTACATCATGGAGTTTCGAAGGAAATAGCTCGTCGTCAGTCCTTCAAGTGTGAGGCCGCGTGAAAGCGAGAATCCTCCAACCGCGATCACTGTAACGCCATGCTCGCCACCCTTCTCATAGACAAGCGCTTCCGAACGCTTCGAAGCGTTGACCTCGATGACGCGCGCAGCAACCAATACTTCGTGTAGTCGCGCCTGGATCGCAGGCCAATCCGCGTTCTCCAGATCTGCGTACTCTTCTTCCCAGACACGATAAAGGGCGGCGATCTCCGGGTTTACGAGCGCAGCCCTGCCTTTGCCCGCGTCTACCGTCACAGCATCGCGGATACGACCCACAACATCACTGATCCGCGACCGCAATCTCCCCTGGACGTCTGTGAACCGCGAAACATTCACCAGCATCGAGGCGTGGGATGCCTGCTGCCCTCTGATGTTTCGGATGGCCCGCGCGACCAGAAATGCACGCACCGCATCAATGAGGCTTTCGGGCAGAGTATCGACCGGATGGTCGATCTTGTGCCTTATAGGAAAGATGTCCTCATTGTCGGCAATAAGCCGAACATGCTTAGTACGTTCTTCAATGAATACCTTCTGCGCGCCAAAGTAGTTCGAAGGCGCATCGAGGCCGATGATGAAGTGCCGGGGAAAGAGATCCTGCTTGAATGTCTCGTCGTCGGTATCGGGATCGATGAGAATATTTGCGAACGGGGTTGCCGTATATCCAACGTAGCAGCTCCGGTGGAAAAGTGACAGCAATTCGCGGATCTGACTGTTGATCCGCGTAATTTCTTCCTTGCTATAGGCTGTGTTGATCGAAGCGTTGTCCGCTTCATCGTCGATCAGCAGCATCGGCTGCTGGACCATCTGTGTCCCTTGGTTGACCGAATGCTCCTTCAGCCACTCCAGCAGATTTTTCAGCGTGCTCGAATTTTTCTTGATGACGAGCACGACGGGCACATTGTACTGGCCGATTTGGCTGGTGTTCGTCGTCGCTGTCGCCTTGTTGAAGTCGCGCAACGTGTTGGTGAGAGAGACCGGGAATTCTCGCTGATCAAAGGTCCCGACACCGATAATCTTCTGTCGCTGAGCTTTATTCGCATGCGCAAGGCGACCGGTATCCCGGCCAATGAATCCTTCGTCAATCCGCATCTGAGTCTGATTGCGCAGATTGTTATGGATCCCGGCGATTACGACGATTAGGCGGTATCCGGCATCAGCCGCCTTGCAGATGAGTCCGGTATAGTTCGCTGTCTTCCCACTCTGGACATGACCAACGACCATACCCCGGCGACCCCAAGGTTTCAGGTTCCGTGGATTTCCGAGCCTATCGAGCACGCGATCCGTGACTTCATCGGTGGCGTCAACGACAGATTTGGGCAGGCCCTGGAGGCTAAGTAGCTGGCGATACCGGCCCCAGTAAAAGTTCCCGATCTCCCCGTTGATCTTCGCGTCATGAAGCCACGGACGGAAATCTTCCGCGTCAACGATCGCGCCTAGTCCCATGCTTATGCCATGCTTCTCTTCGATGAGGCGCGCAAGCTCTTCAGCTTCATCTGCGCTCACCTTTCCGGAAAACATCGGAGTTTCCCTGAGTTGCGCAATGATGTCTCTGATGGATTGCGCCGTATGGGGGCCAGGTTGCGAAGCCATGAACATTGCGGTCATGCCTTCGAGGCTGCTCAGTATCTGGTTCATTTGGCTCGATTTGCCTCGACGATGGCGTCTATGATTCGTTGGGTGTCAGACCATGCGGTCCGAAATGGATCGACATCTTTCATCAAGGCGACGATATCCTTGAGTTCCTTCTTGGCTGCGAGAAGGACGGAGAGGGTCGCATGTACAGCTTGAGTGAGTGTGTCCTCATCCACGCGGTCCTGCACGACGTCCTCGGCGACAGCCGCCATATCCGCATGTAAGGTCTCGATTGGCAGCGAAGCGCCAACGAGACTGATGCAATTGAAGAAACCTCGGCGAAGGTATTCCGGGAGTTCTTCGGCATACTCGGCGAAGATTGGATGGTCGGTGTTCGGCCTGTAGCTGATCTGTCCATCAGACTGAATTCGGTGCCACAGAGGCAATCGATTATGATCGACGAGCTTCTGCCCACGTTTCCGGTAAGTGCGTTTGGAACCTTCCTGAATGCGTTCGATCACCTTCTTCAATCGGTCGCGAACCGCTGGAGGAAGCTGAGCCGAAGACTTTTTGACATCGATTTTCCAGTCACTGTCCATGCTGTTGGAAATGTCGATCCTTACTCGGGACAACTTCGTGAGCTCGGACTGGCGGCAGAGACCGAACCACGTGCCATGCAATATCAGGCGTTCACCTCGGTACAGGTAAAAGCCCTGAGATTTCAGATGTCCCTCAGGTCCGCCGAGGTCATCCCAATCCTGGATGCTCATTTGTTTGTGGTGAGGAATTGTGAAGCTCTGGATCTCGACATTGCCCTGCGGAAGGGTGATGACTTCCTCCGGATCGGCAATGGTAGCCGAGTTCTTGCGTGCGAATGGATCCAGTGGGCGAAGCTGCCGACCGTTCAGAAGGATACTGATTGGCTTTGGATCTCCCAGGAAACGGTGGAAAACCAATCGCAGGTGGCGCTCGGTTTCCGCCAGGCGTTGGTTTATTATCTCCGCTCGTTTCGCGGCGTTCAGCTTGTAGCCGCCGCTCAAGCGGTCAAGCTTTTCCCATAGTACCAAGGTTCCGGTCTTGCCGAGCTGATCAGCACATGGGATTGCCGCGATATCGTCCAGAAGCTGAACGGACCACTCGTTTCGGCGAGCGACCTCGTCTAGGTCCCAGACGGCTGCAGACGTGAACCCGTTGATGCGCGTAACAACCGTCAACCTGCGGCATTGCGAGAAACTTGCGCTTTTCAGGCCAAGTCCAAAGCGACCAAGATCGACTTTTTCCCGAGTATCGAGAGGATTCCGGCTACCGGGACGCATGGCTGCCACCAACTCGTCCTCTGTCATTCCCATGCCGTCATCAGCGATCGCGATGAACGGCTCTTCCGAAAATGTTTCGGTTAGTATTTGAATCTGGCGGGCGCGTGCAGTGATTGAGTTGTCAACAATATCCGAGATCGCTGTCTCAAGCGAATAGCCGATGTCTCGCAAGCCTTCGATCAATGCTGCGGCATGCGGTGTCGCGTCTGCCCTTCTAGCCACGAATCCTTGCTGCATCCACGAATCCCAACGAGTCCTTGAACCACCATCGCGCGAAAAGTGGAGGACGGCAATACATGCTTAGGGTAATATTATGAGTTCGTGTAAGTGAGGGATGCGTAAACAAGATGTGCGATTTGTCGAGCAAGGAAGGGCGGCACGGCATTCCCGACTTGAACGTATTGCTGGGTGCGATTTCCCATGAACAAGTAGTCGTCCGGAAATGTCTGAAGACGAGCGGCTTCCCGCACAGTCAGACTACGGCATTGCGCCGGGTCGGGATGGATGAAATAGTGGCCGTCTTTCGAAATATGGCTTGTGACTGTCGTCGAGGCCTCGTTCGCAAGCTGAACTCGGAAACGGTCGGCAAATATTCCGCTGTCCCAATTGCGGTGGTTTGGCCGCAGCACCTCCGGAAATGCAGAGGCCTTCGGGCTATAACCATGAACCTTTCCGAATACGGCGGCAAAAAGATATCTAGCAAGATCTGATGCCATGTGCCCGCGCGTGCCATGCTGGGCAACGGTAAGCAGTTCCGGACATTCTAGCCATCGGAGCAATTCGTCGTTGGACTTGCCGTAGCCGCTTGGGAGAGTGGCAGACGAGCGAGCCAACGGCAACATGTGCTGCAATTCGTCCATCAGGCTATGGAGGGGCTGTTCCAAGGCAACATCACAATTTGAAGCGAGGATCTTGGCGGAGTCGAACAAGTAGTCGCTCCATCTATCGAAGTTGTCCCCGGACTCGTTAATCCCACTGCGAAGACGCCCCAAGCTGCCAATGGCGTCCTCGACCGTTCTGTGTTTTTCGCTGACTGGAATGCTTGCGAGTGAAGCGCGCGAAGCCAGGTCGGCTCGGATCCCAATGATGATCACTCGATGCCGGCGCTGCGGGACGCCAAACTCCTCTGCCTTCACGATAAAGTCGGATGGTTTCCTCGCTTGGCAAAGGGTTGCCTTACCGTTTTCCACACGTACGGCGAAGAGTTCGTAGATATGGCCGCGCCTTGTACCCAGCGACGACAGGTCTTCCATCAGCATTTCGAAAACGCGGCGACTGTCTACGGTGGACGATAGCATCCCCTTCACGTTTTCCATCACGAATGCCGATGGTCTCAGACGTTCCAAGACCCGTATGTATTCCCGAAAAAGATAATGACGCTCATCTTTCTCTGGTACGTAGTCGCGCTTGCCGTTCGCTCGAGCTCGGCCAACTAACGAATATGCTTGGCAGGGCGGCCCACCAATGAGAATTGTGTCATCAAATTTTTGAAGTCCGGCAATCGCTTCATCTATCGCTTCGGAGGCCGCAGTCGTTCCAAGTTCGAGCTGTCTGGCTTCTTTCGATGCGTGACCCCAAGCGCCGTAACCCACCGAGCCCCAGTCCGGCTCTCCCACTGCACCTGCATGAAAGTTGACGAACTCGGCCGGGAGTTTCCCATGCTCACCGCGAAATGCTCTCAAAAAGGCGCGCAACCGCAAGGTTTTATGTGCGGACGCATCCTTCTCTACGGAAATGGCAATACTAAATGGATTGTGCTGGTCAACCGACAGAGATGAGAACCCTTCACCTAATCCACCCGGCCCAGCGAAGAGATCAGTGATACCGAAAGTGGCAGGCAAGAACGACTCCTGATCGAATATGTTTTCGTCGGTGTATACTATGTGTAGCAGCAATTGCCAGGATACAAATGACTGATATCGTCGACCCTACGACACGATCGCGAATGATGGCGGGGATCAAGGGAAAGAACACGAAGCCCGAGCTGGTCCTCCGTCGTGCACTCCATGCGTATGGGCTGCGTTTCCGGCTTCACAGCAAGAGAATCACAGGCGCGCCCGACATCGTCCTTCCAAAATACAAGGCGGCGATATTCGTACACGGTTGTTTCTGGCATCGGCACTTTCGCTGCCGTTACGCGACAACGCCGTCTACTCGACCGGAGTTTTGGGAAGCAAAGTTTGAAGGCAACGTTGCACGAGACAACGCCGTCAAGAGTGCGTTGCTGGACACAGGCTGGCGGGTGGCGACGGTGTGGGAATGTGCATTGCGAAAGCCAAAGCAGGTTGAAGAGGCGGCCCTACAGTTGAAGGATTGGCTTCCCACCCCGTTGAGAGAGATAGAGATCGGTGAGGGTCAACTAGGTAACCAGATCGGCTGACTCCTTTCTATGGTGAACCCAGAAGATCGGGCGTGGCAATCAACATGGTGTCCATGGAACGTGCAGCCCAATTCGGCAGAAAGTCCTTTATAAACTATCAACGCCCGAGCAAGGACTTGTCGAAAGTGGGCGGACGCCGAAGGTCGAGAAACGGGGCATCGCCGTTCGACAGATTCCGGAACTCCACGGAAAGTTCCTAGCATAGAACAGAGACACCGTGGCGATAACCAGTTCCTAACGGTTGTCGACGGATCGAGAGCCAAAGGCGCCGAACTGGGGGTTCTGGTCAACGGAGCTGCCGTGGCTGAGATGCTGCTCGGAAAGTTGCAGAATCTGGGCGTCGAGACAGGTTTCGAGGCGTCGAAATAAAAAAGTAGGCTAGTGTCCATCTCGCTTGGGCGCAACGCGGGTAACTCTGTCGGGACTCAGACAGTTGGCTTGAAATGCAGCGGTACCCCTTTGTGCCGCACCCTGAAGGGGCGCCCCGTGTTACCGTGATCATGAACCGATCGGAGGACGATCGCATTGTCCTCCGGAGGTTCGAACGCCACGTCCGCCCTCTTTCCACCAAGGCGTTTTCGATACTCCGCCATGACCTTGTCCAGGCGTGCACCGAAGCAGTAGATGATCATCTCCCCGCAGTCCTGCCCCGGCAGGCCCGTACTGTAGCGCCGATCCAACTGTTCGAAGCCGTCGAGAAGCCAGTCGTAGCTGTCGTGCTTCTTCGCTTCCGCTATCCACAGGAATTCGTCCCTTGCCTCGACGACGACGTCGCAATGGCCCCCATACTGAGTGTCGTGGCTTGCTTGGAATCCCATCGTCTTCAGATGGCTGACAATGTCTATCGTCAGAGCGTCTTCGGACTTGTCTTGGTGAACGTGGCGGTTCTTCACCATCTCCTGCGTGATGTAGTCGACCGCCCTCTCGACTAGGGCGAGGCGTTCGTCGTGGGTTTCCGCAAACGCCATCTCGATCATTATGGCGACCGGCGTCGGGTTGGACGCGGCGGCCTTGATCGCAGCCAACGTGAACTCCTTCTCAGCCATGCGATAGCTCGCGGTAGATCGCGTCGGTCGGAGCGAAGAAGGGTACGACGTGGGATTCGAAATCGGCCACTGGGCTGCCGGTCTCAGGATGTATCAGGGTTCCCGTGCGCTTCGCTTCTGTGAACTCCTCCGGCGTAAGCTCATGCTCCGTCTCGTCGTCGTCCACGAGCATCGCATGGGCGTCGAAGATCGCCAGCTTGGAAGACGTAAGAATGGTCACGGCGGCTATGACGTCGTAGTCGGGGCCGTCCTTGCCAACGGCGGTCGACAGCGTCTTGAAGGTCAGAAAATGAAGCTCTTCCGGCGGCGTCGACGCCACGAAGTCGATGATCCCAAGGCACAGGGGTCCTACGGGCTGATCTCCCCAAATCTTGCGATACTCTTCGCGGATTTCATTCAGGGTCACAGCGTGCTCCGAACGCTACCATCCAAGATGGTGAGCGATGCGAGATCGAACGTAATCGAAATCATCATTGCCCATACATTTGCGAATTACAACACGGTCGAGGACAGGATCGGTCGAACCCGCGGCCCGTGAGTTGCTGTTCAATGACAGCTCCGGTTCCGAAAACAACTTAGGCCCGAGCGGGCGTCGCCAGATGATGCTGACCTTGAACGGCTCGATCGGTGTGCCGAGCGCGGCCTTACCTCCCTTGTGATAGGTCTCATTGCGCAGATCGAGCTTTTTGCGCCGCATCTTCTCACGCTTGATAGAGGCGGTCGTGGTGCCGAAGCCGAGCTCGACAACGATTCCTTCGGAGTTGTCGCCGTACATCCGATCGATGAGTGCGAACACGTTCGTCGGTTCCGGCAGCGCCACGCCAATTGCAGTTTCGAACGCCTGCACGCAGAGCTTCCGGGCCGCGAGAGCGACTTCTCCAAGCGTGCCCTCTGGAAAATCGACTCGGACGTCGATCGTGTTGCCCTCGTCGGGAATCCATACAACGTCGAAAGCCTGAAACCTCACCGTCTTGACGCCGATGATCTCCTCGTAGTCGTCCAGTTCCGACGCGATCTCGTCGCCCAGGGCCGACAGGCTGATCGGCTCGCGTACCGTGACGACGCGAGCGGACGCGAACACCAGACCGGTGCCGGTTTCGGTCCGTTCGACGGCGGCGAGAACGAGGCCGGCAGGTATCTCCTTCAATGCCTTCTCGGAGAGCGTGGCCGGATAGCACTCTGAAAACGGGTTCGACGTCGGGATGATCTCGGCAGCTCTTGCCCGTATCGTCGCCTTGGTCTCTGCGTCGACCTCGTAGAAGCTCGCAAGCTTCTCCCCGGAAATGGCATGCAGCCGCAACGCCTCCAGGATGTCGCCCTCCTTGCTTTCAAACTTGCCGATCGCCTTGTCGGCCCGCTCCAAGGTCAGATCCCAGCCTTTGCTTCGCTCTACGCCTATCTGCTGAAGTATCCGCCTGGCGACGGGCCATGGAGTTCTGTCGCGAAGGCTCTTGAGAATGTTGAGAACGTCGATGCTCATGCGGTGTGACCTCGATGTACGATCGGTTTCCGTCAACTTATGGTTTCCTTTCGTATTTCTCCAGCGGCAAGCGCAGTCATTCACAGGCGGTTCCATGGAACATCACGGGCGCGCGGCCTGCCTCGTTGGGCCGCCGTCCGCTGACACATGATTCGCCGACACGACGCAGGTGGATGCTCTTTCCGACCTCGCTGGCGCCGTCTAACCGGCTTCTCGCCGGAGTTTTTTGAACTTTAGCGCCACGGACGAGAATTTTTTCGCGTCGGCGCCGACGTCGTCGTCCAAGGACTCGTCGCTGTTCCCCCCCAAATTTCCGAACGCGTTTTTCCGGTAAAATCAATGTTCGCCAAAGACTCGTACCACTAACCCGCAGTCGTCTCCTAACGCACGGGAATCCTTGAACATTATCGCTCAGCCCTGTTTGACGGTCGTCAGTTAGATGTGCACCCTGATGCGTGCGGGCGCCAGTAGCGGGCACGGCGAACGGGTAAGGCGCCCGCCGGGCGTTCCGGAACACAGGATGGTGAGGGAATAGTCGATGGATGTGTTGAAGCGCAGCTCGATAGAGCATGTCGGGGTGGACCACGGAATAGTCGATGAATTGGTCGTACATTTTACGCCCTCGACGCCAGTAAGTGTCGTGCTCGAAATTCCGGCCTGGATAAGGAGGGGAAGGGATACCATGCTGGTTCCGTTCCCGCTCCTCATTATTCCGACGGACCACGGTCAAGTGGAGGTCCCCGACGACGCCTTCCAGTTCGCGTTGAATCGCGCTCACGTGGAAAAGTTCGATGCCCTCCGGCGCATGTTGGTGACAATCGGTTCGCTGTATGACTTCTGGCGACGCTCCGGTCGTCCGATGGAGGATGGAGAGGACGCAGACCTGGCGGTTTGGAATTACATCGCTGAGCGCCTTACCGGACCTAAGCCTGTCCAATATTCGACGGTGCGAACGGAGTTTGACGACATTCGGACCTACGCACGCTTCTGCCGCGATCTCGGCCGGGCCTATTCTCCCGTCGCACGCGCGCTGGCGGCGGCCAGCAGACTCTTCGGCAAGAGGTTGCCGATGCAGCCGACTGCGGAATTCCTGCAGCATCTGGACGTGCAGCGCCGCCGGTGGGCTGATCTACTGGAGGGCGAAGCGGCTTTCCCGGCGGACTTGAAGAAGCTCTCCTCCCCTTCGGTCAAGTCGGGGAAGAAGATCGTCAAGTTCCCGACTGAGCTTCAGATGGACGACATGATCGACCTTGAGCCGAACCCGCTTTACCGTGCGTTATTGTGCCTGCTCGCGGCACAGGGGCCGCGGCTCTCGGAATGCCTTCAGATGTGGCGGTGCGACGTGCTGCCGTCAGTCTATGCAAGCAAGTTCGGCGCGTCGGACGACGGAAACCCTTTCATAATCTACGCCCATCCGACAGCGTCGATCTGGACCGGAAAAAGCTTTGCGATCCGTGGTGGCGAGACCCGTAAGGAGGTACTTGAACGCGAATGGTCGACGACGTCGTCCCTCTGGAAGCACACTCGCAAGGATCGGGATGGATGGAAGTCCATGCTCCTGTTCGATCGGAGGGCGCTGTCGTGGGGGTTCTGGGCGGTTGATCGCTATGCGAAGGAATTCGCGCGTCTGGTTCCTGACATCCTTGGGCTGCACGAAGAGCTCGGGACCGATGCCCGTCACCCTTATTTCTGGATCAACCCTACCGACCCCTCTCATCGTGGCAACAAAATGAAGAAGAGGAATCTGCGACGAGTCATTGGCGTCGCGTGCCGGCGAGTGGGCATCGAGCCGGTATTTGATGACGGCGGCCACGGCCACGGCCTGCGGCATTTCTGTGAATGGTATGCCGAAAAGAAGGTCGGCATGTCGCCCGAGGAAGTCCAGATGGTGCTTCGCCATCAGAGCGTCGACTCGCAGGAATCCTACGGCCGACGGCTGTCAGATTTGCACGCCAAGCTTATGGGAAGGCGCTGATGTTGGAAATATATCCCGAGGAACATCTTTTTTATTCCGACGCAGATGGCGGTTGCGCGATCAACGTATCGGAGGATGTCGTACTCCTCCGCCCGCCTGCAAAGATCGACCTCACCCTGCTTTGGCGGGAGTTCATGCAGACTTTGCGACACGAGCTCCGGACCCTGCTCACCATGGAATACGGGAAGGTGGTGCAGCGGTACGGCAATCTGAATCTCAACGAGGAGCATGTGAGGGCGCGTTGGCACACGCCGTTTGGGTTGCTCGCGCGCGGAGCCGGCGACAAGCTGCAAATCTTCGAGAATGGTCCGGTTGTCCAGGCCCTGATCAAGCTTCAAGTCATACCGGCGCGCACGCCTCACGGGCGCCCGCGACAGAACATTCCTCGAGAGTGCGGAACTGCGACGCAGGTCCTTGCGGGACTTTCGGCCGAGACGCGCGTCCGGGTCATCGATCTCGTCCTGCGCGGCGACCTCGACGCAGCGATTCGCTTCAGCCAGCGGGATATGCTCGGCCTCTCGGCCTTAAAGAGAAAGATGCTATCTCGCGACGTCAGCACGGCCGGAGCTCTGCGGCACCTTGCGGGTGAAATGGAGCGGAACATCGCGCCAGTCCGCCAGATCAAGGGCGCCTCTGCTGCGAAGGGAACGGGACGCTCCTATGCTCCGATCTGGTTCTCACAGTTCCTGGCGGCACGGGGCGTCTGGCTCCTTCCCCTACGAATCTACGACCGGCTCCTCGCGTTCTGGCCGGACCATTTCCGACCACTTCTGCTGACGATGTCCGTTCCACCGCACTCGCGCGACATCGCTGACGCTGTCTTGGGCAGCGTATCGCGGGATCTGACGTCTCTCCGGCAGGTTCCGAACGTCTTCGTGATGGCCGCGCTTTGCAGCACCATGTGGTCGGAGCGCCGCTTCTGCTCGACAGCGCTCTTTCATATGAAGGCTCACCTCGGTACCACCAACGGCGGCCGGTCTGCGTCGATCAACCATATCTACAGGTTCCTGGTGCCATTCTTCGACGTGAACATGCTCCAGCGGGGAGAAGCCCGTCTGATGGACGGGCGCAAGAACTTATCGTCCATACAGGCCTTCCGCTGGGTCGACCATCCGGCAAAGACGAACCTGCGGAAGGTGTCCAGGATCCTTGAACGGGAGTGGTCCGACGTGGTCGTTCCGCAGCACACTCGCCTGCTTGCGGCCGAGATCCGCGAGCTGCTCCCGACGTTCCAGGTGCAGCAGATGAGACCCGTCAGGAACGCGATCGAACTCTTCCTGATCTACACGCTGCTGCTTTCTGACGACCGGAGGGTGAGCCGCCTCCGCGACATCCGCAGGCATGAGCATGTCCGGTCGGAGACGACTAGGTACGAGACGTTCTTCGAATTTCTGCTGACGCGATGCAGCGATGTCGGCTCCGACTCGGCCCGCGCGTCGATCAGCAAGATGAATCAGGTATGGAAGGCCGCTGCGCTGAGGAATGGTTACGACAGAGACCTTCCGTGCCCATTCGATCCGCTTTTCGACCGGATGCCGACTAAGGGTGGAAGCAAGGGTAGGGCCGGGCGGGCTCTGGACCAAGAGGTGGTCGACATATTGATCGAGCTGAACCGGAAGGACGACTACGGGTTCGCCCGCAGCTTGGGCTGGTACGAATTCAACGTGAGGGACGTGGCTACCGGCCTGTATTCGACCGTTTTCTGGCCGGCCGTCGCGATCGCCGCGGACATATCGCTGCGGACCGGACACAGGCTGCGGTCGATCCGGTGGCTCGACTCCGGGGAAGGCGACGAGCGGTCGTATGATCCGGTCACAATGACGGATCAACCTAACAGGCTTCCCTGCGCAATGCCCGGACGGCAGATGTTTGCGATCCGCCGCCTTCGGTTGGACGATGACACGCGCACGGAGGTCAACGCGATGTACCTGTGCGTCGCTAAAGGTGGCCCTTACGAGACGGCCTATCTCCCACCAGAACTGATCGAGCCCATCTGCACGATGCGCGACCTGCAGATCAGGTTCAATCCGCTGAAGGCGCCTGTAGCCTCCGTCGATAACAAGGACAGGGTGGCAGAAACCCAGGACGATCTGTTTGCGCCCGTCTTTCCGGTGCTTCGGTTTCCTGAGACCTTCCAGGATGTCGTTTCCGATGGCAGGGCCAGAGGTTATTACAAGGCGCTTCTCAAGATGGGCCAGCCGATCGTCAATGAGCTGCTGGGTCGGGAATATCCGCTGGTGGATCTCGAGGCTGATCTTGTTTTGGCGACCTACCACGACAATCGTCGTAGTTTTGTTACCAACCAGGACGAGGCGGGGACTCCGATCGCTGTCAGCAGGGTTCATCTTGGACAAGCGGGCGATGCGACGACACACTTGTATAATCGCGTGCGGGACCGGCGCATTCATGGTCTTGCTCAGGTCGCAACCTACGACGCCGATCTGCTCGAGGGCGTCGCCGGCAACCGGCCGGACGCTCTGCAGCGGATCGCCGCGCAGGTGGAAGCGGTGTCCGGAAAGGACTCTCCTCAGGCTTCGAGATTTCGCGAAATGCGCAAGGGTGGACGGTTCCCGCCCCTCGATATCTTCATGCACGGCCTCTGTCTGGGGGGCGACTGTGCGACGGGGGCAAGAAAGGGCAACCAGGCAATTCCGGTCTTTCGTCCGAGGGCGTGTGGGGGCTGTATATTCAGCGGCAGGACATGGGCTCAGCGCGCGGGCGTAGTTAATCGCATCAACCTTCTCAAGATCGAACTCCGTATGTCCGGTAACGCAAGCGCAGAGCTCAACAGGACGATAGCCAAGCTCGAGGCCGACGGACAGCCCGTTCAGGCGCTAGCCCGCAATGCGGCTTCCGAGGAGACGCTTCGTCGCAATCTAGCCAACGAACTGCGGCTCGAGCAGGATCATCTGAAACGCCTTGACGTCGCCGCGAAAGCGGCTCGGCTCGCCGGCCGCTCGCCGAGCTCGGTGGTCCTGCTGAACTCCGAATTCGATTTCGACAAGGTCGAAACCGAAGAGCGCCGCGTCCACGATTTCGAGATGCTTCACATCGTCATGAAGGATGCCGTCCTCATTCCCGCGGCGCGTGTCGAGCTGCCACCTGTCGTCCCATTCGAACTGGAGCGGCAGGTCCGATCCATCCTTCGGGCGAACCGTCTCGAGCACGTGTTGCACCGGATCCCGGAAGGCGAGAAGATCGAGTCGCTCGTCGCCATCGGCGACATATTCCTGGATCTGTTCGGCGAGGTGGAGGACTTCCAGCGAGTCCTTGACGAAAGTGCGAAAGATATGCCGCAGTCGGCGATCGAGGACCTTGCCGCCGTTATCGAGGAGGCGGCGACGAAGCCGCGGCGTGATGGCACGCTCCAGGCGGCGCGCCTGCTCCAATCTTTGGAAGGAGGCGGATCTTGAACAAGCCATTGGAGTCGGAAGGCATTCTGCAGGCGCTGGTGCTGGAGGCCGAGAACAACGGCAGCAAGTCCCGTCTCGGCACGCTGTCGAGGCTGAAGGAAGCCTGCGACGACGTGCTCTCGGGGGAGGCGCTCAAGCTGGCGCGGGAGTTGGGCTGGAGGAAGGACTGGTTCATGCCGAACCGCCCGCTCGTCGTGCGCAGCGTCCACGAGTATAGGAAAATGAGGCACAACAGGTCTCCGCGCACTGAGCCGACAGGCCCGACGCTGGACACGATCGCACATGACCATGGCCTTTCGTCCTACGTGAAAGCGCGCGAGAGGGAACGCATGGCAGTGAACCGACCGCCCCGGCCTAGATCCGGGACAAGAGCACGCAGATCAGACGACATCATTGCGGAGAAGCTGGATTTCAATGAGCAGGGCATCGTGAGGGCTGAGCTGATCGACGGCCGGCTTGCAAAGCTCAAGTACGACACGCTCGCGGCGTTCTTCCATAGGCTGTCAGGGGTCGACATCGGAAAACGGGAGAGCTTCTCGTTCGAGGACGTCGCCAGCTCGATAAGAGGCCAGATATCTACGGATGATCGCGATGCCCTGGCGAGACTGGCAGTTCGGCTGCATGACAACGAGCTTCTCGTGGCCATGGGACTGATCAACGAGGTGGGCCGCATCCGGACGGACTACGGCGACGCCGTCCTTGTGAAGTCCGACGAGCTCCGGGTGCTTGTCCGGCTTGCAGGGCTCGACGCCGCCCGGTTCAATCCCGTCGACTGACGAAGCGCGCGTGCCGCCGGCCGAAGAGCTCGGCCGGCGCTCCCGTCATCACTCCATGCCAAGCGCGGCCATGTAGGTCTGCAGAATTGTTTCCTCCTCGATGCGCTCGTTGGCGTCCTTTTTCCTTAGCCGGATAATCGTTTTCATCGCTTTTGTATCGTAACCCCGGCCCTTCGCTTCCCCGAACACGTCCTTAATATCGTCTGCGATCGTCTGCTTCTCCTCCTCCAGCCGCTCGATGCGCTCGATGAACTGGCGTAGTTCGGCGGCGGCGACGTTCGCAGTGCTAGTCTCGATCTCGCTCATGTCTGATTTCCTCTTCTCGGGGTCGGCCGTCCCTAGCGCTTGCACATATCGTCCCGGCCATGTATGTTGCGGTCAAGTTATTGATTTTGCTTCAATAACATAGAATCTGAGGGGGTTTAGTAACCGCGTCCCTTGGCTTCGCCCATCACATCCTTGATGTCCGAGCCGATCGCGGCCTTTTCTTCTTCCAGGCGTTCGATCCGTTCGATGAATTGACGCAGTTCCGCCGCGGCCACGTTCTCGACGCTGTTCTCTTCCATGCACTTCTCCTAAAGGGTCCTAAAGGGTCGCTCGAAGCCGGTCGCGAATGGGATCGGTAGGTCACCGATAGGGCACTTCGCTTCAGGGCTTGCGCGGGATTTCGAATTCGATAGGGCAGTTGAACTGCCGCGAATGGAGCTGAAGGTCAAGCCGTCTTGGCCAAAGCGGCGTTATTCTTTCGGCTTGTTCTGCTCAAAAGCTGATTTTTGCACAGCCGAGGCTTCGTTTTGATGCAGCTTTTTCCAGTCCTCATAAGGCATGCCGTAGACCATCTCGCGCGACTCGTCCTTGCTGACGGGAAGGCCCGCTTCCTCGGCCGCTTCGCGGTACCAGTTGGAGAGGCAATTGCGGCAGAAGCCGGCGAGGTTCATCAGGTCGATATTCTGAACGTCGCTGCGTTCGCGCAAGTGCGCCACGAGGTGGCGGAAGGCGGCGGCTTCGAGTTCCGTCTGCTGTTCCTTGGTGAGTGCGCTCATCTCTTTTCTCCTCGATTCGCTCGCTGCGTCATGCCTCGTAAGGACCAGTGCGCGACTGATATCGCTTGTATTCGTGCAGCGCCGGATCGGCATTCATCTCGGCAAAGATCCGTGCCAGCCGATCGGCCCATTCGACGATACCGGCCTCATCGCCGATCAGATCCTGGCGGACCTCCAGCAAAGCATGCGGAATACCGGTCATCATGCAATGGCGGAACATGGTATCGTTCCGCAATGCGCCGTCGTAGGGTTCGTTGTCGCCAATAACGAGATTGGTATCGGCGCCGAGCTTTGCAAGAAGCGGGGTGACGGCGCGATCGTCGCTGTCCCAGAGCACGCTCGCATGCCAGGGTCTCGCGACACCCTTCCAGGCGGGTGTGAAGGAATGCATCGACAGCACCAGCGGTGCCTTGCCGGTCGCCTCGGCCACCGACGTGATCGTCTCGTCGACGGCGCGGTGATAGGGCCGATGGAAAGCCTCGATGCGGTAGTTCCATTCTTCGTCCGTGATCGGATGATTGCCTGGAATGATCGCGCCGTCGGAGATTTTCATGATCAGGGTCGGGTCGTCCTCACCGCGGTTCGGATCGATCAGCAGGCGGGAAAAGCCGCCGAGGACGCCCGGTACGTCCAGCCTTCGACAGAGATGACGGCAAAGACCCTCGATGCCGATGTCATAGGCTATGTGTCGGGAAAACGCGGTTTCCGGCAATCCCAGGCGGCCATAGCGCGCGGGCAGATGCCGCATGGCATGATCGCCGAGAATGACCATGCCTTTGTCACGATTGCCGGATATGAATTCAAAAGACTTGAAATCGGTCATGAAGATTGTCGTTTATTATATTTTCAACTCTTTGTTTGATTGCATGCGCGGATGGAAGGTGCAAGGTTCGCGGCTTCGATCGGATGAAGAGGGCGCAGGGTGCCGTCACCATCCCGTGAAGAAAATATAATCGATTAGAGTTGCGTTGACATTCATGGGATGGCGGCGCAAGAAGACGCAACAACGAATAACCGGGAGCCAATTGGAAGCCGTGTCCAGCCAAGTAGCGCCACGTTTCGTTAAGCGGTCAGGGCCGCTCGCCCGAATCGCGTTTCTCATCCTCGCCGTCGCCGCGCCGTTTTTCTTTATGCCGAGTGCGGCTCACGCAGACTTCCGCGTTTGTAACGGTACGCAGAATCTCGTCGGTGTGGCGATCGGTTATCGCGCGAAGGAGGGCTGGGTGACCGAGGGATGGTGGCAGGTTCCGGCAACCACCTGCGCCACCTTGGTCGAAGGACCGCTTCAATCCCGCTATTATTACCTCTACGCAGAAGACGCGGCTCGCGGCGGTCGCTGGGTTGGCGACGTCGAAATGTGCGTAGCGGAAAATGAATTTAAAATCCCAGGTGTGAAGGACTGCTACGCTCGTGGCTACCAGAAGATGGGATTCAAGGAATACGACACGGGACGCCAGGCGAGCTGGATGGTTCAGCTCTCCGAGCCCCCGGGCAGCCAAGAAAGCCAGAACTGATGAGACGCAACCGAAAAGTCAAAATCCTCGCCACGCTCGGTCCGGCCTCTTCTTCCGAGGAGACGATCCAGAAGCTTCATGAGGCAGGCGCAGATCTATTCCGTATCAACATGAGCCATGCGAGCCATGACGTGATGCGCATGCTGATCCAGCGCATTCGCGCCGTAGAGAGCCGTTGCGGCCGTCCGATCGGCATTCTCGCTGACTTGCAGGGTCCCAAGCTGCGCGTCGGCAAGTTTGCTGATGGCAAGGTCGACCTCACGCCCGGCCAGACCTTCACGCTCGACAATCAGGATACGCCCGGTGACAACACTCGCGTATTCCTTCCGCACCCGGAAATCCTGGAATCGGTCCAGCCCGGCCATCGCCTGCTGATCGACGACGGCAAGCTGGCGCTGCGCGCTGAAAAATGCGACGGCAAGAGCATCGTCACGACCGTCATTTCCGGCACGAAGATTTCCGACCGCAAGGGCGTCAGCCTGCCCGATACGCTGCTTGGCGTCGGCGCTTTGACCGAGAAGGACCGTATCGACCTCGACGCTGTTCTCGCCACCAACGAAGTCGACTGGGTTGCCTTGTCGTTCATCCAACGCCCGGAAGACCTGACGGAAGTGCGCAAGATCTCGCATGGCCGCGTCGGCCTGATGTCGAAGATCGAAAAGCCGCAGGCTGTCGAGCGCATCGAGGAAATCATCGAGCTTTCGGACGCACTGATGGTGGCACGCGGCGACCTCGGCGTCGAAATGCCGCTCGAAGCCGTTCCAGGCATCCAGAAACAGCTGATCCGCGCCTGCCGCCGCTCCGGCAAACCTGTGGTCGTCGCGACGCAGATGCTGGAATCCATGATCTCCTCGCCGGTTCCGACCCGCGCCGAAGTTTCCGACGTTGCAACGGCCGTCTTCGAAGGTGCCGATGCCGTCATGCTCTCGGCCGAATCCGCATCCGGTGATTATCCTGTCGAAGCCGTGTCGACGATGGCTTCCATCGCCCGCACCATCGAGCGCGAACCGCATTATCCGGGTATCATCTACGCCCAGCGCGCCCAGCCGGAAGCGACCGGCGCCGATGCGATCTCGCTCGCCGCCCGCCAGATCGCCGAAACGCTGAAGCTCGCCGCCATCGTCTGTTACACGTCGTCCGGCACCACCGGTTTGCGCGCCTCGCGCGAGCGCCCGCAGGTTCCGATCCTGGCGCTGTCGCCGATCATCCAGACTGCCCGCCGCCTCTCCGTGGTCTGGGGCATGCACTGCGTCGTCACCCATGACGCGACCGATCTCGACGATATGGTCAACAATGCCTGCCGCATCGTTGCCGAAGAAGGCTTCGGCAAGCCTGGCGACCGCATCATCATTTCGGCCGGCGTGCCGCTCGGCACGCCCGGCGCCACCAACATGCTGCGCATTGCCTATATCGGTTCGGACGGCCAGTCCGGCGTGTGATCGCCGGCATCCGATCACGGCAGCACCTGAAACATCCGAAACCCGCTGTCGCAAGACGGCGGGTTTTTTCTTGAAGCCAAATTGCCTGCAATCACCCCAAGGCAGGCAGATTGATAAGGAGATATGCCAATGAAAGTCGGATTTATCGGATTAGGGCAGATGGGCAGCGCCATGGCAGCCAATCTTTTGACGGCTGGCCATGAGGTGACGGTTTATAACCGCTCGCGGGACAAGGCCGAGGCTTTGGCCGGGGAAGGCGCGAAGGTCGCTGCGACGGTCGAGGATGCCTGTGGCGGTGAAGCCGTCTTTACGATGCTTGCCCACGACGATGCGCTCTCGGCCGTCGTTTATGGCGATGGTGGCGTGTTGGCGAACCTGGGCAAGGGAGCCGTCCATATCTCCGCAAGCACGATCAGCGTCGGCATGTCCGAGCGGCTGACGAAAGAACATGCCGCAGCCGGTCAGCGCTTTGTTGCCGCGCCGGTTTTCGGCAGGCCGGAAGCCGCAGCCGCGGCGAAATTGTTTGTTGCCGCCGCCGGCTCACCCGATGCCATAGAGGTGGTCACGCCGCTTTTCGAGGCCATCGGTCAGCGCACCTTCGTTCTTGGCGAAGAGCCGAAGGCTGCCAATCTCGTCAAGCTCAGCGGCAATTTCCTCATCGCCTCGGTCATCGAGTCGCTTGGGGAGGCCATGGCGCTGGTCGAGAAGGGTGGCGTCGACAGGCATGCCTACCTCGATCTGCTGACGTCGACGCTGTTTAACGCGCCTGTCTACAAGACCTATGGCGGGCTGATTGCCGACCGCAAGTTCAAGCCCGCCGGCTTCACCGCGCCGCTCGGCCAGAAGGATATCCGGCTGGCATTGGCCGCCGGCGAGGCGCTGAATGTGCCGCTGCCGCTTGCGAGCCTGCTGCGCGACCGGTTCCTGACCTTGCTTGCCCATGGCGGCGAGGAGCTCGACTGGTCGGCGATCGGCGCGCTGGCTGCCAAGGATGCGGGATTGGTGGAGTAGTTAACGAGCTGAAGGCTACCGCCGTCGGTAGCCGAGTTTGTGGAGCGTGCAGTTGCAGGCGCGGCAGACTGAAAGTCTCTTTCAAGCAACCCCTTGATAAGGGCCGCACCACATGCAACCTTCCCCTCTTAAAGGGGAGGAAATCATGCATCTCACCACGCTGCTAGCCTTCGCCGCCGTCTCCTTCATCGGTATCGCGACGCCAGGCCCGACCGTGCTTCTGGCGCTGACGAACGGCACCCGGTTTGGGGTGCGACGCGCCTTGCCGGGCATGGTCGGTGCTGTTCTTTCCGACGCGGTTCTGATCAGCGCCGTTGCCGTAGGCCTCGGTGCATTGCTTGCTGCCTCGGAGTTTTGGTTTTCAACCCTGAAATGGGTCGGCGCGGCCTATCTCGCCTTTCTCGGCATCATGATGCTTCGCTCGAAGGGGACGATCGACGGGACCTTGCAGGCAAGTGCAAACCAGCCGAGAGGAACGGCCTTTGCGATCGGCATGAAGAGCTTCATGGTCGCGGTGACCAATCCCAAGGGCTATCTGTTCTTCTCGGCCTTCCTGCCGCAATTCATCGATCCCGCTGCGCCACAGATGCAGCAGTATATGATCCTTGGCGCCATCTTCGCCGCGCTCGATTTCGCGATCATGTTCGGCTATGCAGTTTTCGGCTCGCAGGCCGTACGGGTGCTGAAGTCGGAGGGAGCGAAGTGGCTCGAGCGCGCCTGTGGCGGCGCGCTTCTGGCTTTGGCCGGTTCGCTGGCGCTTTATCGCCGTGCTGTAAATTGAGGGTTTAGCGCCGGCTGAGAGCCGCCTCGAACACCTCGGTATCGACATTGCCGCCCGAGGTGACGGCGATTACGACATCGCCGTCGATATCCTTGCCATGAAAGAGGGCAGCGGCCAGCGCGACGGCGCCGCCTGGCTCCACGACGATCTTCAGGCGTGTGAAAGCAAGCGCCATGGCCTTTTGCGCTTCTTCGTCCGTGACGACAAGGCCGGCGCCGCAGAGGCGCTTCAGGATCGGAAAGGTGATATTGCCCGGCTGCGGCGTGATGATGGCGTCGCAGATCGAGCCTTGCAGCGCGGCGTTGCGCTCGATTTTGCCCGATGCCAGCGAGCGGGTGGTATCATCGAAATTCTCCGGTTCGCAGGGGCGGACCTTGAAGCTTGGCGCGCGGGATTCGAGTGCCAGCGCGATACCCGACGTCAAACCGCCGCCGCCGCAAGGGACGAGCACGCTCGCGACCTCGATGCCTTCCTCGGCGGCCTGCTCGGCGATTTCGAGACCGGTCGTTCCCTGGCCGGCGATGACCTGCGGTTCGTCGAAGGGCTTGATCAACGTCAGGCCGCGCTCCTTCGAGAGGCGTGCGCCGATTTCGTCCCGGTCTTCCTTGATCCGATCATAGAGCACGACCTCGGCGCCGAAGGCACGGGTATTGGCGATCTTCAGCCTGGGAGCATCCGTCGGCATGACGATGACGGCGGGAATGCCGTGCAGCCGTGCGGCCAGCGCCACACCCTGGGCATGGTTGCCGGACGAGAAGGCGATGACGCCCCTGGCGCGCACCGATGGCTCCAGTGCAGATACCGCCGACCAGCCGCCGCGAAACTTGAAGGATCCGGAATGCTGCAGGCATTCCGCCTTCACGAACAGTCGGCGTCCGGCGATCTCGTCGAGGAAAGGCGAGGAGAGAAGCGGCGTGCGCCGGGCGCGGCCGCCGAGACGAACGCGGGCGGCTTCGATCATAGCAATATCGACCATGGAGGGATCACTCTTCTGCTGTAAGAAAGACCCGCCATCCATAAAGCTCCCCGCTTCCCTTTGGAACAGGGAGATTGTCTCCGTGACACTTCAGCTCGCGCTTGGCAGGGAAAGATGGCCGACATTATAGGCCTGGACGCCTGGTCGCGATGCCTCCGCGGGCGGCTCGGCCAGCAGCCGGAAGCGCACCAGCGTCCAATGTGTCGGCTCGAAGGCGACGATTGAGGCGAGGGCGTTTCCCAGCGATATCGCCACAGAGGCCGCATCACTCTCTTGCTGGCGAAGCTCGGCAAGCGGCACGTGCGGTTCGATTGCGACCACCTCGCGCGTGGCGAAGCGGGCACTGCGGATGTCCGATGACGTATCGGCGCGCCAGACGATCCAGGTGCTTACCTGCGGCCGGCCGAAACTCTCGCTCACGGCCACGAAGCCGGGGCCGCAGATGAAGTCGCTCAGACCCTCTTCTTCTTGCCAGACATAGAAGGGCGCATAGAGATTTTCCCGGCTCGCCGTTACCGCATCGCCTCTCCTGGCGGTGAGATAGGCCTTGAATTTCAGGCCCGGCAGGTTGTCGAGCAAGGGGCCTTTGTCGCGGATACGGCGGTCGATGATCGCCATGTCGTAATCCGCGGGCAGGGAGAAGTTGTATTGCATGGCGATCATCGTCATTCCTCCAGCCAGGTCACGGCACTACCATCCTGCGCCGCCTGGATGCTGATATAGGCGAAGGTGCTTTCCGGTGCCGCACCGTGCCGATGGCGTTCGTTCGGCGCGAAGGTGATGCAATCGCCGGCGCGCAGTTCGTCAGCGGGACCGCCATGGCGTTCGGCGATCCCGACGCCGGACAGAACGTAAAGGATCTGTCCGTGCGGGTGCGTATGCCAGCGGGTCATGACGCCGGGTTCGATGGTGCAGCGCATCGCGGTCAGGCCGCCGTCCTCGCTGTTTTCGACCAGCATTTCCACCCAGAAGGGGGCGCTGGCAATGCCATCCGGCGAGCGTTGGACGACCGTGCCGGCGCGATGGATTGCGGGCGATTGGCTAGGCGTCGTCTGGTCCATCGTTGTCAGACCTGCTCGATCATCTGCGCGATGCCATCAGCAAAGGACAGATCCTCGCGCGTCGTGGATGTCACGGCAATCATGACGTCCTCGGGGCGAACACCTGGTGCGTCGCCGAGAAGTTCGACGAGCCGGCGATAGAAAGCCTTCTTGACCTCCGTGCTGCGCGGCTTGCCGATGGTTATATCGAAAAAGATGTAATCGTCCGAGCGCTGGCCGTTGACGAGATAGGTCCGGTCGAAGACCAGCTCGTGTGGCTCCAGCTGATGGATTGCCTGGAAGCGATCCGCGGGCGGTACGTCGAAGGTTTCGACCATGGCGCGGTGAAAATTATCGGACAGGACCTTCAGATATTCGGGCGACTTGCCGCGGAGGAGGGTGATGCGGGTGAAAGGCATGGGATGGATGCTCCTGTTTCTGTGTCACTTGACGAGCACAGAATGCCATTAGATAATCATCCTTAAAATCAGATAATTTAGGACTTATGATCCCAAAAATATGGACGATTAGCCATGCGGAAGATCATCTTCGACCTCGACGTCCTGCGCAGCTTCGTCACTGGCATGGAGCTAGGCAGCTTCGCCAAGGCGGCAGACCGCCTTGGCCGCTCGACGTCGGCGATCAGCGCCCAGCTCAAGAAACTGGAGGAGCAGGCTGGCACGCCGATCTTTCGCAAGGCCGGGCGCGGGCTGGCGCTGACCGAGGCCGGCGAGACCATGCTTGCCTATGCACGACGGTTGCTGGACCTGAACGACGAGGCCGCGACGGCGATCCACGGCGCTGAACTGGAGGGCTGGGTGCGGCTCGGCCTGCAGGAGGATTTCGGCGAAACCCTGCTGCCTGATGTGCTTGGCCGCTTTGCACGCGCCCATCCGAAGGTGCGTATCGAGGCGCGGGTGGTGCGCAATGCGGAACTCGTCGAACGGGTGACATCCGGCAAGCTCGATCTGGCGCTTGCATGGAGTGACGGCTTTCGCACCGCGCATTCGGATCGCATTGCCGAAGTGCCAATGTGCTGGGTCGGTCCGGTGCATGGTGCCGTGCATTGGCACGCCGGCAGCGGCGAACCTCTGCCCCTTGCATCGCTCGAGGCGCCTTGTCTCTTGCGATCCATCGCCACGAAAATGCTTGACCGTGCCGGCATCGGCTGGCGGATTTCCTTTGTCAGCCCGAGCCTCGGAGGGCTTTGGGCGGCAACGGCGGCCGGCCTCGGCCTGACGATACGCACGCCACTTGGCCTGCCCGACAAGGTAAGGCAACTGTCCCCAGGCGAGGCCGGTTTGCCTCTGCTGCCCAAGCTCGATCTCGTGCTGCATCGTGCCGAGGCGGAGGCAAGCCCGGCGACGGATCGATTGGCGTCGATCATCCTGCAGGCGGTGCGGCAAACGGTTGAAGCCACGCCGCAGGGTCGAACCTTCGCGGATGCGCCGGTTACGATGTCGTCACGGCCTGAGACGGTGGGGTAGGCTCGCTCTTGAGGCGGGCGATGCGGATTTCCGCCTGCGCCGCCAATCTCTGCAGGTCGCGCGGCTGACCTGCCAGCCGCTCCATGGCGGCGATCGCGACATCCGTCGTCACGTAATCGGGTTTATGGCCGAGATTGCGGATGGTGATGAGCTCGGAGCCGGGGATATCGCGCGCCAGGCCGCGCGAATGCAGCTTCTCCAGGACGATATCGTCGCTATCACCGGTGATGATGATCGTGGGCGCCTTGATCTCGCGATAACGCGATGCGTGGGCGGAGACATAGCCGAAGAGATTGACGACGTCGGCCGCGTTGTTGCGGAAGGTTTGCGGGCGCAGCACCAGTTCCGGCGCGGTCTTCGCTATGTAGTCGGCCGGCCGCTCATTCGGGTGGAAGACGCTGAGCGTGCCGTTCTCGACACGGCGCAGGCCAATCGGGATGACGAACATGTGCGTGAAGAGCCAACCTAAGAAGGGCATGGCGGCGAGGGTATAGTACCAGTCGACGCCGCCTGGCCATGGATGAGTCGCGGGCGCCAGGAAGAGCAGGCCCTCGGTCTTCTCCGGGTGTCGCATGGCGAAAGCGGCGGCGATCGCGCCGCCGAAGGAATGGCCGATGATGATGGCGCTCTTGATGCCGCGTTTGTCCATGAGCCTGGCGATGGCATCGGCCTGGCCGGAGGGCAGGGCGTTTTCGGCAGTCCCACGCTCGGAATAGCCATGGCCGGGCCGGTCGACGAACAGCATTTCCGCACGGCCGCTGAGTGGCGCGGCAAAGGCTTCGAACTGGTCGCGCAAGTTTCCGCTGGCGCCATGGATGAAAACCAGCGGCGGCAGATCCGAGGTGGCCGGGCGCGGCACGTGCAGGGCATTCAAGCGGTAGCCGCCAACATCCGTAAGCTCGCCGATATTGGGATAGGCTCGCTCGATGGCACGCGTCTTGTAGGCGGAGAAGCCGGCGCCCAAGACAAGAAACACAGCAACGGTGGCAAACAGAGAATCGATCATTGCGGCACGCATCAAATATCGAAAGCCACTAATCTAGCGCAAACCCGCGGCTTTTCATTCTCTTTCGAGCGTCATCCGGGCGACGGGTACGGCCGCATCTTACGCCTCAAGTCCGGCTGCCGGCAATCTTTTCCGATAGCTTGCCGGCCTGTTCCTGCGCGGATCGATTGGCTGGATATATCTCAAGGAAGCGTTCCCAAGCCTTCAGGGTCAGCTCGTCATTGCCACGTTCGCTCAGGATGGCCGCCATGCCAGCCAGCGCGCCGAAATGGCGCGGCTCTATCCGCAGAACCTGGTTGATGTCCTCCATCGACTTGCGGTAGTCGCCGATGGCGTAGTTGAGAGTCGCGCGGCGATTCCAACCTTCGACATAGTCGGGCTTCAGCGCGATCACCTGATCGAGGAAGTCCATCGCCGCAGCATTGCGCTTTTCCTGAATGGCCTTGTCGGCCCATTGCATCAGGAGATTGATTGTCGCGCTGCCGGAATCGCTCAACTCCGTATTGATCTGATCTGCAACAAGGCTTGCCTGATCGGGATCGCGCTGGCGCTTCAACGCCGTGAAGAGATTGTCGAGCCGCTGTTTCGGCGAGAGGCTGCCTGAGGAATCACCGGGATCCTTCCTTTCGACGATACTCGAATCGTCAGCCATCGCCACATGTGGCGCGGCAGCACTCAGGGCAAGGAGGATAGGCAGGGCTAGATATGACAAAGCAAAAACGCGCATGGCGGGCATAGTAGCCCGCCAATGTCGAAGATCAAAACAAATTTGATGCGATCAACTAAAACTGAGCGCCGGATCCATAGGGATCAGGCCGCGCGCTTTATCAGCCCTGACGAGCCTTGAAGCGCGGGTTCAGCTTGTTGATGATGTACATGCGGCCCTTGCGGCGAACGAGACGGTTGTCACGGTGGCGCGCCTTGAGCGACTTGAGCGAATTCTTGATCTTCATTTTTCTGATCCGCGATGTTCGAGGGGGAATGTCACATTCGCCCGTGTCTTTTAACAATCAAAAGCGCGCTCAGGGCGCGCTCTTTAGGGTGGGGAGCAAATACCCTGTCGCCCGGGGCCTGTCAACCACATGGAGCCACTTTTGGAGGGAGATCGCCGAATATGCAAGGGAAAAGAGGTTTGTTGGAAGCCCCATCGACGTAAGCGGCTTTAACTCTCAGGAGCCCGCGAGAGCACTTATATAGCCGTCACCGGAGATTTGACGTCGGGCGCGACGGTTGCTCTCTTCTGCTTCCTGCTCAGACGAATGGGAATAAATGCTGTCCAATTCGCAATGTGAGTCGATGTCGCGAACGATGTCCGTAATCGCATTTTTTGCCAAATAGATTACAGCTTCCTGATCGTGCAAGAATGATTGGTCAACGCGGAATATTAGTTGCACTGTTCGCACCGAGAGCTGGACAGTGATGTCTCCGGCAATCTCGACGAAATGCACGGTCACATCCGACGGATGCCATAAATCTGCGGACAAAAAGCCCAGCGGCGTCGTGCTTCCGGTGAAGCCATCCAGAGCGATGACCAAATTGCTCGTCAAGATCTCAAAGTCGCCTTCCAGGTAGTCTGCCCATTCGAGCTGGAACCAATTTGTCCTATGCGGCACGTCTACGTCGAACTGGATTTCGAGCTTCCCGTAACACCAGTAGACAGGGACATCCCCGTTCGATCCTGTTACGAAATTGCTGGGTGCGCCGAGACGAGCCACGACGTCGAGCATCGTCAATCTCGGCTGCATTGGTCCCAATATGCCAGTCTTCAAAAACTCCCGAAACGAGGCGAGCGTCTTTACGAGCAAGCTCAGTTCCCCTGAGTGAGAGTGGTCACGTGGCCCATCTTCCGGCCGGGGCGCGCTTCCGTCTTGCCGTAGAGATGCACGAACGTATCGTCACGGCGCAGCCATTCCGGCAGAGCCAGAATGTCGTCGCCGATCAGATTCGTCATTACGCAGTCGGAATGGCGGACGGGGTTGCCGAGCGGGAGGCCGGTGACGGCGCGGATATGCTGCTCGAATTGCGAGATGACGCAGGCCGCCTCCGTCCAGTGGCCGGAATTGTGGACGCGCGGCGCCATCTCATTGGCAATCAGGCTGCCGTCGGCAAGTGCGAAGAACTCGATGCCGATAACGCCGACATAGCCGAGTGCGGTCAAAATCTTCTCGGCCGCTTCACGTGCCGCGGCTGCCGTCGCGTCGGAAATACGAGCGGGCAGCGTGGAGGTATGGAGGATGCCGTCGCGATGGACGTTTTCGGCCGGGTCGTAGCACGCAACCGCACCGTCGAGGCCGCGCGCGGCGATGATGGAAATCTCGCGCTCGAAGGAGACGAAGCTTTCGAGAATGAGTGGCACGCTGCCGAGCGCCGAATAGCCGCCTTCGGCGCTGTCGGCGGCGGAGCGATAGACACGCTGTCCCTTGCCGTCATAGCCGAGACGGCGCGTCTTCAGCACGCCCTGGCCGCCAAAATCGGCAAGTGCTGCTTCGAGATCGCTCTGGTTGTCGACGGCATGGAAGCGGGCGGTCGGAATGCCACAGCCATTGATGAACCGCTTCTCGGTCAACCTGTCCTGCGCCATTTCCAACGCCTTCGGCGGCGGATAGACGGGGACCTCCTGGGCAAGCTTCTCTGCGGCGGTGACCGGAACGTTTTCGAACTCATAGGTCACGACGTCGCAGCGCTTTGCCAGTTCCAAGAGTGCCGCCGGATCGTCGTAGGCGGCAACGATCTGTTCGTTGGAGACCTGTGCTGCCGGGCAGTCTGTCTGCGGTTCGAGAATGATAGTGCGGAAATTCAGGCGTGCTGCCGCCATGGCCAGCATGCGGCCGAGCTGGCCGCCGCCAATGATGCCGATCGTCTTTGCGGTCATAGGTCGTCCATCGGATATTCGGCAACGGCAGCGCTCTGGCGGGCGCGCCATTCATCAAGGCGATCGGCGATCTCTTCGTCACCGAGCGCCAGTACGGCAGCAGCAAGCAAGGCGGCGTTGACCGCGCCGGCCTTGCCGATCGCCAGCGTTCCAACGGGAATGCCGGCCGGCATCTGTACGATGGAAAGGAGGCTGTCCTGGCCGGACAGAGCGCGTGATTGTACGGGCACGCCGAAGACCGGCAGCGGCGTCATCGAAGCGGCCATGCCCGGAAGATGAGCCGCGCCACCGGCGCCGGCAATGATGACCTTGAAGCCTTCGTCCTTCGCACCCTTGGCAAAACTCACCAGCCTGTCCGGCGTTCGGTGCGCGGAGATGATGCGCGCATCATAGGTGATCTCCAAGGCTTCCAGAGTGTCTGCGGCATTCTTCATGGTTTCCCAGTCTGACTGGCTTCCCATGATGATGGCGACAGGCGGTCTTTCGGTCATCATCGTCGCTTTGTGCTCCTCAAGCTATGATGTCGGGAATGATCTGGTCTTCCAGCTTGGTCAGCTTGTCCTTGATGACGAGCTTCTTCTTTTTCATGCGCTGGATACGAAGGGCGTCGCAGCCCGTCTGGATCATGGCGTTGATGGCGACATCAAAATCCTCGTGTTCCTGACGCAGTCGCGCCACGACCAGCCTGATTTCTGCCTGTTCCTGATCGGGCATGCTTATTTCCCCAGCACCTCGCGGAATCGCATTCGCTCCGCCTCATGAATTCCGCAAGCTCCTATCACCAAATAGCGATAACGGGAAGTTATCCTTCATCACGAATTTGCCGCCCATAAGCCACGTTTTCGCCTTCGACAAGGGTTCGATAATATGGCACAGTGATAGGGTTGACACCTAGAGCTCTGGCGAATGGATGGTCAGAGCTCTTAAAGAGGAAGGAAGGGTCATATGACTGTTCAAGCTCATCTTGAATCGCTCGAAAAGAAGCATGTCGCTCTCGAGGAGGAGCTACATGTGGCACGAACATCTCCCTCTATCAATGATACCGAAATAGCCGATATCAAACGCAGGAAGCTGCGTGTTAAGGACGAAATCCAACGTCTGCGTTCGTCAGTTCACTGACGCAAAACTCCAAAGATTAAAAGCATCGATCTTGGTGGGTAAGACAGGGGGATCGTAAGATCCCGAAGCTATTGCCCGGCCAAGGTCGATGAACACTACCGGCAAAAAGCGGATGCGCCAGCGTCATAGCGTCAGGTGTAGGGTTGGCGCAATTTTCCGGTCGATCGCAAAGTCGCCGGGGTCAGCTTTCAGGCCCAGAATTGATCCAGCCATAGATTGAGCTTGTCAAAGCCGCGGCTATTGACGGCGTATATGCGTTTCGTGCCCTCATTGGTCACGGAAACGAGATTGCTGTCGAGAAGCGCCTTGAGATGTTGGGAAACCGCCGGGCGGCTGATCGGCAGGCCCTGCGCCAGCTCGTTGACCGTTTTGGGTGCGCGACGCAACTCCTCCAGCAGATAGCGCCGGTTCGGATCCGCGATGGCAGCGAAGGGGTCCATGGTCGACATGCCGAAAAGCTACGTCAAACACCAAGGGGCGGCAAGTCAATTGTGCGTTGCATGATAGAATGTGTGTGTCGTGCGAGAAAGTGGCTGTCGCAAGCGGCTAATTACGCATGGCATCTTCCGCAGACCGCCAGTTTCGACCGCGGCCCCTTGTCAGACCGGGCTAACGGATTTACTCACGACTATCGAACCGGGTGCGTTATCACTGACGATGAAACCCGAAACCATGGAAGCTCGCATGACCGCGCCCGAAGATCGCTGCCGCCTCGTTCTCATCGTTCCCGATATTGCCGATATCGAAGAGCAGGCAAAGGTTGTGGCCGATGCACTCAGGGGCGGGGACGTGGCGTCGGTGATCATCCCTCAATACGGGCTGGATGACGGCGTTTTCCAGAAACACGCGGAAAAGCTGGTGCCGATCGTGCAGGCGGCGGGTGGCGCGGCGCTGATCGCCGGCGATAGCCGCGTGGCCGGCCGGGTCAAGGCCGACGGGTTGCATATCACAGGCAACGTCGCGGAGCTTACGGATGCCGTGGAGAAATTCGTGCCGAAGCTCATCGTCGGCGCCGGCAATGCGGCGGACAGGCACCACGCGCTGGAGGTCGGCGAACTGCGCCCCGACTATATCTTCTTCGGCAAGCTCGACGGCGACATCAAGCCGGAGGCGCATCCGAAAAATCTCGCGCTCGGCGAATGGTGGGCGTCGATGATCGAGATTCCGTGCATCGTCATGGGGGGCACCGATGCGAAATCGGCGCTTGAGGTGGCTTTGACCGGCGCCGAATTCGTGGCGCTGCGCGAAGCGGTTTTTGCCGATCCCGCTGCTGCCCCCTCAATCGTCGCTGAAGTGAATGCGCTGCTCGACGAAAAAGCGCCACGGTTTGAGGATTGATAGCGATTCATGTCGTTTGAGCCTCGATTCCGCCATCAAGTCTTTCTTGCCGCGCTCGCCGTAGGGCTCGCGGCATTTCCATTGCTGGCTGCGGCGCAATCGGGAACCGGGGATACCTCTTTGCCCGGCGTCACGGCGCCGGCAGACAAGGGTGCGCGGGTCGATGACAACGGACAGTCCGATGATGGTTCGGCTGTACCGGACGATGCCGCTCCGCAACGAAACGACAGCATCGTGACGCGGCCCATGGATGCCGGAGCCGGTACGTTCAAGACCGAGAAGATCCAGCCGGGTGCCGAGCCAAAGGCCAATGGTGATGTCAAGCCGTCCGAGGGTGTCGGCGTGTTCGACCGCATGGGCGCAAATCTGCCCGATCTGCCGCCGGAGAAGCCTTTCAAGGGCAAGGTCGACGATGCCTACGGCGCGTTCCAGCGCGGCTACTATCTGACCGCATTCCAGAAGGCCCTGCCGCGAGCGCAGCTGGGCGATCCCGCCGCGCAGACCCTGATTGCCGAACTGATGTCGCAGGGACTGGGCGTCAAGCGCGATGCGAAGGACGCCGCCTTCTGGTACAGCAAGGCTGCCGCGGGCGGCGATGAGACATCGATGTTCAAATACGCGCTGATCCTGATGGAAGGGCGCGATGTGCCGCGCGACCAGAAGAAGGCGGATGAGTGGATGAAGAAGGCGGCCGAGGCGGGGCAGGCCTCCGCCGAATTTAACTGGGCGCAGACTTTGACGGCTGAAAACCCCGGAATCAAGGGCCTGCAACTGGCGCTTCCCTATTATGAGAAGTCCGCCGAGCAGGGCATCGCCGACGCGCAATACGCAGTTTCCCAGCTCTATCTCAATATGCCCGACCTGCCGCCGGAAAAGAAGGGGCAGGCCCGGGAGTGGCTTTCGCGCGCGGCCAATGCCGGCTTCGATACCGCCCAGCTCGATATGGGCATCTGGCTGATCAACGGTACGGGCGGCAAGCAGGATCTCGAAAACGGTTTCAACTGGATGCGTGTTGCTGCCTATCGCGGCAATGTCGTCGCGCAGAACAAGCTGGCTCATCTCTATATCAATGCCATCGGTACGAAGCAGGATCCGGTGGCCGCGGCGACCTGGTATGTGATTTCCCGCCGCGCCGGCCTGAAGGATCCGGAGCTTGAGGATTTCTACCAGGGCATCGAGGATTTTCAGCAGAAGGCGGCGATCGACGCCGCCAATAGATTTCGCCGGGCGCGGTAGCGGAAGGCCCGAATCCGGTCTTATTCGGCGGCGCCCGGCGCCTGTTTGCATGCGCCATAGCCTCACCACTTGAAATTCCCCCGATTTTATGGTCTTGAGGCCGCCAATCTTTTATGTGCGCTGACGCTCCCGCTCCGCCGGGGCCTGATTTTCGGGTCCGGTCAGCACCTTCTGCATTATCCAAGGAAATCCGATGGCCCGTTCTGCTCTTCTCAATGTCATGGTTCAGGCTGCCCTCAAGGCAGGCAAGTCACTCAGCCGCGATTTCGGCGAAGTGCAGAACCTGCAGGTTTCGGTGAAGGGACCGGGCGATTTCGTCAGTCAGGCCGATCTCAAGGCGCAGAAGATCATCCGCGATGAGCTGATGAAGGCGCGACCGACCTACGGTTTCCTCGGCGAAGAAGACGAGGAGATCAAGGGCACCGACGGCGCGCATCGCTGGATAGTCGATCCGCTCGATGGCACCACCAACTTTCTGCATGGCATTCCGATGTTCTCGGTATCGATCGCCCTTGAGCGTAACGGCGAGATCGTGGCCGGCGTCATCTTCAATCCGGCGACGGACGAGCTCTACACCGCAGAGCGCGGCGGTGGCGCTTTCCTCAACGATCGCCGCTTGCGTGTCGCCTCGCGCCGCGTGCTGTCTGATTGCGTCATCGGCTGCGGCGTTCCGCATCTCGGTCGCGGCAATCACGGCAAGTTCCTCGTCGAGTTGCGCCATGTCATGGGTGAAGTCGCCGGCATCCGTCGCATCGGCTCGGCAGCGCTCGATCTCGCCTATGTGGCGGCCGGCCGCTTCGACGGTTTCTGGGAAGTTGGCTTGTCTGCCTGGGACATGGCTGCCGGCATTCTGCTGATCCGTGAAGCCGGCGGTTTCGTCTCCGATTTCGATGGCGGCACCGATATGCTCGGCACGAGCTCGATCATCTGCGGCAACGAGCACATCCAGAAGGCGCTCGCCGAAGTCGTCAAGCGGCCGATCCCGACGAAGTAAGTTCGTCTTTCTTCATCTTTCATGCGGTGAAACAGTCTGTTGCCAACGGGCTGTTTTGTGCTTTCCGTCTCTTCAATTCGGCACAATGTTGCTCTAGTCTCCGCCTGCGGAAAATGCGGCGGAGCGTGTGATGGAAAATGTGAAACTGGCGGATCTTGGATCGACCGACAACGTGTCGGGCGGCTACGCCTACAAGCTCTCAAGCCCCATGGCCTTCTTCTGGACGATGATTCTTTTCCTGATCATCGTCGGTTTTATCGTCGCCATCCTGTTTCGGCAGGCCCAGGTCGCCTTCCTGCATAATCCCGGCCTCAACGGCCTCATTCTGGGTGTTCTGGCGGTCGGCATCCTGCTTGTCTTCAATCATGTGTTGATGCTGAGACCAGAGGTTCGCTGGTTCAATCATTTCCGCGCCGTCGGCAATGCCGCAGACAAGGTCGGTCGCAGCCCTCGACTTCTGGCACCGATGCGGGCGCTGCTCGGCAATCGCCGCGCGATGCAGCTGTCGACCGCGACCTTGCGCTCCATTCTCGACTCCATTGCGACGCGCCTCGACGAATCGCGTGATACCTCGCGTTATCTCATCGGCCTGCTTGTCTTTCTCGGCCTGCTCGGCACATTCTGGGGTCTGATCGGCACGATCGGCTCGATCAACGATGTTATCCAGAGTCTCGACGTCGGTTCGGGCAACAGCGGCGATATTCTTGGTGCGTTGAAGACCGGCCTGTCCGGCCCGCTGGTGGGCATGGGCACGGCCTTCTCGTCTTCGCTGCTCGGCCTTTCCGGATCGCTGATCCTCGGCTTTCTCGACCTCCAGGCCGGCCGCGCGCAAAACCGCTTTTATACCGAACTTGAAAATTGGCTTTCTTCCGTCACCGATGTCGGTTCCGATATGGCGCCTGTTATCGAAGGTGCAGCCGGGGCCTCTTCGGAGGATGTGCGGGCGCTGTCGGATTATCTGCGCAAGATCGCCGAAGAGGGCGGTGGCCAGCGTTCGGTAACGGCGATGGCGAACCTCGCCGAGGGCATTCAGGGCCTGGTCAAGAACATGCGCAACGAGCAGCAGATGCTGCGCGACTGGATCGAGGCGCAGCAGGAAGAGGCGAAATCGATGCGCCGGACGCTCGATCGCCTTGCCGATCGTATCGGCCACGTCGAGAAGACCGGGAGCAAGTAGACCATGGCGCTCGCCCGCAACCGACGCCATCAGAGATCGGTCGATTATTGGCCTGGATTCGTCGACGCGCTGTCGACGCTGCTGATGGCCATCATGTTCCTGCTGACGGTCTTCGTCGTCGGCCAATTCATTCTGAGCCGCGAAATATCGGGTCGCGACGAGGTGCTCAATCGCCTGAACAGTCGTATTAACGATCTGGTCGAGCAACTGGCATTGGAAAAGAACGGCAAGCAGGACCTCGAGGATTCGGTCGCCAACCTGCAGGCATCCCTTTCGTCAGCGGAGAGTGAGCGCTCGCGCCTGCAGGCCTTGCTCGCCGCCGGTTCCGGCAATAGTCAGGCGGCCGAGACGCGTGTCGGCACGCTCACGCAGCAGCTCGACGAGCAGAAGCAGGCAAGCGTCAGGGCGCTGAGCCAGGTCGATCTCCTCAATCAGCAGATTGCCGCTCTCCGCAGCCAGATCGCCGCGGTGGAGGCGGCGCTTCAGGCGTCCGAGTCCAAGGATCAGTCGTCGCAGGTCAAGATTGCCGATCTCGGGCGGCGATTGAACGTGGCGCTGGCGCAGCGCGTGCAGGAGCTGAACCGCTATCGCTCCGATTTCTTCGGCCGGTTGCGTGAAATCCTTTCCGACCGCGACAACATCCGCATCGTCGGCGACCGCTTCGTGTTCCAGTCCGAAGTGTTGTTCCCGTCGGGTGCGGCGGATCTCAATCCGGCCGGGCAGGTGGAGATGGCCAAGCTTGCGGCCGCGCTTATTGACTTGGCGAAGGAAATCCCGCCGGAGATCAATTGGGTGCTGCGTGTCGACGGCCATACCGACAACGTGCCGCTCTCGGGCAGCGGCCGCTATGCGGATAACTGGGCGCTGTCATCCGCGCGCGCCATCGCCGTCGTCAAGTTCCTGATCGCACAGGGCGTCCCCGCCGACAGGCTCGTCGCGGCCGGCTTCGGCGAATTCCAGCCGATCGCTCCCGGCGACACGCCGGACGCCCGCGCTACCAACCGGCGCATCGAGTTGAAGCTGACGGAGAAGTAGGGCAGGTTGGTCGAGAGCCGGCTCAATCAGTTTGCTCGATGGATCTCAATGATCTCGGGAGCCGCTGCATCCATGAACATATAGGCCCGGCCAAGCAGTGCTTGCTTGCCGAAGTCGTCGAACTTGTTCGGTCCTTGCGGTGTGATCAGCACTTCCGATGCAGCTAGCCCCTCAAGGTGATGCTTCTCTATTTCCGGCCAATGCGCCCGAGCGACGTCACGTAGCACCACGTTCATGGCTGGTTGATTGTAGCGGACCAGAATGTTGCCATCGTCCATCGACAGCGGATTCATGTCGGGATGAGAGTTAAAGATGTTGGAGAGGGTCGTCAGCGAGAACGACTTGGCATCTTTGTCACTTAATCCCTGCTTCAACACGACACAGGTGCCATTGCGGAAGACTGTAAAGTCGCGCTTCCCGTCCAAATAATATGAGATTCGCTCTATTATCTTGCCGGTCGGCTGCCGAAAGGATGGTTTCCACTGTGGAGCCGGCGGAAAGTTCTCCTTTTTCGTCACCGCGGCGTAACCTTTGCCAAAACCGACTGAAACAAGCGCGATGAAAGCACCGGATCCGGTGACAAAGGAGCGTCGATGCACTTTCCCTATCCCTTCGCTTGAGTCGTATCCTTCTATGGAATTGTTTACATTAGGTTGTAATGAGCCGTCTAGGCATTCGATAAGCTAGGTGCGATCAGAGGGCGATTAGCTTCTTCTGCAGCCAGTCGCGTATAACATTGCTCTCGCTCAAGCCGATTGCCATTTGGTAGGCCGCGACGGCCTCCTTCGTATCCTCCACCTCGGCTAACAGATGCGCGCGCACCGCCCAATAGGGCTGGTAGCTGTTGATATCGCGCTCTGCCATCTGATTCAGATGACGTAATCCGGCTGCCGGACCTTGCACCCTGCCTGTGACGGCCGCGTGGCTAACGCGGGCGCCGACAGTCGGCTTCATGAGCACAAGCGCGTCATAGAGCTTGGCAAGTACCGTCCAGTCGGTCACGCCGGAGCGTCGTCGGTCGGCGTGTACGGATTGAATTGCGGCCTGGCACTGGAATGGACCGAGATGGTCGAATGTACCGGCCAGTCGCAGCAGCTTGTCGGCCTCGACGATCATTTCGGCATCCCAGAGGGCGGTATTCTGTTGGTCGAGAGGAACATACTGCCCATTCACATCGCGGCGGGCCCCGCGGCGGGATTCGCTGTAGAGCATCAGCGACAAGAGGCCTGCTGCTTCCGGCTCCTCCGGCAGGGTCGCCAGCAGCGTACGGCCGAGCCAGATGGCTTCATCGGCGAGATGGCCCTGCTTGCCGGTCTCGCCGTCAACCCCGTCCCAGCCGAGCCCGTAGGCGGCATAGATCGCCGAGAGCACGCTTTCCAATCGATCTGGCAACAGGGATCGGTCCGGAACGACAAAAGGGATATTGGCGTCGCGGATCTTGATCTTCGCCCGCACCAGCCGTTGGCTCATGGCCTGCGGCGAGACGAGGAAGGCCTTGGCGATGGTTGCGGCATCGATGGCAAGCACGGTTTGCAGCATCAGCGGCGTATGAGCGGATCGATCCAGAGCCGGATGGGTACAGACGAAGAGGAGCTTCAATCGCTCATCCGGAAATATCGGATTGTCGGCATTCATGCGCTCCTCCGCCTCGTCGAAGGCCATCATTATCCTCTCACGGGCGGCGGTCTTGACGTTCTCGTGCCTGATTCGGCGAAGCAGGTTACGCTTCGCCGAAACCAGCAGCCATGCTTCGGGATTGTCGGGGATGCCGCGTTCCGGCCAGGTAGCCAGCGCTGCCGTGATCGCGTCGGACAAGGCATCTTCCGCCGCCGGCACATCGCGGAAGCGCGCAGCGAGAAAAGCAATCAGCTTGCCGTAGGATTGACGCGCCGCCTGTTCGGCAGCGCGTCGGGCCTCTGAGGTCATGACGATTACATCTGCAAGCGTGGCCGCACTTCGACCGAGCCCTGCTGGGAGACCGGCACCCGTACGGCCCATTCCAGTGCGGCATCGAGATCCGGCACGTCGATCAGGTAGAAGCCGCCGAGCTGCTCTTTGCCCTCGGGGAAGGGGCCGTCCTGCACATCATGGTCTTCGCCGCGGCGGCGGACGACCGTCGCTGTTTCCGGCGCGGTCAATCCCGCGCCGCCGGTCATGATGCCGGCCTGGACAAGTGCCTGAGTGTAGGCAATCCAGCCGTTCTTGTAGGCTGGATCCTCGCGGCGCTTAAAGTCCTCGGCCGATTCACGGATGATCAAAGCGTATTGCATGAGACAACTCCCATTTGCTCTGTTGATGGTGCCGGGCAGACGCTGCATCTGAAAATTCAATTGTAGAATATGCGGCGCTGCCGGCGAAGCGACTTTCTGCCGCTTCGATACAATGAGCCGCGAGCAGCGGCGAATTCGACAGGCGTGAAGGGGTTCTCAAAATTTATTGTCGAACAAAAAAACGGCCGGCACGCCAAACGGCGACCGGCCGGTCTTTACAGCAAGCGCTTGACGCGAAGTCTTAGGCGGTAGCGGTGGTCTGGTCGTCGATGATGGCGCCGCCGACATGTGCCTTGATCGATTCGATGGCATGCAGGGCTGAAGCCTTCGCCTTGTAGCCTTCGGACCCGAACATGGTTTCGCCGTTCGAGGCTTTGAAGCGGAAGCGAAACTCGCCGGCCTTGTCCTTGTAGACTTCAAATTTATACATGGTTCTCGTCTCCTAGAATCGCGTCAGCGCGGGATAACGTTGAAAATCTAGCTCAACTTGAAAGTTATTTCCATAAGGTTGTATGCGGGGTGACTTAACCCGGTTCGCGCTATTTCGCGACGAGCATGCGCTCCTCGATCCCGGCATCGAATTGCAGGCGTGCGAGCTTCGCATAGATGCCGCCGTGGCGGATCAGGCTCTGATGCGTGCCCTCCTCGACGATGCGGCCCTGATCCAGCACGAGAATGCGATCGGCCTTCAGGACGGTTGCTAGGCGATGGGCGATGACGAGGGTGGTGCGCGTTTTCATCAGGCCTTCCAGCGCCTTCTGCACAAGCGTTTCGCTCTCGGCATCGAGCGCGGAGGTCGCTTCATCGAGCAAGAGAACCGGTGCATTCTTCAGGATGGCGCGGGCAATGGCGATGCGCTGGCGCTGGCCGCCGGAAAGCGTGACGCCGCGCTCGCCCACCTGCGTATCGTAACCCTGCTCCAGACGTGAAATGAATTCGTCCGCCTGAGCGGCGATGGCGGCGGCGTGCACTTCGTCGCGAGAGGCGCCAGGGCGTCCGAAGGCGATATTGTCGTGGATCGAGCTGGCGAAGATCGTCGTGTCCTGGGGGACGATGGCGATACGTTCGCGCAATGCCTCCGGTGGAACGCGGCTGATATCCACGCCGTCGACGGCGACGCTGCCCTGCTGTGGATCGTAAAAGCGCAGCAGCAGCGAGAAGATGGTGCTCTTGCCGGCCCCTGATGCGCCGACGATCGCCACGGTTTCGCCTGATGTGACCGAGAAGGACAGTCCGTGCAGCGCCGATCTATTCGGCCTTGACGGATAGGAGAAGTGAACGTCCGAGAACTCCACCCGGCCCTGTGGCGGTTGCGGCAGAGGCTGGGGATCGGCCGGTGCGGCGATCGGCGAAACTTCGGCAAGAAGCTCGCCAAGGCGGTCGGCAGCACCTGCCGCCTGCGACAGCTCGCCCCAGACTTCCGACAGCGAACCGAGCGAGGAGCCGGCAATCACGGAATAGAGCAGGAACTGGCCGAGCGTTCCCGCCGACATCGTGCCATCGAGCACGTTCTGCGCGCCGACCCGGAGAACGGCAACGATGCTGCCGAAGACCATGGCGATGGCAAAACCTGTCAGCAGCGAGCGGGATTTGATCGCCGCACGCGCCGCCTGATAGGCGTCCTCGACCGCCGCGCCGTAGCGCCGGGAGGCTGCCTCTTCGCCGTTATAGGCCTGTATGGTGCGGCTGGCGGCGATGGTTTCGTTGGCATAGGCCGATGCATTGGCCAGCCTATCCTGCGCAGCGCGCGAGCGTTTGCGCACGGAACGGCCGAAACTGACAAGCGGCAGCACGATGAGGGGGATCGCGATCAGCACGATGCTCGAAAGCTTCGGGCTGGTGAAGATCATCATCACCATGGCGCCGAGACAGAGGATGAGGTTGCGCAGCGCCGCCGAGGCCGTCGAGCCGACGGCCGACTTGATCTGCGTCGTATCGGCCGTCAGCCGCGAGACGATCTCGCCCGACTGGTTGACGTCGAAGAAGGAGGGCGACAGCCGCGTCACGTGATCGAAGACTTCGCGGCGCATGTCGGAGACGATGCGCTCGCCGATCGAAATGACGAAATAGTAGCGCAGGGCGCTCGCCGCGGCGAGCAACAGGGCCATGGCCATGATCGCGATGAAATAGCTGTCGATGAGGCCGCGGTCGATCTGATCGAAGCCGTGATCGATCACGCGCCGCACGGCGATCGGCAGAGCGAGCGACGTAACGGCGGCAACGACAAGAGCGACGAGCGCTCCGGCCACCATGCCCCGATATCGCCTGAGATAGGGCGCCAGTCGTCCAAGGGGTCGGATAGACCTGTTGGTTTTTTCGTCTGCCTGGCCAATTTCCGACAAGTCGTCTCCAATCCCCGTATCAGCAAGGGACTTGACGTTTTCGCCCCTTGTTATCCCTGCAGCCTTCATGTATAGGCACGCCATCTTAATTGGAAGCCGTGGCCTAACCGGACTGCGGCTTCATTTATTCAATCGGTTCGGTTGCCGCAATGCCTTGCGACAAATGGACCCTGCCATGACAGGAAGATTGTTATGAAGGCAAACATCCATCCCGACTACCACACGATCAAAGTGGTCATGACCGACGGCACCGAATATGAAACCCGCTCGACCTGGGGTTCAGAAGGCGCTGTCATGAATCTCGAAATCGACAGCAAGTCCCATCCGGCCTGGACGGGTGGCAACCAGCAGATGGTTGACCGCGCCGGCCGCGTTTCGAAGTTCAACAAGCGCTTCGGCGGTCTTGGCATCTAATCGCTTCGCGATTTGTTGTTTTGAAAGAGCCCGGTTTTGCCGGGCTTTTTTGTTGCGTGGATCAGCCTGCATTCGTTTTCACGGCGGATCATCGTATCCGCTCCAGGTAGTTGGCGCGATCGAATGGATTGGCACCCGAACGTTGGCGCAGACGCGGTGGGCCCGCGGTTGGAGCATAGTGGTCGAACGAGTGATCCAAAATACCTGTTCCGCTCGATAGTCCTGGAAGCTGCTTTTGAATGCCCTGGATCATCGCGGACGCTGCCGTGCCTTCGAGCCGGGCTGTGCCGGCTGCAATCACTGACTCCGTCGTCGATGCGCCGGATTTCGCAAGCAAGGTGAGTATCCCGGTCAACGTGGCTGTGGGCACTTCGAGATGAAAACGGTCGACCGGTTCGCACACGACTGTCTGTGCGGAGGTGAGGGCGGTTGCCAATACCAATGGCGTCAGCTTGCGAAAGTCGGCGGCTGTGGTCGCCGGCGAGCTTTGGCGCGCCGCGGTCATGGCGACATGGCAATCGATGATCTGCCAACCGAAGATGCCCTCCTTGAGCGTATCGAAGACCGTCTCTTCAACAGCTCGATAGAAGCTCGCGGGCATTTGCCCCACATCCACTTCCAGGGTGAAGCTGTTGCCGGCTCCTTGTGGCCGTGGTTCGACACGCAGTCCAATCGTCGCAAGGAAAGGATTGGGCTCCTTGAATATGATTTCAATCCCGCTCCCGGTTCCGAGCAGCCTTTCGGCATAGATGATCGTGCTTTCCTCGAATACAGCGTCAAGCCCAAAGTCGGCTGCCAGGGTTGCCTGGATGACTTCCTTTTGTACCTCTCCATAGAGCGAGACGTACATCTCGGTCGCGTCTTCGTTGGTGCGCAGGTTGATGAGCGGGTCCTGATCGGACAGTTGAGCAAGCGCCAGCCACAACGCCGCATTCTCGGCGGGGCGCGATGGACGGACCCGAGTTTCCAGGGTAGGGGGCGAAAAATATAGGTTGCCGTGTGAAGAGCTTTGGCGGCCAATCCCGTCGCCGATCCGAGCGCTGGCCAGACCGCCAATCCTCGCAATCCGTCCGGCACCTACATGCGCGACTTTGTCGATCCGGCCTTCGCTGAAAACCTGGATGCTATTTACCTTTGCCGGGCCCTTTGGCAGGCAGAGGTAATCTCGTACCGCTATCGTGCCTGATGTCACGCATACGTAGGCCAGTTTTTCTCCGCCCCATCCCCGTTCGATCTTGAAGATCTTGCCGTTGACCGGTCCATTCGGATCTGGCTGGCGGCTTGGCAACAAGCTCTCTATGGCCGAAATCAGAGCGGGAATCCCAACACCGCTCATTGCCATTCCGGCAAAAGCCGGATGCACCAAACCTCTCGTGACCTGATCCGCCAAAGCACATCTAAGCCTTTGGGCGGTCAGCCGGCCAGGCGATAGAACATAATCGTCCATTATGGCTTCGTCGCTGGCTGCGAGTGCTTCGCAAAGGGCCGATAAATGGGGTTCCTGCTCGATATCGGTAGCCTCGACCTCGGCGAGCTTGCTGCCAGCATTGGTGATGGTCGACATTGCGACGGGGCGTACCGACAATTGGCTCGAAATGTCGTCAAGGACTTCGGCGTAACGTGCACCAAGGCGATCGACCTTATTGACGAAGAAGAGGAATGGGACCCCAAGGTGTCGCAATGCCCGGACCAGCACGCGGGTCTGGGGTTGCACACCCTCAACGGCCGAAACAACGACCACTGCCGCATCCAGCAATTGCAGGACACGCTCAACCTCGGCGATGAAGTCGGGGTGACCGGGCGTGTCAATTAGATTTACGACCAAGTCGCCGAGCGTAAACGACACCACTGCGGCCGCAATGGTGATGCCACGTTGCCGTTCGAGTTCGAGACTGTCGGTCTGGGTATTGCCGCCGTCGACGCTGCCGAGTTTATCGATTACGCCAATGTCAAAAAGGAGTCGCTCTGTAAGGCTAGTTTTGCCTGCATCTACGTGGGCAAGTATGCCCAAATTCAAAGTGCGCATGAGTCATCAACTTCTCAGAATTTCGGATGTGATTTTCGTGAGAAGTGAGTCGGCGCATTGGGGCCTCCAGATTGATTTCGGCTTGCGAACCTCTCCATGTGTGAGAGGAACACACCGCCATTTTTACAGACGCTTCAACGAATCCGTCAAGTGCAACCATTTCGCTGCTTGGGCTTGAGGTGAGGCGTCTTGGGATCAGGTCAAACAAAACCGGCCGCGCATGGCGCGACCGGTTCAAATCCGTCACCGATATCTCGATGGGTTCAATTGTTTCCGAAAGCGGTCTGCAGCAGGGTAAGCTGTGCCTTGACGCTATTCTGGTTGTCCGGAACGATCGGGGCTTCGGTCGGGCGGTAGATCTCGCGGTCGAGCAGGGCGACGCGGTTCTGCAGGCGAAGGGAGCGCTCCACGAGGTCGCGGAAGGATTCCGGCAGGTCGTTCCAGCCGGGTGCGGTGCGGTCCACGTTGAAGCCGTCGAGGCGAACCTTGTTCTTCTCGGCCAGCACCTGATCTCGTGACATTTCGCCATTGTTGACGGCGCGCTGCAGCAGCAGCCAGGAGGCCATCTGCATGAGGCGGGTGGTCAGCCGCATGGATTCTGCGGCATAGAGCACGGAGGCCATGCGCGGCAGAACCTTGGAGGCGGCCCGGCCCTGACCGTCCAGATAGCCGGCGGTTTCCTCGACCAGCGACATGCCCTCGGCATACAGCGCCCTGAACTGTGCCGAAGATGCGGCATGGCCAGCGAAGCTGATCGTGTTCAACCCAAGTTCCGACATCGAATAAATCCCTGCTTCACGCAACACTTTTGTTCAGGAAAAGCCGGTAAAGTCCCTAAGAGCTTTCCGCATCTGCTTTTATGACTTCAAGATGGTGGTTTTAACTGAAATTCGCAAGGCGATTCTTAAGAAAGGGTTAATCTCCACAGTTTCGTCGAAGAGGCCGATACATGGCAAAAAAGAAGAGCCGCAAAAGCGGCTCTCAAGGTAAAACAGGGAGAAAAATCAGACCAATTCGCCAAGTGGAGAAACTGTCTGAGTCCAGAGCGAATCTGGATGATCATAGTAATAAGTCGTAAAGCTTAATATTTTGTTGAGCATATCGCGATCAAAATCTTGCCGCCTCGATTTTGCGCTGCCGGGGCTTCAGAAACGAAAGAGATTCTCCGCCGCCTTGCGGCCGGATGCCTTGGTGGCAATTTCCTCCTCCAGCCGGGCGATTTCGCTCTGCAGGAGTGCTATGCGATTTTTCAGCTCGTCGACAGACAGCAGCGACAGATCGCTGCCGATCTCGTGGACTGACGGTTTCTGGGGACGGTCATCGTCGAAAATGCTCATTTTGGCTCCTCCTTTTCCCGCAAAGGGATCAGGTGCCGTAATTTACAGTTATATCGTCCTTTTTTGAAGTCTCGCTTCGCGCGAGTGACATGCTCTCCGGCGTGATCATCTGGGCGTTGGCGGATGGCATCGTCGTGTAGGCGTCACGATCGCCCGCGGGTCTGGCGGCGCGGCGGCGGCTGCGGAAGATGGAATAGGCTGTTATGAGCAGGTGGGCGACGGCTGTCAGGAAGAAGAGGGAGTAGGGGCCAACGGAGGACATGACGGGTCCGCCGATCGTCGGGCCGATGATGGTCCCGATGCCATAGAGCAGCAACAGGCCGCCGGAAACCTTGACGAAGTCCTCCGGCGCGGCGAAGTCGTTGGCGTGGGCGACGGTGATCGGATAGAGCGTGTTGGCGACCGCGCCGTAGACCACCACCATGCCGATGAGGAAGTAGGGGCTGCTCGGTTTCAGCAGGAAGAGCAGTAGGCCGTCGAGGGCCGCGATGGCGGCCATGCCCGCCAGCACGTAGCGGCGGTCGATGCGGTCGGAAAGACGTCCGGCCGGAAACTGCATCACGGCGCCGGCAAAGATAGTCGAACTCATCATAATCGCGATGTCACGATCCGAAAGGCCGGCATTGGCGCCGAAGACGGCACCGAGCGTGCCGTAGGCACCGTTGGCGATACCAACAAGCAGGATGCCGAGCGAGGCCACCGGCGAATTGCGGTAGAGCGCCTTCAGGTCGAGGCTGACGGCTTTCAGCGGCTGCGGCGAGGCGGCGGTCGACAGCGTGGTCGGCAGCATGGCGATGCAATAGCAGATGCCGCACATCATGAAGAGAATGGGCGTATGGATGTCGGCGAAGGGCACCATCATCTGGCCGGCGACCGCGCCGATCAGCGTGATGCCGATATAGAGCGAAAAGATCGCGCCGCGGCTCTCGTTGGTCGCCCGCTCGTTGAGCCAGCTTTCGATGATCATCGAGGTGCCGGCGGTGCAGAAGCCGGTGACGGCGCGCAGTGCCACCCACCAGGTCGCATCGACGACGATGCCGGTCAGAAGCGCGATGATGGCGATGACGGAGATGAAGCCCGAAAAGGCGCGGACATGACCGATGCGCCGGACCACCTTCGGCGCGGTCAGGCAGCCCAGCACGAAACCGGTGGCCCAGGTCGTGCCGAGCAGGCCGAGCGTCGTGGTCGCGTAGCCTTCGGCCGTGCCGCGTACCGGCAGCAGCAGGCTATGCAGGCCGTTTCCCGTAAACAGGAAGAGCGTGCCGAACAGCAGGGCCAATACGGGCAAAATGTTTCTTTTCATGCTCCCCACCTTCATGCGGATCCGTTTAAGGAACCGATAAGACAGGAATACCCTCCTGTCCGTCTTCGCTATTGATTGTGTCCCGGATTGCCGCTATCGGCGTGTAGAAACAGTCTGTTGGCGCGGAAAGATGTCCGTCCTATGACGTTAGAGCATGATCAAGAAAACTGCGCAGCGGTTTTTGGTCGCGGTATGCTTCACTCTTGCGCAAACGGGGAAAAATAGCGTGACAAAAGTCATCGCGGTGCTGCTGCTGCTCGCCATGGCGGTGCAGGTCATCAAGCCACTGGGACTGCCGGGCCTCAGGCGCCGGGTCGATTTCTGGAAGATCGCCATCATCGCCTTCGCCGTCTGGACAGTTGCGCTGATCATCAACGAGACGTTTTAAGGCCCTTCAGGCTCGGATATCGGCTTTCGAGCTCAGATGTGCCTCTCTTCAGAGCAGGATTTCGCCGCGCATGATCTTGACGCAGCTGCCCGACAGAAAGACATCATTTACCATGCCGTCAGATTTCCTGACGTCGACGCCGATCAGACTGCGCCGGCCCATCTCCACACCCTGTTCGATGGTGATTTTCACCTCGGCATCGCGCGCCGGCAGCAGCGAGGTCAGATAGGCGCCGAGGGCTGCGGAGGCGCTGCCGGTTGCAGGGTCCTCGATGACATTGTCAAGCGGCGCAAACATGCGGGCGCGGATGTGCCACGGGTTCTCGGCCGATCGCGTATAGAGGAAGAGCGAGAATCCGGTCTTGTCTTCCTTGTGCCGCGCGGCCGCCTCGGCGAAAACAGCGGCATTCGGGCGTGCCTTGCCGAGTGTTTCGAGGCTATCCAATTCAGCAAAGGCGAAGGGCAGGCCGACGGAGGCAAATATCGGCGCGTGCGATGTCCTGCGGATCGACAGCGGCTCGATCTGCACGCAGCGCGCAATCAGCTCGTCGGCGATCGTCTCGCCGATCTTGAGGCTGCCCGGCGCGCGTATGCTCGCACCTGTGACGTCATCGCCGCTACGCAGCAGGGTTACCTCCACGAGACCGGCGTCCTCCTCGAAGGTCAAGCCGTCGCCAACGGGCTTTCCGAAGATCTCCCGCTGCCGGCCGAGGACGAAGGCGGTGCCGACATTGGGGTGACCGGCAAAGGGAATTTCGGCTGTCGGCGTGAAGATGCGGACGCGCGCCGTATGATCGGGATTTTCCGGCGGCAGCACGAAGGTCGTTTCCGAATAGTTGAATTCGGTCGCGATTTTCTGCATCGCATCGCCGCTGAGGCCGCGCGCGTCGGGAATGACGGCCAGTGGATTGCCGACGAAACGCTCCGACGTGAAGACATCGACGGTGACATAGGCGACGGTGTTCATGGCGGCTCCCGATGCTTTGATAGGACTGCCAGGGATATAGCCGCTGCCCAATCATGGCTGAAGGCGCGAACTTGTGCCCATGACAAGTTCACTATCGGCCTCTTCTGCGGGAATTGGTCCTTACCCTACACCATGCCAGGGTGCGGCATGCATGGACGCCTCAATTGCCCTGGAACTGCTTGAGCACGCTAGACCAGAGTTCGACCAGTTCGGCACCGCCTGCATCGGCCGGTTTCGCGCGTACCGCGGTATGGACAAGTACCAGATGTGTTGTTGGATCGACGAGGATGCGCTGACCTGCCCGGCCGTCCAGAAAAAACGTTCGGCGTGGACCAGGCATGAGCCAGATTTGATAGCCGTAACCCCAGGGGTTCGGCAATTGATTGACTGCAAGGAACGAGCCTTGCGTAACCGGCTGCGTTGCATCGAGCAGCCACTGGCGCGGTATGATCTGTCGGCCGTTCAAGGCACCGTCATGGGCAAGCAGCATGCCAAAGCGGGCATAGTCGCGAAGCGTCGCGCTAAAGCAGCAGTAGCCGACTTCCTGGCCCGTGCTGTCGACCTGCCAATTCGCGCTGGCTTCCGCGCCCATCGGCTGCCATATCCGGGACTGGAGATAGTTCGACATTGTCATATGAGTGGCGTGGGTCAGGACCAGGCTCAGCCCTTCCGTATCAAGATTGCTGTAGTGCCAGACCGTGTCGGGAGCGGCGACCCGCTTGTTAAATCGCGACACGGCCGCATAGGGGTCGAGCTTTTCCGGGCCGAGCAATGAATTGCTGAGCCGAACGTTGTCGTCGGGATTGCCGAAGTTTTCCGTGAAGGCAATGCCAGAGGCCATATGCAGCAAGGCGCGGATCGGCGTGCTGCCCATCTCGGTGCCCTTCAACTCCGGCACATAGGTCTGCACGGTGTCGTCAACGGAGTGAATGGCACCCTCGGAAATCGCGATCCCGATCATCATGCCGGTCAATGTTTTCGCCATGGATTGCGAGACAAGGCGGTCGTGATCGGTGCGGCCGTATTGATAATGTTCGAACAGGATCGTGTCGTTGTGGGCAATCAGCAATCCCGTGGTGGGATTGGTGTCGAGATATTTCGACAAGGTGGCGGCTTCGGCGCCGAATGTGAACTTGACCGAAATCTCGGAAGGGGCGCGCAGCAGCGGTAGCGGATGCTCGGCGGCGGCGATCGTGTGTGTCGGCGCGAGCTGATCGGCGTGACTGAAGTTGCCGATCATGTTGCGTTGTTCGCTAAGTGGCAGACCGACGGGATAACCGAGTTTCTCACCGTAGGCCACTGCGTCTGGTCCGGTCGGGGAAAAGACGGGAACAGCCGTCTGCAACTGCTGGGCACGAGCAATGCCTATTTGGGCTACTAAGGCGACGGCAAGAACAGCAACAAAACCGCGCCAGGCAAGCATATGGCAACCCCTCTATTAAGCCCGTTGATTATAAGCGGGACAACCTAGTGCCGGTCTTTCGTTACAGCCGTTTGACACGGTTATTTTCCGATATCACAGCGAACCTATTCTTGTCATTGCGGCAGATGTGACTTGGTCTGTTCTGAGCATTCGGTTGGCTATTGTGCGAACGCAAAAAAAGCCCCGGTCACGTCGTGACCGGGGCTTTTGATTCGTTCGGGTACTCGCCGAAATCAGGCAGCCTGTTCGCGATCCTTCGTCCAGCTGCCCTTGGCGGCGAGATAGTTCATCTCGGCTCGGTGGGTGAAGGCGCGCTGGCCGGCGGCGACATTTTCTGCCTTGCCGCCCCATGCCTTCAGCGCTGCGTCCTGCAGTGCGCGGCCATAGGAGAAGGTCACCTGCCAGGGCAGATCGTAGCCGGAGTTGATGGCGGAGAGATGGGCGGTCGCTTCCTCGGTCGACTGGCCGCCCGAAAGGAAGGCGATGCCGGGAACGGCCGAGGGCACGGTTTCCTTCAGCACCTTGACGGTGCGCTCGGCAACCTGCTCGACGGAGGCCTTGCGGACCTTCTTGCCGTCAATGACCATGCTTGGCTTCAGGATCATGCCTTCGAGCTTGATGCGGGCTTCCGCGAGCTCCTGGAAGACGATCTGCAGCGTCCAGCGAGTGACTTCTTCACTGCGGTCGAGGCTCTGTGTGCCGGGCTCGCCGTCCATCAGCACTTCCGGCTCGACGATCGGAACGATCTTCGCTTGCTGGCAAAGGGCGGCATAGCGGGCGAGCGCATGGGCATTCGCCTTGACGGCGCCAAAGGTCGGAAGCGTGTCGGAAATGGCGATCACGCCGCGCCATTTGGCAAAGCGGGCGCCGGCGTCATAATATTTCGCCAGGCGATCGGCGAGGCCGTCGAGGCCCTCGGTGACGGTTTCGCCGGGAAAGCCGGCCAGCGGCTTGGCGCCGATATCGACCTTGATGCCGGGAATGCTGTCTGCGGCCCTGATGACATCGACGAAAGGCGTGCCGTTCGCAGCTTTCTGGAAGAGGGTTTCCTCATAGAGGATGACGCCGGAAATGTACTTCTTCATCGCTTCGTCGGAGCGGAAGAGCATCTCGCGATAGTCGCGGCGGCTCTCTTCCGTGGAAACGAGAGAGATGGTGTCGAAGCGCTTCTTGTTGGTGGCGGTAGATTCATCCGCCGCCAGGAGACCCTTGCCACCGGCAACCATCTTCACGGCAATGTCTTCAATTCGTTCGCTCATTTTGTTTCTCCAAGGCGATTTCAGTCGGCGACAAGATCAATATAGATCGGCGATAACAGAAGTATAGAAGGAGGGAAATGGCTGGCTAACTAATTGAAACGATTGAAATGATTTCAACCGTTTGAAAGTTTCGGAGCCTATCTTAGCACTCACAGGAAAGCCGCGAAAGCCTTCGCCTTCGCGGCTCTCTTCACTCGTTTGTGCGAACGCGCTTACTTGGCCGTCTGGAGAACGGCGACGCCGGGCAGAACCTTGCCCTCCATCCATTCGAGGAAGGCGCCGCCTGCGGTCGAGACGTAGGTGAAATCATCGGCAACGCCCGCGTGATTGAGCGCGGAAACCGTGTCGCCACCGCCGGCGACGGAGGTCAGCTTGCCGGCCTTGGTGCATTCGGCGGCGTATTTGGCGGCCGCGACGGTTGCGGCATCGAAGGGGGCGATTTCGAAGGCGCCGAGCGGGCCGTTCCAGACCAGCGTCGTGGCGCGGCCGATCCAGCTCTTGATTGCCTCAACCGACTTGGGGCCGACATCGAGCACCATGGCGTCAGCCGGGATGGCTTCGATGGCGACGACCTCGTTGTCGGCGCCTGCCTTGAACTCGCGAGCGACGACGCCGTCTTCCGGCAGGACGATCGCGCAGCCGGACGTGGCGGCTTCGATCATGATCTGCTTGGCGGTGTTGGCGAGGTCATGCTCGCAAAGCGACTTGCCGACATTCGTGCCGCGGGCGGCAAGGAACGTATTGGCCATGCCGCCACCGATCACCAGCGCATCGACCCTCTTCACGAGGTTCATCAACAGATCGATCTTGGTCGAGACCTTGGCGCCGCCGACGATGGCGACGACGGGGCGGACCGGGTTGCCAAGGCCCTTTTCCAGGGCTTCAAGTTCGGCCTGCATGGTGCGGCCGGCATAGGCTGGCAGGAGATGGGCGAGACCTTCGGTCGAGGAGTGGGCACGGTGGGCAGCGGAGAAGGCATCGTTGACGTAGATGTCGCCATTGGCGGCAAGCGCCTTGGTGAAGGCCGCGTCGTTCTTCTCTTCCTCCTTATGGAAGCGGGTATTTTCCAGCAACAGGATGTCGCCATTGTTCATCTTGGCGATCGCGTCGGCAGCCGGCGCGCCGATGCAATCGGAGGCGAAGAGAACAGCGTGGTCGAGGACTTCCTCGACCGCAGGGATGATGAGGCCAAGGGAAAGGTCCGGCGACGGGCCATCCTTCGGGCGGCCGAAATGGGCAAGCAGGATCACCTTGGCACCCTTTTCCGACAATTCGAGAATCGTCGGCGCGACGCGCTCGATGCGGGTCGCATCGGTGACCTTGCCGTCCTTGACCGGCACATTCAAGTCGACGCGCACGAGCACGCGCTTGCCGGTGATGTCGGTGAGATTGTCGAGGGTCTTGAAGGCTGCCATGGGGAGGATCCAATGTTGTTGGTAGCGTGAAGTGCGCCGACCATACTACGGATGATCGGAGACGCAAGGCGGTCAGGGGTCGTTTTTGCCGGTATTGGAATCGGTTGAAACGGCCTCTCCCACACGTTCGCGACGTCTGCGCATAAAGCTGCGAATGCCGTTCAGAATATCGTGCAGATTGATGAAAATCGGCAGGATGACCGGCGGTTCCAAGGCTTCCAACGACATCCCGACGGATTGGATATGGTCGTTCTCATCGAGATCGCGAACGATGAGGATGATTTCGCCAAGACGCACCCGGTCGGCATAATCAGCCTTGCCGCCAAGGCGCTGACGCATGAGTTCGGCGATCGTGAGGCCCTTTTCCTGTTCGCTGAGCAGCCCCGGCCCATAGGCGGCGTCGAGATCGGCGGCGGGGCGCAGCGGCGAGATCGAGAAGGCACCGAAGAATTCGGCATCATCAGGATCGACCGCCGCGCGGCTGGCGAAGAGGCGGTCGAGCAGGCGCGAATAGCTGGGCGCGATGAAGAGATAGATGACATCGTTTTCGCGCAGGCGGCCGGCATATTGATAGCGCATCGACTTGCCGTCGCGCACGACGAGCGAAGGCATGGCCCAGCGCGGAATGCGCTCGCCGCGCAGAACCGGGCTGTCTTTTACGACGCGATAGGAAAGCAGCTCGTGACTGGCCGTACCCGGCAGGTCGACCTCGACCTTATCGATCGCGCCGATGCGAGGCGGCACGATGAGGCCGAGCTTGCGCGCCATGGGCTTGATGGTCCAGCCCTGGACGAGCAGCGACACCAGCACGACGATGAAGGCCACGTTGAAATAGGTCTGGCCTGCCTCGAGATTGCCGAGGATCGGTATGATCGCAAGCAGGATGGAGACGGCGCCACGCAGGCCGACCCAGGCGACGAAGCCGGTCTCGCGCTGGGTATAATCGAAGGGCAGCAGGCAGAGCCAGACGGCGATCGGCCGGGCGACGAAGATGAGGAACAGGGCCAGCGCCACCGAGGGGATGGCGATTGCGGGAAATTGCGATGGCGTGGCGAGCAGGCCAAGGACGAGGAACATGATGATCTGTGCCAGCCAGGTCATGCCGTCCTGGAAACGCTTGATGGAGGCCGAGGCGGGCATCTTGCGGTTGCCGGCATAGATGCCCGCGACATAGACGGCCAGGAAGCCGCTGCCGCCGACGGCGCCGGTAAAGGAGAAGACGAGGAGCGCCAGCGCCAGCACGAAGATCGGCGTCAGGCCGCGATCGGTCTCGAGGCGGCTGACGATGAGGACGATCATCATGCCGCCGAGCAGGCCGAGGATGACGCCAAGCCCCATCTGCTGGATGAACGCCCCCAGCATGGCAAGGTTGATACCGCCATAGCCTTCACCGCTCGCCAGCAACTCGACCAGCGCCAGCGTCAGGAAAATGGCCATCGGATCGTTGGTGCCGGATTCGACTTCCAGCGTGGAGCGCACCTTGTCGCGGATATTGATGCCGCCGATGCGCAGCAGGAAGAAGACGGCAGCGGCGTCGGTGGAGGCGACGATCGAACCGAGCAGCAGGCCCTGCAGCCAGGTAAAGCCGAGAAGCCAGGTAGAGGCAAAGGCAAACAGGCCTGCGGTCACGAGTACGCCGACGGAGGCGATGGTTAACGCCGGCGCGGCTGCGAGCTTGAACGCCTGGATCGGTGTGCCGTAGCCGGAATCGAAGAGGATGATGGCAAGCGCAAGCGAGCCGAGGATATAGGCGAGATAATTGTTGGAGAATTCGATGCCCAGCCCATCCGTGCCGGCGGCAAGCCCGATCATCAGGAACAGCAACAGCAGTGGGGCGCCGAAGCGGAAGGCGAGCAGGCTCGAGAAAGCCGCGATCAGGATCAGGACCGTGCTGACCAGCACGATGACGTAAAATGCCTCCACCTTGTTCTTCCCCTTCCAGTGCGCCGCTGCTGGGACCAAAAGCCCGGATCGTTCAAAATTCCCCCATCGTCCATCATGCTATCGCGCCATGCAATTTTGCAAACACGGATGCCTTTCGGGGAGGGTCTTGGGATATAGATCCGCTCCGATGGCTGCGACATCATGGTGTGAGGCGCACCGCCAGAACGGCCGTGCGGCTTTGGAACGCCCTGGGGAAATTCCATTCAGAAATTTATTGGTAAATCTGGACCATAGCAGGGCAGGAGGCCAAAAAATCCGAAATGTTTTTAAGAAGATGCGCGGATCGATCGCGGCTGCGGATTAGAGGTCGACACGCTTGAAATAGATCGGATAGTCGATCACCAGGCCGTCCGCGTCGACAGGCAGGTCGACGGTGAAGGCCCTGTCCTCGGCGGCGTAGCGATAGAGCGCTCCCGGCACGATGCAGGTGTAGTACTGGCCGTCGCGTACGGGCTCGAAACTGTCGAAGGGGATGTAGAGCATGGAAAGCTTCGCCGTTCCGTCTTCCGGCGTCAGCTCGAGCCGGCGGATCGGCAGGCTGTTGGTGAAGGGCGAACCATAGAGGTCGATGTCGATACAGCCGTCGAATTGCGGCAAGGAAAGGCCGTCTTCGGTGCGCCAATGGCCCTTGCCGTCGGAAAGCAGGGCAAGGCGCCGGCCCTCCGTGGTTTCGACGCTAAAGGATAGAACGGCCCAGTTGGCCGCGCAGTCGATACGATAGAAGACGCCGTAGGGCGAACCGCCGCGACCGCCGATAATGACGCCACTGGCGCGAATGGCCGCGCCAGTGGCTGTGTCGTTGATCGGAGCGATCGTCACGTGTTCCAGCCCGTCTCCTTCGATCGGACGCCAGCGGACTGTCGTCGGAAGGAGAGGGCGGAAGGGCACGATCAGATCAGCTTGGCAAACGCGACGGCCGTGTCGGACATGCGGCTGGAGAAGCCCCATTCGTTGTCGTACCAGGACAGGACGCGCACGAAGTTGCCTTCCAGAACCTTGGTCTGGTCGGTTGCGAAGATCGACGAATGGCTATCATGGTTGAAGTCGCGGGAAACCAGCGGCTCGTCGGTGTAACCGAGGATACCCTTCAGCTTGCCGTTCGACGCAGCCTTGATGGCTTCGTTGATTTCACCGACCGTCGTTGCCTTCTTGGACACGAACTTGAAGTCGACAACCGAAACGTTCGGGGTCGGAACACGGATCGACGTGCCGTCGAGCTTGCCCTTCAGGTGCGGCAGAACGAGACCAACAGCCTTTGCGGCGCCCGTCGAGGTCGGGATCATGGACAGGGCTGCGGCGCGGGCGCGGTACAGGTCCTTGTGCATGGTGTCGAGCGTCGGCTGGTCGCCGGTGTAGGAGTGGATGGTCGTCATGAAGCCATGGTCGATACCGATGGCGTCGTCGAGGACCTTGACGACCGGCACCAGGCAGTTCGTGGTGCAGGACGCGTTGGAGATGACCAGATGCTCCTTGGTGAGCTGGTCGTGGTTGACGCCGAAAACGACGGTCAGGTCGGCGCCGTCGGCAGGAGCCGAAACGATGACGCGCTTAGCACCGGCCGTCAGGTGAGCGGCGGCCTTGTCGCGGGCAGTGAAGATGCCCGTGCATTCCATTGCGATATCGACGCCGAGGTCGCGGTGCGGCAGCGTTGCCGGATCCTTGATCGCCGTGACCTTGATCGGCTTGCCGCCGCCAACGATGATCGTGTCGCCTTCGACCTTCACCTCGGCCGGGAAACGGCCATGGATCGAATCGTAACGCAGAAGGTGGGCATTGGTCTCGACCGGGCCGAGGTCGTTGATGGCAACGACTTCGATATGGTGCGGCCGGATTCGACGATGGCGCGCAGTACGTTGCGGCCGATACGGCCAAAGCCGTTGATGGCTACTTTTACAGTCATTTGAAATTCACTCCCGTTCACTCAGGGTGTTTATCTATTGGATTTGAGAGCGCTTGTCAGCGCCCTCAGGAAAGCTTTGCCTCGGCGGCAGCAACCACAGCTTCCGTCGTGATGCCGAAATGCTTGTAGACATCCTTGTAAGGAGCGGAAGCGCCGAAGCTCTTCATGCCGATGAAGGCGCCTTCCGGACCGATGAATGCGTCCCAGCCTTCGCGAACACCGGCTTCGACGGCGATCTTGACCGGCGAGTTGCCGAGCACTTCCTTGCGGTAGGCATCCGGCTGTTCGAAGAAGAGTTCGGTGCAGGGAACGGAAACGACGCGGGTGGAGACGCCCTTGCCTTCGAGGACCGTGCGGGCTGCGACCGCGAGTTCGACTTCGGAACCCGAAGCGAAGATCGTCACCTTGGCGTCGGCGTTACCGGCCAGCGTATAGGCACCCTGTTCGCAAAGGTTCTTTTCGCTGTATTCCGTGCGTGCCGCCAAAAGGTTCTGGCGGGTCAGCGCGAGACCGGACGGACGGTTGGTCGTCTTGATGGCGATCTGCCAGCATTCCGCCGTTTCGGTTGCGTCCGCCGGGCGGAACAGCTGGAAGTTCGGGATGGCGCGCAGGCTGGCGACCTGTTCGACCGGCTGGTGGGTCGGGCCGTCTTCGCCGACGCCGATGGAATCATGCGTCAGGACGTGGATGGCGCGGATACCCATCAGGGCAGCGAGGCGCAGCGGCGGGCGGCAATAATCCGAGAAGATCATGAAGCCGCCGCTGTAGGGGATCAGACCGCCATGCAGCGCGATGCCGTTCATCGCGGCGGCCATGCCGTGCTCGCGGATGCCCCAGTGCATGTAGCGGCCGGAGAAATCGGTCGGGGTGATCGACTTCATCTGGCTGGTCTTGGTGTTGTTCGACGGCGTCAGGTCGGCGGAGCCGCCGAGCGTTTCCGGAATGAAGCCGTTGATGACTTCGAGCGCGTCTTCCGATGCCTTGCGGGTTGCAAGCGTCGGCTTGGTTTCGGCAAGCTTCTTCTTGTAATCGCTGATGGCGGCGTCGAAGCCGGCGGGCAGTTCATGCGCGAAGCGGCGGGTAAATTCAGCCTTCTTGCCCGCTTCCGCACCGGCAAGGCGGCCTTCCCAGGCTTCGCGGGTGCCGACCGAGCGCTCGCCGGCGGCGCGCCATTCACCGAGAATGTCGTTCGGGATGACGAAGGGCTCATAGGGCCAGTTCAGCGCGACGCGGGTCGCGGCGATTTCCTCGGCGCCGAGCGGCGAGCCGTGGACCTTGTGGGTGCCCTGCTTGTTCGGGGCGCCGAAGCCGATGATGGTCTTGCAGGCGATGAACGTCGGGCGGTCGGACTTGTGGGCGGCTTCGATAGCGGCACTGATGGCGGCCTGGTCGTGACCGTCGACTTCGATGGTGTTCCAGTGAACGGCCTTGAAGCGGGCGACCTGATCGGTCGAATCCGAAAGCGAGATGGCGCCGTCGATGGTGATGGAGTTGTTGTCCCAGAAGAGGATGAGCTTGTTGAGCTTCAAATGGCCAGCGAGCGCGATCGCCTCATGGCTGATACCTTCCATCAGGCAGCCGTCGCCGCACATGGCATAGGTATAGTGATCCTGCAGCTCCGAGCCGAACTCTTCGCGCAGCTTGCGCTCGGCGATCGCCATGCCGACGGCATTGGCAATGCCCTGGCCGAGGGGGCCGGTGGTGGTTTCGATGCCGGTGGCGTGGCCATATTCCGGATGGCCGGCCGTCTTGGAGCCGAGCTGGCGGAAACGCTGCAGCTCCTCGACCGTCATGTCAGGATAGCCGGTCAGATAAAGAACCGAGTAGAGCAGCATCGAGCCGTGGCCAGCCGACAGGACGAAGCGGTCGCGGTCCGGCCAATGGGGGTTCTTCGGATCGAAGCGCAGATATTTGCTAAAGAGAACGGTGGCGACATCCGCCATCCCCATCGGCAAACCGGGGTGACCGGAATTGGCCTTCTCGACAGCATCCATGGCAAGGAAACGGATCGCATTTGCCATCCGGTCGTGTTGTTCGCGAGAGATCATGGGTTTTTCCGCAATGTTCCGGGTTCGGGGATGGCCGCACGCTTGGGAGGGAGGCCACCGGTTGAAAGGCGGGCGAAAGGGAGACGTTCCTCCGAACTCCATTTTCAGCGTCACCTCAGGCGGCTGAGACATAGCAGTTGGGACGAGCAAGTCAATAAATCGAGGCCCCAATCCGGGGCGGCTGCCGCACTTTTTTGACATTTGCCCGTTCACTTTTACAAAAGACGACAATCGTGCGACAAAGCCTGTATCGTCGGCAAACGGGTCAGTCATCCACAGATTAGGCCCCCTGCCGCAGGGCTGCCTTTATTGACGTGCAGTCGCCAAGTTGAATATTGTTGCGAAATCAGACAAGTGGCCGGATGTTTTGATTCGGGCCTTGCGCGGAGTATCGAAAGGCATGACACCTTCAGGCAAAACGGTGGATGCGGCGCTCGCCCAGTTGCGCCAGGCGCTTTCGACTTTGGAAAGCGCTGTCGACGGACGTTTCGAACGGGAGCGGGCGCAAAGCGACATAGAAGGCGAGGTCCGACGGGTCCATGCCGATCGCTCGCGTCTCGCCCAGGAGCTGGACCAGGCCGAGTTCCGCGCGAACCGGCTCGAGGAGGTCAATCGCGAAGTGTCGCGCCGACTTGTTACGGCGATGGAAACCATAAGAGCCGTGCTGGACCGCTGATCCTTCACGGGGCGCAGCCGTCGCCACCAGCGGCAATGATCGGAAAGTCGAATGGCACAGGTAACGGTAACGATCGACGGCAAAGCCTACCGGATGGCCTGCGAAGAGGGGCAAGAAGAGCATCTGACGGATCTCGCCAATCGTTTCGACCGCTATGTTCTGCATTTGAAGAGCCAGTTTGGCGAGATTGGCGATCTGCGCCTGACCGTCATGGCCGGCATCATGATCATGGATGAGGTGTCGGAGCTGACGCGCCGCGTCTCGACATTGGAAGCCGAACTTGAGAACCTGCGCAACAACCGCGACACTGTGCTTGCCGCCAGTACCCGCGCCGATGAAACGCTGGCCACTGTCATCGACGAGGTGACGACGCGGATTCAGGGTATCACCGAAAAACTGCTGGTCCGGTCGAGCGCCGAGCCGAATTGAGTATCATATTTCTCGAACCGCCTGCTCGCACCCACTGGTGCGATGCAGGAATCCGCCTTATATAGGACGTGCGGTCTGCGCTTCCCGACAGGAACCACAATCCCTGGGGCCATACTCGATCCAAAGGGAGCTGTCCCTGGCTAGGCCCCTGGGCTTAGACACACGGCGCCCACCTACGTTTGTAGGCACCCAGGATCGTAAACATCCATCGGTCGTCGTGGATCGCTCTTAATTTTCTGCAGTCAGCGAAAGAAGGCGCCGCGAGGTTCTGGTGCCCCGCCGACGCCATTCCTCCTCCCTCAGCTTCGTGAACGCAGATAGGCTCCGCGTTCGAGCTCTGCGCGATTTCCCGCGCTGCGCAGCCGCAACAGATCCTTCCGAGTGATGAGACCTACAAGCCTCCCGGTTTGCGCTTCCACGACGGGAACGCGCCCGGTATCGGCCTGTATCATCACGTCGGCAACGCGACCGACCGTGTCTTCGGCATGCACCACCGGAATGGAGCTGTCCGAGATCATGTCATAAAGTGATTGTTCACCCAGTTCCGGTTGGTTCTGCCAACGAAGGGCATCGGCGCGCGAGATCATGCCGACCAAGCGCCCGTCGTTCTCGACGACGGGATAGAAACGATGCGCATCCGGTCGCTCGGTCATCTGAGCCAAAGCTTCGGACAGGCGGATGGTCGCGGGCATGGTATCCACCTTGGACATCATGATGTCGGCGGCACGCGTCAGCTCGAACGGGTCGATGCCGTATTCGCGGGTGATGTGCTGGCCGCGCCGGGCGATCTTCTCTGTCAGAATGGAACGGCGCAACAGCAGAACGGTGACGGCATAGGCCGAGACCGTGGCCGCAAGCAGAGGCACCAGCGCGTTCATGTCTCCTGTTAGTTCGACGGCGAAGAAGGTGCCTGTCAGCGGCGCACGCATGGTGCCGCCCATCATCGCCGCCATGCCCAGCAACGCCCAGAAGCCGGGATCGCCCGGCAGGACGAGACCCAACAGCCAGCCGAGCGCGCCGCCGAGAATGAGGAGCGGCGCCAATACGCCGCCCGACGTGCCCGAGGAAAGAGCAACCAGCCAGATGCCAGCCTTGACCAGGAGGATCGCCAGGACGGCGCCCGCGGAGATGCGGCTGTGCAGCAGATCGGCGATGATGTCATAGCCGACGCCGAGTGCGCGAGGCTCGATCAATCCGCCAAGGCCGACCACCAAGCCTCCGAGGGCAGGCCACCACATCCAATGGATCGGCAGTTTCTCGAATGCATCCTCTATCCGATAAAGCAGGGTCGTCAGCAGGCCGGACTGCAAGCCGGAGATGATGCCGAGGCCTACGGCGAACAGAATGCTCCACCATGAAAGCGCCATCTCGAAATGCGCCGGAAACAATGCACCGCTGCTGATCAGCATCGGACGCCAGATGATCGACACACAGGCGGCGACGACGACGGGAATGAAGCTGCGCGGTTTCCACTCGAACAATAGCAGCTCGACGGCGAGCATCACGGCGGCGATGGGTGTTCCGAAGATGGCCGTCATGCCTGAAGCGGCGCCGGCGACAAGCAACGTCTTGCGTTCGGCGGCGCTGAGATGGAACAGCTGGGCGAAGAGCGAGCCGATGGCGCCGCCGGTCATGATGATGGGACCTTCCGCGCCGAAGGGGCCGCCGGAGCCGATGGAGATGGCGGATGACAGCGGCTTGAGCACCGCCACTTTCGGCGACATGCGGCTGCCGCCGATCAGGATGGCCTCGATGGCTTCCGGAATTCCATGGCCGCGGATCTTCTCCGAGCCATAGCGCGCCATCAGTCCGATGACGAGGCCACCGAGGATGGGTGCCGCCACCATCCAGGGCGAGCGCGCCACCGTGGTGAAGGATAATGGCTCCGTGCTGATCTTGAACAGCCAGACGGCATTGCTGACAAGTGCGATGAGATTGATCAGCGCCCAGGCGGCAAGGGCGCTGCCAGTGCCGACCACCACCGCCATGGCCACCAGCAGCAGGACGCGCTTATCGGTGGTGAAATCGCCATTGTCCTTGCGGGAGGCTCCTCCGGAGAAATCGTGACTGTGATTTTGCAAAGTGCCGGTGTCCTGCATTGGCTGCCTTCTGTGCTAAGCGTGCACGGCCATCATTCAGCCGCTTCCCTGGATCGAGATGGCAAATATATCGTAATGCGATATAAATCAACTGAGATCGCCGGCTGCGGCAAAAAAGGACGATTTGATGGTGCAGAGTTTGGAAAAGACCTTGTCGCAGGCGGATTACGAGGCCTTGGCCACCTTGCGTTATACACTGCGCAAATTCACGGATTTCAGCACGTCCGCGGCGCATGAGGCCGGCCTGCCGCCACAGCAGCACCAGGCATTGCTTGCCATCAAGGGGAGCCGCCCAGGCGAGGCGATGACTATCGGCATGCTGGCCGAGCGGCTGCTGATTGCCCCTCATACCGCCACCGAGCTGGTCGGCCGCCTGATCGACGCCGGCTATGCCACGAGGAATACCGATCCTGCGGACAAGCGTCGCCAGACGCTGCAATTGACGCAAAAATCCGAGGATGTCCTCCACCGCCTGAGCGCCATCCACCTTGTCGAAATCCGCGACATGGCGCCGAAGCTGATCGAGATCCTGACACGGCTTCAGGCGGATGTCGGTCGGGAATGAGAGCGCCATTGCCGATCGGCATCGACAATGGCGCGATTGGCATCATTGGCCGAGGCGAATTCCGCCGTCGCAGATCAATGTGTGGCCGGTTGTGAAACCGTTGCCGATCAGAAAGGCGATGGCCTGGGCAATGTCCTCGGGGCGACCGATGCGCCCAACCGGGGTGCGCGCGGCAAAGCCGGCAAAAACCGGCACCTTCTGATCTTCGCCGATGAAATCCCACCAGGGCGTGTCGACGACGCCGGGGGAAACGCAATTCACCCGGATCGGTTTCAGCTCGACCGCCAGAATGGGCGCAAGCGCGGCAATGGCGGCGTTGACGGCGCCGAGTCCAGCCGTGCCTGGCAGGGCGGCTTGAGCAGAGACGGCCGAGACGAAGGTGATGCTGCCTTCCTTCGAAAGAAAGGGAAGGCAGGCCTGAGCGCAGGCAAAATGTGCCAATGTCTTTTGCTCGAAGCCCTTCCTGAGGTCGGCGAGATCGACCGTGGCGAAGGGGCCGCCGCCATTGCCGCCGCCGAGCGCCAGAAGGAGATGATCGAGAGGGCCTATTGTCTTGAAGGCTTCGGGAAGAGTGTCGAGATCGGCGGCATCCATGACGATGGTCGCGACCGCGCCCGCAAGGCTTTGCGCCGCCGTCTGCAGTTTGGTCTCGTCGCGACCCGTGATTGTGACGCGATAGCCCTTTTCGAGAAGATCGGCTGCGGTTGCAAGGCCGATACCGGACGAGCCGCCGATAATGACGGCATGTTGGTGGGACATGTCGTGTTTCCTTTTTTGAATGTGGATGATGGAATTGATGAGGTCAGGCGAGGCCGGTAATATCCCGGCTGAGGGTGCGCAGGCGCGCGCGGGCGCTTGCATCATAGGCTTGGGCATTGGCGCGGGAGGGCCGTCGCCCATCGTAATAGAGACCGGAGGAGCCTTCGGTGTCGGAACCGGCAACGAGATTGAGAATGGCGTCTGCACCTTGATCGACGGTGCTGATCGGCGCTGCGCCGGCCTGTCGCACCATGGTGGTATCCATATAGGTTGCCGGGTGCAGGCAATTGGCGGTAACGCCCGAGCCGGCCAGTTCCTCGGCAAGGTCGAGGGTGAACATGACCTGCGCCAATTTGCTCTGGCAATAGGCACGCGCGCCGCTGTAGTCGCGGGTCAGCATGACGTCACGGAAGTCTATCGGTTGCTGTCCTGCGGAGGATACATTGACGATGCGTGCATGGCCGCTTGCCTTCAACAGCGGCAACAAGCGGCGTGTCAGCAGGAAGCCGGCGAGATAGTTCACCGCAAAGCGCAGTTCATGCCCGTCACGGCTGAGCTCGCGTTTTGCGTTACCGCCGCCGGTGCCGATGCCGGCATTGTTGATCAGAACGTCGAGCCGAGTGTGGTCGCGTTCGATCGCATCCGCCAGGCTGCGCACATCATCCAGCGACGAAAGGTCGGCCGGGTAGAAGGCCGCCTTGCCGCCCGCATCGCGAATGGTGGACAGCAGATGCTCTGCGCGCGGCTTGTCGCGGCCGTGCACCAGCACCATCGCCCCCGTCAGGGCTAGCCGTTCTGCGACCCGCCTGCCGACGCCATCAGTCGAGCCGGTGATCAGTATCGTCTTGTCGCTCATGTCCATCGCCGGCGCCTCCATTTCGTTTCCGCGACGATATTTGACAGCTTGAGAAGGCGATAAACAGTTGCGGCTTTATCCTAGTATCGATCCTGCTATGATGCATGGATGAACATCCATCAGAACGAGGCGGTCCTCACCGCCAGACGCCGCGAATTCGGTGCTTTCCTGCGCTCGCGCCGGGAGAAGCTGACGCCGGCCGGCGTCGGGCTGCCGGGCGGGTTCCGCCGGCGGACGCCGGGGCTCAGGCGGGAGGAGGTGGCGCTTCTCGCCGGCGTCGGGGCCACCTGGTACACCTGGCTGGAGCAGGGGCGGGACGTACGCGCATCGGCTGAAGTACTGTCGGCGCTCGCCGACGCTTTGAGGCTTGATGCTGCCGAGCGGCGGCATCTCTTTGCCCTGAGCGATCGACCGCCGACAGAGACGATATCGCAGGGACCGGAACAAGTTCCCGAATCTTTGCGGCGGATGCTGTCAAGCCTGAGCGGCCAGCCGGCCTATATCCTCGGCCGACGCTGGGACGTGCTGGCCTGGAATTCGGCTGCTGTGGCACTTTTCGGGGATTATGGCCTGTTGCAGGGCGATGCCCGTAATACAATACATCGCGTATTCACCGATCCCACGCATCGGCAGCTTCTGGTCGATTGGGAGAGCGTTGCGGCGACCTCTCTGGCGATGTTCCGTGCCGATAGCGCCCGCTATGCCGGCGATCCTGATTTCGAGCGGCTGGTAACGACCTTGATGCGAGATAGCCCGGAGTTTCGCGCCTGGTGGCCCAGGCAGGAGGTGCAGCGGCCGCTGGCCGGCCACAAGCGCTTGTGCCACCCGCACGGGGGCATGATGACGTTTGAATATACCGCGCTTGCCGTTATCGATCGAACGGATATGAAGCTGGTCGTCTACACACCCCTTGAGGGCGGGACCGACGAGAAGCTGAAGGAGCTGCTGCGGCTGAACTAGAAGGCCTGATCCCGCATTTATCTCGGCTGGCTGCGTCGCTCGGCAGCGCTGCATATGATCAGCCTGAAACGCTCAAGCAAACTTGCGTTGCGGGCGCGAGTGAGGGTGGGACGATATGTTCGTTCGAAAGGCGCGTGGGGAGAGGTGACCTTGTTATAATTTCCTGATAGGGAGCTGCGCCTAAGGTGGGATGCAACGATCACTTTTGTGTGTGGATAAGCTAAAATTCGGGATGAATGACAAATTCCTTTAAATAATGGCCGATCCAGCGCTGGTGGAATGGGGCCTGCGCCAAAATTGCCTAAATTCAGAATGATGGGAGCTCGCGTGACAACGGGCCTGTCGAAAGAAGTGTAGACGGCAATACGAAGATGCATCGTCGCTGTTACTGAATATCCGAGCAATCGGGCCGGGCGAAAGTCAAGATAAACAGGTAGAACATGTCGACGCCGATCGATTTGGAAAAAGCCGATGAAGAATTGGAAGAGCGTGGCGGTATCAGCGGCTTTCTGAACCGCTACCGCACGCTGATCGTCGCCGTTCTGACCGTCGCCGTCTTCTGTATTGCCGCCTATGCAATCTTCGATCTCACCAATGAAGTGCGCTACGACGACGTCGTGCATGCCCTGACGACGACGAAGATTTCCTCCATCCTGCTCGCCCTGCTGTTTACGGGGCTGAGCTTCGTCTCCCTGATCTATTACGACCAGAACGCGCTGGAATATATCGGCAAGCGGCTGCCATTTCCGCATGTGGCGCTGACCTCTTTCAGCGCCTACGCGGTCGGCAATACCGCTGGCTTCGGCGCGCTCAGCGCCGGCGCGATCCGCTACCGCGCCTATACGCGGCTCGGCCTGTCGCCTGACGATATCACCCGCGTCATCGCTTTCGTAACACTTGCCTTCGGCCTCGGCCTTGCCGCCGTCGGCGCCATCGCATTGTTGGTCATCGCCGACGAGATCGGACCGCTGATCAATGTCGACGGCCTGTGGCTTCGTCTGATTGCCGTCGCCATTCTTGCGGCACTTGCCTTCGTCGTCTTTATCGGCCGCAACGGCCGGGAAGTGCGCATTGGGCCGATCGCCGTTCGTCTGCCGGATTCGCGCACCTGGTCGCGGCAATTCCTGGTGACCGCATTCGATATCGCGGCATCGGCCTCTGTGCTCTACGTGTTGTTGCCTGAAACGGCGATCGCCTGGCCGGCCTTTCTGGCCATCTATGCCATCGCTGTCGGTCTCGGCGTGCTGAGTCACGTTCCAGCCGGCTTCGGCGTTTTCGAGACGATCATCATCGCCTGGCTCGGGAGCTCGGTGAATGAGGACGCCGTTCTGAGTTCGCTGGTTCTCTATCGCGTCATCTACAACGTCATTCCGCTCGTCATCGCGATCGCGGCGATCTCGGTGGCGGAATTGCGCCGTTTCGTCGATCATCCGGTTGCCTCCAGCATGCGCCGTGTCGGTGGCAGGCTGATGCCACAGCTGCTGTCGGCTTTCGGGCTGCTGCTCGGCATGATGCTGGTATTTTCGAGCGTGACACCAACGCCCGACCAGAACCTGATCGTCCTTTCCGACTATGTGCCCCTGCCGCTCGTCGAAAGCGCGCATTTCCTTTCCAGCATTCTGGGCGTGGCCATGATCGTTGCCGCGCGCGGTCTCAGCCAGCGTCTCGACGGTGCCTGGTGGGTGTCGATCTTCTCGGCGGTGTTTGCACTGCTGCTATCGCTCTTGAAGGCCATTGCCATCGTCGAGGCCGGGTTGCTGGCGTTTCTCGTCTTCAGCCTCGTCGTCAGCCGCCGGTTGTTCACCCGCCCGGCATCTCTGCTGAGCCAAGCGCTCACGGCCGGATGGTTGACGGCCATTGCCGTCATCTGCATCGGCGCCGTCGTCATCCTGTTCTTCGTCTACCGCGATGTCGGCTACAGCAATCAGCTCTGGTGGCAATTTGAATTCGCAGACGAGGCCCCGCGCGGCCTTCGCGCCGTGCTCGGCATTTCCATTGTTTCATCGGCGATCGCGATCTTCAGCCTGTTGCGTCCGGCGACGAAGCGGCTGGAACCGGTTACGGACCATGCGGTCGAACGGGCCGTCGAAATCGTCCGGAAACAGGGGGTCGCCGACGCCAATCTGGTGCGCATGGGCGATAAGAGCATCATGTTCTCCGAAAAGGGCGATGCCTTCATCATGTATGGCAAGCAGGGCCGTTCGTGGATCGCGCTGTTCGATCCCGTCGGCCCACGTCAGGCACTCCCCGATCTCATCTGGCGATTTGTCGAGGCTGCCCGTGCCGCCGGTTGCCGCTCGGTCTTCTATCAGATCTCGCCAGCGCTGTTGTCCTATTGCGCGGATGCCGGCCTGCGTGCCTTCAAGCTTGGCGAACTGGCGGTGGTTCAGCTCGCAAATTTCGAGCTGAAGGGCGGCAAATGGGCCAATCTTCGGCAAACAGCGAGCAGAGCAGTGCGTGACGGACTAGAATTTGCCGTTATCGACCCTCAACATGTGCCCGAAATCATGGATCAGCTTGAGCATGTTTCGGATACGTGGCTCGCAGATCACAATGCCAAGGAAAAGGGTTTTTCGCTGGGCGCCTTCGATCCGGACTACGTGAGCTCGCAGCCGGTCGGCGTGTTGAAAAAGGATGGTAAGATCGTCGCTTTTGCGAATATTCTGATGACGGAAACCAAGGAGGAGGGGTCCGTCGATCTGATGCGTTTTTCGCCCGATGCTCCGAAGGGATCGATGGATTTTCTGTTCGTGAAGATCCTCGAATACCTCAAGGAGCAGGGGTTTTATCGATTCAATCTGGGCATGGCGCCGCTTTCGGGCATGTCGAGACGGGAGTCGGCGCCGGTTTGGGACAGGGTCGGAGGGACCGTGTTCGAGCACGGCGAACGTTTCTACAATTTCAAAGGGCTTCGTGCCTTCAAATCCAAATTCCATCCCGAATGGCAGCCCCGCTATCTGGCTGTTTCGGGAGGTGTGAGTCCCATGATCGCGTTGATGGATGCCACATTCCTCATCGGGGGCGGACTAAAGGGGGTCGTGAGGAAATGATCTTGAAATACGCAATATCATTGGTTTTCACATGCATGCTGACGATGGGTCTGCTTGCTTCAGGCTCGGCGCGGGCCGACGAAGACGATACCAAATACGATCTGGGCATGATTTCGCCGCCGCATATCCTGCGCCCGCAAGGCAAGGTGACGAGCGAGGTTGTTCTAATCTCCGACGTTGCAGGCTGGGGCGACAAGGAGAAGGCGGTTGCCGACAAGCTCGTCGCCAGTGGCTCGCTGGTCATCGGCATCGATTATCCGTCCTTCCTGGCTTCGCTGAACAAATATGACGTCAGCCAGAACGATGGCTGCATCTACATGGTCTCGGATCTGGAATCACTGAGCCAGCAGGTGCAGCGTTCCTTTGCCGACAGCACCTATCAGCTGCCGATCATCGCCGGCGTCGGCGCAGGCGGCGCCATGGCACTGACGATAGCCGCGCAGACCCCGGATGCCACGGTTGCCGGAACGGTTGCCGTGGATCCGACATCCGGCATCGGGCTGAAGCAAGAGCTTTGCACGCCGGCCGAGAAGAAGACCGATGGCGACATGGTGTCCTTCGGCCTGCAGGAAGGTGCTTTGCCGAACCCGATTCTCGTGACCTTCACGCCGAATGCTCCGAAGGATGGACGCGATCACGTCGAGGAGATCCAGAAGGATCATCCCGAGGTCCAGACCACGGATTCCGGGATCGACGATACCTATGCGACGCTCGAGGCTTCGCTGGCGGACCTGATGAAGTCGATCGACAGCGCGAAATCGCCGCTCGGCCTGCCCGTTGATGTCATGGAAACCACGCCGACGGAGGACACGCTTGCGATCGTCTATTCCGGCGACGGCGGCTGGCGCGACATCGACAAGGAAGTCGGCAGCTATCTGCAGGATCAGGGCATTCCGGTCGTGGGTGTGGACTCGCTGCACTATTTCTGGTCGGAGCGGGATCCGCAACAGACTGCCAACGATCTCGCGCGCATGATCCAGTTCTATACCAAGCGCTTCAAGGTCAAGCATGTCGTGCTGATCGGCTATTCGTTCGGTGCCGATGTGCTGCCGGCGAGCTACAACCGCCTGCAGCAGCCAGACAAGGACAAGATCGTGCAGATGTCCCTGTTGTCGCTGTCGAAGAAGGTCGATTACGTGATTTCGGTCATGGGCTGGCTCGGTGCTTCGAGCGAGGGCAAGGGTGGCGATCCCATCAATGACCTCAAGTCGATCAATCCGAAGATGGTGCAATGCGTCTACGGCAAGGACGACGACGAGGATGTCGGATGCCCGCTGCTGAAGGGCACCGGCGCCGAAGTCATTGCCATGAATGGCGGTCACCATTTCGATGACGACTACGAGGCGCTGGCGAACCATATCATCAATGGTCTGAAGAGCCGCCTCGGCGAATAACTGATCGAGGCGTGCGGCTGATCTCTTCAGTCGCACGCTTCCGTTTCGCCATCTGCCGATGGTGATGCAAGCGCTTTCTTCCGATGTCGCATCGGTTGAAACGAATGAACGGGCTTTTCCTGCGCCCGTTGCTCAGCAATCATTTGCTTCTTGCCGCGGCTGTCGTTAGTCGGATGAAGCACATATTGCGAGTGGCGCGGCTGCGCCGGCCGCTCGTTTTCACGTCCAGAAAGGGCCTGCCTTGTCCGCTGCATCCTCTTCCGCCTTCACCAAAGCCTATTCCGGCTTCCTGTTCGACATGGATGGCACGATCATCAATTCGATCGCAGCCGCCGAACGCGTCTGGGGCAATTGGGCTCGCAGCAAGGGTCTGGACGTTGAAAAGTTCATGCCGACCATGCATGGCAAACGCGGTGTCGATACGATCGGCCAGTTGAACCTGCCCGGCGTCGATCCGGTTGCCGAGTCGGCTGGCATCGTGGAGGCGGAGATTGCCGACGTCGAGGGCGTGGTCGCACTGCCGGGAGCCATCGATTTCCTCGCGTCCCTGCCGCCGGAGCGGTGGGCGATCGTGACCTCTTCCCCGTACCGCCTGGCGATGGCCCGACTTGACGCTGCCGGCATCCCGGTGCCGCGCTTCATCGTGACCGCCGAGGACGTCAAGGTCGGCAAGCCGGACCCGCAGTGCTACATTCTCGGGGCGGAACGTCTTGGCCTGCGCACTTCCGATTGCCTAGTGTTCGAGGATGTGATGGCCGGCATCAAGGCAGGCGAAGCCGCCGGCGCCGATGTGATGGTGATCACCGCCACGCATTCCCATCCGGTGGAAACCGGCCACTCGACGCTGCTGAACTATGAAAATGTCCGCGCGCATCCGGATGGCGACGGAAAGATGTCCGTCGTGCGCACGAGTGGTTGATTGCGGCTCGCCTCATACCATCGCCAGATGTCGTTTTCGCGCATTGCATTAGGCCGCCGGCTCATTATGTTTTCGTGATATCATGGAAAATCGCGAAGATCCGATGACCCCCAAAGAGCTGAAAGCCCAATATCGCAACGAGCGTCTGGCGGCGCGTGACGCCATTCCAGCCGATGAACGCATCGAGATGGGACTGGCCATGGCTGCCCATGGCGGCGATGCCATCGATGTCGCGCCGGGAGCGATCGTTTCCGGTTTTCTGCCGATCCGGTCCGAGGTGGATATAAGGCCGTTAATGGCGCGACTCAGGGAGCGCGGTGCGCGGCTTTGCGTGCCCGCGATCCTCAACCGGAGCACCATCGTCTTTCGCGAGCTCGTGCCGGGTGCAGCGCTCATTGCGACCGGGTTCGGCACCTCCGGGCCGGGGCCTGATGCGGCAGTGCTCGATCCCGATATCATGCTGGTGCCGCTCTCGGCATTCGACAGTACCGGCCATCGTATCGGCTACGGAGCCGGCCATTACGACCGCGCCATCACCCGTCTGCATCAAAAAGGCTTGAATCCGAGGCTCATCGGCATTGCATTCGATTGCCAAGAAGTGCCATCAGTACCGGCTGAGCCGCATGATGTCCGTCTTGACGCGATTTTGACCGAGAGCGGACTCAATTTCGTTTCGGAAGCGATTGGATAGCGAATGCGGCTGCTTTTTCTGGGTGACATGGTCGGCAAGACCGGACGAACTGCGGTATGGGACCGCCTTCCGGGGCTCGTGTCCGATCTGAAGCTCGATTTCGTCATCGTCAATGGCGAGAATGCTGCCGGCGGGTTCGGCATCACCGAGGACATCTTCCTCGAAACAATCAATGCCGGCGCCGATGTGGTGACGACGGGCAACCATGTCTGGGATCAGAAGGAGGCTGTCGTTTTCTGCGAGCGCCACGATCAGTTCCTGCGTCCCGCCAACTATCCGGCCGGCACGCCCGGCCGCGGCTCCGGTATCTACTATGCGCGCAATGGCGCCCGCGTGCTCGTTGCCAATATCATGGGCCGCGTCTTCATGCATCCGGAGCTCGACGATCCCTTTAAATCGGCAGAGGTCATCCTCGATGCCTGCCCGCTGAAGGAGCAGGCGGACGCCATCATCTTCGACTTTCATGCGGAGGCGACCAGCGAGAAGCAATGCTTCGGCCATTTCGTTGACGGCCGCGCCAGCTTCGTGGTTGGCACGCATACACATGTGCCGACCGCCGATGCGCAGATCCTGAACGGTGGCACGGCCTACATGTCGGATGCCGGCATGTGCGGCGATTATGATTCCTCGCTCGGCATGGAAAAGGAAGAGCCGCTCAACCGCTTCATCTCGAAGATGCCGAAGGGACGGTTCGAAGCGGCTTCCGGGCCTGCCACCATCTGCGGCGTCGGCGTCGAGATTTCCGACGCGACGGGATTGGCTGAGAAGATCGCGCCGCTGCGGCTCGGCCCGCGGCTTGCGGAGACCATTCCGGATTTCTGGCGCTGATCGCTGCACTAGAGCCAGATGATTTTAGGTCAGGTCGACCTAAAATCTGAATCCGCTCTAGAATCAAAGAAGTAGAGCGTGATGTCATCCGAAAACCGCATACACTTTTCGGCATCACGCTCTATAATTCATCGTCGGCATATGATGACGCGATTGTGAGCAATCGTGCCTGAATGTTGCTGGACCTGTTTCGGGTCGTGCCGCATCCTTCGGCTACTATCTGGCTTGAGGGGATGGCATGTTACAGCGATTTCCTGTCCTTGCCGCGTTTTTCCTATCGTTGGTTTTCTGCTGGAGCACGGCAAATGCTCAGCAAAAACCTTCGCGCCCGCAGCCCAGTCAGTGCCAGGCGATCGCGCAATCCTTGCCCAAGGCGACATTCGCCAGCTTTTCTCCTCCCGGTCCGACGCTCGCCGACGATCCTGTGAATGGCGATGTGAAGATTACCTTCCTCGGCCACGCCACGCTTTTCATCGAGACGCCCGGCGGCGTTTCCATCGCCACGGATTATAGCGGCGCTTATCCGCCGCCCTATACGCCTGAGGTCGTCACGATGAACAAGGCGCATCCGAGCCACTACACGCTGACGCCGGACTCGGCGATCAAATATGTGCTGCATGGCTGGAGCGACACGCCTGGCGAACCGGCAAAGATCCACCTGACCGTCGGTGACACGCTGATCCGCAACGTGGTGACCGATATCCGCTCCTGGGGCGGCGGCATCGAGCCCAACGGCAATTCGATCTTCATCTTCGAGGTCGCCGGTCTCTGCATCGGCCATCTGGGGCATCTGCATTTCGAGCTTACCGACCAGCAATATGCCGAGATCGGCCGGCTCGATGTCGTGATGGTGCCGGTCGACGGCGGCTTGACCATGGGGGCTGACAGCATGAGCCGGGTGGTGAAAAGGCTGCGTTCGTCGCTGATCCTGCCCATGCATCGCTGGGGTCCACCGGTCGATCAGTTCCTGGCCCTGTTCGGTCCCGACTTCGACGTCGCCTACGCGCCGACCCCGAGCGTCACGGTGTCGGTGAAGACCTTGCCGCGCAAGCCGCTGATCTATGTGCTCAAGGGGCTGTGACGATTTTCGTTGGGATATGTATCCTACTCACCTATGCAACTTCCGCTGGCCGTGATTGATTGCGCCATACCATTGGGGGAAGCGCATGAATCGGGTTCTTTTGACTACAATAATAGCTGCAGCGCTATCGGGCTGCGTCTCATCAAACCCGGTCAACACGACGCCCGATGGCTATCGCCTCCAAAAATTCAGTCAGGGAACTGTTTCTGTCGGCAAAAGCGCAAATCTGTTAGCCGCTGGCAGTTGGAGCGTGTCATGCCCAACCGATGCAATGACTGACAAACGCAATTGCAGCATTACGTCCCTGTCGGGGGCTTTGTTCATCGACTACGGAAGTTCACCAACACCGCAACGCGTCTGCCTCTTGTCGCATGATGCGCCGGGCATGACTGCCTTGATCAGAGTTGATAGCCATCCGGCGGTTGCTACGGATGCACAGGGCTGCGTTCCGGCAAGCCGGATCATTCACCAGATGAGAAGCGGTAGCACTTTCCTAGCGCGCGTTGGCGCCATCAATGACTGGTCGCCCGATCTGCGACCCGTAATCAAGGACGAACGCGCGTCGCTCGAGGGATTGAACAAGGCCATGGAAACCGTTGCGGATATTCGGGCAGGCAAGCTTGCCGTCAAACCGTAGGAATAGTGGCGGAAGGCCTCGACCGACGCCATTATCCGGCTTTTTGCTTGAATGAAGGCCGCTTCGCTCTTATAAGGCGGCCATTCCCAACAAAAGACGTGAACAGGGGTGCCATGGCTGGCCATTCACAGTTTAAAAACATCATGCACCGCAAGGGTCGTCAGGATTCGGTGCGTTCGAAAATGTTCTCGAAGCTGGCGCGTGAAATCACCGTCGCCGCCAAGGCGGGTCTGCCTGACCCGACCATGAACGCAAGTCTGCGCCTCGCGATCCAGAACGCCAAGGCCCAGTCGATGCCCAAGGATAATATCGACCGCGCCATCAAGAAGGCGGCCGGCAATGACGGCGAAAACTACGATGCAGTCCGCTACGAGGGCTACGGCCCCGGCGGCACGGCGATCATCGTCGAAGCGCTGACAGACAACCGCAACCGCACGGCTTCCAACGTCCGCTCGATCTTCACCAAGGCAGGCGGCGCGCTCGGTGAAACCGGCTCGGTCTCCTTCTCCTTCGACCATGTCGGCGAGATCACCTACAAGCCGACAGTCGGCGACGCCGACAAGGTGATGGAAGCAGCGATCGAAGCCGGCGCCGATGACGTCGAGAGCGACGAAGAGGGCCACACCATCATCTGCGGCTTCGAAGCGATGAACGAAGTCGCCAAGGCGCTCGAAGCGACGCTCGGCGAGGCCGAAACGGTCAAGGCGATCTGGCGCGCGCAGAACAATGTGCCGGTCGATGAAGAAAAGGCTCAGTCGCTGATGAAGCTTATCGACAGCCTCGAAGACGACGACGACGTACAGAACGTCTATTCGAACTTCGAGGTTTCCGAGGAAGTGATGGCGAAGCTCTCGGCCTGATACGGATAAACTGCTTGCAAAAAGCCGGCCGCAGCCCATGCGGCTGGCTTTTTTGCGCCTTAGAGCATTTCCAGGAAAAATGCGAAGCGGTTTTCCGTCTGGAATGCGTAAAGAAACAAAACGCTCTAGGGTGTGGTGGCGCGCGAGAAATCATCACGAAAGGCAGAAAGGTCGGTGGTGCTGACATCGGATACTGCCCAGAAGACCAGCCCGTCCGCATACCATTCGGCGAAATTGTAGCCCTCCTTCTCGGCGCTGCTGCGAGTGGTGGCCGTGCCGGGCCAGATGAAGAGATTGATGATATGGCCGTGCCGGTGGTAGATCAGCGCCGCCACGACCCGACCGTTCAGATAGTCCACGCGGCCGCCGACAAGGGGAAAACCCTGTGCCGCCAGATCGACCACCGGTGGAGAAAAATCGATCTTGCCGCTGAACCACGGCTTGACGGTATGCTGATCCGAGGTCAGCACGTCGGTCAGGTGATCGGCGAGCATCGAGCGCACGTGGCTCGCAAGAAGCTGATCTTCGATCGTTTGGCTCTGCTGCGGCATGTTCAAAACCAGCATGAGGCTGGCTGCCAGGGCTGCGAGCGATGGTATAAAGCTCCATTGCCGGACAAACCGCCAGAAGCTACGCCATGGGTTCTCCGTTTGGATCGTTGCCGCCACGGCGCGTGCCATCATGACCTGTTCCAGCGCCAACGCGGCCTGGACGCGTGCATGGACGGCGTCCGGTGCCTGCCATTTCACTCCTTCGCGGCCGGCAAGGCGTTTTACCATAAGAGCCTCTTCCATCTCGTGGGCACATTCTCGGCAGGTCGCAAGATGCGTCTCGAAACTTGCGGTGTGGGCCGGATCGAGTTCGCCATCAATGAAGCCATGCAGTAGGTCGCTCCATTCGCCGTGATCACTGTGTTCCCCGTTGCTCACCGCGCCGCCCCTTTCGCGTCGAGGCTGCGCCAGGCTTCGCCGAAATCGCGGCGAGCGCGGGCAAGGCGCGACATGACTGTGCCGATCGGCGCATCGATGATTTCGGCGATCTCCTTATAGGAAAGATCTTCGAGCTCACGCAGGACGAGGACTTCGCGCATGGCATCGGGCAGCATGTTGATGACCTGGCGCACCCGCAGCGTTTCCGCCTTGCGGATTAACGCCGCCTCAGGGGTGTCTTCCTCGGAGGCCGGGTCGGACGACGGCGGATCCTCCGGTGAGTCATTGCCATCGGTCATCGGCTGTTCGTAACGGGTCTTGCGTCGCCCTTCCTGCAGCCAAGCGTGATAGCAGTTGCGGACGATGGTGAATGTCCAGGCCCGGGCATCGCCATTGCGAAAGCCGCCAAAGCCGCGATAGGCGCGCAGGAATGCCTCCTGCACGATATCCTGGGCGGCATCGGCATCCCTGCTCAAGAAGCGCGCGAAATTATAGGCGGCATCCAGATGCGGAACGATCGTGCGCTGGAAGCGGCGCATGGTTTCGTCCGACGATGAGATTGTATGCAGGCGCGGTTCGTCATTTGCTGCTGTCTCGGCCACCATCATGAGGCTGGAGTAGCTAGCCTCCTTCGTTCCGTGCGCCTTCGGTCCGGCAAACGGGCCAACCAACCGGATGAGAAGCCGCTTCAGGCTGCGCATCACGCTTGCTTGCGGGCGACTCCAGTTCATCGCGTGAAACCGGCGGTCGAATGAAATCGCGCTTATAATCTGGGCGTCTGTCATCATGGTCCCCGCGAAACGCCGATGTTGACTGTAAGCCTCGGGTCCGGCGCTTGCAATCTTGCCTAAAGACGTAGATCGCACTTGCTCGGGTTTTATTCCCGATCGGATGCGAAAAAGTCGAAGACATGCACTCGGGCGCTCTGCACCCAGCGGATTGCGATCCGGGCTTTCGGCATCCAGCCAAAATAGCCTATTAAATTCAATTATTTGAATGAATCTTCCGTGCTGCAGGGAATAAGTGCCCGCAGTCGCTGATCTTCTTCCTCAGCGGGGGCGGCAATCTGCAGCGCCCTCCGCCTGGCCCCAAAGCCATAACCTTGAGGAGATATCGCGATGTTTGACATGACCCGCCGTGCCGTGCTCGGGACGGCCGCCGCTGCGGCAGCCTTCGGACTGTCGTCGAAGCTCGAATTCATTCCGCAAGCCTTTGCCGCGACCCCACTGGAGCCGACGACGGGCTTCTACAAATACAAGGTCGGCTCGATCGACGTCACGGCCGTCTATGACGGCATCTGGCGCAAGCCGCACGATCCGGCCTTCATCAAGAACGCCTCCGTCGATGACACCAAGGAGGCGCTTTCCAAGGCCGGCCTGACGACGGAGTTCATGCCCATTCCGTTGACCGTCGTCGTCCTCGATATCGGTGGCCGAAAGATCATGATGGATGCCGGGTCGGGCGTCGGGCAGTGGCAGACCAATGCCACGCATCTTCCGGCCAACATGGCCGCCGCCGGCATCGACTACAAGAAAATCGACACGATCATGATCTCGCATTTCCATCCGGACCATGTCTGGGGCCTGATGGAAAAAGGAACGAATGCGCCGGTGTTCGCCAATGCCGAGCTTGTGGTCAATGCCACCGAGTACAACTGGTGGACCGATCCAGGCCGCGTCGACAAGCTGGCGGAGGGGCGCAAGGAAGCGGGCAGGCGCATCGCTTCCGTCTTTCCGACGTGGAAGAACTGGCGGCTGGTCGATGATGGCGCCGAGGTCGCGCCGGGCGTGCGCATCATGGCCGCGCCTGGTCACACCCCCGGTCACTCGGTCTTCCTCGTCGATGGCGGCAACGAGCAGCTGATGGTCTCGGCCGACATCATGTACGTGCCGGCGCTGCTCGCCCCCCATCCCGAATGGCAGGGAGCCTACGACCAGGACGGCCCGATGGCCGTCGGTACCCGCCGCAAGCTGATCGACCGCGTTATTGCCGACAAGATCAGGATTTGCGGCTCGCATTTTCCGTTCCCCGGCTCCGGTACCTTCGTAAAGGACGGCAACGCTTACGGATTCACCCCCACCATCCAGGCCTGAGCGGCCAAGAAGGAGCAAGACCATGTTGAAACATGCCATTCTCGGAATTGCCGGCCTGTGCGCCGTGATCGTCATTCCCGCCGCAACGGCCGGCGTCGCCTTCGCCGTCGACAATATGGAGGCCACCGACGCGCCGGATCTGACGTCGGTGCGCGCCAAGATCGATGCGAAGAATTATGCCGGCGCGCTTGCCGAGCTTCGCGATATCGCCGAGGAGCATCAGCAGGCCGATGTCTACAATCTGATGGGCTTTACCCTGCGCAAGACCGGGGACTATCGAACGTCGCTGACCTACTACACCAAGGCGTTGGAATTGCAGCCGGATCACAAGGGCGCGCATGAATATCTCGGCGAACTCTATGTCGAAACCGGCGACATGCCCAAGGCTCGCGAACAGCTTGCCACACTCACCAAACTTTGCCCCGGCGGCTGCGAGGAGCTGGATGATCTGACCAAGGCGATCGCCGCGAAGGCAAGCAACTAGAACTCGGCCCCAACTGACCCGGCGGCATTTCCATTCGACCAAGTCGTGGAGATGCCGCCGAGAGCGGAAACCGCCCGGATGTTGCTGTGAAGGAGGAAATCCATGGAATACGAAGAGGAGAGTGCCGCTCTCGTCAATATGGCGGACATGGCACTGCTGTTCGGCCGCATGCTGCTGTCGTTACTCTTTCTGGAAGAGGGTATCGAACTCGCCAGCCATTTCGATAATGCATTGGAAGCCATGGCAAAGCTCGGCGTCGCCGCACCTATCGCGACTGCAACCATCGCCGTGCAGCTTGCTGCAGGCCTTGCCATTGCGCTCGGGTTCACGACCCGATTGGCGGCATTCGGTCTCGGCCTGTTCTGCTTGCTGACAGCGCTGTTGTTTCACACGAACTTCGCCAGTCACAATGAACTCTTGCACTTCGAAAAGGACCTGGCGATCTCGGGTGGAATGTTCGTGCTGATCGTCGCCGGCGCCGGCAAGCTGTCGTTGGATATGTTGATCAGACGCCACTGGAAGACGAGGCTCGTATCCTGACCTCGTCGATCGCGTGGTGAGCCGCTCACAGAAGATCGGCTCACCGGATAGTTCGCATTCGAAAGTCAGGACACCTTCTTGAAGCTCGGAAGCGTAGCGAACAGCTCAACCGATCTCAATCGCGCCTCGATATCGTGGATCGGCATCGAAATGATGACCTCGTCAGCCTCGGTATCCCTAATGAATTGCCGGAGTTTCGCCTCGGCGGTCGCCGGGGAACCGACCACGGCATAGCGCAGCGTGTTTTCCACATTCAGCTTTTCCATCGGTGTCCAGAAATCGTCCATGTCCTTGCGCGGGCGAGGGAAGGGGCCGCGCACATTGCGGCGCAGGTTGACGAATTGCTGCTGTGCAGAGGTGAAATGGTATTGCGCCTCCTCATCCGTATCTGCCGTCGAGCCCATGACGCCGACCATGACATAGGGCTTGTCGAGCGTTGCCGATGGCGTGAAACGCTCCCGGTAGATGGCGACCGCGTCAAGCAGGGCTTCCGGCGCGAAATGCGAGGCGAAGGCATAGGGAAGGCCGAGCATGGCGGCGAGATGGGCGCTGTAGAGACTGGAGCCGAGCAGCCAGATCGGCACGTTGGCGCCATGGCCGGGAACGGCGAGAATGATCTGGTTCTCGTCGGCCGGGCTGAACAGATGCTGCAGCTCGACGATATCGTTGGGGAAGCTTTGCGCGCCGGCATCGATGTTGCGGCGTAGGGCCTGCGCCGTGCGCATGTCGGTGCCCGGCGCCCGGCCGAGGCCGAGATCGACACGGCCGGGAAACAGGGCTTCCAGCGTGCCGAATTGCTCGGCGATGACAAGCGGGGAATGGTTCGGCAGCATGACGCCGCCCGAACCGATGCGGATGCGCGAGGTTGCCGCGCCGACATGGCCGATAACGACAGCCGTCGCGGCACTGGCGACGCCCGGCATGCCGTGGTGCTCGGCCAGCCAGAACCTGTTGTAACCGAGCTCCTCCGCCTTCTGCGCCATTCGCTTCGAACCGTCGAAGGACTGGCGGATGGTGCTGCCTTCGGCAACGGGCGAAAGATCGAGGATTGAAAAGGGAACCATGGCAAGAAACCTGCGTGGTGAAAGGGAGGATGTGTTTCCACCATGTAGGAGCGCCGGGGCCTCATTCCAAACCCTGCCGCCACGATTTCGTCACGATGCTTTCAGCGTGGCGGGAACCGCCGGCAATCTGTGGCTTGTTTTTGTTTTGTTCACATTTTGCTGGCACATCTTCGGCCTGAAAGATAGGTTGACCCATGCAAAACACGATTCGCATCATCGGTATCGATCCGGGCCTGCGCCGCACCGGCTGGGGGGTTATCGATATACTTGGCAATTCTCTGCGTTTCGTAGCATCGGGAACGGTGACCTCGGACGGCGATATGGATCTCGCCTCTCGCCTTTGCCAGCTTCACGACGGGCTTGCGGAGATCGTTCATAGTTACAAGCCGGATGAAGCTGCCGTCGAGCAGACCTTCGTCAACAAGGATGCGGTGGCGACGCTGAAGCTCGGGCAGGCGCGCGGCGTCGTCATGCTGGTGCCGGCGCGCGCGGGTTTGCCGGTATCCGAATATGCGCCGAATGCTGTCAAGAAAGCCGTCATCGGCGTGGGGCATGGCGAGAAGCAGCAGATCCATATGATGCTGAAGATCCTGATGCCCAAGGTCGAGTTCAAGGGCAATGACGCGGCCGACGCACTCGCTATTGCCATTTGCCACGCCCACAATCGCGGCACCAACCGGCTGCGGCAGGCGGCATTGGCAGGGTAGTTTGTTCTTGACCTGTTCCGGGTTGGCCGCTAAGTATTACTGAAGAGGTATTACCATGCGTGTGACGGAAAAGGGTCAGGTGACCATCCCGAAGGAAATTCGAGACAGGCTCGGCATCGGCCCGGGCTCGGAGGTTGATTTTATCGCCTCGGGCAGCGGCGCGATGCTCGTCAAGATCGCCGAGGCATCGGATCCGGCTATTCGCGATTTCGACGACTGGCTGGGGCGCGTCGGGGGTACGATGGACCTTGGCGGCATGACAACCGACGAATTTATGGAGTTTCTGAGAGGTCCGCGTGACGACGTCGACCCTCGTTGATACCAACATCTTCATCGATATCCTCGGTCCGGCATCGGCCCAGCGGCAATGGTCGGCAAAGTTGCTGAAACAATGTATCGGAGAGGGTGATCTCGTTATCAGCCCGGTGGTCTGGTCGGAACTCGCTGCTTCGCCTTTGAGCGAGGAGGACTTGACGGTCGCCTTGTCCTGGCTCGACATGAAGCGCGAAGCCATACCCTTCGAGGCTGCGTTTCGAGCCGGCAAGGCGCATCGTCTCTATCGGCTCGCCGGTGGCCAAAGGGAGAGAACCCTTCCGGACTTTCTCATCGGTGCCCATGCCGAGTGGCGAAGACACAGGCTGCTGACACGGGATGCCTCGCGCTACCGTTCCCACTTTCCTTCGCTCGACCTCATCTCCCCTGAAACCCATCCCTGACGGACATCATTCATGATCGGCAAGCTGAAAGGCACAATCGAAGAGCTCGGCGAGGATTATGTGCTCGTGGACGTGCACGGCGTCTGCTATGTCGCCTACTGCTCGGGCCGCACACTGTCGAAGCTCGGCTCTGTCGGCGAAGCCTGCATTCTCTTCATCGAGACCTATGTCCGCGAAGACCAGATCCGGCTCTTCGGCTTCACGACGGCACTGGAGCGGGAGTGGTTCAACATACTCCAGACAGTGCAGGGCGTGGGCGCGAAAGTGGCACTGGCGCTGTTGTCGACCTTAACGCCAGCCGAGCTTGCCAATGCGATCGCGCTGCAGGATCGCGCCGCCGTTTCGCGCGCGCCGGGCGTCGGCCCGAAGGTTGCAGTGCGTATCATGACCGAGCTGAAGAACAAGGCGCCGGCCTTTGCCGGCGAGGCGGCAAATATCGGCTTGAAGCAGGAATTGGGCGAAGGAGTTGCCGCCGCACCCGTTGCCGACGCCGTTTCTGCGCTGACCAACCTCGGCTATTCCCGCGACCAGGCCGCCAACGCCGTTGCGGCCGCGATGAAACTGGCCGGCGAGGGCGCCGACAGCGCCAAGCTGATCCGGTTCGGCCTCAAGGAACTGGCGCGGTGAGGCTTTGCACCTTCCGCGTTCCTTACTATTGTCTCAAAGTCGGGAGATCGACTTGCGACGCTCTTTCGTGCGGGACTATTTTGAACGCGGCAAGCCTTGATGCCGCATCGGCGAAAGAGCCGCGAAACGCATATGGGGAATGGAACCTCTGACATGAGTGAAGCCGCACGCCTGATATCGCCGGAGAAGCGGGGCGAAGACATTGATGCGACGCTCAGGCCGCAATCGCTGGACGAATTTACCGGTCAGGCGGAGGCGCGCGCCAATCTGAAGGTCTTTATCGAGGCGGCCAAGGGACGCGGTGAGGCGCTGGATCATGTGCTTTTTGTCGGCCCGCCGGGCCTCGGCAAGACGACGCTGGCGCAGATCATGGCGAAGGAGCTCGGCGTCAATTTCCGCTCGACCTCCGGCCCCGTCATCGCCAAGGCGGGCGATCTTGCAGCATTGCTCACCAATCTCGAGGAGCGCGACGTGCTCTTCATCGACGAGATTCACCGCCTCAATCCGGCAGTCGAGGAAATCCTCTATCCGGCCATGGAGGACTTCCAGCTGGACCTGATCATCGGCGAGGGCCCGGCAGCGCGCTCGGTGAAGATCGATCTTGCCAAATTCACGCTGGTTGCCGCCACCACGCGTCTCGGCCTGCTGACGACGCCGCTGCGGGATCGTTTCGGCATTCCGGTCCGTTTGAGTTTCTACACCGTCGAGGAGCTTGAGTTCATCGTCCGGCGTGGCGCGAGACTGATGGGGCTCGGCATGACCGACGAAGGGGCACGCGAGATTGCGCGGCGCGGGCGCGGAACGCCGCGCATCGCCGGCCGCCTGCTGCGCCGCGTGCGCGATTTTGCCGAAGTGGCCAAGGTCGAAGCGGTGACACGGGAGATCGCCGACGAGGCTTTGACGCGGCTTCTCGTCGACAATGTCGGCTTCGATCAGCTCGACAAGCGTTATCTCAATATGATTGCCGTCAATTTCGGTGGCGGGCCGGTCGGCATCGAAACCATCGCTGCCGGCCTTTCCGAGCCGCGCGATGCGATTGAGGATATTATCGAGCCCTACATGATCCAGCAGGGTTTCATACAACGTACACCGCGCGGCCGTGTTTTGACCGCGATCGCCTGGAAACATCTCGGCATGCAGCCGCCCAAGGACCTTGAGGCCGCGCAGTTCCGGTTGTTCCAGGAGGGAGATTGAATGCTCGGCCGTCGCGCCTTTCTGAAGCTCTTCAGCGGCAGCATATTCGGTTTGATTGCACTCGGGGGATACGCCTTTGGATATGAGCCTGTCGTCCGCCTGAATGTGACCCGCTATGCGTTGACCCCGCCACGATGGACGCCGGGGCTCAAACTGCGGATCGTGGCGCTCGCCGATTTCCATGCCTGCGAACCGTGGATGTCAGCCGAGCGCATTGCAGCGATCTGCACTCGGGCCAATGAACTCGGCGGTGACATCATCGTCCTGCTCGGCGATTACACGTCAGGGACCGATCTCATCACCGCTCGCGTCGATCATCAGGCCTGGGCGGCAGAGCTGGCGAAGCTGAAGGCGCCGCTCGGGGTTCATGCTGTCATCGGCAATCACGACTGGTGGCATGACGCGGCCGCCCAGAGAAAGGGTCATGGGCCAACCTTCAGCCACCGGGCCTTGGCCAGCGTCGGCATCGAGGTCTATTCCAATCGTTCCGCGCGCCTGGAAAAGAACGGGCAAGGGTTCTGGCTTGCCGGCGTCGAGGATCAGCTGGCCCTGCGACGGAGCATGCGCTGGAAGCGCCCATATACGAAAGGGCTGGATGATCTCGGCGGCACCCTGGCGGAAGTCGCAGACGATGCGCCCGTGATCCTTCTTGCTCATGAGCCCGATATCTTTCCCAATGTGCCTTCGCGTGTGTCGCTGACCTTGTCGGGACATACGCATGGCGGCCAGGTGAGGATTTTCGGCTGGTCACCCTATACGCCGTCGCGGTATGGCGACAGATATGTCCATGGCCATATTACAGAGGAAGAGCGTCATATCATCGTTTCCGGCGGCCTTGGCTGCTCCATTGCGCCGGTTCGCTTCGGCGTGCCGCCGGAAATTGTCGTGATCGATGTGGGATGAAGATCGTGTCGAAACGCAAGCTTATCAGACTGAATGCGGGCCGCTCGCGATTCCAGATGCGCGTGGCGGGCCTCGGCTTTCGTGACGGGCATGTGCTTGTCCACCGGGCCGAGCACGAGACATTCTGGACCTTTCCTGGCGGTCGCGCCGAGATCGGCGAGACGTCGGAGGAAACCTTGCAGCGAGAAATGGTCGAGGAGCTGGGCGTCGATGTGACAGTCGGGCGCCTTCTCTGGTCCGTGGAGAATTTCTTTCACTACGAGCAGCGCGACTGGCACGAACTCGGTCTCTACTACCTGATGGACCTACCCCACGGCTTCCCGTTCGAGCCGGATAAAATCGTGCATCGCATCCGGGACGGCGATAACGATCTCGAATTCAAATGGGTGCGGGCAACGCGGGAGGCGCTGGTGGCGCTCGATATTCCGCCCTATTTCATTGCCGAGGAAATCGAAGATCTGCCGCTGACGCCGCGTCATCTCGTCTGGCGGGACGGCGATCTCGACAAGGCCTAGGGGAGATATCCGATGTCCGCTTTCGATGCGGTTCGTGTGTTTCGCAAGCTCGCCTACAACAATGCGTTGGCGAATATCCGGTTGCATCGAGCCTGCGCGGCGCTGCAGCCGGGCGAGTTCGAGGCGAAGCGGACGAGCTTCTTTCCGTCGATCAAATCGACCCTCAATCACATCCTGACCGTGGACTGGTTCTATGTCGATGCGCTGGAAGGCGGCACCCTGGGGCTGCGGGCCTTCGACATCGAGGAGCCGTTCGACAAGCTTGAAGACTTGTCCAGGCAGCAGGCGGATGTCGATCGCCGGCTGGTGGTGCTTTGCGAGGGCCTGACGCCGGAGACGACGACGCGGACGGTCGCCATTCAACGCAGCGATCGTATTCAGCGCGAGCGGGCCGACGATGTGCTGAGCCATCTGCTGCAGCATCAGACTCATCACCGCGGCCAGGTGCATGCGATGCTGGCCGGAACCAGTGTCGCGCCGCCGCAGCTCGATGAATTCATCGTTGCCGACGATGCGAGGTTCAGGGGCGCGGAATTGACGGAGCTCAGCTGGGACGAGACGAAGCTGATGCGTTGATGGCGGCATGGCGCGGCGGTATTGCCTTCGCCAAGGTCTCGATCGTTTGCCGAAGCAACACCTTTCCGCCGCTCTGCCATCCAAGCGCACGAATTCTCGACGTATCCATGGCGCTTATGACGCCCTCGGGCGCCGGGGCCGGGAGGGCCTGAGGACAATTCGTTGCCCGCTGCAGATGCCCGAGGATCTCGCGCGTGTCGGTCAGTATATCCGACAGATTGAAGGCTTCGCCGTCGATCCGTCCTTTTTCGGTCTCCAGCAGCAGCCGAACGGCGCGGCCGAGGTCGCGGCCGTGGACCTCCGTTCCCGCGCGCGAGGGAACCTGCTTGCCGTTCAGATAATCGTCAAACAGAGCGTCCCACTTGTTCGGACGCAGGTCGCCATAGACGCCGGTCGCCCTCAGGCTTGCCGTCGCGAAACCGGGAGCGGAGAGGGAGAAAAGCGCATGTTCGGCATCGCGCTTCACTTCCCCATAAAGCGTATTCGGCGCCGGTTTGCTTGCCTCCGTCAGCACCTCGCCCTCCAGCCGATCGCCATAGACAGCACGAGACGACAGGAAGACGCAGCGTCGAATGCCAGCCTTTCTCGCCGTTTCGAACAGCTTCACCGTGCCGTCCAGATTGAGCTGCCGGAACCCCTCGGGGTCTTCTCCTTCGCCACCGCGATACTTGCCGGGCGCGTGACTGAAAGCCGCATGCACGAAGAAATAGGCATCGTCGAAAGCATGGCTATGGTCTTCGGTGGGGTCGAGGCTCAGCGGCACGAAGGAAACAGCATGGGGAAAGAGACCTGCCTGCGGCGCGCTTCGTCCGCCGACCGCAACCTTGTATCCGGCTGCCAGCAGCTCCTCGGCGATATATCGGCCGACAAGACCCGTTCCGCCCGATATGAGAACCTTCATGCAGCCTCTTTGGGATTTGCGAGCGTCGCGATATCGGGCATATCCAGCCCGGTATGGAAGCCATGCCACAAGTCGATCAAGGGTCTCAGCAGCGCGGCCTTCGGATGGTTCTCCTCCCAAGGCTTTTCATACTGGTAATGCAGGATCGAAATGCTGTTCCAGTCCCAGAGCGCCGGCATGGTGAACCATACATATTGCAGCATGTTCATGAAGATCGGCAGGCCGTGCCAATCCGGGAAGAATGCCTCGAGAAAGGTCTGATCGGTGCGCCGCCAGAAGACGTCGGGGCGGTCGAGCCGCTGCAGCATGTCCTGAAACGTCGCAAGCGACGGCTTGGCGACGAAGACGCCGGAGTTCAGCCGATGAAAATCGGAGAGGCTTTCATAGACATTCGGCGCGGCGGAAAACTCAGGGTAATCGAAAAGCCTGTCGATATTCTTCAGCACGAGGGCGTCCGCGTCGATGAAGACACAAGTGTCGTATTCAATGAGCTGCCAGAGCCGTAGCTTGCAGAAATTGTCGAGCGGCGTGTGAAAGGAAGGCTTGCGGCCCTTGGTGAAGGGAGCGGCGGCATGAAGATTGCCGCGCGCATGCCGTTCGTTGAAAGTATCGGACAGAGGCAGGTGTTCGACCTCGATCAGCCGGCAGTCGAGCGCGATGAGCGGGGCAAGATCGCCTTCGTGGACGCCTGCCGTGTGCAGGACGACGATATCGGCCTTCGTGCGCGTCCGAACAATCGACCGCGCCAGCGCCGTAGCGCCCACGGCGTAGTCGGCATTCGTGACGAGGGTCACGAATGCTTGGCCGGAGCGGGGGCGGGTCTGCGAGCGAAGTCCCTGCAGCATTTCGCTTCCCGGCATCATGACACGGACTTCAATCTCTTGCCCTCGGGATCGTGGTTGACAGTCGCCGCGATATCCTTGGTCCAGGCGGAGACGGCCGGGACACGCGAGCGATCGACGCGATAGGCGTACTTCTTGGCGACATCGACGATTTCGCTCAGAAGGCCGGCTTCGAGCGTGATGGGTGCCAACCCGAGATTGAGGAACTTGTCGTTGTTGACAATCAGATCGTTCTCGGGGGCTTCCTTGCGCGGATTGGGCAGGCGGACGACTTCGGCGCCGCTTATTTTCGCGATCATCTCGGCGAGATCGCGGACGCGATGTGTTTCCGTCATCTGGTTGAAGATCTCGACGCGGGCGTTGCGTTGGGGCGGGTTCTTCAGCGCAAGCTCGATGCAGCGCACCGAGTCCTGGATGTGGATGAAGGCACGCGTCTGGCCGCCGGTGCCGTGTACGGTCAGGGGATAGCCGATCGCCGCCTGGATGAGGAAGCGGTTGAGCACCGTGCCGTAGTCGCCGTCATAGTCGAAACGGTTGATCAGCTGCTGATGCCTGCGGGTTTGCTCCGTATGTGTGCCCCAGACGATGCCCTGGTGCAGATCGGTGATCCTGAGGCCGTCGTTCTTGGCGTAGAACTGGAAGAGAAGCTGATCGAGGCATTTCGTCATGTGATAGATCGAGCCGGGATTGGCCGGATAGAGGATCTCCTGGCTGACGGACCGCCCGTCGGCCGTCTCGATACCAACAGGCAGATAGCCCTCCGGAATGGCGGCGCCGACCGTGGAATAGCCATAGACGCCCATGGTTCCGAGATGCACGAGATGGGCATCGAGATTGAGTTCCACGAGCGCGTTCAGCAGATTATGCGTGGCGCTGACATTGTTGTTGACCGTGTAATTCTTGTGGCGGTCGCTCTTCATCGAATAGGGGGCGGCGCGCTGCTCGGCGAAATGCACGATCGCATCGGGGCGATGCTCGGCCAGCCACGTTTTCAGGAGCTCGTAGTCCTTGGCGAGGTCGATGAGATTGAAGTGGATGCGGCGGCCGGTTTCGGCGTGCCAGATGCGGGTGCGTTCCTGGATCGAATCCATCGGCGTCAGGGATTGGACGCCCAGTTCCGTATCGATCCATCGGCGAGAGAGATTGTCGAGGATATGGACCTCATGACCGGCATCGGAGAGATGGAGCGAGGTTGGCCAACCGATGAATCCGTCGCCACCCATTACCGCTATTTTCATGAGATTTTTCCTTCTGCGCCGAACCGCTAGCCGGCACCATTCCGGATAGTCGGAGTTTATGACAATTGTTCAAAGCTTGCTTGATGGCAGAACTTCGGCCAAAGAGATGCCGGACATACAAGGAGATGCGGCAACGATGAACAGCCCCTTTCTGATAGCTGGGGAACTGGAAGCCGGAAGCCACCGGCTGGTGCAGCGAGTCTATTACGAAGATACGGATTTTTCCGGCCTCGTCTATCACGCGCGGTATCTGCATTTCCTCGAGCGCGGCCGTACGGACTACCTGCGCTGTCTCGGTGTGGAACAGCGCGAGCTTTTGAGTGCCGACGAGGAAGGGCTTGTTTTCGTGGTCCATCGTATGGAGATCGACTTCAAGGGGCCCGCCCGCATGGATGATGTGCTGCTCATTCGCACCGTCACCGAGAAAGCCGGCGGCGCGAAGATGGTGCTCTCCCAGGAAATACGCCGCGGCGACACGCTGCTGATCGCCGCCAAGGTCATCATTGCCGTAATCAACGCGAAGGGGCGACCGCGGCGGCTGCCGGAAAAGCTGGCGGCACAGATGCTCTCGGCATCGCAATCCGCTGGCTAGCAAGGCAGTCAACGTCTCGTGGGGCAAGCGGCTGCACGCAAAGATATGACCACTGTCTGCCGGTGCTTGCAAAAACTTGAGTTTTGTGTGAAGGAATTCGCGGCGCAAGATCTGTCTGCGTTTGCCGGCGGTTTCGCCCTGTCATTTCTTCCCAGGAGCTAGAATAAGCCTTCGTCGCCGTTAAATCCTTCATGTTTCGACGCTAACATTCTTTTAACCATAATAGTGTCTTACTAGTTAAGTCGGAGTTTGTGCGGTGCACGCCTTCCTTTGACCAAATTTGACGGCAAGAAGGCAATTGTAAGCTTGGAAGGCTTGACCAGGGCGTTCAGCGGCGGCTGCCAAACATTTCTTGTGAGATCACTTTTAGCCGCCCGGTCTAGCGCCGGGCGTTTGGATTCGGGGATTTTGGATCAATGGAACAAGTAGCATTGGCAGCGGCCACCACACCGGACATCACCCTCTGGTCGCTATTCATGCAGGCGGGCCTGGTGGTCAAGCTTGTCATGATCGGCCTTCTGGCCGCATCCGTGTGGACGTGGGCAATCGTCATCGACAAGTATCTGAGCTACGCGAGAGCGCGCCGGCAGTTCGATCATTTCGAGCAGGTCTTCTGGTCGGGCCAATCGCTCGAAGAGCTTTACCGGACGCTTTCGGAGCGCAATAATACGGGCCTCAGCGCCATCTTCGTCGCGGCGATGCGGGAATGGAAGAAATCGTTCGAGCGCGGCGCGCGGTCGCCGATCGGCCTGCAGATGCGTATCGACCGGGCCATGGACGTTACCTTGGCGCGTGAATCGGAACATCTGATGGCTCGCCTCGGATCTCTGGCCACCATCGGTTCGGCCGGTCCGTTCATCGGTCTGTTCGGCACGGTCGTCGGTATCATGACCTCGTTCCAGGCCATCGCCGGTTCCAAATCGACCAATCTTGCGGTTGTCGCGCCTGGTATCGCCGAAGCGCTGCTGGCGACCGCCATCGGTCTGGTCGCGGCTATTCCCGCCGTTATCGCTTACAACAAGTTCTCTGGCGATGCCGGCAAGCTTTCGGGGCGCATGGAAGGCTTCGCGGATGAATTCTCCGCCATTCTTTCGCGCCAGATCGATGAGAAGCTGCAGCCTCGTCAAGCGGCACAATAAGTAGCGGACAGAACCGGAGAACTCATATGGCAATGTCTGTTGGAGGCAAGGGTGGCGGCGGTGGCCGCCGGGGCAGCCGTCGCGGCAGCGGCCGGGGCGGCCCCATTTCCGATATCAACGTGACGCCGCTGGTCGACGTCATGCTCGTGCTGCTCATCATCTTCATGGTGGCGGCGCCGATGATGACGTCGGGCGTGCCGATCGACCTGCCGCAGACGCAGGCAGGCGCGCTGAACGCGCAGACCCAGCCGATCACCATTTCGATCAAGGCCGACGGCCAGGTCTTCTTGCAGGAAACGCAGATCCAGGCAGCAGACATTGCCGCCAAGCTGCAGGCGATCGCGACGACAGGCTACAACGAGCGCATCTTCGTGCGTGGCGACGGCAAGGCGCCTTACGGCGTCATCGCCGACGTCATGTCACGCATCCAGGAAGCCGGTTACAAGAATATCGGCCTCGTCACGCAGCAGATAACGGATCACTGATCAATCGCCATGAAGCGCAGTCTTGCCACATCTGCGGTAGTTCACATCCTGGTGCTCATCGGCGCCATGGTGACGCTGAGTGCACCGGCGCCGTTGGCGACGCCGGAAAGCACGGCGATGGATGTCGATATCGTGCCGGCAGAACAGCTCCAGCAGGGCGAGAAGAAGGCACCGGTAACCGATCACGTCTCGCGCAAACAGACGACGAGGCAGGACCAGGTCGCTAACGCCCAGAACGTTGGCGAGAACAACGTCGACATCAAGAATCCGGTCGTGCCGACCAAGCGGCCGGAAAGCGATACCGCGGCATTGGCGCCCAAGAAGGTGGACACGCCCGTTCCACAGGACGATCCACGCCCGAACGATGCCAAGACGATTGAGCAGAAGGAAACCGAGGCTGCGCCCAAGGAAGTGGCCGCCGTTCCGCAACAAAAGCCGGATGTGACGCCTACTCCCACGCCGAAGACCGATCCGACGCCGCCGACCCCGAAAGCGGATGCGACGCCGACACCGCCGCCGGCCCAACAGCCTACGCAGCAGGCCGAGATCCAACTGCCGAATAATGTTCCCGTACCGGACATAAAGCCGCAACCGACGCCGCCGAAGACCGCTGAGCAGAAGCCGGAAGTCAAGCCGACGCCGAAGCCGGACGTGAAGGTGGCCGAAGCCAAGCCGACGGACAAGACCGCAACCCAGAGTATCAGCAAGGAAAAATCAGCTGACGACGGCAAGAAGGACGCGGACAAGAAGCGTGAGTCCGCCAAGGGATCCAAGTCGACCCAGAGCGATTTCAACGAGAATGATATTGCGGCCATGCTGAACAACACATCGTCGAAGGGCGGTGCTGCAAGGTCGTCCAAGCAGGCTTCTGCCGGGGCAGAAACTCAGGTTGCCTCGCGCGGCGGGATGAAGTCGCTCGGCGGTGGTAAGCTTAGCCAGAGCCAGAAGGACGGTTTGCGCGATCTGATCGGTAAAAACTGGAACGTCATCCCAGGCATGGAAGGGGCGAGCGATGTCACGATCAAGGTTCACGTTCGTCTCGACAAATCAGGACAGATTATCGGCGCGCCTGAAGTTTCCGTCAGCGGTGGACCGGCCACGACGCAGAATGCCCTGAGAGGGGCGGCTGAGCGTGCGGTGATGAAAAGCCGATCTGATCTGCAAAAGGAAGTGAATGCCGGAGGATTGTTGCCACCGGATAAGTATGACGGCGCGGATGGTTGGAACGAGTTGGTGCTCAACTTCGATCCGAGGGACTTGGGGCTCTGATGCAGGAACTGCAGCATTCGACGAACCACTGTCCGCATATCGCTCCGTCTTTGCTCATGGCTCTGGCTGTCGTGTTCTCGGGGACAGCATCGGCCCAGTCTGCGAACGGCGCTGGTGAACATCAGCTTGAGCATGCGGCTGCAGATAGTATCCGCGACAAGATTACGAGGAATTGGCTCCGCCCGACGGACCTGCCTAGTATGAATGCGGTTCATGTCGAGGTCCGCATGAAGCTCGATCGCGATGGAAAGATTATGGGTCAACCGGAAGTCGTCGCGCGTGGCGGTCCGGAGAAGACCCAAAAAATTGTGGCGGCAAGTGCGGTGCGTGCCGTCCTCAGGGCGGCGCCTTTCACGGGTTTGCCACGGGCTCAATTCGACAATGAAACTAGTTCGGTCGAAGTTATCTTGAACTTCGAACCCGGCGACATGGCGCTTTAATGCTGAAAGGCTTGGCACATATGATCAGAAACTCCCTCGTTCGTCTCCTGCTGGTGCTGGCGGGCCTGACGGCAGCACTCGCCACTCCGGCCTATGCCGTGGTCGAGCTCAACATCAACAAGGGCAATGTCCAGCCCATGCCGATCGCCATCACCGACCTTCTGTCGAATGATAGCCTCGGCCAGCAGATCTCGGGTGTGATTGCGGCCGACCTGCAGCGTTCGGGCCTGTTCGCGCCGATCAACAAGCAGGCCTTCATCGAGAAGATCAGCAATCCGGACTCGACGCCGCGCTTCCCGGACTGGACGGCCATCAACGCCCAGGCGCTGGTGACGGGTCGCGTCACGCAGGAAGGCGGCCGCCTTCGCGCCGAATTCCGTCTGTGGGATACGTTTGGCAATAGTCAAATGGTCGGCCAGCAATTCTATGCCCAGCCGGACAATTGGCGCCGTGTCGCCCATATCATCGCCGACGGGATCTACGAGAAGATCACCGGCGAGAAGGGCTATTTCGATACCCGCGTCGTCTTCGTTGCGGAAAGCGGCCCGAAGACGGCCCGCAAGACGCAGCTCGGCATCATGGATCAGGACGGCGCCAATGCGCGCATGCTGACCGATGGCAGCGACCTGGTGCTGACGCCGCGCTTCTCGCCGAACCGGCAGGAAGTCACCTACATGTCCTTTGCCAACCAGCAGCCGCGCGTCTATCTGCTGCAGTTGCAGACGGGCCAGCGCGAACTGGTCGGCAATTTCCCCGGCATGACCTTCTCGCCGCGCTTCTCGCCGGACGGGCAGCGCGTGATCATGAGCCTGCAGCAGGAAGGCAACGCCAACATCTATACGATGGACCTGCGCTCGCGCACCACGACTCGTCTGACGTCGACGGCTGCGATCGACACTTCGCCGTCCTATTCGCCCGACGGCACCCAGATCGTCTTTGAAAGCGACCGCGGCGGCAAGCAGCAGATTTACGTGATGAATGCTGACGGTTCCAACCAGCACCGCATCTCCTTCGGCGATGGCTCCTATTCCACTCCGGTCTGGTCGCCGCGGGGCGATCTCATCGCCTTCACCAAGCAGGCCGGTGGAAGCTTCTCGATCGGTGTCATGAAGACGGACGGTTCGGGCGAGCGTCTGTTGACTACCGGCTTCCACAATGAGGGCCCGACCTGGGCGCCGAACGGCCGTGTCATCATGTTCTTCCGCGAACCGGCCGGCTCCAGCGGTCCGCAACTCTATTCCATCGATCTGACAGGTTATAACGAGCAGAAGATCCCGACCTCGGGCTTTGCTTCCGACCCGGCCTGGTCGCCGCTTCTCGAGTAACGGGGCGCTTGCCACGTTATCGCCGCAAAGTCCTGTGAGTGGACCGTTTCGGGACAATTTTAGGACACCATTAACCATATTTGTTGGAATCGGATTAACCGAACCCGGTTACAGTCTGGCAACCCTGATAGAGACTAAGGAGAGACCGGCAATGAGCCGCATCGCAACCCCGGCCGTTGGCCATATGCAAAACCTCGCCCGCAACCCGATCCTGATCGCGCTTTTCGTCGGCCTTTCGCTCGCCGGTTGTGCATCCAAGAAGGGCTTGCCGAATGATGCCAATGGTCTTGGCCTGAATGGTGCCGGCAATGCTGCTCCGGGTTCGCCGCAGGATTTCACCGTCAATGTCGGCGACCGCATCTTCTTCGACACCGACAGCTCGTCGATTCGCGCCGATGCCGGCCAGACGCTCGATCGTCAGGCTCAGTGGCTTGCCCGTTATCCGAACTATTCGATCACCGTCGAAGGCCATGCCGACGAACGCGGCACGCGCGAATACAACCTGGCGCTCGGCGCCCGTCGTGCGACTGCCACCAAGGACTATCTCGCTTCGCGCGGCGTTCCGGCTAAGCGCATGAAGACGATCTCCTACGGCAAGGAACGTCCGGTCGCGACCTGCGACGACATCTCCTGCTGGTCGCAGAACCGTCGTGCCGTTACCGTGCTCAACGGCGCTGGCTCCTGATAGGGCAAAGCACCGGTCGAAATACATAAAGGCGGTCCTCGTGACCGCCTTTACTTTTTTGACCACACTTTGGCCGAACTCCGTTGCTTTTTGAGAGCAATTGTAAAAATCTCCTGTTCGAGCCCCATGGCCCGAAGAATCAATGAGACAGGAAGATCCATATGAGAAGACTTGTCGTGGCGAGCCTGCTTTGTCTCGCTGCCGTTGCAGGCAGTGAGCGCGACGCTTCTGCCTTGTCGCTGTTCGGAATCCACCTCGGAGGCCGCGACGCCTCCGCGCAGTCGGCTCCGAACAACGCTTATCAGAGACAAGGCCAGGCGCCTGTCGTCAATGTTCAGAACAGCGATGCTGAAGTGCGTCTTCAGCAGCTCGAAGACCAGATGCGCCAGCTGAACGGCCGCGTCGAGGAGATGAGCTATCAGTTGCTGCAGATGCAGGAGCAGATTCGCAAGACGCAGGAAGACAACGAGTTCCGCTTCCAGCAGCTCGAGAAGCGCGGCGGTAGCGCCCCTGCCGCCAGCAATGCGCCGATGAAGAAGAGCGAAGCCGACGTTCCGGCCCAGGGCGCCGGCAGTCGGCAGGATGACATCGCCAGCGTCATCAGCGATTCCGGTAGCAACGGCGTGTCGCCCCAACAGGGGAGCGGCACGGGCAAGCCGCCGAGCCAACTCGGTTCGATCCAGTTCGATCAGAGCGGTAAACAGGTGGGTTCTGCCTTGACGCCGGCCAATAATGGCTCGGGCGCGCCGCCAAGCGCCAGCTCCGGAGCGCAGACGGCGTCGCTCGGCAATGAAGGTGACCAGTATAAGGCTGCCTACGGCCACGTCCTGTCCGGCGACTACAGCGTCGCCGAACAGGAGTTCCGCCAGTATCTCGACAGCTATCCGAGCAGCGCGCGGGCTGCGGACGCCAATTTCTGGCTCGGCGAAGCGCTCTATTCCCAGGGCAAGTACAACGACGCTGCCAAGACGTTTCTGAATGCGCATCAGAAATACAGCGGTTCCGAAAAGGCGCCTGAAATGCTGCTGAAGCTCGGCATGTCGCTTGCCGCGCTCGATAACAAGGATACGGCCTGCGCCACGCTTCGCGAGGTGACCAAGCGTTATCCCAAGGCTTCGAAAGCTGTTACCGGCAAGGTTGCCAGCGAAGAGAAGCGGCTTGCCTGCTGATCGCCATGCCCACTCAAGCTGTGACCGGTGCTGCCACAGCCCGTACGCCTGAAGCCGCAGCATCCGATTTTCTCCATTCCCTTTCGAAGCCTGCTCATATCCTGGTCGCCATTTCCGGCGGCAGCGATTCCACCGGTCTTCTGATCGCCCTTGCCGAGCAGCTGAAATCCTCTCCCCATTCCGCGATTACTCTTGCCGCCGCGACCATTGATCACGGCTTGCGCGCCGGCTCTACGGACGAAGCGCTAGAGGTCGCCGCGCTCTGTGCCCTTCACGGCATTCCTCATTTCGTGCGCCGTTGGGAGGGCGAAAAGCCCAAGAGCGGCATCATGGCCGCTGCCCGCGAGGCGCGCTACGGACTACTCGCCGACCTGGCATCCGAAATCTCGGCGGATGTGATCGTTACGGCTCATACCCTGGATGATCAGCGCGAGACGATGGCCATGCGTGCCGCGCGCAGAGGTGAGGGCGGGGATGGCATGGGCACCGGCATTGCCGACGCGGTGCTGTTTGATCGTCGCATCTGGATCGCCAGACCGTTTCTGGCTTGCCGGCGCATGGATATACGCGCCTATCTCGAAAGGCATGGTGTATCCTGGCTCGATGACCCCAGCAATGAGGATAGCCGGTTCGAGCGCGTGCGCACGCGCATGCGCCTCGCGCGGGAACCGGCCCCTGCTCTTTTCGTGGATGGTGGAGCAAATCGAGCCGCGCTTTCCGCAAAAGCAGCCTCATGGCTGGATGATTACGCCGCCATTCATGCGAACGCGCTTTGTGTCATCGACCGAGCGGCCTTTTCGTCAGACGAAACGGTTGTCGTCTACAGTTTGTCCTATCTTGCAGCAGCTTTCGGCGGCGAAGCCTACGGGCCTGGCCGTGGGCAAATGGAACGCATTCTCGATTTCGTGACTACGGGAAGCCCCGGACGACGCACGGCAGGTGGGGTGGTCTTCGACCTGCGCCGCGATGCGCTCTACCTCATGCGTGAAAGCCGCAACATCGAGCCGCTGACGCTCATGCCTGGCGCTAGGGCCATTTGGGATGGCCGTTTCGAAGTGGTCAATCCAGGCCCGGCGCCCGTCCACGTGCGAGCTTGCGGGGCGGAAGGTGCGGCCTTTCTTCCTCCGGATTTGCCGAGAGGGGCTGCACAGCGCGCCCGCGCCGCGATGCCTCTGATCGAGGCGGATAAGGCCAATATGGCTGCAGACGTCACCATTTCGCCCTATCTTGCGCCGTTCGACCGCTTTTTGACACGATTCGATCTCACATTCGCAGATCGGCTTTCGGTCGCTTTTGGTCGTGAAGCCTATAGGCGGCTGCCGCTTTCAGTCATATAGACGGAAAAAACATGCACCGACGCGGTTTGCCTTGGCAACGGCTTGGCGCAACCCTATGTTAGGGATCAAGTAATGCCGTCGCTTTGCGGCGGAAGTTTCAGTGCTGGGGAGTTCGATGAACCCTAATTTTCGTAATTTCGCTCTGTGGGCAATCATAGCTCTGCTGTTGATTGCCCTGTTCAGTATGTTTCAGAACGCGCCGGCACAAACAGGCTCCAGGGAAATTCCGTATTCGCAGTTCCTCCGGGAAGTTGATTCCGGCCGCGTTCGTGACGTCACCGTCACCGGCAATCGCGTCGTCGGCAGCTATGTGGAAAACGGTACACCATTCCAGACCTACGCTCCGGTCGTGGATGACAGCTTGCTTGAACGCCTGCAAAACAAGAACGTCAACATTGTTGGACGTCCGGAGTCGGATGGCTCCTCGAGCTTCCTGAGCTATCTCGGCACGCTGCTGCCGATGCTGCTGATCCTCGGCGTCTGGCTGTTTTTCATGCGGCAGATGCAGGGAGGTTCGCGGGGTGCGATGGGCTTCGGCAAGTCGAAGGCTAAGCTTTTGACGGAAGCGCATGGCCGCGTCACCTTCGATGATGTCGCCGGTGTCGATGAAGCCAAGCAGGATCTCGAGGAAATCGTTGAATTCCTGCGCGATCCGCAGAAGTTCCAGCGCCTCGGTGGCCGCATCCCGCGCGGCGTTCTGCTTGTGGGACCTCCCGGTACGGGTAAGACGCTTTTGGCGCGCGCCATCGCCGGCGAGGCCAATGTGCCGTTCTTCACCATTTCCGGTTCCGACTTCGTCGAGATGTTCGTCGGCGTCGGTGCAAGCCGCGTCCGTGACATGTTCGAGCAGGCGAAGAAGAATGCACCCTGCATCATCTTCATCGACGAAATCGACGCCGTCGGCCGCCATCGTGGCGCCGGTCTCGGCGGTGGTAACGACGAGCGCGAGCAGACGCTGAACCAGTTGCTGGTCGAGATGGACGGCTTCGAGGCTAATGAGGGTATCATCCTGATTGCCGCGACCAACCGTCCCGACGTTCTCGACCCGGCGCTGCTGCGTCCAGGCCGTTTCGACCGTCAGGTCGTCGTGCCGAACCCGGACATCGTCGGCCGCGAGCGTATCCTCAAGGTTCATGCCCGCAATGTCCCGTTGGCTCCGAACGTCGATCTGAAGACGCTTGCCCGCGGCACGCCCGGCTTCTCCGGTGCGGATCTGATGAACCTCGTCAACGAAGCTGCGCTGATGGCCGCCCGTCGCAACAAGCGGCTGGTGACGATGCAGGAGTTCGAAGACGCCAAGGACAAGATCATGATGGGCGCCGAGCGCCGCTCTTCGGCCATGACCGAAGCGGAAAAGAAGCTCACCGCCTATCACGAAGCCGGTCACGCGATCACGGCGCTCTATGTCGCAGTCGCCGATCCGCTGCACAAGGCGACCATCATTCCGCGTGGCCGTGCACTCGGCATGGTCATGCAGCTCCCCGAGGGCGACCGCTACTCGATGAGCTACAAGTGGATGGTGTCGCGCCTCTGCATCATGATGGGCGGCCGCGTCGCGGAAGAGCTGACTTTCGGCAAGGAGAACATCACGTCAGGTGCGTCCTCCGATATCGAACAGGCCACCAAGCTGGCCCGTGCGATGGTGACCCAATGGGGCTTCTCCGACGAGCTCGGCCTGGTCGCCTACGGCGAGAACCAGCAGGAAGTCTTCCTCGGCCACTCCGTCTCGCAGTCGAAGAACGTTTCGGAAGCGACCGCGCAGACGATCGACAACGAGGTGCGCCGCCTGATCGACCAGGCCTATCATCAGGCCAAGGATATCCTCACCGAACAGCATAACGGGTTCGTGGCAATCGCCGAAGGCCTGCTTGAATACGAAACGCTGAGCGGCGAAGAGATCAAGGCCCTCATCCGCGGCGAAAAGCCTGCTCGCGATCTTGGCGACGACACTCCGCCGAGCCGCGGTTCGGCCGTGCCGAAGACCGGCGCCAAGAAGGATGGTTCGCTCGGCACCAAGGGCGATGAGCCTGAAGGTGGTTTCGAGCCGCAGCCGCGCTAGCGGATCAAGAGCACCAAGCTGCAAAAATGAAGGGCCAGCTACCTCGAATAGGGAGCTGGCCTTTTGTTTTTCGGCGTGCAACAGGAGGTAATGCACTGAGCGTTGGCGAAGCGGCATGACAATCCACGGACCCGGGCGAAGTAACGCAAACGCCTTGATCCGCGAAATCGGAATATTGCCTGTCTCACGCCCATGCAGTTTTTTAGTGCTTATTAATGGTAACGCGTTGTAATAGCCGTTCTCGGTAATTTAAGTGCCGATTTTTACAATCTGTGGCATGAGCCACAAGCATCGATGCTCGTCGTGTCTCCCGAATCCGAGGCAGCGATTTCGATGCCGCTGCATCTCATGGGATGCCGCAACGACAGGAGTGCATATGAAACGTCGCTATTTCGGAACCGACGGAATTCGCGGTCAATCCAACATCTATCCGATGACGCCCGATCTTGCCATGCGCGTGGGTATCGCTGCCGGCACGATCTTCCATCGAGGTAGTCATCGACATCGGGTGGTTATCGGCAAGGATACGCGCCTTTCCGGCTATATGCTGGAGAATGCAATGGTCGCGGGCTTCACCGCAGCCGGCGTCGATGCCTTCGTTCTCGGCCCGATCCCGACGCCGGCCGTCGCCATGCTCACACGGTCGTTGCGCGCCGATATCGGCGTGATGATCTCCGCCTCGCATAACCCTTACGAAGATAACGGCATCAAGCTCTTTGGCCCCGACGGGTACAAGCTGTCGGACGATCTCGAAATGAAGATCGAGGATCTGCTCGAAAAGGACATGACCGAGCATCTTGCCAAGGCTGAGAATATCGGCCGCGCCAAGCGTGTTGACGGCGTGCACGACCGCTATATCGAACATGCCAAGCGCACCTTGCCGCGCGACGTCACGCTGCAGGGGCTGCGGATTGCGATCGACTGCGCAAATGGCGCTGCCTACAAGGTCGCGCCTGCCGTCCTGTGGGAACTGGGCGCCGATGTGGTCACCATCGGCAACGAGCCGAACGGCACCAATATCAACCTCAATTGCGGCTCCACCAGCCCGGTGGCGCTCCAGAGGAAGGTGGATGAAGTGCGTGCCGATATCGGCATCGCATTGGATGGCGATGCCGATCGCGTCATCATCGTCGACGAAACAGGCACGATCATCGACGGCGATCAGCTCATGGCCGTCATTGCCGAGAGCTGGGCCGAGAGCCAGCTGCTGCGCGGCAATGGCATCGTGGCGACCGTGATGTCCAATCTCGGGCTGGAACGTTTCCTGGAAGAGCGCAGCATGTCGCTGGCACGTACGGCGGTCGGCGACCGCTATGTCGTCGAGCACATGCGCCAGCACAATTACAATGTCGGCGGCGAGCAATCCGGCCATATCGTGCTGTCCGACTATGGCACGACCGGTGACGGGCTCGTTGCTGCCTTGCAGATCCTCGTCGCGGTCAAGCGCACGGGCAAACCGGTGAGCGAAGTCTGCCGGCGTTTCGAACCGGTGCCGCAATTGCTGCGCAACGTGCGCATTTCCGGGGGCAAGCCTCTGGAGGACAATCAGGTACGGAAGGCGATCGCCGATGCGGAAAGCGAGCTTGCCCGCAACGGCCGCCTGGTCATCCGCCCCTCCGGCACGGAACCGCTGATCCGCGTCATGGCGGAGGGCGACGATCGCAGTCAGATCGAGCGCATCGTCGGTGGGCTGATCGATGTGATCTCAAGCGTCCGCACGGCTGCCTGATCGAGCATCAGCAATCCATCGGGCATATGAGATTCGTGGCCGCTCCGTTAAGGGCGGCCATGCTGCTTTCGGCGACGGCGTGGCCTGTTCTATTGGAACATCTCGCCGGGATAGGCGCCCCAGAGCGTGTCCTGCCTGATGTATCCTTTTGCCGCATGTTCCCTGACGGAAACGCGGCACCAAACTCCGGTGCAGGAGTGCAGTGAAAGCAGCACCCGTGGTTGCAGTTCGGCAACCAGTGTTCCGGTAGGCTCCGGATCGGCGCGCAACATTGCATTCTTCGTCAGCCAGGGTGCGACCACCGCCGTGCGCGTCGCCGAAAGAAGGGCGCTGTGCATCCACCCGGTGACGCCGGTATCGTCGCGAACCTGCCGCCAGTGGCCGTATTCGTCGATGATCTCCATGGGAAGGCCGGGCTTGATATAGATCCATTTGGTGGCATAGATCGTCGACGGGCCGACCCGCATGCGCGCCTTGTGTGCCTTCAACGAAACATAGCGTGGGATCGGCAATCCGGTCTCGCGTCCCTTGTTCCATGCCGCAGCGGCAACCGACTTCACCGGCATCGCGCCGGCAAGCGCCGCGGAATTCAGGAAGACAAGGGCAAGGCACAGGCCGGCGCATAATTTTCGATGGTAAGTCAACGACTCCCTCCTGGGCTTAACCCCCGGCTGCCGCACTGTAATGGTACGATTGTTGCCAATTGGTTTAGAAAGCCGGCCCCGGCTGTACTTGCAGATACACGCGTTTTCCGCCGGGAAGAGGGGGCTGGACGGGCGCATCCCGTTCTCTTCATTATAAAATAATCTATTCCTAATGTATAAATTAAAGTATAATTCGTGAATAGATAGGGTAAATATTCGTAGTTAATCAGGTTTTAACTCCTTTTCATCATTATCCGTGCCATGTCGTTTTGATTGGCAAGCATCTGCTGTGCCAATGGCAAGAAATTTGGAGCCAAAACCATGATGAAATCCCTGATTGGAGCACTTGCCACGTTGCTTGTCGGCACGTCAGCGTTCTCCGCTGATCTTTACACACCGGAGCCCCAGCAGCCGGCGCAGGAAGTGGCAGTCGCCCAATCCAGCGGTTGGTATCTGCGTGGCGATGTCGGCTACGCCTTTACCCACCTGCGCGGCTCGAACTACTTCCAGGGTTCGAATTCCAGCCTGGTGGATTTCAACAGCGCAAAGCTGGATGGCAACGTTACGCTTGGCGGCGGTGTCGGTTACCAGATCAACAACTACCTCCGGACGGACGTGACGCTGGACTATCTCTTCAAGTCGGACTTCAAGGGCTCGACGAAGGGTGATTGCGGCGGCTGCGGCCCTGATTTCACGGCTGTTCCGGCGACTTCCAGCGACGTGGCGTCCTTGACGGCGTACAGCTTGCTTGCCAACGCCTATGTCGATCTCGGCACCTATGGCGCGTTCACCCCTTATGTCGGTGGCGGTCTCGGCGGCACCTATGTCAAATGGAGCAATCTGAAGAACACCTCGTGCTCGGACGCCAATCCGGACTCCTGCGATGGCTCCGTCACGCATAATGGCCGCGGTAGCTGGCGCTTCACCTATGCGTTGATGGCAGGTACGTCCATCGACCTCACATGTAACCTCAAGGCCGACGTTGGTTATCGCTTCCGTCACATCCAGGGCGGCGACATGTTCGGTTACGCGGAAAACGGCGGTCCTGGCTACGACAAGGGCCTCAACCTGCATGAAGCCCGCATCGGCGCCCGCTACACCTTCGGCGGTTGCCAGACCGCAAGCTACATGCCGCCGGCCGATATCCCGATCCAGCCGCAGCCGGTTTACAAGTAAGCGTCTCTCGCGCAAGTCATTGAAAAGCCGTCCGGTTTCATCCGGGCGGCTTTTTGCTTTTTCATCTCCCTCGTTAAGCAATTGTTCGGCGTTTTAAAGCTTCATTAACCATGAATTCCCTATGGTTAATGAAATGAGAATGATGGTCATTCCGTCGTGGATCCTCGTGCTGGAGCCCGGAGCGGAAGACAAAAATCAGCCGGGTCGGTGTGCGGGCTGCGCCCGAAGGATGGAAGGCGAGGGGTAATGATCCGTTTCGACGCTCTGGCGCTGGCCACGGTGATGGCAGGCGCATCGGCGGGTGCTGCCCTTGCAGGCGACGCGCCGCCGGAAATCAAGATGCCCGAAGTCAGCGTCAAGGATGCGAAGGGGTGGTATGTCCGCGCGGATCTCGGCTACGCCGTCAACGCCAGCCGCAACGACACGACGTTCCGTGCCTATGATCCGGCTGGCGGCGATAGCAGCTCCGGACGCTTCGATTCGGATCGGTTCGGCGGCAACTTTTCCGGTGGTCTCGGCGTCGGTTACCAGTTCAATGACCTGTTGCGCGCCGACGTCACCGGCGATTTCTTCAGCGGTGACTTCAATGGCAGCATCTCAAGCGCTTCGCCTTGTTCCGGCGGGGCAGGCGGTACCGGCTGCTCCACCAAGGCGCGCTCTTCCTTCAGGGCGGGCAGCTTGATGGTGAATGGCTACGTCGACCTGGGAACGCTTGCCGGATTCACGCCCTATCTCGGTGCCGGCCTCGGCGCGACGCGGGTTTCCTGGAGCAGCGTCAATGCGGTCGGCTCGTGCATCGACGGCGCTTCGGGTTGCGGTGGCGTGGCCTCGGTCAGCGCACGCTATCCCGGCGACAGCGACTGGCGCATGACCTATGCCCTGATGGCCGGCGTCGCCTACGAGGTGGCGCCGAACGTAAAGGTCGATCTCGGCTATCGTTTCTCCCACATCGCCGGTGGCGATATGTTCGGCGAATCATCCGCAAGCGCCGGCGGGACGGGCCGCGATGGCGCTCTGTCGCGCCACGAGATACGCATCGGTTTGCGGGTAACCACCTGGTAGGTCGGGTGCCTACTGCGTCGTCAGCACATAGGCGATCCGGCGAAAGAAATCCCAGGTCCGGAAGAGGTGTGCGGGAACACGTCGCCACGCTGAGGATTTGGCCGCGCGATAGTCGCGGCGCCAGCCGATCATCGTGCTTTTCTGCAAGCGGCTGAAGCCGACGATATTGGTGCGCGTGCTGAAGATGGACGTCTGCATGTCCCAGCCGCGCTCGACCGCGACATCCCAGGGCAGGGACATGATGGCCAGCGACTTCACGATCTTTTGAGCCCCGCTTCGCGTCACCAGATAACACGCCGTTGATCCCTGGGGACCGAAGAGGCAACGACCGATCGCATCTCCCTTGTCGCTGCGCGTTGCGACGCGGAAGCCGCCCCAGCGGTGATTGACGAGCTTGATCAGATCGGCCGTGGGAGCTGCTTTCTTGGCTGCCATGGCGCGGGCGAGGAAATCAGCGTCCAGGGCCACATCGTCTTCGATGATGACCGCCATTTCGCCGCCATTGGCCAAAAATTGGCGCAAGGCCATCAGGTGGCTGCGATAGCAGCCGTATTCTCCGGGAAGGATGATCCTGCCGTGGCGGCGTTGAAAGCGAAGGTGATCGACGTCGACCCATTGGTCGCGCGGCAAGAGTCCGCCATCGACGCCGTCGACGCGCTCGAACCGAATGCCGAGTTCATCGCTCTGCCGTTGAATTTCCGCCAGTCTGTCTGTCGCTCGATCAATGTTGATCAGATAGACAGGCACTGGCTGCGCGGGCATGAAGTGGCTTTCGGCGAGTGCAGTTAGAGACATCGAGCACACTTGTTATTTCCTGTCGGCGCAAGTCAATAAGCGCCATGCTTTATATGATTGCGTGTCGGCACAGAAACCAGCTTTTGTGAGGCTGAATTTGACCTAATTTCATTGCGTGTAACTTGCCCCATCAAACTTTTCGCACGAATTCGTGATGCAGCAACACGAGTATATTTTTCTATTGCGCTTGCAGGCGGCTTCCAATATATCCGGCGGCGGGACACCCTTCCCCAACGAAGGGCTTTCTATCTGAGAGGATAGCATCATGACTAAGCTCGCCAAGCCGGACACGCGTCCGGAGAATACCCATTTTTCTTCTGGCCCCTGCTCGAAGCGTCCCGGTTGGTCGCTCGATGCTCTTTCCGACGCGGCCCTTGGCCGTTCGCACCGCGCGAAGGTCGGCAAAGCCAAGCTGAAGCAGGCCATTGATCTCACCCGCGAAATTCTGGAAGTGCCGGCGGATTACCGCATCGGCATCGTTCCCGCTTCAGATACCGGCGCCGTCGAAATGGCGCTTTGGTCGCTGCTCGGAGAGCGCGGTGTCGACATGCTCGCCTGGGAAAGCTTCGGCGCCGGCTGGGTCACCGACGTCGTCAAGCAGCTGAAGCTCAAGGACGTCCGCAAGCTCGAAGCCGGCTACGGCGAACTGCCCGATCTTTCCACCGTCGATTTCGATCGCGACGTGGTCTTCACCTGGAACGGTACCACCTCCGGTGTCCGCGTTCCGAACGCCGATTTCATCCCGGCCGACCGCAAGGGCCTGACGATCTGCGATGCCACCTCGGCCGCTTTCGCGCAGAACCTCGACTTTGCCAAGCTCGATGTCGTCACCTTCTCCTGGCAGAAGGTTCTCGGCGGCGAAGGCGCGCACGGCGTCATCATCCTGTCGCCGCGCGCGGTCGAGCGTCTGACCACCTATCAGCCCGCTTGGCCGCTGCCGAAGATCTTCCGCATGACCAGCGGCGGCAAGCTCATCGAAGGCATCTTCACCGGCGAGACGATCAACACGCCGTCGATGCTTTGCGTCGAGGATTATATCGATGCTCTGCTCTGGGCCAAGGAGATCGGCGGCCTCAAGGCGCTGATCGGCCGCGCCGACGCCAACGCCAAGGTCATCCATGACTTCGTCGCCGCCAACGGCTGGATCGCCAATCTCGCCGCCAAGGCCGAGACGCAGTCCAACACGTCCGTCTGCCTGAAGATCGTCGACAAGGATATCGCCGCTCTGGACGAAGACGGCCAGGCGAATTTCGCCAAGGGTCTGGTCGCGCTTCTCGAAAAGGAAGGCGTCGCCTATGACGTCGGCCACTATCGCGACGCACCGTCGGGCCTGCGCATATGGGCCGGTGCGACGATCGAAGCCGCCGACATGCAGAAACTGATGCCCTGGCTTTCCTGGGCCTTCGAAACGCAGAAGGCGACGCTCTCCCAGGCCGCTGCCTGAGACTTCAAGCGTTCACGGCTCCGCCGATAGGGCGGAGCCCAGCATTCCGAATTATCTGTTTGCTTTCACGCAATTCCGGACGGAAAACCGCTTCGCATCTTCCTGGAATTGCTCATCATCGCTGACCCTTTCAGGAGGCCTATCATGGCACCTCGCGTTCTCGTATCCGACGAACTGTCGGAAACCGCCGTCCAGATTTTCCGCGATCGCGGCGTCGAAGTCGATTTCCAGCCACAGCTCGGCAAGGACAAGGACAAGCTGTTCGAAATCATCGGCAATTATGATGGTCTCGCTATCCGTTCCGCTACCAAGGTGACCGAGAAGATCATCGAAGCGGCCAAGAACCTCAAGGTCGTCGGCCGCGCCGGTATCGGTGTCGACAATGTCGATATTCCCGCCGCTTCGCGCCGCGGTATCATCGTCATGAACACGCCGTTCGGCAATTCGATCACCACGGCCGAGCATGCCATCGCCCTGATGTTCGCCGTTGCCCGCCAGCTTCCCTCTGCCGACGCCTCGACCCAGGCCGGCAAGTGGGAAAAGTCAAAGTTCATGGGTGTCGAGATCACCGGCAAGACGCTCGGCGTCATCGGCGCCGGCAACATCGGTTCTATCGTCATTGCCCGCGCCATCGGCCTGAAGATGCATGTCGTTGCCTATGACCCGTTCCTTTCGAAGGAACGTGCCGAGGAAATGGGCGTCACCAAGGTCGAGCTCGACGAGCTGTTCGCTCGCGCCGATTTCATCACCCTGCACGTGCCGCTGACGGACAAGACCCGCAACATCATCGACGCCGCAGCGCTCGCCAAGATCAAGCCGGGCGTGCGCATCATCAACTGCGCCCGTGGCGGTCTCGTGGATGAGGCGGCTCTTGCCGCTGCTATCAAGTCGGGCCATGTCGCCGGTGCCGCCTTCGACGTCTTCGAAGTCGAGCCCGCCAAGGAAAGCCCGCTGTTCGGCCTGCCGAACGTCGTCTGCACGCCGCATCTCGGCGCGTCCACAACGGAAGCGCAGGAGAACGTCGCTCTCCAGGTCGCCGAGCAGATGGCCGACTACCTCGTCAAGGGTGCGGTTTCCAACGCGATCAACATGCCGTCGATCACCGCCGAGGAAGCGCCGATCCTAAAGCCGTTCATAAAGCTTGCCGATGTTCTCGGCGCCTTCGTCGGCCAGGTCACGGAAGACCCGATCAAGGAAATCGAGATCCTTTATGACGGCATCACCGCCGGCATGAACACCAAGGCGTTGACGAGCGCGCTGCTGGCCGGTCTCATCCGCAATCAGGTCGCCGATGTCAACATGGTTTCGGCGCCGATCATGATCAAGGAAAAGGGCATCGTGCTTGCCGAAGTCAAGCGCGACAAGACCGGCGTCTATGATGGCTACATCAAGCTGACTGTCACCACCGACACCATGACCCGCTCTGTTGCCGGCACCGTCTTCTCGGATGGCAAGCCGCGCTTCATCCAGATCAAGGGCATCAACCTCGACGCCGATGTCGGCAACCACATGGTCTACCTCGCCAATACCGACGTTCCCGGCATGATCGGCTTCATCGGCACGACGCTCGGCTCCGCTGGCGTCAACATCGCCAACTTCCAGCTCGGCCGAGACAAGCAGGGCGGCGACGCGATCGCGCTGCTTTATGTCGATGGCCCAATCAGCGATGATGTGTTGGCCAAGCTGACCGCCCATCACGCGATCCGCCAGGCCAAGCCGTTGGTCTTCAACGTCGACTAAGCCCGCCGCCTTCGCAAAGGAGGTGGGGCATCCATTTGCTCCTCCCAAGAGCCGTCCTGAAACCCGGCGCGACGCAAGTTGCGCCGGGTTTCCACTACTGTTGGCAGGGTTGTGGATAAGTCGGCCGGGCGGGCTATCGAGGCCGGTCAAACGGGCCTATCTCTTTGCCATGGAGGCACTCTGGAAAACGATTTTTGGGGAAGGGATGGGCAAGCCGATAGAGTGGCTGGCAAAGCCCGTATCAGTGGCGATCGTGCTGTTTGCGCGAGCCGTTACCGCCGTCAGGGCGATCTGGCCCGAGAGCGGCATGCATACCGGCCGTTGCATCTATTTCGCCAATCATTCCAGCCATGGTGATTTCATCCTCATCTGGGCAGTGCTGCCGCCCCGGCTGCGCCGGCGTGTTCGGCCCGTGGCCGGCGCCGACTACTGGCTGAAATCGAAGCTCAACAGTTTCATCGGCCGCGATGTCTTCAATGCGGTGCTGATCGAGCGGGATCGCGAGGCGCGCAAGGAAGATCCGGTCACGCAGATGGCGCAGGCACTCGATGCCGGCTCTTCGTTGATCCTGTTTCCGGAGGGTACGCGCAATCTGACGGAGGTGCCGCTGCAGCCGTTCAAGAGCGGGCTCTTCCATCTTGCCCAGGCCCGCCCGGATATCGATCTCGTCCCCGTCTGGATCGACAATCTCAATCGCGTCATGCCCAAGGGCGAGTTCGTGCCCATTCCGCTGATCTGCACCGTTACCTTCGGCGAGGCGCTGCATATCGGCGAGACCGAGGAGAAGGCGGGTTTCCTGGCGAGAGCCGAATCGGCGTTGCTGGCGCTTGCGCCGAAGCGGGCGGGAGACTGAGCATGAATGCTGCCAGCGCCGATCTGATCCACCTTGTCCTCGGCATTTTTGGCGTGCTGATCGTCGCTTCCATTGTCGGCTACGTGCTGCAGCGGCGCTTGTCGCCGGATGGATCGAATGCGGCGATCGAAAACCTGAATGCACGCATCAAGGCCTGGTGGGTGATGGTGGTGCTGATCGGCATCGCTTTCGTGGCCGGGCGTGCCGGCGTCATCTTGCTCTTTGCCTTCTGCTCCTTTGCCGCGCTGCGCGAATTTGTGACGCTGATCAACACAAGACGCGCCGATCATTGGGCGCTTGCCGCCGCCTTCTTCGTTGCCCTGCCGGTGCAATATTACCTGCTCTGGGCCGAGCAATATGGCATCTATTCGATCTTCATTCCCGTTTATGCCTTCCTGTTCATGCCCATCGTCGCGGTGCTGCGCGGCGATACCGAGCGGTTCCTGGTGCGCATCGCCGAAGTGCAATGGGCGCTGATGATCTGCGTCTTCTGCGCCTCGCATGTGCCCGCACTGCTCACCCTGCATATTCCGGGCTATGAAGGCCGCAACGTGCTGCTCATCGCCTTCCTGGTGATCGTCGTCCAATTGAGCGACGTGTTGCAATATGTCTGGGGCAAGCTCTTCGGGAAAACCAAGATCGCGCCGCGGCTGTCGCCGTCGAAGACGGTGGAGGGCTTCGTCGGCGGCGTCATCAGCGCTTCGCTGATCGGGGCGGCGCTCTGGTGGGTAACGCCGTTCACGCCGCTGCAGGCGGGCCTGCTCGCCTTTGTCATCACGATCATGGGCTTCTTCGGCGGCTTGGTGATGTCGGCAATCAAGCGGGACCGCGGCGTCAAGGATTGGGGCCACCTGATCGAAGGCCATGGCGGGCTGATCGACCGGCTGGATTCGGTCGTCTTCTCGGCGCCCATCTTCTTCCATCTCGTCCGCTTCTGGTGGTCAGTGTCATGACAGGCAGGCTGAAAGCGCTTGCCGGCAGCAGCATCGTGCACGTGCTTTTCGCGTTCCTTGCCATGGGCGGCTGGGCCGTCTTCGCCAATCGCACGCATCCGATGCCGCGGCCTTTGATTGCGGGTCTTGTGCAAGGCGTGCTTTCGGGCTGCCTGACGCTGTTTCTGAAGTCGGCCGTCGAGGCCCTGTCACGGCGGTTCAGCGGCTTTACAGTCCTCTGGGCGCCGCCGCTGATCGCCTGTCTGGGTTCCGCGGCGATCCTGGTGACGATCCATGCTCTCAGCGGCACGCCGGAGATACTGAAGACGATCGCGGTGCCGCTGCTGGTGTCATCGAGCTATGCGGCGATCTACAATTATTCGATTTCCGGCGGGAGGCGTCAAAGTATGACAGGTGAGGGCCATGAAGGGTGAGGGAGCAGGCGACAGGCGGCCTCTAGCCAGCCGCAACACGCGCTGGGCGCAGGCCTTGGCGCGGCGCATGACCGCGCTTTCGGTGACGCCGAACCAGATTTCGCAGGCGAGCATGGCGATGGCGGCGCTGGCCGGAGGTTGCTTCTGGCTTTCCGGATCCGGCGGCGTCGGTATGCGCGTGCTGCTGCTGATCCTTTCGGCGCTGTTCTGCCAATTGCGCCTGCTCTGCAACCTGCTCGATGGAATGGTGGCGGTCGAGGGCGGCAAGGGCGAGGCTGACGGACCCTTCTGGAACGAATTCCCGGACCGTATCGCCGATATTCTCATCCTTGCCGGCATCGGCTACGGCATAGCAGCGCCGGGCCTCGGCTGGGCTGCGGCCGCTTTCGCGGTGCTGACCGCCTATGTCCGTGAACTCGGGCGCGCCACCGGGAACCCCAGTGATTTCTCCGGCCCGATGGCCAAGCAGCATCGCATGGCGGTCGTCACCGCTGCGGCGCTCCTCTCTGTTGTCGAGGCCTTGTGGAGCGGCGGCATATGGGTCCTGACCGTTGCCCTCTGGGTCGTTGCGATCGGGTCGGCCGTCACCGTGCTGCGGCGCGGGCGCAATCTGATCGGGCATTTGAAGGCCAAGGGGTGATTCGCATATCGGCCTGCCCCTTGCGCCGGATGGCAATCCTTTCTATATCCGTCCACAATTGAGGCGGGCTGCAAAGTGTGCGGCCCATTGTCCCGCATGAAAATTCGCCGCTTTTGCATGGCATTCGGCGAGAAGAGCATGATCCCAAAAAGTGTGCAGCGGTTTTTGGATAAGATCATGCGACATCAAATAGCGAGAGCGTGACGACGTTTCGAAAAAAAAGTCATCCCGCTCGGCAGCATCGAAGATCGTTCAAGACTGGCGGCAACGACCGTGAATACACTGGATTTTGACAAGAGGCCGGAAGATACCCGCGTCGTCGTCGCCATGTCGGGCGGCGTTGACAGCTCCGTCGTCGCCGGCATTTTGAAACGGCAGGGCTATGATGTGCTCGGCATCACGCTGCAGCTCTACGATCATGGCGCGGCCGTGCATCGCGCCGGCTCCTGTTGCGCCGGCCAGGATATCGACGATGCGCGCCGCGTCTGCGAGACGCTCGGCATCCCGCATTACGTGCTCGATTACGAAAAGCGCTTCCGCGAGACGGTGATCAATCCTTTCGCCGAGAGCTATGTCGCCGGCGAGACGCCGATCCCCTGCGTTGCCTGCAACCAGACCGTCAAATTCGCCGACCTTCTGTTGACCGCCAAGGAGCTCGGCGCCGATGCTCTGGCGACCGGCCACTACATTCGCTCGCGCCCGAACCCCTCTGCCGACAATCCCGGCCGCCGTGCGCTCTATCGCCCGGCCGATGCCGATCGTGACCAGAGCTATTTCCTCTTTGCGACGACGCAGGAGCAGATCGACTATCTGCGCTTTCCGCTCGGCGGCATGCCGAAGGCGGAGACGCGGGCGCTTGCCGAGGAGATGGGCCTTGTCGTCGCCAAGAAGGCCGACAGCCAGGACATCTGTTTCGTGCCGCAGGGCAAATATTCCGATGTGATAGCCAAGCTGAAGCCGAATGCGGCGCTCGCCGGCGAAATCGTCCATCTTGACGGCCGTGTGCTGGGCCAGCACGAGGGCATCCTGCATTATACGATCGGCCAGCGCCGCGGCATCGGCATCGCCACCGGCGAGCCGCTCTACGTCGTCTATCTCGACGCCCGCTCGCGCCGCGTCATCGTCGGCCCGAAGGAAGCGCTGGAAACGCACCGCGTCTATCTGCGCGACGCTAACTGGCTGGGCGACGAAACGCTGATGCAGGCGGCTTCAGGCGAGGGCTTTGCCTGTTACGCCAAGGTCCGCTCCACCCGCGCGCCGTCTCCGGCGGTGTTGCACACCGATGCCAGCGGCATCTATGTCGACCTGACGATCGGCGAGGCCGGCGTAGCTCCGGGGCAGGCCTGCGCGCTCTATTCGGCGCCCGGTGACGACGCCCGCGTTTACGGTGGCGGCTTTATCGAACGCTCCGAGCGCGAGCCGATTGCCGAGGCCTCCCTGAAGGCTTTGCTGGCAAGCCCTGTCGCGGCTTAAGGAGTAAGCGGCCCGGCCAAGAGAAAGCACTGATTTTTCCAAATCATCCGCTTGACACCAAGCCGAGCTGCACCTTATAAGCCGCTCAACCGACGGGCCAACGCTTTTCGAGCAGTGGTTCGTTTGACCTTTGTGCATCATAGACAATTATTATGCGCAGACGTGGCGGAGTAGCTCAGTAGGTCAGAGCAGAGGAATCATAATCCTTGTGTCGGGGGTTCAAATCCCTCCTCCGCTACCAAAATTCCCCGTATAATATCAATACCTTGGGTGTAGCCGGACGCGACTTCCCGGAATTTTGACACGGGCTTCCGGAATTTATGGTTTTCTGCCGACCGCGCCCAAGACCACGTGGGGAGCGCCGAATTATAGGATCGCAGGTCACCCTCCAGGCACTCCCTAAAACCCTCGACTCACGTTACGGACTCTTCATTCATTTCGAATGCAGATGGGGATCGCATGTTCAAAAAAATTGGCTTGGTTGCTTTGCTTGTGGCGGGTCTGGCCGGCTGTGCTGGCATGGACTACGCGATGAAGAATTACTCCGGCGTGAAAGTCGTCACATGGGTAGATCCATCCACGAATGCGCAATGGCGGATTTTCGATAAACCGGCAGAAAACCGAATGATGATCACCCTGGGTATTGGCGGCGCGGCTCTACAGGGTGCCGGACAAGGGATCACGCTTGGCGCCGCCGACACGAGAACGCCGATGATCCTTTATCAAGACGCTGCCATTGCTTGGCTGGCATCGAGTGGGCGGCATTGCTCGGCCGCCCAAACGTTTCTTGTAATCGAACCGCAATACGAGGTTCGCTATATTTGCCGGTAGGCAAAGTACGAAACTCGGCTCACCGCTGTTTTGAAGGGTCTTTAAGCGCTGTTTGAAGCCCCTTCAAAGTGGGCATCTGTGAGAGTTCGCCACGCATACGCCGCAGCCAGGCTGACCACTCCGTTACCGGCCGCATCGGATCGGTCCACCCGATTGGCCAACCCATGATCCAATCCGAAAAGTTCGGGTTGAAGGTCAGGTCTCCGGGCGAGGATCGGGGCCCAGCGTTCAAACTCAGATGGAGCGGGTGGGAAGATGGGAAGCTGAAGGGCTTCGTCGGTGTCGCGCCGCATGCCTGCATGAGCATCCAAAGATGCGTCTAAACCCTCGCAGCCATGCCGATTCCGAACTGTGACCCCGCAGCTGCCGCGTCGTCCTTCATCCGGAAGCAATTGTTCACCAGCACCAGCTCGATCTTCGTACAGTAGAGGGACTTTGTCGGCGTGGGCCACAATGAAGAGCCGCCGACGCTGGTGGGAAGCGCCGATCTCTGCCGCGCTGAACAGGCCCGCTTTGACTGTAAAGCCCATTTGCTGAAGGTCCCTGAACACTGCGTCGGCTCCCAAGGACATATGGCCTTCGACGTTCTCGAAGAAGCGCCATTCGGGGTCGAGTTCCCGAATGATCCGGCTGATGTGAGGCCAGAGGTGGCGGGGATCGTCTTCGCCACGCCGTAGGCCGGCGAAGCTGAAGGGCTGGCATGGATATCCGCCAGTGAGGATATGAACCTTTCCGCGCCAAGGGCGGCCGAATATCTATACATGTAATGAATCGGGCGAGGATGGTCCTATTCCGCTCGTCAGAATGGACAGGGAACCAAAGCGAGCCATCGCCGTTCCTGACAGGCGACTTTACGCCACTATCAGGAGGATCTAATGGCCGACATCACGCTAGACAAAGACATCAATGCGCAGATCGAAGAGCTTCGAAATCAGATTGCCAAGCTTTCAGCGGATTTGGCCAGCAGGATTGACATTGCTTCCGAACGCGCTGACGAAGCGCTGTCGTCGGTGAAGACGAGGGTTTCCAATGTTGCGGACCAGGCGCGGACCGAAGGCAGAAATGTAGTTCAGGCCGCCAAGGACAATCCAACGGCGACAAGTTCCATTCTTATGGTTACGGCCCTGCTTGGTCTCTTTGCCGGGCTTTTGATCGGCAAGCTGACGGACTAAGAGAACGAGATAATCTCATTCTCGAAAAGTAAAAGCCCGATCAGCAGTCATGCCGATCGGGTTGTCAGGATGACCGGGCCGCCTCCAACCCGAGCTTTGCCCTGTGTCACGCCTAGCGTTCCCACCGGTGCCTGCTATCGAAGTCCAAACACAATCACCAATTGACTGGTTGGCAATCATCGGAATTTCCTTACCCTTCTCCAGATTTCCTCAAAAGAGCTGGCATCCTCAATGCGTTTCGTCAATCCAATCCCCTTCGTCAGCGACATAGCTCGCTCGAAGGCATTTTATTGCGACCTGCTGGGTCTCAAAATCCTGAGCGATTTCGGGAACTTCATTCTCTTCGAGACCGGCTTCGCCATTCATGACGGGAAGTCACTTGAGCAAACGGTCTGGAAGAAAACTATTGAAACGTCCAGCCCATACGGGTGCGGAAACATGCTTCTCTATTTCGAACATGAGGATGTGGATGCAGCGTTCGAAAGAATTGCACCGCATGTTGAGCTGATCCATTCCGTCGAGCGACAAGACTGGGGACAGCGCGTGTTCCGGTTTTATGATCCTGATGGGCACGCTGTGGAGATTGGCGAACCGCAGTAGCCAGATAGGTTCGGGTCAAGAGCAGTTGCCGGCGGCGCGGTATCCAAACGAGTGCACCATCGACCTCACGATAACCACCATCAGCTCGCCATACTTTCAGCGACATCTTAAATTAGGAAACTACGATGGAAGTGAAACTTCTTGCGCGTCTTTGCGTTCAAGCGTCACGGAATTTGCGAGGATCTGGTCATGACCTCAAAAGAGAAGAGACTTGCTCGGCATATCATGGTGAAACTTTTGCCTGTTTTCGGCGGCTTAAGCATCTTTGGGGTCGTTGTGCTTTCGATGATCGCATAGGCAGTTCGGCAAGCAAGACGACAAGACGATATGAAATCATTGTCGGGCAAGGGGTCGCTTCTGCGGCTCTTTTTGTTGGTGCTTGAATGCAAGCCGGGCGAAGTTCTTTGCGTCCAGAAGAAACGATCGCAAGCCCTGAGCGCTGTTCTCTAGATGGCCGGTAGACGGACTGAATGGCGCGAGAAAATCCGCTTATCACCCGCATTTGTAAACGGCCATGGATAATTCATGCTAGATATCTTGCAAGACGAAACGCGCTCTGGCACCGTGCCGCCACAGGGGAACGGGGTGTTCAATGAGGATGTTTTTGGCGGCGGCCACCGCTCTGGTGGTCGCCAATTCTGTATTGGCTGCTGACGATGCCGTGAACAACGCGTTCCGGGTCTGCAAGATGATAGATAATACTGGCCTGTTCACCGCGCCGTGCCAGGTTTCCAGCCGGAAATACTCCGTGACGGCGACGATCGACTTGACGACCATCGATGCTCGGAAGGCTTGCACGCAGATTACGGGCGTTGTTGCGTCGAAGGGATTTCATTTTCCCGGCGCAGACTGGACCGTGCAGATCAGGTCGCCATCGAGCGGCGACCGATCGATCGTGTTCTGCCGGCTGCCGAAGTAGCCTCCTCAGGCGGACGCGTTCATTTCGTCCGCCGCAAAGGCCAATTGCAGTTCCATCAGAACCGCATGCATGAAGAGCCCAGCTTGGCGCGATATCTCGTCTTCATCCATTCCCTGCCGTTTCAGGGTGGCGGCAAATCCCGCCATTTCCGAGCGCCAGAAGCGATTTGCTTCCTCTCCGTGAAGCTGCTGCAGGGCACTGGCGCACCGCCTGATATCACTGGCGCGTCTGTCGGCTGGGAATGCTAAAAGCGACATATCATCTCCGTCATCAGCAAGGCGAATCGCCTGCCTTTGTTGGCACCTTCGACCGCACTGGTTCACAAAGAATGAATTGCCCCTTCGGAGATCCCACCTGGTTCCGAAATGACCGGATGAGTTCACTGCATCACGGATAGGCCCGCCTCCCGGGCGGCCCTGATCAAGGCGTCCCGTGCGGCCTCCGGAGGAACGGCGCCCAGCATCGCCTCGAGGCAAATGCGCACCGCAGTCACATATTCTTCGCCGCTTTCGACCGGCCAATGCTCCAGTAGCAACTCGGCGACTTGATGTACCGAATTGACGCGGCGATATCCGCCGGTCTCTCCGAGTACGAGTGTTACGGCCGGGAATGGTCGTAAAGTGTTTCGTTTCAAAACGCACTACCTCCGAAACGTATATGCTTCGGTAACCATTGCAAAAAGCGTTCCGCGTCGAACGTCATCTTGCCTGGTGTCTTCGAGGTTGCTTCTGTCAGCCTGTTGCCAGGGGGCGCGATCGAGCCGGCAGCTTGCTTCAACAGCACCTGCCACGCCTATTGTCCGAATAAGCCATGTTTGGATGTCCGACGGCTGTCGCCGTCGACCTCTCGGAATGTGCGTTTGCGAACAGGTTCAGACCGGTCAGCGCCGCGCCTTTGGCGGCGCCCGATGCTGTAAAATCGATGCCGACGGGCTTAGTCCAGCACGTCAGCTTCGACGCAGGCTTCAACAAATGCCATCCTGGCTTCGTTGTGAAGAAGTGAGTTTCCTTCCGCCGCCGAGCAAATATGCCTTGCCGTACTATACTTTTCCCCTCGAACGGTCGGCCAGCGGAACAGAAGATGGTTGAGGGCATCCTTCGGGCTTCTTATTCTCTCCGGCATGCCGTAGCCGATGCGCAGGTACACAGGTTCGTTCCAGCGAACGCCGCTGGTCATAATGATCATGTTCATTCAATGGTGCTCCGACATTGGCATCGAAACTCCCGCGAGCGGAAAAAGTTTCGCAATTTCTTGAAAATTGATTGTCTTGTCGGAATGACGCGGCAGCCCAGCCGATAGAAAATGCCGGGCGCCGAAGAGCTTATGTGGAGCACTGATCTCGTCGAGCCCGCCGCAAGTGCTGAACTACTGGCGGCGGGACGTTTCAAATCACCTTGCAAGCGGCCGATCGAAAGGTCGGCGGATCACTGGCAGTCGGATACGACGATCTTGCAATGCGGGCAGTTGTCCAGCGCCATGCGCTCGGCTTCGCGCTTGCTGCTGCCGTAGCCAATGCCGTAGTTGACGCGATCGCCGACATAGGCGCCGCATTGTTCGAACCACACGGCCGACTTGCAGGAGTCATTGCCCGCCGAACGGCACTCTTTGATGGCATTATGCTCGGCTTCCGCGCGGCTGGAGCCCCAGCCCAGGCCATAGCCGGCTTCCCCTGCAGAAAGGCCCTGCTGGTCGTCGACGGCGATTGCGCCAAAAGCGAGTGCGGATGATGCGAAGGCGCACGAAATCAATGCTGCGGCCAGGGCAGCGCGAATGTTCTTCTTCATGATTAAATCCCCGAAAACCCAGATAACTTAGGTCAACCTCGGTATATATTGCGCGCCCGCCAAGACAAGGCGGGTTGAGGCTCCATTTTTGGGTGGATTTGGCCGGAAGCGGATTAGCTGATCTTGCCGGAATGCGCAGCAATTGTCTTCGGGTGGGACCTATTGAGCGCGGTCAGTGCTGTTGGACCATGGTGGTCTCGATCGGAACACCGGCTTCCATTGCTGCGGCCATGAAGCTGTTTCGGGCCTCCAGCGGGTGCCCGTGGCCGCTCTCGACATCGGCACAGATCTGCAGGGCCATCAAAAACGCCTTGCCTTCCGCCACGGGCCAGGCGTTCAGCAGCATGTCCAATGCATCCTTCGCGGTCCCGACGGTATAGACCTTCCCGGTACGCTTGCAGATGACCATGATGGGATAATTCCAGTCTTTAATGCTCATAGGTGCGAAGCTCCGATCCGACGCCGCAGAGGTTAATGCCACGGCGCGCAAAATCTCAAGTTAATTTCGGGACGTAACTGGTGCAGGTCACCGTTGTTTCAATCATCGCCCGGTTGATTCAAGGCGTAGCGCGATCAATTTTGGGGTCGCGCGTCACGATGCGGTGCGTCTGACCGATACCCGAGGCGCCGAAGACCCTTGCGCGGAGCTATGGGATCATAAATGACTTGGCGTGCAGCGCAGCCGGAGGAAGACAGCGATGGGAAGCTTTGCGGAGATTGAGGAGCGGGCCGAAAAGCGCAAGGGCGGTGCCGCCGCGCTGAAGACGCTGATGCCGAAATTGCCTGATCGCGATGTCTTGCGCGCGCAGCCGGACGATCGGCTTTTGTCGGAGATGACGCGTTATGTCTTCTATGCCGGTTTCGTCCGCAACGTCATCGATTCCAAGTGGCCGGGTTTTGAAGCGGCCTTCTCCGGTTTCGATCCTGCCTTTCTCAATCTCGCGCCTGATGATTACTGGCATGATCTGACGTCCGACACGCGTATTGTCCGCAACGGCGCCAAGATCATGTCGGTGCGGGCGAATGCCCAATTCATCCGCCAGCTTGCCGATGAGCATGGCAGCGCCGGCCAGTTTTTTGCCGATTGGCCGATTGAGGATCACATCGGCCTGCTCGGCGTGCTCGACAAGCGGGCAGAACGGCTCGGCGGCATGAGCGGCCAATATTTCCTGCGGGCGATCGGCCGCGACAGCTTCGTCATGAGCCATGATGTGCTCGTCTGCCTGCGCCTTTCCGGCCTGCCGATCTCGGAAGGCAAGCCGACGAAGAAGGACCTGCGGCTGATCCAGGATCAGTTCAATGCCTGGCGCGCCGAGACGGGCCTGCCGCTTACCTATCTCTCACGCATCTGCGCCTTCTCCGTCGGAATGCCGGGAGAAGAGGACGAAGCCTGATTGATTTGATCCATCGAATAATATTGGATCGCACGCTGAAACAGGGAAAGATTAAGATGACGACCGACAGCAGGCCTTTGGCCATCAGTGCGCCGGAGCCGCGCTCGCTTGAACTCATTTTCACCAAGGACGCGCTGTCCCTGCTTCACTCGAAATACCGCATCGTCGAGGCGGATCCGAATGAAATCGCCGCATTGGGCGACGAGGTGCTGGCAGAAGCGCGCTACATCATCGGCCAGCCGCCGTTGTCGAAGGAGACGCTGGAGCGCATGCCGCAGCTGCGCTGTATCCTGAATGTCGAAAGCAATCTCATCAACAACATGCCGTACGATGTGCTTTTCGAGCGTGGCATCCATGTCGTCACCACGGGTCTGGTCTTTGCAGAGCCGGTCGCCGAGATCGGGCTAGGATTCGCGCTGAGCCTGGCGCGGGGCATCATCGATGCCGATCTGGATTTCCGCGAGGGCAGGGAGCTCTGGGGCGGTGACGGCAATGCCAGCGCCCGGCTGCTTTCGGGCAGCGATATCGGCATTGTTGGGTTCGGCGAGCTCGGCAAGGCACTGAACCGGGTGCTGACGGGCTTCCGGGCCAATATCAAGGTGTTCGATCCCTGGATGCCGCCTTCGATCCTCAGGGAAAACGGTGTGCAGCCTGCTAGCCTTGACGAGGTGCTGTCGGGCAGCGATTTCATTTTCGTGGTGGCCTCCGTCACCAGCGAGAACAAGGGATTTCTCGGTGCCGAGGCTTTCGCGCGTATGCGCAAGGGTGCAGCCTTCATCCTGCTCAGCCGGGCCGACGTCGTCGATTTCGATGCGCTGATGGCCGCGGTCTCCTCCGGCCATATCGTGGCGGCGAGCGACGTCTATCCCGAGGAGCCGCTCGGTAAGGATCATCCGGTACGCGCTCTCAAGGGTTTCATCCGCTCTGCCCATCGCGCCGGAGCACTCGACAGCGCCTTCAAGAAGATGGGCGACATGGTGCTGGAGGACATGGATCTGATGGATCGCGGTCTGCCGCCGATGCGCTGCAAGCGCGCGGAGCGGGAAACGGTATCGCGCATGCGCTCGAAACCGGTGACGCGGAACTAACGGATGCCATGGGCCCGTAGTATACCTACGAGTGCATTTTCGGTTCGACTCATCTATGTCTCGGCTACTGGAGCAATTCTCCGAAAAGCGCGCAGCGGTTTTCTGTCCAGAATTGCGTGGAAACAATAACTTAGAGCATTCAAGCGATTCCGCGAAACGCTTGAATGCTCTGGGGAATGGTGAGGATATCGATGGCAAACCGGGAAATCGACATAGCATCCATGGCGAGCAAAGGCCGTGCAACGGCGTTTATCGGCATCGTTGCCATTATCGCCGTGCTGATGCTCGTCTTCAGTTCATGGTACACGATCGATCAGGGCGAGCGCGGCGTCATCCTGCGCACCGGCGCCATGGTCGGTACGGCCGAACCGGGCTTGCATTTCAAGCTGCCCTGGATCGAGACTGTCGTCAAAATCCCGGTGACGCAGCAGGTGACCTATTGGACCTGTCAGAATGGGGCCAGCTGCGAAAACAATGAGCATCCGCAGATGCAGGCCTATTCGCAAGATCAGCAGCCCGCCGACATGCGCGTGACGATCTCCTGGCATGTGCCTGCGGATGCGGTGGAGCATGTCTATTCGGAGTTCGGTTCGATCGGCAATCTGGAATCGCGGCTGATTGCCCGGCGTGCGCCGCAGGACGTGAAGACGGTTTTCGGCAAATTCACCGCCGCCTCCGTCATTCAGAACCGGGCGCAGTTCAATACGGATGTACAGGCGGCGATCGAGGCCGGTATCCAGGGGCCGGTGCAGATCGATAGCGTCCAGGTCGAGAATATCGATTTCTCCGACGCTTATGAGAACAGCATCGAGCAGCGCATGCTCGCTGAAGTCGAGGTGCAGAAGCTGCGGCAGAATGCCGAGCGCGAGAAGGTGCAGGCGCAGATCACTGTGACGCAGGCGCAGGCGGCGGCTGATGCCCGCCGTGCCGATGCGCAGGCACAGGCCGATTCCGTGAGGCTGCAGGCGGAAGCTGATGCCGAGGCGATCCAGCTTCGCGGCGATGCGGAAGCCAAGGCGATCAAGGCCCGCGGCGATGCATTGCGCGATAACCCCAACCTGATCTTCCTGACCCAAGCGGAAAAATGGAACGGGCAACTGCCCACCACCATGCTTCCAAATGGCGCGGTGCCGATGCTCAATCTCGACGCGCGCCAGAACCCCGCCGCACCGGCGGCGGAGCATGAATAGCGGGAGGGCTGGCTAAGGTCCTAGCGACGATCGAGCCTGGCGGCCAGCCGGTCGCCCAACCATTGCATGCCGCAGACGAGGATGATCAGCACGACGACGACGGCGACCATCACGCCCGTTTCGAAGCGCTGGTAGCCATAGCGGATGGCAAGATCGCCAAGCCCGCCGCCGCCGATCGTGCCCGCCATGGCGGAGGCACCGATCAGCGTCACCAGCGTCACGGTGAAGCCTGCGACGATGCCGGGCATGGCTTCCGGCACCAGCACCTCGCGGACGATGGTCCAGCGATTGCCGCCCATGGCACGCACCGCGTCGATGAGGCCGCGATCGACTTCACGCAGGGATACCTCGGCGATACGGGCATAATAGGGGATTGCCGCGATGGTGAGCGGCACGATCGCCGCCGTGGTGCCGAGTGCTGTGCCGACGATCAGCCGCGTCAGCGGAATCAACGCGATGAGCAGGATCACGAAAGGCACGGCGCGGAAGCCATTGACCAATGCCGCAAGGACGCCGTTGACGGCGAGTTGCTCGGCAATACCGCCGCGGCTTGTCACGACGAGGGCGAGACCGAGCGGCAGGCCGATGATGAGAGAGAGCACGCCGGACGCTGTCGTCATCCATACGGTCTCCCAGAAAGAGCGCCAAAGCAGGCTGAGGATTACATCAGTTGTCATAGCCTAAAACCTCCACCCGGGCGGAGCGGGCTTTCAGAAAATCGCTGACCTGCGCCGGCAGGGCCGCATCGCGTGTCGGGACCGCGATGAAGAAGCGGGCGACGGGCTGGTTCTGGATGTGGTCGATGCCGCCGTGGACCAGCCGGAAAGAGCGCGGTAGCGCTGCGGAAAGCTCGGCAAAGAGTGCCCCTTGCGCCTCCGGACCGGCGAGATCGACGCTGAGGATGGCCTCGACCCCTGATGTCGGCGACAGGCGGGCGGCGATGTGTTCAGGAAGCTGCGGGCGGATGCCGCCGAGCAGGCTTGCGGTGATGTCCGTTTCAGGATTGGCGAAGACGGTCCATACGGAACCTTCCTCGACGATCCGGCCCGCATCGATAACGGCAACGCGATCTGCGATCGAGCGCACCACTTCCATCTCATGGGTGATCAGCAGAATGGTGAGCCCGAGCTTGCGATTGATATCCTTGAGCAGTGCAAGGATCGACCGGGTGGTCTCCGGATCGAGCGCCGATGTCGCTTCGTCCGACAGAAGAAGCGCCGGGCGTGCGGCGAGAGCGCGGGCAATGCCGACACGCTGTTTCTGTCCGCCGGAAAGGGCAGCCGGATAGGCCTTTGCCTTGTCGGCAAGGCCGACGAGTTCAAGCAGGTCGCGCGCCCGCTGCAGCCGTTCGGCCTTGGCGACGCCCTCGATCTTCAACGGCAGGGCGATATTTTCCTCGACCGTCTTCGAAGAAAGCAGATTGAAGTGCTGGAAGACCATGCCGATGCGGCGGCGCAGCGGTTGCAGTTCCTTCTCCGAAAGGCCTGCGATGTCGCGGCCTTCGATATGGATCTCGCCACTATCGGCGCGTTCCAGCCCGTTCAGGCAACGAATCAGCGTCGACTTGCCGGCGCCGCTGCGGCCGATGATGCCGACGATCTCGCCACGACGCGCCGTCAGCGAAACGCCGTCCAGTGCAGGTGTCGCGCCAAATCGACGGCGGACATCGACGAGGCGAATGATTTCATCGCCGGTCGATGGGTGGGGCGGCGGATGGCCGTTGATTGATGTGACAGGGGTGAAGGAGTTCATGTCTGTCTGCTTCCCGATCTTCTTTTTGGGTGCGGCGCGGGTTGAGGCTGCGCGGAAAACGCCAAAGGCGGCCCGGGCAAGATGCCCCGGCCGCCCTGCCGCTCAGCGCTGTCCCCCGCGCGGTCCGGTTATCAATAGGCGCTGAGGCCCGTTCCCTTGTAGACCTTGTCGAACTCAGCCTTGACGGTGTCATTCTGGTAGGCTGCCACCAGCGTCTTCACCCAAGCTTCATTCTCGCTGCCCTGTTTGACGGCGATGAAATTGCGGTAGGGGTTGCCGTCGATCGGCTCCTGCGCGATGCGATCCTTCGGTGTCAGGCCGCTTTTCAGTGCCCAGTCGGTATTGACGACAGCAGCGTCGAGGTCGTCGATCGAGCGGCCGACGATGCCGGCGTCCAGTTCCTTGATCTCGACATTTTTCGGGTTCTCAGCGATGTCGGCTGTCGTGGCGAGAATGCCGGTGCCGTCCTTGAGCTTGATCACGCCTTGGTTCTGCAGCACGCGCAACGCGCGGCCCTCGTTGGAAGGATCGTTCGGCACGCCGATGACCGCGCCTTTCGGAAGATCGGCCACCGCCTTGTACTTCTTGGTGTAGAGGCCGATCGGCCAGACACCGGTATAGCCGACGCGGACGATATGGTAGCCGTGCTGCTTGACCTGGTTGTCGAGATAGGGCTGATGCTGGAAGGCGTTGGCGTCGACCTCGCCGCGTTCAAGCGCTTCGTTCGGCTGGGTATAGTCGTTGAAGACGACGGTCTCGATCTTCAGCCCCTTCTTGGCGGCTTCCGTGGTCACCACCCGCCAAACATCTTCGTCTTCACCGCTCATGATGCCGACCTTGATCGTCTTGTCGGCAGCGAAAGACGGGGTAGCGGTTGTCATCAAGCCGAAAGCGGCGACAGCGGAAGCAAAGATGGCGGCAAGGCCGGCGCGACGGGAAAGGCGCAGCGCGTCGAAGCCTCTAGAAAGCTTTTCAGTCATGGGAAATCCTGTTCCAGATGATCGAGATCATTATCTCGTTGACGGCTTAATCATCTCAGACGCATGTTCGCGTCGCGAAGCAGGATCATGCGTTGTGCGACGCACTTCTGAAAAACTCTTTTCAGTGCAGTGCAAAGCGGAAACTAATTTTCTACAAATATTATAGATTATTTATGTGGCAAAATAGGCAATTGCCCAAAGATTATGCAAGCTAGCGATGGATCGGGTCCTTCCAAAGGACATTTTCCGGCTTTTCCACCGGCTCGATATCGAGATTGACGACGATAGGCTCCTGTCCGGAGCGGACCAGCACGCATTCCAGTGTCTCGTCGCGGCTGGCGTTGATTTCCTGATGCGGCACGTAGGGCGGCACGAAGATGAAATCGCCCGGGCCGGCTTCGGCGACGAATTCCAGATTGTCGCCCCAGCGCATCCGCGCCTTGCCCTTGACGACGTAGATAATGCTTTCGAGATCGCCGTGATGATGGGCGCCTGTCTTGGCGTTGGCGTGGATCGTCACAGTGCCGGCCCAGATCTTTTCCGCGCCGGCGCGGGCGTGATTGATCGCGGTTGCGCGATTCATGCCCGGCGTCTGCGCCGTATTCGGGTCGAGGGCATTGCCAGGGATGATTTTAACCCCATGTTCCCGCCAGTCGATCGTTTGGTGAGCGTGCCCATGGTCATGCTCATTTTCATGATTGCCGCACATGGTCTTCCTTTCACCGTTTTGGAAGGGATTCGCGCGCCTCCCGACTATGAGGGTCGTTTTACTCTACGCGAAGTCCTTCAAAAATAAAGAGAATTGCAGAAAATTATCAAAGAGGCTTTTCAAGTCGAGATTAATCTATAGACTTGATCAAGTTAAATGACCGGTGGGAACATTTTGTGTGTGTCCCGCGTTGCGCCGGTCACGACATGGTTTGCCGCGCCGCTTGCCCCATAGACTGCGTTCGGGGCGCGCCAAACTCAAGAAGCAGCGCCTGGTCTCTGAAGGAGACCGATCACTTTCATATCATGCGCCGGACTTCCAATTGAAAGGAGACAGACATGTCGAATGCCTTGCCGCCCCTTCATGAGGGTCATGCCCCCATTACGTTGCAGCAGCTTTTTCGCGAAGGACTTTATGCCTTCGAGGAATGGGACAGCGAAGTAACCGAACCGATTGTGACGTTCGAGGGGCGGATCATCCCCATCAGCGTCGTTTTCGAAGCCATGCGCGAATGCACCGACATCGTGCCCAACAACATCGTTTCGGCTGTGACCGAACGGTTGACCAAGCCCTGGGAGGGCGAAGGTCCGCTTGACACGATGACCTTTTCGACCGCCGCCCGCGTCATGGGCGTCCTGGTTCGCAAAAGGCTGCTGGCCGTGAACAACGGCATCAGCGTCGCTGCTATTGCCGTAGAAGCTCAGGCTACGGAAAAGTCTGACCGCTAGAAACGCGATCAATGATCGAAGGCCCGCCGGCGCAATGCTGGCGGGCCTTTTTCATTGTCAGGGATGACCGACGTCGAACTCTGGATCGACGGGAATCTGCATTGCCGTGACCAGGTGGTTCGTCTGTCCGGCAAGGCCGATGACAGCCAGCAGTTCCCCATGTTGAGCATCCGTCATGCCCTTTGCCCTGGCGGCTGCGGTGTGGGAATGGACGCAGTAGGTGCAGCCATTGGCTGTCGAGACAGCGATGTAGATCATCTCGCGCACCAGCGGATCGAGCGCGCCCTCCGCCATCATGACCGCCTTCAGGCCTTCCCAGGTACGCTTCAGCAAGGCTGGATCCTTGGCGAGGCCGCGCCAGAAATTATTGACGAAATCGGACTTTCGGACCGCACGTATATCATCGAACACCGCCTTCACCGCCGGGATCGCTTCCGCCTCCGTATCATCGAGCAATTTGACCGTCGCCATCCTCAATCTCCTTTCAGCAATCCTGATCTTGTCGAACCATATCGCATTTTCCTGTGGTCTTGGCGGGATGGCCGGCGAATATCCTCCCTCTTTTTGTTTGCAAATGTCATCCATATGTGAAAATACTATTTACATAAGAAGATTGAGGCTGACGCGGGAATCGGCGGCGAGAGTGTTCGCCGAGGTGGAGAAGCGCTTTTGGCCGAGATGATGGCGGGGGAGCAGAAATACTGATGGCGCTGAAGAAGGACTTGCCGCTGGCCGGGTTGGTGGTCGTCGATATGAGCCAGTTCCTGTCCGGGCCTTACTGCACCCTCAGGCTGATGGATCTCGGCGCCAGGGTCATCAAGATCGAACGGCCCGGTGGTGGCGATCTCTCTCGCGGGCTCTATCTCAGCGATGCCGAGAGCGGCGATTCCACCATTTTCCATGCCATCAACCGTTCGAAGGAAAGCCTCGCGGTCGACCTGAAGAACGAGCGCGATATGAGCGCGCTGCGCAAGCTCATCTCCAAGGCCGACGTTCTCGTGCAGAATTTCCGCCCGGGCGTGATCGAGCGGCTGGGGCTGGATTACGAGGCCGCCAGCAAGCTCAACCCGCGCCTCGTCTATTGCTCGATCAGCGGCTACGGCGAAGAAGGCCCGTGGGTATCGCGGCCGGGTCAGGATCTCCTGGCGCAGTCACGCTCCGGTGTCATGTGGCTGAATGGCGACGAAGGGCAGGGGCCAGTGCCCTTCGGTCTGGCGATCGGCGACATGCTGGCCGGTGCGGCAGCGGCTCAGGGCATTCTGGCGGCGCTGGTTCGGCGCGGCGTGACAGGCGAGGGCGGCCTGGTCGAGACTAGCTTGCTTGAGGCGCTGATCGACCTGCAGGTCGAGGTGCTGAGCGTGCACATGAACAGCGGCAACAAGCTGCCGGAGCGTTCGCATGTTCGCAGCGCCCATGCCTATCTTTCCGCGCCATATGGCGTCTACCCGGTGGCCGACGGCTACCTTGCCATCGCCATGACGCCGATCCCGAAGCTTGCCGATCTGCTCGGCATCGAGGAACTGGCGCCTTATCGAGACGACCCGAAAAGCTGGTTCACCTCGCGCGACGATATCAAGGCGATTATCGCGGCGCGCATTGCGACCCGCGGCGTCGACGAATGGCTTGCTATCCTGGAGCCTGCCGACATCTGGTGCGCCCGGGTGCTGAACTGGCCGGAGCTGCTCGGCAGCGAGGGTTTTCGCGTTCTCGACATGCTACAGACGATCGGACGCGAAGACGGGGTTAGCCTCAGCACCACCCGCTCGCCTATCCGCATCGACGGGCAGCGACCGAAATTCGAGCGTGCGGCCCCGCACGTTGGCGAGCATAATGCGGCGCTCTGGGAGGAGTTCGACCTCGGTTGAGGTTTCGAGAGGCGGCCGATGGATTTAGAAGGAGTTTTCCAATGACGCGCATCACCAATCTTCGCGTTTTCGATTTGCGCTTCCCGACATCGCAGAGCCTCGACGGCTCCGATGCGATGAATCCGGATCCGGATTATTCGGCGGCCTATGTCATTCTCGAGACCGACAGGCCGGGCCTTGCGGGCCACGGCCTGACCTTCACCATCGGGCGCGGCAACGACATCTGCTGCATGGCGATCGAGGCGATGCGGCATCTCGTTGTCGGCACCGAGCTTGCGACGGTGCTGGAAAACCCCGGCAAATACTGGCGGCATCTGACCAGCGACAGCCAGCTGCGCTGGATCGGCCCGGAAAAGGGCGCAATGCACCTTGCTACCGGCGCGGTCGTCAATGCCGTCTGGGATCTGCTCGCCAAGGAGGCAGGCAAGCCGGTCTGGCGCCTGGTCGCGGAGATGGATGCGGAGCACATCGCCGATATCGTCGACTATCGCTATCTGACTGACGTGCTCACCCGCGAGGAAGCGGTCGCCATTCTGAAGAAGGCGGAAGCCGGCAAGGCGGATCGTATCGCCACGCTCGAGCGCGAGGGCTATGCCTGCTACACGACCTCGGCCGGCTGGCTCGGCTATGACGATGCCAAGCTGCGCCGCCTCTGCCAGGAGGCTATCGATGCCGGTTTCAATCATGTGAAGATGAAGGTCGGCCGCGATCTCGAAGACGATATCCGCCGCCTCACCATCGCCCGCGAGGTGATCGGTCCCGACCGTTACCTGATGATCGATGCCAATCAGGTCTGGGAAGTCGGTCAGGCGATCGACTGGGTGCGCAAGCTTGCCTTCGCAAAGCCGTTCTTCATCGAAGAGCCGACCAGCCCGGACGACGTCGCCGGCCATCGCAAGATCCGCGAGGCGATCGGCCCGGTGAAGGTGGCGACAGGTGAAATGTGCCAGAACCGCATCATGTTCAAGCAGTTCATCGCCGAAGGCGCGATCGATATCGTGCAGATCGATTCCTGCCGCATGGGCGGTCTCAACGAAGTTCTGGCCGTGCTGTTGATTGCCGCCAAGTATGGATTGCCGGTCTGGCCGCATGCCGGCGGCGTTGGGCTCTGCGAATATGTGCAGCATCTGTCGATGATCGACTACATCGCCGTGTCCGGCACCAAGGACGGCCGCGTTATCGAATATGTCGACCATCTGCACGAGCACTTCATCGACCCGTGCATCATCCGCGATGCCGCTTACATGCCGCCAAGCCTGCCGGGCTTCTCGATCGAGATGAAGCCGGAGTCGATCACCGAATACACCTTCAAGGGTTGATCATCTGCCTCAAGTACCTTCTCCCCTTTTGGGGGGAAGGGGTCACACGGACTGCTTCAGCCAGCGCTGAATGACCGGCACATCGGCATCGTCAAGCTCGTGACCAGCAGGAACGGTCGCAAGCTCGACCTTTGCGCCGCCGTTCTGCAGGCGCTCGGCAAGGGGTTGGGTGTATGGGCCGTACAGATCCTTCTCGCCTGCGATAACAAGCACGTCGGCGGTCGACATATCCACCGCCGGCGGATCGGTCAGCACGGCCATGGACCGCAGCAGCACCGCGCGGCGAATGAGTTGCGGGTGCAGTGACAGCATGGCGCCGAGCAGGTTGGCGCCGTTCGAATAGCCGATATAGACCATGCGCTCCGGATCGAGGCCATAGGCATGGATCGCGCCGTCGATGAAAGCGGCGAAGGCCTCCGCTTCGCTGACGATATCGGCCTGATCGAAGGACATGGGCCCGTTCCGGCGAAACCAGCGCGGCGCGCCTTCTTCGAGCGCCCGGCCGCGCACGCCGAGCAGCGTCGCATGGGCATTGATCTTATGGGCAATCGGCAACATCGCCGTCTCGTTGGCGCCGGAGCCGTGCAACAGGACGAAGATATTGCCGTTCGGCTGCTGTGGCGTGAAGAAGCGATGGATGAAGGGCAGGTCGCGATAGATGACGCGCGGGTCGCCGGGCATGGAGAACTGCGGCAGGATCACCTCCAGCTCGGCCTGTCGCTCAGGCTTGTCGTCAGGCGAAAAGAGGCGCGTGCCGAGCGTTGTCTCATCCTCATCGACCAGCATGCCCGGTGCATCCGTTGCCAGTTCGAAGAGGATGCGGCCGGGTTCGCGAACATAGAGCGAGCGGAAATACTTGCGGTCATGCATCGCGGTCGGCCAGGAATTGACGGCCTGCAATGCTGTCCGCACGGACTGAAGCTCGGCATCGTCGGCAGCGCGAAAGGCGACGTGGTCGACCGTACCCGTGCCCGGTGCACTCGCCCAGAAGCCGCGCGCATCCCTGATGTCGATGATATCACCGGGTTCCGACACGAGCCGGCTGATGGCGCCATTGGTTGCCTGCGGCCGATAGTCGAAATGGTTGACCAGAAGCTCCCGCGTCTCGTCCGGCGTTTCGCTGAACAGCGTCGCCCCGCGAATGCGGCGAATGGCGTGCTCCTGCGGGATAGTATCGTTCGTCCAGGGGGCGGCCGCCTGCAAGGCGTTGGTGCCGACCAGCTTGACGATGATGCCGTCGGGATCCTTCAGCCGCAGGACCGGTTCGCCGAATTCCTCGAAAGGACCTTCCGGCTTCAGGCCGGCGCTCAAGGCACGCGTCAGCCAGAAACCGATACTCATGGGGTCGATGCCAAGAGAAATCTCGCCGACCTGGCCGACGCCGGCGCGGCCCGGCGAGCCGTCCTCCCAGACGAGGAAGGTCACCAGCGAACCGGGTGAACCCTTCGCGTCGCCATAGAGCAGATGAAGCTGGGTGGCATCCTCGAAGCCGCCCGTGCGCTTGACGAGGCGCATGCCAAGGAAGCCGACGTAGAAATCGACATTCGCTTGTACCTTGCGGGTGATCAGCGTGACGTGGTGGATGCCGGCGATCATGGTTGCTCCAGACTCGATTGTGAGATTGGTCGCAATCTAGGGCACAAGCTGCCGTCTGTTCAATGCGTGGGACGTGGAGGGTGTGTTCACGAAATGCGCAATGACGTCTATCGGGCTATGTTATTTTTCGGATTCGGATTTGGCCGCTTCGGATGCTTTTGCCGTCTTCCGCTTGGCCTTCGTCTTTGGCTCCGGCGGCGGTTGCGATGCCTCCTTCTCGAGGCGAAGCTCACGCAGGCGAGCCGTTTTCCGCGCGCGCATCGCCTGTTCGCTGGCGAGGATTTCCTTGACGGTGGAATCGAGCTGATTGGCCTTGGCCGGAGCTGCCTGTTTCTTGGAGCCGAATAGATTGTCTTTGTTGGGTGGCGCCATATCGGCCTCCATGGTTCGTGTCGGCGTTGGCGTTGGTTGCAAATACTGCGCGGTGATCGACCGCGCTTGCAGGACTTATGATTTCATCCTGTAGCAGATGATGCGCCGAATAAGCGATATAATTCCGCGACCCTTGGCGGAAACAGTCGATGGAAGCTCTATCACAAGCTGCAACTTGACTAAAAATACCCGGTGAAGCGTGGCGAAAGATAATGGAAATAGCGGGAAATCAATTGAAAAACCTTCGTTTTTTCAATCAAAAATTGTGTCTGGATTTTCCTCCATCCGGGCCGGTTTTTGATGAGATATCTGGCTGTTTCGATATTTTAGGTGTTTCTGCTTGTGAGGAATATGCATATCGGATATAAGCACCGGCATCGATATTGGTGAATGAACTTTGCTGCGACGCGTTCCGCGCAATACTGACGAGCTTCCTCTCAAAATCGGTGTACTGCCATCCAGTTATTCCCTGGATAGGGACTATTATATGAGCGATTGAAAGGTCATCGTTATGAGCACAGGTACTGTAAAGTGGTTCAATGCTGCCAAGGGTTTTGGTTTCATTCAGCCCGATGATGGCGCGACGGACGTTTTCGTGCATATTTCAGCCGTTGAACGCGCTGGAATGAGCACTCTCCGCGACGGCCAGAAGATTTCCTACGAGCTTGTCAAGGACAAGCGTTCGGGCAAGATGTCGGCTGATCAGCTGGAAGCCATGTAAGCCATTTGTTTCCGATCTTTGGCCACGGATTTACTGGCATCGATCGTAGAGACAATGAAGGAAGAGGTCGGGTTAGCCCGGCCTTTTTTGTTGTCTGCAATCAGCTCCGGTTGAGCAGGGTAGACAAGACCGTCTATCAAGACCGATAGCGCCGCTCGATGATCGGCGCTTTTTATTTTGTCTTTGCAGTTGAGCGGTATGGCCGACTCAGTGTTCGCCGAGCCCATCCGCCGGCGATTTGCGGCGGTGGCCGCTGATCTCCGAGCCGGCCGTGCGCGAGAATCTGGCGTTCCAGATGACCGCAAGAAGCGCGATGGCTGTGACGACGATGAAGGCGACGGAGAAGTCGCTCATTTCGGCTTTCGCATGTCCGCGCAGCTGCGTCGAGCCGTGCAGGGCAAGGGCAGCGATGCAGATGCCGAGAGAAAGCATCAGCTGCTGGAAGGTCGAATAGAAGCTGGTCGCTATGCTCATCCGGTCGCGCTCGATTTCGTCATAGGCGATCGTGTTGTAGGCCGTGAACTGGAACGACATGAAGAAGCCGCAGAAGAACAAGATCACGAAGATGACAGGCAGCGGCCAGTCGGGCTGGAAGATGGAGCACAGTCCGTAGCCGAGCGTGCCGATCAGACCGAAGATGATGAGGGCGGTACGAAAGCCGAGCGTGCGCAGGATGCGGACCTGGAACGGCTTCATGGCCATGGAGCCGAGCGCGGTCGCGATGGCGATCTGGCCGGCTGCGGCGGCTGAAAGGCCAAAACCGAGCTGCAGCATCAGCGGAATGAGGAAGGGATGGGCGCCCTGGCTGATGCGCGTCAACGAGCCGGCGATAACCGATGTCCGGAAGGTCGGCACCTTCATCAGCGAGAAATCCATGATCGGCGATGGATGCTTGCGGGCATGGCGAAGATAGGCGATGCCGAAGAGCAGGCCGACCGAGATGAGGAAGACGGCCATATAGCCTTCGCCCTCACGGCTGGACATTTCGAAGCCGAACAGCAGCGAGCCGAGCGAAATGCCTGATAGAATGAAGCCCGACAGGTCAAAACGGCCGTTGCGCGGACCTTTCACATCTTCGATGAACATCGTCACCAGTATGAAGCCGATGACACCGATGGGCACATTGATATAGAAGATCCAACGCCAGTCGAGATAGGTAACGAACATGCCGCCGACGGGAGGCCCGAGGATGGGGCCGACGAGCGCCGGAATGAGCAGCCAGGACATAGCGTTCACCATATCCTTGCGGGCGACGCTGCGCATCAGCACCAGACGTCCCACAGGCAGCATCATGGCGCCGCCGAGACCCTGGAGGAGCCGCGCGATGACGAGGAAGAACAGGTTCGGCGCCTGTGCGCAGAGAAGTGAGCCGACAACGAAGACCGCAATGGCGGATCGGAAGACGGTGCGCGACCCGAAACGGTCGGCGATGGCGCCGCTGGCGGGAATGAAGATCGCGAGGCTGAGAAGGTATGAAGTCAGCGAGATACTCATGGCCGGCGCGCTGACGCCGAAATCTCTTGCCATGGTCGGAAGGGCTGTTGCGAGCACTGTCGCGTCAAGCTGCTCCATGAACATCGCGCTTGCTACGATAAGCGCTACTACACGAAAATTCGGTGCGGCCCGCCGGGTGGGGGCGGCCTGGAATATCTGATCCGACATTGTCGGGGATCGCTCTCGATGGTGCGGAGGGGTCCGGAGACAGAACCGCAAGTCTGGTCGCGGCGCCAAGGCCGGTTCGAATAGCCGCCTGTATACTCCCGCTCGCGCGCGATTTCTATATCAGAAATCGCAAAACTTATTGATCGAAATGGAAAAAATGACGCAGCCGGGCAGGAATGCAACAACGGATGAATGCCAGATGAACAGATGAGGCATTATGCCGTGGTTGTGGCGCTCACGGTTCATTTTACCACGTAAGATGGTGCGCGCGCGTCGGCGTTTCGGTCTTAGACGTTGCGCGCAAAAATGCCGGTGCCGAAAGACGACGGCACCGGCCTGTAGTGTCGCGATGGCATGTGGGGAAGCGGTCAGTAGCCTTCGGCAAGGCCCGAGCCGGCGCGGCTGTCCATGGCGCCGTTGTAGCGGGCGCCGCCGCCCTTGGCGATATCGCCGAGGCTCTTGCCGCCGACCAGGATGCCTGCGGCCTGACCCCAGACCGGCCAGTCGCCGCCGACCTGAATCGTGTAGCCCATGCCGGCCAGCAGCTTCATCGTATCGGGTGAGAGCGCATAGGGTTCGGTATAGATCTTATCCGGCAGCCATTGATGATGGATGCGCGGTGCGTCGATCGCCTGCTGGATATTCATGCCGAAATCGATGACGTTGATGATCGCTTCGAGCGTGATGGTGATGATGCGCGAGCCGCCGGGGCTGCCGATCACCATGAAGGGCTTGCCGTCCTTGGCGATGATCGTCGGGCTCATGGATGAAAGCGGCGTCTTCTTAGGCTGGATGGCATTGGCTTCGCCCTGCACCAGGCCATAGAGGTTGGGCACGCCCGGCTTGGAGGTAAAGTCGTCCATCTCGTTGTTCAAAAGGATGCCCGTTCCGGGCGCGACGACGCCGGCGCCGAAGGAACCGTTCAGCGTATAGGTGACGGCAACCGCGTTGCCATCGTTGTCGATGATCGAATAATGCGTCGTCTCATGGCTTTCGCCGAGGCCCTTCGGCATCAGATCCTTGGAAATGCCGGCCTTGTAGGGATTGATGCTGTCGCGGATCTTCTTGGCATAGTCTCTTTCCAGCAGCTTGCTGACCGGGTTGTCGACGAAGTCTGGATCGCCGAGAGCCGAATTGCGGTCGACATAGGCGTAACGCATGGCTTCGGTCATGAAATGCACCGTATCAGCCGAGGCATAGCCGGTATAGGAAAGCGGGTAGCCTTCCAGCACGTTGAGGATTTCGCAGATGATGATGCCGCCGGAAGAGGGCGGTGGCGAGGAAATGATCTCGTAGCCGCGATAGTCGCACTTCACGGGATCGAGTTCGCGGACCTTATATTGCTCGAAATCCTGGTTTGCGAGAATGCCGCCCTTGTCCTGGCTTGCCTTGACAATGGCGTTGGCGATGGGTCCCTTGTAGAAGCCATCCGGCCCCTGTTCCGAAATGCCGGAAAGAGCATTGGCGAGATCCGGCTGCGTCAGCTTATCGCCGGTTGCAAAGGGCGTTCCGTCCACCTTGGTGAAGATCGCGGCCGTGGCCGGATCGCGCGCGAGCCATTTCTTGCCTCCGTTCAGCTCGGCCGCATCGGCCTGATTGAGCGTGAAGCCTTCCTTGGCATAGCGAATGGCGGGCGCCATCAGATCCTGGCGGGACTTGGTGCCATATTTCTCGCGGGCCATTTCGAAACCCATGACCGAGCCGGGCACGCCGACGGCAAGATAGCCATCGGTGCTTGCGCCTTTGACGACATTGCCCTTGTCGTCAAGATACATGCCTTTGGTGGCTGCAAGCGGTGCACGCTCACGAAAATCCAGGAATGTAGTCTTGCCGTCCCGCAAGCGGATGGTCATGAAGCCGCCGCCGCCGATATTTCCGGCGGTCGGATAGACCACGGCCAGCGCATAGCCGACCGCGACCGCGGCATCGACGGCATTGCCGCCGCTTTTCAGCACCTGCACGCCGACATCTGTGGCCAGATGCTGGGCGGTGACCACCATGCCATGCTCGGCCTCCACCGGCGGCGGCGAGGCGGCTCGGGCTGTCGTGATGGAGAAAAGAGCGAATGTGACCAGAGTGGCCGAGGAGATCGCCCGCAGGCGGAATTGGCGCATGATGATGATGCCTCTCGTTTCCGTATTAGGGGTAAAGGAACCCATCATTGACATGGTGTTCAGCGCGAAAATGGCGATATCCGCGGTTGTGATTTTTTTGACGGTGCCGTCGAGAGATGAATCGAAAGTAAAACGCCCACCTTTCGCGAGAGACCGCGGCGGCTGCCAACTGACCGATTATTGAGTCAAGCGCGTGCGACGGACGGCTCCTTTCGTCCTTCCCGGATATAGGAATTGGCTGTGCCTTCGCACTTGCAATATTTCTTTCATTAGTTAAGCCTACTTTAGTGAAGACCTTGTCGAGGCCGAAGTGTTGCGCGGAAGGTAATGATGGCCGTCACGAAGCTTGAACAGTGGAAGAACGAACGCAAGGCCAAGGCCAAGCCGCACGTCATTGCCGAGAAGACGCATGTCGTCGAAATCGAGTGCATGCATTGCAGCCGCCACTTTCTTCGATGGACATCGATGGCGGCCGCCTACTGGCGCTGCGACGACTGCACTGTTGGCACCTGACTTGCATCTACCCCTAGCGTTTACACGATCAGAATGGCGCGGAAATCGTTGACATTCGTTCCCGTCGGGCCGGGGACGAAGAGATCACCAATGGCGTTGAACGCCGTCCAGGCATCGTTATTCACAAGCATTTCGGCTGGAATCACTCCGGCGTTGCGCAGCCGCGCCACCGTGCCGGCGTCGGCAAAGGCGCCGGCATTGTCCTCGCTGCCGTCGATGCCGTCGGTATCCGCCGCCATGGCATAAATACCGCCATGGCCGTCTATGTCCATCGCCAGCGACAGCAGGAATTCGGAGTTTCGGCCGCCCTTGCCTTTGCCTCTCAGGGTCACCGTCGTTTCGCCGCCCGAGAGCAGTACGATCGGCCTTGTGAAGGGCCGGTTGCGGTGCAGCACCTCGCGGGCGATGGCGGCATGCATGTGTGCGGCTTCGCGGGCTTCGCCCTCTATGGCGTCCGAGAGAATGGCCGTTTCGATGCCGGCTGCGCGTGCCACTTCGGCAGCCGCCTCCAGAGAGACGCCGGCGGAGGCGATGAGATGCACCTCGTTGCCGGCAAAGCGTGGATCATCGGGCCGGGGCGCATCGGCCTCCTGTCTTTCGATATGCGCGAGAACGGCGGCGGGCAGCTCGATCCGGTAGAGGCGGATGAGATCGAGCGCCTCCGCACGCGTGCCGGCACCCGGCACGGTCGGACCGGAGGCAACCAAAGCCGGGTCATCGCCGGGAATATCCGAGACAACAAGCGAGACGACCTTGGCCGGATGAGCTGCCGCTGCGAGGCGGCCGCCCTTGATGGTCGACAGATGCTTGCGGATGACGTTCATCGCCGAAATCGGCGCGCCGGAGGCGAGCAGTGCCTTGTTGACGGCGATCTCGTCGGCCAGCGTCAAAGAGCCGGCCGGAGACGGCAGCAGCGCCGAGCCGCCGCCGGAAATGAGGGCGATCACCAGATCGTCCTCCGTCAGGCCTTCGACGAACTTCAGCAGCCGGCCGGAGGCGATCAGTCCTGCCTCATCGGGCACGGGATGGGCAGCTTCGATGATCTCGATCTGGCGGCAGGGCGCTGCGAAACCATATCGCGTCACCACCAGCCCTTCGAGCGGACCATCCCAGCATCGCTCCAGTGCCGCCGCCATTTGTGCCGAGCCTTTGCCGGCGCCGATGACGATCGTCCGTCCTTTCGGCTTGGCCGGCAGATGCGCGCGAATGCCGGTCAGCGGATCGGCCGCACGCACGGCTGCGTCGAACAGGGAGGTGAGGAAGGTGCGGGGATCGGAAACGGTCATGTCAAAGTGCCTGTCTGCGATGAGCTTGTAACCATTTGGTGGCTTAACTCGCGCCGACACGCAAGAGGCCACAGCGGCAATTGTGTCCGAGGATGTGAATCCCTATGTTCTGAGCATGGGTTTTATTGCACGATTTGAAGGATTTTCGAAATGGCCGAATTGAAGGTGAAGACGAGACAGACCGGTGCCACCGCTACGGTTGGCCGCACCGGTCTTCCGCATGTGACATCGGTGATGGGTGGCGAAATCGACATCGTCACCTCGCCGTCGCAGCCGGGATTCAACCCGCTCGATCTGCTCTATTCGTCGCTGTCGGCCTGCCTGGTTCTCAGCGCCCGCATGGCGGCGAGCAGCCTCGGCGTGCTCGACAAGCTCACCGAAGTCACCGCCGTCGTAACAGGCGAAAAGGCGACGGAAGGGCTTTCCCGCGTCGAAAAGTTCAACATCGCCTTCACCATCAAGGGCGATTTCGGCGACGAGATCCGCAACGCGATCGCGCATGCCGCCGAAGACGAGATCTGCACGGTGAGCAACACGATCCGCGGCAATCCGAAGTTCGAGACGGTGATTTCGGGGTAGGGTTGGCGCAGACGGAGAGGCCCCCTCATCCGCCCTGTCGGGCCCCTTCTCCCCGTTTTGACGGGGAGAAGGGGATAGAAGCACCATTACTATCCCTCTTTCAGCTCTGGTCTAAGCGAGGGTACAGAGGTTGTCCCCTCTCCCCGCGAGCGGGGAGAGGGCTAGGGTGAGGGGGCCGTTCCGCTATTTGGCGGGCAGCTCAAACCCTTCCAGATAAGGCCCAAGCTCCGGGTCGATATCCACCTTCACGGCGTTGGTGTAGATCGCCGTGGCAATCATGATGCCGGCAAAGGCAACGAGGTTGACGAGCGTGGGCTCGTCATAGCGCGCCTTCAGCCGCTCCCACAATTCCTCGGGAACGGCATTGGAATCCCTGACGATAGCTTTGCCGAAATCGATCAGCAGGGCTTCGTCTTCGCTCGGCACGATGGTCTCCGGCGTCAGCCCCGCATTGATCAGCGCGCGGCGGAAGAAGCCGACCGGGATGATCGAGCGGCATTCCGTTGCAATGGCCTGGCAGAGAAGCCAGACGGCGCGATCATCAAGTGCCGGGCGCAGCTCCTCGCGCAGCGTGAACCATTCGGCATAGATGCGATGCGCCACCGGCGAATGCAGCAGTGTCCGCTTCATATTCGTCATGCGGCCGCGCAGCTCCACTTCGCGGTCGTGCTCGGCACGCACGGCGTCGGAGGCGGTCTCGTAATCGATCGGCGTGATATGGCTCATTGGTATCTCTCACTGCGCTGCCGCAGGCGTTGCCTTGAAGAACCGATTGCACGGGCGCGGCAGGCCCAGATGCTCGCGCAAGGTCGTGCCTTCGTATTCGCGGCGGAAAATACCGCGGCGCTGCAGCTCCGGAACGACGCGGGTCGTCACGTCGAGGAGGCCCTGCGGCAGGAACGGGAAGACGACATTGAAGCCGTCGGAGCCTTCCTCGTGCAGCCATTGCTCCATCTCGTTGGCGATGGTTTGCGGCGTGCCGACGAAAGCGAGGCCGGCATAGCCGCCGAGACGCTGGGCAAGCTGGCGTACCGTCAGCTTCTCCGCCTCGGCAAGTGCGATGACGCGCTCGCGTCCGCTCTTGCTGGCATTGGTATCCGGAATTTCAGGCAGCAGGCCATCCGGATCGAAGCCGGAGGCATCATGGCCGAGCGCAATCGACAGAGATGCGATGGCGCTGTCGTAGTGAACGAGGCTGTCAAGCTTCGCCCGCTTGGCCTTCGCCTCTTCAACTGTATCGCCGACGACGATGAAGGCGGCCGGCAGGATCTTCAGATAATCGGGGTTGCGACCGATCTCTCTCATTCGTCCCTTGATGTCGGCGAAAATCGCCTTGCCGTCGCCGAGATTGCGCGGTGCGGCAAAGACCGCTTCCGCCGTCTCGGCCGCAAGCTGGCGGCCGGCATCGGATTGTCCGGCCTGTACGATGACAGGCCAGCCTTGAGGAGAACGGGCGATGTTGAGCGGGCCGCGTACGCTGAGCTCCTCGCCCTTGTGGGCGAGCACATGCATCTTTTCCGGGTCGAAGAAGATGCCGGTCTCGGCATTGCGGATGAAGGCGTCGTCGGCGAAGCTGTCCCAGAGGCCGGTGACGACATCGTAGAATTCGCGGGCGCGATGGTAGCGCTCGCCATGGTCCATATGCTCGTCGAGGCCGAAATTGAGGGCTGCGTCCGGGTTGGATGTCGTGACGATATTCCAGCCGGCGCGGCCGCCGCTGATATGGTCGAGCGAGGCGAAACGGCGGGCGATATGATAGGGCTGGTCGAAGGTGGTCGACGCGGTGGCGACGAGGCCGATCCTGTCGGTGACGGCGGCCAGCGCCGAAAGCAGGGTAAAGGGCTCGAAGGAGGTTACTGTGTGGCTGCGCTTCAGCGCCTCGATCGGCATGTTGAGGACTGCCAGATGGTCGGCCATGAAGAAGGCGTCGAACTTCGCCTTTTCGAGCTCCTGCGCAAAGCTCTTGATATGCTGGAAATTGAAATTGGCGTCCGGATAGGCGCCAGGATAGCGCCATGCGCCGGTATGCAGGCTGACGGGGCGCATGAAGGCCCCGAGCTTCAATTGCTTCTGTTCGGTCATCGGCTCAGTCTCTCTCGAAAATTGCCGGGTCGCCACAACATCGCGACGCCGTCGTCAGCGGAATATGCACTACGACGTAGGCGTGCTCCTCACGCATTCAAAGAGCCGATTTCATTTATTTGATCGCTTGCGCGGAATATTCATCCAGCCTGCGTTTCCACGCCGATCTGTCCCGCGAAGACCTTGACCAGCCAGTCTATGAAAACGCGCACGCGCGGTGAAAGCTGGCGGCTGCGCGGATAGAGCATGGATACCGGCGTCCGGGTCGGCGGAAAGTCCTTCAGAATATGCAGCAACTGACCTTTTTCCAGGGCATCCTCGGCGTGGTAGCGCGGGACCTGGATCAAGCCGAGGCCGAGCTTGGCCGCGGCAAAATAACTCTCGGCCGCATTGACGGAGATGGTTGCGGGCAAGGTGATCTCGCGCAGCGTGCCGCCTGCCTCGAATTCCAGCGGCAGCAGGCCGCCCGTCGCCGAGGAGCGGAAGCCGACCATGCGATGGCCGTCGAGCGCATCCGGATGCATGGGCATGCCGTGACGCTCCACATAGGCCGGGGCTGCCAGTGTGACCTCTTCCAGCATCGCGACGCGACGCCCGATCATGTCGCTGTCCTGCAGCGTGCCGACACGCAGCACGCAGTCGATTCCCTCGCGGATGAGATCGACGAAGCGGTCGCCCTCGGTCATCTGAAATTCGATTTCGGGGTAGGTTTCGAGGAAGGACGGCAGGTTCGGCAAGACGAAGTGCCGAGCCAGAGTTCCATGCACGTCGACGCGCAGCACCCCCTTCGGCTTGGCGCCGGCAAAGGCGCCTTCGGCATCCTCTATGTCGGAGAGGATGCGCAGGCAGCGCTGATAATAGGCCTCGCCGTCGAGCGTCGGGCTCACATGCCGCGTCGTGCGCTGCAACAGCCGTACGCCGAGCTTCGCCTCCAGCTGCTTGATCGCATCCGTCACTGTCGAGCGCGGCAGGCCGGTGTCTTCGGCCGCCAGCGTGAAGCTGCGCCGCTCCACGAGGCGGCAAAACACGCGCATGGCATCGAATCTGTCCATCTTATTTGTTCGCCTATTTCGGATAGTGATGCCGATTAATGGCCGATTATCCGCGTCATGAAAAGAGGCATCTTCTCCTCGTCGAAAGGCGCTGAGGCGCAAAACCAGCAAGGATGAAGAAAATGAGCAATAATTCCAACAAGGTAGCGATCGTCACCGGCGCGTCCCGCGGTATTGGCGCAGCCATTGCGCAGCGGCTGGCCGCAGACGGTTTCACCGTCGTCATCAATTATGCAGGCAGCGAAGCTGCCGCCGAGGAGCTGGCCCGCAAGATCGAAGAAAAGGGCGGCAAGGCGCTGACCGCCAAGGCCGATGTTTCCGATGTCGATGCCGTGCGCCGCATGTTCGATGCAGCCGAGGCGGCTTTCGGCGGCGTCGACGTGCTCATCAACAATGCCGGCATCATGCAGCTTGCCAAGATCGCCGATGCGGACGACGCGCATTTCGACCATCATATCGCCATCAACCTCAAGGGCACGTTCAACACGCTGCGCGAAGCCGGCAAGCGCCTGCGCGACGGCGGCCGCATCGTCAACTTCTCGACCAGCGTCGTCGGGCTTAAGCTCGAATCCTATGGCGTCTACGCCGCCACGAAGGCGGCCGTCGAAACACTGACGGGCATCATGTCGAAGGAACTGCGCGGCCGCTCGATCACTGTCAACGCCGTTGCTCCCGGCCCGACGGCCACCGACCTCTTCCTCAATGGCAAGAGCGACGAACTCATCGACCGGCTGGCCAAGATGAATCCGCTGGAGCGACTGGGCACGCCTGAGGACATTGCTGCCGCCGTCTCCTTCCTCGTCGGTCCTGATGGCGGCTGGATCAACGGCCAGACGCTGCGCGCCAACGGCGGCATGATCTGAGCCATTCTGGCGGTAGGGCAATGCCTGCCGCCACCACCCCTCTCGACATCATGTCATCGTCAGCAACTGAACATCCAAAAAGGAACAGGATCATGAGCAAGCAAGTCATCGTCATAACAGGCGCATCGAGCGGTTTCGGCGCTCTGACGGCGCGTGCCCTCGCCAGAGCAGGCCATACCGTCTATGCCGGCATTCGCGAAACCAAGGGGCGCAACGCGCCGCAGGCGGAAGCCGTTGCCGCTTTCGCCAGGGAGAATGGGGTCGATCTTAGAGCTGTCGAGCTCGATGTTGCCTCGGATGCATCGGTCGAAGCCGGCATTGCCGAGATCATCGCCCAGCAGGGTCGTATCGACACCGTCATCCACAATGCCGGCCATATGTCCTTCGGCCCGGCGGAAGCCTTCACGCCGGAGCAGTTTGCCGAGCTCTACGACATCAACGTGCTCAGCACCCAGCGCGTCAATCGCGCCGTGCTGCCACATCTGCGCAAACAGCGCAGCGGCCTGGTTGTCTGGGTATCCTCGTCCAGCACCCGTGGCGGCACGCCGCCCTACTTGTCGCCTTATTTCGCCGCCAAGGCGGCGATGGATTCGCTGGCTGTCTCCTATGCGTCGGAGCTCACCCGTTGGGGCATCGAAACAGCGATCATCGTGCCCGGCGCCTTCACGAAGGGCACCAACCATTTCGCCCACTCCGGCTCGCCCGCAGACAAGGCCCGCGCTGCCGAATACGACAACGGTCCCTATGCAGGCGTTCCTGATCAGGCATTGAAGGGTCTCGCCTCGCTGGAACCGGCCGACGCCGATGCGGCCTCCGTCGCGACCGCGATCGTTGAAGTCGTGGATATGCCCTTCGGCACACGCCCGTTCCGTATCCATATCGATCCGTCGGAAGATGGTGCGGAAATCGTCAATGGCGTCGCCGACCGGGTGCGCGCCGAGCTTTTCCGGCGCATCGGCCTGGAGGATCTGCTGAAGCCGCATGTAAGGGGCTGAGGCTTCGCCACCACCCTTCCAGCGGGTCAAATCGCCGCTTCTGTGCCACAGGGGCGGCGATCACTTGCTTCCATAGAGACTATTTTGCGTCGTATGGCATTCCAAGCCTATAAGTTTCGTACTAAAGCGAATCCTTTAGAGGGTCGGGAGATATCCATGGACGCGAAGGACATCGGCGAAATCGCCAGCTGGCTCATGCAAGCAGGCCTCAAGGGCATGGCAGAAACCGATATCCTGGCGGGTTTCTGCGAGCAGTGCCGCCAGCATGGCCTCAACCTCGATCGAGCCATGGCGCTGATGGACACGCTGCATCCGGTCTATGAAGGCCGTGCCTTCCGCTGGGACGGCAACCGGGTGATCGAGCGCGAGTTCGAATATGGCCCGTCGCATCAGGGGATCGCCGCCGAGAATTGGCAACGTTCCGCCTTCTATCATATGTTGACGACAGGCGGGGACGAGGTGCGCCGGCGTATCGGTTTTGGCGAGCCGGCAGATTTCTACGGGCTCGATACACTGCAGGCCGATGGTCACACGGACTACATTGCCATGGTGCACCGTTTCGAAGAGGGCGGTACGATCGGCGAGATGGACTGCTTCTATTCCAATTTCGCCACCGCTGCCGAAGTCGGTTTCCCCGACGAGGATCTGTACGTGCTGCGCAAGCTCACGCCGGCGCTGGCGCTGGCAATCAAGTGCACCGGCATGAGCCGCATCGCCCGCACGATCGCTGAGGTCTATCTCGGCGAGGATGCCGCCCGCCATGTTCTCGAAGGCAAGATCACGCGCGGCAAGACCGAACGGATTTCAGCGGCGCTCTGGTTTTCCGATCTCGCCAACTATACGCGCATCTCGGATACCGCCGAGCCGGATGAGATCATCCCGATGCTGAACGCCTATGCCGATGCCGTCATTTCCTCGATCCACGAGGCGGGCGGCAACGTGCTGAAGCTGATCGGCGACGGCACGCTGGCGATCTTCAAGGCCAGAAATTCGGCCGATGCCTGCGCCGCTGCGCTGATGGCGGAATCGCTGTTGCGCCAGCGGTTGCGCGATCTTAACGCCCAGCGGCAGATCGAGGGCAGGCCCGTCACGGATGTCTATCTCGGCCTGCATATCGGCGATGTCTTCTACGGCAATATCGGCAGCATGGACCGGCTGGACTTCACCGTCATCGGGCCTGCTGTCAACGAGGTGAGCCGCATTGCCTCCATGTGCCGTTCGGCCGACCGCAATGTCCTGATGTCGTCGAACTTCGTCGAGGCGCTATCGACACACAACAGCAACGATCTTGTCTCCGTCGGTCGCTACGCGCTGCGCGGGGTCAACCGACCACAGGAACTGTTCACGCTGCTGTCTTCGGCAGCGTGAACGCTCTATCTTTTTGTTTCTTTACGCATTCCAGACGGAAAACCGCTTCGCACTTTTCCTGGAAATGCTCTAGCGGCGGCCGGCGGCGAACATCGGGCCGCCCTTGCTCGATGGAAAGCCGTAGCCGTTGATCATGACGAGATCGATGTCGCTGGCGCGGGCAGCAATGCCTTCCGCAAGCAGTGCGTCGCCCTCATCGGACATGGCTTTCAGCAGGCGGGCAACGATCTCTTCGGCGGTGAAGCGCTTTGGCACAATGCCTTTCTCGGCGCGCGCAGCTTCGATCATGGCTGTTACGTCGGGATCGATCGTCCGTTTGCCGTCGGGATAGGCATACCAGCCACGCCCGGCCTTCTGTCCGAAGCGGCCGGCCTCGCAGAGTCGGTCGGCGATGACGACATAGCGTTCCGCAGGATTGCGCGTTGCAGCCTGCCGCTTGCGGCGCGCCCAGGCGATCTCCAGGCCTGCCATGTCGTAGACGGCGAAAAGACCCATGGGAAAACCATAGGCTTCCAGAGCCGCATCGATTTCGTCGGGCAAAGCGCCGTCCTCGACCATGTATTCGGCCTCGCGGCGATAGGCCGAGAAGACGCGGTTGCCGATGAAGCCTTCGGTGACACCGCAGACGATGGGCAGTTTGCTTAAGCGTTTCGCGAATGCCAATGCGCTCGCCAGGACCTCCGGCGCCGTCTTCTTGCAGTTCACCACTTCCAGCAGCCGCATGATGTGGGCGGGCGAGAAGAAGTGCAGGCCGACGACCCGCCCGGGCCGCGCGGTTGCCGCAGCGATGACGTCAGGATCGAGATAGCTGGTATTGGTCGCGAGAATTGCGTCGGCGCGGACGATCGTATCGAGGCGCTGGAACAGTTCGGTCTTGACGATGAGGTCGTCGAAGACGGCTTCGATGACGATATCGGCCTGCCCGAGTTGCTGCATATCGGCGGTCACGCTCAATCGACTTAAACGGTCCTCGCGACCGGCCGCGTCGAGGCGGCCGGATTGCACCGCCTTGTCGAGAATGCCGGCGATCCGTTCGCGGCCCTTCTCGGCTGCTTCGGCACTCTGCTCGACGCCGATGACGCGATAGCCGCCGTTGAGCGCGGCGACCGCGATGCCCGATCCCATCAGGCCGGTGCCGACGATCCCGACGGTTTCAATCCTGCGTGGCGTGACTGCCTCCAAACCTTCGACCTTGCCGGCTGCGCGTTCGGCGAAGAAGACATGGCGCAGCGCGGTCGCCTCCTCGCTGTCGCGAAGCTCTAGGAAGGTGCGGCGTTCTTCGGCCAACCCCTCGGCCAGGGGAGCGGTTGCGGAGAGGCGAACGAGGCGGACGGCTTCCGTTGGGGCACGCTGGCCGCGTGCCTTGCGCAGTGCATCGGCGGCTGCCTTTTCGATGGTTTCAATGAGAGTAGATGGAACGGAAAGCATACCGGTACGGCGCAAAGATGAGGCGTCGGCATTCTTGATATCGGCAATGGTGTCTGCGAGCAGCGTGCTTTCGGAGACTCTGTCCACAATGCCGAGCTTGAGGGCTTCCGAGGCAGAAATGATGCGTCCGCCGGCGATCATATCGATGGCGGCAGCGGTGCCGATGAGGCGTGGCAGGCGTTGCGTGCCGCCAGCGCCGGGCACGATGCCGAGCTTGACTTCCGGCAGGCCGAGCTTGGCTGATGGAGCCGCATGGCGGCGGTGGCAGGCCAACGCCACTTCCAGGCCGCCCCCGAGCGCTGCGCCATTGATCGCCGCGGCGACGGGTTTCGGAAAGGTTTCGATGCGGGCAATGACGTCAGGCAGGAGCGGTTCGACCGGTGGCTTGCCGAGTTCCTTGATGTCTGCGCCGCCGATGAAGCTGTTGCCCGCGCCTGTCAGTACGACGCCGGCGATTGCGCTTTCGTTCTCGGCATGATCGAGCGCCGCCATCAGGCCGGCCCGGACATCGGCCGAGAGCGCGTTGACGGGCGCATTGTCTATGGTGACGACGATGACCCCGTCAGTCAGCGCCGCCGAGATGGTGTCCGAAAAGCGCAGTGCCGACATGATCTTGACCGCCTGTGCGATATTATTCCGGAATGATGGCGGTCGCCTGGATCTCGATCTTGGCGCGATCCTCGACCAGAGCGACGACCTGTACGGCAGCCATGGCCGGGAAGTGCCGGCCGATGATTTCGCGATAGGCCTGACCGATAGCCTTGAGGCTACCGAGATATTCCTGCTTGTCGGTGAAATACCAGGTCATCGAGGTGATGTGCTTCGGCTCGGCGCCGCCTTCGGCCAGGATGGCGACGACATTTTTCAATGTCTGGCGCACCTGCTCGACAAAGTCGTCGCTTTCGAATTCGCAGGCGGCATTCCAGCCGACCTGGCCGCCGACGAACACCATGCGGCCGGTTGCCGTCATGCCGTTGGCATAGCCGATCGGCTTGGCCCAGCCTTCAGGTTGCAGGATGGTGTGCATCGGTCGTCTCCAGATGAGAGGTCAGTGCGGCGCGGATATCATCCGGCCAGGCAAGCGATTGATGGTTATCGAGCGAGGTGGCGACGACGCGGTGCCTGGCCGTCCACAGCACATGGCCGTTTGCAGAGACCTGGTGTTCCAGGTCCAGCGACGAGCGGCCGATGCCGCGTACTGTCAGCAGGAATTCGAGGTCGTCGCCCTGAAGGCCCGGCTTCATGAAAGTCAGATCGAGCCGCACGGTCGGGACACCGATGCGGCGCTCGTCGATCAGCTTTCGCCAGGAAAAGCCGATCGAGGCAAAGTAATCTTCCAACACCCCGACGAGGATGTTCAGATAGGACGGGAAATAGGCGATTCCCGAGGGGTCGCAATCTCCGAAGCGCAGGGGTCTGGTGGTTTTAAACGCCAAGACGGACCTCAATTCGCAAAGGCGGCGATGCCTGTGATGGCGCGGCCGAGGATGAGGGCGTGGATGTCGTGGGTTCCCTCGTAGGTGTTGACCACCTCGAGGTTGACGAGGTGGCGGGCAATGCCGAACTCGTCGGAAATGCCGTTGCCGCCGAGCATGTCGCGCGCGGCGCGGGCGATATCCAGCGCCTTGCCGCAGCTGTTGCGCTTGAGGATCGACGTCAGCTCCACAGGCGGATGGCCGTCTTCCTTCATGCGGCCGAGACGCAGGCAGCCCTGCAGGCCAAGGGTGATCTCGGTCACCATGTCGGCGAGCTTCTTCTGGATCAGCTGGTTGGCGGCAAGCG